>OGEP01000002.1_pt1 | contig 427563 bp, 359 predicted proteins | sample 1570721 | NCBI WGS metagenome assembly OGEP01 (sample SAMEA2582131, study PRJEB24529) | metagenome | biome: Human gut stool | place: China | collected 2011 | reverse complement strand
GGAACGCGGACTTCCGTGACGGAGCCAACTCGGTGAACGGAAGTATCGGCTACCGTTATGACTTCTAAGGAGAGTTGAAGTTTGAGAGTGGAGAGTGGAGCGGAGACGCTCTGCTCTCCAAACCAGCAGGGTCGTTCCGGCATTGTCCGGGGCGGCCCTGCTTGTGTAAGGAAATAGCGTCCTCCGGAGTAATAGGCCGTGTGGGCTGAAAGGACAGAGTAGAAAAAAGAAAATGGTGTCCATCCTGTCCATCAAGTCCATTTTGTTCACTACTCTCCCCGCGCCGCTCGCCGCCCTTCACACGGCACGCCCCTTCCGATTCTATAAAACCGCGCAGAATACTCCTGCGCGCCCTCGTCCGCTGTCTGATGTCAGAAAAATCCGGAAGGCGAGGAATAGGGCCTTTTTTATGCGATTGCGGCGGCTTTCCATTCCAGCACTGCTTCCGCCCGCAGTTCGTCTCCGTGCATGATGTGGTGGGAGGTGAGGGAGTCCTGGCGGAACAGCAGGGATTTCATGGATTCTCCCGCATGAGTTTCCTTCTTGAAATGCAGGTGGATTCCCGTCAATTCATGGTTCTCCAGCCAGGAATCCGGCAGGGATTCCAGCGCCCAGACCAGGTAGGCGGCATTGTTGATGTGGCGGTTGAAGTCCGTATCGCGGCGTTCCGCCATCCATTCCCGGATGGTCGGCAGAAGGCCCGAGGTATCCATGGCTGCCGGAGCCACCGTTTCTTCACACGGAGTATCCGGGAAGGCATCAATGTGCCTGTTCAACGGCACCGGGCGTCTGCGGCGTACGTCAATGACGGCCCACAGGCAGCTTGCCGTGACGATGCGCTTTCCCAGGGCGTCCCTTATTTCCAGATTGCGGCGCGCCAGCAGCGGCGTTTCCTGCGCGGTCCAGGTGCGGAGTTCCACCGTTTCCTTCCACCGGGGGAGACGGCTGATAGCCGTGTTCAGGCGCACTTCCACCCAGGCCAGGCCGCGGGACATCACAAAGTCATAGCCGAAGCCGAGGGAGGAGGCGTGGGCCTCCGCTATTTCCTGAAACCAGTGCAGAACCGTTTCCGGTTTCATGAGGCCGTCCGCACCGCTTTCATAAGTGCGGACAGTGGCTTGAGTGGAATAGATTCCGTAGGCGTCGGCATGTTTCATAACAATTCATTTTAGCCGAACCGTTTTACCGCACCAGCCAAAAACGGGTAATGAGCCGCTCGGCATGCCGGAGTTCATGGACCGCATGGGAAGCTTCCCGGAATTTCCGGATTGCCTCCTTGGAGCGCCGCTTGCCTATGCGGCAACCGAAAGGAACGCGGCTGTAAGCCACGCCTTTTAATGAAATCAGTTCGCCAATAATGATTAAGTTGCCGCATAAGCATGCGGCGCCTCGGAAACGCTACAGAATGCTCCGGAAGTAGGCGATGGTTTTTTCAAGGCCTTTTTCCAGCGGAATATTGGGCTTCCAACCCAGTTTTTCTCCCGCCAGCCGAATGTCCGGCTTGCGCTGGGCCGGGTCGTCCAGGGGCAGGGGACGGAAGACCGTTTTGGAAGAAGAACCCGTCATTTCAATGACTTTTTCCGCCAGTTCCAGCATGGTGAATTCCACGGGATTTCCCAGGTTCACAGGGCCTGAAAAGCCTTCCGTGTTCATCATGCGGACCATGCCTTCCACCAGGTCGTCCACGTACTGGAAACTGCGGGTCTGCCTGCCCGTTCCGTAAATGGTGATGTCTTCCCCTTTCAGCGCCTGCACGATGAAGTTGGAGACCACGCGGCCGTCGTTCGGGTTCATGCGCGGTCCGTAGGTGTTGAAGATGCGGATGATGCGGATGTCCACCCCATTCATGCGGCGGTAGTCCATGAACAGGGTTTCCGCGCATCTTTTGCCTTCATCGTAACAGGAGCGGACGCCCACGGGATTGACGTTGCCCCAGTAGGTTTCCGGCTGGGGATGGACCACGGGGTCGCCGTATACCTCGCTGGTGGAAGCCTGGAGGATTCTGGCCTTGCACCGTTTGGCGAGGCCCAGCATGTTCAGCGCGCCCAGCACGGAGGTTTTAACCGTGTGGATGGGGTCAAACTGGTAATGGGGAGGGGAGGCGGGGCAGGCCAGGTTGTAGATTTGGTCCACTTCCATCACGCAGGGAACGGTGACGTCATGGCGGATTATTTCAAATCCGGGATAGTCCGCCAGGTGAAGGAGGTTTTGCTTGCTGCCCGTGAAGAAGTTGTCCATGCAGATGACTTCATGGCCTTCTTTCAGAAGCCGTTCGCTGAGGTGGGAGCCGATGAAGCCGGCTCCTCCGGTGATCAAAATCCTTTTACTCATGATAGCATGTCCATGCGTTTTGCGCTCCGCCGCGCCGGAAGGGAAGGCGGATATTTCCTGCGTGGAACGGGAATTTTTCGTCCCGCCGTGCGTTGCGGTTCAATGTCACATATCCGTCACGTGAAGGCAAGCGCATAGCATGCCGGACGGGATTTTCCCGGGCGGGATGTTTTGTGGAACGGCCGGGCAAGGGAAGGGGATGTGATGGAAGAGGAAAGATGGTTCCGCGCGGGCCGGGAAGCAGATAGAGGCGTGCAGGCCCCTTGGCGGGGTCAGGATTTGGGAAGTGTCAGCAGGAAGCTGGCTCCCCCCAAGGTGCCGAATTCCAGTTTCAGGTCCCCCCCCAGGGAGCGTGCCGTATCCTTGGCCAGCGCCAGCCCCAGGCCTACGCCGGGCTTGCGGCTGTCGGAGGCGTCCTTCGTGCGCCGGAAGGGCTTGAACACCAGCTTGCGGTTTTTCGGAGAGATGCCCGGGCCGTTGTCCCGGAAGCGGATGACGATGTTGTGGCGGTCCGCCTGGACGGTGAGCTGGACTTTGGCGTTTTCCCCCTTGGCGTATTTAATGGCGTTGGAGGTCAGGTTGTCCATGATCTGCTCCACGGAGACGGCATCCGTATGAATGGGCAGGATGCGGATGGGCTGCGCCAGGGCAAAGGAGAAGCTGATGCCCGCCTCCCGGAGCCGGCGGTCTATTTTTTCCGCAATGGGTTCAAAGAGTTCCTGGCAGGTGAGCGTATCCCGCGTGCGGCGGATGGCGTTCCGCTGGAGCCGGGAGTAGGAGAGCACGTTTTCAATCAGGTGTTCCAGGCGGCGGCATTCCCGCTGCATGTTGGCGTAGTATTCCGGCTTTTTCTGCTCCGGCACCATGCCGTCCTCCAGCATTTCCGTATACAGGGAGAAGGAGGTGAGCGGCGTCCTGAGTTCATGGGTGACGGCGGAGACGAAGTCTCCGCGGCGCTGCTCCAGGCGGAAGGTGCCCAGCATGAGCCAGATGACGCCTGCCGCGCCCAGCAGCACCATGCTCCAGATGAGCGTGAGCGTCCAGGTCAGCATTTTCTTGTGGTCCTGGAGGGGGACGGCTCCGGTGTCTCCCGGCAGAAAGACCAGGGGGGCGTTGGCAAAGGGGAGCGTGCCCGTCTGCCGCGCTTCTGCGGGAGGCGGGGCGGAGGGGTCGAAGGTAGCCACGCGGCTGTGGGGAAGCAACAGCCTTACCTGGCCGGGCAGCCGCCGGTTCAGGTTGTCCATGTTCATCAGGGCCCCCTGCAAATAGACGCCGCGGCTGGTGTGCACCTGGCGCAGGATATAGAGGTTCCCCCCGTCTTCCACTGGGACGAAGGAGGTGACGGTTTCCACCTGGGCCGGCGTGCCGGAGGCCGTCGGCTCAGGTTCCGGGGCTTCATGCAGGATTTCATTCCGGATGTCCGTCCAGAGGTTGCCGCTGGACGGCACGGAGGTGAGGGCGGAGACCTTGCCGTTCAGCCGCTGGTAGAGGTCCTTCTGCTCATTCAGATGTTCGGCAAGCTGCGGGTCCAGCGCGGGTCCGGTTACATGGCCGGAGGGGGAAATCTGGATATAGGCCGTGACGTAGTCCGGCAGGTAGGAGGAGAGGTTGGAGCCGCGGGCGGCCTCTCCGGGTTCCGGGGAGCCCATGCGCTGGTCATAAGGGCGCTTGTAGGCGTAAAAGGGCTGGTATTCAAAGTAGCCGCGGGCCTGTTCAAAGGTGATGAAGGAGGTCAGGAGGCGGTCCATTTCCAGCTTGGCTTCATGAGCCAGGGCCTCCACCCTGATGCGCTGTTCGGAGCGGCCCGTTTCCTCCGCCTGCACCAGCAGAACGTGGGTGAGCCATCCGAGCGTGCCGATGACCAGCAGCAGGCTGATTGCCAGCAGAGTGATGCGTATGCGCCGGTTCACGGGTCAGGAGACGAAGGATGAGTTCCAGCGGTAGCCCTGGCTTCTGAGCGTTTCCAGCGGGGCGGCCGCGACGGTCCCCAGCTTGTCCCGGAGGCGCATGACGGTCATTTCCACGGAGCGCGTATCCGTCAGGCGCGGGTCCACGTCCCACACGCGCCGGAGCAGTTCGTCCCGCGTGATGACGCGGTTGGGGTGGGTGGCCATGTACGTGAGGAATTCGAATTCCCGTGCGGTCAGGGAGGTTTCCTTTCCGTCCTCAAAGGTGAGCAGGCGGTTGGCGCTGTCCAGGGATGCGCCTGGGATCCGGATTTCCCGGAGCTGGCGCGGCCGTTCCGGGGATCTGCGCAGCACGGCCTCGATGCGGGCGAGCAGCTCCCGGATGCTGAACGGCTTGACGATGTAGTCGTCCGCCCCCAGCTTGAGCCCCTGCACGCGGTCCTCCTCCTCCCCGCGCGCCGTGAGCATGATGACGGGCGTGCCGGGGCGCTCCGCAGACATGACCTGGAGCACCTGGAAGCCGTCAGCTCCCGGCATGGCTACGTCCAGCAGGGCCAGGTCAAAGTTGCGTTCACGCACGGCGCGGATGGCGGCCAGGCCCTCTTCCAGCGCCAGCACCTCGTAGCCGGATGCGGTCAGCACGTCCGTCAGGGCGTGCCTGATGCTGTCGTCATCCTCCGCAATCAGAATGGTATAGGCTGAATCACTCATCGTTTGATTCTATAAAACCACAATGTTTCCCCGTTTGTATAGAGAAACCTGCGCCCTTTCAGTAACAATGCCATAACAGGGCGGTTCCCGGTCCGGAGGTTTTCTTTTCCGGAGCAGCCCAGGTCAGTTCTGCTGGAGCGCCTGGAACTGGGGCGGAAGGTTCCCGGAGGGAATTTCTATGGCCTCCATGGGGCCGGGGACGATGCCTTCAAAGAACGGCGTGCCCTTGTAGGAAAGGATGATCTTGGAATGGACCATGTTCCCCGTGGTCTGGCGCAGGAAGTCCGTATCCCGGAAGACCAGGAGCGTCTTCCCGTTTTCCGCGGCCACCGGGCGGCACTGGAAGTTGCCCAGCGGGGCGCCGTCCGCCGTCGTCATCTGTACGGGCAGTACGTAGGCTTCCGAGAAGGTGGGGGCATAGACGCCCCAGAGGGAGGTGAGCGCCATGACGACGACGATCACGATGCCGACAAATATTTTTGTGGAGGTAGACATGCGGAGAGCGGTATTCTGGACCGTACGTCCACCTCCTGTGCGGAGGCCGTGCGGCGTCAGCGTTGTTTAAGCCATTCGGCGGCCTGGGGGGCGTAATACGTGAGGATCATGTCCGCCCCGGCGCGCCGGATGGAGGTTAGAGTCTCCAGAACGGTTTCCCGTTCATCCAGCCAGCCGGAAGCCACGGCGGATTTGATCATCAGGTATTCCCCGCTGACGTGGTAGGCGGCTATCGGCAGCGTCACGTGCTTCCGCATAGCGGCCATTACGTCCAGATACAGCGTGGCGGGTTTCACCATCAGGATGTCCGCGCCTTCCGCTTCATCCAGCTGCGCTTCCCTCAGGGCTTCCCGGATGTTGCCGGGGTCCATCTGGTACGTTTTCTTGTCCCCCTCCTTCGGCGCGCTTTCCAGCGCGCCGCGGAACGGCCCGTACAGGGCGCTGGCGTACTTGGCGGTATAGGCCATGATGGAGACGTCGTCCAGGGCCTCGGAATCCAGGGTGGCGCGGATGGCGGCCACGCGGCCGTCCATCATGTCGCTGGGGGAGACGATGTCCGCCCCGGCGTCCGCGTGGCACAAAGCCTGGCGGCAGAGGACCTCCACGGAGTCGTCATTGAGGATTTCCATCGTGCCGTCGGAGCGGAATTCCACCAGGCCGTCGTGACCGTCTGAATTGTAGGGGTCCAGCGCCACGTCCGTCATGACGGTGATGCCGGGCACCTCGCTCTTGAGCGCGTAAATGGTGCGAGGAATGAGGCCGTCAGGGTTGCAGGCCTCACAGGCGTCCGGGGTTTTCTTCCCGTCCGGGATGGCCGGGAAAAGGTCCAGCGTGCGGATGCCCAGGTCCATCAGGCGCTTGGCTTCCTCCACCAGGCCCTTGACGCTCCAGCGCGTGCAGCCGGGCAGGGAGGAAATGGGCTGGTTCCCGGTTCCTTCATGGACGAAGACCGGGTAAATGAGGTGTTCCGGGGAGAGGGAGGTTTCCCGGATGAGGCCCCGGATGTTGGCGGATTTTCTGTTGCGGCGCGGCCGTATCGGTAGATTCATCATGGTGTGATAATGGAAAAGGTTGTGTGATAGAGGGGCGGGCGTTCCCCGGGCGGTTTTCAGGGTTTTTTTTGTTCGTCCAGCGCCAGCGGGTTCTCCACATCAGCCCCGGTGACCATCCAGCCGCTGTTCGTTTTGGCGAGGTACAGGTTGTTGACGGAGAATCCGTTTCTGGAAGCGGGCCGCACGCCGATGGTGGCCTTGATGCCGGGGGCGCCGTCTCTGGTGACGGGAACGTAGGCAGCCTTGACGACGGGAGCGCCTTTTTCCTTCACCTCGGTCCGGGGGGCGGGAATCCTGCCCATGACCGTTTTCAACTGGGAGAGCGCGTCTTCAAATTCCTTCACGGAGGCGAATTTGGCCGGAGCCAGCATGCGTATCATGGCCAGGCTGTCCCGGTTCGCCAGGGCGCGCCCGGCGGCGGTCACGGCCTCTTCCGGCGTGGGAAAGGCCAGGGGGGGGTAGGTCCGGTGGAAATCCGCCATGATGCGGGCGGTGGTGGATTCGTCCGCTTTCAGGTTCCATGAAGTGAAGGCGTCCGTCAGATACATTTTGAAGACGGGGAAGCCATCCGTGGGGTCCTTGATTTTCTCCAGCGCATAGCGGTAAATGAGAGCGGGCTTGTCCGTGTCCGGCATGCTCATGCGCGGGGGCAGGATGGTCATGGCCGCAATGCTGTGGATGTCCTTGCCGCTTTTCTTCACGTTGTTTTTATTGGCCTCCTCCTGCTGGTCCTCATCCCGTTTGTTCGGGTCTATCTGGTCGTCCGGATGGGGGCGCAGGGGAACCAGGATGGTGTTCGGAAAGGTCATGAAGCTGAGGTTGGTGGGCTGGATGTAGCGGCTTTCCTCCCTCCTGTCCTGAAGGCGCATGGCCTTGACCACGGGGGTGAGCCGGGCGCTCTGGGTGATGGCGGATTCCATGTAGTACGGGGAAACGAGCAGGGCGGCAATGCGTGCCGGGTCATCCCCTTTCACGGTGCGGATGAGCAGGGTCTTGAGTTCGTCGTCCGATTTCCCCTTTACGGCTTCCACACGGAACCGCTTGATGTGCTCCAGGGCGGCTTTGACGGCGGCCACGGAGTACTGGTGGGCGAGGCCGAAGATTTTCTTCTTGGCTTCCGCTGATATTTTTTTCGCTTCCTCCCGGATTTGGTCGTCAAAGGGAAGGAACGTATTATCAAAGCTCCCTGGGGTCAGGGAGGCCTTCCACTGGCCGCCCTTTTTCACCAGGGCCACCGCAGTGGCTGCATAGACGTACGGGTTTGTCTTGTCCGGCAGCAGGATGTAGGCCATCGCCAGGTCTCCCTGGGTGATGATGGAGGCTTCATCCACAAAAGGGGGGCGTTCCGGGGCCGCTCCGGTTACATACGCCTGGACCGCCTCCATGCGGGAAAGGATGCTTTTCAGCTTGAGCTGGCCTACAAAGGGGGAGGTGGCGGGCAGGGATTTGTACGGTTCGTTTTTCCAGTCAGTTTTTTCCTGAAGGGCGCGGAGCAGCAGCCTGGCCGCATTGAACGGCGTGCTCTGGTCCGGAACAGGGTCCGGTTCTGGAGCCTTGTGTTCCGCGGCCTGGTCCATGCTGATCTGGAAGCGGACGGGGGAGCCGTCCGGCGGCTGGTCGCCCCGGGAGAGGCCGCAGGGCAGGCAGAGGCAGAGAAGGGAGAGGGGGAGGATTTTCATAACCGCTGGCCGCCACTATGGCATAAACGGCCGCAGGTGTAAATCACTCGTTGAGGGAGGGATAGCGGATGGAAGGTAAATGGTTGCATTCCGTTTTTTCCTGTTCTCCCCGCGATGGTGCAAAATGAGAAAATGCTTATGGGGAACGACGAAAAAGAAACTTGAAGAATTGTTTAACCAGATGGACGCTGTACAGGATGACACCGGAATCCGGAAGGATGGGAAGCCATCGGATGCCCATTTCTCGGGTAGGAGGAAGAAGCTAGAGAGCGGCGCAACCGAGGATTCCTCCTGCGAATGGTGTGAAGGAAAAGCTGTTCCATCGTTCAGACTTGGTGAAATGAAGGGAGATGAAAACGTACCAGTCCTGCAGAATGATCCATATGCCAAGCAGAAGAAGAGCGGCTCCCAAGGTATGGCAGATGACATTCAGCATGAATTTCTTGTTATACCGGATTTTCCAGTGCGGCAACCGTAAAGAAGAAAAAGGGGAGAGTGTTCGTTCTCTTCCGGAAAGTCTCCGCGGCGTTCATGCCTTGAATTTTTGGAGAGGAGGGTTTTTTGCATTTGCCAACAGTGCCTGGGGGAGGTTAACTAATGCGCGTATGTCCGAACACAAGGAAAGAAAGACTCTTGAAGAACGCCATCAGATGTCTGATCTGGAACGGCTGCGCCACTCCTGCGCGCACGTTCTGGCTACGGCCATTTGCCGCCTCTGGCCGGACGCCCAGCTGGCTGGCGGCCCTGCCGTGGATAACGGTTTTTATTACGACGTGGAGCTGGACCACCGCATCAGCACAGAGGATTTTGAGCGCATTGAGGAGGAGATGAAGAAGGTGGTGAAGGAAAACCAGCCTTTCCAGAAGGAAGTTATTTCCCGCGCGGAGGCCATGAAGATGGCGGAATCCGGGGAATTGGGCGCCCTTGGGCCGCGCAATACGCCTTCCCAGTTTAAAATTGACCTGCTGAACGACATTCCGGAAGACGAGGAGATTTCCCTGTACCGCAACGGAGATTTTACGGACCTGTGCGCCGGCCCGCACGTGGGCCGTACGGGCAACTGCAAGGCGTTCAAGGTCATGAGCGTGGCGAGCGCCTTCTACAAGGGGGACAAGAACCGCCCCATGCTCCAGCGCATTTACGGCACCTGCTTCCCGAACCGCACCCAGCTTGACGAGCACCTGGAACGGCTGGAGGAAGCGCGCCGCCGGGACCACCGCAAGCTGGGCCGTGAACTGGGTCTCTTCTGCATTGACGAGGCCGTGGGCCAGGGCCTGATTCTCTGGAAGCCCAAAGGGGCTCTCATCCGCCGCTCCCTTCAGGATTTCATCACGCAGGAGCTGGACAAGCTGGGCTATTCCCAGGTGTACACGCCCAACATCGGCAAGCTGGACCTGTACCGCACGTCCGGCCACTTCCCGTATTACCAGGAAAGCCAGTACGCGCCCATCCCGGAACGGGACGCCATGGAAAAGCTGAGCCAGGAAGGAGCTTCCTGCGCGGAACTGTTCAACGGGCTGGCTGACGGCACCATTGAGGGCTACATGCTCAAGCCGATGAACTGCCCGCACCACATCAAGATTTACGCGAATGACGCCCATTCCTACCGGGACCTTCCCGTGCGGCTGGCGGAGTTCGGCACCGTGTACCGCTGGGAACAGAGCGGTGAGCTGGGCGGCATGACCCGCGTGCGCGGCTTTACGCAGGACGACGCCCACATTTTCTGCACGCCTGACCAGCTTGCCGGGGAAATCCGCCAGTGCCTGGGCATCGTGAAGACCATCTTCGGCACCCTGGGCATGACGGACTACCGCGTGCGCCTTTCCATGCGCGACCCGGAAAGCGACAAATACGTGGGTTCTCCGGAAAACTGGGACAAGGCGGAACAGGCCCTGCGGGAAGCCGCGGAATGGCTGGGCGCGGACTATAGCGAGGAAGCCGGGGAAGCCGCCTTTTACGGCCCCAAGATCGACTTCATCGTGCGCGACGCCATCGGGCGCGAATGGCAGCTGGGCACCGTGCAGGTGGACTACAACCTGCCGGAACGGTTTGACCTACATTACACCGGAGCGGACAACAAGCCGCACCGCCCCGTGATGGTGCACCGCGCGCCGTTCGGCTCCATGGAGCGTTTCACGGGCCTGCTGATTGAGCATTTTGAAGGGAAATTCCCCACCTGGCTTTCACCGGAACAGGTGCGCGTGCTCCCCATCTCCGACAAGGTGATGGACGTGGCCGCCGCGCACCGCGCCGCCCTGGCCGCCAGGGGAGTGCGCGTGACGGTGGATGAAACGCCGGACAAGATCGGCGCGAAGATCCGCAACGCCCGTCTGGACCGCGTTCCCTACATGCTGGTGCTGGGCCAGCGTGAGGCGGAGGAAGGCACCGTTTCCGTCCGCCACCGGGACAAGGGAGACCTGGGGGCGATGCCCTTTGAACAGTTTGCGGACGTTGTGGTCAGGGAAATTGCGGAGCGTCATATTTCCCCCATGATTTGAGTTGCCAAGTTATTTTATTTAGTTTAGTAGTATCCGGACGTGCCAATCAAGCCAACGAAGAATAATGATGGTAATCGCCGCCGTGAGCGCGGTGATCAAACCCGTGTGAATGAACGCATCCGCGCCCCCCGCGTGCGCGTGGTGACCGCTAACGGCGACCAGCTCGGCGTCATGAATACGCGCGACGCGCTGGAAAAGGCCAAGGCCCTGGGCCTGGACCTGGTGGAAGTGGCGGGCAATGCCGATCCGCCCGTGTGCCGCGTGGTGGACTATGGACGGTACAAGTACCAGCAGTCCAAGCTCCAGAAAAACAACAAGAGCCGCACGATCAAGCTTAAGGAAGTCAAGCTCCGCATCGGGACGGACACGAACGACTACAACGTGAAGCTGGCCCGTGCGGAAAGCTTCCTGGACCATGGCCACAAGGTCCGTTTCCAGCTCCGCTTCCGCGGCCGTGAGAACGCCCACCAGGAACTTGGCTATGACATGTTCAACAAGGTCATTGCGGACTTGAAGACCATGGCGCAGGTGGACCAGGCTCCCCGCCTGGCCGGCAACACCATGCACATGGTGCTCTCCCCGCTTCCCGTCCAGCAGCGCGTGAAGAAATTCACCGCCCACCTGGATGAGGACTTTGATTCGGAAGATTCCGCCTTTGACGCGGAAGACGACGAGTGAAGCGCTTTTCCCTCTTTTTTCAGGCTTTCCGCCCTGCAGGGCGGAAAGCCTTTTTTACGGACAAATGTTTTTTCCATGGTTCTTTCCTATAGTGACACCAAAGAATTCTCTCCGGCGGCGCTGGAGGTATTGTTCCTTTCCGTCCAATGGGAATCCGGGCGGCATCCGGAACGCCTGGCGAGGGCATTGCTCCATTACGGGGCCGTGTTTTCCGCCTGGGACGGCGGCAGGCTGGCGGGACTGATCGCCGCCATGGATGACGGAACCATGACGGCGTATGTCCATTACCTGCTGGTGCATCCGCTGTACCAGGGGTGCGGCGTCGGCTCCCGCCTGCTGGAGCTGTGCAAAAAGCGCTATGCCGGGTATTTGAACGTGGTGCTCACCTCCTACCGCGAAGGAGTGCCTTTTTACGAAAGGAACGGCTTTATCGCGGACCGGACGCAGGAGGCCATGCGCTTTATTCCCCCTTCTTCCGGGGAAACCGGGCTTTAACAGACGCAGGGAGGAAGAAGGGCCGCCCTTCCTATGGCATGCGCTTGCGGAACGGCTGCATGCGGCACATGGTGGCGGTGCGCCACAGCCATTCCAGGGGGCCGTACAGGAAGTAGTCCAGCCAGAGGCGGCAGGCCCAGGCTTGAAGAAGGAAGACGGCAACGGCGGCGCACAGGCATGCCCACGGCCCCATGCCCTGCGCCAGTCCCAGCCCCCACCCGAAGAACAGGAACGTGAATACCAGCGTCTGGGAGACGTAGCACGTCAGCGTGCATTTTCCGGCGCTGCTGAGCAGCCTGGATGGCAGGGGCAGGCCGGGATGGGTGAACAGCAGGACGGCGGCGGAGACGAAGGCCGCGGTATAGGCGAGGTTTTCCCATTGGTGCAGAAGGTGTCCAGCGTCCGTTCCCAGCGCGGAGTCCAGCCGGGAGGTGAGGAGCAGGCGCGCTGCCAGGAGAGCCAGAAACAGGGTTCCGGAGATTCCAAGCATCCGCAGAAACAGGCGGCGCTTGTTCGGAGCGTCCACAAAGACGTGCCATCTCCCCGCCAGCATGCCCAGGATGAAGAGGCCCAGCGTCTGCCAGATGCGGCCGCTGAGCAGGAAGAACTGCCATTTGCCCGCCTGGCCCTGCGTCAGGTTCCACAGGGCCGCTTCCCCCCAGCTGCCGTGGGCGTACAGGAATTCACGCGAAGGGCCTGCCGCCGGGGAGGCCGGGTGGAACCAGCCGGAGGAATGCGGCCACAGGTCCGCCAGTCCGGCGCGGGACAGCGTGTCCATGAAGGCGACTGGCTGCATCAGGCACAGCAGGCAGAGGATGACGAGAAGAGGCGTGCCGCGTTTGTACAGGGCCACCAGGGCAAAGCCCAGCACGCCGAAGATGGTGAGGATGTCCCCGTCATAAAAAAGGGTGTGCGCCAGCCCCAGCAGAAACAGGAGCGCCAGCCGCCACATGAAGCGCTTCCGGAAGTCGACGCCTTTCTGTTCCTGCCTGTCCAGCTGGATGAAGAAGCTGAGGCCGAACAGGAAGGAGAAGAGAAGGAAGGATTTGCTGACGAAAAGGTGTTCGTAGGCCCAGTCCGCCATGCTGTTGGCCGCGGCCTGCCATCCCTCCGCCGGGGGCATGGGAAGGTACAGGTTGAAGTGGTCGTGCGCGTGGACGATGACGATGCCCAGCAGGGCCAGCGCCCGGAGGATGTCCAGGATGGTGATGCGCGCCGCCCGGAGGGGCGCTCCGGCGGGAGTCCGGGCGGTCATGGCGTCAGGAAGGGCAGGAAAGGGAAGGAATCAGTTCCGCCGCGCGCCGCCTGGCCCACTGGTCCGCTTCCAGGATGGGGGCCAGCTCTCCGTGGGGATCTGCCGGGGTGTGGTCGTTCATGACGGCTTCCACCAGTTTCCAGATGCCGGGGAAAGTGAGTTTTCCCTGAATGAAGGCGTCCACCGCCACTTCATTGGCGGCGTTGTAGACGGCGGCCAGGGTGCTGCTGCTGGCGCCGGCCCTGCGCGCCAGGTCCAGGGCGGGGAAGGCGTCCGGACGGGGCGCCTCGAACACCAGCTGGCCTATCTCCGCAAAGTTGAGCTGCCTGAGGGAGTTGGGAACGCGGTCCGGCCACGTGACGGCGTACTGGATGGGGAAGCACATGTCCGAGATGCTCATCTGGGCCAGCACCGTGCCGTCCCGGTATTCCACCATGGAATGCACGATGCTCTGCGGGTGAACGATGACGTCCACCTTTTCCATGGGAACATCAAACAGCCAGCGGGCCTCAATCATTTCCAGCCCCTTGTTGAACAGGGTGGCGGAGTCTATGGTGATTTTCCGGCCCATGCTCCAGGTGGGGTGCTTGAGGGCCTGTTCCAGCGTGACGTGCTCCAGGTCTTCCTTCTTCCAGGTGCGGAAGGGGCCGCCGGACGCCGTCAGAATCAGGCGGGAAACGGCATCCGGTCCGCCGTGGCTGCCGTTCAGGCACTGGAAGATGGCGTTATGTTCGCTGTCCACCGGAAGCACCTGCACACCTGCTTGGCGCGCCTTTTCCATGACAATCTGGCCGGCCATGACCAGAATTTCCTTGCTGGCGATGGCGAGGTCCTTGCCTGCTTCAATGGCGGCCAGTGCGGGCTTGAGGCCGGCAGTCCCCACGATGGAGATCAGCACCATGTCCGCCTCCGGAAGCTGCGCCAGGCGGCACAGGCCTTCCTCGCCCGTTTCCACCTGGGCGCCGGGAAGGGCGCGCGCCAGCTTGTCCGCCCCGGACGGGTCAAAAATGCATACGTTGCGGACGTTGAATTCGCACGCCTGGCGGGCCAGCGCCTCCACGCTGGTTCCGGCGGCCAGCCCCACGATTTCCATTCTGTCCGGAATGTCCCGGGCGACTTTCAGGGCGCTGGTTCCGATGGAACCGGTGGAACCCAGGATGACGACGCGTCGTTTCTGCATAACGGAGAAGCATGATGCAAAAAATACGGCTCCTTGACAAGCCGGGGAGATGAAAATCTTCCCCGCGCCGCAGGAACCGGCCCCTCCGTCAGTTCGGCCTCATTCCAGTGGGCCGGGAGGAAGGACGCCACGCATCCGTGCCGTAGGTGGCTTGTGCCGTGGGTTCGGGAAGCTGCCGGAACTGCATCCTCTGCCGGTCCCGTCTCCATTTCCGCAGGTTGCGGGAACGCCAGTTCCAAATGCGGCTTTCGGCATGGAGGGCTTCCCGGGTCATGGCGTAAACGTTGGCTCCGGCTTCCGTATCCCCTCCCAGCCGGCGGTAGACGGCCATGGCGAAGGGGATGTTGTCCCGGAGTTCAAAGCGCGGCAGGTCTCCATCGCTGAAATACCAGTCCGACTGTCTGTCCATCGTCATCAGGTTCAGGTCGCCGCTCAGTTGGGACGGACTGCGGAGCCCGGTCAGGGCCAGGAAAACAAGGGCTATGGCGCCGCAGAGTTTTCCATAACGCAGCCAGTTTCCATGGCCGGCCATGTAGCGGAAGAGAAGGTACAGGAAGCAGGCTCCCATCAGCAAATAGATGCCGGCCGTGACGCGGTTGGGAGAGAAGCCGAAATCTTTTATCTGGAAATACAGCCTCATGCCCACGCTGGCGGCGAGCAGTCCCGTCTGCGCCGCCAGGATGAAGCCCAGGACGATTCCCGTTTTTGACGCCCGCACGGAGCCTTCCGGACGGAACAGGACCAGCAGCACCAGGGCGGAAAGAAAGGCCGCCAGCATGATGGAGTCCGCCCCGTCGTGCAGATAGGCGGTCTGGGAGATGCCGTCAGGAACGCTCCCCCGCCATAAAAACGCCACGTCCGTGCCGTTGTTGACCAGAAAGGCCAGGTTGATGAACAGCAGGGAAACGGCGGGGAGGTGCGGGAGCCAGGGGCTGCCCGGACGCACGGGGTGTTGTTCCGGGAAGGAAGAGCGGGAGCGCGGCATGGCTGCAATGCCGAATGCCAGGGCTCCCAGGCTCCACAGGAGGATGTCCGCTACCGTTCCCATATCCGGAACCAGCCAGGAGCAATAGCTCCAGAACCATTTGTTCATGGCTGTTCTGACGGCGGCGACCACGGGGTTCCCGTCCGCAAAGATGGACAGGAAGACCAGGAACAGAATGACTCCGATGGCGACGCTGCCTGCAAGCGGAATTTTCCCCAGGACGTTTGCGGCCGCCTCTTTTGCCTGGGTCATCCGGAAAAATTTATAGCCCCACCAGGTGACGTACCGTTTGGCAGGGTCAAAGCTGTTGCCCTCTTTCCGCGGCAGGAACGTTATCACCACGGGAAGCCCCAGGCCGATGAGCAGATTGAACTGGGTAAAGGAAGTCAGGTTGGCGCCTGCCGCAGCAGCGTTCAGCACGGCCATGAAGACGAGGAACACCTGCTCCTTCCGGCTGAGGTCCGTTCTCAGTGCCAGAAAGGCCGCCGTGTACAGCAGAAGGCCCAGCGCAGTACCGATGCCCAGGCCCTCCAATGTACCGAACATGAAATCCGCGGCAAAGCCGCTGGCAATCAGGACAAGCAGCGGGATGTGCCCATGCCTCCACCAGGAAGGGGAAAGCAGGGACTGCGGATCTCTGCGGACGGAGGTGGGGCAGGAAGGCGGAAGGGATGGACGCTCCGGAAAGGAAGAGGAAGGTTCTGTCATGGGAGAAAGGTCGGATAGTTGCGGAACAGCCGCCCGCACGCGGGGAGTGAGGCGCTGTCCGTTAATGTTTAGCCGTTATTGCAGGAGTGTCAAGCAGGGATGTCCGGAAAAGAGCGGGCCTGAATGGAGAGGGCGGGTCCGCCGCATGGAAAAGGATTGTATTTTCCGCAGGAGGGCGTATAGCATGGCACGAATGAAGCGCATCGCCGTGTATGCCGGTAGTTTTGACCCTCTGACCAATGGTCACTTATGGATGATCAAGCAGGGGGCGAGGATGTTTGATGAGCTGATTGTGGCCATAGGCGACAATCCGGACAAGCACTACACGTTTTCCCATGAGGAACGCATGACCATGCTGCGGGTGGCGCTTTCCGACATGCCGGACGTGCGCATTGCCGAGTTCCACAACCGCTTTCTGGTGGATTTTGCCAACGAACACGGGGCCACGTTCATGCTGCGCGGCATCCGTTCCACGCAGGATTATGAATATGAACGCGTGATGCGCCATATTAATGCGGACATGGCTCCCAAGGTCTGCACGGTGTTCCTGATGCCTCCGCGGGATACGGCGGAACTGTCCTCCAGCATGATCAAGGGGCTGATTGGCCCGGAAGGCTGGGAAAGCCAGGTAAGCCGCTATGTCCCCCACAATGTATTCGCCATGCTGAAGGAGAAGTACCGGGAGGTTTTCCCTCGTTCCTAGCGGCTTTTGGATCCGTTATTCGTTGTCCGGAGAGGGAGCCGGAGGACTGGAACGCCTGCGTCTTCTACGGTCCTTCTGCCGGCGCATGCGCTGGATGACGCGGGCTCTCGCGGCGCATCGGCCCGTTTGCATTTGTTCCACCGCGTCGCACAGTTCCCTGCGCGCCAGAAAGCGGTTGAGTTCGCGGGACCTGTCCACGTGGCATTTGACGGCGATTCCCGTGGGGATGTGCTTGAGATAAACGCAGTTGTTGGTTTTATTCACCTTCTGGCCGCCGCGCCCGCTTCCGCGGACAAAGCTTTCCTCCAGATCCTGTTCACGGATGCCCAGGGCTTCCATCCGCTCCTGGAGAGCGGCCAGTTTTTCAGGCCTTACCATAACCGGAGCATTGCAGGGTGTTGACGCGCTGCCGGACCGCATGGACCAGCATTTCCCGGCTGGCGGCTGTCATGGAGCGCAGGCTGACCGCGACGGTTGAGCCGTCCGTCAGGCGGAGGTTCAGGCGTCCGCCTTTCCGGTCCGCAGAACGTATCTGCTGCCAGAAGCACCATTGCATGGCGCGGCGCGCCCGCAGGAAGGGCAGGATTTCCACGCCCACCGGGGTGACGATGACGGCCGCGTGCTTCAGGCAGCGGCTCCCCGCAATCAGGCAGAGGACGGCGGGAACAAGCGCCGCAGCCTGCATGGCCCACAGGGGGGCGGGCAGGTACGGGGTGATCGTATCGTAACCCGTGAGCTGGAGGAAGGCGGCGATGGCGATCAGCAGGAATCCCGCCGCCAGCAGGACGGAGCCCGCGCGGTTGCGGGTGAAGCGCAGCTCCCTTTCCCGGGCGGGAATGTGCCGGATGTCCTCCACGCCCAGCCCGGCTTTGACCGGGCGGGGGGCGGAGGCGGAAGAATGGAGTTCAGGCTCCGGCATAAACGCCCGGGAGGATTTCCTTCGTTTCTTCGGAATCGTTTTCCATCAGCAGCGTGCCCTGGAGAACGGCTCCGTCCTGGAAGTGGAAGCGGCCGCGCAGGGTCAGCTTGTCCAGCCCGATCAGGGAAGGCAGGCCCAGGCTGTCCAGGGAGTCCACCAGCTTGTACAGCTTGGAGTCCAGGTCCACAACGGGAGTTTTTCCTTTCCGTTCCGGAGCCAGGGCCACCTTGCCGTCTTCATCCACGGCGATGGCGTCCGAACGCAGCAGGAGCAGGTCGGACGTGGTCTTGACGGGGAAGAACCGGGAACGCGGAACGTTGACGGCCCTTGCGCCGGGGAAGCACTCGATGCCCGCGCCCATGGCCGTTTCCAGCTGGTACACCGGGGCGGATTCCGGGTCGCGGGGGTTGAGCGTCTTGCTGTTCCGGATCATGGGCAGAGGGAGCACGCCGCCGTTGGCGTCCAGGATTTCCTTGAGGGCGTCCAGGCGTATCCAGAGCGTGTTGGTATTGAAATAGCGGTGCTTGGAGATGTTCTGGAATTCGGGAATGTCCGCATCCGGGCACTGGGCAACTTCCCGCAGGATCAAGTGGCCGTCCGCCTTCCTGACGGCCAGGTGGCCGCCTTTCTTGTCCGCCTCCGTGCGGCGGGTGACTTCCATGACGAAGGGGGCGCCGCTCTCCGCAAACCAGCGCAGGAAGTTCATGTCAAGCTGTGCGCCCAGATTGTCAGAGTTGGAGACGAAGGCGTATTTGACGCCGTCCGCCAGCAGGCGGTCCAGCCAGCCGGAACCCAGCAGGGCCGGGTACAGGTCACCGTGGCCGGGCGGGCACCATTCCAGTTCCGGCTGTTCCGGGCAACTGGCCGGGGCGAGCCCGTCCACCAGGATTTTGGGAACGCGGTTCTGCATCAGCTCCACCTGGGCGGGGTCCGCAAAGCCGTCAGACGCGTATTTCTCCAGGTAGGCCAGCGTATCCGCGCTGGTGGAGAAGGAGTTCATCAGCAGAAGGCGCACGGGCGTGCCGGAGATGGAGCGCAGGTGTTTCACCTGCCGGACGATCAAGTCCAGGAACGTATCCTCACCCTTTACCTTCAGCAGGCTTTTCGCCTTCTGGAGGCCCATGCTCGTGCCGAGGCCGCCGTTGAGCTTGATGCACACGCACTGGGAGATCAGGTCCTTGTCCGCCGCGGGGGTGGAGGCCGTGGTGCCCTGCCAGTCCTCCACCTGGTCGGCGGGCAGGATGTCCGTTTCCGGAATCATGCCGGAGTGGTTGGAGACGAGAGCTTCGTAACAGCGGGAGAAAGCTTTGACGGCTGCGGCCGGAACGCCGGCGGACTCCATCTTTTCTTCAAAAGGAGTGAACGTACTCATTGGCGGCTTTTGTACAAAATGCCCGTTGGAGGCTCAAGCATTATCAGCGTATCCGGCACGCCCGCGCGCCTTTCCCCCTGTGGGGGCCTTCGGCTTATTTGGAAGCGATCACCCGGATGCGCCGGTAGTCCGCCACCCATTGGGTGCCGTCCCACAGTTCGTCCCGCAGGGCCTTTTCCATTTCCTCGAAAATCCGGACGCGCCGTTTTTCGTGGAGGCACTTCAGGTCCGCCCAGAAGAACTGGCGCGCCCAGTTGCGCAAGCCGTCCGGCCCGTCTTTCAGCGGCGTGGGGCGGTCAAAGTCCATCACCACTTCCGGGCGCAGTCCCGACTGTTCCAGCATGCTGCGGTATTCTTCCACGGTGGGGAAGTAAAAACGTGTCTTGTACGGGAGGTTCATCCGCTCCAGGCTGGGCCGGAAGGCCTCCCTGATGCGGAGGATGTTGCGGTGGGCCCCAAATTCGCAGATCAGTTTTCCCTGCGGTTTCAGGACGCGGGAGATGGCTTTCAAAAGAGCCCCGTGGTCCGGTATCCAATGGAAGGCGGCATTGGAAAAAATGACGTCAAACCAGTTGTTCCAGGGCATGAGGCAGGCGTCCAGCACGCGGAAGTCCATGCCGGGATAAAGCTGCCGTGCCTTTCCAATCATGTCCGGGGAGGCGTCCAGCCCGACGACGGAGGTCGATTTTTCCAGCAGGGCGTGCGTCAGCGTGCCGGTTCCGCAGCCCAGGTCCAGAATGGCCTGGCCGGGGTTTTCCGGCACGTAGGAGAGCAGGTCCCTGCCATATTCCGCGACAAAATCATGCTTGTTTTCATACAAATCAGCGTTCCAGTCCATCACTGCCCCATCATAGGAGGAAAGGGATTCTTTACAAGAAAGACCCTGTCTTTTTTCAAGGGATTTTTCCGCTGTTGCCGCCGAGGTCCGTTTCTCCGTGCCGTTCCGGGATTCTGCTTGCGTTGGCGGGGTTGAAATGATTAAGATAAGCTTACTATGAAAGCAACAGCCCTGTTCATGGCGGCCTCAGCCCTGGCCGCGGTTTCCGCCGGCGCCTATGACGGATATGGTTATGACCCCCGTCCCGCAAGTTCCTACAATGATACGGTCAGCGGCGCGGCCCACATCGGTTATGATTCCCGGTATGCCTACAAGGACGTGGTGGCATCCTCCCTGCTGAACCGCAGCGGCGTGTTCAACATTGGCGGTGAGCTGAATCTCAACCTGGCCCGGGACTGGAAGCAGGAAATCGGCGCGGAATACATGGCCTTCTGCGACGGCCTGCTGAGCGACAAGGATGCCTTTGACGCCAACTGGAAGGCCGTCAAGGAGCTGTTCCCCAACCTGTCTTTCCGGGGGGGGTACGAATTCAATTACGGCGGCCTGCCGGGCTATTTGAGCAAGTACATGGGGAAGGCCCCCCATTCCGTGGCCCAGTCCGTGACGGCAGGCTTGGCGTATGACGATCCGGGCCACGGCTATTTTGGCTCCCTGGACGTGCAGTACGGTTTTTACGGCATGATTGGCTGGCGTATCGACCTGAACGCGGGCAAGCGCTGGAGCGGCCTGATTCATGAGAAGGTGGACCTGGAATTGAGCGCCGGAACCGGCTATTCTTCCAGCTACTGGGGCTCCGGCGTGGCCGGATTTGACCAGGTGAACATCAAGCTGGCGGCTCCCGTGCGCGTAACGGGCGTGGATGCCAGCCGCGGGTTCCGCGTCATTCCCTTCATCCAGCTGGACTGGGCCGGAAACACCCGTTCCGAAATCCGCCGCTACACCGGCATGAGCACGATTGAGGACTTCCGCATCCGCGTGGGCGTGGAAGCCGTTTACCGCTTTTAAACGGAAGCCTCCGCGGCCCTTTCCTCCGGGCGGGGCCGCGGAGGCGTTCCTTTTTCTCCGGAGCCGCCCGGACAGCCTCTAACTCCCTTGAACAATCCCGCCATGTTGAAAATGATTCTGCTGCTGGCCCGGCGCACGTTTATACGGCTGCTGCTGGTGCTGCTTCCCCTAGGCCTCTTTGCGTTCCTGGCGCAGGCCATTCCCCTTTCCCCGCTGCAATCCCTGGTCGTCCTGATTCCGGTGATTGCCTTTGAAGTGTGGCTCGTGGTCAAGTACCTGCTGCCCGTGATGGGCGATCTGGTGACCAAGACGCTGTATTCCTCCAACATCACCACGGATGAGGAAGTGCTGGTGGACGCCGCCCGGCGCATGCTGAATTCCGGGGATCCGCAGGGAGCCCTGGAACTGCTGGAGCGCTACCGGAAGGAGAATCCGGGGCTGGTGCGTTCCTGGCTCATGGAATCCAGCCTGCTGAACGATATGCGCCGGTATGCGGATTCCGTTGAAGTCCTTCAGGAAGGCCTGGAGTCCAGAAGATGGCGCAAGGAGGACCGGGCGCTGTTCCTGTACAAGATAGGAGTGATTTACGATTCCCAGCTCAACAATCCGGACAAGGCCCGGAAATACTGGGAGGAAGCCGCGGACAGGTATCCCAACACGGCTTACGGCCGTTCCGCCCTGGACAAGCTGTAAATAAACCCGTGCTGAAGTAGCGGCATTTGCTATGGAAAGTTTGCCTGGTTAGGGCTGTGTAGCTGACCGGCAGCGCATGGTTTTTCCCGGCTGGCGGAGTGTCTTTGTTCATGCGGCCTGTTATTTTTCACGGAGCGGTTGCTCCAGTAATTTTTTAATGCGTTCCAGAAAAAAGGAAAAAAGAATTTCAGGAAAGCTTCCCTCTTTTTTTTCTTTTCAGGTAAAAGTTGTATTTTCAAGCTTCTAGCCAGAGTGAAAGAAGCTTTTTATTGATGAAAATCAATATAATAAACGTTGCATAGCTGAAAGGTTGCATTATACTGATTCCTCTTCAATGATTAAAGGCCGTTCGATTTCGGCGGATGGTTTGAATTTTTTAAAACTGATTGAATATGATGGAATTAAACCATATAAAATATATGGTTCTCTGTAAGCTCCCTTATTATGGGCGGAAAATCATCAATCGGTTTATGAATGGTTTCAGGAGAAGAAGAAACGAATCTTTGGCGTCAAAGCTGGAAGATATCCGCAATCTTCTCATTTACAACCATCCCGTTTCCCAGGTTCCTCCGGCTACGGGCAAACTGAGGCTGCTTCAGGACGGCAATACCGTTTTACTGGCTCTTTTTGCGCGGAAGTGCCGGGAAAACGGCCTCCGGTACTGGCTGGATTACGGAACGTTGCTGGGCGCGGTGCGGCACAGGGGCTTTATTCCGTGGGACGATGATCTGGACGCAAGCATGATGAGGCCGGAGTACGACCGCCTTCTGGAACTGCTGCCCTCCCTCTTTCCGCGGGAGGAGGGATTTACCTGGAAAAGGCATGCCTTCCTGCAAATAGGGTATGAGGGCACTCCTCTCAACATTGACGTATACCCTTATCATTTTTATTCGGAAAGCCTCGTGTCCCCGGAACAGCACGGCAGCCTGGACAGGCGGCTTACTGCGTTTAAAAAAGACGTGGTTCTGGTGGATGGCCGGATGAACATGACCGATGACCAGATTCAGCAGAAAATCCGCCGGGAGATTCTGGAAGGCAAGGATCCGGCGGCGGAGGAGGACACCCCCGGAGTTTTCCTTTCCCCGGCCATTACATTTACGAAAAACACTCATCTGCCCTATGAGACGTTCTTTCCCCTGGGATCCATGGAGTTTGAGGGGATGAAATTCTCCGTGCCCAACCATGCTCGCCAGTACCTGCAATTTTTTTATGGCGATTACCTGTCCTATCCGGACCGCATCCAGTTCAAGCACCCTTCCGTAAAGCACATGATGGAACATGTCCCCTTTGAGACGGCGGTGAACCGTTTCATTGACGTCTACGGAAAGCAGATTGACATATCCCAGTCATGAAAACGGTTATCACCTACGGCACTTTCGACCTGCTTCATACGGGGCACGTCAATCTTCTGAAAAGAGCCCGGGCGCTGGGGGACCGCCTCATCGTCGGCGTGACCACAGACAGCTACGACCAGAGCCGGGGCAAGCTGAATGTGCTGGAAAGCCTGGAGGAACGCGTGGAAAATGTCCGGAAGACCGGATTGGCGGACCTTATTATCACGGAGGAGCTGGAAGGGCAGAAGCTGCACGACATCCAGAAGTATGGGGCGGATATTTTCGTGATCGGTTCCGACTGGGCGGGCAAGTTCGATTATCTGCGCGAACATTGCGAGGTGGTTTACCTGGAGCGCACGAAGGGCGTTTCTTCGACCGACCTCCGTTCCGCCCGGAATTTCATTGTCCACATGGGAATTGCCGGCCACGGGCGCATAGCGGGCCGTTTTCTCCAGGAGTCCAAGTACGTCAGCGGCATTGAAATAACGGCCGTTTACGGACGCGACGAGGAGAAGGTGCGCCGGTTTGCGGAATCGTATGAACTGCTGGAATATTACACGGAGTATGAACGGTTCCTGGACAAGGTCCATGCCGTTTACGTGGCCGTTCCGCATCATCTGCATTATGAACTGGTCAAAAGAGCCCTCCTGAAAGGAAAGCATGTGCTGTGCGAAAAGCCGCTTGCCCTTTCCCGGGAAGAGGTGGAAGAGCTGTTCCTGCTGGCCGCGGAGAGGGGATGCGTTTTACTGGAAGCGCTGAAAACGGCCTTTTTTCCGGCTTTCCAGCAGTTGATAGGCGTGGCGGAAAGCGGAGTTATCGGTTCCATCAAGGCGGTGGACGCCGCGTTCACCAAATTGATTGAGGATGATTCAAGCAGGGAGTTCGATCCCATGCAGGCCGGGGGAGCGTGGACGGAGCTGGGGGCTTATCCCGTTTTTGTCATCGGAAAGCTGCTGGGGACGGAAAGCCGCCGCATCCGCTTCACGACTTGCAGGAAGCCGGAAACGGGCGTGGACCTTTTTACGCGGGCGGATTTCCTTTATCCCAATGCGGCAGCCTCCGCTACGGTCGCCATCGGAGCCAAGCGGGAGGGGGACCTGTGCGTCACGGGAACGCGCGGCTATATTTACGTGCCCTCCCCGTGGTGGAAGACGGAGATGTTTGAGGTGCGTTTTGAAGACTCCCGGCAGAACAGGAAATATTTTATCAGGTTTGAGGGCGACGGCCTTCGCTATGAGCTGGCCGCGTTTTTGCGCCTGATTCACGGCTGTCTTCATGACAACCGTCTTTTGACCCGTGGGGATTCCATCTTCATGGCTGACGTTACCTCCCGCTTCAGGCGAGGGGAATATGTTGATGAAATCAGCTGATCAGGGCAGGCATGCCGTTTGCCGGAAGTGAAAGGAGGGGGATTTTTCCTTCTGCTCCTCAATATTGATCAGGCGGTCATAAATGTGCTTGGCGAAGACGATATCGTGGAGTCCCAGCCCGATATTATAGCTGAGGATGCGTTCTTCCGGGGAAGTTCTTCCCGCTGCTTTTCCGGCCAGCACCGGAGCTATTTCCCCAAATTGACGAAAGCACTCAAAGTGCCGGAAATTCTTAACATGGTCACGATCATCGGCAAATACCTTGTCGAAAAACAAATCACAATTCTGGAACCCCTTTGTATGTACGGGGATAACAGTAATGCCTGGTTTGAAACAGCTATTTTCGGCAAGGAGGCCCTCCGCATTAGTAATGCAGGAAATAACGGCGTCTGTTCCATCAATGAGACTATTGATGTTTTCCACTTCTTCAAAACGGACGTTGCTATGGCATTGGAATTCTTCAATGAATTGGGAAACATGCGTTTTGTAGGAAAGAAGACGCACCGTAAAGTTTTTCTCAGGATATAATGCCAGAATACATGCCATGGTGGCGCGGGCCGTATTTCCCAACCCCATCAGGGAAATTGTCTGGAAATCCTGTCTGGCGAATGTTTGAAGGGCGAGGGCGGCCACTGCTCCGGTACGGGCGTTCGTGACCCAAAAGGCGTCCATAAGAGCCAGAAGCTCTCCGGTATGATAATCATAAAGGAGTATTTCCCCATTAATGGTTTTGGTACGTTCCGGATAACGTGTTACAATTTTTACCCCCATGGCGTTCAGGCCGGGGACGATGCAGGGCATCGTATTCATGAATTTTCCTTCTTCAAAGGCGATGCTTATTTTATGGGGAAGGAAGACAGATTCTTCATCCTTGATACGGAAGGACTCTTTTACCCATTGGAGTGCCTGCCGAGGAGAAATATTGAGGGAGGAAATAATTTCGTGAGGAATTGTCAGCATAGTAGGAGGAGTAAGGTAAAAGCGGCGTTTGGGAAAAGGGTGTTAATGACTAGTTTGAACGCATTGAACATATCTCGTGCATGGCGCGTACCAGGGCGTCGTTATCTGCCTTGTTCCTGACGGCGATGCGGATGAATTCCCTACCCTCAAAGCCCTTTTTCCGGCTGCAATCCTTGATCAGGATGGAGTGGTTTTTCAACAGGAGGCCCGTGAGGGTACGGGCTTTCATGGGCGGCATTACCTCGCACATGAAGTAGTTGGCCTGGGAGGGGAGGACGTTCAGGAAGGGAACGCGGGAGAGTTCCTGCATGAAGCGGTCTCTTTCCTCCATGAACCGGCGGCATGCGCGCACGTAGGATTGTTCATATTTCCCGAAGATCTGCATGTAAAATTCGGCAATGGAATTAATGTTCCAGATGGAAACGTCCTTTTTTATCCATGCAATCAGCTTTTTGTCTGCAGAGGCCAGAACCCCCAGGCGGAGGCCTGGAACGCCGTAGGACTTTGAAATGCTTTTAACCACCGCCAAATGGGGGTACTCCTCAAGGAGGGTGTCCCGGAGCAACGTGTTGTCCGGCATGCCTTCAGAGAAATCCACAAAGGATTCATCCACGATCAGGCGAATGCCGCGCTCCTTCGTCCACAGGCAGAGGCGCAGCACGTCGGCCTTCGGGAGGAAGAAGCCGGAAGGATTGCCCGGATTGACAAGGAGCAGGGTGCTGATGTCCTTGCCGGAGAAGAATTCCATCAGGTCGTCCGCCGTGTAGCTGAAATTCCAGGAAGCGGGATGGAAGGGCACCACCATATCCGGGGCCGCCCGGTTGGGATATTCCTCAAAGGTGGGGTAGACGACGCCCATTTTCCCTTCCATGCGGGACATGAGCGCCTTGATGAGTTCCGCCGCGCCATTGCCGATGCAGATGTATTCCTGGCTGACGCCGAAGTATTTTGCGGCCAGCAGGCTGTTGACCCTCATGCCGGACGGGTATTCCCGCACCAGGTGCTCAAAGTTCGCCTTGAGTTCGGACATGAGGCGCTTGTTGGGGAAGTATGGATTGACCAGGTAGCAGAAATCCCTGATGCGTGGGTAGCGCCAGTAGCCGCCGTACCGGGACTCCATCAGGCGCAGGTGTTCCTCCCGGTCTGGTGTGAACATGGAAGCCGCTATGTCCAGATCCTGGATGTCGTCTATTTCATACCATGCTTCGCTGCCGAGACGCAGGGCCTTGATTTCCGGTTTGTCCAGCAGGGCGATGACCCTCAGCACCTGCTCGTAATATTCGTTGTTGCCCAGGGCTTTGCTGTAAGCGGTGAGGAAGGGGACGTAGTGGGTACGGGAGAAATCCCTGTTGAATTTGTAAATGTTGACGGTCTTGAAGTATTCCGTTTTTTTCTTATAGGAGAATTTGCTGCCGGGAATGAATTGCTTGATGTTGTCGTCTTCATCCAGCGTGACGACAGTGCCGTCCATCCAGCTTTCAAATTTGGCGACGAGGGCCAGGCTGGGGTAGGGATGGTGGAGCAGGGCGTCAATGACGGAGTCTTCAAAAATCAGGTCGGATTCAAAGAGCAGCGTATCGTCCTGAAGCAGGTGCTCCTTGGCCAGGTAAAGGGAATAAATGTTATTGGTGGCGGCATAAAGGGGATTGTCCACGTATTCCACGGGCGTGGAAATGTCCAGAAGAGAGATGAAGGATTTAAGTTTTGCTCCCTTGTATCCCGTGACGACGACGATTTTCTCCAGGGAAGGGGAAAGGTTGTCCAGTTGCCTCAGCATTCGCTCAATCAGCGTTACCCCGTTCACTTGAATCATGCATTTGGTGTTGTCCTGGGTGAGATGCCCCAGTCTTTTTCCCATTCCGGCCGCTAAAATGATCGCCTGCATAAATACTCTAATTTGTCTTCAGAACTTAAAAAGAACCAAGAACAATGTTTAACGGATTGATCATCCGCCGTCAAAGTAAAAATTTCTGCAAAAACATGTTAATGGAAAGTACATTGGTGAAAAAGGAAAAGTACGTAATTCATTTTCCTTCCCTATTTTCCCGCTTTTCATTGATTTAACTTCAAATGGAGATGGCGATCCGTTTAACGGATGATCAATCCGCATGCTATGGAAGTTGGGGAAAAGAGAATTGAGGGTTTTTTTCAAAAGCTGCATCTTGGAGAAAATGGTTTTAATATACGGAAATGGTTGTTTTTCATTAAAAAGCCGCATTGTTTTTCATTGACTTATGGTATCCGGTGGATAAGGTCCGTTTCAGGACCCCCCCCGTTGTTCGCTTACGGAAAGATTGATATTTTCCCGTATTCACTGCCTAGATTTGCCCACCATGAGATTGCCTTCGTTCATCACTGCCGGAAGAACCGGAAAGCTAATGAAAAATAAACATCTGTGGGTGACGGAAGTACGCTGCTGCGGCCTGACGGTGCTTTCTTCAATCACGGATAGAAAGAAGCGTACCATCAGGTTGTTCGGCATTCCCTGCGCCCGGTTCAGGGTGGGGAAGGAAAATGAGCATGCACAGATGAGAAAGCTGGTGAAGTCCACCGTCCGGGCGGAGGAAGTTCCGGCGGCGTCCGGCGTGCTGAGGGTTGTGCAGCAGGCCATGGCATTTTTTTTGAAGGAGGTGGGCAGTATTCTTGAAGAAAACGGCTACCAGTACTGGCTGGATTTCGGGACCCTTCTGGGGGCGGTCAGGCATAAGGGGTTTATTCCCTGGGATGATGATCTGGATATTTCCATGCTGCGAAGCGACTATGAACGACTGAGGGCGGGCGCTGCCGAGTTGTTTGGTTCCCGCGGCTTTTCCGTCAGCCTGGAGCCGTTTATCCAGATTGGGCTGCCGGGCACCTTGTGCAATGTGGACATTTTCCCGTACGATGTTGCTCCCGGCTCCTGGTCTCCGGATGATCCGGAGGAGCGGGAATGGCTGCTGCGTAATTACAAGGCTTCTAAGCTGATTGATTATGAAGCTAACACGTCGCGCCGTTACCAAACGCTGTGTTCTTATGAGGATAAAATGAAGATCAGGGATGAGTTGGTGATGGAAGGGAAGGAGCCTGTGGAGGATGGAAACGTCTGCCTGGGTTTTGAAATTCCCTTTGCCGGACCGTGCCGCCATTCCTTCCGTCATGAATGGATGTTTCCCCTGTCCAGCGTCCTGTTTGAAGGAAAGACTTTTCCCGGGCCCCGGGTGCCTGAAATGGTTTTATACGGGCAATATGGAGACTGGGGTGTCCTTCCTGATTCTCCGCCTGTGCATTTTGACCTGAACCGGATTTCCAAGGAAGTGCTGCTCAGGATGCTGTACATGCGGGATACCGGGCGTTTGCCGGAATGTGACTAGGGGCGCATGGGAGGTGGTGCGTGGTTCCGGCGTTCCGCCGCGCCGTATTCTCCGGAAAGGAGGTGTTCCTGACGCTGCGGGCGCAGGCCATGCGCGGGGAGGGCCGGAAGAACGTCTTTCTCCTTGACCCTGCTGATTGGGGCGGAGTATCATCGGATAATGAGAAGACCCCCGATTCCTGGTTTGGTGATGGCGGACGGCTGGCTCCAGCCGTATTCCCGCCAGATACGCGACCGCCAGCGTTTGTTTGACCTGAAAATGAAAAGGATCAGCCAGCGTTCCGGCTCTCTGGAGGGGTATGCGCAGGGGTACCGCTATTACGGCTTTAACCGTGATCCGGAGACGGGGGCGTGGACGTACCGGGAATGGGCGCCCGCCGCCCGCGGACTGTTCCTGGCGGGGGATTTCAACGGCTGGGACCGGGAGAGCCACCCGCTGGTGCGGAATGAGCGCGGCGTGTGGGAGATAACGCTGCCGCCTGACGCGCTGGCCCACGGGCAGAAGGTGAAGGTGCACGTAATCGGCGCGGACGGCACGGGGAAGGACCGTATTCCCGCGTGGATCACCAGGGCCGTGCAGGACCCCGCCACTTATGATTTTGCCGGGGAGATATGGATGCCCGAACACCCCTATGAATGGAGGAACAACGGCTTTGACCCTTCCCGGATAGAGGTGCCGTTCGTTTACGAGGCGCATGTGGGCATGGGCGGGGAAGAGCAGCGCGTGCATACGTACCGGGAGTTTGCGGATGAAGTTCTCCCCCGCATTTCCAAACTGGGCTACAATACCGTCCAGTTGATGGCCGTCCAGGAGCATCCCTATTATGGCTCCTTCGGCTATCACGTTTCCTCCTTTTTCGCTCCTTCCTCCCGTTTCGGCACGCCGGAGGATCTGAAGTACCTGATTGACCAGGCGCACGGCCTGAACATCGCCGTGCTGCTGGATGTGGTGCATTCCCATGCCGTGAAGAATGAGGCGGAAGGTCTGAATAATTTTGACGGTTCCGGCGGCATGTATTTCCTGCCCGGGGAGCGCGGCCATCATCCGGACTGGGATTCCTGCTGCTTTGACTATGGGCGGGACGAGGTGATTGAGTTCCTGCTGTCCAATGTCCGCTGGTGGCTGGAGGAGTTCCGCTTTGACGGGTTCCGCTTTGACGGCGTGACGTCCATGCTGTATTTCCACCGGGGCCACGAGCCGTTCGGGGATTTGGGCGCGTACTTCGGGCCGTCCGTGGACCTGGACGCCGTGGCTTATTTGCAGCTGGCCTCCACGCTGATCCAGCGGGTAAGACCGGGCGCCGTCGCGATTGCGGAGGACATGTCCGGCATGCCGGGGCTGTGCCGCCCGGTGGATGAAGGGGGCCTGGGCTTTTCCCATCGGCTGGCCATGGGCATTCCCGATTACTGGATCAAGCTGCTCAAGGAGAAGAAGGACGAGGAATGGAGCATGGGCGACATGTGGCATACGCTGACCAACAGGCGTTACGGCGAGCCGCACGTGGCTTACTGCGAGAGCCATGACCAGGCCCTGGTGGGGGACAAGACCCTGGCGTTCCGCCTGATGGATGCGGAGATGTACTGGAAGATGGCCGTGGACCAGCAGAGCCTTGTTGTTGACCGCGGCATGGCGCTGCACAAGATGATCCGCCTGGTGACGCTGGCTACCGGGGGGGAAGGCTGGCTGAATTTCATGGGCAACGAGTTCGGGCATCCGGAATGGATTGATTTTCCGCGTGAAGGCAACGGCTGGTCTTACGAGCACTGCCGCCGCCAGTGGTCCCTGGTGGACAATCCGTCCCTCAGGTTCAAGTTCCTGAATGCCTTTGACCAGGCCATGGTCCGCCTGGCCCTGGACGCACGGCTGCTGAACAATCCGCCGCCGTTCCCGCTGAATATTGACGAAAACAACCAGGTCATGGCGTTCCACCGCGGCGGCCTGCTGTTTGTGTTCAACTGGTCCGGAGACAGGGCGATCATGGATTACGTGCTGCCCGCTCCCCAGAAGGGGGAATGGAGGGTCGTGCTGGATACGGACGGCGCCCGCTTCGGCGGCTTTGGAAGGCAGGACGATTCCATGCCGCATTTTACGGATGAAGACGGGAATCTTTCCCTGTACCTGCTGCCGCGTACGGCCCTGGTCCTGAAAAGGGTGGGTTCCGCCGTCATGGCCCGGCACCTGGGGCAGGAGGAAGGATAGCCATTACCGCGAAAAACCGGCGTATCAAGGCCGGACGCGGAGAGAACCCAAAGGGGGCGCGCGGCACGTGCCGCGCGCGTCAGGGAAGGAATGGAGCCGTGCCCGGGGAGAGGCATGGCCGGGAGGCCGTTACCACTGTGCGGGCAGTTCCCTCAGGGGCGGCGCTCCGGAGTCCGCCTTTTTCAGGCGAATGGTCAGGGTGTCCGTCTTGAAGTCTTTTGACTTTTCGTTGTTGCGGCCCCACAGGATGGCCCCCTGCGTGGTCATCTCCGGATAAAAGGTTTTTTCCGTGGAAAGGAAGCCGGGCTTGTCCGCCGCCACGTGCACGGGCTTGTGCCTGTTCAGGGAGAGCGTGACGGGTGCCTGCCCCGCATAGTCTCCGTTCACGCGCAGGCTGGCCCCGGAAGGGACGCTGCGGATAGTGATGTCCCTGGAAGAGCTGCTGCATGAGAGGCACGCGCAGCAGGCTGCGGAGAGAAGGAAGAGATGCGGGAGAAGGCCGTGGGTCATCGTACCGGAAAAATCAATGGTGTTCCACCATGTTCATGGCGGCCTGCTTGATCTGGGCGGCCATGGAGTTGAGGGCGTTCGCCCTGGTGGGCGCCAGATGGTCCTTCAGGCCGGTCCTGTCCAGCTTGGACATGTCCGCTTTCAGGATTTCTTCCGGGGGGAGGCCGGAGAGCAGCCGGATGAAGACGGCAATGAGGCCCTTGGTGATGAGGGAGTCGCTGTCCGCGTAGAGCTTCAGCACGCCCTTGTCCGGCTCCGTGTACAGCCACACGCGGGACTGGCAGCCCTTGATGAGGGAGTCCTCCGTCTTGTGGGCTTCGTCCAGCTTCGGAAGCTTCTTGCCCAGGCTGATGATGTATTCGTAGCGTTCCGTCCAGTCCTGGAACAGGTCCAGTTCATCCAGCAGGTCTTGCAGGCGTTCTTCGTAGTTCATGGCTCGGATTTGGTGGGAAAGGCCGGTTATGCCCGGTTGGCGTCCGCCAGCGTGGCGAGAACGGCTTTCTGGGCGTGGACCCTGTTTTCCGCTTCACGGAAGATGACGGGGGCGAAGTGTTCCAGCACGTCTTCCGTGATTTCCTTGCCGCGGTAGGCGGGCAGGCAGTGGAAGGCGGAGTGGTTGGGGGCGGCGTGTTCCAGCAGCTCCCTGTTCACCTGGTAGGGGTAGAAGTGTTTTTCCTTGGACAGGCCTTCCGCTTCCTGGCCCATGGAGAGCCAGACGTCCGTGTTGATGACGGAGGCTCCCTTCACGGCTTCCACGGGGTCCGTGGTGAAGATGACGTTCTCGCAGTCCAGGTGCCTGCGGAAGCCCTCCAGGGGCAGGTAGTTGGTCGGGGCGCCGATGGCGAGGGTGAAGCCCAGCCTCTTGGCCGCCCACATCCAGGAGCGGGACATGTTGTTGTCCCCGTCCCCCACGAAGGCGATCTTCATGTCCTTCCAGGAGCCGGGGCCGTAGATTTCCTCAATGGTGAGCAGGTCCGCCAGAATCTGGCAGGGGTGTTCCTCATCCGTCAGGGCATTGATGGTGGGAATGCCGGAGAAGCCGGCGAATTCCTCCACTTCCTGCTGGCCGTAAGTCCGGATGGCGGCCCCGTGGATCATGCGGCCCAGCACGCGGGCCGTGTCCTTGATGGGTTCTCCGCGCCCGAGCTGGATGTCATGGACGGAAAGGAACATGGGGCGTCCGCCCAGTTCGCTGATGCCCACTTCAAAGGAAACGCGGGTGCGGGTGGAGGATTTGGAGAAAATAAGCGCCCAGGTCTGGCCTTTCAGGGGCAGGCGTTCGTGATGGCCGCGTTCCGCCTTGAGCTTGTGGCCCAGCGCGAGCAGGTCCTTGATTTCGTCTCCGGTAAGCTGTTCGATGGAAAGAAGGTTTTTCATGATATTGTAAAGAGAATGGAGAAAGGGAATAAAAACAGGAAAGCCGCACCATACTCCCTGTTTCCTTAAAAGAAAAGGGAATAATGCGGCTTTCCGGGGAGGGGTGGAGATGCCTTTACAGCCTGGTCGCCGCCTGGTCCGGCCACGGCACGGGGGAGCCTTCCCGGGCTCCGGCGGGGTTGTCTTTCTTGTAGGTGGGCATCTGGGCCTTGCGGTCCTTGAGCAGGGCGGTCATGGTTTTTGCCATGGCTTTCACGCGGTCCGGATGCCGTTCCGCCAGGTTGTGCTCCTCGCTGATGTCTTCCTTGATGTTGAAGAGTTCAAACTTCTGGGTGGGGTGCCAGTAAATCAGCTTCCAGTCCCCCTGGCGCATGGCCGTGCTGGGGGAGTAAAGCGAGTTGTTGCCGTTCCCCTCCCCCCAGACGTTGGGCGTATGGAAGAGCAGAGGGCGGTTGGGGTTCATTTTGCCGCCCTTCAGCAGGGTGACGAAGCTTTTGCCATCCACGACCTGCGGAGCCTGGATTTTTTTGGCTCCCGCCATTTCCAGAATGGTCGGGAAGAAGTCTTCAATGATGACGGGAGTGGTGCAGACGCTTTCCGGCTTGGTGACTCCGGGCCAGTAAACGATCATCGGCTCCCGGATGCCGCCTTCCCGGTTGGAGCCCTTGCCGAAGCTCAGCGGGTAGTTGGATTCCTTGTTGCCCATGCGCCCGCTGATGGCGAGGCCGCCGTTGTCCGCCATGAAGATGATGACGGTGTTTTTATCCAGATTGTTCTTTTCCAGATACTGCCGGATGTCGCCCAGGCTCTTGTCCATCCCCTGGATCAGGGCGGAGTAGCGTTTTTCGTTATCGGACCAGTTGTGGCCGTCGTTCGGGTTGGAGTAGTCTTCCGCAAAGCGCTTGTCATAGCCGCGCATGTCGAAGGGGGCGTGGATGGCGTAATGGGACATGTACAGGTAGAAGGGCTTGTCCGCCTCCTTGGGGTTGTTCCTGATGGCGTCCAGGCGTTTCAGCACCTCCTGCGTCAGGGCCTCTGTCAGGAAGACGTCGTTTTCATAATAGTTGTTCTCATCCAGGCCGCGGACGTGGAAGTTCCCCGTACCGTATTTCTGGGAGCCCCGGTAGTCCGCCGGGCCGCCGATTTCCGTGCCGGCGATGTTGTAGTCAAAGCCGAAGAGTTTGGGATTGGCCCCCGGAGTATTTTTGGAGCCAAAGTGGGCCTTCCCGCAGTGGATGGTGGTATAGCCCTGTTTTTTGAGCAGGGCGGGCAGCCCCAGCACCGGGGTAAAGGGCTTTTCCATCTTGTACTGGATTTTCTCTTCCGTCAGGGGGAGAAGGGTGGTGCCGGAAGATTTGGTGCCCAGCGGCTGCACGCCGTTGATGCTCCAGTCCGCAGGAGCTTTGAGCGCCTTGTGGCCGGCATCCGTGGTCTGGTCCCGCAGGAGCGTCCAGTTGGTGACGCGGTGCCGGGCGGAGTTCATGCCGGAGATGAGGCTGCACCGGCTGGGGGAACAGATGGGCTGCGCATAGGCGTTCGTGAAGACCATGCCCTGCTTGCCCAGGGCCTCCATGTTGGGCGTGCGGTAGCGCTTGTTCAGGAAGGTGGGCTTGGGCGTGCCGTCCGCTTCCCTCCAGAAGGGCAGGGATGTATCCTGCCAGCCCATGTCGTCCACCAGGAAAAGGATGATGTTGGGGCGCTTCTGGGCTGCCGCGCGGGGCGCGTTTGAGGGTGCTGCGGAAGCGGACAGGGCGCTTCCCAGCAGGAACGGGATGAGAGAAAATGCAATGCTGAAAGTTTTCATGATAAAAAGACCAGTACTCATATAACGCATGAAACGGGCTATTCTGTCAAGAATTCGTGTTCCCGCGGCAGTTTGCCGGGGATAAGAGCCGTTTTTTCCGGTACGGCATGCGCCGGAAGGGAAGCCTTATTCAAACAGGGCCGGATAGGATTTCCGTGCCAGAGCCGTGCTCAGGTCCACGATGGTCCTGCTGTTGGGCGCCTGAAGCGCCTTCTGCGCCATGTCCCGGCACTGGCCGTAGTCCAGGTTGCGGATGGCATACCGGATGATGGGGACCAGATGCACGCCCACGGACATGGAGGTGGCGCCCAGCCCGATCAGCAGGGGAAGCAGGGTGATGTCCCCCGCCATTTCCCCGCAGATGGCCGTGGGGACGTTTTCCCGTTCTCCGGCGGTGATCGTCATGCCGATGATGCGCACCACGGCGGGGTGCGTGGGGCGGAACATGTTGGCGACGCGGTTGTTGACCCTGTCCACGGCGATGGTGTACTGCGTGAGGTCGTTCGTGCCTACGGAGAAGAAGTCCACCTCCCGGGCGAGCACGTCCGTCATGATGGCGGCGCTGGGCACTTCAATCATGATGCCCACCTTCAGGTCCCGCGCGTAGGGAACATTTTTCTTTTCCAGTTCCTCCCGGCATTCCTGGAGGATGTGCTTGGCGGTGACCACCTCCGTATAGCCGGAGATCATCGGGAACATGATGCCGCAGCCGGGCGTGTCCGCGCAGGCGCGGAGAATGGCGCGGAGCTGCTGCTTGAAGAGCTCCGGACGGCTGAGGGAGACGCGGATGCCGCGCCAGCCCAGGAAGGGATTAGGTTCCGGCGTGCAGAGCCGTTCGCACGGCAGCTTGTCGCCGCCGGAGTCCAGCGTGCGGAAGATGACGCCGTGGGGCGCGCAGCCTTCCGCCAGCTTCTTGTAGTAGCGTGTCTGTTCCTCCTCGTCCGGCATGCCGGCTGGATTGCCCAGCAGGAAGAATTCCGTGCGGAAGAGTCCCACGCCTTCCGCCCCCACCTCCTTGATGCCGGAGTATTCATGGGGGAATTCCACGTTGACGGAAAGGCGGATGTTGCGGCCGTCCCTGGTGATGGTAGGCAGGTCCCGCAGCGCTTCCAGCGCCTTGTAGGCCTTTTCCTTTTCCACCTGGAGGCGGTTGTAGTACTCCACCGTCTCCTGCGTGGGCTTCAGGATGAGCGCTCCCTTGTAGCCGTCCAGGATGGCGGGAGCGTGGCTTTCCACCCGCAGGAGGGCCTGGTCCAGCCCAACGACGGCGGGAATGCCCATGGAGCGGGCGAGGATGGCGGTGTGGGAAACGGAGGAGCCTATTTCCGTGGCAAAGCCGTGAATCAGGCTGGCGTCCATGGCCGCCGTGTCGGAAGGGGTCAGGTCATAGGCCACCAGCACCTGGGCTTCCTCCGCCTCTTCCTCGTCTTCCAGGGGTTCCGTGCTGCGGAGGTTGTTGATGACCCGCTGCATGACGTCCTCCATGTCCGCGGTTTTGGCGCGCAGGTAGGGGTCGTCCACGCGGCGCAGGACTTCCATGTAGTTCTGCATGACCACATAAAAGATGTGCTCCACGTTCTGGAGGCGCTTGAGCAGCTCCGTCTGAACCTGCTGGAGGATGACCTTGTCCTGAAGAAGAAGGATGTGGGCGTCAAAGATGGAGGCGTCCTTTTCCCCGGATATCTGGATCATGCGCTCGCGCAGCGTCCGGATCTGATCCGCGGTGGTTTGCAGCGCCTGGTGGAAGCGCACCAATTCGGCATCCACCTCCTCCGGGGAAATTTCATACGCCACGGGTTCCTTGGAACCGCTGATCTGAATTTTGATCTTGCCCAGGGCGATGCCGGGGGAAACGGGAATGCCCTGAAGCCAGGTTTCTTCCGTTGAAATGGGTTCCTGAATCATCTGCGGGCTTGATGGCCCGGTCTCATATGGCCGTGAGCCGGAGTGTTCAATCTTCTTCAAACTTGCGGGAAATCAGGTCTTCCAGCGCGTTCAACGCTTCCTGCTCATCCTTTCCTTCCGCCGTGATGGTGATCTTGGAGCCGTGGCCTACCGCCAGCATCATCAAGCCCAGAATACTCTTTCCATCAACTTCCTCGCCATCCTTTTCCACGACAATGTCTGCATCAAATTTACTGGCCAGTTTGACGAATTGAGCAGCCGGACGCGCGTGAATGCCGAGTTTGTTGATGATGGTGAGTTCCTTGGTAACCATGGAATTTGAAGTAAGGGGTGATAACGGTTGCTAGAACGGTAAGTACACTAATTGAAGTTTTTTTCCAAGAGTTTTTTGTCAGTCCTGGTTTTCAGGCGGCTGGAAGTTTGACATGAGGCGGCGGTTGAACTCCCCGGCCATGTCGATGCCCATGTCCTTGAGATGGTAGTCCATGGCGGCCACTTCCACCAGGCGGGCGATGTCCCTGCCGGGGGCTACGGAGAGCTGCACATGGAGCACTTTTTCCCCGAGAACGTCCAGGCCCTCCCTTTCCAGCCCCAGCCTGTCCAGCGCTTCCTGGTCCTTGGCGGGAATGAGGGTGACGATGAGGTCCAGCCGCTTGTTGTGGCGGATGGATTTGAGGCCGAAGAGGGTGGTGATGTTGACGATGCCCAGCCCGCGCACTTCCATGAAGCCGCGGCTCATCTCCGGCGCGCTGGCCACCAGTTCTCCGCCCACGTTGCGCACGTACACCATGTCGTCCGCCACCAGGGCCGCCCCGCGTTCAATCAGGCCCAGGGCCGTTTCACTCTTGCCCACGCCGCTCTTGCCGCGGATGAGGACGCCCACGCCGCGCACGTCCACCATGCAGCCGTGAAGGGTGAGGCTTTCCGCGAATTCGTTTTCCAGAATGATGGTGGCGGAGTTGACGAATTTCATGGTCACCAGGCTCGTGCGGAAGACGCAGACGCCGGCCTCGTCCGCCAGTTCCACGATTTCCTGGGGCGGGTCCTGATCACGGGAGAAGACGATGCCCGGCACCTCGCACCGGAACATGCGCTGGATGCGGGATTTGCGCATGCCCTCTGGCAGTTTCTGGAGGTAGGCCAGTTCCGCGGAGCCGAAGACCTGGATGCGCTTGTTGGCAAAGTAGGAGTAGAAACCGGCGATCGCCAGCCCGGGGCGGTTGAGGGCCGGCTCGCAAATGTGGCGGCTGAGGCCGGCGGGGCTGTTGATCAGCTCCAGTTGGAGGGCTTCCTTGTATTTGCCATAAAATTTGGACAGGGTGACGAAATCCACTTTCTTCACTTTGGATTTGCTGAACATAATCCTATATAAAGGAACAAATCTCGCGCGAGGGCAATCAAATATTGTTCCCGGACCCGCGGGCAAGCCTCATTTTTTTGAAAAAAGGCCCGTTCCGGCGCGGAATGCCACACTTTACCGGTTGATTTGAAGCCTCAGGCGTGGTCTGATGGTGCCATGAACAGACTGGATCAATTGGCAACCTTGTTGAGATTCCCCAGCATTTCCGCCCAGAAGGAACACGCCCAGGACGTGAGCGACTGCGCGGACTGGCTGGTGGACAAGCTGTCCGGCATGGGGCTGGAAGCCGCGGCCCACAAGACGCGCCTCCATCCCATTGTGATGGCCCGCAGCCCGCGGGAGGAAGGCAAGCCAACCGTGCTGATTTACGGCCACTACGACGTGCAGCCCGTGGACCCCATTGAGCTGTGGGAATCCGACCCGTTTGAACCGGAGGTGAGGAACGGGAAGATTTACGCCCGCGGCGCCACGGATAACAAGGGGCAGTTGTTCGCCCATATTCTGGGCGTGGAGGAATTGCTCCGCCAGAACGGCGGCCACCTTCCGGTGAACGTGATCTTCCTGCTGGAAGGGGAGGAGGAAGTGGGCAGCGGAAGTCTTTCCCAATTCATCAAGGACCACAGGGACGAACTGGCCTGCGACGTGATTGTGGTTTCCGATACCGGCATGGCCGCTCCGGACACACCGACGTTTTCCTATGGCCTGCGCGGCCTGGCCGGGGCGGAAATTATCGTGAAGGGCCCTTCCGCGGACCTTCATTCCGGCGTGTTCGGCGGCGCGGTAGCCAACCCCATTGCGGCCCTGGCGGAAATAATCACTTCCTTCCATGACGAGGACGGCTGCGTGGCCGTGAGAGGTTTTTACGATGGCGTGGAACCCATCGCCACGTGGGAGCGCAGCATGTGGGCCACCGTGCCCGGCATGAGCAATGAAGAGCTGGCGAAGCTGACGGGCGTGGAAACCGTGGTGACGGAATCGGGCTTCACCGGGGCGGAATGCATTTTCGCCCGTCCTACGCTGGAAATCAACGGCATCGGAGGCGGCTACCAGGGAGAGGGAAGCAAGACGATCATTCCCAGCCATGCCTTTGCCAAGATTTCCTGTCGCCTGGTTCCTGGCCAGCAGCCGGAAAAGATTGAAACGCTGCTGGAAGAACATGTGAAGAGCCATGTCCCCAGGGGCGTCACGGTGGAATTCAAGCGGGGCCACGGCGGAAACGCCTACGTGTGCGACCCGAATTCCGAGTTCGGCCTGGCTGCCCAGCAGGCGCTGGAAGAGGCCTTTGGCCGCAAGCCCGTGCTGGTGAGGGAGGGCGGCAGCATCCCGATCATTGAGGAAATGAAGCGCGTGCTGGGAGCGGACGCCTTGATGCTGGGCATGTGCCTGCCGGATGCGCGCATCCACTCCCCCAATGAAAACTTCCCGGTGGACCTGTTCTCCAAGGGAATCGACATGAGCCAGATTCTTCTGCGCCGCCTGGGGCAGATCAAGCATTGACCGCGTTCTTATGGACCAGCCTGCCGCCGCTGAAATCGTCAACCTGCACAAGACTTTCAAGACAGGTCTTGGCAAGCCCGTGGTGCATGCCGTGCGGGGGATAGACATGAGCATCCGGCAGGGAGAGGTATACGGCCTCATTGGCCCGAACGGCTCCGGCAAGTCCACCCTGATGAAGGCCCTGCTGGGGCTGGTGAGGCCCACGGAGGGGTCGTGCGCCATCTTCGGCAAATCCAGCCTGTCCCCGGACAGCAAGGAGGAGGTGGGCTTCCTGCCGGAAAACCCCTACTTCTACAAATTCCTGACGGGGGCGGAAACCGTCTCCTTTTACGGCAAGCTGTGCGGCCTGAGCGGCAAATCCCTGAAAGAGAAAGTCCGTGAACTGCTGGACCTGGTGGGGCTGGCCGACGCGGCGGACAGGCGGCTGGGCGGTTATTCCAAGGGAATGCTCCAGCGCGTCGGCATGGCTCAGGCTCTGGTTCAGTCCCCCCGCCTGCTGGTGCTGGACGAACCGACCGCCGGCGTAGACCCCCTCGGTTCCCGCGACATCCGGAACATTATTGAGAACCTGAAGGCGCGCGGCCTAACCGTTTTCCTGTGCTCCCACCTGCTGGAACAGGTTCAGGAGGTTTGCGACCGGGTGGGCGTCATCTTTAAAGGGCTGCTCATTGCGGAGGGTTCCGTGAACGAGCTGACACGGGATTCCGACAAGCAGGAAATCCTGCTGGAGCATGCCTCCCCGGAGCTGCTGGAACAGTTGCAGGAGCTGGTGAGGGAAGACGGCCGCGCCGCATGGCTGGAAGCCGGACACCCGCGCAACTCATTGGAAAGCGTATTTTTAAAGAGCCTGTTGGAATGGAAGGAAAAGCACCCCAATCCGGAACCGTGAGCGGTCCGGCGGCTTCCAAGCGGGAAGTGCGCCGCATGATACGTGAAAGGATAGGCGGATTGGACGCCGCCTCCCGGGAAGCCATGTCCCGTTCCATCTGCCGCCGTGTGGCGGCGCTGGTACGGGAAAAGAATTTCCGGCGCGTGGCTGTTTTTGCCGCCAGGCCGGGGGAAGTGGATTTGCTGCCCCTGCTGGACATGCTGCCGGACCGGGAATGGTACTTCCCGCTGGTGCATGAGGGAAGGACGCTGAGCTTCCACCGCGTATGCCATCACGGGGAGTTTGTGACGGGCTGCTGGGACATTCGCGAACCCGGCCCGGGTTGCCCGGAACTGCATGCGGGAGAAATGGATTTGATTGTTCTGCCGGGAGCCGCGTTTACGCGGGACGGCAAGCGGCTGGGGTACGGCGGCGGATTTTATGATACGCTGCTGGCGGGACCGGCTGCGGGAGTTTCCCTGGCGGGAGTCTGCTTCCCCTGCCAGCTTCTGGACGACCTGCCCATGGAAGCCCATGACAGGCATGTGGACATGGTGATTACGCCGGACGCGGAGTGATGCTTGATGGAAAGCGGGTGCGTTTCCGCGGCAGGGAACAGGAAGCCGCGTCTCCGGACGAAAAGGAAAGGGGCTAGATGCGGAACCGGTGTTTCTGCACAGTCAGTTTATAGAACAGGTCGTAGCGGGCATTCAGCAGGGGCTGGAGATGTTCCACGCCGCCGGCCACCTGGCCGCGGATGTCCGCGTACAGTTTGCGGTAATCGGAAAGGCCGCTGACCATGGCTTCATACAGGGGCGTGCGCAGGCCGCATTCCACGGCAATGTGCATTTCCGCCGCCGCGGCTACAATCTGGCGCGACAGCCGGAACTGCATCCAGGCCAGTCCCAGGTTGCCGCCCACCCAGACGGCCAGGGCCGCGGCTACGCAGGCAAACCCCGCCGCATGTTCTCCGAAGCATCCCAGCAGGGCTCCCAGAATCACCAGGATGAGCATCAGCTTGATTTCCGTTCTCATCACGTCCTCCTGGTCCAGAAACAGCTTGCTGAGGCACGGCTTGATGCCGAAATCCTTCAGGGGCATGTAAATGGATCGGCCCAGGCGCTCCTTGTACACCTCCAGGTCCGCCTGGAGCCGCACGGCGGGAAAATCGCCTATGTCGCAGTCCCACTGTTCCTTCACGCGGGGGCGCACATGGTTCCAGTGCGTCTGGCAGATGTTCAGGAATTCCTTGTTGTAATACGCGTGCCGTTCCTCAATGCCGGACTTGACCAGCTCATAAAACCATTCGTCAATGACGGGAGGAAGCTTGTGCAGGATCATCGTGCGCCGGATGGAAAGGAAGCGCCCCATCTGCCGGGCCGATTTTTTCCCCAGCCGCGGCACGCAGTCCTGCACGTACTGGGCGTACGCCTTGAGCCGTGCGGGCATTTCATCCTCCATCTGGAGCTGGATGCGGTCTATCTCCCGGTCAATGGAGGTCAGGAAGCCGGAATCCATCTTGGAAAGGCGGTGCAGTTCATTGAGCACCTTTCCCTGTTCTTCCAGCAGGCGGTCCGTAGCCAGCAGCAGGCGTTCCACGCGCTTGTCCGTCAGCGGGCTGCGTTTCAGCACCTCCTGCACGCATGCTCTCAGCGCTTCCACGCCTTCCCCGGCCTGCTCCCCGGCGGTCGTGACGGGGTACAAGGGAAGCTGCACGCCCAGGCGTTCGCGGGAGGTGGAGCGCAATTCCTCTTTCAGGGACTGGAGCTGGTCAAAGGATAGCAGCTCCGCGTGGGTGATGACGAGCACCATGCGGGAATGGAGCCGTTCCTCCAGCGTCCGGAGGTAGTCCCATAAAGGGGGCTGGTTGCCGTCCCTGGCGGAAATGACTACAAGAATGGCGTCTGATTTGGGGACGATGTGCTTCAGCTTCCGGGGGGCGTCCTCCTGCTCCAGGCCGATGGTGTCCCAGAACTCAAGGTTCAGCAGGGCGTCCGATGGGTAAAAAAGGTCCAGCACCCATTCATGGGTGTGGGGCGCGGGGTGGGGCCTGTACTGCCAGCGGACCAGTGTGGCTTCGCTGGAAACGCGAGAACAGAACCGTTCTCCGGCCAGGGCGTCCAGCGTGGAAGACTTGCCGGAACCCGTCATGCCGATCACGGTGACGTTCTGCGGAGAGCAGCATTCCGCCAGGGCTTCCTCCACGTTTTCCTGGGAGTCAAAATGACGGTCCGGGCCAATGCGGGCGGAAAATGCCGCGGCGGCATCCGCTACGTCCCGCACCGCATGCGGAATCACGTTTTTTCCTCCTGTCAGCATGGGGTGTTGAAATCAAGGCTCCGTCCGGGCCGTTCCGTTATTCCGGAACAAACGTACACGCCGCTTTTCCTTCTGTCCAACTAAAATCACGGGGCCGGAGCATAGGAGCGGCCGCCGAAAATGGCGGTGCCCACGCGGACGAGGGTGGCGCCCTCCTCCACAGCCGTTTCAAAGTCATGGCTCATGCCCATGGAAAGCTCCGTCAGCGGGGCTCCCCCCTTGCCGGCCAGGGTTTCCTTCAGCTCCCGGAGGCGGCGGAAATAAGGGCGCGCTTCGTCCGGATTTTCCACCGGGGGAGGGATGCACATGAGGCCGGCTATTTCAAGGTGGTCCAGCGCGGCCAGCTCCGGCCATTCCCGTTCCAGAGTCTCCGGGGAAAAGCCGAATTTGCTGTCTTCATCCCCTACGTTCACTTCCAGCAGGATGCGGGGGCGTTTGCCCGTCTCCTGCGCTACGGCGTCCATGAACTGCGCCAGGCGCAGGGAGTCCACGGCGTGGATCAGCGTGAAATGTTCCAGGGCCTTGCGCACCTTGTTGCGCTGCAGGGGGCCGATGAGGTGCCATTCCGTATCCGGAGGAAGAGCGGGGATTTTTCCCAGGGCCTCCTGAACCCTGTTTTCTCCGAAAATGCGCTGGCCCGCATCGTAGCACGCCTTCACGTCATCCGCAGGAAAGGTTTTGCTGACGGCGACGAGGCGGGCGGACCCCGCCGGACGCCCGGCACGGAGTTCCGCGGAGCGGATGCGGGAGAGAATGTGTTCCAGATTCTGTTGGATGCTCATGATGGATGGTTCAATTCAGGGAAGGCTGTGCGGGTGCGTGGCTCATGATGTGGTGCAGGGGGGAGAGGCGCCGCATGGCCATGGCCCATACCTTGGAGGAGTCCGGCTCCAGGCAGATGTCCGGCACGGTGGGGGAGACGTACCAGGCGCGGTCGTTCAGCTCCCGGCGCAACTGGGAGGGCGTCCAGGCGCTGTGGCCCACGTAGGCGCGCAGGATGGCGTGGGGATCCTCAATGTATTCCAGGGCCTGTTCCTCCTGTAGATGGAACTGGACGCGCAATTTGTCCTCCGTCCGGACGAAGGCGGCGAAAATGAGCTGGTTGCGCTCCACGGGGCCTCCCTTGAAGATGGGAACGGGGTAAAGGGATTCCGGAATGTCCGTATGGCGCGCCACTTCTCCCACGTTCATGCCGGCCGGATGGTTCAGGATGTGGCCTATGACGAATTCCTCCTCCACCCGGCTCAGAAAAATCACGGAGTGGTAAAAGCCGCCGCCGTCCAGATAGGGGGCGGAAACCAGAAGGTGGCCCGCCAGGTTTTCATTGCTGATATCTTCATGTTCCATCATGGCCATAAGTCTACGTTAACAAATGTGACGGACGCAGGCAACCATGCGTTCAAACAGCCATGTCAGGAGGCGGAGGAACGGGAATGCCGGAAGAATGGAGGGGAAGGTCGGTTCAGCCGAGGGTGTAACGGGTCCCCCTGGCGGAACGGGCGGAGGCTTTGGAGCTCTTCACTGTCTTGCGGACTGCCGTCCGCTTGTGGGGAGAGGCTTTCTTCCCGGCGGCCGCGATCTGCTTGCGGGAAAGGGCTACGGCGGGAGGACGGGATGCCCGGCGGCGGTGGGAAATGATGGAAGCCGTGTTGGCATTCTCCATGAGAGACGATGCGGAAGCCATGACCAGCAGGGAGGAATCCTGCGTTTTTTCCGCCTGGGCCAGAGCTTTCAGGGAAGCGTTTATGGAGCAGCGTTCGATCACGACGGGATCCCCGGTCCGGAGCAGGTTGAAGGCTTCGTACACGTCATTGCTTTTCATCCGCACGCAGCCGTAGGAGGCGGGCGTGCCGATGGTGCGTTCTTCCGCCGTTCCGTGGATGTAAATCAGGCGGGAGTGGGCGTTCCGGTTGCGGCCTTCCAGCCCTTCCAGCCACATGATGCGGGTGACGATGGGGTCGCGGCCCGGAGAATTGGGGGCCACGCATTCCCCGGTGGGCTTGCGGCTTTTAAACACCATGCCCTTGGGCTGTCCGGTGCCGATCTTGGAGGCGATGCGGTGGGCGCCCAGCGGAGTGCGGCAGCTCCCCTTCCTGTCGCCCAGACCGAATTTGGAAGTGCTGATGGGGTAGGTTTTTACGACGTGTCCGTTGCGCATGACGGCCATTTTCTGGTCCCTGACGCTAACGACGGCGCCATCCTTGACGATGGCGGTGGGCTGGTAGTCCGGACGGGAGCAGGATACCAAGGCGCCGAACACCGCGAAGGCGGCGCCGGCGAGTTGAATCAGGCGTACTGCTTGCGAGAGAGGCGCAGGCATGGGAAAGGTGTCAGTTCTTGGCTTTGGCAGTTTGCTTGGCGGGCAGCAGGTTGGAGATCATGCGGCCCAGGGAGCAGAACCCCGTGTAGTAGAATCCCAGGAAGGGAATCATCAGGATGGGGGAAAGGTAATGGCCCTGGCGGATCATGATGATGATCAGGTTCAGGAAGAAGGTGCCGCAGGCGATTTCCAGGACGGGGATGACGACGGACTTGATGGCCCTGTATCCGTTGCGCTTGAGCTGGGAGACATGCTGCCTGTTTTCCTTCTGGTCCACCCCGTACTTGGGCGTGCGGACGAAGGCGGACTGATGGCCGAAGATGGCTTCCAGAACGGCCTTGGCGTTGTTGACCGCCATGCCCACGCTCAGCGTGAGGAGAAGCGGCAGGTAGGGCAGCTCCTTCCACCAGGATTTGGGGCGCACCACGATCTGGGCGCTCATGTAGAAGATGCAGACGGCCACGCTGGTCATGAAGAACAGGGCCACATTCACGAACCACATGAAGACCGTTTCATTTTCCGGAATGCGCTGGGTGCAGATGGGGTACACCAGGAAGCAGAGCAGGGCCAGGAGCAGGTAGGAATAATTGCAGGTGAGGTGCGTGGTGGCCTCCACCTTGGCCTTGAGGGGAACCTTGGAACGCCAGATGTCCAGCAGGATTTTCTGGCAGACCTGGATGGAACCCTTGGTCCAGCGGTGCTGCTGGGACTTGAACCCGTCCATGTCCACGGGGAGTTCCGCCGGGGTAACGACATCGTTCAGGTAAATGAAGCGCCAGCCCTTGAGCTGGACGCGGTAGGAAAGGTCCATGTCTTCCGTCAGGGTGTCATGGGACCAGCCGCCCGCATCCCCGATCACGCACTTGCGCCACATGCCGGCGGTGCCGTTGAAGGTGAAGAAACGCCCGGAGCGGTTGCGCGCCGTCTGCTCCATGGCGAAGTGGCCGTCCAGGTACATGCCCTGCACGCGGGTGAGAAGGTTGTATTCCCGGTTGATGTGGCCCCAGCGGGTCTGGACGAGGCCCACGCCTTCATCCGTGAAGAAATGGATGGTTTTTTGCAGAAGGTCCGGTTCCGGAACGAAGTCGGCGTCCAGAATCAGCAGGAATTCGCCCTTGGCCACCTTGGTGGCCGCTTCCAGCGCGCCGGCCTTGAAGCCCGTGCGGTCCGTGCGGTGGATGCAGACGGCGTCAAAGCCGCGGGCCTTCAGTTCCTCCACCTTGCGGTAGCACTGTTCCGTGGTGTCGTCCGTGGAATCGTCCAGAATCTGGATTTCCAGCTTGTCCTGAGGATAATCCAGGGCGGCTACGGATTCCAGAAGGCGGTCCACGACGAACTTCTCATTGAACATGGGGAGCTGGACCGTAACGACGGGCAGTTCCTGGAAGCGGGACTTGGGCTGGGGCTTGTTGTTGCGGTTCTTCCAGTACAGGTAAACGATGCTCAGGCGGTGAAAGCCGTATCCGGCCAGGCCGACGAGAACCAGAAGATAGCACAGGAGCCAGATAAAATTGTAATTTAAAGACATGCGGGGCTTGCAAAGGGTGTTTGGTATCTTTTTGCGTCAGGCGCGGGGGATTTCCTTGACGTGACGCCCGTATAAGACACCATAGGGCGAGAGTCAAGACATATTCCGTTTTGCTTAACCTTTTTGAGTGTTGTTATGAAGAGATTGTATGTGCTGGCAGCGGCTGTATCCGTCACGGGGGGAATGGCGTTTGCCGCCCCGAAGGAAAACGCCCCGGAGAAGGAGGAAGCCGTACTGGATGTGCAGACGCCGCCGCCCGGCAAGCAGGACAGGCAGGGCCAGCCGGCCATTCCGGAACGCCTGCTGGACGACTCCCACATGAATGAGGAGCTGGGCATTAACGAATTTACCGCGCCGTCCATCCGCAAGATTTTTGAAGACCTGGAAGGGTTGCCGGAAATTCCGGAGAACGTGGCGCTGCGCGCGCGTCCCGAACGCCCCCCCATGGACCGCTGCTCCCTGGCTCTCCAGCTTGGCGGCATGATGGCGGACGGCTTTGTGATCGTGCAGTGCGGCAAGATGAATGAAGTGAAGCCCATTGCGCTGGACCTCTCCAGCTACGCGAAGGCCATCGGAGCCGGGGAACGGGTGAACCGCCATGCCGCCAGCCTGCTGAAAAATGCGGAAGACGGGGATTTGAGCAGTTTCAAGAATAATCTGGCCCTGATTCAGTCCGACGTGGAGCAGGAGCTTGCCTCCCTGCGGGATTCCGACATGGCGAACCTGATTGGCCTGGGAGGATGGATACGCGCCCTGGATGCCGCTACCGCGGCGCTGGATAACAAGTTTGCGGAGGACAAGGCGAAGGTCATCTTCCAGCCGGACGTGCCGGAATACTTCCATTACATCCTGGACGGGGTGGAGCCGGAAATGAAGGAACGCCGGGACATTGCAAAAATCATGAACCTTCTGACGACCTTGCAGGAGCAGATGACGCTGGCTCCGGACGCCAAGCCCACCAAGGCGGGCGTGGAAGCCATCCGCAAGACGACGCTGGAGCTGATGAAGGCGGCCCTGGCTCCCGTGGAATCATAATTCCTCCCCGGCTCCCGTATGGTTCTCCCCCTCCTGACCAGCCTGGAAGTGCGGCTCACGCCGCGCAGCCTGTATTCACGGGATGAAAAGCTGGAGCGGATGGTCCGTGACGACGGGCGCATTCCCGTGCCCTACAATGTGAGCATCCGCAATACGGGGGAAGGCGCCGTGCGCATCATCGGTAAAAAGTGGACCGTCCGTTCCCATGAAGACGGCACGCAGGTGATTGAAGGGGATGAACTGTTCGGTTCCCGTCCCCTGTTGTGCCAGGGGCAGATATTTGCGTTCAACGGCCTCCAGATGCTGCGCCTTCCTGCGCGCATCCAGTTAACTCTTCTTGTGCGTGACGAGGCCGGGATTCTTTATCATACGGACCCTGTCAGCCTTAAATGGTGAAATAAAAAAGCCCTGCATGAAATTGCAGGGTTTTTTTATAGCGATTAATGATGAGAGATCTGAGAGTAGGGAAAGAATGAGCGGACCAATGTCCGGAAGTTGAAATAATTAATCTCTACTCACTACTCTCTACTCACCGCCATCGGCTTAGCCTTCTTCGTCATCCCCGTGGTTGAGGATGAAGTTCAGGTCGTCAATGCCCAGGCTGGAGGTGAAGCCCTCGTCACCCAGCACGTTGGCGACGAGCTGGTTCTTCTGATGCTGGAGGATGCGGATTTTTTCTTCCACGGAGTCCTTCGTCAGCAGGCGGTAGGCAATCACCTTGTTCTTCTGGCCGATGCGGTGCGTACGGTCAATGGCCTGGCTTTCCACAGCCGGGTTCCACCACGGATCATACAGGACCACGTAGGAGGCGGAGGTAAGGTTGAGGCCGGCGCCCCCGGCTTTCAGGGAAAGCAGGAAGACGGAGGGGTCCTTGGTAGTCTGGAATTTTTCAATTTCCCCGCGGCGGTCCTTGGTCTGGCCGGTAAGGTAGTTAAGCGGCCTGTTTTCCGCTTCCAGCCGGTTCTTGATGATTTCCAGCATGGAGACGAACTGGGAGAAGACGAGCACCTTGTGCCCTTCCTCCCGGAGCTGGTCCAGCAGGTAGAACAGGGCGGTCATCTTGGCGCTGTCTTCCTTGGCGTACTTGGGGTCCACCAGGCCGGGATGGCAGCATATCTGGCGCAGGCGCATGAGGCCCTGCAGAATGGCGAAGCTGTTTTTCTTGACGGATTCGTCTGAATCCAGGCCAAGCAGGGCCTGCTGGATGCGGCGGAGTTCCGCCTTGTACAGCTGGCTCTGGATGCCTTCCATCTTGGCGTACACTTCTTCTTCCGTCCTGGGGGGCAGGTCCTTCGCCACCTGTGATTTGGTGCGGCGCAGCAGGAAGGGTTTCAGGCGCGCGGCCAGGCGGTTCTGGCTCTGCGGATCCTTGCGCTTGTCAAAGCGCTTCTTGAAGTAGGAACGGGAACCGAGAACGCCGGGCATGGAGAAGGCCATGAGGGACCACATGTCCAGCAGGCGGTTTTCAATGGGCGTGCCGGAAAGGACCAGGCGGTTGTAGGAGACGATTTCCCGTGCCGCCTTGGCGGCCTTGGAATCCGGGTTCTTGATCTGCTGGCCTTCGTCCAGGATGACCGTGAGCCACTTGATCTGGTTCAGGGTTTCTCCGCAGACGCGGAGCTGGGCGTAGTTGACCACGACCATATCGTAATTCTTCCGGATGTCGTCCAGATTGGCCTGATCCTTGCTGCGGATGACGAGTACGCGCACGCCGGGAGCGAATTTCTCCGTTTCCCCGGCCCAGACATCCAGCACGGACTTGGGGCAGACGATGAGTACCGGAGGAACGGCGATTTTCTTCTTGGATTTGTTTTTGCGCGCGAACTCCTCACGCAGCCAGAGCACGTACGTAATGGACTGGATGGTTTTGCCCAAACCCATGTCGTCCGCCAGAATGCCGCCGAAGCCGTTCGTGGCCAGATAAGCCAGGAAGTGGAAGCCGTCCACCTGATACGGGCGCAGGGTGGCCTGGAGCTGGGAGGGGACGTCCGGCTTGACGTCGATCTTGATTTCCGCGGTGCGGTCCTTGATGCGTTTCCAGGCCTTCGGGTCGAACACTTCCGCTGCCTTCGGGTCCGCAAGCTGCATGGCGTGCATGCGGTGGGTTTCCCCGGAGAGGTCGAAGGGGTCCAGGCCCAGGCGGGTGACGGCGTCGCGCTGGTCGTTGTCCAGCTTGATTTCCAGGCGCATCCAGCCTCCGTCGTCCATGCGGACGTAGCCGCCTCTGGCGGCGACCAGGGCGCGGATTTGTTCCTTGGAAAGCTGGACGCCTTCCACGTCAATGACGATGCGGAGGTCAAACCAGTCAATCTCCTGGTTAACTACTTCAAACCGCACGGCGGCGGCCACCGGGTCCGCCAGCAGCGTCTTGAGCTTGTCATCCATGTTGACGGTCAGCTCTTCCGGGAGCTGCTTGGCCCACTCCGCAAATTTTTCAGGGAACTGCCGGGTAACGCGGGCCTTGAAAGCGCCCACCTGGGGATCATAGGAGAAGCCCATTTCTTCCAGCAGGCCGGGAATGGGATAGAGGTGCTCCCGGATGAAGCGCAGCAGGGCCTTGTTTTTCATGGGCTCCTGGTGAGCGACGTCCCAGCCGTCCTTGCCGAGTTTTTCCGTGCGGTAGCCGGAAGCGTCCCTGGCGCTTACTTCACAAAGCACGTGTTCCGTTTCCGCGGAGGTGAGGCCGCGGACGATCTTCATGTCAAAGGTGCCGCGCAGGTCGATGTCCACCACGCGGTCCTCCATGCTGGGGGGCAGGGAAGCGCCGATCTTACGGAGGAACTCCACCCCTTCAAGGCTGTCGATGACCTGCTTGGGAATGGAATAGCGGGGTTCCACTTCCGTGCTCTCCAGCCAGCGGGGGGGACCCGGAAACACGGTTTCGTCAGACTGGTACAGCTCCTGCTGGCCGGGAAGCTGGCGGACGGAGTGGGAGACGTTGATGCCGGTGGACGTGGCGAGCTGGAGGGCGTAGCAGTCCGGCTCAATGGGGTCGTCCTGGCAAATCCACTTGAGCGGTTCGTCCACCACCTTGAAATAATTTTCATCCAGGTTCACCAGGTAGCCTTTCAGGGCGGGCTGGTGGAAAAGCTTGTTCATCAGGGCGCACGCGGATTCCTGGTCCAGGTCCAGCGTCAGGGCGTCTTCCGCACGGGCGTAATCGGACAGGGACACAAGGAGGATTTCCGTCTGGGCATCCATGCGCACGGCAGCGCGTTCATGCAGGTTTTCCAGATGTTCCAAATCCTGCTTTTCCCGGACGGGAATCCAGTCCTGCTTCAGGGAATGGCGGTATTCGAAATGGCCCTCGTTGATGGTGGAAACGAGCCTCATGAACAGCTCTCCGCGGGGCGGTTGCGGGGGCCGTTCATTCACGGACTGGATGCGGTCATACCAGGTGCCTACTTCACGGGAACGCTCCCATTCGTGAATCTTGCGCTGAACTTTTTCCAGGTCCGTGATGGACTCCATGAATTCCGGGTAGGGCAGGCGCCTCTTGTTGAAGGCGTAGGCGATGTAATTCCAGAATTCAAGGATGTTCGTGGGAGGCACGGGCCACAGCTCCAGCGGGTCATAGCTGACGATTTCCCAGCGGGGATTCAGGCGCACCATGTCATGGTCATGGATTTCCTGCTCAATGGCGAAACGGCGGTAGCGCTTCTCCAGCTTGCTGACGTAATCCGCTTCCTTGTCGTCCAGTTCGCGGCCCAGCTTCTCTTCCAGAATATCCAGCAGGGGAACGTCGTTAAGTTCGTTCGGGGACTCCGGAAGATCCTGGCCGCGGTACATGCGTTCCAGCATGGCGGCGTACATGGCCGCTCCGGCCAGATCCTCGTCTTCCGTGGAGCATGCCCCGAACCACCTGTTGCCCTGGAGGCGGAGGTTCACGCGGTGTACGCCGTGCGCATCTTCCACACGGCCCTGAATATACAAATGATTGCCAAAGATTTGCGTAACCGCTCCGTCTTTCTGGAGCTTCTCGCCGCGCAGACGGATTTCTTCCGGAAAGGCATTGAGAAAGTTCAGGGTAGCCCTATCCGGGTTAAGTGCCATGCTCATAATATCAGACTGTCATATAAAAATTGGAAACAAGCGTTCCTTGTAAAGGGACGCTACAGGTCTATGCACTTTACTATGGCACAAAAGGCGGATTAGAGCAACTATTCTCTGAAAATAATTCCAACGGATGTTTGAAATAATGGTTATCTTATTGAAGGCAATAGCATTATATTCTCGGAACGGCGGCTGTTTTTTGAAGAAAAAGAACGTATTTTATTATGTTGGAAAGAACGGATGTCAGCCTTGCGTAACATGTGTTCTTGACACGTTCGCTATAAAAGGGTCTTTTATGCCTGAAATTTTATGTCCACTGCATCACTTCTACAGTTACTGGCGACTCAAGCCCGCTTGAGCGATGGCGAATTGGCCGAACGTCTTGACATGACTGAAGAAGCCGTTCGAGCCCAGCGGGAGCAGTGGGAAAAGGAAGGCGTGATTCTGGGCTACCAGGCGGTGGTAAATGAGGAATACGAACACGACAGCAGGGTAGCGGCCTTCATTGAAGTAAAAATGACGCCCGAACGCGATGGCGGCTTTGACCGCCTGGCGATGCGCATCTCCCGTTTTGACGAAGTCTCCTCCTGCTATCTGGCGAGCGGCGGCTTTGACCTGCTGGTGCTGGTGGAAGGAAAAAGCATGCGTGACATTGCCCGGTTTGTGGCAGAAAAACTGTCCACGCTGGAAGGGGTGCTGTCCACTTCCACGCACTTCCATCTGAAAACCTACAAGAAAAACGGCTGTGTGTTCGAGGCCCCCGCGCAGAATGAACGCCTGGCTGTTGCTCCGTAAGCCCCTGCCGACACGAAAGAAATCATCATGAACTGGCAGAACAAAATTGCGGAGCAGGTAAGCTCCATCCCCCGTTCCGGCATCCGGGAATTCTTTGACCTGGTCACGGGACGGACGGACATCATCTCCCTGGGCGTAGGGGAACCGGACTTCGTTACCCCCTGGAACATCCGGGAAGCGGCCATTTACTCCCTGGAAAAGGGGCACACCTCCTATACCTCCAACTATGGACTGGAATCCCTGCGCCGTTCCATCGTCAAATACGTGGACGGCTTCTTCCATGTGAAATACGATCCCCTGCATGAAGTGCTGGTGACCGTGGGCGTGAGCGAAGCCATTGACCTGGCGCTCCGTGCCATTCTGAACCCGGGGGACGAAGTTCTTTACCATGAACCCTGCTATGTCTCCTATGCTCCCAGCGTGAACATGGCCTATGGCGTGGCTACTGCCGTGCCCACAAGCAAGCAGGACCTTTTCGCCCTTAACCCGGCGGTGCTGGAAGCCTCCATTACGCCCCGGACCAAGGTGCTGATGCTCAATTTCCCCACCAATCCGACCGGGGCCGTGGCCCCTGTGGAAACCCTTCAGGAAATCGCCCGCATCTGCATCAAGCACGATCTCGTCGTGCTGACGGATGAAATCTACAGCGAGCTGCGCTACGACGGCAAGCCGCACGTTTCGATAGCCTCACTGCCTGGGATGAGGGAACGCACCCTGCTGCTGCACGGCTTTTCCAAGGCGTTTGCCATGACGGGCTTCCGCCTGGGCTATGCCTGCGGACCGGAGCCGCTCATCTCCGCCATGATGAAAATTCACCAGTACTCCATGCTCTGCGCTCCTATCACCTCCCAGGAAGCGGCCATTGAAGCATTGCAAAACGGAACCTCCGCCATGATGAAAATGAGGGAAAGCTACCGCCAGCGGCGCGACTTCCTGGTGAAGCGCTTCAACGAAATAGGCTTGGACTGCCATTTGCCCGGCGGCGCATTCTATGTCTTCCCGGACGTCTCCAAATTCGGACTCACCAGCAAGGAATTCGCTACGCGCCTGCTGATGGAAGAGCAGGTGGCCGCCGTGCCCGGTACCGCTTTTGGTGCAAGCGGGGAAGGCTTCCTGCGCTGCTGCTATGCGACTGCCTTTGACCAGATCAAGGAAGCCTGCAACCGCATGGAGCGTTTCGTGAAAACTCTTTCCTGACCCCCTCCGCGTCCATGAACTCCGTCCCGGAGGCCCTGAAAACAAGGGCGTACGTAGCGCCGTTTGCGGTGTTCATGGGCTTTACCCTGCTGTGGCAGCTTGGCGGGCCGTTCCTGGAATGGAACCACCCCGCCGCCGCCTGGTGGAGAAGGGCGCCGGAGCAATGGCTGTACCCTGTGCAGGCCATCGTCTGCTTTGTCCTGGTCCTGTGGTGGAGAAAAGCCATTGACTGGGACTGGAAATGGAAACCCGCCGCATGGGGAATCCTCTTCGGCGTGCTGGGCATCCTGTGCTGGCTGGCCCCTACGATGGCGGCGGACCGTCTGCCGGGCGGTCCGGATGCATGGTTTGGCCACCCCTCCTGGCCATGGTACCGGTACCTGCTGGGAATTGACATGCGCCCGGAAGGCTTTGATCCCGGCGTCGTCTTTGCCCCGGATTCCTGGAGCTGGCTGGCGGCGCTGGTCCTGCGCTTCTTCCGTGCCGTGGTGGTGGTGGCGCTGGTGGAGGAACTCTTCTGGCGCGGTTATCTGATGCGCCTGATGGTGAACCTGGACCATCCCTGGAAAATCCCCTTCGGCACGCATAGCTGGAAAGCGTACTGGGTGACCACTCTCTGTTTCATGGCCGTGCACCAGCCTGTGGACTACTGCGGCGCCTTCATTTACGGTTCCCTGGCGTACCTGCTTGCCGTGTGGCAGAAAAACTTGTGCGCCGTCATCGTCATGCATGCGGTGGCGAATGCGCTGCTGGGATGGGCCGCGCTGGAATGGGGCAAATACGGACTGTGGTGAATCCGGCGTTTACAGAAAGGAACTTCTTGGGTACATAGGGCCGATGACTCCGGAAGAAGCGATAGAAATTTTGTGGGAATACCATCATGTGAAGCAGGAGCTGCGCCCGGCGGACCTCATCTTCATCCTTGGCAGCAATGACGTGCGGGTGGCGGAATATGCGGCGGAACTCTATGCTCGGAAGCTGGCTCCCCTCTTGCTCTTTTCCGGCGGGATGGGGCGTTTTACAGGGGAATGGGCCGTGCCGGAAGCGGAACTCTTTGCTGAGGCGGCCATGAAAAAGGGAGTGCCGGAAGACCGTATCCTCATTGAAAATAAATCCACCAACACCGGGGAAAACGTCCGCTTTTCCCGTACAATCCTGAAAAAGGCCGGCATCCCGGACCCTGCCAGCCTCATTGCCCTGCAAAAACCGTACATGGAGCGGCGTACGCTGGCTACGCTCCAGGCCCAGTGGCCGGAAGCGCAGGTGGCGGTCAGCTCCCCTCCCGTCACTTTCCGGGAATACTTGACCTCGGAACTGCCGCGGGAGCTGGTTGTCTCCGCCATGGTGGGGGACTTCCAGCGGATACTGGAATACCCCAGGCACGGTTTTTCCACGGAACAACCTGTGACTCCGGAGGCGATGGAAGCCTTCCGCACGCTGGTGGAAGCCGGATATGACTCCCAGCTGCTCAAGGATGTGCCTCTCCCCTGGAATTCTTGAGAAGACACGCTTTTTGCTTTCACTGGCCGCTGATTGCGGTCATCAATACAACCCGCATAGCCAACCCAATTATAGATATTATCATGGCAGACAGAACCAATACAGATCCCGCCCGAATGGAGAAAATCGTGAGCCTCTGCAAAAGGCGGGGTTTCATCTTCCAGGCAGCAGAAATCTATGGCGGACTGAATGGTTGCTGGGACTACGGTCCCATGGGGGTGGAACTCAAGCGCAACCTCAAGGAATACTGGTGGCGCAAAAACGTGCAGGAACGCGACGATGTGGTCGGCATGGACGGTTCCATCCTGACGCATAACTCCGTACTGGTGGCATCCGGCCATGTGGGCGGATTCTCCGACCCGATGTGCGACTGTCTGCTGACCAAGGAACGCCTGCGCGCCGACCAGGTGCCGGCCCAGAGCGGCATGGGATTTTTCTACACCGGAGCCGCTAAAAAGGACGGCTCCTGGAGCATGGAAAAGGAATACTCCGTGCTGGTGGACTCTGAAAAACAGGCGGACAAGGCCCGCAAGACCGCGGCCCAGTACTATGCCCAGCTGGCAGGCAAGGACGTCTCCCACAAGGAAATGGAACTGAAAGGCGAGCGCATGGAGGCCATAACGGACTCCACCATGTACAACCCCGCCAATGGTTCCCTGCTGACGGAAGCCCGTGAATTCAACCTCATGTTCAAGACGACCATCGGGGCCACCTCCGATGAAAACGATCCCAATGCCACTGGCTGGCTGCGCCCGGAAACGGCCCAGTCCATCTTCTGCCAATACAAGAACATCCTGGACAGCTCCCGCGTGAAGCTCCCCTTCGGGATCGCCCAGATCGGCAAATCCTTCCGCAACGAAATCAACCCGCGCAACTTCACCTTCCGTTCCCGCGAATTCGAACAAATGGAAATCGAATACTTCTGTCGGCCGGAAGACGGTCTGCGCCTGGTGGATGAATGGCTGGAACACCGCCTCTGCTTCTATGACGAAGTGGGCGTGCCGCGCGAACACATCCATATTCTGGACGTTCCGGACGGCGAACGAGCCTTCTACTCCAAGAAAACCTATGACCTGGAATACGAATTCCCGTTTGGCATCCAGGAACTGGAAGGCATTGCCTACCGCACGGACTATGACCTGAGCTGTCACCAGAAAGGTTCCGGACGCCCGTTGGAATACTTTGACGAAGAAATGCGGGAAAAATTCATTCCCCATGTGGTGGAACCCTCCGCCGGGTGTGACCGCACCATTCTGGCCATCATCTGTGAAGCTTATGATGAAGAAGAACTGGTGGATGACAAAGGCAAGAAAGACGTCCGTACCGTGCTCCGCTTTGTGCCCCGGATGGCTCCCATCAAGGCCGCTATTTTCCCGCTGCTCAAGAAAAACGAGGAACAGGTGCGCATCGCCCGGGAAATTGAAAAAACGCTCCAGCCGTGGATGCCCGTTTTCTACGATGAAACGGGAGCCGTTGGCCGCCGCTACCGCCGCCAGGATGAAGTGGGTACACCCTTCTGCATCACGGTGGACTTTGAAACCCTTGGGGAAAACGATGCCTCCCTCAAGGACACGGTAACTATTCGCCACCGCGACTCCATGGAACAGGAACGCGTCGCCATCAAGGACCTGTTGCACTGGCTCATTGCCCGTGTGCGTTAACGGCGCCTTTGACAGCCGCCGATGCCGGAAAACACTTCAAGGCCACTCCATTAATATGGAGCGGCCTTTTGTTTTTGGAATGGCAGAGAAAAAAAGTTGCTGGACGATAGGACGCTGACCATCTAGCATTAAAAACAGGTTGGTGAACCAGATGGGAATCAGCAATTCCAAAATGAATTGCTGAACTGATAAACTGTTTGCGCCAACCTCAAGCTCACAGAAATTCCCCGGTAGATCGGCGATTCCTGTAAGTCCTTGAAATCAGCAGATTGACATTCCCTCCAATAAAATATAAGGCGTAAGGAATATGCATCCTGAAAGAGGTTGGCGCAAAAAGCGATTTGTACCACTAACTTTCAACGCATATCCCCTTCCGCCGTCGCACCTTCACAGGTGCGTGAATTGAAACCGGCTTTTTGAGCTGCGGCCTCCGCACGTTCTGCAGTCGCACCTTCACAGGTGCGTGAATTGAAACATTATCGTTTCTCTTTAAACGCAATGCGTGATCAGTCGCACCTTCACAGGTGCGTGAATTGAAACTTTAAACACTTCACTACCAACTAATAACAACATAGTCGCACCTTCACAGGTGCGTGAATTGAAACAGGGAGGGCCGCCGCAGCGCATTGGACGCAGGCTAGTCGCACCTTCACAGGTGCGTGAATTGAAACAATGACGTTGGTTTGAAAGTCCCGGCTCACGGTCGTCGCACCTTCACAGGTGCGTGAATTGAAACCACTCCGGACACGAAAAAGGCGCGCTCGGCGTAGGTCGCACCTTCACAGGTGCGTGAATTGAAACGGGGAACAAGGCCAATTTAGCATAGGCGCGTATTGTCGCACCTTCACAGGTGCGTGAATTGAAACCGTTAGTTGCCTTACTATCAACCACTTTTCGGATAGTCGCACCTTCACAGGTGCGTGAATTGAAACAAGCGTGTCCCGCGTAGGCTCCGGTTTCGGTTCCGTCGCACCTTCACAGGTGCGTGAATTGAAACAACGGCGGCGGCTCTGAATCGTCCGTCATGGCTCGTCGCACCTTCACAGGTGCGTGAATTGAAACCGGCAGTTTCGGCTTTTTGAGCTGCGGCCTCCGGTCGCACCTTCACAGGTGCGTGAATTGAAACTGTATCGTACATTTTCAATCCTTGTCACCCATTCGTCGCACCTTCACAGGTGCGTGAATTGAAACCCATCTACGCACAATGTTATCACCCAGTAACCAAGTCGCACCTTCACAGGTGCGTGAATTGAAACAGGAACATATACGTTTCCTTCAACATCCTGCTGAGTCGCACCTTCACAGGTGCGTGAATTGAAACAGTACGGTTTACCTTAGCGATTACAGTGGAATAAGTCGCACCTTCACAGGTGCGTGAATTGAAACTATCTTTAAGGATTAGTTGCAGATAGCAACCCTTGTCGCACCTTCACAGGTGCGTGAATTGAAACAACCTTTATTACTTCGTTAATAATGGCCTCATTAGTCGCACCTTCACAGGTGCGTGAATTGAAACTGGATTCGAAGCGTCCAAAGCGTACCGTTTCCGGGTCGCACCTTCACAGGTGCGTGAATTGAAACACGCCCGCAACGTACTTAACGGGCATATCGGATAGTCGCACCTTCACAGGTGCGTGAATTGAAACGGCAAGTACCAAGACAGTACTTCCGCAATGGGGGGGCGCACCTTCACAGGTGCGTGAATTGAAACAAGATAATCCGCTTCCGTGAGACACTTGGCCCGGGTCGCACCTTCACAGGTGCGTGAATTGAAACTTCCACCGGCTCCTGCTGGTGGCAGATGACTACGGTCGCACCTTCACAGGTGCGTGAATTGAAACTGTGCCCGCTATCTGTGCCGCCTGTGCGCCCGTGTCGCACCTTCACAGGTGCGTGAATTGAAACCGGAGAGGAGCAGCGAAAGTTTTACGAAGCCCAGTCGCACCTTCACAGGTGCGTGAATTGAAACTTCAAGAAAACTGCCGTCTTCGTATTTGTCCGCGTCGCACCTTCACAGGTGCGTGAATTGAAACTTAAGATTGGAAGTATCGGTAATATAATGGCCTTGTCGCACCTTCACAGGTGCGTGAATTGAAACGGTAACAGGGGTATATTAGCAAGAGGATGTTTAATGTCGCACCTTCACAGGTGCGTGAATTGAAACAACGGATGCTGATCATTGCTCCCCCGCTGGCTCAGTCGCACCCTCACGGGTGCGTGGATGTGCCAAGGGACACGTTTTGGAAGGTTGTCACACTTGCATGGAAATGTAGATGTGAACATCAAACACCAGCCTTACTAAATGGCATTTCATTAAGTATAGGTTGCTGAGGGAGAATGGACTTGGAGCCGACTTTCTTGGAGTAATAAAGAAAAATAATAGTGAAGCTTGCATCTTTAAAAAGGTAGTTTGTGATATAAATAAACCTTCTCTTCAAGAAGAATTTGTTGTTGAAGTATGGCAATAGAATGTTAGGTTTCCGTTGCATTTTGCATCAAGAGAGGGTTAGACGAAATGATTAGAAAGTGTTTGGAGTCGGAATTGGAAACAATTTATGAAATTATCAATGATTCAGCCGTGGCTTATAAAGACAGGATTCCTGCCGACAGATGGAAGGAACCTTACATGCCCATGAATGAATTAAAGGAGCAGATCAGGGATGGTGTGGTGTTCTATTGTTTTGAAGATAAGGGACGCCTTCTTGGCGTCATGGGGATTCAGGACCGGGAGGACGTTAAGCTTATACGTCACGCCTATGTCAGAACGTCCGCCCGGCGGGGTGGAATCGGGGTCCAACTTCTTAACTATTTACGGAAAGAACAGGAGAAACCTGTTTTAATAGGCACGTGGGCGGATGCGACCTGGGCGATCGACTTTTACCAGAAAAACGGGTTTCATCTGGTGGAGCCTGAAGAACGGAAATTCCTGTTAAAGAAGTATTGGACGGTTCCGGAAAGACAGATAGAAACGTCCGTAGTACTTAAAGATGAAAAATATATCCGGTCTCAGCGTGGTTTAGTTGAATGAGATTTAGAGGTAAAGCAAAAGGCAGCTTCCATGGATAATGGAAGCTGCCTTTTGAATTCAACGATGAATGAATTCTTGCTGATTTCTCAGCAATCAATTTCTTCAACGGTGACTCCAGCCGGAATTAAGTCGTGATGGATGGTGATATCATAGTCTTGGATAGACCGAGGAAATTCCACATTCTCATGTTTAACGACGGAAACGGCATCAAATAATTTGTGGGCAGGAGCATTCCCCAGCTCGCTGTCATGCTTGAACAGAACAATTTTACGAATAGCCATGGAGCCGGAAGGACGAGCGGCAGACGCATCAAAATCAAAAAGGTGGACTAAGGCATTCTGAAAAACCTTCCAGTCATTTTCTGAAAATCCGGTCTGTTTAGCGAGGAAAGGGTTTAAACATCCCTGCGTTTTGTATAAAGCGTAGGGAAGGGTGAATTTTCTTCCCATGGTACGGTTGTCTCCTTTTTGCTTAATGGATTCCGCTTCCGTTGTTACGGCACACCGGGTGACGGCAAATTCCGAGGTGGAAACGGGATCAATGGAGCGGGCAAAGGATATCTGAATGGGCCCGCGCACTTGGCCGCAATTGACGCCCGTAGTCATTACGGCACCAAAGGTGCGTATATCAAAGAATGTCTGGCACATCCAGGATTTTGCCTTATCATAATCCGCTTGCTTGGCATCCTTCTGGTTGATCTCCAAAGCCTGGTAGGCCCGGTTCTGCTGGTTGTTCAGGATGGCTTTTTCCTTAACATAAATTTCGTAGCCGGGTTCGCCGTCCTTGGTCAATTGAATGAAATTGCGGACCTTGCGTTTCAGGCATACGTCCGTAATCAAGCCATGGCCGGATTCCGCATCCATGCGCGGCAGGTTTCCCGCATCCGGATCACCGTTCGGGTTGGCGTCAGTTACGTCAAACAGAATGAGAAAGTCAATTTTGTTCATTTATTGTTAGTGGTTTGGATTGTAATTATTTAAGAAGCGTCTTTAACAGTAAAAAAATCGTTCATCTGATGGTAGAATCCTAGGTCGAAGTAAGCTTGTTGTTCCAGTCCCAGATGTGCCGGAGGAATATCCGGCATATGGGATTTGATTTCCTGAATCAATTTTTCCCTGTTAATTTTAGCTCCCTCCCCATGATTCTGTTTTACCAGCCGTAGATGATGCTGGTACAGCTTGTTGACGATAGGAAGAACGGAAAGAGGATGTGCTGACATGCTGGAAAAATAAGAATCACGGATGGTTCGGTTGAGATTCTGTCCCAGAGCGTCTTCCTGTGTTTTTACATAGGCGGCGAAGAGCCTGCCCAGCAAATATCCAATGTTGTGATTGTCTGGATTGATCGTTTGCATGGTGGTAAGATCATGATCATTTGTTTTTCTGTAAAGCCACCCCTTGAGGAAGGAGCAACGGATGTAGTTGACTTTTTTGTCAATTCGGATGCGCCTGATAATGGCCTGGGCAATGATGTCCGGGTAGGGCAGTCGAAATAGAATGGACTTCATCAAAACCCCGCTGTACAGGGAAGGAAGCTCTTTCATGTCCCGGACGGTTTCTTTTAAAATGTCAAAGGGTTTAGGCAATTCCGGATCAGGATAGTTACTGTTTTTTCCCGTCCATTGACGGGCAAGCGAGATATCCTGGTAGTGGGTCTGGATGTTTTCCATTAATTCTCCAAAGGTCGATTGATACCAGAAACGGATGGAAAGGCGGGAGGCATTCGGTGAAATTCCCAGGATGAAAAAGGGTACGTCTGCATGGTCCAGCTTGCCTTTGGAAAGTTCCCCGTTCTTCAGTAAATCCGTGATTTTGGAGATTTGATCCACTGTTGCGTGATCCATGGCAGGAGGCAACTGTTTGCCTGTCGTTACAGCCCCAAAGAGGAAGGCCTCCATATCCATGGTTTCCTTGGGGGCGTCTGCCCAGAAGACCAAGCTGGCATCTCCTATGCGCGTGTTGTATTGGGAATGGGAGAGCAAGTAATTGAGGGCATTGCAATAGGCAAAGGCGGTGTTTTCACCTACGGGGGCGTTGAGGCTCTGGTCTTTGCCGTATGATGTGAAAGAGGAGCAGTTGAATGATACTATCTTGGCCCCTGAAACCTGAGCTCCCAGAACCCCTTTAATGGCGGGTTCATGTAAAAGGGCCAGCGGTTCTTCCTTTCCGGAAACAAGACAAATCCCTTTCTCCTTTTCCTTTTTGCTGCCCTGCCATTGCTCCTCGCCTCCATGGAACCACCAGTCCTGAATTTCCGGAGTTTCATGAACATGTTTCATTTCTCCCGCGATACGGAAAATGCCATTGGATATCCACAAATCGGGAGATGCCAGATGGGAAGGTGTTTGGCCGGGATCCCATTGCTCCAGAAAACGGCATACCGCAGAGAAATGAGGATGATTGACGGAGCTTTCCACGGAAAGATGCTTGTCTCTGAAACTGGAAAATGCTTCCCGGATGCGCTTCCGTTCTTTTTCCTCTGTTTCTCCCTTGTATCCCAGCAGGTATCCGCAGTTATCCCATAGAAAACAGGGGTTCAAGCCTGATCCGGAAGGTTTGCTGGAGCCCAGGACCAAAATAGGAATGGAATGAAGTTTTGCCGCCTTTTTCCCCTCCGGGGCGTCCATGGCCCGGATGTCATCCATACCTACAAGGGTTCCATCAGGTTTCAGAATAATACGGAAAGAAATTTTCTGGCGGCTTTTCCCGATGGTAGGTAAATCCCCTTTCGCCGTGACGTCCGGATCCCGGGATAGTCTGTCGTAAAGCTCGCTTAATGCCGGAATGATCATATCAGGAATTGGTACGGTTCAGGGATGGAACATGAAGGATGCCGGAGTTCAGTTCAGCCGGAAAGAAATGGGGCACCGCAGAAAGCTTCTTCCCATCATGGGAGCTGATGATTTTTCCTTTTCTGTCAGGCACGAATTCTATTTCATGCAGCATCATGCCCAGATTCCGGTTTTGTTGGTCCGGAGGCAATGAAGAAGGCGGAGGCGTTTTCTGATTCCACCATTCGAAGGAAACGGGAAATTCCCTTGTTCCAAAATAAGGTTGATGGAATGACTGTCCTTTCATGGCCCTGCGTTTGAACATTTCATGATGCTTTGCATGATCATTGATGTTTCCCTGTGCCTTGAGGACGGAAAAATGAGCTTCAATGAGGTAGTCTACATCCTGCAGGATGGTGGAAGAGCGTTGTTGGCGGGTATCCTCAATCAGAAGTCCCAGGCGGGCTTCCCCTCCATTTTTGATAACGTCGGATTTAGGCGCTGTTGCTTTGGCCGAAACTTCGTTTCTCCGGATGGAAACAAGCTTGATTGGTTTTAGCACATGAATTTTATCAATGTGCCAGCGAATTTCAGGTTTCCAATAAATGGCGCTTAAAATTCCTATGGCTGCGGACGGGGTCATGACTTCATAGGAGTACCTCTCTGCCTTTAATTCCGGTCTTGTAAAACAGGCCCATTCTCCCCAAACATGTAGAAAAATTCCAGTCTCAGTCATGGCTAACAGATAAAACCTATATACGCTGGATCGCTTTGCCGCAAGGATAAAATCCCTTTATGCTCATCGTAGACTTCCCGGGAGGGCTGAAGAACGTGAATGGTTCCGTCAATGTATGAGTCCATACCGTGATCTTGTAAAACAGGCCATTCATTATCATATACCTGTACGCTGTACCGCTGGATTTTACGCCGCAGGTTTTTGTCTGGATAAAGCCCTTGGGAATCAAGGATCTCTAGGCGTTCCCGGATATGGCACGCTTCCTGGTCTATGGCGATCATTATTGAACGGGACGCATCGGGAATCATTTTGAACTTTTTATCAATATCTTTAAATTTAAGAGACTTGAACATTTTCTCAGGTACGGGCGTGAGTTGGGTCATATCCTTAATATTCTTGCTGTCCCAGAGATTTGTCTGATCTTTACGATTATTGTAATAGGTCCTGAAAAACAGATTGGAAATTTCAGGAGAAAGAAGATCTGCCTCCGGTTCCTGAGCCAGAATCTCCCGGGTGGCGGAAGCGGCTGCACGGAGGTCGTCCAGGATGCCAGGAATAGGAAAATCCGTGGATTCATAAATGAAAACTAGCCCTTTTCCGCCCCTCTCGCCATGGCGGTTGCAGCGGCCGGCTGCCTGGGCGATGGAATCAATTCCGGCACAGGCCCTGTAAACTACGGGGAAGGAAATATCTATACCCGCTTCAATGACCCTGGTGGCAATAAGAATAATATTTTTTTCCTGCTCTAGCTCCTGTTTGACGGTTTCAATGACTCTCTCCCGGTGGATGGGGAACATTCTGGCGGAAAGGTGCAGGATATGGGTGGATGTCTGGGAGGAAAAGGCGTCAAACAGGGATTGGGCTTCCTTGGTGGTGTTGACAATGAATAAGGCGGATTTGTCCGGGAGCGTTTTCCAATGACTCATAAGAGTGTTCTGATCCATCTCGCCCAGGTGCTGGATGGTTACACGCTGCATGGATAGCTCCAACTGGCGTTCGAAATCGGACCCAAGCAGGCTGGTGAGCTCTTCGGCAGGCCAGCCAATCGGGAATTCCTCCTTGCACTCAAGAGCCGGCTGGGTTGCCGTGCAAAGTACCAGGGTACAGCCATAATCTTTTTCCAGGGTTCTCATGGCTTCCAGGCACGGGGCCAGCAAATGTGAAGGCAGGCTTTGGGCCTCATCAAAAATAATGACGGAGTTGGCGATGCTGTGCAACTTTCTGCAGGTGGACGGTCTGTTGGAAAACAGGGATTCGAAAAACTGGACACTGGTAGTGACGATCAGAGGGGAATCCCAGTTTTCCGACATCAACCTGACTTTCTCCGTGTCTTTATCAGGCGCCAGATTGGAATGATGTTCCAATACGCATTCCATTCCGCATTCTTCATCTAAGGGCCTCATGACCTCTCTGAAGGTTCGCGATGTCTGGTCAATAATGCTCGTAAAGGGGATCACGTAGATTACGCGTCTCATGTGGCGGTGTCTGGCATGGGCAAGCGCAAAACTGAGGGAAGAGAGGGTTTTTCCCCCGCCCGTAGGAACATTGAGTTGGTAGATTCCCTGAGGAACCTGTGCCTGGGAAAGACATTGATGATGTATCCTGTGCCGCAGATGTTGAATAGGAGCAGGATCCGGAGCATTCTCCATGTTGCTCAAATGCGTTTCAACCCTGTGGCTCATCTGTTCCAGGATATCTTCGGGCCAGGATGGCCTCATATTCCGTTTCTCTTGGGACATGAAGTGTTCGGTTCCCAGAAAATCACTGTCGGTCAGAAAAGAGAAAAGCATGCGTATCTGCATGGCTACAGCAAAGCCTAGGTTGCGTTTTGAGGCTTGTGATTTTTTGTGCCAGAGAAGCGGAGGCGAAGGCTCTATGAAGGAACATACTTCAGCAGGAGCATAGGATTCCCACTCAGGGATGTCCTTGTAAAATCGTTCAAAGAAAAGGTCGGCGCCGTTGGGAAGTCCTGCGTGATGGCCTGCAATGACATAGGCCAGCATATCACCGTAGGGTGTTTTGGAGGTGCCCCAATGAGTGCTGGCATGTTTTGCTCCGGCAGTGGAATGGTCTACTTTTTTGCCAGAATGTTGTTCCACAGTTTCTGAAGAAGACGAAGAAAGGCATATATGCCGTTGGAATTCCTCGGAAAACTTTCCCAGATCGTGCCAGAGTGCGGTGGCTTCAGTCCATTGGAGCCATGCTTCACGTATGGACTCGGGTAACTCCTTGGTCAATTGACCCACATAATACTGTACCATGTTCAGATGTCCTGGGATATCTGTTTTATCATTTGGAAATGTGTAAAGAGGCTCGTCTACAGATGTTTCATTGTCCAGCCATTTACGGTGGGCAATAGGAAATTTCTCATTATTCATATAACATATTGTGGTATGAAAATGTTGGGAAAATCAATATATATTTAAATATTTTTTACATTATACATTGAGTCCGGCGCCGAAGTATGAGATGCTTTTCCGCCAGATGCCTGTTTCTATTTTATGAGTACTCGTCTCTCATATTCCGTACCCTTGGCGGCATTGCAGCATTACCTGTACTGTCCCAGACAGTGTGCTTTGATTCATCTGGAATGTGCATGGGAGGAGAACCAGTTCACGGCAGAGGGGAACGTGTTTCATGAACGGGCCGATTCCGGGATGACGGAAAACCGTGGATTGAAAAAAGTGCTGCGCTCTCTGCACGTTTCTTCCGGACAATGGGGTATTCACGGTATTGCGGATGTCGTGGAAGCTGTTTATTCCAAAAAGGGAGGGGAAGTGGTTGCCATGACGCCTGTGGAATATAAGGTTGGCAAGCCGAAGCCGCATCGTGCGGATGAGGTTCAAGTGTGTGCCCAGGCATTATGCCTGGAGGAGATGTTTGCCATAGAAGTCCCTACCGGTTTTCTGTTTTATGGAAAAACCCAGAGAAGGTTTGAGGTGCCGTTTGACAAGGAGCTGCGTTCCTTGACAGCCTTGGTTATCCAGGATGCCAGAAAGGTGTTGACGGGCATCGTTACGCCGTTGCCCCGTTATTCCAAGGGCTGCAAGTCATGTTCCCTGGTCCATGACTGCCTGCCGGATGTATGCCGAGAACACAGGCAGACCATGAAGGCCCGGGTGGATGATGTGTTTGAAGACAGTCTTGGTGCAAGTGAAGCTGATGATTTATGAAGAAACATTTAAATACCTTGTTTGTGACGCTGGAGGGATGCTGGCTGTCCAAGGATGGCGATACCGTGAAAGTCAATTCGGAAGGAACATGTTTGCTGCGGGTTCCCCTCCATAATTTGGAGGGTATTGTGACGCTGGGATGGGACATAGGAGTTTCCCCTTATTTGATGGGGGCCTGTGCGGAGCGCGGCATCACGCTTTCCTTCTGCAATCCTTACGGTAAATTCCTGGCTGGCGTCCAGGGCTTCATGAAGGGAAATATCCTGCTGCGCCGGGAGCAATACCGCTGGGCTGATGATGAGGCAAGATGGGTTGGCGTTGCCCGGGAAATGATAGGAGCCAAAATTGCCAATTGCCGCAGTCTGCTTTTAAGAGCGCAGAGAACTTACGGGAAAGATTTGTCGGAAGCGGTGGACCGTCTGGCTGCTTTTTGCCGCATGGCCCGCGGGTGCAGTTCCGGCGATATGCTGCGGGGCATTGAAGGTTCCGCTGCGGAAACATATTTTTCCTGCGTGTCCCATTGTCAGAGGACGGAAGAGCCGGAGTTAGTGTTTGAAGGCCGCAACAGGCGTCCTCCCAAGGATTGTTTTAACGCCCTTCTATCTTTTCTATATAGTCTGTTGTGCCATGATGCCAGGTCTGCCCTTGAAAGCGCCGGCATTGATGCGGCCGCCGGTTTTCTGCATCGCGACCGTCCTGGGCGTCCCGGAATGGCCTTGGACCTGATGGAAGAATTCCGGGCGCCGCTGGCTGATCGCCTGGCTCTTACGCTAATCAACCGCAAGCAAATTTCCGCAGATGATTTCGACAAGGAGGAATCCGGCGCCGTCTTTTTGAAGGAAGATTCCCGTAAGAAAGTATTGAATGCCTGGCAGGAGCGCAAGAAGACCGTTTTGGTGCACCCCTTCCTTCAGGAAAAGACGACACAGGGATTGCTGATTCACATCCAGGCCCTTTTGCTGGCACGTCATTTGCGCGGAGACCTGGACTGCTATCCTCCGTTTATTGGCAAGTAAAACGCTCCTTAGCCATGTATATTCTCATTACTTATGATGTAGCTACGGATGACAAGGCCGGGCAGCGGCGGTTGCGTCAAGTTGCCCGCGCCTGTGAAAATATCGGTCAGAGAGTGCAGAATTCCGTGTTTGAATGTGAGCTGGCTCCGGCCCAATTGGTTGACATCAGGAACAAGCTGCTTAAGATTATCGATAACGAGAGCGACAGCCTGAGAATTTATCACATGGGGTCCAATTGGCATCATAAAATAGAGCAATTGGGCAAGGAGAAGAGTTTCGACATTTCCGGCCCTTTGATCATTTAAAAGCTGTCTGAGCACGGCCTTTGCGCCAACCCCAAGCTCACACCAATTTCCCGGGAGATCGGCGATTGGCGTAATACATTGGGAATGGAAGATTGACAGATGAATACTTATAAGAGAAGGCTAGGTGATGATGGCCTTCTCCGGGAGGTTGGCGCAAAGTATCGTTTGCGCTGTTGAATAACAATGTATATGGTCAGGCGCAGTCGCACTCCGCAAGGAGTGCGTGGATTGAAACCGGTACGGACAGCAAATAACGGTTATGGGCGTTAGAGTCGCACTCCGCAAGGAGTGCGTGGATTGAAACCGTTAGTTCCCATGAGGTTATAATTAATAGTTCGTCGCACTCCGCAAGGAGTGCGTGGATTGAAACTCTAGTAGGCCCTGCCGTGCTGTGGTGGCTCTAGTCGCACTCCGCAAGGAGTGCGTGGATTGAAACTCCAGGGGTGCCCGTGAGGATTTGCCCCAGGATAGTCGCACTCCGCAAGGAGTGCGTGGATTGAAACATGGACGCCCGGAGGCATCCACTGAATGTCGTCCGTCGCACTCCGCAAGGAGTGCGTGGATTGAAACGGGGCTTTGTTGTTCGCCCCCGGCCTCTGTGGAGGTCGCACTCCGCAAGGAGTGCGTGGATTGAAACAATGTTTTCTGCGCCGTAATCCTCCAATATTATGTCGCACTCCGCAAGGAGTGCGTGGATTGAAACTCCACGTCCACCATTACAGCGGTTTACCCCGTCAGGTCGCACTCCGCAAGGAGTGCGTGGATTGAAACCATAGGGGCCTGTGGGGGCTTCCGGCTTTTTGTAGTCGCACTCCGCAAGGAGTGCGTGGATTGAAACGCTGAGTCCTTGGCCGCCTACGCCCGCAAGATAGTCGCACTCCGCAAGGAGTGCGTGGATTGAAACGTGGGTGTCCCTGGTAGGGGATCAGCAGGACGGCGTCGCACTCCGCAAGGAGTGCGTGGATTGAAACTGAGAGATGCAGAGATGAGTATAGATTCTGCGTGTCGCACTCCGCAAGGAGTGCGTGGATTGAAACCCATACACGTTTCCGGAGGGGCGCACCTGCGTTGGTCGCACTCCGCAAGGAGTGCGTGGATTGAAACCATGGGGGAGGATGCCACATCCCCCGTGGAGGAGTCGCACTCCGCAAGGAGTGCGTGGATTGAAACATCGGTGGAGTAATTGGACAGGTCGCTGCCCTCTGTCGCACTCCGCAAGGAGTGCGTGGATTGAAACATCCCGCAGTGGCAGCAAAAGAAGGCCCAGGACGGTCGCACTCCGCAAGGAGTGCGTGGATTGAAACTGATTCTGCCGGGCTCCGGATTCCATTTTTTCATAATGTCGCCCTCCGCAAGGAGTGCATAACTCTTCTTAAAAATGAAAAGCTCTCCAGGCTTGTTTGGTCTGGAGAGCTTTTTTTCGGGTTTCGTTGTTTATTTTTCAGCCGGGGGCTGCCGGTTCAGATCGAGTTCTGCGGGAGGGAGGGACTGGAGCAGGGTCAGAATGGGGTCCTGCGGTGCGGCGTCCGCTTCCCGCTGGCGTTTGAATTCCTCCTCTTCCTGCTGGAGGGCCGCCAGTTTGGTATCTTCCACCAGCGCCTTGAATTTGTCCGCCTGGGAGTATTCTCCATCCGTATCCCGGAAGACGCGGGCCAGCCAGCGGCGTTTTTCTTCCGTGCTGAGCAGGGGCTCTTTCATGGGCTGGGGAGGGTGTTTTTATCCAGCAGGTTTCCTGCAAGCTGTTCCCCATCCGCGGTGGGGCGGTAGACGTAAGGGCGGCTGTCCCCGAAGCGGTTGATGTATCCCTGTGCAATGAGGTCCTGCAGGATGTTGGTAACGGTATTGGGATGCAAGCGCGTGGCTTCCGTAATGGTACTGTGGCGCCTGTATCCGGCAATGACGGCCAGGATGACCTGGGCGCTGCTGAGGCGGAAGTCCAGCCTGCGGACGTTGGAGGCGAATATCTGTATGAAGTCCAGGGCTTTCATGAGCTTGTATTCACAAGTTGTTGTTATGTTGCTGCCTTGTTATTCTCCTGTTATTCACATTCCTCCGGGCAGGCGGGCGACTTCATTTTCCTCAGCAGGTCCAGCAGGGGGTGGGAGTCGTTGGAGAAGCTCTGCACCGCATTGACGGTTGCCGCCTGCGGGAGAATGATTTTATGGAATTCCTGGTGAAGATTCTGGCGAAGGCTCTGGTTGCCCGTCAGGGGCATGGCCAGCTTTTCTGCCAGGCGGGTAGCCAGCGCGTCCATGAAGAGGGGATCGAATTGTTCGGCGTCTTCAATGTCGGCTATGTAGCTCATGGGCAGCGGCGCGCGGGAGGCGTGGATGCGCCTCCCCTGCATTTTCCATTCCGTGCATTCCACATCCAGCACGCGCAGGCAGTCCGCAGGCAGGGTGAATTGATAGGGTGTCAGGGAGTTGGGCGCTTGGGCGGAGACGGAGTCCAGCGTGGTTTGCGTGGTGGCGAAGGTCCAGCGCGCCATGCAGAGGGTTTCCCTCCGTGCCGGGTGGTAATGAAGAACGCAGAGACGGGATGCCGTGGATTCATTGGCAATCAGCGCGTCCAGCGGAGCCTCCCCTATTTTGGAGAGCGCCGCGTTGCAGATGTCCAGCGCGGAGGGAGTGTCCGGCTGAAGTAAGGATTCATTGATCATAACGCCACATGTTTGGCGGAAACGGATGCGGAATGCATCACGTTTGGGAACACCCTTTTTGATGCCACCGGTGGCACGTATGCGCCCGGTTTTTCCCCGGATGCATTTTCCTCCAATTCATCTATTTGATAAATGCATGCACCTTCCCGGGCAATTCCGGGCAGGTGAGGAGACCGCCCTTTTCCTCCGCGGGGAGCGAACGCTTCCGCCGCATGGATCGTCCGTGCGGCAGGCGGAAGGGGCCATCAGTATAAACCATGCATAGAAAGTAAAAGAGATTATGGGATTCATGAAACCGTCCACTCCTTCCACTCCAGCTCCGGAGCAGACCATCCCGGTCAAGGCGGAGAGCGTGGGAGAGGAAGTGGGAGAAGATTATCAGGCCCGGGAGCGGCAGAGGCAGGGGATGATTTCCACCATTCTGGCGCGCCGCAATTCTTCCGCCGGGCAGGGGGAGGTCAATCCCCGGACTCTGCTTAGGAAAACCCTGGGATAGGCACCGCCATGGAAGAGAGAGTTGCGGAGCTGAATTCCGTGTACAAGTCCCTGGCCGCCCAGCGCGCGCCGTGGGAGACGTGGTGGGACCGCCTGAGGGATTACGTGCTGCCCCGCCGCCTGAACCGGGAAGGGGAGGTTTCCCTCCCCAACAGGGACGCCATGGACCGCATGACGGATACCACTGCCGTGGAGGCGTGCCAGAAGCTGGCCAGCGGCCATATGTCCTACATTACGCCCAGCCATGACGTGTGGTTCAAGTGGTCGGCTCCGGACGACCGGGGAGGGGACGAGGCGGAGGCCTGGTACAATCAGTGTTCGGAGATTGCCCTGAAGGAGCTGTCCGTTTCCAATTTCTATACGGAGATCCATGAGTGTTTTCTGGACCGCGTGGCTTTGGGGACCGGCAGTTTGTTTACGGGAACTTCCTCGGATGGAAGGCTGCTGTTCACCAATATTCCGTGCGGTCAGTTCGCCTGTGCGGAGAATGCGGAAGGCCGGGTGGATACCTACGTCAGAGAGTTTACCTATACCGCCCACCAGGCGCGTTCCATGTTCGGCATGAAGGCCCTGGGGCCCAGGGCGCGGGAGGTGCTGGAACGCGGCGGCAATCCGTACGCCACGTCCCTGCGGTTCCTGCATGTGGTGCGTCCGCGCACCCGCCGGAGCCGCCGCAGGGAGCAGGCCGCCCACATGCCGTTTGAAAGCGTGTATCTGTCCCTGGACGACCAGGTGATCGTGGAGGAGGGGGGATATATGGAGTTTCCCTACCTGGTAACCCGGTTTTTGAAGTGGGGCAGCGGTCCGTACGGCCTCGCGCCCGGCAGGCTGGTGTTTCCCGCCATCCAGCAGGTTCAGTTCCTGAACCGCATTCTGGACACGCTGGGGGAGGTGGCCGCCTTCCCACGCATTCTGGAGCTCGCCAACCAGATTGGGGAGGTGGACCTGCGGGCCGGCGGCAGAACCGTCATTACCCCGGAGGCCGCCTCCCTCCACCTTCCGCGGGAGTGGGCCACGCAGGGCAGGTATGACGTCGGGATGGACCGTCTGGCGCAGAAGCAGGACGCCATCCGGCGCGCCTATTACCTGCCCATGCTGGAGCTCTGGAGCGGCCACCGCGGCAGCATGACCGCCACGGAGGTGATGGCCCGGGAGAACGAGCGCGTGCTGATGTTTTCCCCGTCCTTCACGCTGTTTGTGAGTGATCTGTATTCCACCATGACGCGCATTTTCTCCCTGCTGTTCCGCATGGGCAAGTTTCCCAGGCCTCCCCGCGCCGTTCTGCGGGAGGGGAGGGACGGCTCCATTGCCGTCGGAGAGCCCAGGGTGGTGTACCAGTCAAAGATTGCGCTGGTGCTCAGGCGCTTGCAGAGCGAGGGGATGGACCGCAGCCTTCAGCGCCTGAATATGATGATGCAGGCCGCTCCGGATTTGGCGGATCATGTGGACTGGGACCATTGCTTCCGCCTGTCCACCCGTGTGGACGGCGCTCCGGAGAGCATGCTGAGGCCCTGGGCCGATGTCCAGGCCATGCGGAAGGAACGGGCGGACCGCCAGCAGGGGGCCGCACAGGCTCCGGCGGAAGAGGATCCGTACGCTTCCCTCAATCCCTTGCTTGACCAGTTAACCACGATTCAGGAATGAACCAGGATACGACATTGCAGCAGGAGGCCTCCGTCCGGGAGGCCCGTCTCAGAAGGCGCCAGCTTTTCCGGGTGTTTGACACTCCGGACGGGCGGGAGGTGCTGACCTTTCTGGAAGCCCGCTTCCAGACTGATTTGCCCGTTTTTCAAGGCAGCCCGGGGAGTTATGACCCCCTGGACGCCATGAGGCGCGATGCCTACAGGGAGGTTTTCCTGTACATCCGCCGTCAAGTTCAGTTAGCCATTAAAGAATCCACAGCAGAAGAAAAGAATGATTGATTCCATTGATAATAATATGGCCGCTCCCTCCGGGGAGGCGGATTTTTCCGGGGCAGTTTCCCCGGAGGCGGAAGCGTTGACAGAAGCCGCGGCTCAAGCCGTGCCTCTTCCTTCCCTTCTGGGGGAGGACGGCGGTTTTGTTCCGGATTGGTATGCCCGGTTTGATGAGTTGAAGGGGATGGAGAAGTCCCTTTCCAAGTTCAAGACGCCGGAAGCGCTGGCGAAGAGTTATGCGGAGCTGGAGCGCCTGCGGCATTATCCCGGCGTGGAGAATGAGGAGCAGATGGCACGGTTCCGCCGTCTGGCCGGCCTGCCGGAATCGGAGGAAGATTACCGCCTGGAACGTCCGGAGTCCACGCCGGAAAGCGAGTGGAATGCAGGGCTCGCAGAACGCATGGCCCGCACGGCCTACCGTTACGGCGTACCGCCGGAAGCCATGAACGCTCTCCAGGAAACGATGGCCCAGGCATATGAGGAGGCCCGGGAACAGATGGCGGATTCCCGGATGGAGATGGAAACGCAGGCGGAACAGTCCCTGCAGCAGGAATGGGGCGCCAATTATGAGCGCAACATGGGCAGGGCTACCGCCGCACTCCAGCGGCTTGCGTCCGAGACGGGAGTGGATGCGGATGCCCTGCTTGACAATCCGGGTCTAGGGTCCAATCCGGACGTCATCCGCCTGCTGTACCAGGCCTCACGCCTGCTTGATGAAGCTCCTCTTCATCATTCGGGGGCCGCAACGCCCTCCCCGGCAGAGGAAGCCATGCGCATGGAGTCGGATCCCTCTCATCCGCTTTATGAGGCGTATATGAATGTGAACCATCCCAATCACAGATACGCCAATGAGTTATACGACCGTTTGACTTCCCGGTAGCCGTCCGGGCCGTTTCAGCAACGGAATTGGTTGAAAAGCAAGCCCGGCGGGAGAATTCTTCCGCCGGGCTTTTAATGGTCATTATTTCATCAGGGAAGGAGGGTCAAGGGCTGGGGCCTTCATCTGCCTTCATACCTTTAGCGTCCCGAAACAGGGCTTGCGTTCAAAAAAAGTTGGAAAAATATTTTTTTCCGTATGGATGGAGGAGGGAGGAAGATATGACTTATACCTTTTACCGTAAGTAGGTATGGATAGTATTTCCACACTTATTCTTATTCAGGCAGCTTCCATCAATTTTTACACAAACCGTCCGTTGATGCTGGCATTTTTCAACAGGCGCCAGACCGCATCATCCCATTCATCAGGGAGGGGCAATAAAAAATCCCGTCCGGAAAGGGACGGGATTTTAAGAAGATGGTACGCGGTATAGGATTTGAACCTACGACCTCCACCATGTCAAGGTGTTGCTCTACCACTGAGCTAACCGCGCGTTTTGGAAGTGCGGGCGGATTATTACCCGATTAAGGCGGAAAGAGCAATACTTTTTTTGAAAGCGGTCCATTTTGTGAAAGGGGGAGGAAGCATTCCTGCCGGGAGGAAGACGCTGATTTTTCTTCCTATGCGGTGTATTTTTGCTAATTTGGGAAGAACATTTCACAAGTATGATGAACAGACATTTTATTTTTGCGTTGTGCGCCGTCTTGGGATTCAGCGTTTCCGGCGTTTCCATGGCCCAGAGCACTCCCGCGGACAAGGAAGCCGCCGCCAAGGCCGCCAAGGCGGCGAAGGTGAAATTCCGCTGGGGCAAGAGCCTGAAGAGCGCCCAGAAGCAGGCGGAGGAAACCGGCCTTCCCATCGTCCTTCTTTTCACGGGAACGTCCTGGTGCGGCTACTGCATTAAGCTGGAGAAGGAAATCCTTTCCAAGAAGGAATTCAAGCAGGGCATGGACGGCGTGGCTATCGGCGTCAAGTTCGAGTTCGGCAGTTCTGATTTCAGCAAGTCCAAGGAAGCCAAGACGTATAGAATCACCGGCGTTCCGGCCATGGTCGTGGTGGACGCGGAGGGCAAGGAACTGGGCCGCACGGGTTATATTCCCGGCCAGACTCCTGTCCAGTACGTTGAATTTTTCAAGAAGTACGCGCCCAAGACTGCGGAGGCCAAGTAACGTATTTGTTCCGGATCGGAACGTTTTCAGCAGGAGCGGCGGCAGAACAACCGTCGCTCCTGCCGTGTTTTGGGAAGAAAGATGAGAAATTTCCCCTACACTGTTTTTGATGGCGCAAGTTCAAAAGAAGCTCCATGAAATTATGACAAACGCATATTGAATGAAGGATTTGCCCATCCGGTCCTACCTGCATGCCTGAATTTACAAACGCATTTAGCGGATTGAAGGAAGGCCGGATGCTTACCCATGACGAATTGGTAAGGGCCATCCGGTTCATGATTGCTGCGGAATATGAATCTATTCAGATTTATACCCAGCTTGCCGCATCCATTGACCACAAATTGGCCCAGGAAGTTCTTTGGGATATTTCCAATGAAGAAAAGGAACACGCGGGCGAATTCCTCCGCCTTCTTCAAGTGCTGGCCCCGGACGAACAGGGCTTCTACGATGAAGGGATGGGTGAAACCAATGAAAAGATCGACAAATTGAAGGCGTCCTGCCCGGACGGCAAATGCAGTTCCCAAGCCGCTCATTAAAGGGCTTTCCAGCCGCCACTGCAAGACGCCCGGTTTTTTCCACGAAGAATCCGGGCGTTTTCTCATGCTGCGCATGTGTCCCGGCTCGCCTCTTTCATTTCATGCCGACAGTGGGGAAAGTCCCGCAGCGGGAAAATTGAGGAGGGAAAAACTGCCGTTTCCTCCTATGGAAAAAAGCCGGAATGCGATGCTGGATTCCTTAGACCGTTTTCAATGGAAAAAGTTCAAAGAATGTCGCGAAAAATATATGACAAAAACATTTTGAATACATTAGTGGTGATTTGAGTCATACCTGCATGCCTGAATTTACAAATGCATTTAGTGGACAAAAAGAAGACCGGATGCTTACCCATGACGAATTGGTAAGGGCCATCCGGTTCATGATTGCTGCGGAATATGAGGCCATCCAGCTTTATACCCAGCTTGCGGAATCCATCGATAACAAGCTTGCGCAGGAAGTCCTTTTGGACATTTCCAATGAAGAAAAGGAACACGCGGGCGAATTCCTCCGCCTCCTTCAAGTGCTGGCCCCGGATGAACAGGGCTTCTACGATGAAGGGATGGGTGAAACCAATGAAAAGATCGACAAATTGAAGGCGTCCTGCCCGGACGGCAAATGCAGTTCCCAGGCCGCTCATTGACGGAATCTTCCGTCTGATTAAAATGCCCGGTTTCCCTCCATGGGTGACCGGGCATTTTAATGATGCCGGGCTTTTGCTTCCAGCTCGGCCCCGTGGCGGGCGCAGAAGGCAATGCAGCGTTCACAGGGGCGGGAGGCGTAATAGGCGGCGGTTCTTTCTCCGGGGCGCGCCGTCTCCGCAGCCAGGCGTTCCGGAGACAATCCCAGCAGTTCCCTGCAGTAAAGCGTGCCGAATTCCTGCTTGAAGGAGGCGGCCAGTGATTGGACCAGGGAAAAGATTTTTTCCTTTTCTCCGGTTTCCGGAGAGCTGTTTCCATACAGGCTCCCCGCCAGCATGCTCAGTCCGCAAAAAGCGCCGCATACTTCCCGCATGCGTCCGATGCCCGCTCCCAGGGGGGAGGAGAGCTTCAGGGCCGTTTCCTCCGTCAGGCCGCAGACGTCTGCAAAAGCCGCAAAGACGGACTGGGAACAGTTGTATCCCTGGTGGAAGTAATCCAGCGCCCGGACTGCCCGGTCTTCCTTGGAACCGTTCATGGGAAAAAGGTTTTCTTTTACTGCTCCTTTTCAGCGGGAGCGTCCGCTGCGGCGTCTTCCGGTTTTTTGCGGTCCGTCAGGCGCAGCATGAGGATGTAGCAGACGGCCAGCACCAGCACGGCCAGAATAAGGGGAAGGCTTTCGCTCTTGACGGTGGAAATCAGCTCCTCCGGGGACTTGAGCAGTTCCGGATGCCGTTCCCCGATGCGGTGGCCGTACCAGGCGAGCACCGTGCACCAGACAAACGCGCCGAGCACGGTGACCAGGGAAAAGACGCCGAAGCCCATGCGGACAATGCCCGCGGGAATGGAGATCAGGTGGCGGATGACGGGCAGAAGGCGGGCGAAGAAAACGCCTGACACCTCATACCGCTGGAGGAAGACTTCCGCCTTCTCCACCTTGTTGGGCGGCATGAAAAAGAATTTGCCCCAGCGCATGATGACCGGGCGCCCCACAATACGGGCTACGGCGTAGGTAATGGCGGATCCCAGCCAGGAGCCGAACGTTCCGGCAACCACCACCCCCCAGAAGCTCATGGATGCTCCATCCTGGGCGGACAGAATGGCCGCAGGCGGGATGACTACCTCACTGGGGACGGGGAAAATGGAGCTTTCCATGGCCATCAGGACGATGACGCCCGCATATCCCCAGTCCTGCACCCAGGACATCCAAAGTGAGATCAACTCATGCATAACGGCGCGTATCTTGCATTAAAATCCTTGAAAGAAAAGTCTTTTATTGCACCTTGGAAAAGAGGCTGGTAAGGTTGGAAGGCATACGGCGCGCGCCGTTGCAGAGAGTGATGAAGCTTTACATGATAGCAGGCGAGAAGAGCGGGGACATTCACGGAGCCCTGCTGTTGAAGAATCTGCTGCGCCTGATGCCCGGCATGGAGGTCAGGGGACTGGGCGGCCACGGCATGCATGCGTTATGCCCCGGCGTGGAGGATTGGGCGGATGAAGCCGCCGTCATCGGCGTGGTGGAGGTACTCAAGAAGTACGGGTGGTTCCGGAAGCGTTTTCTCTCCATTCTGGAGCGGATACGGCAGGACCAGCCGGACTGCCTCATTCTGATCGACTACCCGGGATTCAACCTGCGTCTGGCGGAAAAGGTGCGCAAGTGCTGCCCGCATACCAAAATCATTTATTTTATTTCCCCGCAGGTATGGGCATGGCACCGCGGCCGCATTCCCAAGATGGTGCGCATGCTGGACCTGATGATGTGCATCTTCCCCTTTGAGGCTCCCTTGTTCCAGGAAGCCGGGCTGAAAACGGAGTTCGTAGGGCACCCCCTGGTGGACGAGATTGCTTCCATCCGGAAGGATGACGTCCGGGAGGCGTCCCTGGTTGGTCTCTTTCCCGGCAGCCGGAACCGTGAGATTGACAGGCATTTCCCGGTGTTGATAGAGGTGGTCCGCCGCCTTTCCGGGGAACGGCCGGAGCTGTCTTTTGAAACCGCAGCTTCCACGGAGGCGCTTGCAGAAAGAATGCGCGGCATGGCGCAGAAGGCCGGCATGCCGCCGGAGCTGTTCCACATTACGGTGGGGGGCTATCATGAACTGATGGACCGCGCCGCCGTGGGCGTGGTGGCTTCCGGCACCGCCACGATGGAGGCCGCCTTGCACCGGCTTCCGTACATGCTGGTGTACAAGGTTCCCCTGCTGACGTACTGGATGGCGCGCATGCTTATTAAAATACGCTTCATCGGCATGGTGAACATTCTGGCGCAGAAATCCGTAGTCAAGGAGCTGATCCAGTTTGATTTTACGCCGGACCAGGTGATTGAGGAAATAGAACGCCTGCTGGTTCCGGAAAACAGGGATGCCCTGCTGGCGGACATGAAGCAGGCCTCCGACAAGCTGGGGCAGGGCGGAGCGGCGGAACACGCGGCCCAGGCCGTCTGCCGTCTGCTGAAGGAGTAATGCTCCGGTTTTTTGACGATTTGAACCGGGAAGAATTGCGCCGGCCATTTTATTGATGGAAACGGGTTCGCAACCGGAATGGGGAAAATACATCCGTGGCCGTTGTCTGGTGAAATGCCGGTTCCGTTTTTCCATTCTGTCTCCCGGTCCGGACCAGGGGATTTGTTGCCGTGAATTCCCGGTGAACGTTCCTTTTGGAATCGGGAGTAGTTTTTCAGGCAGAGAAATCCTTCTGTGGAATGTTCCTGCTCGTTCTGCCGGGCGCAGCATTTAAAGCTATTTCCGGGCCGGAGAGGCCCCTTGAAAGGAATAAAAGAAAAGCGCCGGGCGAACCCGGCGCTTCTGTTGTGTTTTACGTTGGCAGCAAGTGTGTCACAACCGGGACTCAAACCACTCCCTGGTCGATCATGGAATCCGCCACCTTCACGAAGCCGGCAATGTTGGCGCCGGTGACGTAGTTGGTGAAGGATTTGTCGGAAGAGTATTCCTGGGCGTGGGCCAGGGCGTTCGTGTGGATGTTGGCCATGATGCTCTTCAGCTTGTGGTCCACTTCCTCCCGCGTCCAGGAGAGGCGCTGGCTGTTCTGGGACATTTCCAGACCGGACGTGGCCACGCCGCCGGCGTTGGCGGCCTTGGCCGGGCCGTACAGGATTTTGGCGGCCAGGTAGGTTTCAATGCCTTCCAGGTCCGTGGGCATGTTGGCGCCTTCCGCTACCAGAGTACAGCCGTTCTTGATGAGGGTGCGGGCGTCTTCTCCGTTGATTTCGTTCTGCGTGGCGGAGGGGAAGGCGCAGTCGCACGGGACGCTCCAGGGACGCTGGCCTTCAAAGTACTGCGCCTTCGGGAACTGCTTCACGTATTCCGCAATGCGGCCGCGGCGATTGTTCTTGAGTTCCATGACCCAGGCCAGTTTTTCCGGGGAAATGCCGTCCGGATCGTAAATGTAGCCGTTAGAATCGGACATCGTGACGGGCTTCGCGCCCAGTTCGTTGAGTTTTTCCACCGTGTACTGGGCCACGTTGCCGGAGCCGGACACCAGGCAAACCTTGCCCTGCAAATCGTCGTTGCGGGTGGCGAGCATGTTCTGGGCGAAGTACACGCAGCCGTAGCCGGTGGCTTCCGGACGGATGAGGGAACCGCCCCAGTTCAGGCTCTTGCCGGTGAGAACGCCGGTGAATTCATTGCGGATTCTCTTGTACTGGCCGAAGAGGTAGCCGATCTCGCGGCCGCCCACGCCGATGTCCCCGGCGGGAACGTCCGTATCCGCGCCGATGTGGCGCTGGAGTTCCGTCATGAAGCTCTGGCAGAAGTGCATCACTTCATTATCGCTCTTGCCCTTGGGGTCGAAGTCGGAGCCTCCCTTGCCGCCGCCCATGGGCAGGGTGGTGAGGGAGTTCTTGAAAACCTGTTCAAAGCCCAGGAACTTCAGAATGCCGAGGTTCACGCTGGGGTGGAAGCGGAGGCCGCCCTTGTACGGCCCGATGGCGCTGTTGAATTCCACACGGTACCCGCGGTTCACCTGAACCTTCCCCCGGTCGTCGATCCACGGCACGCGGAACAGGATGGTTCTTTCCGGTTCCACGATCCGTTCCAGAATCGCGTGGTCTTCATACTTGGAATTCGCGGCCAGAACCGGCTCAATCGTGTTGAGCACTTCCTGAACGGCCTGGATGAATTCTTTTTCGTGGCTGTTCCTGGTTTTCACCAAGTCGAGCACGCGCTGGGAATATGTCTGTGCCATCTTCTCTGTTGTTGTATTTGGGTTGACGCTTCACGCGCGGTTTTTCGCACGCGCTTTTCGTTTATCATTCCGCGGCGCGGACTGGCAATCATTTTTTTCCCCGGAAAGTGTAAAGGGTCAGCAGGAAAATAGAAAATATCTTTTCATGTTGTAATTTGTAAACTGACCCCTATGGACGATGGATATTCGTTCATACGGCATATTCCGGGGGGTGGAAACCGAAGGACATACCTGGTAATCCGGCTTCTTTTTCCCCGGAGGCGGATTTTGAATCCGGTGTCAATAAGGAATGAATGAAAAAGAAAAAGTTATCAGGAAACGCCGCTGTGCCACAGACGGAATTCGCCTGTGATGAATGGACGGGACATTTTTTATAAACAGGCGGTTTTCTGCGTCTTGCGTGATTGTCCGGATTCAAAATCCTTAAACTGGCCTCCATTGTCAGAATAGTCAAAAACCATGAAGAAAACATTATTCCTGCTTATTTCCGGAGGGGCTTTTTCCATCGCCCAGGCGGCTTCCGTTTTTGTGGACGTGTACAGGGATGGCCCAGGAAGGGACGGCATGAACCAGTACACTTCCAATGCTGCGGCTGTTCTCCCCTTGGCGGACGCTTCCGGAAGCGATACTCCCTACACGCTTAAAATCGTTAAAAGCGCCGGGAATTTCTTTAACACGGAGCTTTCCGCCGTAACTCCCGGGGAGGGTGACCCTGCCTATTACGCCTATTACCAGAACAAGGCGGCGATGACGGATCTGGTCAATACCCTCGGTTCTTTTGATTACGGTGCGCTGTCCTCCTACATGGCTCCCGGCGCCGGAGGCTCCACTACATCCTCCATTCAATTGGGGGGGCTGACGGTGGGAGACACGGTGACATTTTACATGTTCATTTCCAGTACCGTGGCCGCTCCGGGGGCCACTACCGTGACCGGGGGCACCGGCACCTTTGAATACGCGGCAACGGACGGGACCGGTTTTTCGTCCACGCCTTCCTTCGCCAACGGCAAGCTGACCCTGGTCAAATGGACGGGGGAGGCGACGGCGGATACTCTTGATTTCCGTATCGGAGGGCAGAAAGCCGGGGTTGCGGCCATGGCGTTTTCAGTTGTTCCGGAACCGGCTGCGGCATCCATGGGATTGCTTGGCCTGGCCGCTATGCTGGTGCGCCGGCGCAGGGCATAACATCGTTCGCTCCGGCGTTCTTTATCCTGTCACGGGGTGATGTCCGGAGGGACGGCATGGTTCCCTCCCTCCGGATTTTTCCATGTGACGGGCCGGGAGAAGCTTCTTTTGGACGCTCCCGCAGGGAAAAATCAGGCGGTCAGGCGTTCGATCCATGCCCGCGTTTTCAAGTCCGTTTCCGCCATCTTCTTGGCCCGGTGGAGCAGGGTGCCCATGGATTTGGGAATGCCCATGTGCAGGCGGTTGCTGATCCAGGCGTACGGAACCAGCGTGCTTTGCCGGACGGCCAGGGCAATGATGAGCTTGGACGGATGGCTGTAGGGCGTGACGAGCAAGTCCTCCTCCGAGAGCCCGAACGCCTTCAGGCCGTTTTTCACAATGATCTCCGCCTGGTATTCCCCTATTTCCGAGGCGCGCATGCCCGTCGTGACGGGCTTTCTGCGCGCCAGCCGGGGAAGTTCGCCCACCAGCCTGGCGCGAAAGGCGCTGGAGCCGTAGCACCAGCCCCGCTGGACGGTGCCGGGGCCCACATGGCCGGCGGGGAGCAGGGAGCGTTCGTCCATGCGTTCCGCTTCAAAGCGGCCCATCAGGTGGTTGAGGTACTTCTGGCGGCCGTCGTCCGTGTCGTCGCAGCCAAAGCAGACGAGGCCGCGCTCCGGATGAATCCACTTGGGCCTTTTGGCGGGCGCGTCCAGCCATGCGGGCAGGCTGGTCCATTTGCAGCCGGAAAGGAACGTGTGGCGGCGTGCCAGGCCGGACCGCGCCGGATTCAGATGGATATAGTCGATGATGGTGGAAAAATAGTGGGCGTTTTCCGCTTCCACCACCATGGCGTGGTACCTGCCCGCAAACAGGTGGCCCCGCATGCGGTGGCGCGCGTTGAAACGCTGGGTGTAGGCAGTCTGGAGCCATTTCATGCCGTCCACCAGGTTCGCGCGCGCGGTCTGGAAGAGAATGTGGTAGTGGTTGGCCATCAGGGCATAGGCGTACACGGTCCAGCCGCTTCTGCGGGCCGCCTCCTGGAAAGTGCGCAGAAAGGTTTCCCTGTCTTCGTCGTCCAGGTAAATGGCGTCTCCGCGGTTGCCCTCGCTCTGCACGTGATAGACCGCTCCAGGGTATTCTATTCTCAGGGTACGGCTCATGCCGGAAGCGTACCGGATGAGGTCAAAAATGCAAGTTTGTTGTTATTTTTAACCTGACCCCTATTGCGAAAAAAGAGGGTGGAAAAAATGCGTTTTTAAGCGGGTCCGTGTTTCCGGAAAGGGGGAGCCCGCCTTCGGTGAACGCCGGACAGGATGCTGCCGGGAAAGACCGGGAAGCCCTTTGCCCGGATGGCAGCGGCGCAGCCATGCCGGGCGTTTCCCCGTCTTTTTTCATGAAAGGTCTGCGGAGGAATGAGGCGCCGGAGAAGGCCGCGGTGTTTTATTCCCTGAATTCCGTCGGGAGTGCCGCATGTCAATGCGGCGACGGAAAAGAAAAAGGGAGCCAGCGGACGAAGAGAAAAGAGAAGGCTTCCTTTGAATTAACGGAGAGGGTTGCCTTTGTCCGTGTATTTTTTAAGAGCCCCAGGGGCCTGGTGCGCTTCCCGCGGGTCTTCCCGGAACCAGGGCGCGGCCCGGAAAACGCCTCTCCTATTGCAGCTTTTCCCGCCGCATGATTTCGGAGAGCACCAGGTAAAGGTCCGTCTTGTTGACCACTCCCAGCAGCAGATCGTTGTTCGGGTTCACCAGCGCCAGGGATTCCGAGCAGTGGGGGCGCGAGAAGATGCCCAGAGCTTCCGGAAGGTGCATGTCCGCGGGAAGCGTGGGCATGTCGCTGCGCAGCACGTCCATGGCCAGGACGGCCTGGGCCAGTTCCTTGTTGCGGGCGAAGGCCGCCACATCTTCCGCTACCACGCTGCCCAGGTATTTGCCCGCCGGGGAGGTGACGAAGATGGGCTGCGCCGGGTTCTTGATGAGCATGGAGGCAATCGTGCCGAATTTATCCAGCGGGTGGACCACGGGCGGGTCCTTGCGCGCCACGTCCTGGAGCTGCACCTGGGCCAGGGGCTTGTCAAAGGTGCTTCTGGGTCCGAAGGCCAGGGAATCATGGTACATGGACTGGGCCTTGGTGAGCCTCGCCATGCCGTAGGAGACCAGAACGCCGATGATCAGGGGGAACATCATGTGCCCGGCCATGGTGAATTCCACTACCAGCACCAGGGAGGTGATGGGGGCGTTGGCCGCTGTGGTGAAGAAGGCGGCCATGCCCACCAGGGAATAGGCGATGGCATGGTCCCCCGGAACTCCGAGCTGGGTGAGCGCCGCGCTGAACAGGAAGCCGCAGACGCTCCCGATGGTCAGGCTGGGCGTCAGGGCGCCCCCCACCGTACCCACGCCGAAGACGATGGCGACGGTGAAGATTTTCAGGAATAGCAGGATGCCAGCCCTCGTGGCGTCAAATTCATAATGAATGAGGGAGGTGATGATGTTTTTGCCGTTCCCCACGATTTCCGGGTAAAAGATGGCGATGACGCCCACCAGCATCCCTGCGGCCATCAGGCGCACGGGAAGCCACTGGCGCTTCCCGTTCAGGTACTGGCGCGATTTTTTGAGGATCAGGAGCCAGAAGCTGGCGACCAGGGAGGCCAGCGCGCCCAGCAGAACGCACCAGAGCACATGCTGGTTGCCCGTCAGGGACACTTCCTGCTGGAGCTGGTAGATGGGGGCCGGTTCATGGAACAGGCCCATGGTGAAGTATCCGGCGCAGCTCGCCACCAGCAGGGGGGCGAGAAAGTCAATGGTCAGCGCGCCCAGCACGATTTCACTCACGAACAGGCCGCCGGCCAGGGGCGTATGGAAGGCGGAGGACATGCCGGAGGCGGCGGCGCAGGCAACCACCAGGCGCAGGCGCGGGGCGGAGAGATGGAAGAAGCGGCCCAGGGCGGACCCCACCACGGCGGCGGCCTGCACCAGCGGGCCTTCACGGCCGATGGAGGCGCCGGAACCTACGGAGAAAACGGCGGACAGGGAGCGCAGCAGGCTGGGCTTGGGCGGCACATAGCCGTTGCCCAGCGCCACGGCTTCCATGTATTCCGTGGCCTTGGCCGGGACAAAGCGGTGGGTGAAGAGAAGGGTGAGGCCGGCCAGCAGGCCGCCCGCCGCCGGAACGAAGATGCACCAGGCCCAGTCCTGGCTGGCCATTTCCTGAAAGACCTGGATTTGCTTGTAGCTGGTGCGTCCCGTCAGGATGTCCTGCACCAGTTCCACCCCCATTTCAAAAACAAGGGCCGTCAGGGCGCCCAGCGCGCCGACGACGACTGCCCAGATGAAGATGACTTGCTTGTCACCCAGCTTGACCTTTTCACGCAGGCTCAGCGCCATGCGCAGCCATGACCATGAAATGCGCGTCTTCGCCGCAGGCTGGTTCTTCTTGTCCGTCATTGCAGGGCGTGTTGAAGGGACGCCAGCAGGCTGGCTTCGTCTCCCGTCCATTCCCCGTTGGGGCCCAGGGGAGCGTTTTTATGCCACCGCAGCAGCTTCTGCATGGTGGTCAGGTAGCCGGTCACCATGGCGGTGGGAACGCCCAGCATCACGATGAGGTGGGCATTGCGTGCGTCATCCGGCCAGAGGACGCCTTCCGGACTGATGCCTACGGTGACTTGCATGGAGTCCAGCGCGCTGGTGCGCCCGTGGGGGACGGCCAGGCCGTGGTCTAGATAGGTGGTTTGCGTTTCCTCGCGCAGAAGGACCGCATTCTTGATGTGCCTTAGCTGACGTTCGTCAAGGACTTCCGCCATGGAATCCGTCAAGGTTTCCAGAGCCTGTTCCTGAGTGGTTGCGGGCTGGAACGTGCGTACGTGAATTTGAAGATTGTCTGCCACCGGGTCTGCTAAAGGCTTTTGGCTTTTAATTCTATGAAGGGAACCATGATTATCAAGGAAATTCTGGCCTGCGTACGGGGAAGGAGGCTTTCCCTGTGAATTGGGGCGGACAAAAAGGACCCCCGCGCCTTTCCGGCGCGGCTTTTTTGACACAAACGCGGCGGAACGGCCTGTTTTTAGGCTTTCTCTTCCGCGGGAATGAAGCTACCCTGCCGCCATGATGCAGGATTCAGAGGTCATCAAACTCGTCAAGCCCGTGCCTTCCGACCGCCTGGCGACCCAGGTGCTGGTGATGTGGTACAATACGGTGCGCCCCAAGTGGAAGAAACCGCTGGATCTGGCCATCACCGCCTTTTTTGTGCTGATGACGCTGTACTCCTTCTCCCTGCGCCCGCTGCCCATATTCGCGTGGCTGTCCCTGGCCGGGGCGCTGATGGCGATCATCCTGTCCTGGTTCTACGTTCCCTTTCTGGCGAAGGCCGCCCTGGCCGCGAACAAGAAGGTGCCCATGTACCATCAGGAAAAGGATTACGTCTTCCATGAGGATTACATGACTTTCTCCAGCAAGGACGTCGAGCCCATGAATATCCCCTACGACCGCTTCACTACCCTGTGCAAGACGCGCCACGCCCTGCTGTTCCTCTTCGGCAAGAAGCTGGTGCTGTGGCTGCCGCTCAAGCTCATGAGCACGGATCAATTGGAAAGCATCATGCGCCGGTTCCGGAACCATGGCGTGGAAGTCCGGGATATTTCCTGAGGCGGAAAGCCGTTCTCGGCCGTTCCGGAAGGGGCTCAAATTTGCCGTTTCCGCGCCTTTTTTGTTGAGCGCGGGGTCAAAACGGGTAGGGTGTCTCCATGTCACGTTACAATGGAGAACAGGTTCTGGTGGTTCCCCGCGCCACGTTTGAAGAAGCGGGTTATTTCCAGGGACACCGGGAAGGCGGGGATCATTATCTGAATGCGTTCATGAAGCCGGGGGTCTCCTCCTTCATGGACCGGGAGGCGGCGGAAAACGACCCCTCCCACAAGCAGATCATCGCCTATGCCATTTTCTGCCACCAGGGCCGCATCCTGCATTACACGCGCGGCGGCTCCGGCGGTGAGGCCCGGCTGCATGACAAGGGCTCCATCGGCATCGGCGGCCATATCAATCCGGTGGACCGCCAGTCCGGCCATGACGACGTTTCCACCTATCTGGCCGGAGTGGAGCGTGAAATCCGCGAGGAACTGGTCATTGACGGGAGCTGCACCCAGCGGGTGCTAGGCGTGATCAATGACGATTCCAATGACGTGGGAGCCGTGCATCTGGGCATCGTCCATCTGTTTGAGCTGGATACGGACCGGGTGCGCGCGAATGAAGCCGCGCTGGCCAATCTCCGTTTCGTGGCCCCGGAGGAACTGTCCGGGGAGATGTTTGAGAAGCTGGAAACATGGTCCCAGCTTGCGCTGGAGCTGTTTAAAAACAGGGGAGCCTGAAGCCTTGCGCTTCCATGAAGCGCCCGGCGGGCGTAGCAATACGCCTCCTCTTTCGTTTCCTTCCATGGGAAGCCCCCGCGGCATACGCCTGCGGGGGCTTCTTTCGTCCATCAGGGCCTGAAGAAAACAAAGGGCCGTTAATGGAAGATTTTTCTGCGCCTGCGCCACAGCAGGGCGGCCAGTCCGGCCAGACCCAGGGAAGCGCTCCCCGGCTCCGGTGCCTGGGCGAAGACCATGGCGGAATTGGCCTGGGGGTCCGTGGACATGGCCGCATCGTACAGGACGCCGTTGTTCAGGAATTTGATGTTGTCCAGACTGGCGGGAATCTCCGTCAGGGAAAGCGTGTAGTGGCTGGTGCCCGTAATGTCCACGATGACCTTGTCCGCGGTAAGTCCCTGAAGAGTCAGGGAGGCGTGTTCCCCAAGAATGAGCGTGGTCATGTCTGAAACTCCGTTCAGGACGAGTCCGCTTCCGGCTTCAATGGTTACGGTGAGCGCTCCTCCCAGGGAGTTCAGCATGGTGCGGGTCTGGTTGACGGCGGAAACATGGGTGAAGTCGCTCAGGGAAGCCTGGAAATGCTCCACGGTCACATGGTCCAGCACCAAGCTTCTGCCGCCGCTCACATTCGTGCCGCCGCTGATGGTTCCGGCATACTTGTCAAAACCGTAGGCCGCCGTCCCGGAGGAAAGATCCTGGATGCGCACGGTGGAGCTGCCGTTGACGGCGCCGCCGGAACCGCCCCCGGAGATACTGCTCCAGGACTTCCCGTTGTGAAGCGTGGCGGAGTTTCCGGTCACGGAGACGGACGTATTTCCCTGAACGGTGCCGCCGGAGCCTCCCGCATACACATCCCCCTTGATGGTGCCCCCTGTAACGCGTACTGCGCTTCCCTCCCGGATGGAGCCTCCCTTGCCTGCGCCGTAAACGGAGCCGGCGATGACTCCGCCCGTGACGGTGGCGTTGGAACCGCCGGAAATGGAGCCTGTCAGGCCTCCCCCCATCACGTCTCCGTTAATGGAGCCTCCGTTGACGTAAACGTGCGTGGCTCCCCCGATGGTGGTTGTGCCGTTCTTGGCATTCGCGTAAATGCCTCCCATGATTTGGCTGGAAAAGGAGCCGGAGTTAATCACGATGTCCACGTTCCCCTTGATATCCGCAGCATAGGATCCGACCACGGAGGAGGCGTTATTGCTGGTGAAGGTGCCGAAGGAGGCGTTTTCCGCGGAGAATTCCAGATAAACGTTTCCGGTCACGCCGGAGGCGTTCACGGCGCCGAAGACGGTGCTTCCGCCCGTGGCGGCGTCCGTAAAGCGCAGGGCGGCATTCCCGTTCAGCGTTCCGGAATTTCCATGGGCCCCGTACCAGGCGGAGGCCTGCCCTTCCTTGGCGATGGTCAGCCAGACGTCCCCCGTATAATTGCCGGTGCTGGCATACACATGCGTGGCGTTTCCGGAAGTGATGGTGACGTTCACGGAGTTTCCCAGCCTCCCGGAGGAGGCGTCCGCCTGGGCGCGGGCATCGAAGACGCCGGAGCAATTCTGGTTGGCGGCGTAATGCGTGAAGCCAGTTTCCGGCCACGCGATGTTGCCCTCCGGAGTGCCTGACGAGCCCCCGGAGTCCGCTCCGGCGGAAATAAAGGCGTTCTCTTCATTGACCAGCCCGGAAGTGGATGGGGCATACGATCCTGTGCCGTCCATGGACAGGTCTTTCAGGATGGCGTTTCCGCTGCCGTCATACTGGATGATGACGCCGTTGCAGCCGGAACTGGAGGTGACGGAAAGCGCTTCCCCGATCAGCATGTCCCCCAGCCAGACGTAATAGCCGCCTTTCAGCCCTTCCTGCTCATTGCCCGTGACGTAGGCCATGCGCAGGTTTTCCGTATTGGCGGACATGTCCAGGGAATACAGGATGGTATCCCCCCATTTGATATAGGCCTCGTTAATGTTGAGCGTGCCGTAAAAAGAGCCGTTCCCCAGGCTGACGCTGAACTGGTCCGAGAGATTCCAGCCGTTTGCCGCCCCGTCTCCCAGGACCAGGTTGAAATCAAAGGTAAAGCCGTTTTTCAGGGCCGTTCCCTCCGTCCATGTCCGGGAAATGGAACTTGTCCCCGCCTGTCCCAGGCTGATTCCTTCCGCGTTCACGCCAATGTTGGATACGGAAAAGCCCGCATCCGCCAGGTTCTGCACTCCGGTCCATGCGGGCGCTCCTGCGCCCTGGTGGAAGTTGACGGCCATTTCCCCGGCGTCCCGGCGCAGTTGTCCGGCAGAGCGGCCCGCATAGCCCATGGCTTTGGCGATGTTGCCTGCCATGAGCAGGTCTCCCTGGGCGTTGGGGTGGAGTCCGTCCGCCGCGGGATTGTTGAACATGGACCGCACCCCGTAAAACGGCTTGGAGGAAGCCACGTCAATGATCCCTCTGTTGACGTCGATGACCGTGACGCCCTGCCTGGACTGCCCCCAGGAATTCAGGGAGGCGTTATAGGTTTCCACCGCCTGGTGGGTGGCGTCCGAATTGCCGTTGGAATGCTGGGTCCAGCAGGGAATGGTTAGAACGATGACGTTCGCGCTGCCGTTGGCGGCGTGCATGGTGTCTACGATGGCGTCCATGTCCGCCAGAAGATCCCGGGTGACTGAATCAAGACGGCTGTCCAGGGTGGAATTGTCGCCATCGGAGAGAAGGTCGTTGGTGCCGATCATCACGAAAAAGGTATCCGGTGTGTCCGTTCCCGTGAAGGTCGGGCCCTGGTAGGCTGCTCCGTTTGCTTTGGCATCGGAAAGCCCCAGCCAGTTGGAGATGTTGGAGCCGTCAAACCTGCTTCCGGTTTTCCTGCCGGCTATTTCCCAGGCCCTTGCGCTTGCCTGGGAGGAATGTTCGCTGTTGAAAACCTGGCCGCCGTAGGAGGTTCCCGCGGTGACGCCTCCGGAATAGTTGCCGGTTTTCACGCCTTCCGCATGGTAGGAAATGCCGTTGTCCGCAAATATTTTATGGAGGGCCCAGCGGTAAGTGCCGCTGTTCATGCCGTGGGTGATGGAATCGCCTACGTACATGACGTTGCCCAGGTCCGTGCCCGCAGGGGCGGCGATGGCGGAGGGGAAAGCCGCCAGCAGGGCGGCCAGGAGGGAGAGAGGGAGCCTGGTTTTCATCAAGGGGAGCAGGGGAATAAAACGGATGTTTGAAAAAAGTGAATAAAACGGCCATCCCTGAATGGACAGGGATGGCCGTGGCTGGAAAAGGCTAGGCTCTCCGGCGGCGTACCAGCAGCATGCCCAGGCCCAGCAGGCCGAGGGAGGCCGCGGCCGGCTCCGGAACGGCGCTCAAGGCGTATTCCTTCATCTGGTCTTCTGTCAGTGCTCCCAGGTACAGGTCAAAATTGTTCAGGGTATATTCCCCGGTGACGCCGTCCGGAGGAGTCCAGGTGTTTCCGGAACCGTCCTTGGCGGAAAAATTGAGCTGGTTCATGGTGACGCTGCCGAATTTGACCCCGGAGCCGTTCAGGGAGGCCAGAGTGGTCAGTGTGGACGTATCGTCCCCCAGCATGGCGGAAATAGTGACATTCCCGTCATTGTATGTGTAAAACAGGGTGAGGGCCTGTCCTGCGGAATAGCCGGAAAGCGTTTGCGTTTTCCAGGGGGAGGTGCCTGCCGTGCCTCCGTTGTAGTTAAAGCCGCCTGCGCACAGAGTGAGGTCTCCCGACTCCGTCAGCCGGTAGCCCATCCCCTCCAGGTTCTTGTAATTGGAGGTGGTATTATAGGTAAACAGCAGGCCTACATCCGTCCCCGAGGTGGTGCCCAGGTCGGAAATGGTCAGGGCCATGGTCCATGGAGTGGCTCCGGAGCCGGTATGCACGGGCACGGAGGGAGAGGAAACATTCAGGGTGTCTCCGTTGCTTCCGTCATAAATGGTGTAACCCTTTGAATAAGAGGAATCCATTCCATTGATGGAAGCGGCGAAGGATAGACTGCCTCCCAGAACGGCGGCCAGGAGGGTCAGGTATGTGGTCTTCATATTGATTACTGTACGGATTGGAGAAATGTTCCCGCGCAAGAGAACATCCGTTTTTTATCGGATTCCTAATCCGTCAACAATTAAAAATATTAACGGTAAATGTATTGTTTATCATAAAATATTGATATTCATCATAATTTAAAAGATCTGGTCTTTTCAGGACAATTCCTTTTCCCATGATTCTCTAGCCTTTATCCATGCTTGCATTGGATGGGTCCACAAGCGGATTAGGAATCCGCCCAGGCGCTTGAAATCAGTTGTAAGAGCAGGAGCAGTATGGAGTTGCCCGTAATTATGGAATAGAAAAATCGTGGATAATTAATTCCTGAAAAACACGATGCAATTCTTTTACGCCATCTTGATTGTAAATGAATTGGTTCCAAATCAATTCCAAAACTGTTTCCGTCCCCGCGGAAACCGAGCCGGGGAAAGGGAAAAAAGGAGGAGGGCAGGAGATGCGATGACCGGCAATCCGTGAAGCGGCGCAAACAGTGGATAATCCATTGACCGTCCCGCTCCGGACTCATCAATCCCTTCTGCCGGAAGCAGGAAGACCGCGGATGCCCGGCCTGCCAGGAACTGGGAAGGCGGCGCGCCTGTTTTCCGCTCCGCCGGAGAGCAAATTCCCCGGCAAGCTTGTACTTGCCGGGGAATGAAAAAAACAGTCAAGGAAACTCCCGATTTTAAGGGAGGAGCGTTTTTTATCGCTTGGACGGGCCATCCATGATAGCCTTGTGGCTCATGTTCCAGCCGCCGCCCAGGGCCGTGTACAGGGAAACCAGCGTGCTGGCGTGCTGATAGTAGTACTGGGAAAGCTGAATCTGCGCAGGGTACAGGTTCTGCTGGGCGTACAGCACTTCAATGTAGTTGGAAAGGCCCGTGCGGTAACGCTCAAAGGAGAGCTTCACCGCTGTTTGGTAGGCTTCCACGGCCTCTGACTGGATGGAGGTGATATTGCGCAGCTTGGCCCGCTGGATGAGCGTGCTGGAGACTTCCGCCAGGGCGTTCAGCACCGTCTGTTCATAGTCGTTGCTGGCTGCCAGGAATTCGGCCTTGGCAGCCTTTTCGGAAGCCGTCAGCTTGCCCGCCTGGAAGAGGGGGCCGGTCAGGTTGGTTCCAAAGCCCCAGCCGCCGCGGCGGCCCTGCACGTGACGCAGGTCCGCGGAGGCCAGGCCGCCGGCCGCCGTCAGGGAGATGGTCGGGAAATAGTTGGCAATGGCTACGCCCACTTCCGCGTTGGCCGCGCGCAACTGGTATTCGCTCTGGCGGACGTCGGGCCTTCTGGAAAGGATGTAGGCCGGAATGCCGGCGGGAACCTTCACGTTGTAGGCGATGTCACGGGTGCTGCCGGAACGGCGGATGCGGCCGGGAGCGCGTCCGGCCAGGACGGAGACCGCGTTTTCCAGATTGGCGATCTGCACCTGGATGGCGGGAATCTGTGCCTGGGAGGAAGCCAGGGCGGCCTTGGCGGAGGCTACCTGGAGCCTGTCGCCCACCTGGCCTTCAAGCTGTTCGTCGAACAGGCGGAGGCTTTCGGAATAGGATTCCACGGATTTCTGCACAATGGCAAGCTGTTCGTCCAGCTGGAGGAGCTGGAGGTAGGAGTCAGCCACCTGGCGGAGCAGGGAGAGCATGAGCGCGCGCTGGCCTTCTTCGGAAGCGAGGTAGTCTGCGCGGGCCGCTTCCGTCATCCGGCGCGTCTTGCCCCAGATGTCCAGCTCCCAGGAGATGCCGGCGTCAATGGATCCGGGCGTCAAGGTATTGCCAACGGCGGAGGTTTGGACCACGTTGCCGCTGGTGTAGTTGGAGCCCTTGCTGAGGGAGCCGGAATAATCCGCCCACGGGAAGAGCGGGGCTTCCGTGATGGTGATGTACTGGCGGGCCTTTTCCACGCGCGCCATGGTGGCCTTCAGGTCACGGTTGTTTTGGTAGGTATCCGTCAGGAGGTCCTGGAGATCCTTGTTCTTGAAAACTTTCCACCAGGGCAGGTCCGCAATGGACTCCGTGGCCGCGGAGGCTCCTCTGAACGCCGTGGGCATGGGCATGTCCACCGGCTTGAAGTCGGGACCCATCATGCAGGAGGAAGCCGTGATGGCCGTGCCCAGCAGGATGGCGCGTGTGATGTATTGGTTCGGTCGCATAATGGCGTTTTGTCTGTTTTTAAATGGTTTCAAGGGCGGTTTTTACCCTTTCAGTGATTCATGGGCTTCATGGAAGAGGTGCTTCCGGGCGATGATTTCATCCGGATCCTCCGTTTCCACCGTCTTCCGGGCGATGCGGACGCGGAAAAGCTTCATGATGAAGTAGAAGGAGCACGGGATCAGGAAGACGCCCACTACCGTCGCCATCGTCATCCCGGCAATCACCACAATACCGATGATGTTGCGGGAGTAGGCGCCGGAACCGGAGGCCAGGGCCAGCGGAACGCACCCCAGGATGAAGGCGAAGGAGGTCATCAGGATGGGGCGCAGGCGGATTCTGGCCGCGGAGAGCGTGGCTTCCATCAGCGTCTTGCCGCGTTCCATTTCAATGACGGCGAATTCCACGATCAGGATGGCGTTCTTGGCCGCCAGGCCGATGAGCATCACCAGGCCGATCTGCGCGTACAGGTTCAGTTCATACCCGAACCAGTACAGGCCCAGGAAAGCGCCCAGGGCCGCGATGGGCACCGTCATGAAGATGCTGAGCGGCAGGGACCACCGTTCATACAGGGCCGCCAGGATCAGGAAGACGAAGACGGAGGAGAGCAGGAAGATCTGCACGATGCCGATGCCGTTCTGGATCTTTTGTTCCTGGTAGCTCATGTCCGCGTAGCTGTAGCCCATGTCCGTGGGCATGCTGGCCTCAAAGGTCTGTTCCAGCGCCTCCATGGCCTGGGAGTTGGAGTAGCCCTGGGCGGGCGTGACCATGAGTTTGGAGGAGTTGTACAGGTTCTGGCGCAGCAGGAATTCCGGACCCTTGATGTCCGTGATCTTCACCAGGGTAGAGAGGGGGACGGAGCTGCCCGAGTCGTTCTTCACATAGAAGTTCTTGAGCATGTCCGTTCCGGTGCGGTCGCTGCCCTGCGCCTGGATGTACACCTGCCATTGCTGGCCGTACAGGGTGATGTAGTTGATGAACAGGGAGCCCATGTAGGCCTGGAGCAGGCTGTTGGCCTCACTGATGCTGACGCCCAGCGTGGCGCACTTTTCTTCATCCAGCCGCACGTCCTTCTGCTCCACGGCAAAGGACATCACGCTGCGCACGCCGCCGTTCTTCTGCGGGTCGAATATCGGGAGCTTGCTTGCTTCCTTGACAAAGATGTCCGTTTGTTCCGCCAGGTATTCCGTGCCCTTGCCGTCGCGGTCTTCCAGCATGAAGGTGACGCCGTTGGCGGAGCCCACCCCTGCAATGGCCGGGGGCTGGAAGCACATGGGGATGCCTTCCGGAACCTTGGTGCTCAGCAGGGCGTTGAGCTGGGCGGTGACCGCCTTGGCGCTCTGGTCCGGATTGGGGCGTTCCTCCCAGGGCTTCAGCATGACGAAGAAGAAGGCGTTGTTCGTGCTCTGCACCCCGGTCAGCAGGCTGAAGCCGGAGATGGCGATCACGTCCTTCACGTTCGGGTTCTGGCGGATGAGGTCTGAAACCTTGTCCGCGGCGGCCGTCGTCAACTGGAGGGAGCGGGCTTCCGGCATGATCAGGGCGGAGAACAGGTAGCCCTGGTCTTCGTCCGGCAGGAAGCCGTTGGGGATTTGCTTGGCTACGGGGAAGATGGCGTAGGCGATCAGGGCCAGCAGCGGAATGGAGATGATGAGCTTGCGGGTCAGGAAGTGGCACACCTTGGTGTAGCCGCTGGCCGTAGCGTCATAACCGCGGTTGAAAATGCGGTAGAAGAATTTCAGCGGGCCGCCCTTGTTCGGGTCCTTGGGCTTGAGCAGGATGGCGGAGAGGGCCGGGGACAGCGTGAGCGCGTTGAACGCGGAAATCAGCATGGAAATGGCGATGGTCACGGCAAACTGCTGGAACAGCGTGCCCGTAATGCCCGGCAGCAGCAGGGAGGGAAGGAACACCGCCGCCAGCACCAGGGCGATGGCGATGACGGGGCCGGACACTTCCTCCATGGCGGCGAAGGCCGCCTGGCGCGGAGTCAGCCCGCGTTCCATGTGGGATTCAACGGCTTCCACCACCACGATGGCGTCGTCCACCACCAGGCCGATGGCCAGCACCATGCCCATCAAACAGATGGTATTCAGGGTGAAGCCCAGGAGCGGGAACAGCGCGAAGGTGGCGATGATGGAGACCGGCACGGCAATGGCCGGAATCAGCGTGGCGCGCCAGCCCTGGAGGAAGACGAACACCACCAGCACCACCAGCAGGAGGGCTTCCACCAGCGTGTGCTCGATTTCCTCAATGGAGGCGCGCACGGCCAGCGTGGTGTCCAGCGTCACGTTGTACTCCATCCCGGCGGGGAAGCTGCGGGCGCGGTCTTCAAAAAGCTTCACCAGGGCGTCCACCGTATTGATGGCGTTGGAGCCGGGGGCGGCATACACGGCGATGGCGCCGGAATCCCTGCCGTTATATTTACTGGATACGTTGTAGGTCTGGGAGCCCAGTTCCACCTTGGCGATGTCTTTCAGGTAAAGGAGCTTGTTCCCGTCCGCACGGATGATGATGTTGCCGAATTCCTCAGCAGTCTGGAGGCGGCCCTTGGTCTGGATGCTGTACGTGAATTCCGTTCCGGGAGGGGCCGGTTCCGCGCCGATCTGGCCGCCGGGAATCACGGTGTTCTGCGCCCGGATGGCGGACTGGACTTCTCCCACGGAGATGTTCTGGGCGGCCATCTTGGTGGTGTCCAGCCAGATGCGCATGGCATAGCGTCCTGCGCCGAACACTTGCACGTCGCCCACGCCGGGAACGCGCTTCACGGGGTCCACCAGGCTCACGTACGCGTAGTTGCTCAGGAAGATGGCGTTCAGGCTGTCATCCGGGGAATACAGGTTGATTACGGCCAGCGGGCTGCCCGTGGACTGGGTGATGGTGATGCCCATCTGGGAGACTTCCGCAGGGATCTGGGCGGTGGCCTGCCCGTAGCGCATGTAGGCCAGCGTCTGGTCCATGTTGGGGTCCGTGCCCACTTCAAAGACGATGCTCAGGGAGCAGATGCCGTTGTTGGCGTTGGTGGAAGTCATGTAGTCCATCCCCACGACGCCGGAAATGGACTGCTCAATGGGGGAGGCCACGGAGTTGGCCACCGTCTCCGCATTGGCGCCCGGATAGGTCGCCTGCATCTTGATGGTGGGAGGGACGATGTTCGGGTACTGCTCAATGGGGAGCCCCATCAGGGACAGGCCGCCGAGCAGGATCATCACGATCGAGATGACGATGGCGATGGTCGGGTGTTTGATGAAGAAGCTGGACATGGTATTAAATCATGAGAGTGCGCGGGAAAGGCGGGGAGGGGAGAGGGGCTTCCCAGGAGAGGGGGGATTATTTGGCGGCGGGCTGGGCTTCGTCGTGCTTCATGCCTTCGGGCGTCTTGGCCTTTTCAAAGGACTGCGCTCCTACGGAAGGCATGACGGGCTGGGAAACGACAGGCTTGTAGGGCAGGGGCTTCACAGGGGACTGTCCCTGGAGCTTGGCCGCCTGCATGATTCCTTCCACTACGATGGGGCTGTCCTTCGTGAAGGAGGAGTGCGGCATGGGAACGATGTTGATCACCTGCATGCCGTCCACCACGGGCCCGAGGTTCACCACCTGCATGTGGGGAACGTTCTTGTCATCCAGATAAATGATGAATTTGGCGCTCTGGGCGGAGAGGATGGCGCGCGGGGGGACCAGCGTGGCGTTTTCCAAAGTCTTCACCGTGGCGCGGACGCGGACGAACATGCCGGGACGGAGCGTCAGGTTTGGATTGGGAATATGGCCCACGATGTTGATCGTGCCGGTCTGAGCGTCCACGTTTCTGTCAATGGCTACGGGTTCGCCCTGCATGGGGAATTCCGTGCCGTTGGCCAGAATGACGTCAAACTTGAGGTGCTTCTCCTTGGTCAGGTTGCTGTCCATGGAGTTCAGGAAGTCCTGTTCACTCACGGAGAAGTCCACGCGGATGGGGTCAATGGCGGAAATGGTGGTCAGCGGATTGGGGCTGGAGGGCGTCAGCAGGTTGCCGATGGAAGGAGTTGCCAGGCCCGCCAGACCGGAAATGGGGGCCGTGATGGTGGTGAATTTAAGATTGATTTTCGCTTCATCCACCTGGGCCTTTGCCGTGGCGATGGCGGCTTCCGTTTCCTGGACCTGCTGCAGGGCGTCATCCAGCTGCTTGCGGCTGACGGAGCCGGTCTTTACCAGCGGCGTGTAGCGTTCCACGTCCAGCTTGTACTTCTTCAGCGTGGCTTCATACTGTTCCAGGCGCCCCTGGGCCTGGTCCAGCGTTGCCTGGAACGGGCGGGGGTCAATCTGGAAAAGCACCTGGCCTTTCTTGACGTAGGCGCCGTCCTTGTAATCCTTGGAAAGAAGGTATCCCGTCACCTGGGAACGGATTTCAGCATCTTCCGTACCGCGCAGGGTGCCCACCCACTCCTGCCTGATGGGAACGTCCCTGGTTACCAGCTTGGTCACCTGCACTTCGGGAACGAGCGCCGGCATCTGGCCTGCTGAATCCTTTTTCCCTTCACAGGAAGTTAAAATCATCACCGGAGAGCACAGGAGCAGAGTTGTGGCGGCAATCGTCAAAGGCTTGTTGTACATAAATGGATGCGGTTGGTTGCAAGCTGGTGCCGGAAGATGCGGCAGAGCGAGCAAATTTTGCTTCTTTTTCTCATAAAGTCAACGCAAAGATGTGTTCTGATCCTTGTGAAATATCCGTAACCTTTGCATATTGAAGGGATAATTTAATTAAACAAATGTATAATATGTTGACTCCTCCATGCTCCTCTGCGGAGGCGGAACGGCGATCCTATCCGCGCCTTCGTTCAGGAGGCCAGCCGCCTCTTGCGGAGCATGGCGTCCATGCGTGGTTTTCTGCCCATGAAATCCATGAACTGCTGCATGGGCGGGACCGTATATCCCTTTTCCAGAATGGCCTTACGGAATTTCCGGGCGGTTTCCCTGTCCGGTCCTCCGGCCCGTTCAAAAGCTTCGAAAATGTCCTTGTCCAGAACTTCCGCCCAGCGGTAGGCGAAGTAAAAGGAGGCATAACCCGCCGGGGAGGAAAACAAATGGCGCGCCGTGCGCAGCTTGCCGGTTCGTTTGAAATCCTTGAAATAATCCATGTCTCCGGCTACGGCGGCGTCCACCTCGTCCAGGGGGCCGGCGGCGAAGCGTTCCGGGTCCGTGTGCACGGCCAGGTCCATTTTTGCGTACAGGAGCTGCCCGGCCAGGGCGAGGGCGGGCGTATTGCCGCGGGAAGCGTCCAGGGAGCGCAGCATTTCCTCCGGAATGGGGAGCCCCGTTTTTTCATGGCGCGCGAAGCTTTTCAGCACGTCCGGATGCCAGCACCAGTTCTCCATGAACTGGGAGGGAACCTCCACAAAATCCCGCGGCACGCTGGTCCCTGCCAGGGAGGGGATGGAAACCCGGGTAAACATCAGGTGCAGCAAATGGCCGAATTCATGGAACAGAATCCTGGTCTCCTGATGTGAAAGAAGCACCGCGGCTCCTTCTGCGGAGGGATGAAGGTTCAGGCAGACCATGCCCAGGCGGGGCTTGCCCGGGTTTTCCCGCGTGGCCGGGCTCCCCGTGTCCAGCGCGTTCATCCATGCTCCGGCCCTTTTGCTTTTGCGGGAAAAGAGGTCCAGGTAAAAGGATCCCAGGCGGTTGCCCCTGACGTCCTCAATGATGAAAAAGCGCACGTCCGGATGCCAGGTCCCCACGGCTCCTGCGCCTTCCCCTGCCGGAACCTCCGCCACGCGGATGCCGTATAACCGCTCCGCCAGGGAAAACAGGCCGTCCAGCACGCGGGGAAGGGGGAAGTAACGGCGCAGTTCCTCCTGGTCCAGCTGGAACTGTTCCTTTGCCTGGAGGCTGGTGTAATACGCCACGTCCCAGGGATTCAGACGGGCGTTTTCCTGTCTCGTGAGACGGGCCTTGAGTCGGCGCAGCGCTTCCATTTCACGGAAAAAGGGGGCTTTTACCTTGTCCAGCAGCTCATTCACGAACTTCATGGCGTTTTCCCCGTTTCCCGCCATGCTCTCCCGCAGGGCGTAATCCGGATACGTTCCATACCCGCACAAATGCGCCTTTTCACGGCGCAGGGAAAGAATCTCCCGGATGACGGGTTCCGTATCGCATGCTCCCGTGGAGACGGTCTGGAGATGTTCCCATAAATCCTTCCGGCATTCTTCGCGGTGCGCCTTCTCCATCACCCGGGCGGAAGCCGCGGAATCCAGCGTAAACGTCCAGCCCGGGCCGGAATGGCCTGGGCTGCGTGACTGGAACTCCTCCCGCGCCTGTTGAAGAGCGTTGTTGTCTATCCCTTCCAGAAAGGCGGCGTCCCGCACCGTCCAGGTCCAGGACTTCCGCGCGTCCATGTACAGATTGTTGAAACGCTGTGAGGCGAGAGTCAATTCCCTGTCAATTGCCTCAAGCCGCGCGCGCTTGTCCGGCGGCAGGTCCGCCCCGTTGTCCCGGAAGCTCTGCATGGTCAGCTCCATGTACCGTTTCTGTTCCGGGCCCGGATTGGTCTGCCGCAGGCGTTCCTCAGCGGTTTTCAGGACGTTCCACAGGGCCTGGTCCTTCGTGACGGAGGAAAGGAAGGCGGACACGCGGGGTGCAACCGAATCCATGGCCTTGCGCAGTTCCGCGCTGTCGCACAGGCTTTTCAGGACATAGGCCTTGCGCATGCCTTCCATGAGGAGGTCATTGCTGCATTCCAGGGCGCCGAACGTGTTTTCATACGTCATTTCCTCCGGTTGGAGACGGCTGATCTCTTCCACGGCGGACCGGGTGAGGCGCATCGCTTCCCGGATGTCCGGTTCCAGCCTGTCCGGGGTCAGGCGGTTCCAGCAAATGGGGCGGCTCTTGTCCAGAAAAGGGTGGGTGGAAGAATCCGCCGGAGAGGGAAGGGCCGCGGAAAGAAAAAGGAGAAGGAGATGGAAAAACTGCCTGGGTAACCGCATAGCAGCTATCCTACCGGAAGCCCTCTCCCCCTTCAAGCCTTGTGCTTTTCGTGTCTGCATCCGGGGAAAAACCGGGCCCCGGTCTTGAACGGAACCGCGTTTGCATGTATGAACAAAGGCGATGTCCACCAAAATCTTCCTCTATGATACCACGCTGCGCGATGGAGCGCAGAGTGAAGACGTCAACTTGAGCGCGACGGACAAGGTCCGCATCGCCCGGCAGCTGGATTATCTGGGCATGGACTACATTGAGGGCGGCTGGCCCGGCGCCAACCCGGTGGAGACGGAATTTTTCAAGGCCATGAAGGACGTGGAGCTCAGGAATGCGAAGCTGGCCGCCTTCGGCAGCACGCACCATCCTTCCAACACGCCGGAGACGGACCCCACGCTGAACGCCCTGGTTTCCAGCGGCGCGCGGGTGGCTGCCATCTTCGGGAAATCCTGCCCCCGCCATGTGGAAGTGGCGCTGGGCATCTCCCGGGAACGCAATCTGGAAATCATCGGCAACTCCATCTCCTTCCTTAAAAAGAATCTGGAAGAAGCTTTTTTTGACGCGGAACACTTTTTTGACGGCTTCAAGCGGGACCCGGGATACGCCCTGGCCGTGCTCCGCGCCGCCCATGAGCACGGCGCGGACTGCCTGGTCCTGTGCGATACCAACGGAGGCACCATGCCGGAGGAAATCGGTTCCATCATCCGGACGGTCAGGGAACGCCTTCCGCATGCCGCCCTGGGCATCCACGCCCACAATGACTGCGAGCTGGCCGTCGCCAACAGCCTGGCCGCCGTGAACAGCGGGGCCGTCCAGGTGCAGGGCACCGTGAACGGCATCGGGGAACGCTGCGGAAACGCCAACTTGTGCTCCGTCATTCCCAACCTTCAGTTGAAGATGGAGGGCTTTTCCTGCCTCAGTGACGCCTCCCTGACGCGCCTCAAATCCACCGCCGCCTTCGTTTCGGAAGTGTCCAACCTGGCCCCCTTCCGGCGGCAGCCCTTTGTAGGGAACGCCGCCTTCGCCCACAAGGGGGGCGTGCATGTGAGCGCCATCATGAAGGACTCCGCCCTGTACGAGCACATTGACCCCTCCCTGGTGGGGAACGCCCAGCGCGTGCTGATGACGGAGCAGGGAGGCAAAAGCAACATCCTTTCCCTGTCCCGTACCCTGGGCTTTGAACTGGAGAAAGGGGACCCGCTTCTGGACGTGCTCTCCGCCGCCGTGAAAAAAAACGCTGCGCTGGGGTATGACTACGTGGCCGCCCCGGCCAGCGCGGAACTGCTCTTCCTGCGGCACATGCCGGACAGCGCGCTGAAGCCGTACTTCAACATCCTGCGCACCGTGGTGCTTACCTCCCGCCATGAAATGGATCCGGACATGATGGTGGAAGCCTCCCTCAAGCTGGACGTCCACGGCAACGTGGAGCACACCGCCGCCGGCGGCTTCGGCCCCGTGCATGCGCTGGACCGCGCCCTGCGCCGCGCCCTGACGCGCTGGTACCCGGAACTGGAACAAATGCACCTGATTGACTACAAGGTGCGCGTGCTCTCCCCCACCCGGACAAACATTCCGGACGCGGCGGAGGAAAACGGCACCGGCTCCAATGTGCGCGTGCTTATTGAATCCTCGGACGGTGTTGCCACCTGGACCACAGTGGGCGTCTCCTACAACATCATTGAGGCCAGCCTGGAAGCCCTGGCGGACGCCGTCACGTACAAGCTCTATAAGACGGAGCAGGCCAGATGGCGCGCGGAATGCTGATGTTACGGAAATTTGTTGTCTTTTAGAGGGAATAACGCACTACACCTGGTTAACCCATTGAGTTAACCAGGCGTACTTGGACTCAACTGTAAAAGCAGGACAGTAGTTCTCTACTGTTTTTTATGGGTTTCCTTCTCTTTTTCTTTAAGAAATTTTCGTCCTAAGTTACTTTGATATAGAAACTCTGTTTTTTTATTTCTACCGATTGCTCGATCAACCAACGGCATCATTTCTTTTTCTTCATAACCTGCCATCTTGAGGTAATTAAATATTTCAGAGGATTTCTCAGGATAATTAAGAAGAAGTATGTTGATTAGGATTCCTTCCCGGCGGTGAAAATACCATTCAATTGAAGAATTTCTGAGTTCCTTGACCACCATTTTATTGGCCAGATCTCTTTGTTTATCGTATTTTTCCCGTATAGCTTTCTCATAGGCTTTTCTTTTTTCTTCCATTTCCTGATCTTTGGCTTTGTCTGCCTCACTTTCAGGCTGTTTCCAATTCCTCTCGTATAATTCCTCTTCCTTAACGAATTGGCTCCATTTGTCCATGAAGGCCTTTTGCCACGCAGTTTCCCGCTTTTTCTGGTAGTTGCGATTTTCTTCTTCTATATTGGGCCGGTAATAATTGCGTAGCGTCCGTACCGTAATTGCTGCATAGATGGAACATAATCGAGCTGTTTCCTTTTTTTGGGATGGCGGCCTGTTTTGTGCGAGATTTGTTTTTGAAATAATGTACAGATCATCCATGACTCTTTCCTTGAGTTTAATATCGCTTTTTAAAAAGCTGCCCTCGTGGAGAGGGTCGTTTTCCTCCATTTCAAAAAGAGGAGCTGAAACGACATAGCTGTCAATCAGCAGTTGTCTATCTATCTGGTCTCCAACTAGTATTTTAGGATCTGTGTATAATTCATGCTGGTCAATGGCGGGTTTTACCGTTTCATAGAATTTCTCCAATTCTCCTTGTTCTAAAAGTAACTTGAGTTTTTTTAAAAAAGGTTCGTCATTAAATTTCCGGGCTTGTTCACTAACAGGGATATGAAATTTCTTCATGATGGACTCTGCTGCCTGAATGTTTGGGATTGCCGTCAACAGGAACGTCATCACAATCATGGAAAGGGAATGTATAATGGGATGCATAAGTACAAGAGAATATTATGGTTTGAAAATATGATTACCGCCCGTCGTTCGTTCAACAGAGCATTCTTCTTTTTTTTGCGGATCGACAAGAAATTTCTTAACTCTTATATAAAATTGATCGTTTGGCTTCCTGTCAATATGGAAACGTTGGTAAACAGTAGCAATATCGCAAATCCCTTTCATGTCTGGGGATTTGAACGTCCTGAAAAGACATTTCCAGGTGAATTCATTGGGATAGGAATGCTTGTAAATGGGATTTCCTTGATCATCAAGGGACTTGATTTCATTCAAGATTTTCCGAGATATCTTACTTCGTATATGATCAGTTTTTTCGAAACGGTTTTCCTTGGTAATAATACAGTTACTGTCAGCATCATGTTTTTCGGCAAGGCTTCCCACCGGACCTTCGAACCCTTTGTCTTTTTCGATAATCCTGACTCCAGCATAGCATACGTCAAGAGGATGAACTGATACTTGAAGTGCAGCGGAAGCTCCTGGAACATTACTACCGTTTTCAGGACAATCAGGTAAAGATACTCCTTTGAGGATGCCTCCCAGAGTTTCATGTTCTGCGGTGAGTTGTTCGGGAAAAACGACTTCGAATTCGATTGGCTCAGGAAGAGCTATTCCCTGCTGGGTTTGAACCTCTATAACAAGACCACCGGCTTGTTGAATTTGCTCTTTGCTGGTATAAGGGCTTATTTGGAAGGTTGCTGATTCTGGTTTATCCTTCTCATTGGTTAACTCTCCCATAATTAGTTCTTTTCCCTTTTTTACTTTCCATTGGATCTTCTCTTTTGGCTCCAGAAGGACATTCTTTTTACTGATTAGGGTTACTGTTACCTCTTCTCCAATGCCAATGCGTTTGCGCTCTTTGTCCTTTTCTTTTTCTTTCTCAGTAGCATCTTTATTACGTGCAATCCTGGCTGAATAGTTGGACGTTTCTGAGATGATTTCCATGATATTTTCTGAAGGTTCGGTGTCATCTGCGGCAAGCTGAAACATAAAACAGGAAGAAAAAATCATACCGTACAAAAGAGGAGAAAGTATTCTTATTTTCAACATAAGTCATGAACTATAAAGGAAATAAAATAATGGTTCAGGAAATAATCATGTCAAACATTTTTTATGAGAAGAATAACGAACCAAAAACACGTCGTCAGATGAAAGAATAAAAGAGTTTTCAGAAATTTTCCTGATAGTTGCTTGCCATAAATGAGGCGGCTAGGTTGTGTTCATTTTTTGAGACCATTTTATTATTTGTTAGAGTTGATCTTGAAGTATGATTCTTAGAGATTGTTTGTTAATTATTTCAATGTTGCAGCTAAAAACACGGTGGAAGGAGTGCTGTTCCGTCCATCCCCGCCCGTAGGTTTCGGTGTATCTGCCCTTGCAAATAAAACATTGACCCACCGGGAGGGAAACTCTATCCTGAAAGCCTCATTCAACCGGAGGAAGATTACAGCCGTGGAGGACGATATTATTTGCACAGAAAAAATCATTGCGGAACGCAAGACGTTCTTTCTTGATCTCAAACAGAATGCGCGCGGCAAAGTGGTGCGTATTACGGAAAAGGTGAGTTCCAACCGGGACCGGATCATGGTTCCCGCGGAAATTCTGGATGATTTCATCGCCGCTCTCCAGGATATCCGGGAAACGCTGAAGCAGCAGGGGGAATAAATCCCCCTGTTTTTTCTTCTTTTTAACGATAGCGGGGCTGTGGCTGTCCCGCATTTTTCAGGTATCCGTATAGGTGAATATCTGGCCGGCAAAAAGTCGTTTTGTCTGAATTAGGCGTTGTCAAAAATAAAAAAGGGAGTATTTTTGCTTCCCGGTTTTGCCGTCCCCTATCTCTGTATTCCGGCGCATGCTGCGCTCCGGAGGCGCGGGGGCGGAATGTTTATGGCAACCACTAGTATTTCAGACACATGACGACACAACAGGAATTGACTCCGGAGCTGATACGGGCCGCGCTGACCACGGTTAAATTCCCGGGTTTCAGCCGCGACATCGTATCCTTCGGGCTGGTGAAGAAGATCGACATTGACGCTGAAAACAACGTCACGATTGATTTGGTGATTGAGAGCAAGAATGCGGATATTCCCCGTTACATTTTTGAAGGCGTCCACGGCGTGATGAAGCATTTGCCCGGCGTGAAGCATTGCGACGTCAACATTGAGCACAAGGCCCCGGAAGCCAAGAAGGGAATCAACGATGACCCCTCCACCTGGAAATCTTCCGTTCCCGGCGCCAGGCATGTGATTGCCGTGGCCTCCGGCAAGGGCGGGGTGGGCAAATCCACCGTTTCCGCCAACCTGGCGGTGGCCCTGAGCAAGCTGGGCTATTCCGTGGGCTTGGTGGACCTGGACATTTACGGCCCCTCCATGTCCCTGATGTTCGGCACCAAGGAACGTCCCGGCGCCAATGAGAATGACGAATTTCTTCCGGTAACGGCCCATGGCGTGAAGCTTCTTTCCATGGGGCTGCTGATTAACGAATCCGATCCTGTGGCCGTGCGCGGCCCCCTGGCTACCCGCTACGTGCAGCAGTTCCTGCGCAACGTGGCGTGGGGGGACGTGGATTTCCTGATTCTGGACCTGCCTCCCGGCACGGGGGACATCCAGCTGACCATTGTGCAGACAGCTGAACTGGACGGTGTGGTGGTGGTCACCACCCCGCAGGAGGTCGCGCTGATTGACGCCCGCAAGGCCATCGGCCTCTTTGAACGGGTGGAAACCCCCATTCTGGGCGTGATTGAAAACATGAGTTATTTCCAATGCCCTTCCGACGGCAAGATTTACCACATCTTTGGCGAAGGCGGCGGCGAGCGGGAAGCTGCCAAGCTGGGCGTGCCCCTCCTCGGCAAGATTCCGCTGGACATCGCCACCCGCTCCGGCGGGGACGAAGGCCGTCCTGTAGCTCTGGAAGACCCTGAGCAGAACCCGGTTTCCGCCGCGTTCCGCCAGGTGGCTGAACAATGCGCCCGTGTGGTGCTTGACCGCTGAATGTCCGGACGGGGCAGGAGGCCCCGGTCCGGTTGATACCCTTAACCTTGAAGCCGGGTTGGAGCTTGCCGCTCCGGTCCGGCTTGTTTGCCGGCATGTTCTGGCTCCCTGAAGGAGGAATGCATGGAAGGAAAGAAAGAAATGAATAAGACGTGGAATTTGAAGGAGATGAAAAAACTGATACCGCTGGCCCTCCCGGTGCTGGTGGTCAACCTCTCCATTGTGGGCATGGGAGCGGTGGACGCCATTGTGGCCGGGCGCGCCGGAGTGACGGACATGGCCGCCGTGGCGCTGGGGTCTTCCGTGTATCTGCCTGTAGCGCTGTTCGCCTGCGGCGTGCTGATGATCATCGGCCCCGTGATTGCCAACATGCGGGGGAAAAGCCATGAAAGCCGCGTGGGTTACATGACCAACCACGGCTTGTGGCTGGCGCTGATGCTCAGCCTGGTTTCCATGCCGGTCATTTATGTGCTGAGAAACGTGTTCGGCTGGATTTCCGATGACGTCGCCATGTGCCAGATGGCTTCCGCCTACATGTTCGCCATCATGTGGGGACTGCCCGCCAACCTGGGATTCGTGGCCCTCAAGAGCCTGAACGAGGGGTCCAACATGACCCGGCCCGCCATGTACGTGGGGCTGTGCGGCCTGCTGCTCAACATCCCGCTGAACTACATCTTCGTCTTCGGCCTGTACGGTTTTCCCCGCATGGGCGGAGCGGGGTGCGGCGCGGCCACGGCGGTCATCTTCTACATTGAATTCCTGCTGATGTTCCTGCTGGTCTACCTCAATCCCAAGCACAGGCCGTACCGCAGGCACATCGTTTCCTGGCGGCGTCCCACGCCTTCCGTCATCACTCACCTCATGCGGCTCGGCGTGCCGATCGGCGTTTCCCAGTTGTGCGAGGTGATGCTCTTCTGCGCGGCCGCGTTGGTGCTGGCCCCGCTGGGAGAAACGCAGGTGGCCAGCCACCAGATTGCCGGGAACGTGGGCGGCCTGGTCTTCATGCTTCCGCTCTCCGTAGGTCTGGCGGCCTCCATCCGCGTGGCGTACCATCACGGCAGGAAGGACCTGGCGGGCACCAAATCCGCCGTCCTGTCCTCCTATGTGCTGGTGCTCACCATCTGCCTGTGCACCTTTGGCGGCATCACCCTGTTCCGGGAGCAGATCGTGCACTTGTACAATGATTCGGAGATGATTGTCAGCACGGCTTCCGTCCTGCTGATTCTGGCGGCGGCCTACCAGCTTCCGGACTGCCTGCAGGTTCTTTCCGTCGGGGTGCTGAGAGGCTTCCGGGACACGGCTTCCATCACCGTCATCACCTTCTTTTCCTACTGGATCGTCGGGTTCCCGGTGTGCTACATCCTGGCCCGTACCAACTGGATTGTTCCGGCCATGGGCGCGCGCGGCATCTGGATAGGGTTCATCATCGGCTTGTCCGTGGCTGCCGTGCTCCTGCTCTGGCGGGTAAGGCGGACCACCAGACGGGAGTTCGCCCTGATGAGGCAGGAAGGAGAATAGGCAGGGGAGGAAAAAACAGTGTTCAATCAGGAGGGAAGATTTCCCTTCCTGATTCTGTTTTTCAGCAGGTCCGCAACCTCTCCGGGTTGCGGTACGTTCTCAATAATGAATTGCCTGCGCCTGCCGTATCCCAGAATGAGATGGCCCGTGCCGTTTTTGTGCAATTTCTGGTGCACGTATTTCAATTTGCGGATAGGATAGGTCCGGACTGTCTCCGTGATGAACAGCGTGTTGGGCTTGATGATGGTGATCAGTCTCCGGTTCGTCACGGCATAAAGGCTGTTCCGTCTGCGCGGGCGTTCCAGCCACGGGGCCGCCAGAAAGTTAATTAAGAAAATCAGGAGAATATAGGAAACGGGAAGTGAGGCCAGGAGCAGAAGCAGGAACGCCAGGCCTGAGTGTGACCATACCCATCTTGTTCCCGTCATGAACACGGCCAGCAGCATGCAGCCTTGCAGCAGCCGTTTTACGACGGTCCAGGTCCATACGCGTTCTTCCGGATGTGCCGTCCACAGGATTTCCTCTCCCGCCTGAAGCTTTGCGGACAGAATTTTTTCCGGGGAACGGATGGGGCGGGGATGGCGGCTCACGGCAGGATGGTATAGGAAAGAAGATAAACCGTCAAACGTACTGTTAGTTAAGGCATTGATTCATGGGTGGAAGGAATTGCCGGAGGATGGAAGAGAAAAAATGATTCCCATTTTTTAAAGGTCGAAGGCCTGGAAACGTGGAGGCCGTAGAAGGTTGCCAGGCGTTGGACGGGATGAAGAATATTCTCCGAGGTATTCGGCAAAGACATTTTCCGCAGGGTGGAACATTTTCAATAGCAATATTCTGCCGCATGTCTGGTCTTTTTCTGCCGTTTTCCCTTGTGGAGAAAAACAGTTCTTTTATACTAAGCAGAACCGTACCATTTGATGCTTTTATATGTCGTTAACTATTAAATCAGAACAGGAATGCCGCTGGGACATTGCCTCCCTGGGTGAAGTGATGCTGAGGCTGGACCCCGGAGAAGGGCGCATCCATACCACCCGTTCCTTCCGCGTGTGCGAGGGCGGCGGGGAATACAACGTAGCCCGCGGACTCCGGCGCTGCTTCAGGATGCGCGGCGTTATCGTTACCGCCATTTGCGACAACCCGGTAGGGCGTTTGCTGGAAGACTGCATGCTCCAGGGCGGCCTGGACATGGATTACGTGTCCTGGAAGCCGTTTGACGGCATTGGCCGCGATTGCCGCGTGGGTCTGAACTTTACGGAGCGCGGCTATGGAGTGCGCGCCGCCGTGGGCTGCTCAGACCGCGGCCTGAGCGCCGCCAGCCAGATGAAGCCCGGGGAGGTGGACTGGGATGCCTTGTTCGGCAGGGACGGCGTACGATGGTTCCATACAGGCGGCATTTACGCGGGCCTTTCGGAAACGACCAGTGCCGTGGTGCAGGAAGCCGTGCAGGCCGCCCGCAGGCACGGGACCATCGTTTCCTATGACTTGAATTACCGCCCCTCCCTCTGGAAGAGCATCGGAGGGCAGGCTCGTGCGCAAGAGGTGAACCGGGCTATCGCCCCCTTTGTGGACGTGATGATCGGCAATGAAGAGGATTTCCAGGCGGCCCTGGGACTTTCCATTGAAGGGAGCACGGAGGATTTTTCCCGCATTGACCATGAGTCCTACCGCCGGATGATCCGCCGTGCCGTCAAGGAGTTCGGCTTCAAGGCCGCGGCTACTACGCTGCGCGTGGCCCGAACGGCCACGCTGAACGACTGGGCGGCCATGCTGTATTACGCCGGTGAATTTTATGATTCCATTTCCTTCCCGAACCTGGAAATCCTGGATCGCGTGGGGGGCGGGGATTCCTTTGCCTCCGGCCTGATTTACGGCCTGCTGTCCGGCAAGGGGCCTCAGTACGCCGTGAACTGCGGCTGTACCCACGGCGCGCTGGCCATGACCACTCCGGGGGATACCTCCACGGCCACGCTGGCGGAAGTGGAAAAAGTGATGAAAGGCGGAACCGCCCGCGTGGACCGTTAACCCTTTAATTCTTCCTGACATGATTGAAAGCTGGAGATGGTACGGTCCAAGTGATCCTGTGACGTTGAGGGACATCCGCCAGGCCGGAGCCGCTGGCATTGTGACGGCCCTGCATGAAGTGAAGTGCGGGGAACTCTGGACGCGGGAGGCCGTGGCCGAACGCGCGCGGATGATTGAAGAGGCCGGGATGAAATGGGTGGTGGCGGAAAGCATTGCCGTCCATGAAGACATCAAGACGCGTTCGGGGAACTGGAAGCATTATCTGGAGGTTTACAAGCAGAGCCTCCGCAACCTGGCCGCAGGAGGCGTGAAAGTGGTGTGCTACAATTTCATGCCCGTGCTGGACTGGACGCGTTCCGACCTGGCTTTTCCGCTGGAGGACGGCAGCAGCGTTTTAAAGTATGACGCCGTCCGCGTGGCCGCGTTTGACCTGTTTGTTCTGGAAAGGGCGGGGGCAGCGGACAATTACGCGCCGGAAACGGTTGCGCGCGCCCGTGAACTTTTCCAGTCCATGGACGGAGACGCCCGCAAGGCGCTGGCGGATTCCATCCTGCTGGGCCTGCCCGGCACGGTGGATGACCTGACGCCGGAGCAGTTCAGGGAGATGCTCAAACGCTATGAGGGCATTGACGATGCGCAATTGCGTCGGAACCTGTATGACTTTCTGAATGAAATCATGCCCGTGTGCGAGGAAACGGGCATCCGCATGGCCATTCATCCGGATGACCCGCCGCGCCCCATCTTCGGCCTTCCCCGCATCATGAGTGATGAAGAGGACATGCGCCGGCTGGTGCGGGAGGTTCCCTCCATGCATTCCGGCTTCACGCTCTGCACCGGCTCTCTGGGCGGCCTTTATTCCAATGCGCCGCACCTGCTGATGGAGGAGTTTGCGGACAGGGTGTATTTCGCCCACTTCCGCAATACGGTGTTTGACGCGGATCATGAAAGCTTCCGGGAATCCGGTTCCCACCTTTGCGGCCATACGGACATGGCCTATGCCATGCAGTGCCTGCTGGACGAGGAAGCCCGCCGCAGGGCCGCGGGATGGCCGGACTGGCGCATTCCGGTGCGCCCGGACCACGGGAAGCTGATGGACATTGACCTGGAGAAACACTGCTATGCCGGGTATTCCTACGGCGGCCGCGTGATCGGCCTGGCGGAACTGCGCGGCCTGGCGATGGGGCTCCAGTCCTTCCGTCCGCTGGCGGGAAAAACCGCTGTCGTGACCGGGGCCGCGGGCGTGCTCTGTTCCGTGATGGCCCGTGACCTGCTGAAGGCCGGGGCCAGTGTGGCTCTCCTGGGCCGTACCCGCTCCAAGCTGGAAGACCTCCAGCGGAAGCTGGCGGAGGAAGGTCTGGGCCGGACGCTGGTGCTGGCTGCGGACGTGCTGGACAAGGCCGCTCTGGAACAGGCCTGTTCCCGCGTGAAAGAAGAATGGGGAAGGCTGGACATCCTGGTGAACGGCGCGGGCGGCAATGACCCGCGCGGAACCAGCCCGGCGGAGCAATGCATGCCGGACACTCCGGCGGATCAAGGCTTCTTCGGCATGGACATGGAGGGCTTTGAGTACGTGAACCGCCTCAACATGATCGGCACCATCCTGCCTTCCCAGGTGTTCGGGGAGCTGCTGGCCGCCTCCGGCGGGTGCATCGTCAACATCTCCTCCATGGCGGCCTTCCAGCCCCTGACCAAGGTGGGCGCGTACGGAGCCGCCAAGGCCGCGGTGGACAATTTTACCAAGTGGCTCGCTACGCATCTGGCCCCGCTGGGCGTCCGCGTGAACGCGATAGCCCCCGGGTTCTTCATCACGGAGCAGAACCGCTTCCTGATGATGGAAAAGGACGGGGCAACCCCCACGCCGCGCGGCCGCAAAGTGCTTGCCAAGACTCCCATGCACCGTTTCGGTGAGCCGGAGGACCTCTGCGGGGCGCTCCGCTTCCTGGCCTCTCCCTCCGCTTCCTTCGTCACGGGCGTCATCATTCCCGTGGACGGGGGCTTTCTGGCCTATTCCGGAGTATAACCGCCAACGTTTGCCGCCATGTTTATCAACGACGATTTCCTGCTGGACACTCCCCAGGCCAGGACGCTTTTTCATGAGTACGCGGAAGGACAGCCGATCATCGACTACCATTCCCACCTGGACCCCGCCGCCATTGCGGACAACCGCCAGTTCTCCAACATCGCCCAGCTCTGGCTGGACGGGGACCATTACAAATGGCGCGCCATGAGGACGAACGGCATTCCGGAACGCCTCTGTTCCGGAGACGCTCCGGACCGGGAAAAATATGACGCCTGGGCGGCTACGGTGCCGCGCCTGCTGCGCAATCCCTTGTACCACTGGACGCATCTGGAACTGCGCCGCCCCTTCGGCATTTCCGGCATTCTGTTCAGTCCGGAAACGGCGGACGAGGTCTGGGAAAAAACCTCCTCCATGCTTCAGTCCGGAGGAATGGGCGCGCTGGATATCCTGAAAAGGATGAACGTGGAGACCGTCTGCACCACGGATGACCCCTGCGACGACCTGTCCGCCCACCGGAGACATGCCTCTTCCGGGGATTCCGTCAAACTGCTCCCCACCTTCCGCCCGGACAAGGCGCGCGCCGTCCACCAGGGCAGTGCGTGGCGGGAGTGGGTGGCGCGCCTGGAACAGGCATCCCGCATGGAAATCCGTGATTTGGCCGCTTTCAGGGAAGCGCTCGCCTCCCGGCATGACTTTTTTGCACGTCACGGCTGCAAGCTCTCGGACCACTCACTTGAAGCGTTTGACGGGGAAAGCCTGTCCGGAGAGGAAGCCGCCGCCCTGTTCGCCTCCGCTCTCCGGGGCGGTGACATCGCCTCCGGGGATGCGGCCCGTTTCTCCAACTACCTGATGGGCTACTTCGCGGAACTGGATTCCGCGAAAAACTGGGTGCGCCAGCTTCATGTGGGCGCGCTCAGGAATCCGAACGGAGCCGCCCTGCGGGACCTGGGGCCGGATACGGGTTTTGACGCCATTGCGGATTTCACCTACATCTCCCCCCTGGGCCGCCTGCTGGACCGTTCCGCTCAACAGGGAACCTTGCCGCGCACCATCCTGTACAACCTCAATCCGCGGGACAACGCCGCCCTGGCCGTGCTCTGCGGCAGTTTCCAGGACGGCGTCACGGCCGGAAAAATGCAGTACGGGGCCGCCTGGTGGTTCCTGGACCAGATGGACGGCATGACCCGCCATCTGGAAACCCTCAGCCAGCTCGGCATGCTCTCCCGCTTCGTGGGCATGCTGACGGACAGCCGCAGCCTGCTGAGTTATACGCGGCATGAATACTTCCGCCGCATCCTGTGCCGCGTCCTGGGGCGTGACATGGCGCAGGGCCTGGTTCCGGACGACATGGAGATGGTAGGCTCCATGGCGGCGGACATCTCCTACAGGAACGCCAAACAATATTTCAACTTTTAAACCATGAAGACACTGCTGGAAAAATTATCCGCCATCAGGCTTGTCCCCGTCGTCGTCATCCATGACGCGGACAAGGCCGTACCCCTTGCCAAAGCGCTGCTGGACAACGGCTGCGCCTGCATGGAAATCACGTTCAGAACGCCAGCCGCCGCAGAAGCCATTGCCCGCATTTCCCGGGAAGTCCCCGGAATGCTGGTGGGCGCGGGAACCCTGCTGACGCCGGAACAGGCGCAGGCCGCCTGCCGGGCCGGAGCCTCGTTCGGCGTGGCTCCCGGCTTTGACCCGCAGGTGGTGAAAGCCGCCGCGGAGATGGATTTCCTGTTTGTGCCGGGCGTCTCCACCGCCTCGGAAATGAGCCAGGCACTTTCCCTGGGCTGCCTGTTCCAGAAGTTTTTCCCGGCGGAGGCCGCGGGAGGCGTCAGGATGCTTAAATCCCTGCTGGCCGCGTTCCGCCATACGGGCGTGCGCATCATGCCCACGGGCGGCATCAACGCGGGCAACATCGGCTCCTGGCTGGAAATCCCGGAAGTAGCCGCCTGCGGCGGTTCCTGGATTTGCGAATCTCCCCTCATTGAGGCCGGAGACTGGGAGGAAATAGGCAGCCGTACACGGGAAGCCCTGAAAGCCTTGAAGGCAGACGCCCTTTAACAACCAACTGCATTTTACCCATGCTCCAGGAACAACCTAGGCAGGACTCCTTCCGGTGGATGATTCTCTTCATGCTCTTTGCGGCGGCGACGATCAACTACCTGGACCGCCAGATTCTCTCCATCCTGAAACCCATTCTGGACCAAGAACTGGGCTGGACGGACGCCCAGTACGGCATGATCATGTCCATCTTCCAGGCTTCCTACGCGGTGGGCCTGACCATGTTCGGGTGGATTATCGACAAATACGGCGCGCGGATGGGCTTTGCCATTTCCATCATCTGGTGGAGCGTGGGCGCGCTTTCCCATGCTTTTGCCGTAGGCGTCAAATCCATGGGCCTCAGCCGCGTTATCCTGGGCCTGGGGGAAGGCGGCAACTTCCCGGCGAGCATCAAGACGGTGACCAACTGGTTCTCCTCCGGGGAGCGCGTGTTCGCCACCACCCTGTTCAATTCCGGCGCGAACGTGGGGGCGCTGGTGGCTCCGGCCACCATCCCGTTCATTGCCGCCGCGTGGGGCTGGCAGTCCGCCTTCATTGCAGCCGGCGTTCTCGGCTTTATCTGGGTGATATTCTGGCTCCAGATGCCGAAGAACCCGCGCATGAAGCTGGCGGAGGAATCCGCCGCCCTGGCGCAGGCGGAAAAGGAGGAAGTCAGCGCTTCCATTCCATGGAGGAAATTGCTGGCTTACAGGCAGTCCTGGAGCCTCATCCTCGTGCGCTTCCTGACGGACCCCATCTGGTGGTTCTTCCTCTTCTGGCTGCCGGATTTCTTCAGCAAGCATTTTGGCTATAACATCAAGGAATCCGCCCTGCCGCTGATCGTCATTTACGCCCTGGTGACCGTACTGAGCATTTTGGGGGGCACCCTGACCAAATTCCTGGCAAACCGTGGATGGAGCCTGAACAAGGTCAGGAAAATCTCCATGCTCATCTTTGCGTGCTGCGTGGTTCCGGTGATCTTCGTCCAGTACTTTGACATGTGGACCATCGTGGCGGTGCTGGGGCTGGCGGGAGGCGCGCACCAGGCGTGGTCCGCCAGCGTGTACACGCTGGGTTCCGACATGTTCCCGAAGTCGGACGTGGCCTCCATTACCGGCCTTTCCGGCATGGCGGGGCAGATCGGCAGCGTGCTGTTCCAGACAGCGGTGGGCCTGACCCTGTCCTGGTTTGCCGCCCAGGGAAATGCCTCCCATGGGTACGACATCATCTTCATGGTCTGTGGAAGCGCCTACCTGGCGGCCTTCGTCATCTTTACCCTGATCATTCCCAATATTAAAATGGTGTCTCCCCGGGAAAACTGATCTTCCGGGGCATTTACTTTCCGCGGGTTGATACGGCGTCCCGGAAAGTAAAGATGCCCGGAGGCATGGTGGAAGGTGCGCCCTCGGCATTTCGGAAGTGTAATGGCGGTGTGAGGGAAATGAATCCCCACGCCATCATTATTGAATTATGTCTATTACAGTTACCAATCCGGAAGGCCGGAATGTTGAATTCAAGGACCAGCGGGGGCCGACTTGCGGTCTCTACGCCTTGTCCTTTGTCCTGGAATATCTCTATGATATTAAAATGCCTGCCACGGCAGACGGAGACAAAACAAAAGAATCCCTGAGGAACAAATTCAAAAAGAACGGGAAAACCGTTATTGGAGAATTATATGACGCTACTCCCTCCATGGCCGATTATATCAAGGGTCTGGAGTCCACCAAAATCAAGTGTCAGTCTGTTGCCTGTGACGTCACTGCCATCATTGAAACGCTGAATGGCGGAGGCCTCTGCATGGTTCCTTTCTGCGTGGACGCCTCTGGCAAACCCGATAATTCAGGAATTCGCGCTCATTGGTGCGTTGTGCAGAAGAACGTGGCCCATGCGTCCAGGAAATTGGCGGACACCTACCATTGGGGCGCAAAATTCCTATTTGACCTGGATGTTTTACGGACCAGCAATAACGCCATTCAGGACGTGCTGGAATCCTGGTGGGGCAAAGACAAGGACAGTACTGCTCTGGAGTATTATTCCTGTGACTCGGAACAGAGCACGACGGCGGTTGATTCCCTGGGGGCAACCCATCAGCTCAAGCCCGGTTCCGTCAAGAAAATTCCGGCAACTGCCCTCAGCCAGAAATTGGCTGGAAAGATGCTGGTTTTTACCAAGTAGGTTAGCGCCGCGGCGGATGGATTTTCAGGAATCCGTAAACGGCAAAGCGGGCGGTCCCTTTCATGGAGGGGACCGCCCGCAAGTGGTTTTATCCGGTATGCCGGAGATTTTTAACCGACGCGTTCCACCTTCACGGAGTGGGACTGCCCGTTGATGACGATGGTCAGGTCACGGGAACCGGAGGGGCCGCTCACCTGGGCGGTGATGCCGTTGTCGATGACGGTCATGGACGGCGCGGCAGCCGCGGGAGCTGCGGCAGGAGCGGTGTTCCCCTGCACGGGAGCTTCTTCCTTCGGTTCCGGCTTCTTGTAGAAGTCTTCCACCTGCTGCGGGAACATGGCGTAAATCACGCAGTGTTCGTCGTCTGTGGGGAGTCCCTTTTCCGCAAGCTTCTTGCGCAGGTCTTCCATGCCGGGCTTGATCAGGTCCGCCGGACGGCAGGTGATCGGTTCCTTGCCCATCTTTTCCGCGCAGAGCTTCTGCACTTCCGGGTCCACCGGGGCCGGGGTGCGGCCGTAGTAGCCCAGGGCGATGTCCGCCGCCTGGGGAGTGATGTTCTTCCAGCGGCCGAACTTCACGTTCAGCATGGACTGCACGCCCACAATCTGGGAGGTGGGGGTCACCAGCGGAATCCAGCCCAGGGCCTTGCGGACCACGGGGATTTCCGCGAACACTTCTTCAAACTTGTCTTCCATGCCCTGTTCCTTGAGCTGGGTGCGGAAGTTGGAGAGCATGCCGCCGGGCACCTGGTAGCGGAGCGTGTCGGAGTCCACCACTTCGTTGCGGTGGGAGGTGAACTTGCCCAGGCTTTCATAAACGGGCTTGAGCATTTCGGACACCTCAATGAGCTTGTCCGCATCGTAATCCGGCTTGCGGGGATTGCCGTTCAGCAGGGCGAGCATGCGCAGGCAGTCCGGCTGGCCCGTGCCGTTGGCGAAGGGGGAGATGGAGACGTCGCACGCGTCCACCCCGGCGTCAATGGCGCTGAGGTAGGTGGAGGCGCCGAGGCCCGCGGTGTCATGCGTGTGGATCCAGACGGGGATATTCAGGTCCTTCTTCAGGGCGCTGACCAGTTCATGGGTCACATAAGGGGGGATGAGGCCGGCCATGTCCTTGATGACGATGGCGTCCGCCCCCATGTCCGCCAGCTCTCGGCCCATGTCCACGAAGCTCTGCGTGGTGTGCACGGGGGAAGTGGTGTAGCAGATGGTGCCGTGGGCCTGGGCTCCGGCCTTCTTGGCGGCGCGGATGGAGGTCTCCATGTTGCGCGGATCGTTCACGCAGTCGAAAATGCGGAAAATGTTCATGCCGTGCTTGGCGCTCATGGCCACGAAGGCTTCCACCACGTCGTCCGCGTAGTTGGTGTAGCCCACGATGTTCTGGCCGCGCAGGAGCATCATGTGCGGCGTCTTGGGGGCGGCCTTCTTCAGGGCGTCCAGGCGGTCAAAGGGCCACTCCTTCAAAAAGCGCAGTCCGGCGTCGATGGTGGCGCCGCCCCAGGTTTCCAGGGCGCTGAAGCCCATGGAGTCCAGAATGGGGGCGATGGGCAGCATGTCTTCCGTCTTCATGCGGGTAGCTGCCAGGGACTGGTGCCCGTCGCGCAGAACGGTACAATTGAATGTAACAGGATTCATTATTTAGTTAACTATTGTTAAAAATTGAAGAGGTGGCTTCTTGAGGATGATTTTCTCACAGCCTCTCTTTCAGGTCAAGCGTACAACAACGGATTCACCGTAAGAACTACTGCACGGGAGCCATCAGCCGCGCCAGGTTGCAGAGCATCTTGAACCCTAGGGATTTGTTGTTGTAATCCTCCAGGGATTCCTTTTTGGAGGAAGCAAAATCCTTCTCCAGCATGGCTTTCACCTCCGCGCAGACGGCGGGTGAGTGGATGACGGCGGTGATTTCAAAATTCAGGGCCAGGGAACGGTTGTCCAGGTTGGCGGTGCCCACGGTGGCGATGTCGTCGTCCATCAGGATCACCTTCTGGTGCAGGAACCCTTTCTGATAGGCCCAGACCTGGATGCCGTACGTGTCCAGGTCACGGAGGAAGGTGAAGGAGGACAGCTTCACCAGAATGTGGTCCGCCCGTTCCGGACGCAGGATGCGCACATCCACGTTCCGCAGGGCCGCGGCCTGGAGGGCGGCCATTACCCCTTCGTCCGGGACGAAGTAGGGGGTGGCTATCCAGAGCCTTTCCCGGGCTCTGTTCGCCAGGGCAATGATCGCGGTTTTCCAGGCGGGGATGACGTCCGCCGGGCCTGAAGGAAGCATCAGCACGGTTTCATCCTCCCGCTGGGGCGTAATTTCCCAGCACAGGCAGGGCAGGGAGGAGGGACCGGATTTCAGCATGGCCCAGTTCCAGTCTTCCAGGAAGCTGATTTGCGTCTGCTGGACGGAGGGGCCTTCCAGCTGCACAAACGTGTCCCGCCAGTAGCCCAGGGCTCCCTTGCCCAGGTACTCCCGTCCGATGTTCATGCCGCCGATGAAGGCAGTGGCCCCGTCCACAACCACCAGTTTCCGGTGGTTGCGGAAGTTCAGCCGCAGGATGTTGCTCAGGAAGTGGCGTTTTCCGTTGAAAGGCTCAATGTTCACGCCCTCCTTCCGCAGGGCGGAGATGTAGCCGGGGGGAAGCTTGTGGGAGCCGATTTCATCATACAGCATGTAGATGCGGATGCCGGTCCTGGCGCGTTCAATCAGCAGGTCTTTCAGGTTCTGCCCCACGGAATCGTTCTTAATGATGAAGAATTCAATCAGAATATAGTGCTCCGCGTTCTTGATGGCGTCGTAAATGCGCGGGAAGGCGTGGTCCGCGTCAATGAGCAGGCGGCAGGAATTGCCGCGGCAGACGGGCAGGCGCACGATGTTGGAAAGCGTGTGCATGATCTTTCCCACCGTATCGGAGGACTGGACGGCATACGGGGCCATGCAGTTCGTGATTTTATCCGTCAGTTCCCCCCATGAGGATTCCGGATCCGTCTGGCGGCGGCGCGTTTCCACATATCCGCTGAACCTGCGCCGCCCCAGAATCAGGTAAAAAGGCACCGCAATGTACGGAAAGGCCAGCAGGGAGATGAGCCACGCGATGGTTCCCTGCGGCGTGCGCGTGTGGAGCAGGGCCGGAATCAGGCAGAATGCGCCTGCTATGTGGCAGAGGGCGGCAAATCCCAAATATGGCTCTTCAGGGATGATCATGGAACGGAAACCGGAAAAGATGCTGAGGGGGAAAACGGCGGGAAGCGGTGAAAAGGCTGGCTTTTGAGGCTGGAGATGGTACTAAAGTGGCGCATGCTCGTATTATCACGGGTCTAGGGATTAGAAAAGCGTAAATTAAGGGAATGAAACAGTATTTGGCACTTTTGGAGGATGTCCTGACCAACGGGGTGGGGAGGGAAGACCGTACTGGAACGGGCACCATCGGCGTGTTCGGGCGGCAGAGCAGGTATGACCTGCGCGACGGTTTTCCGTGCCTGACCACCAAGAAGCTCCATCTGCGCTCCATCATTTACGAACTGCTCTGGTTCCTGAAAGGGGAAACTAATGTCAAGTTCCTGAAAGACAATGGAGTCAGTATCTGGGATGAATGGGCTGACGAGAACGGGGAGCTGGGGCCCGTGTACGGCGCGCAGTGGCGCTGCTGGCCGGGGAACGACGGGAAGCCCATTGACCAGATTGCCAGACTGATTGACGGCCTTAAAAACAATCCGTGGTCCCGCCGGCACATCGTCAGCGCGTGGAACGTGGCCCTGGTGGATGACATGGCGCTCCCTCCGTGTCATTCCCTGTTCCAGTTCTGCGTGATTCCCGCCCAGCCGGGGGAAGGGAAGCACGGGCTTTCCCTTCAGCTTTACCAGCGCAGCGCGGACCTGTTCCTGGGAGTTCCCTTCAATATAGCCTCCTACGCTTTGCTTTTGCTCATGGTGGCGCAGGTATGCGGGTATGAGGCGCGGGAATTCATCCATACCTTCGGGGACCTGCACCTGTACCGGAACCATCTGGACCAGGCGCGGGAACAGCTCTCCCGCACGCCCCGCCCTCTGCCGGTCATGAAGCTTAACCCGGAGGTGAAAACCATTGACGGGTTCCGGTATGAAGACTTTGAACTCGTGGGGTATGATCCCCTGCCGCACATCAAGGCGCCCGTTTCCGTCTAGAATTCCACCCCTTAATCCATCATGTCACAGCCCGTTACTTACACAGGAGTAGTCGCCATGGCCCCCGGCCGCGGCATTGGCTACCGGGGAGTGTTGCCCTGGCGACTGCCGGACGACCTCAAGACCTTCAAGCGCATCACGACGGGACATCCCGTGCTGATGGGCCGCAAGACTTATGAGAGCATCGGGAAGCCGCTCCCCGACAGGCAGAACATTGTGCTCACCCGTGACCCCGCCTGGACGGCGCAAGGGGTGCAGGTGATCCATTCCGTGGAGGAACTGGAACAATTGGAACTGATGGACCCGGAGGTCATGGTCATCGGCGGGGCGGAAATCTTTTCCCTCATGATGCCGTTCATGTCCCGCATGTGGGTCTCCAAAGTGAAGGATGAATATCCGGCGGATACGTTCCTCCCGCCGTTTGAGGACAAGCTGGAGCATGCCTCCCTGAAGGAACGGTTTGAAGGCTTTGACCTGTATTTGTACGAATAGGGGAAGGGTCGTCTTCTTTTCCGCATTCTCCGCGGATATGGGATGAAGCGCAAAAAAGACGGAGCGGCAAAGCCGCCCCGTCTTCCAAATAGGGACTTTTTCTCCCGTTATTGCGCCTTTCCGGTGAACAGGGCCTTCACCCATTCACGGTAGCGCTGGAACATGGCGTACAGCGCCGGAATGAACAGGATGCCCACCACGGTGGCAAAAATCATGCCGTAGAAGGTGGAGATGCCGATGGCCTTGCGGCTTGCCGCGCCCGCGCCGGAGGCGATCACCATGGGGAACACCCCGATGATGAAGGAAATGGCCGTCATCATCACGGCGCGGAAACGCTGCCGGGCTCCTTCCAGAGCCGCCTCCTGGATAGGCACGCCGCGTTCCCGCTCCATCTTGGAGAACTCCACCATCAGGATGGCGTTCTTCCCGGCCAGGCCCACCAGCATCACCAGCCCCAGCTGGGCGTAAATGCTCAGGGGCGTGTTGCAGATGATCAGGCCCAGCAGGGCGCCCAGCAGGGCCACGGAGACGGAGACGATGACGGAAATAGGCACCGTCCAGCTCTCATACTGCGCCACCAGGAACAGGTAGCCGAAGAGCAGGGCCATGCCCATCAGCAGGACGATTTTGCCGTCATTCTGCCGTTCCTGGTAGCTCATGTCCGTCCAGGTGATGGAATAATTTTCCGGCAGCGGCAGGGCCTCAATCTGGTTCATCAGCTCTCCGCTGCTGACGCCTGGCTTGGCCTGGGCGGTCACTTCCGCGGACATGAGCTGGTTGAAGCGGGATATCTGCCGCGGTCCGACCATGTAGGACAGGGTGGCTACGGAGCTGAGCGGCACCATCTGGCCCTGGTCGTTCTGGATGTAGGTGTTCATGATGTCGTTGATGCTGGTGCGGTCTTCCGCCGCGGACTGCATCTTCACCTTGAACGTGTAGCCGATCAGGTTGAAATCATTGATGTACATGGAGGCCAGCTTGCTCTGGAGCGTCGTGAAAATGCGGTTTACGGGCACGTGCATGCTCTGCGCCTTTTCACGGTCGATGTTCAGGAAAAGCTGGGGCGTGTTCGCCTCATACGCGCTGCGGGCGTACATGGCCCCCGGCAGCTTGTTGATCTTGTCCAGCAGTTCGTTCGTCACGCGTTCCAGGTCCTTGGGAGTTTCCTCGCCACTGGCCTGGAGCATGAAGGAGACGCCGCCCGTCAGGCCCAGGCCCATGATGGCGGGTGGGCTGAACACGGTGGCCTTGGCCGCCGGAATCTCGTCGCACAGGATGGAAGCCTTCTGCATGATGGAATCCAGGGAAAGCTCCGGAGTCTTGCGCTTGTCCCAGGAGTCAAGCTGGGCGATGCACATGCCCAGGTTTTCCCCGTTGCCGCCCATGAAGCTGAACCCGGAGGTGGAGGAAACCTGGCGCACGCCGGGAATGCTCATGAGCTTCTGCTCCGCGCTGCGCATGGCCTGTTCCGTACGGCCCAGCGTAGCGCCCGGAGCCAGCTGGATGTCGCAGAAGACGGTGCCCTTGTCTTCCGGGGGAAGGAAGGACTTGGGAACGGTTTCAAACAGCTTCCAGTTGCCGAGCAGCACGGCGGCCAGCAGAATCAGCGTGAGCCAGGCGCGGCGCACCATGATGCCGGCGCACTTGATATAGCTCTTGCGCGCCCATTCCAGCGTAGCGTTGAAGGGGCGGAAGGGGCTGAACCTGCTCTGCTTCCTTTTCTTCTTCTTCAGCAGCAGCACGCACAGGGCGGGGCTGAGCGTCAGGGAATTGATGGCGGAAAGGCAGAGGGCCACGCACATGGTCACGGAGAACTGCATGTAAATGTTCCCCACCATGCCGCCGAAAAAGGCGATGGGCACGTAAATGGCCACCGTCACCAGCGTGGTGGCGATGATGGCCCCCGTAATCTGGTGCATGCTCTTCTTGGTGGCTTCTTCCGGGGTCAGGTCCTCCGTTTCCAGAATGCGCATGGTATTCTCCACCACGATGATGCCGTCGTCCACCAGGGAGCCGATCACCAGAATCAGGCCGAACATGGTCAGCACGTTGATGGAAAAGCCCAGCGGCAGCAGGATGGCGAAGGTGCCGATCAGGGAGACGGGAATGGCGAGCGCCGGAATGAGGGTGGCGCGCCAGTCCTGAAGGAACACGTACGTGATGCCCACCACCAGAATCAGGGCGATAATCAGCGTTTCCACGATTTCCGCCATGGTGGCGGAAATATATTGCGTGGGGTCATAACTGACGACATAGCTTACGCCGTCCGGAAAGCGTTCCTGCAATTTGACCAGCGTATCCTTCACGCCGTTCATGGCTTCCAGGGCATTGGCGTCGTCCAGGCGGTACACGGCCATGTTCACGGAATCCTCCCCGTTGTTGCGGCTGCTGCCCGTGTAGGTTTCCGCGCCCAGCTCAATGCGGGCGATGTCGTCCAGACGGGTGACGTGGCCGTCCTGTCCGGTGCGGACGATAATCTTGCTGAACTCCTCCACGGTTTGAAGCCGCCCGGTGACGTTCACCTTGTACTGGATGAAATTGTTTTCCCCTTCCGAGCCGATGGAACCGGCGGCGGCCTGGACATTCTGCGCCTTGATGGCGTTGGAGACGTCATCCGGAGTGATGTTCAGGGCGGACATGCGCAGGGCGTCCAGCCAGATGCGCATGCTGTAATTCTTTTCCGGCATCAGGTTGACGGCGGAGATGCCCGGCACGCGGGCGATCTCATCCTTCACCCTGGACTTGACGAAGTTGTTCAGCTCCAGGGAACTCATGCTGGTGGACCGGAAGGCGAAGAACCCCAGGATGTCCGAGGAGCGCTTACGTATCTTGATGCCCTGGTCCGTCACTTCCTTGGGCAGCTTGTACTCCACGCGCTTCAGGGCGTTCTGGACGTTCACCATGTTGATGTCCGAATCCGTGCCGCTCTTGAACGTCAGGGAAAGGGAATAACCGCCGGTGTTGTCAGACTTGGAGGAGAAATAAAGCAGGTTCTCCAGACCGTTGAGCTCCTCCTCAATGGGGGAGGCCAGCGTCTCCATCACCACCTGGGCGCTCGCGCCCGTGTAGGTGGCCTGCACGTTGATGCTGGTGGGGGCGATTTCCGGATACTCCGCAATGGGCAACTGCTTCAGGCAGATGCCGCCCGCCAGAATCATCAGGATGGCGATGACGATGGCGAATTTGGGGCGTTTGATAAACAGGTCCGCAATCATGGGAGGATCAGTTTTGAGCGGAATACACGGGATTCACCTTGGCGCCGGGGCGCACCTTGTGCATGCCGTCGATGATGATGACTTCCCCTTCCTTCACGCCGGAGCTGAAGCACTGTTCATTATTGACTGTGTTGCCCAGCGTGACGTCGCGGCGCTCCACCACGCCCTGGTCATTCACCACGTAAACGTAGCTCTTGTAGGCGTCGTGCATCACGGAGGAAATGTTGGCAGCCGGGAAGCGGTCCACGTTCTTCTTGGAAAGATTCACCGTGACCACGCCGCCGGGCGTCAGCACGTCTTCCGGATTGGGGAACCTGGCCCAGACGTTCAGGGTGTCCGTAGTCGGCTGAACGGTATTGTCCGTCATGAAAATTTTGCCCGGCTGGTCGTATGCCTTGCCGTTGGCGAGGTTGACGGACACCAGGGCGTCCTTCTTCATCTTCTCCTGGGTGCCGAACAGGGAAAGGAAATCGCGTTCGCTGATGGGGAACTTCACGTACACCTCGTCAATGCCCGTGATGGTCACCAGGGAACCGGAGGTGGGCGTGATGTAATTGCCCGTGGAGAAAGTGACGCGGCCCGTGCGTCCCGTGATGGGGGCCGTCAGTTTGGTGTAATTGAGGTCATCCTTCGCTACCGTGATGGCGGCGTCTGCGGACTGGATCTCCGCTTCCAGGGCGTGCATGGTGCTCTTGGCGTTTTCCACCGTATCCATGGAAACGGACTTGGAGGCCAGCAGCCTGTTATAGCGTTCAAAGCTGTTCTTCGCGTAAAGCAGCTTGGCTTCAAGCTGGGCCTTCTTGGCTACCGCTTCCTCCACGGCCGCCTTGTAGCGCGTGTCTTCTATCTCGAAAAGGAGGTCTCCCTTCTTCACCACCTTGCCTTCCCGGAAGCGGGTGGCCACGATGTTGCCGGAAACGCGGGGCTGTACGGTTACCCGGTCAATGGCTTCCACCTGGCCGATGTATTTCTTGTTCACTGCGCTGTCGATGGCGGTCGCTTTCTCGACGAGTACGGTACTGGGCTTGGCGGCCCCTCCCGGCGCTCCCTGGGAATAACCCGGAACAAGCAGAGAGAAAAGCAGGCCGGATCCGGCCAGCAGGCGGAGGGGAACCTTCCGTTGGTGCGTATGTTTTTTCATATGGTATTATTTACTGTAAACGTGGTTGTAAAGGGTATCCACAATGCGGCAGAAATTCTCCTTGTCCTCCTCCGCCAGGGTGCTGAACAGAGTGTCCAGCCGTTGCTTCATGCCGTTGTAAAGCAGCTGGAACCTGGACTCCCCTTCCTCGGAAAGGCGGATGCACAGGGAACGCCTGTCGCGCGGGTTCTCCTTGCGGTCAAACAGGCCCTTCTTCACCATGCTGTCCACCAGCAGGGACGTGGAGGGAATGCTCATGCGGAGATGGTGGGCGAGCGTCTTCAGGGGAATGCCTTCATGGCGGTTGGTCATCAACCGGTTCAGGGCGCCCAGGGCATTCATCTGCCGGACGGAGAGCCCCATGATCTTCTGATAGTGGCTCTGGTCCACTTCATTCAAGTTATCTCTTTTAAACTGGTAAAGGATAGTCTCGAACTTGTGAACGGAGGTAGTGATATCCACGGCAGGTTGAAGCATGGGGCTGTTATGTCAAAACCGGTTAATTGTTGTCAAACTAAAACAAATAAAGTTGAGAATTTGTTGCCGTGTCGAAATAAATCGGAAAAATGAAAAATCACGGCTCCTTCACCATACAAACCGCCGGAGGTTGCGGAAGTTTCAAAAAAAGTCTTTTTTTCTTGTCACTGGGGTATAAAGGCGTGTATAAGCCTCCACGTCCTCGCCGCAAGGCAGGAACAACATTCAAGGTCAGGGAGCGGTAGCTCAGTTCGGTTAGAGCGCCAGCCTGTCACGCTGGAGGTCGCGGGTTCGAGCCCCGTCCGCTTCGCCACCTTGTTTCAAAGAAGAAACGGCCGCCTCCGGGCGGCTTTTTTGTGCCCTGGGATTGTCCGGTTCTCCGGCACCTGTTCGTTTGCCTGTTTTTTCCCAAGACGCATCCCGGCAGGGAGTGGAGCCTTTGCATAAATCCCCACGGTTTGAATGAAAGGCATCCAACCGGGAGCGGAGGCTCTTATTCCCCCTTCTCCTTCTCTCCGCCAAACCCCTCCTTTCCGCGGAGCAGGGGACCATGCTTGATTTCGCCACGATCTTCCCCCATGATACCCGCATGATTCTGGAACTGCACTCCCCGCTGGACATGCATCTTCACCTGAGGGACGGCGACATGCTGAAACTGGTCGCACCCCTGAGCTCCGCCTCCTTTGCCGGGGCGGTCATCATGCCCAACCTGGTGCCCCCTGTGGCGGATGCGGATGCGGTGCAGGCCTACCGGCAGCGGGTGCTGGACGCTTGCGGGGGAGACGTTTTCCAGCCGTACATGACGGCGTTCTTCCGCTCCTATTCCGAAAAGGAACTGGCTACGCTCAAGGAACTGGTATTCGGCATCAAGCTGTACCCGGCGGGAGCAACCACGAACAGCGAAGGAGGCGTAAGGGCCATGAAGGATGCGGAGGGCACCATGTCCCTCATGCAGGAAATGGGCATTCCGCTGCTGGTGCACGGTGAAAGCCACGGATTCGTGATGGACCGGGAAGCCGAATTCCTGGATGTTTACCGTGATCTGGCCACCCGCTTCCCCCGGCTGACCATCTGCATGGAACACATCACCACGGCCTCCGCCGTGCGGCTGCTGGATGAATTTGAAAACCTGGCGGCTACCGTAACCCTCCAGCACCTTCTTATCACGCTGGACGACGTGGCCGGGGGCATGCTGCGCCCCCACCTCTTCTGCAAGCCGATCGCCAAAAGGCCGGAAGACCGGGAAGCGCTGTTGAAAGCTGCCCTATCCGGACATCCGCGCCTCATGTTCGGCAGTGACTCCGCCCCCCATCCCGTCCACGCCAAGGAAGCGTGCGGCTGCGCCGCCGGCGTATTCACCGCTCCCATCGCCCTGCCGCGCCTGGCGGCCCTGTTTGACGGACACGGCGCCCTGGACCGGTTGCAGGGCTTCGTTTCCGGCCATGCCTGTTCCCTGTACGGACTGAAGCCTCCTGCCAGGACGGTGCGCCTGCAGCGGCGGGAAATGCTGGTGCCGGACGCCTACGAGGGGCATGGACAGAAAGTGGTGCCGATGGAGGCCGGAAGCGTCATTCCCTGGAGCCTGGTGTGACGGCCACCCCCGCGGGAAGATGACAGAAAGCAATTGAAGGAAACCGTCTTTATACTGGATATTCCGGACGATCTCACTACAATCCCTGCTCATGGATCGGATTCGCGTTTATACGGGTGGAGTAGCTTCCTGTAATGGTTATCTCTTCAAGACGAAGGATAACTCTTACGTGGCGGTGGACGCTCCGTCCGGCTTCGCGGACTGGATATACTCCAAAAAGCCCGATATCATCATCACGGACCTTCTCATCACGCACCAGCACTTTGACCATGTGGAGGACGCCTGCCGCATGCGCCAGATCTTCGGCTGCCGCATTCATGCCGGACAGCCTTACACTGAAGATTTGACGCTGGAAAAAATGGCGCGCGACGCCTGGGGGCTTCCCCTCAACGTACAGCCGTTTGTGGTGGATGAAATACTCACGCCGGACATCCACACGGCAAACTGGGGCGGCCTGCTGTGGCATCTGCACCAGGTGCCGGGACACTCTCCGGACAGCATCGTTTACGACCTGCCGGACGAGGGAATCATGTTCACGGGAGACGTTATCTTTGCCGGTTCCATCGGACGGACGGACCTTCCGGGAGGGAACCTGCGCCTGCTGAAACAGGGCATAGAAAAGAAAGTGCTCAACCAGCCCGCCACGACCATGATTTTCCCGGGGCACGGACCGTACACCACCGTGAAGAATGAACTGCTGACCAATCCGTTCATCTCCTGACCACGCTTCCCGCGCCGCTGCGCGGGGACGTGCTCTACTCTCTAGCAAGCATACAAGATCAATGTTATTTTCAGAATTAGGTTTATCGGAACCCGTCTTGAAGGCGGTGGAAAAATGCGGTTATGAACATCCCACCCCCATTCAGGAGCAGGCCATTCCCATCATTCTGGAGGGCCGGGACCTCATTGGGGCCTCCCAGACGGGAACGGGAAAAACCGCCGCTTTTGCCCTCCCCCTGCTGACAAAGCTTCAACCCATCGGCAAGCCCCAGATACTGGTGCTGGAACCCACCCGCGAACTGGCGGACCAGGTGGCGGAAGCCTTTGCCGAATACGGCGAATTCACCGGGTTGAAAGTGGCCCTGCTGTACGGCGGCGTGGGCTACGGGAAGCAGACGGAAGACCTGAAAAACGGAGCGGACATCGTGGTGGCAACGCCCGGCCGCCTGGTGGACCACTTCTACCGCGGCACCATGCGCTTCGGAGAAGTCAAGGCCCTGGTGCTGGATGAGGTGGACCGCATGCTGGACATGGGCTTTCTCCCCATCGTCCGTAAAATCGTCAACCTCTGCCCGTGGGAAGGCAGGCAGACCCTCTTCTTCTCCGCCACCATGCCCCCGGTCATCGCCGGATTTGCCAAATGGTGCCTGACGGATCCGGCGGAAGTCACCATCGCCCGGCGCGAAGTGGCCGCCACCATCAGCCATGCCTTTTACCCGGTGGCGCTGGACCAGCGGGACGAACTGCTGCTGGCCCTGCTCAAGGGAACGGACTTCCATTCCGTCATGATCTTCACCCGTACCCGCAAGGAGGCGGACGCCGTGTGCGGCATGCTCAAGCAGCATGGCTACCGCGGGGAAGTGGCCGTCATGCACTCCGACATTCCCCAGAAGGAACGCATGGAAGCGCTCAAGGGCTTCAAAAGCGGCAAATATGATATTCTGGTGGCTACGGACGTGGCGGCGCGCGGCATTGACATCAGCGGCGTGACCCACGTCATCAACTACCGGGTGCCGGAAAATGCGGAAGACTACGTGCACCGCATCGGCCGTACCGGCCGTGCCGAAGCCTCCGGAGACGCCTTCACGATCATGACGGCGGATGAAGTGGACTTTGCCACGGCTGTGGAAAACTTCATCGGAAAGCCCATTGAACGCAAAAAGCTGGACGGCTTCGACTACACGTACACCGCCCTGCTGGAAGACAAGCCCGTCAAGTCCGTCCGCAAGGTCAAACCCGCCGGCCCCAAGCGCCGCAGACGCTAAGGGGGAGCTGACAAGGTTCTCTCTGCGGGAATGAATATCATCCCATGCGCATCCTTGCCATAGACCCGGCCATCCGCAACACGGGCTATGCCGTGGTGGAGGGCGACCATCGCCGGGCGTGCGCCCTGGACTACGGAACGCTCTCCATTCCCCGGAGTGTGTCCCAGTCCGGTTGCCTGCTTGCCATCAAGCAGCATCTGGGCAACCTCATTGACAAATGGGAACCGGATGAAATGGCGGTGGAACGCATCATCTACGTCCAGTCCCATCAGACGGCCATCACGATGGGTGCGGCCAAGGCGGCCGTGGTCATTGCCGCGGCGGAAGCCGGGCTGCGGATCATGGAATACTCTCCCAAAAGCGTGAAACTCTCCGTCGTAGGGCGGGGGGGCGCTCAAAAAGCGCAGGTCGCCTTCATGGTGCGCGCCCTGCTGGAACTCCGGGAAACGCCGGAATCCGATGCCGCGGACGCCCTGGCGATCGGCCTCACCCACCTCTTCGCCGCGGACCCCTTGAAGGCCCACATGATGGAGAGGAAATACATTTAACAGTGATGAGAGATTAGAGATGAGAGTTTAGTGTAAAAAATCCGGACTTATAGTCCGCGAATTTAAAATCTAATCACTACTCTCTAAACTCTCATCACTACCTTCAAGGCTTGAACGTCCTCCCTTTCCCGTCCTGCCACGCCTTGAGCAGGGAGGCGTACATCTTGTTGAGCTGCTCCAGAGTGGCTACGCGGAACTCGACGGTATTCGTGTTCGGGTAAGCCTTGGCGACGGTAGTATCAGGATCAATGCTTCCTCCCGTCGCCCGGTTGACGGCGCCGGACCCGAGTTCCTTTGCCCGGTCAGTCACATTCTTAATGGCATTGATGCCGGAATTCTGTCCCAGGGTCTCCAGATAATAAAACTTGGTGGGCGTATTCCCCATGGTGACCAATGTCACTTCATACACCATGCACGCATTATCCAGAATATATTTGTGCTGCGCTACCGCCACAATCCGGCTGAGATGCACCACATACTGCCCCTCCGGAAAATTGCCGATCCAGAACTGGCTCTGATTGTAATCATCAGTAGACTGGGCAGGAGCCCCCGTTTTGGACTGGGCGGAAAGGGGTACAGCTGTGAAAATACAAACCGCTAAAGTAAAAAAGAAGAGATTTTTCATATTCTTATACAAACATTCGCATTTAGGTGGGATGAAGAGAAATTATTAAAAACACTTATTATTAAGTACTGCAATCAAACAGGAGAAATAAAATTAATGGTAAGAATCCTCCACTCCTTTTTGATAACCAAGTGCATAGGCAGCATGAGGACTTTTATGCCTTACTGCACCTGCTTGGCTTTCAGGTAACGAATTCAAATCTATATTTAATTTTTCTTTACGGCGTAATCCATCTTTGTAGCCTCTGTCATAAGCACATCCAGCGCAACGATGCCTCCCAGCTCCTCCTTGATCGTCTGGTAAATTGTTAAATTGAAGATCGTAACGATGTTCTTTTTTACAAGTCATAAAATTAATAGTATCTAAATTATTCTTCAATTAAACCAAGTATCCAATTTGACCATGAAATAATAGTGGATGCTCTGCGTTTGTAAGTTTCATTTGAACTAATATTATATAAATTAGATTTTTTCATGATTTCGACAATTTCGTTTTTTGAAGGAGTATTCCCTTTTTTTAAATATAATTTTAATGATTCTTTAAAAATTTTATGCGATAATATGAGCTTTACAAATTCAAGTTGTCTGTCTGTAATAGATTTATTAAACATGCCCAAGCCTGTTTCAGTGAGAACATATTTTATATTATTATTATCATATTTTTTATCGACCAAACCTAAATATTTTGCAGCATTAAAATAATATTCTGTTTGTCGGGCATCAAAATCATAATTCTGCGTAATTTCTTCCTTGCTAAGGAATAATTTTTGTTTTAATAATTCACACAGATTGATTATGCGTTCAAAGCTGTCAGCTTGAGGAAAGGGAATCGATGGTTCTGATACAGTTTTTGTGTTTTCTAAAATATTTTGTATAGCTTCAATATTAATAGATCCTTCTTGAATTGCATATTTTTTATGCTTAATCAAACGAATAGAGTTGTAAAATTTAGCATCTGTAAATTCATATTCACGAATATGAAAAATACCATTTGAATATGTTAAAAATATCGGACGTATTTGTTTATTCACCTTCTCTTTCCATAAACGGTAAGGATAATATAGCTGACGGATTAAAAAGTCATCAGAAATATAATTTTTGGCTTCTATCAATATTAATGAATCATTTCCTTCATAACCGCCATCTATTTCTATTTGAGAATTATTTACTTTTACTTCAAATTGTTTTTGGTCTTCGGAAGAGTTAATTTTGAAATCAAATAAAGAGGAACTCATTCTTCCGCTTATTGTCGGAAACAAATTGTCTTCACCTGTAAAGTCATGCAATATTTTTGAAACAAAAATACAATTAATTGAAGTTGCTTCGCTTGTTATATCTTTATAATCCATACTTTCTAGAAAAGTAGGAAAATTAATGAATGTTATATCTATTTCTTCTTTTTTAAAAGTACAAAAAGTCTCAAAAGTACTGATTTCATAAGTGCCTCTGGATGTAGGTAGAATTGATAAGTTATTTTCAGAGAATAAATGGGGGAGCTGGGAACGATGATCAAATTTTGTCATCAAGCGTGCTTCTCTGAACTCATTAATATCTGTGGAGGATATTGTCACCCGTCCTTTCGATTTTATTGTATCTAAGATACGGTGTTTTTCAAAAATTTGTTCCCACGCTATATCGTTTTTATATCTATTCATAATTGCGTATTAAAACTTCATCTACTTCTCCCCGTTTTTCCGCATTCGCGTTAATTGAACGGATCGCCCTGACAGTGCTAATGTGATATTCCTTATACTGTTCTTTAATGAAATTAGACGAGGAATTAGATAATAAAAATTTTATGCCTCTTTTTGTCAAGTCGTCACAAGCCTCACGCAATTTTATTTGATCAAGAATATTCCATCCACCCTGAACATAACCTGTGAAATTAGAACTATCTGAAATAGGATGATAGGGTGGATCCAGATATACAAATGAGTTCTTTTCCAAATTTTTCAAAATATCATTATAATCTCTATTATAAATTTTTATATTGTTGGAATTTAGATATAGAGAAACTGCTCTTAAAACTGGTTCGTTGACGATATTTGGATTTTTATATTTGCCAAATGGAGAATTAAATTCTCCAGAATTGTTTACACGATATAATCCATTATAACAAGTCTTATTTAAATATATCAGCCTGGAAGCTCGCCGTACCTCTCCTATTTTTTTAAAATCAGATGATCGATCTAGACTTCGTATTTCATAAAAATATTTGGATTCGTTTTTATGAGTTTTTAAATCTATAATAAGTTCATTTAAATTATTTTTAATTACATTATAGACATTTATTAATTCAGAGTTGAAGTCATTAATAATTGCTTTTTTAGGTTGGAGATGAAAAAATACAGCTCCTCCTCCAATAAATGGTTCTACATAAGTATGATTTTTTATATTTTTCGGTATGAATTCTATTATAGAATTTATAAGTTGCCTCTTGCCGCCAACCCACTTTACAAACGGGGTAACTAATTTGTTTTTTATCATTATAAAATCTATTTTTATATTATTTTTATTTTTATAGGAAAAACTATGATCCTATTTTTATTAGTTATTTTTCTGCCCCGACTAGATTTTCCTTACAGTTTTCTTAGTCGATTGTCAATCATAATTTGAATGATTTTTATGGATGTCTTTTGTATAAGGGAAATTTATTATAAATTTATATTTATAATTATATTTTTTATTTTTAATAAATTATTAAGATATTATTATGCCATTTTAAAAATTTGTTAAAAAATAAAATGATTTTTCTTATTTAATATGAAACATTGATGGTGATTTCTAGGAAGTTGCTTTAGAGAAAAAGATATGTAGAGATGATACCATCTAACAAAAATTGTTGATTTTCAAATTTTTAGAAAGAAATAATATTAGTGTTTTCGTAGAAAGAAATTAATACGAGAGAAATGGCTTGGTGGGCTGGACGACAGGAAGATTTATTATGGAGAACTTTGAACGAGTTCATGCCGAAACCTAGGAAGAAAATGTATACAAAGATATGGTACCGTTTCTTAATGTCGCAGTTGAAAAAAGATAGTAACTCTTGATGAATTATTTGGATAAGGATACGGTAATGGGTCGATTGATATACTAAATTTTAATAATAACGATACAAAGAGATAAGGATTTTGGTATATTCACTAAAATTGCAGGCTATGGCGAAATGATGCTAACATAGAGGGGGAGAGCCTCACTCTGCGTGGGAACATATGAAAAAACCGCTTTCCCCAAGTGCCGGGAAAAGCGGTTTCGTTAAAAATAACAATGAAAGGTCAGGGTTCTATGATGTTGAAGTTTCCATTGAACTTGTCCATGCACCCGATCAATTCCTTGAATTTGTCCGTATTGCCTTCGATCTTGATCATGCCCTTGTCCAGGGCTTCCTTCAAGGGTACAGCCTGCATGGCAATAAGGGTGAAGTTGAGCTTGTCTCCGGTAATTACTGCATCAGGATGATCGACCGGTTTTCCTTCGCGGTACATCAGTACTTCATCCTCAACCCAGAAGCCGTATGGTTTTCCATTTTGGTCTATCCAGTTGAAAGCGAGCTTTTTCCCTTTGGATTTCTCGGCATTGAGACTGATGCCCATGTAGTCAAACAGCATTTCCGGCGTGAGGTTGGACAGAATATCCTTGGATACAAGGTCCAGGGGGTTTTGAAGAAGGCCGTTTCTCAGTTCGTAGGCCCCGACGAGAAATTCGTTGCGCCAGGGGCCGGATTCCGCCTGGTAGCCAAGCTGTTCAAGAGCGTCCGCCGCCAGATTTCTTGCCTTGCGGTTTTGAGGGTCGGCAAAAACCACGTGCTTTAATACTTCGGCGGTCCAGCGGTAGTCTCCTTTGTCAAAGGCTTTTTGGGCGTTGTCTATCATCTTGTCGGCCCCTCCCGCCAGTTCCACATAGCGCTTGGCCGCTTCCACGGGCGGCAGGGCATACAGGTTTGCCGGGTTGCCGTCATACCAGCCCATGTACCGTTGATAAATGGCTTTGGCGTTGTGGTTCAGCGTGCCGTAATAGCCCCGAAAGTACCATTCCTTATCGATTTCCGGCGGCAGCTTGATCATTTCCGCAATTTCTACAGGCGTATATCCCTTGTTAATCAGGTTCAACGTCCGGTCGTGCATGTATTTGTAGCCGTTGCGTTCCTTGGCCAGGAACTGGCTGATGCGTTCTTTCCCCCATCTCGGCCAGTGGTGCTGTGCGAATAAGACTTCCGTTTTGTCTCCATAACGCTGGATGGCTTCATCAAGAGCCTTCCACCAGTTGCTTGCGTCCCGAACTTTGGCTCCTCTCAGGGTATAAAGGTTATGCATGGTATGGGTCGCGTCCTCCGCACTGCAAAGCGCCTTGAATTGAGGGAGATACATCAGCATTTCAGAAGGGGCTTCCGTTCCGGGAGCCATCATGAATTCCATCTCCACTCCGTCTATCGTTCTTGTTTCACCCGTTTTGGTGATTGTATCGGTAGGCGGAATGACTGTAATGGTTCCGCTGGAGCTGGCGGTGCCCAGGCCGGAGCCTACGGTACCCTCCGGCCCCTTGTTAAAGGGCGCTGCATACATGTACGTGGAGCGTCTCCCCATGGCATTGCCGGCATAGACGTTTTCGGAAACGGCTTCTTTCAGGAATCCCTCCGGCGCCAGTATCTGCGTTTTACCGGATTTGACGTCTTGCTCCGATGCTACTCCCTTGACCCCTCCAAAGTGGTCGACATGGGAGTGCGTGTATACAACTGCCTTGACCGGACGTTTCCCTGTCTCCGGCTGTTCCACTTCCCGATAGTAGAGGTCAAGCCCCGCTTTTGCGGTTTCTTCCGAGATGAGGGGGTCAATGATGATGAGGCCTTCCTTTCCTTCGATGATGGTCATGTTAGAAAGATCAAACCCGCGAATCTGGTAGATGCCGTCCATGACCTTGAACAGCCCGCTTTTGGCATTGAGCTGGGAAACGCGCCATAAACTCGGGTTCACCGTATCAGGGGCCGGTTTGTCCTTGGTAAAGTCAAAGGCAGAGATGTCAAAGACCGTCCTCCCCTCCTTGTTTTTAATGTTCGGGTCCTTGAGGGTTGCCATAAATCCCTTTTCAGCATCCTGAAAGTCTTGTTTGTCGTTCTCGTCCAGGCCATGAGCGCCGAGAAATTTTTGGTTGTATTCAATAGTATGGCTTGTCGCCTTTTTAGGCTGCTCTGCGCCTTGGGCGCCTATGCCTCCCCCTGCGAACATTGCCAGCAACATGGCAGCGAAATAATTGATTTTTATTTTCATGGTCAAATTTTCTTAACGGGACGTGAAAAGTAAAAGAGCGGCCAGTCAGCCAGTTTTCACCTTGCAGGAAAATAGACTTGCCGTTAAAGAACAATGTTCGGAAAATGGCAGTATGTTAATGTTTGACTACCAGAGTTTTCTGGATATTTAACAGGAAATTCCACAACCAGGGAGGGTGTCTTTTGTTTTTTTATATTACTTATCCTGCTGATGGGTTGTGATTTATATCCGGAGTTGGTTGGCGGGGAGAATAAAGTGTCTGTATCCGAGTCATTTTTACATGCCTGCAACAAATTTGTGGAAGAACATGGCTGGAAATGCAGGGAATGTTGTGCTAGGTAAGAAGGCATGGAAAGATTGTATCGTCCCAATGTGGCGGGGCTGTTGGTCCGGGAGGACGGAAAGCTGCTGGTTTGCGAACGTTCCAGGCAGAAAGGGGCCTGGCAGTTCCCTCAGGGGGGGATTGATCCGGGGGAAACTGCCACGGAGGCAGTGAAGCGGGAAGTCCGGGAGGAAGTGGGGTTCCTGCCGTCCCAGTATGATCTTGTGGAGTCCCGGGGCGGGTACCGTTACGATTATCCGCCGGAGGTGCTGGAGTACGTCCGCGAAAAGCGGCAGCAGCCTTTTGTGGGGCAGGAACAGGAGTATTTCCTGTGCCGGCTGCGTGCGGACGCTCCGGAGCCCAGCCTGGACCACCGGGAGTTCTGCGCCTACAGGTGGATAGCCCCGGCCGGGTTCAGGCTGGAGTGGCTGCCGGAGTTCAAGAAGGAGGTGTACGCCAGGGTGCTGGCGGATTTCTTCAATGTCCGGGCACGGGATAAGTGAAGTGGCTCAGCAGGTCGTGCGCGGCGGAGACGGGGTCCATCTTGTCCCCTGCCACCATGTTTTCCAGGACGGGCATGCGGGACGCCACGGCGGGATGCTGTTCAAAGGCGGTGAGCAGGGCTTCATGCACCAGGGCCTGAACCCATGAGAGGGACTGGTTCCGGCGGCGGTTGTACCAGAAGCCGGATTCCTTCATGCTGTCCCGGAAGCGGAAGAGCGTTTCTTCAATGGTGTCCAGTCCGCGCCCTTCCAGGGAGGAGCAGGTGAGGACGGAGGGCGTCCAGCCGGGGGTGGGGCTTTGCAGGTAGTGGAGCACCATTTTCAGTTCCTGGCAGTGGGCCGCCGCCCGCTGACGGTTGTCGCCGTCGTCCTTGGTGACCACCAGGATGTCCGCCAGCTCCATGATGCCGCGCTTGATGCCCTGGAGGTCGTCTCCGGCTCCGGTGATGAGCAGGAGCATGAAGATGTCCACCATGGAACGGACGGTGGTTTCCGACTGGCCGACGCCGACGGTTTCAATGAGGATGATGTCAAAGCCCGCGGCTTCGCACGCGATCATGGTTTCACGCGTTTTTCTGGCTACGCCGCCCAGGGAGCCGCCGGAGGGGGAAGGGCGGATGAAGGCGTTTTCCTCCCCGGAGAGTTCTTCCATGCGGGTTTTGTCCCCCATGATGGAACCGCGGGAAACGGAAGAGGACGGGTCAATGGCCAGCACGGCCACCTTGAAGCCTTTTTTGCACAGGTAGGTGCCGAAGGCTTCAATGAAGGAGGATTTGCCCGCGCCGGGAACGCCCGTGATGCCGATGCGGACGGCATTGCCCGAATGGGGCAGGAGCTTGGAGATGAGCGCCCGTGAGGCTTCCTGGTCTTTAGCGGCGTTGCTTTCTACCAGGGTGATGGCCCTTCCCAGCAGGGCGCGGTTCCCAGCCAGGACTCCCTGGGCCAGTTCTTCTACGGAGGGGCGGTGCGGACGTGCAAATTTAGTGCTGCTCATGGATAGAGAATGCGGATTATTTGAAAGGGGGTTCGTTTTCCTTGGTGCGCTCCATATCGTAGTTGAAACGCTTGAGGACAAATTGGCGCTGATCGGCCAGCTTGCGCTGGAAGTTTTCCCAGGAACGCACGTTCATTGGTGACCAGCCCGCTTCCGCAATGGCGCAGGCGCGGGGGTAGGTGCGGTAAAGCAGGTGGTTCAGGGTGGGGAGCTGTTCCGCCCACATGGTGGCCTGAACGCCGATGATATGGTCTGTTTCCTGCTCCGGCCTGCCGTAGGCGGGGTTCAGCTTGTAGCTTTGCTCCAGCGTAGTGGTGGGCATCCAGCCCCGGTTGTCCTGGCCGGGAATCTGGGGGTAGTCCAGATAGCAGTGTTCCCCGGCGGCGATGATGAGGGGAAGGCCCTGCTTTTTCGTTTCCGTGATGGTGGAGGGCGTCAGGCCCATGCGCCAGGTGAAGACGGTGTCTCCCTTGCGGTAAACGCTGGCCTGGGCCCACGGCTTTTCATACCAGAAGATGGGCTTTTTGCCGCGCGCGGCAAGCATGGAGGCCATTTTCGCTTCAAATTCCTTCAGTTCCTCGTGGACGTCCTTCATTCCCTTCTGCTGGCGGTATTTGACGCTGAGAGGGCATTTTTCCCAGGTTTTTTCCAGCGGGGCTTCGTCGCCGCCCAGGTGAACCATGGTGGACGGAAAGATGTCCCTGAGCTCGTCAAAGACGGCGGCATAGAATTTCCATATTTCCGGCTTGTGGGGGCATACCAGGTACAAGCCCACACCGCCGGTCGTGCTGACTTTCGTGTTGTGGTCTGGAAAGCAGAAGAATTCCGGATAGGCGGCGGCCAACGCCTGGTTGTGGCCCGGCATGTCTATTTCCGGGATGACCTCAATGCCGCGCGCGGCGCAGTACGCCACCAGGTCTTTCAGTTCCTGCCTGGTGTACATTCCTTCGTGGGGAGTGCCGTTGCCGAAGCTTTCCGCCCGTTTGGAAGAGATGCTTTTCAGTTTGGGATAGCCCGGCACAGGCAGGCGCCAGCCCTGGTCGTCCGTCAGGTGGAGCTGGAGCTTGTTGAATTTATAGTAGGCCATCATGTCCACGAATTTCTTCAGGTCCTTGATGGGGATGAAGTGGCGCGCGGGGTCCACCATCATGCCGCACCAGGGGTAGCGGGGCTTGTCCGTGATGACGCCGCAGGGAATGCCTTCCGGATGCGCCGCCAGCTGGTCCTGGAGCTGCTGGAGGGTGACCAGGCCGTACATCCTGCCCTCCCTGCCGCCGGAGGCAAGGTGGACGCCCTGCGGGGTGACGGCGAGGCGGTAGGCGTCCTTGCCCAGGGCAGGAGAGGTTTTGTCGAAGAGGAGCTTCAAGGTCCTGGTGGCGTTCCGCTTCAGCTCCGTTTTCTCCGGCTCCGGAATAATACTGTATTTTTCTGCTGGTGCGGCACACGCCATGGATGCAGAGAAGGCTGTGCAGGCCAGGAGGTAGATCAGTTTAAACATGACGGAGGGCTTTTTCAGAAGAGATTCTATCATGGAGAATCAGGAGTGATAAGGAAAAACGGCGGAATTACTTTTTGTTTTCCCACCGGAAGGGCGGCTCATTGTCCTTCGTGCGTTTCAAGTCGTAATTAAAGCGCTTGAGGACAAAGGGGCGGTGGTCGGCCACTTTCCTCTGGAAGTTTTCCCAGGAACGCACCTCCATGGGAGACCACCCCGCTTCCGCCAGGGCCATGGCGCGGGGATAGACGCGGTAAAGCAGGTGGTTCAGGTCCGGAAGGTGTTCCGCCCACACGGGAGCGTGCACGCCCCGGATGTGGCCTGCTTCCGCGGTGGATTTGCCGAAGGCCGGATCCAGTTCATAACATTTCTGCAAGGTCGTGGTTTGCATCCATCCCCAGTTGTATTGCCCCGGGAATTGAGGGAAATCCAGATAACAATATTCATTGGACGCCATAATCAGGTTCAGCCCGGCCTTTTTTGTTTTCTCAATAGCCTGGCGCGCCTGGTCCTGCCGCCACGCGTAAACTGTTTCGCCCGGGTGGTAGATGCCGGCGTTCCCTTCATACCAGAATTGCGGCGTTTGCCCGTTTTTGTCGAGCAGGGCTGTCATTTTGGCGAAGAAAGCCCTCATTTGTTCCTGTTCGTCTTTCATGCCTGCCTTGGTCCGGGCTTCCCGGCACAGGGGGCATTTTTTCCAGAGTTCCGTGGGGGCTTCGTCGCCGCCCAGGTGAACGGTGTTGGACGGGAAGATGTCCTTGAGTTCCTTGAAGACGGCGGCGTAGAATTTCCAGACCTCCGGCTTCTGGGGGCATACCAGTTCCTTGCTGTTGCCGGCCACTGTCCGTACCTTCATGTCCGGTTTGGGGAAGCAGAAGAATTCGGGGTAGGCGGCGGCCAACGCCTGGTTGTGGCCCGGCACGTCTATCTCCGGGATGACTTCAATGCCGCGCGCCGCACAGTAGGTCACCAGGTCTTTCAGCTCCTGTCTGGTGTACATGCCTTCATGGGGGATGCCGTCTCCGAAGCTTTCCTCCCGCTTGGAGGCGACGCTTTGCAGTCTGGGATAGCCCGGCACGGGCAGGCGCCAGCCCTGGTTGTCCGTCAGGTGCACGTGGAGCTTGTTGAATTTGTAGTAGGCCATCAGGTCCACGAATTTCTTCAGGTCCTTGATGGGGATGAAGTGGCGCGCGGGGTCCACCATCATGCCGCACCAGGGGTAGCGGGGCTTGTCCGTGATGACGCCGCAGGGAATGCCTTCCGGATGCGCCGCCAGCTGGTCCTGGAGCTGCTGGAGGGTGACCAGGCCGTACATCCTGCCCTCCCTGCCGCCGGAGGCAAGGTGGACGCCCTGCGGGGTGACGGCGAGGCGGTAGGCGTCCTTGCCCAGGGCAGGAGAGGTTTTGTCGAAGAGGAGCTTCAAGGTCCTGGTGGCGTTCCGCTTCAGCTCCGTTTTCTCCGGCTCCGGAATAATGCTGTATTTTTCTGCTGCTTCAGTTTGAAATACCGGGAACAGCAGCAATCCGGCCAGGAGTGGAAAAAGCCTTGTCATGTTTTCAGTATAAGCCGTGCCGGGAGAGAATCTTTCAAAAATTTGCTCCTTCATGAGCACGCGGCGGAATATGCTTCATGCCCGCTGAAAGGAAATGGTGGACCCTTTGACAAAATGTTTCTCAGGAATTACCGGGGCTGGCATCCCGGCGGTCCGGACACAAGTTCCTTTCAGGGAAAGAGGAAGGACCGGAAAGAGGGAAGGCCTTTTGTCTTTTTCCCATGGTTCGTCTGGCGCTGTTAGCGGCTATTTGACCGTTTTTCCAGGTCCGGGAATATTCCCTTACGGTTGAGGATGGAGAAAATGTGCATTTGCGTTCTTACTGTCCGTGTCCTCAGATCAACAGAGGGATTATTTGGAAAGGTGCCGTCCACGCTTTGAAGGGCTCCGCAGTTGCTGGAAAGTTCCGGACTTTTTCCTGGCCCAGAGGAACGTTAAAAGTAAAAAAGGCCGCCTCCGGAGAGACGGCCTTTTTCTTAAAGGTGGTAGCCCTATGAGGACTTATAACATTTAAATACAATGACATAGTTTTCAGTGTGATCATAATTGTGATAATGTTGAGCACATGAGAGGGGATAACGATTGCGTGATATACTGGACACGCAGAGAGCGGGAGAACTGCAATGTAGTCCATTGGTGGGGGATATGGGGGAATGTCATTAAGACGGTGCATAATGGGATGGAATGGGCCGAAAATGGACCGAAAAAGGGAGTCTCCTTGAGCCTGGGGTCTTGAACTGGGTCAAGGGTCATCTGTGTTTTTGTGTGCATGGTGTTGCAAAATTTCATACAACTATTCCAATAATGCAACGGGAAAAGTACAAAAGGAATGATAATCCGCGGCTCTCCCCTGTGAAGGAAAACGCAACGAGGCCGCATTTGTATGTTACGGATTGCAAAAGCTCTTTATGCCTGGGGGATGGTGGATGCCGACGAGCGCATACTACGCTTGAAAGAGGCTTTAGATAAGGCTGTTGAAGACATAATTGAAAACCAAGGGAAGGAAATCACTCAAGGGAATGTGGGTGATAGCTCATTCCAGTTCGCGCCGGGCTCCATGACTGTTGATTTGTGGGTTGAAGCCTTGGGGCTGGCTATCCGCTCTCTTGAGCATGGCCGGTTTGAAGGAGGGAACAACGTTGCAAGGGTGGTGTTCCGATGAAGGCGGGGAATGTTCAGATTTTAGACCAGTTCGGGCGCCCGTTCTCAAGCCGTCCCATTTACAAAAGCGGCAGTTATGATGATGGCTTGCAACGATTGCCGAATTACCTCAAGGAGCCGGAACAGCTTTCCGGACGCCTTACCCGGAAGAACCTCATTTCCGCGTCCCGTCTGTTGTACAAGAACAACGGCGTTGTAAAAGGCGCCGTGAACATGAAGGCTGAATACTCTATAGGTAAAGCGTTTCTGTTCAAATCTTTGTGCAAGAATCCGGAAGTTGCAGCGAAGTATGACGAGTACATCAAGGCGTTTTACAAAGTTGCATGCGTGAACGGAAAGAATTTTCACTCGCTCCTGTATCTGATCTCCACCGCCATCGACATTGACGGGGATTGCTTTGTAATGTTGACGGAGAGCAAGACGGGGTTTCCTCAACTGCAATTTATCCGGGCAAACCGGGTGTGCTCTCCTAAAGATGGCCTCATTGACTCCGGAAAATACAAGGGGTTGAACGTGCTGCACGGTGTCATAACTAACCGCATGGGGCGTGAAATCGCCTATTGGCTGGACGGTGATGAACCAGGGGCCGGTGAGATCATCCCGGCTTCTTCCATGCTGCATTTGGTTGATGATGATTTTCTTTCCACCTGCCGCGGGGAACCCCTCTTTTCTCATGGTCTTAAGGAATTCCGTTACATTGATGACATCAATGTTTCCGAGCTTGGCGCCATGAAGATCGCCTCACAGATCGCCTTGGTGAAAAAGAATGAGACAGGAGAAGTTGACATCGCGCAGGCTTACAATAAGCCAGCCAATAATGGTGAGGTGATTGTCCGCAACACAGGAGATAAGCAAATTGTGTTTTTGAAGTCTGAAGATTCCCTTGACTCCCTGAAGATTGAGCGCCCCTCCCCGAACTACATGAGCTTTTCGGAACGGCTCTTGAAGGGTGTCTTGTCCGGGGTAGGGGTGCCCTATGATATTGTGGTCAATCCGGACTCAAGCGGCGTTGGGAATAGAATGTCCCTGTCCAAATTCGATAACACCACGCGGGACCGGGCCACGCTGCTTGAAGATGCCGCCAGACTGCTTGTACAGTATGTCTTGGCCGTAGGTATCCAGCGGGAGGACATCCCGCACGCTGAAGGCTGGTGGAATATGATGTTCAGCCGCGCCAAACGTCCAAGCGTGGACATGGGGCGCGACTCCAACAGTCAGTTGAAAGAGTACAACGCCGGTATTAAAAACCTCACAGAAATCTGTGAGGAAAACGGAACGCAGGTTGAGGACCATTTGAGAATACGCGCCAGAGAAGCCGCCATTGCGGAGAAGTTGCGCCGTGAAGCTGAAGCAGAATTTGGGGTAGAAATCTCTCCGGATTATATCAGGAAATTTTAACGTTATGAAACCGTTATATTGTGAAGAAACTGCATGGCTGGCGAGTATGCGCCAGCGGAAGAACCTTGAACCGAAAGCCGCGGGGAACCCGGATTTTGACTTCTCATTTTTCATCCAGACACGCCAGAAAGCGCGGGTAATTGGGGCATCCCTGGTGATTGACGTAATAGGGCCCCTGTACGGTGACGGCGTGCCGCTGAATGAAGCCCTGGGCGGCACAAATTATCAATCCATCGTGGAGGAAATAAAGGCTGCTGCCGGAAACATTGATGAAGTGATTTTCGTCTTTGACTCTCCGGGGGGAGACGTTCAAGGCTGCCATGAAACAGCGGAATTGATTAAATCACTGCCCATGGAAACGGTGGCTTACGTCAAAGGCATGTGCTGTTCTGCCGCCTATTATTTGGCTTCGGCTTGTGATCAGGTGATCGTGACGGAAACGGCGCTGGTTGGCAGTATTGGAACCGTCATCAGCCTTTGGAATGCCAAGAGTGAGGAAATATTGACCATCACGAATGATGATGCTGTTTTCAAGCATCCGGAAACCCCGATGAACGCGGAGGCAATCGCCTATTACAGGGATTTGTGCAACAAGATCGCCGGAAGGTTTCAGGAGTTTGTGGCTTCAGAGCGTCCCGGTTTATCTGTGGATGCTTTTTCCGGCAAGGTCTTTGTGGCGGAAGATGCTGCCTCCCTGGGCCTGATTGATGATGTAATGCCCTGGGTTGATTTCCCCGCCGCAAATTAAAAGCGCAACGCCCTGCAATAAGTATGGCACTATTCAAGTCTGATCAAAATATCGTTGATGCGCTCAAACAAGAGCTTGCCCCTCTTGGGGCAGAAATGAGGGATGGAATTACAGTAATCCAATCCTCTATTAAATCTCTTTGTGAGCGTGTTGAAGCCCTGGAAAAGGAGAATGTCAAGCTCCACGCGTCCGTTGCCCTCAAGAAAAACCAGCTTGAGGAAGAAGCCGATACGAAGGCGAGCCAGAAGGCCGCGGAAATGGTGTCTGGCATGGGGCATAAAGCCGTAGTGGATAAGCCGGAAGACGGCGAGGAAACCCCCTCTCTTCTGGAGCAGTACACGGCGCTTTCCGGAGAGGAGCAGCGGAAGTTTTACGAATCCCATCAAGGAGAAATAGCCAAACTTTGCGAAAAATAACCCTCTTTAATCATTCATTTTAACAATCAAACTATTATCTAAGATCATGGCACTTTCTGATGCACAAAAAATCGTTATTCGCAGTGAAGTTATTCTCTCACTCCGCGCCGCTCTTGCTCCTCTTTCTTATCTTACGAAAGATTTTTCAATGGAGTATGGGTCTGTGGCGAAGTTTAAGAATCCTAAAAATGCTGGCGAGGTTGTAGAAAATCCAACGGAATATCAAACGGCCAAGGAGAATGAAGGGGATTTAATTAAGCTGTCCCTTACCGAACTACACCTACCTTGGCGAATTACCCCGGCAGAAAAACGCAATGGTTGGCGGCTCATAGATTTGGCAAAAACTAATTCCATTGCTTTTGCCAATGATTTGCACCGGCGCATTCTTTCTCTTATTACGGCAAGCGAATCAAAAGTTATTGGGCCTTCCGATAAATTCACGCGGCGCGGTTGTATTAACTTAAGCGGGGATGTTGAATCCGAAGAGCCCCGACTGATGTTGTCCCCTGATTATTATAAGGCCATTCTTCCGGAAAACACAACGGAATTCCGCCTTGACGGGGGAGCCTATGGGTTTGCATCAATTCACAAAGTCAAATCTTCCGTATTTGCGAAAGATGTTGTAGGAGCGTCCTTTGAAGGTGGGGCGATTGGCGTAGGCTCCGCAATTCCGGAAATTGATTCTGACCTTAAGGATGATATTAGCGCGGAGGTTATCCCGATTGATGGACTCGCCGGACTTGGCATTCTGCATTGCACGTGGATTGACCGCAATACCCGCGCAGAGTGGGCCTCCCTGGGCCTGATGTTCGGCGCCAAGATTCTCGAACCGGATAAGGTGAAAGGATACGTTGCGGCGGCTGTCACGCCTCCTGAAAGCTAATTTTCTTTGCATTAACTGCTGGTGTTCACCGTCCCGGACTTGTCCGGGGCGGTTTTTTGTGCAACGCCCCGCCATTTATATGAGATTCACAGATGCGGCCAACGCCGCGCACCGGCGCATAAATCAGGTATTACCACAGGCGGAAATTGCCTACCAGGGGAAGACATACCAGGGGTACATGAATTCCCGTGACGTAACCCTTGAACGCCAGGAGGGGGGATATTGCAACCAGCGGGACCGCATCATTCACATTCAAACGGGGGACTCTTTCCAGGTAGGGGGCCGCGTGGAATGTGAGGGGATGAAATTCAAGATTACCGCAGTCACAAGTAATTGCGTTTACAGGGTATTAACTTTATCAGTTGATTTGTATGATTAAATGCAACGTGGAAGGGCTCGACAAGGCTATTAGGGACGGGCACAAGAATATTCAGCGTTTCGGGGGGCTGTTCTTGGACATGTACGCATCCAATGTGGCCCGCGGTATGTGCTTCAATGCGACTCTCCCCCTCGGAAAAAACCGGAAATCCAAGGTGGCCGGGCGAAAGTCCGGGGAAGGTTCTGCCAGCCGTGACATTGCGCGGGCTGTGGGCGCCCCTGGGAAGGCTTACAGGATGTTCAAGGAACGTGATCCGGTAATGGCTCGTCCCGTGTATGCTATGCTCCGGCAGAAGAAAGAACAGGAAGCCCAGCAAGTAGCATTTGACAGCGGCGTTCCGGTGACGTTTTACGCCAGTTTCACGAAACGCATGCATAAGGACGCCCGGCGCCGCGGAACGGTGGACGCCTTTTCCGGGCGCGTTACGTCAGACAGCCGGGGACTCAAAAAGTACCGCATGGAGGTGTTTAAGCACATAGGCAAGGCAAAATCCGGTTGGACGTGGCCCACCTCTTACGAATGGCAAGCGGCGGGACGTCTCCCACAATGGATTACGCGCCACGGATTGAACGGCATATACAGGCGCACCGGGGATTCCGTGGAAATAATCAACCCTGTACCGTATGCCAAGGAAGCCATGATTGAACGCTTGTTCCCGCTTGTTTATTCTAACGCATTAACCGCCACTAACTTAAAACTGCACCATGAATGGAAAAGGATAAATAAATCATGATTGTTGATGACATTGTAAAACACCTACGGAATTCCGGATTTACTGCCTACAAGGCCGGAAATGAAGAAGATTTAGAACGCAAGCCCTGCGTGGTGGTGGAGATGACCAGTCGCACGCAGCCATGGTTTCCGCTGCCCGCCAAGGAATACACACTTTCCGTTGCCCTGATAAATAACCGGTCTGACTCGGAAGCGGAAGAAAAGCTTGTGGAAGCCTTGGGCCGGATGGATTGCGGCGAACGGTGCGACTTTTTCAACCTGATTGATTCTTCATCCGCGCTGGACGGGGATGATTGGGTAACAACCTGGACAGTGCGCTATATTGAAAGATAATTTCTGTATTATTTTGACAGTCAATGAAATATGTAAAACGTTTTCGTAGAAATATCTTGCAAAAAGTTTAGTTTTTCTTCATACTCGCCTTGCCCGGTTGGTCCGGGATTAAAAAAGGAGGTGTAACATGTAAATGAAGTATGAATTATTAACGCGACTGATTGAACTTCTTATAGTTCTGTTCAGCTAAAAGAAAGCCCCGGCCTGGTGAAGCAGGCCGGGGCGATTGTTTAGAAGGTGAACATGTGAATGTTCCGAATTACTAACGCACCTTTAATATGCCTCATTCCGCGATTTTGTCAAGCGGGAAAGGGAGGGCAGCCGGAAGCGCAACGCCCCGCCATTTGTATGGCACAAGCATCTGATTTTATACAGCACGGCGACGGTATCTTTGGAATCAATTATTCCGGAGAACAGGATTTTGGAGCTATTATTTCCTCCGTAAGTTACTCATGGTCGGCGAAGGGAGACGTTGAGCTTACAGGCGACAAGGGCGTTATGGAGGGTAATACTCTTTATGATTCCCGCTGTGAAATTACCTGGGAGGCGTACATGAGAAAGACTGGCACGGAGGTTCCCCACATTGGCGACATTGTTGATGTCCATGCGGATGTTTTGAACCTCTGCATCAAAAATTCCGGTGAACAAATTCCGGAAAAGGTAACTAAGGCCATCTGCAAGAGTGTAGATATGAAAATGGAGGCGCAGAATTATAGAAGCTTTACCGTTAAAGCCTCTTATGGCCCGAACATTAAAGCCCTGAACCCGGAAATTGTTTCCGAATAACAGACTTCAAGGGGCGCCGTTTCTGGCGCTCCTATCTCGAACAAAAAATAACATAATAGACATAACATGAATAACATAATCAATATTGAAGACATCAACCTTGCAAGTGCTTTGCTTGCAGCCACGGCCCCCATTGCCAAGAGGGCAGAAATCATCATTACTGACCGGGGGGAACGAAAGGTTTTTTACTTCACGGACACCCCGGAGACGCGCGACATGATCAATAAGTGGAATGACCCGGATTTTGTGAAAAACAATCCGGAAGACCCGTTTGCGCTGGTCAAGGCGGCTTTTGATTGCCGCCGCGGTATTCTGGCCGGACTTCCTAGATTCCGGAAAATCGCCTGTATCCGCTCCAAGGATGGTCAGAAGGTAGCCCTGATTCCGGAGGATTGCCCGGAAGAAGTTAAGCGCAATTTCCTGGGGCATTTGAACTCCTAATTACAAGAGCATTATGAGCGACAAGGAAAAATTCTTGAAACTCCGCCCCCTGTCTGTTGGAAGCATGGAGTTGATGCAGCGTTTTAACTGCGGGTTCATGAATGGGGGCATGGATTTAGGCGGCATCGTAGAATATATTTATATTCATACGGCTGATATTGAAAAACTTGAATCAATGAACCTTGAAGAATTCAAGGAATCCATCCGAAAATTTAAATATGAGTTGAGCCCTGATGAAATGCAGCGCATTTCTGCACTGGTTGGTAAACAGGCGCAAGACGTTGATGAAGCGGCTTTCACTGTTGAGGATTCCAAAAAAAAACGGGAGGGGACAGGCCGAACTACTTTATTCAGGTGGTTTGGGCGATTGCTTCAAAGACGGGCTACCCCTTAAATTATATCAAATATGATATTCCATACAGCATGATTCTACAGTTCCTTATGAGTGAATGTGTTGCAAATGGAGTGAGCTGTTATTACACGCATGCCCGGAAGGTAGATCATGCTGATTTGGAACGTCTTGATGCCATGTTTAACAAACCTGTCAATATTGAAGAATGAGCGTAGTAAAATTTAAATTTGCCGCCGATGCAAACCAAGCACACGGGGAACTTGAAAAAATAGCTACCGAATGCAGGACAGCTGCCGCTGAATGTAAAAAAGTAAAGATCAGCGGGAAGGATGGTTCCGGGGTAAAGGAAATGGCTTCTTCTTTTAAAGGGCTGTTACCTGTTATCGGGGCTGCCACCGCAGCGGCAACCTCTTTTGGCTTGGCAATGGGCGCTGTCAAAATGGGGGTGGGGGATGCCATGGACGACGAATATTTAACGGTTCAACTGGCTTCCTATACTAAAAATATTGATTCAGCACGGGCTTTGCAGTCCCAGCTTGATAATTTGGCCGCAAATGGTGTTGTTGGCTTGGATGATTTAGGACTGGCCGCGCAGAACTTAGCCATGCATTTCAGGACAAACAACACGGCAATTATGAATTGGTCGGAAATCTTTGCCGATATTGCCGCGTCCGGTAAAATTTCTGCGGAACAGCTTTCTAATTCCTGGTCTAAGGTTATGGCGAACGGTTTTGCCGACTCCCGCGCCATTAACCAGTTACAGAATCAGGGAATCCCCATCATCAAGGCATTAGCTGAAGAAATGGGCGTGGCAGAAAAACAGGTCATAGAACTTGCCAAGAAGCGGGAAATTTCTGCTGACCAGTACGTGAACGCCATGAGGAAAATGCGTGATGCGGAATTTTCTGGCAAAAATTCTGCGTTGTCTAATACAACTATCGGTTCGTGGGAGACTTTAAAGGCGACCTTTGAAAATGCCCTAGGAGATGTTTTTGCCGATTTGTCCGAAGACCTCGGCGGAATTTTCCGAGAAATTACTACCCTTATTCCCGAAAACCGTGAAGTTTTTGAGGCGTTTGGAAACTCTGTCCGCTTGTTGGCTGATGTTGCCAGTGGTCCTTTAATGGACTCCACAAAAAATTTAACACAATTTACTAATATTGGTGCTCAAAAGTATAATACGTTTTCCGCTAAGAATCCAATAAAAATGCCCTATGATTCTGAAGAATCCATAATGAATGACATCAAACAGTTGAAGAGTTTTGAGGATGCCAATCAAAAGTTGCGGCAACTGAATGACGAACGCAGGCGGATCAGTGAAGAATTAGGGAAAGCCATTGATTATAGAAACTATAATGACCCGGACAGGGAGGATGGTAGCCTACAAGATACGATCTACTACTATCAAGAAATGATTGATGTCCGGGTAAGGCTCGCAGAAAAAATGAAGAATGGGCTTGGCCGCGAGTGGGCAGAAAAGAATATGGCGGAAGCTAGATCAGCCAGAGAAGCCGAAGAGGCTGAAGAAGCCCATGCAAAGTCCTTAGAAAAACTCGCAAAAAAAGTGGAAAAAGCGAATGAGGCGGCCCTTAAGGCCCGTGACCGGTGGACGGAGAAGGGGACAGAGCGGGAGATCAACCAGATTGAAAACCCGTACCAGAAAATTGAAGCGTGGCTCAATACTGTTGACTTGTCCAGCATTGATGAATGGAATAAGGCTTTTGGCGAGCTTGACTCAAAATTGAGGAATGGCGGCCTGAATCTTGATGAATCTGTCCAGTATGAAAAGCTGCTGGCCGTTGGTGAAATTATCCGCGGCATCAATGATGAAATCTCCAAGCAAAAAAGGCTTGGGGAAGAGACAGCACGCGATACACAGGAAAACATTGCCATCATGCGGGCCGAGCTCGCCGGGGAAAAGAAAAAGCTGCGTGAGTTGGAAAAACAGCGGGACGTGCGGAAAGAAATGCAATCCCTCGTGAAGGGCGGCATGAATGAACACGATGCCCTGGGGCTGGCGGAACAGAAGGTTTCTCTGACGTACAAAATCGAGGACAAAAAGGAGAAGGAAAAGGAGGATGAAAAGAACTCCAAGGAGCGGGCAAAGGAAATGTCTGATGCGTTTAAAACGCGGTTTGACGCGGTACAGCAGACGCTTTCAAGCGTGTCCCGTGTAGGCTCCGGCTTCGGTTCCCTTTTTGGCCTGGTGGGAAAGGGGGATGCCGGTCTTTCCGCTGCCGTGGACTCCCTGACAAAAGAAGTGCAGACCTCAAACGGATACCTCAAGACGATAGCGGAAAAGGCCGAGAAAGGCGGCGTTGCCCTCTTTAGCTGATATGAACAAGGATATTAGACATACAGGCGGGTATGGATGGCAAGGCGATTTTGATGCGTCCATGTCTGATGATGGGGCATGGTCGGCAAGTGTTTCTTACGTGGCGCCCCCTGGGGAAAAATTCACGCCTCCTTACACCCTGCATTGCCATGTTCCCGGTTTTACGGATTTGATCTTATCCAACTATGAGCACTCGCAGATTGCTGACTTGTGGAAAACGGTCTGTACCTTCAGAAAAGAAGCCCCTCAAGAAGATGATCCGGATAATCCAGACCCGGACCCTGATGACCCGGACCCGTTTGATTTTGACCCCAAGGATACAAAAACCACTTGGGAATTTACGGCTGGCGTAACGAGCAAGAGCATTTTTGACCACCCGGATTTCAAGCCCATGTTTCAGAACAATCCGGACCTGCGGAAAGCCTATGAAGCGATCATGTCGGGCCGTGTGGATATTGAATCCCTGAAAATTGACTCCAAGCTGAAAAGGAAAGACCCGTATGATTTCGGCCTGGGGGGCGTGAAGTACTCAAAGGAACTTTCTGACCTGTTCAACAAAGTAATAAATAAAGGAATAACTGACTACTATAAAAGGTGTTGTTCCTATTCTATCACGACCACGGAAGGGAAGGGCCCGGATGCTGCCCTTCAGTCATTGATTTCCGCGGGCGGTGGCAATTTTGTGAAGATGGGAGAGGATAACAACCCCTACGGGAGAAAGACGGAAACCACGCAATCTTTTTCCCAGATTTTGGAAGAAGGCGTTTTGATTGTTTGAATGATGACCTGGACAAACGATTTACGAATTAGGGCGGACGTTGCGCCGAGTGTTGCTAGCCAGCAGGGCGCTGTAGCGTACAGAGTCAACCGCACCGTTTCACAATCCCAAATTGTACCCATTGCAGGGTTCCAGCGCCCCAAGTGGGCGGCCATGGCGACCAATCCCAATGCCCCCGGCATGATGGCGACGGGCTACAAGATCGCCTTGCATTCCGCAACGCATTACAAGGTGACGGTAACGTACTCTTACCCGTCCGGAGATACCAATGAGGATGAAGACGGCAACCCCATCAATCCAGACAACCCGGATAATCCCGACGACGCGAAGGAAAAGTACAAGGTCAAGATCAGCGACCGCTCGAACATGACGCTTGAGCCCATATTGAGCTATTACAAGTTGCGGGACACGAACGGGAACAATAAATATTCAGAGGATGATATGAGAACTCTGGCCGTTTACCTATCCGGGGGGCTTGTCTTGTGCAGCAACGGCCAGTACCGGCTTAAATGCGAGAAAGACGAGACGCCGGGGCATATTCAACTCCCCGTCACCCCGATTACCCCATATATCACACTCGGTTACAAAAAAATTTCGCAGAACAATACGGTCATCACGAAAACCTATACAGCGCGCCGCGTGGATCCGTCCAAGGTGGAGCGCGTGGGAAAGATTGTCCAGGGCAGCGAGTTCGGAGGCGCAACGGAAGTACAAGGGTATAAGCTCAATTATCTCTTTACCCGGTACTCCATCCACAAGGTAGGTAACAGGGAATACGAGATCACGGAAGAATATACGCAATCCAATCCCGGAGGCTGGTCAACGGACCTATACAAAAATGGATAACATCACCAAGGGAGACCCTATCAAGGCGGATTGGGCCAACGCCCTTACAAACGCCCTCAATGCTGCTACGCATGGCAAAACGTCCATGCGCGGCGGTGGCGGCCAGAACGTTTCCATTGCCCCTTATCAGCGCGGTTCCCGTCCCCTGGCTTTTGACTTGGTGGAAATCACGGACGACGCGGAAGCATCCCTTTCCGGCAAGGTCTCCGGAGGGCTCCTTTTGAATGCCTATAAAGAGGAACAAGATACTGATAATGAGGAAGAAAAGAAGATACTGCTGAAAAATGAAGATATAGAGATCAGCGAGTATGAAGCCTCTTTTAAGGCAGGGGAAAAAGTGTGGGTGCATGTTACGTATGACACGGACACCTGGGAGGCATATACCGCTATCCTGGAAAAGGGGAATGAGGTTCCAGAGCCGGAAGACGGGGAAGCTTACATTGTCGTAGGTGAGTTTGAGGAACGTGATAAATCCATTATTTACAAGCACAAAGGCATTACCTTCATCAACTGGGATGTAATCAAATGGGAATTCAAAAAATACAAGCTTAAGACGGACCCCTTATGCGCCTTGGAACTCAAGGAAGCCGAAGAGGAAAACGAACTGACGCTAAACATTGAATCATCCAGCGAAGAAGAAAACGTTGATGCTGATAGCAATCTGAAAGTGTGGCTTGTCCAGAAGAAGGGAAAAGGGGAGGGCGGAGCGGAGGAAGGGCCGGTTAGGCTTGGCGTGAGAATCAAGGATGAACGCCCCGACTATACGGGGCAACACCCCATTGAAATCACCGGCAGGAGCGTATCTCTCAAGCTGGACCAGACGGAGCATGAAACGTCCAACGGCATCAAGTACAGCCTGGAAGTCAAAAACGGTGAGCTTGCCATGAAGCTTGATACCGATTCCATGACAGAGCCGGAACAAACCAGTTACACGGCGGAAGCCCCCATTGAGATTGCCGGAAGCACAATCAAATTAAATGTCAACACCACGCAAAAGACCTCTAACGGCATCAAGTACCAATTAACCAAGACGGGAGGACAGCTTGATATAAGCTTGAACGCGGATTCCTTGGCTGTGGGGGAGAATTTAAAATTTGAAAAGCCATTGCGGAAAACCAGTAGTGGCTATGTCGTTTTTGATTATGACCGTAATTGGAGCGAGCCCGCAAACGGGGTAAAGGCCCATTTTGTAATGGTGGGAGATGCGCTTTCAGTTGAACTTCATGCAGATACGACTAGCGACGGCTCCGACGGTCTTATCAGTGATTCCTGGACCATGCTTGCATGTGACAGTGACCACGCATTGAGATTAAGCCGGGACGGAAATCAAAAAATCTATATCCAGCAAGGAGAATGGAATAAATCTTCAAATCAATACGAACCAATAAATTAAAGATAAATGAATTACGCTATATTTTGCTACCGGGAAGACTATAAATGTCTTGAATTATGTGTCGGGCAAATCCGCAAGGTTGACCCTGATTGCATGATTTACCTGTTTGACGATGGGAAAGCCCCGCTCACAAAAAAGGACATCCCCAAGGGGAAGGACATCATTTACAAGAAGACCTATTTTGAGCGCAACAAGAACCTGAACGGCCTTGAATGTGTCCGCGGCATGCTTTCCTGCATGCAGGATATTCCGGGCCGGGAACCCGTGATCAAGATTGATGCTGATGCGCTGTTGATGTCCCTGAACGAAATCCGGAAATCGTTGTTTGAGCGCAGGAAGCTTGCGGGAGGCTACCAGTGCGCCGTGCCGTTCGCCTGGTCCGGTGTATGCTACTGGGTGACGCGGAAATTCATCAATGATGCTCTTGATGTCCTGGTGACGCGGGAATTCCCGGTACGCCATGATCAAACCTACCCGGAGGACGTGACCGTTTCCTTGCTGGCCCTGTACCTGTACGGGCGCAAGGGCGCCGACGTGATTGAGTTCCAGGGCGGGAAATACCTGATCGGAATCCGTACGTGCGACTCCTACCAGTTATCAAAACTGGCGAAGCTGGCCCGGCATGTGTCCGCCGTCCACTGCGGACAGAAGGATTTTTATGAACCCATCGTCCAGCAATCGGGATGTACTATCCGGGAAGCTTGCGCCCGCGTCATGTGGGAAATCCTGCATCCGGGGGAACCGGACGGATTCAGACTTTGAACAGGTCAAGAACCAACTGATTTTCCTCAAAACTTTTCTTGCCCGTGGTGTATGTTCTCATGATCTGCTCCGGCGCCTTTTTGCGCGGCGCTTCCAGCTTTTTGACGGGGCGCCGCTTAATAGCGGCATGTTCAGCCTGCTGCATCATCAGGGACGGAGGAAGGCCGCTTTCTGCGAGGAATTTGGAGGCGGCGCGGGAGATGGCGGCCTTGTGCACGCCCAGCTTGCGCGCCCGCTCGGCCATGCGCTCATTGCCGAGCACGGACGTAAGCCCCAGGGCGTACGCTACGCCAAACGCGGTGACACTGGGGGTGCGGCTGTTGATAACGTGATACATGGCCAGGGACATGATCCGGATCATTTCAAGGGCACGTTCCCGGAATTCATTTTCCTGCTCCTGTTCATCCTCCGGATATTCAAAATCCGTGTGTGCTGTGTAATATGACTGCTGCGGGTCCATATCTGCGGTGTTTACTTATCAACATATCATGATATAATAATATGTAAAGGGAAGAGTAATGGCAGGGATTTCACAGGCTGAACTTGCCCGTCAATTGGGCGTCAACAAAAGCACGATCACGTATCACGTGAAGCGGGGGTTGACGCATGCTCAAATACGAGAATTGATTAAGGCCAGAAGGAAGGAAAATCCAGCCGTTGAAGCCGCTGCTTCAGGCGTTGAGAAAAACGCCCCGGTAGCAGGGGAAGGAGTGGCGGAACTGCGGAAAAAGAAACTTGCTGCGGAAGTCACCTACAAGAATTTGCAAGCTGAACAGGCCCGCGTGAAGCTTGAAAAGGACAAGGCAAATCTGGTGGACATGGAGGATGTCAATGAACTTGTGGTGCATCTTGCGAGTGTAACCAAGGGCGTCATTCAGGCGTTTGAAAACAAACTGCCCGGAAAATTGGAAGGATTGACGGCGGCCGAAATGGTTCCCGTGCTGCGGGAAGAAATCAAGGCTGCCCTGTACTCCATTGCGGAAGAGTCCAAGGCTCAAATCAAGGTGATCAGCCGGGCGGAACAATGAAAGACATTGAAAAGGCTGCCGGATTCCTGACTCTTTTTGCGGATAACGTATCCGCGGGAATGGACGTAGAGCCGGTTACATGGATACGTGAAAATGTGGTAGACCAGCAATCGGCAAGGTCTTCCCACATTGATTTTACGTTGAGCCCTTTCTTGCTGGACCCCATTGATAAATTTTTGAATGACGGCACGGTCAAGCACATTAACCTGATGGCGCCCACCGGCTCCGGCAAGTCAACTTTGTTTGTCGGATTGCTTAATTACCTCATTGCCAATGATGCCGGAAATACCCTTGTCGCGTTTCAGAATGAGCAGGAAACATCCGATTTTGCGGAGACGCGGCTTTTCCCCACGTTCCGCGACAACAAAGCCCTGAAGGACTTGCTGCCGAAGAAAAGGCATGCGGCCAGGAAAACGGAAATCCTTTTCCCGCACATGAATTTGTGGATGGTATCCGCGACCAAGGGCCAGTTGCAGTCAAAGTCCTGCCGGTATTTGATTGGCGATGAAATGTGGGCGTGGGAAAAGGGGATGGTGCGGGAGTTCCTGGCCCGCCACCATGACCGGTTCAACCGTAAAATCTTGATGGTCTCCCAAGGGGGCGACAAGGGGACGGACTGGGTTGACGAGTACGGCAAGGGCCGCATCCATCATTACCATTGGCAATGTCCCGGCTGCCAGGGGTGGAACGCTTATGACTGGCGGGATGTCATCTATAGTAAAGAGGAAAATATTGATTGGGAGCGCTTTAAAGAATCTGTCAAGATGGTGTGCCCGCGCTGTTCTCATGAAATAGAGGATACCGTGAACAACCGGCGCCGACTGGCCAGCGGCGGCAAGTACGTATTTTCCGGCAACACAAGCGCGTTGCCGGAGATCGTGAGCTACAATTTTAACGCTCTGGCTTGTTACTGGGTGTCATGGGCTGATCTGGCTGTGGAGTGGATTCTTGCCAATCAGAAAAAGAAGAAAGGTGACATAGAACCGCTGAAAAAGTTTATCCAGAAACGGCTTGCTCAAAACATTGTGGATTTGGGCGAAAAAGACGACGTGTTGAAAATACCTCTCACGGCGGAAAGTATGGAAGGGTACACCGTGGAGGACGAACGGGCCCGTTTCCTGACCGTGGACGTCCAGAAGGGGCACTTTTGGCATACGGTTTATGCCGTTGACGCTGGCGGCTCCTTTCATTTGCTTTCGGAGGGGCGCCTTGAAACGTTGGAAGATATTGAATGTAAACAATCTCAATTCAATGTGCCTGATCATTGCGTGGCTCTGGACTGTGCCTTTGATACGGATGCCGTTCGAAAGATATGCGGTCTTCATCATTGGTTTTCAATGAACGGTACTGTTAAAGAGGAGTACCTGCACAAAATCAAGGGGAAGGGAATTAAACTGATTTATGCGCCCCTCGAACGGCATATTGTTGAGGGGGTGCAGTGCCTTCACTTCAATTTTTCCTCCCAACGGGCGAAGGATGTTCTTGCCGCGCGGATTAAAACGGGGCATTTCAAGGTTCCTCATAATGTTTCTGCTGAATACATTAAGCAGATGCAAGCCGAAAGCAAGCAGGAATCCATAGACAAGCGCACTGGGCGGGTCTCCCTCAAGTGGCTTGCCTCCGGGAATAACTCTCACATGTGGGACTGCTCCTGCATGGCGGTAATTTTTGCCATGATTCACCGCGTCATTTAAGCGCAACGGGCGCGCACTAGTGTATGATGATTTTATGTCAGGGCGCCCCATTTGATATTGCTACTACCAGCGGCATTGCTCAATCGGTGATGCTGCGTTTTGTGGACAGTGACGGCGCAGCAAAAGACATATCCGGAAACACGTTCCGCTGCGCTGTCCGCGGTCCCGGCGCCGCCGCTATTAAATGCGAGCCTATTGACGCCACAAGCGCGCGCCTTGCATGGAGCCCCCTAAAAGCTGGGGCACATGCCTATGACCTATTCATGATTGCGCCAGACGGCGCAGAACGCCCTTTGATCATGGGGGAAATCCAGGCCGCCCCCCGTATTACGCCGCCAGGTAATGAAGACGTGGTAACGATAGGCGACATTAAAATCATAGTCCCCGACGCCGCAGACGGAGAAGTTAAAATCATTGACCCTTCCGCGGATGCTGCAGAACGTGCGGAGGCCGCAGCTCAAAAAGCCGAAACTGCCGGAACTGATGCCGATACCGCACGGAAGGATGCGGAAAATGCTCTGAAATTGGCGAACGATGCTTCCGCGTCCGCACAAAAGGCCCTTGCCGCCATCCCGCAGGTAGATGCTGCTGGTAACATGACGCTCGCTGGCGGTCTGACTGCGAACGGCACCATCAACGCCAATGGCGGCATCAATATCCCGCTGGCTGCCGGGGCCGCTACAGATACCACAGCCGTCAGCCGGGCTTATGCCCTGGGGATGGTCCATGCGGCCATGATGCACCAGACGCGCGCCTACTGGGTCACATCCTCCTGCACGGCTACTAATGGAGTGGCAATCAATCATGTTGCCCCAGGATGTTATTGTGAGGCCGTCTTGGCAGCCAATATCCGGACATCCGTCAAACTGCCGTCTGCTGGTGCGCTCGGGGGCGGCAATTATAGCAAGATAGCGGGGTATTCTTTGCCCATTAAATTTAGTGGGGGGTCTGATGGGAGCGCATTTAAGCTTTCCATGCTTATCGGGGGATCTGGACAATTCAGCGAGTATCCGGATGCGGGCATAGATGATTTCCGGCTCCGCCCTGTGGTCGGCAGTGCGGCGGATATAACGCGGCTGGTTGATGTGACTCTCTATTATGATAATGGCTACAAGGCCCGCGTGCGCGAGCTGATTGGCATCGGTAGTCCCAAGAGGTATGTAGTGCGATCCACATTGTCCAATCTGGACTACAACAGCAATACCAACCCATGCTCCGCTACCTACAGGATTGTTATTGCGCAGTCCGAAATTGGTCACGGAGACGCCTTGGCCGCCGGAGTCTGGCTGGTAATGGGAGGGCTGTCTAATGATACGATTATCAAGCTGGCAGACATCAGGTGCTGGGACACCTACCATGTGCTCTATGCCCCTGTTATCTATCTTGACGCTCAAGCAGGTTTGTATGGAGGAGTTATCAGCGCAGAGTCTCCAACAATCATTAACGGCGTAGGTAGTAATACCTATGTGCGTTTCGGATTGGAGCCCTACCAGCGCAGTTGGATCACCACAGAAACAGAAGAGCCGTACACGGAACCCGAACAACCAGCAGAATAATATGAACAACGCAGAAATACAGATACAGTTTCCCCAGCCCAGCGAGCGGGACAAATTCACATTGACGGCCATCTATCAGGATGCGGAGGGCTACGCCCACACGGACCGCTACACGCAAGACGACATCCCCGCCGACCAAGCCCCGGCCATGCAGGCTGTAGTTGCCGCGCTGGTGGGACTGGCGGAACCGTGGAAAGCCTCCCAGGTGTGGGCGCGGCTGGGGAAAGATGCTCTAAGCCTTACGGAAGACGGAACCTATGAAATGATTGAGGCCGTGTCTCTGACCGTCGAGGCCGTCAATGACCAGGGAGGCAGACGGATATTCACCACCATCAATTACCCGGCTTTTGTCCTCACAGACCCCGCCGACGTGGCGTTTTTCAAGTACTTCACTACCCCTAACCAATAACAACATAATCAAATGACTACTAACAATCAATGCAATCATGCCGAGGCGATAGCCAAAGAAATGTACAACATGTACCAATCCGCCATATCCCACGCCCCGAAAGAAACGGGCTGGGAAGATGAACCGGCCTATGTCAGGCAAGCATGGTATCACGTCGCAGATCAGGCCCTCCCCATCATCGGCAAGCACGCGCTTGAGGACGTGAAAGAGTATCTCGGCATCAAGGCTTCCGGGGCTTCCACCTGGTGGAAAAAGGCCCTCTACTGGGCCGGGGTGGGTATAGCCGGCGCTGTCCTTGGGGGCGTTGGAATGTCCCTGTCCGGCTGTGGGCACTCCGTAGACGTGACCCCAGGCCGCACCGAGGTATGCAAGGACGGATCCTGTCTTGTCATTGAGCAGGGGCATATCTCCTATTCCCAGGCCCAGCCCAAGACGGAGGTTCAGCCCATCGTGCAGGTAATTCCCACCAAGAAATAAACCGTGAACAGTTTGGGCATGTTGATCACGATCGGGGCATCGTTGGCTGCCTCAAGCGGCGTCCTTACGTCTATTGACCCTGCTTTATCCGACGTGGCGGGTATGGGTAGTTTGGGGGTCATGGGCTGGGTTGTCACGATGGTGCTCAAAATGCGCCGTGAGGACCAGCAGCGCCATCAGGATCAGATGGAGAAAAAGGACGCCAAGATTGACGCCCTGATGACTCAACTGATCAACAAGTGCCCAAGCTGCGAACTGGCAAAAGCTGCCAACAAATCACTTATCGATGAAGATTGAACCGTTTCCATTTTGGAAACAGTTCAACTGTAAAGTTTTTCTTACCAGTTCTAACCACTTCTAACAGAAATAACTTATAACTATGAACACTACAGAAAGAAACATGGCCGCGGCCATCCTCCGCTTTGAAGACAGCCGCGTGACCGGTCCGGCCTCCCTGCGCGTCTCTCGTCTCCCTGCCGCCGACAAGGGCGGCAAGTGGGAGATTTGCGGCATTTGCGATGGCATTGAACCCGCCGTATTCAACCGCCTCAAGTCCCTGCTGGACGCCGGAAAGCGGGAAGAAGCCTGGGAGGGCTGCCTTCAGTACGTCCTGGACAATACCGCCGCGGTCCGCGCCTGGATTGGTTCTGACGCCCATCCAGGCGTTGAGTTCTTCCTGCGGGACCACTACTTCAATTCCGGAAGCAGGAACACCGGGAAGATATTGCAGCGCGCGCTGAACATCTACGGCGCCGGGCTTACGGTGGACGGGATTGTTGGCCCCAAGACCCGTCAAGCTATTCAAGCCCATCTGAATGAACGAGCCTTCCTTCTCAATTTAAAGACAAGGCGGCAAGACTTCTACCGCTCCTGCAAGCAGTTCCCGACCTTCGGGCGCGGCTGGCTGCGCCGCTGTGACGACGCCTTCAGCGTTGCACGGGCCATGGCTTAGAGAGACGTTCCAAAACGCAAAAAGCGCCCTCTTAAATGGGGGCGCTTTTTTGATCTTCTGAAAACTCGCTCCCGCGATGACTAGTCTTCATCCCACAACAGGGAAGGATCATTAGGGTCAAGGGTTGGCAGGTCCGGCTGAATGAGGTACTTTGCGATGACGTCAACACCGTGCAGCAGCTTTTTCTGCATGCCGTCAAGCTGGCCTATGTAATAGCCAACCGTTCGGAGGTCTCCGCGGGCTGTGGCGCGTTCCATTTCTTTGATGAGCTCCCGGAACTGGCGTTCATAACTTTCCTTCCATTCCGTGAGGATTTTGACGGCTTTTCCGCGTGTCTTCACACGCATAAGTTTTTCTTTCAGTGTTTTGCGTGCCATAAAAAAGCCGCCCGGATTTCCGGGCGGGGGTTGGGGTTAGGCAATCAGACGATGTTGAGCTACCACGACATTACGCAGCATTGAGCAGGCATCAATCACCAGAGGAGAGTTATTCCCAATCATGATTTTGCAGTCTTTTCCGGAAAAATAAATGTCTCCGATCATGTCCCCCTTTTCATCGAGGATCCAGAGCTGAGGAGAAAAGCAGCGGGCCTTGTCAGTCATGAGATATTCAACAATCCATTCAACGGCCTCATTAAGGGAGGCGTGAGTTTTAGCTGGTCCGTAAGCGGTGGTGGTGTAGGTGTATCGATTCATTGTTTTGTTCTTTCAGCTTGTTGTTTTGTCTCCGGGTTCCTTACCTCCCGTCAACGAATTCAATCTACTAAACATTGTTTAGTAATGCAAGAGAAAAATTACTTTTCTGACAACTTTTTTTTCAAATCATGGTTTTCAATCGTCACGGCGATTAACTGCTGCATATAAGGCTGTAGCTTCCTTTTTCCATTTTTCCAATGGTAGATACTCATTTCCGTAACCTTTAAAAGCTCCATAGCCTTTTTTACCGCATCATAAGGATTTTTTAATTCATAGGTCTTGTAAATCCAGTCGAGGAATTCTTGGATAGTCATGATTTTGTTTTCTGTTTAGTCCCACATGGCCTCTTGAGGAAGCCAGTTGTCAAGAATTGATTGAGCTTCTTCCAAGCTTCCGCCATTTTTCAAGAGTTCCAGGGCTTTTTTTCCTGCGGCTATTTTGCTGGGATGGCTCGCCAGGGTATAGCTTGTTGCGTTGAGGGCCAGTGCGGCGCGGGGGTATTTGGCGCGGGCGGCGTTTAGCTCGTCTTCAATGGCTGCGGTGTTGATGGGGCTATACGCAGGGTTGTTTTCGATGTTGTCCCATGCCTGCCGATTTTTATCCCATGCTTTGTTCCAGCGCGCAGTTATTTCCCGGAGTTGAGAAATTCCTGGGAAAATCCTTTCTTCTTGTTTTTGGATAAGCTGCTGACGTTTGGCAATGATGTCCGTGATGACGTCTTCCGCAACGGTGATAAACAAGTTTTCCCCGGTCGGAACCTTGCCGCGCAGGGCAAATTGACCCTTCAGGGGTGCAATGTCCGCTTCCGTGGTGAATTTGCCAAAAGGAGGAATTGTGAGTTCAGCGGTGATTGTATCTGCCGTGAGAGTGATTGCTACTTCCGTTCCGCGGGTTGTTGTGGTGGTGATGGTAGCAGATTCTCCGGCAGGTTCTTCCTGCGGCTCTTCCTGCGGCTCTTCCACGGTGGCGGAAGGGGTTACAATGTCTTGGATGGCTTCGACGGCTTCATCTCCAATTGTGAGAGTGCGCTTGCCGCTTTTGTCGTTGGTGATGGTTCCATCCGGGAGGATGGTGACAAAATCACGGCCAAAGTAGATTCTGGCTTGCGTTTTACCATTCCAAGCGCGGGCAGATTCGCCATAATAAAGATAACCTTTAGAGTTGAGAGCCCGGACAATCTGTTCAGCCGTCAATTTTTTGGTGTTGGTAATTTCCATAATGTTGTTCTTTCAGCTTGTTGTTTTGTCTCCGGGTTCCTTACCTCCCTTCAACAAGATTAATTTACTAAACAATGTTTAGTAATGCAAGGTAAAAATTGCAGCACATGAAAAAAACTTTGCATGGTTCCGGAAAATATGGGAGAAAGAAGGCGTTCTGATTGTTCTTTCAGAATTCGCCCTCCGTGGCGTGGATTGAAAAGCTACATGTTTAGGGGAATACCCCTCTGGCTGTATCATCCAATTCCTTACAAAAGGGCGGCTGCTCCGGTGGCCGCCCTTTTTATCAAGCCTATGCAACCTATCAAGCATCATACGATCGTTACCGGACATATTCGCAAATTAGTTCCGCAAGAATATAATCCCGACATTATCAGGACAACGCGCGAAGCCATTAATTACGCCCTGGGGGAAACAGAACCGGTTGCCTTATTCCGTGGCTTGGACCCGGATGTCAAATTCTCCTTTGAGACGTTTTCCGGAGATGGCTTAAAATGTACGGTCTACGGGAGAACAGGCGATCCCTGCATTGTATTCATCGTTGTCCGACAAGCCAATAGCATAGCCCGGAAGCAATATGCCGAGTTGTTGAAAATGGACAATGGCCCCCAACGTACAAAATCCAAAATGCCGGAGGCGCCGTTTTGCTCCGTCGCCCTAACAAAGCATCTGGAAGACGCGCGTAACCGGGAGATGTTGAAATGGGTTGGAGACTATGAGGGGTGCGCCGCTGTGGCATGGCTGTATGGTGATATGATCTGGGACGACGAGGAATTCAAGGTCAAGACTAAAGCAAAGGACGATCTTTCGGTATGGCTCTTTTTCGGAATTGAGAAATACGCTCCCACACAAGAAACAATTACCTTGTTCGGGAAACGCTACCTGGAAGAGTTCGTTCTATGCTCCAAAGATGCAATAACCAAGAATCCCCCTCCCTATTTATTCGGAATAACGGCACCCGTTTTAGAACGCTTGGACAAGCTCAAGAAAATGCTTCAAGAATAGGGTCATAGGTTGTGGTGTGGCACACTGGACAGGGCCAGCAGAGACCGGGAGGCCCATTCCTGGACGGTCATGCCGTGGATGTCTGCCGTCTTCCTGGCTTGGTCATACCGATTGCGGGGAAAATGCACCTCAATAATATCCATGTCGGGGTTCTGATCACTTTTCCGGCGCCGGGCATATTCTTCCCTCATGACACGCTCAATAACGGCTTGTCGTGCCTTTGGTATTGGGAGGTAGGATAGCCATTTGTCGACGTGGCGTTTGCTGACTCCGCACAGAGATGCAAAAACCTCTCTGCTCATTTCCATGTCCTCTAAAAACTCCCGGATTTTGTCGCTAAATTCATCCATGGCGCCATATTTCCAAAAAGGCAGACAGGGGCAAGTTTTTTCTGGTACTTTTACCTTTTGGGAAATGAATGAATAGAAAAATGTGCTTTTATGGCAGATTGGCGCAGAATGGGAAGAAAAGCATGTGAAAATACCATACTCTAGTAAGCTTGTCTTCATGGTCATAACTGTCAACATTATTTTGCTTGTCCGCTCCGTGGGATTCCTTTATGTTTTTGGGTATGAGTAATGATGCGACGGAGTTGCAATACTACATTATGCCAAAAAATGGGGAAAGTAATGGGCCGTTCAACGCAGAGTATTTAAAGCTTCTGCGCTCAAATAACATAATTGACGGGTCGTGCTTAGTGCGACCTGCTGCCGGTGAATATTGGGCGACGTATGACGACATGTTTAATCCAAGCTGCGGTAACATCATGCCTGTACAACAAGAACAGAATCAACAAAATTTGATAAATCAGATTTTGCATGTTACTACCCAGCAAGCGAACATAGCATTGAATGCACAAAGAAAATCAACGGGTGTATATGTTGTCCTGGCTCTACTTTTCGGAACGCTCGGCCTTCATAATTTTTATGCGAACCGCGTAGTAAGTGGAGTGTTCCAGCTTATTATTACTCTTACAGGGTTTGGACTTTTCCTTACCATTCCGTGGTGCCTCTTAGATGCATGCCTTGTAAGAAAGGACGGAAACGGGCTTGGTTTCAAGTGATCATATAGCAGAACAAGAAGAAAGTAGGAACCGCCGTTCTAACATCTTTGTACAAAAATCAAAAAATGCTTTTACAAACTTTCTTGTCTATTGGTCTTTAATGAATTTCAAGAATTTTAGAATAGGAAATGATTTTCCATCAATAGTAGTATTTCCGTTTGGGATAGCTCTAAAATGTAATACTTGTCCTTTTTTGTACACGGTAGGATTTTTAAACCCTACCACTTTATATGGTTCGCTTTTTATCTCACGGTAAACAGTGTAGGAAAATGATTTAATATAACCACCACCTCCCCCTACGCTACCAAGTCCAGACGTGATTGCGGGAGTAGTATGCTCATATGAGCGTGCAGCATAAACTAACGCAGCGTCTTTTGTGTGGCCATATACAATAACAGAATATTTTTCTGATCTCGCAAGTTCTTGCTTTTCTTGTTCTAGTTGTTTTTTTAGTTTCGCATGCTTTTCAGCAGCAACTTTCCGTTGTTCCTTTGCTTTTCCTATTTCGCTAGCAATGGTGTCCGTAGTTATGCCTAGAGTTGCTTGATATTCTTGTGTTAATTGCGATATTGGTATTGTTTTTACTCCTTCATCATGATGTATTTTCGCATTCAATCCGGAAGAGTATTCTATCGTTGCTTTTTTATACTTAGCACCAGCTATTTCAATATCTCCCACCTTAATTTCTTTCCCACTACCAATTAACGAAGATGCAATGAGGATTGTTGCAATAATACTTTTTACATTCATTTTTATTTGAGGAATTGGTTTTTATCACAATACCTACCAATGAAAATCCGTGCAACAAAAAAAGCCCGCGGAATGTCCGCGGGCCTGTGGAACGGGGGTGGTGGTTACTTGGTCAGGTCAATCTTGCCAACCATGCAAGCTTTGATTTGACCGGTGATGGGAATGCGCCTCCGGAAAGCCGGGTTGACAGGGACAAGGAAGAAGTGGCCCTCGTCATCAGCCACCAGCCTCTTGAGCGTGATGCCGGGTAAACTGTCTCCGCCGTCGTAAACGACAATTTCATCAACATATTTTTCCAAGTCTGCATTTTTAGGCACGGGGCGGACAAGCACAACCTGCCCGTTTTTGATTTCCGGCTCCATTGACGTTCCTTCCACATGCAACGCCGTGATACCTTTGTCAAATACCGGGTAGGGCTCGCCAAGATCGCTCCACGTGATTTCCCCTGCAGCGACGTTCCCGACAACCATGATTTCCGGTAATTTGACGGGGCGAAGGATGACGTTGTTGACCTCTTCCGGCTCGTCATCGTTGTCCAAGGCAGGGTGTAGCTTTTCAACGGCCTCTGGATACATGCCGCTCGCCTGTTGCTTTTTCTTTATCTCTTTGACAGTTTTTTCAAGGATTTCGATTACCAGGTCATCAATACTCTTATGCGCCTCTTTTGCCTTCTGTTTCAAAAGAAGCTCAATGTTCTCGGGAAGGTCGAATTGAATATTTTCGCTGTCTGCAACAATTCGCTCAATGAGTTCCATTTTGGCCGAAGGAATAGGTTTTCCTGCTGATAGCCATCCATCAACGGTTCTCTTAGTCACAAAAACTTTTTTTCCTAATTCTTCGCGCGAAATGCCATTTTTTTTCATCCATGTTTTTATTCCTTCTGCATTCATCATGCGCATATTATATGCGCTCTTTTGAGCATTGTCAAGCTCATGTTTGTTGAGGAATGGCGCATTATTGCGCACTATTGTGTTGACGTGATGCGTAAAATTGCGCATATTGTAACCATCAACCGCACGCAAAAAGCGAACATGAAAGCAACCATCAACGAAATCAACACTCTGTAACCGAAATGAACCCTGATCTCGAAAAAGCCCCTAAGGAAGTGAGAGACTGGCTTGATAAAACAGAAAAAGCCACTGGATTAAAAAAATCTATTCTGATTATTGGTGTTCTCACGGATTACGCATTGAAAAACAAGAAAGAAGGGAACTCCTTCACCACTAAGAAAACCGCGGGTAAGCCCGTGAAATGTCCTAAAAGGGGAAATATTTAGTTGCTTTTATGTGCTAAAAAGATACATCTGGATTTGTTAGAGCGATAATATCCAAAAAAAGGAAGCAAAATCATGAGGCCATACGCAGACATCGACGGAGATTTCCACTGCCCGGAATGCGGCGCCGTCATCGAATATGACGAGACTGACCCTCTGTGCTGGGGATGCTGTGAAGACTGCGGCTGGGAAGAAACGGAAGAAGAACTCGCTTTCCCGTATGCTGATGAATACGGCGGCCATTTTTGAGCCTAACCACAAACCAACACCAGAAAATGAATACATGCGAAATATTACAACGGCCAATCCACCAAGGCCCCTATATGGGGATGGTGGAGACCATCACCAATGCAAACAGCAAAGCACCGTTCCTTTGCTACTCCTGCGGGCAGGAACCCGGCAGGGGCGCTTACTGGTCCATTATCGGAGACCGCCGCGGGAACGCGTATTGCTGCCGCTGCCTCTGCGCCTCTTGTGCCTGGGAGCAAATCAACGGCATCCCGGACAGGGCAGGGAAGAACCCCTACCAGTCTCTTGACCCCCGGAAGGAGCGCCGCCGCTTGCAAGCCTGCAAGAACAGTACCAGGGGACGCCGGAAGGAAGCTGTATCGCGTCTGCTCTTTGGTCTGGTCATTGTCTTGGTCTGTCTTGCTTCCGCAGCGTTCATTGTCGGATTTTTCTACTTAGCCGTAATGATTTTCGCAGGATTATGAATACCAATGATCAACGTTTGATTGAAGGTCTGTTTACCCGCATTGATCGCCTTGTTTCGATCATGGAAGGGAAATACTGCCCTGAAACAAGCGGTGAAACCTGGTTGCGTGCTGAAGACCTGCTCAAACTCCCACAGTTCCGGCACCGCAAAGGCCGCGTATGGCTCTATGATCTTGCGAAAACTGCCCCGGAAATCATGAAAAAAGACTGCCTGCCGCATCAAAAGCGGGGTGCGACTCTTTGGTGTGCGGAGCGTATTTCCAAGGTCATAGAAGAGAATACGGCAAAAACCCTTTCCAACTAACCTAACTAAAATAACAACAAACCAATAGAACAAAAACACCATGCAAAGAAACGAATGTAAGCCCGGAACCGAAGTCATCATCCGGGGAACAATCAAGGAAGAAGCCTTGAGGAAAGCGCAGGAACTTTGCGACGAACTGAACCGCAAGCATCAGGAATCCCTGAATGCCTAAAAAGCAGTTGGCCGGGGTCAGCGCCAACTGATCCCCGGCCCGTTACACCAGAACCATGCAAAGATTATGAGTAACGCACCTACAGATAAACTAGATTTGCCCCAGGCACCAGTCCCGAAAAAGACACTCTACGAAATTGTGATGTCCGAGGACGTGAAGAACCACATTGCCCAGCTTGTAGAGGGCATGATGACGCCGGAACGCTGTATCAGTATCTTCTGGCACTGCTGCCAGAAAACCCCACTCCTTCAGCAATGCGCCCCTGTAACGCTGATTGCATCCCTAAAAAACCTGCTGATGATGCGGTGTGAGCCTGACGGCATCCACGGCTATCTGGTGCCCTTTTGGAGCAATGATAAGGCAAGCGGCCGGTCTGTCCTGACCTGTGTTCCGGTGCCCTCCGCCCGCGGCCTAATGCGTATGGCCCGCTCCAACGGCGTCACCAACCTCAATATTGGAATTGTGAGAGAGGGGGAGCCATTTTCCTGGGGCCTGGAAGAAGGAAAATTCGCAATGGGCCACATCCCGGAATGGGATGACAGCACGGCGCCCATCAGGGGTTTTTATTGCACCTGGACAGACAAGGACCTCTACCTACACGGAGAACGCATGAGCCTGCGCGCCGTGGAGGAAATCAAGGCCCGCACCAAGTTCCGGAACAAGGAAGGGGAAGTTGTGGGGCCCTGGAAGGATGACTTTAGCCAGATGGGCCTGAAAACGGTCATCAAGCGTGCCTCCAAGCAATGGGATTTACCCCTACATATCCAGCAGGCCATGAGCGCCGCCGACGAGCAGGAATTTGGGAAGGAAGAACGGAATGTGACGCCGCCTAAAAAAGATAACGAAGAAATCAATCCTTTTGAGCTGCCTAAATCGGAAGAAAACCATCCTTCGGCCCCTGAATCATTACCGCCGCCAGAAGAACGGACGGATGACTTTTTCTCTGACTTGGAAGCTCCAAAGCGCGAACTCGTACCAGCCAATAGAGAGGACTATTAAGCCATGTTGGACCTTGAAAACATTACCATTTATGAGGATGTTCCCCAGCGCAGCGACTTATGGTTTAAACTGCGGGCCGGGCATCTGACCGCCAGTAATTTTGACCGGCTGATTACCCCCAAAACCGGGAAACCGTCCGCCCAGCAGGAAGATTTGATCATCGAATTGTGCTGTTCCTGCCTCCGTCCGGATGAAATAACCTTTGAAGGCAATTTTCACACGGACCGCGGGGAAGCCCTGGAACCGGAAGCCCGCGAGCTTTTCGCGACCTTGACCGGCAAAGCGGTAAAAGAAGTTGGCTTTATCCGCCGCAAGACGGCCCCCATTGGGTGCAGCCCTGACGGACTTGTTTTTGAAAATCTGGAAGACGGGCTTGATCTTGTGATTGCCGGCCTTGAAATCAAGTGCCCTATCTCCAAGCATCATGTCCGGCATCTGCTGGGCGGCGTTCTGCCGGACAAACACAAGCCGCAGGTGCACGGCTCCATGGCTGTGACTGGCTTGCGGGCGTGGTATTTCCTTTCCTACTGCCCCGGACTGCGCCCGTTTTTGGTCAAAGTGGAATGGGACGAGTACACCGACCGCATTAAGGCGGCTCTTGACAAATTCGGCCCAAAATACCTTGAGGCATACACCCGCATCATGCCGGAGATTCGCCCGGCAGCAGAAGGGAGGGCGGCATGAGAACCAGGGCAAGAGCTATCCATCGGCCCGGCGTGATGAACAAGACGGAAGCCGCCTATGGCTTTTACCTGTCTGACCTCCAAAACAAGGGGGAGATACGGGAATTCAAGTTTGAGGCCGTCAAGCTGATCTTGGGGAACCGCTGCTCATACACGCCGGATTTCATGGTTGTGCGCCCTGACGGCACCCTTGAATTCCACGAGGTGAAAGGCTTCTGGCGCGACGACGCCAGGGTAAAAATCAAGACCGCCGCCGACAAGTTCCCCTTTGTTTTTATCGCTGCCAAGCAGACAAAAACGGGTTGGGAAATCGAAACAATCCAGGAAGGAGAAGTGGAATGAGCCCCGAAGAAAGAGAGAAAAAACGCCGCTGGATGGTGGAGTACAACCGCAGGAGGAAAGCCTCTGCCGCCAAAGCCGCGCAGCCCGATCTTGACGCCCTCAACGCCATCTACGGCACCCGCTTCCGGTACGGGCAACAAGTCACTGTAACGGGGCGCAGATATACCATTATCGGTGTAAAATGGGGCGCATGGCTCCGTGTGAAAAACAAAGACGGCAAGAAGTTTGTCTGCCGTCCCTATGACGCCTACCCCGTGATCAATCTGTTCGGCACCGTCACTTTTGACGGCTGGACCATGGGGCCGAACGGAAAACTTAAAATCAAGAAAGGATAAAATTAAAATGAAAGATATTAAATGCCCGCTGTGCGGGGGAAAGCCAGAATATATTGAATTCGGATGCGGAGACGGAGAATCTGATCTGATTCAGTGTAATTGCGGATTATGCACTCCTGCTGGATCTTACCCAAACGGGGAAGAAAACTGCTGGAAGGACTGGGAAAAGCTTATCTCCAAGTTCCCGCCCATCATGCGGGTGAAGGTAGGAGATAAAGTTGAAGTATTGGAAACAGGAAATAAAAGCCTCATATCGGAAGTTAGACAAGTAAGGGTAAAACAAGGGGTCATAGCTGTAATCGGAAGTAGAAGATTGTACAATACCATTGATGTATTTAGATGGCCGTGGGAACTTGAACGGAAAGGAGGGGAGGAACAATGAAAAGGACTTACGATGTCATTATTTGGATTGCCACTATAAATAGAGAAACGCACCTAATTGAACCGAAAGATGTTTTAATTGCTCACGGTTTGAGAACAAAGCGTTCCGCCCGGAAATACATTGAATTTTACAAGGAAGAATACGACCAGAAAGAAAATATGTATGAAATCCTCGTGTCAAATGAAAAGGAGGCCAGCAATGATTAACATCCTCTTATCCGTCAGGCGGCCTTTCTCCGGTCTTATTCTGGACGATAAAAAACCGTGGGAACTGCGCAAGAACGCGCCGCGCATCCCCCGCGGGGAACACGTCACACTCTGGCTCTACGAGTCCGGCAAGGACGGGGCGCGGGCCATCATTGGCAAGTGCCGGATGGTGTCCCATGTACGCATGCGCCACATGCCATTCCGTTGCCGCCCTGATGACTTTATAGAGGATTTTTGCGTAACGGGAGAGCACCTGCGGAACTACCTGCCTTGCTACGCCTGGGGAGTCCAGGACCCCGTGAGGCTGCCCGCCGCCGTGCCGCTCTCTGCCATCGGCATGACCCGTCCGCCCCAGTCCTGGCAGTACCTCACTGACGAGCAAGCGGCGATACTGGAAAGGAGGCTCGCATGAAGACCTGTATTAACTGTATCTATAGGGACCAAAAGGATGGATGTTGCTGGGGAGCGACATCCATCCTGTATTCGGAAGAGGTGGATGAAACTACAAAAGCTTGTGAAGATTTTGAACCAGAAGAGGAGGCCGAAAATGAAAATGACTCCTGAACAGAAAGCTTTTTACGAGTACGGGAAAGCCCGTGGAATCCTAAAGGAAGTGAGGTTTCAAATGATCTCTATGGAATACGATGAAAAACGATACCATAAACTCTCTAAGGCCATCTGCGACGCTTGGCAGAAGCGGGCCGCGTGCAGGGCGTGGGTGCATCCTATGCGACGCAGATGCTCGAACTGTAAGCATGAACTAACACAGTACAAATGGTGTACGGTGTGCGCCAATGAAGGATTGCCTATTTACTGGGAGCCGAGAAAGGAGGGGGAATGAAAGACTGGACCGGCAACAACCGGACTCTTGGTGCTACGCTGGGAGCATCCTACCTTGCCTCCGGCGAGCGCCCGCGGGAAGACTACTACGCCACGCACCCTGACATGGTTCGGGATCTGCTCAACGCAGGCGCACCCCTCCGGCGCCGCGTGTGGGAACCGGCCTGCGGTGCGGGGCATATTGTCAATGTCCTGCGGGAGCTGGGCCATGAGGTCAGCGCAACCGACATTGTTGACCGTGGATGTCCTGATTCCTGCGTACAAGATTTCTTGTGGGAATTCGACGGTAGCGAGATAGGAGACGTGGATATTATGACCAATCCTCCCTACGCCACAGCCCTTGAATTTGTCGAGCGTGCGCTTGCCTGCGTCAAGGATGGAGCCAATGTCTGGATGCTTCTGCGCCTTCAGTTTTTAGAGGGCAAGGCCCGTCGTCGGCTGTTCGACGTTGCCCCCCCCTCCGACGTGTGGGTATTCAGCGAGCGGCGGACCTGTGCGAAAAATGGGGATTTCTCCAAGGCTGAAGGCGGGGCCATTGCATACGCATGGTTCCATTGGATTAAAGGTTACAATAAACAAACAACTATCAAATGGTTATGAACTACAACCCCCAACTGACGCTTTTTTGATTATGGCACGTAAACCAACATCTTTAATACCGCGGACGCACCGGGAACTGTGCGAAATTGCTGAACGCTGGCTCATGGGCTCTGCCCGTTGCCGGGTGGCGATCGCGGAACCGAACTGCATCGTCACAAACGAGCAGCCCGACGCTATAGGGTTCCGCGGGTGCGGAAGCGTTCTTGTGGAGGCCAAAACCAGCCTGAATGACTTCCGGGCAGACCTCAAAAAGCCGTTCCGCGTTTATCCTCAAAAAGGCATGGGGCTTTACCGCTATTACATCTGCGAACCGGGAATCATCGCGGAAGATGATCTACCGGAACGGTGGGGATTGCTGCATGTCCTCCCTGGCGGACGGGTGCGGATAATCCGGCACGGCAGATACTTCCGCGAAGTGAACTACGCCGCGGAAAGGAGCCTTTTGACCGCATGCCTGTACATTCAGAAGCCGCTAAAAATCAATACTGTCCAAGGTAGGAAAATACAGCTCTCCCCTGCATTTGGCGCAGAAGCAAAAGAGAAGGAGGGGATATAGTATATATGGCCGGAGACTGGATAAAGGTTGAACACACAACACCCGACAAGCCCGAAGTGGTGAAGTTGGCCGACATGCTCGGCATTGATCAAGATGCCGTGGTCGGCAAGCTTCTTCGCCTCTGGATTTGGGCGGATCAACAATCCGTCTCTGGTAACGCTATCACCGTTACAAATTCGTTTCTCGATCGTCTTGTATTCTGCCCCGGCTTCGCCGTTGGGCTTGTCAAAGTCGGCTGGTTGAATGGACGCAATGGCCTCCTTTCAATCCCCAATTTTGACCGCCATAACGGCCAAACCGCTAAGAATAGGGCCAATACGAACCGCCGAGTTGCGAATCACCGAAAAGGACGTAACGATGAAACCGTTACAGATGTAACGCCCGAACCGTTACAAAAACCGTTACCAGAGAAGAGAAGAGAAGATAATACTACTACACCAACTACAACCGGGCGCGAAGTCTGCCAATTTCCGCAGGACGTGTCCGAAATTGACCGCTTCATGGCCGCTCAAGTGCTGCACCCGCTCGGAGACGAGCTTACCCGGTGCGCCGAACGGTTTTTCAACGAACAATCCGCTGTTGGCTGGCGGAACAAGCACGGCATCCCCCTGGCGGACTGGCGGCCCCTGGCCCGCCAATACGCCGCCACCTGGGCCCGGAACAACGCGGCCGAAGCTGGATTGAAGCCCGCCAATGCTGCGGGAACTACACCAAAATCAACCCCTAAACCATCACGAAGAGATGAACTCTGGACAGACTGACAACTCCATTGACGCCCGGCACGCCCTCAAAGGTGCCGACATTGAAAGCCTCTTGGCATCCATGACAGCCCTTGCCGCGGATGACGGAAGAAGCATTGAAGAGCTGGAAGCGGAAGCACTCGCAGCCGAAAAGCAGCGGGAAGAAGAACGCAAGGCGACCTATGAACGGTTGGACCTGATTGACTGCGGATTCCCACGCCGGGCAATTGATTGCCTTGACGAAGTGACCGGGGAACCATGGAAAAAGGCCCTCCGTGATGCCTATCGCCTTGTTTTGACGCCTGGGAGCATCATTGTACTGAACGGACGCTACGGCACCGGGAAAACGGTTTTAAGCACGTTTCTTGCCCGCGTCATGTACCGGCGCAAGAAGCGCGTCCTCTACTCCAAGGCGTATGATTACACGATGGCTCTGCGGGAGACGTTCAACGGCGGAGGCTCGGAATCCTCCGTCATGGCCCGCTACAAGTCGCCTTATCTGCTGGTGCTCGACGAGTATCACGAGGTTAAGGACACGGACTTTACAGGCCCGGCGCTGGAACGGCTCATTGACTACCGGCACCAGAACGGCAAGCCGACAATCATCATTGCCAACTACAGCCCCGCCGCCCTGGAAGCTCATTTAGGCCCGGCCATTGTTTCCCGCATCCATCTATGCGGCACCATCATCACGTGTGATTGGCAATCGTACAGAGAGATCAACTACAACCCGTGTAAATGAGGGTTCACAACTCCGGAAGCTTTTCAAGGGCCTGTGTAAACTCCTTAGCTCCAAAGTCGATATACCCCTCATGGACTTCCCGGGAGTCGTGCCCCACAATAGCTTGCACAAGGGCAGGGGGAACACCGGCATCATGCAACATAGTTGTTGCCGTATAGCGGAGACTGTGAAAGGACAGCTCATTGACGTGGCGCCGGGTTTCCGTGCCGTTCCCTTCCTGCTTTTTATATTTCTTCCCCGCGGCTAAAGGGTCTTTGGTGATAAGGCCGCACTGATACAGGATGCGTCCAAAGATATTTGACAGACGGCCAGAGCCCTTGCTTTCAAAAATGTCCGCGCATTCCGGATGCAGGAATTCCCCTGGGGCTTCTTTCCTCCGCTGCTGCAGATGCTTTTTCAGTGCCGGGAAAATCGGAATCATCAGGGGCTTTCCCTTTTTTTGCGTTGTCATCCGGATAACGCCGCGTTTTCCGTCAACCTGGGACCATCGGAGCGTTGCCACGTCTCCCAATCTTTGACCCCCCGTGTAGAGGCACGTTTTCACCATGGAGCGCCATTCCGGATTGCACGCGGCCATTACCTTTTCAAGCTCTTCCAGTTCAAATTTCCGGCGTTTGATGACCTTCCCTTTGTGCGGCTTGGCAATCGCCGTGAAGGGGTTTGTCTCGATGATCTTGTAATCAACTGCCGCCTGGAATGCCGCGGAAACCAGAGTAAGGGCAATATTGGCGGTAGACGGAGAGACGCGGGACAAGAGATGATTCTTGAAATCATCCAGCATTAAGGGAGTGATGCGGTCCAGGGGTAGATTGATACGTTCTCCCATGGAGGCGCGGAACTTGTCAAAGGCTTGTTTGTAGTTGGCTACGGATGCGGGTTTGAGCCCATTGCGTATAATGCGCTTCATGTGATCATCCAGCCAGGATTTAACAGCGGGCATCTCAATAGTCTCCCCGGTGAGCTCCGTGGACAAGGCAGAGATGGAGCGGCGCAGTTGGTAGGCTGGCAGGTTTGCCCGTGCAGTTGATTCAAGGGCGTCTGCCAAGCGTTGCGCCTTGGTCATGGCCTGTTCCCTGGTCAGCACGTTCAAGGGTTTCCCCATTGCTTCCGCGGCCTCTTTTACTTCCCTTGTTACCGTGGCAGGGGTATGTTCGATCTTGGTTGACAGCCTGACCAGCTTCCAGCCTGTGGCGGTTCTCACCCTGTATTGTGCGTACCAGTACGGACTGTTCGGCTTTTTGTAGATGGATGCCATGGATTTAGTGGTATCAATAGTGTGCTCTTTTTTCAAGTTGTAACATCATGTTTTAAGATGTTCTCCTTCTTTCTGAAATCGCACAAGACCTTTATTTAAAGGGATATAAATACAAAAAGACCGCCTCCAAAGAGACGGCCTTTTTGTTAAATCTGGTAGCCCTATGAGGACTCGAACCCCAAAATACGGAACCAGAATCCGCTGTGTTACCGATTACACTATAGGGCTATGTAACGGGCACCTTTGCGGTGCGGGCGAATTAAAGCGGAACCGGCTGTTCTTTGCAAGTTTTTTTTCACTCAAATGTGTGTTTTGAATAGAAAAAATGAATGCGGAGAAAAAAGGCGGTCCGGCTTTTCTCCCGGGGTCATTCAGCCAGGGTTTGGAAGTAGGCTTTCACGTGTTCCCGGGCAATTTGCTGGTGTTCCGCTTCTCCGTGCCTGCCCTGCGCCTGCTGCCAGGGGGAGGCCGGCGCTGTGTTGATGCGGCCAAGCTGCTGGGCCGTGTATTTGCCATAGACGTTCCAGATGTGTTCCAGAAAAGGGATGATGTCCGTTTCCTCTTCCAGAGGGGGCTGGCGGCGGCTGGGGCGTTCAATGATGGAGCAGGGTGGCTGGTCCTTGTATTCGTGATGAATGGAGGGGAGCACCGGCCCGCAGGTCCATGCTTCCGCCCGTTCGTTGATCAGGAAATCGCCGTGATGGTGCAGGTGCCACCAGTCCGCCAGAATGACCAGGTGGTTCAGTTTGACGGGCGTGAGAGGAAGGTTTTTTGCATTCGCCTGCTGAATGAACCAGTTGCAGAGCTTTTGCGTGGTAGTGTGGTTTGCCATGCTGAAATGGGTTGCCCTTCATTATAAAAGGCAGGGGATATTTCACAATACTAAACAGGTTTCATTCTTGCGCGGCATGGAGAAGAGATGAGGCGGAGTGCCGGAAAAGGCGAACTTTCAGGTAAATTTATTTGAAGCAAGGAAAAAGAAGAAATAATTTGTGTCATGCAAAGCTTGGTATTCGCGCCAGTTCTTGTTGTGGGGGGAATGTAAAGTCGTTTGTTGAAAACAAATGGTGTTTTCAAACTCTAACAAAATGAAGAATAATTAAAATTATTGGGAATGAAATAAAGTTCCCGATTCCTGGAGCGTCCTTTAAAAAACATTTTGAATAGCAGTACTTTTTATGATTTGAATTATTTTAACCTAAAGCTTGTTCTGCCATGAATTTACATTATTTCTATCATTCCGGCTTGTTGGGGGCGGCCTGTCTCCTCTCTCCCGTTTATGGGGGATTGATGTCTGATTCCTTCGACGTTCAGACTTACCGTGATTTTGCGGAAAACCGGGGCATCTTTGGAATCAATGCCAAAGACGTCGCCATTTACGACAAGGAAGGCAATTACGTGGGCTCCATCCCCAAAATGATGAATTTTGACGGATTGGCGGACGCCCATGCCGGGGAAGCCGCTTTGGTAGGCGGCCCGGGCTTCATCGCCACCGTGTCCCATGATTACAATAACCAGACCATTACGTTTACCAAGCGTTTTGGAGCCACGGAAGGAACGCCGTTTTATGACGCCTACCGGAGCGTGGTAATCAAGAATGCCTGGGGCGACCAGACGAATTACACGTATGACTACCGCGTGCAGCGGTTGAGCAAGATCGTGACGGAAGCGGAATACGCCCCATACCTGACGGATCCGGAATACCTAGACAACATGAAGGGACGGCTGGTTCTGCGTGCCGGGTCCGGAACCCAGGCTATTGCCACGGGGAACGGTAAACAGGACACGGTCAGCGGAGGTTATTCCTATTTGACCGGGGGAACCCTGGTTTTTGAGGGACAGGCCAGCGTTCCGGGAATAGGAGAGCCGGACCCTGAGAATGCCAAGACTTACCCGGCCTACCGTTTCTGGTACAATTTCAAGAAACCTTCGGAATCCAATCCCCTGCCTTCCGGCATATTGGCAGGGGACAGCGGAAGTCCCAGCTATGTATTTAATGAGAAGTCCGGCAGATGGGAATGGGTGGGGGCCGGTCAATCCCAGGGCGGTAGCGGCTACGGCGAGTTCAGCCAGATGCGCTCTGGCAACCAGTGGGCCAGCGATTACGTGGACAGTTTCAACCGCACCGTCAGCGTGTCGGAAGGGGGTGGGGATCTTCTGTGGAATGTGACGGATGGCGACGGAAACGGAACCTTCGTTCAGGGAGATATCAGTACGGATTACACCGGGCTGGCCTCCGGCCTGCGAGGAGATACCTCCACACAGGGAACGCGGGCCTCGGACACGCAGATAGGCGTGTGCAACAATCTTATTTTTGACGGCTCCGGCGGCACCATTGTTCTCCAGGGCTCGGTGGATACGGGGGCGGGTTCCCTCACGTTCAACCGGGATTACGTATTGAGCGACGGAGGAAATGCCTCCTGCCGTCTGAATACGGCGGGTTTCGTTGTGAACAAGGGGGCAACCGTGACGACGCTGCTGACCGGAACCTCCGGGGACGAGTGGCGGAAGATCGGGGAAGGTGATTTGATCGTCAGCGGCCACGGGAACAATGCGGCGGACATCAACGTGGGAGGAAGCGGGATGCTGATTCTGGACCGGGACGGCTACGCGGCGCACAACGTGAAGCTGAACGGCGGCGGAGTAATGGTGCGCCTGGCGGGGGAAAACCAAGTATCCGGGGAGTTCATCTTCGGCCACCGCGGGGGCGTGGTGGACATGTACGGGCACAATTTGACGCTGAACGCCATCACTCACCTGGATTCCGGAGCCGTTTTTGCCAATTACCTTGGCAATTCCACCGTAACGCTTACGTTCACGGGCTCCGGGGAACAGACGTTCCTGGGGGCTTTGCGGGACGGGGAGGCCGCTTCCCGTGGACTGATGAATGTGGTGTACGCACCCGGCACGGCGGAAGGGTCCGTCTGGAATCTGGCCGGCCATATTCTCAATACCGGAACGTGGACGGTGCAGGGAGGAGAGGTGAAGGTGGCCGGAGTGCACACCCTGCACGCGGGCGGCTATGTGGATGAGAACGACTGGCAGATGGCCTCCTTTTCCACTGGAACAGTGCAGGTGAACAGCGGCGCCCGGTTTACCACCGGCGGCCATTCCCTGGTGGTGTCTGCCGTGCAGGTGGATGACGGAGGCACGTATGGCGTGCTGGCCGGGGGAAATCACAGCGGAAACGTTGTGTTGTCCGGAACCGCATCCATGTTCCGTGCGGAGGTGGATTCCGGGTCCGCGACGGAGTCCGGCGTGATTTCCGGAGCCGGTTCTCTGGTGAAAACCGGGGAAGGAACCCTGCTTCTGAAAAACGGGAACAACAGTTTTTCCGGAACTGCCACGGTTGAAGAAGGCCTGGTGCGCGCCTCTTCCGCCGGGGCTCTCGGGCAGGCTGTCTGGTCGCTGGATGCCGCCGGAGCCCTGGCTGTGGAAGGCGCTGGTTTTTCCGCTATTGCCGGAAAGCTGGACCAGGCGTCTTCCGGAACGTTCGTGCTGCTGGAAGACCAGGCGGCGATTTCCGGCCTGAACGGCTTCAGAAACTTGTCCGTCGGCGCATTGGGAGAGGTGAATTTGGGAACGTCCGGAACCACGGAAGTTCTATCCGGCTGGACCGCGGACGGTGGCTGGTCCCTGGGCGGGGGAGGAGGAACGCTGACGGTGAACTTGAAGCTCAGCGGTTCCGGCACCTTGTCCATCGGCAACGGATCCAATACGGGCGCCGTGGTGCTTGCCAATGCGCATAACAGTGATTCGGAAGGAGGAGCCGCCTTTTCCGGAGCCATTGAGTTGAATGGGGGAGTACGGCTTGCCTATACGGACGTGCGTTCCCTTGGCCTGGAGAACAAGAACGTGCTCGTCAAATACGGAACCTCGTTTTCCCTTGGAGCGGAAGTGGATGCAGCCCTGGCGCACGTGTCCAATGCGTCCGGTGGCGTACTGCTGCTGTCCGGTGACCGCACGTCGGGTTTGGACCTGGGCGGAATGGGACTGGATTCCGTTTACATCGGGGCGGACGGCCAGGCCGTCCTGTCCGGTTCCGTGACGGCCGGAACGCAGGGTTACCTGTTCGGCGGCGGCGGAACGCTGACGGTAGCCAGCTCCCTGGGAGGGGCCCATGCCATGACGGTGGATACGCAGGGAATGGAGACCTCAGGCGGAGTCATCCTGGCGGCGGATAATACTTATTCCGGTGAAACGCGCATTTTGTCCGGAGCTTTCCTGACGGTAGGCAATGGAGGAACAGCCGGTTCCCTGGGAACGGGCGCCGTTGTGAATGACGGCACGCTGGCGTTCAACAGGACGGACAAGATGACGGCGGGAAACGCCATTTCCGGAACAGGGGCATTGATCCAGAAAGGCGCCGGGGAACTGGTGCTGACGGGTAATAATTCCTACAGCGGAGTAACGACAATTGCCGCAGGAACGCTCACTGTGGGCGATGGCGGAACCAGCGGTTCCCTGGGAACCGGGGCTGTGGTCAACAACGGGGTGCTGGCCTTCAACCGCTCTGATGCCGTTGCCGTGAACGTCAATGTATCCGGCAGCGGAGCTCTGGTGAAGAACGGCTCCGGCACGCTTACCATCCAGAAGATGCTTTCCTATACGGGAGGAACCACCGTGAATGAAGGCGCGCTTGTGCTGGGCTACGGCGGTGCCAACGGAATGATCCGCGGGAACCTTGCCATTCAGGAGGGGGCGCAGGTGACGTTGAAGGGCGGCGACAGCTTCGGTTATTCCGGAGGGAACGCTTCCGTGAAGAACGTGAATATCACAGGAGGCACCCTGTATTTTGGAGACAAAGCCAACCAGACGTTCCAGAATACGGTGTTTAACCTGAAGGGCGCTGTAGTGGATGGCGTCACGGGAGGCCGCATGGATATCTGGACGAAGTCTGTGGTTAATGTGAAAGCCGCGAACAAAGCCTCGGAAATCAGGAACATCAACGTGCTGTTGCGGGACGCCAATCCGACGGTGTTCATGGTGGAACGCGGCAAGTCTGCGTCTGACCTGAATGTCTCGTCCAACATCATCAACTCTTCCGGGGTGAAGGGCTCCTTCATTAAGAAAGGGGCCGGGATCATGGTGCTTTCCGGCAGAAATACCTATTCAGGAGGAACCACGGTTAACTGGGGAACGCTGGTAGCGGCCTCCAACCAGGCTCTGGGAACCGGTTTGGCGGCGGTCAACTCCGGCGCACGTTTGGCGCTTGGGGGCCTGGGAACGGATTTGGCTTCCGTTTCTCTTGGAAATGATATTCTGGTGAAGAGCGGCGGCATTCTTTCCGGTTCCGCCACCCTGTCCGGGAATACTACCTTGAATGCCGGGTCCATGCTGGAATTCACCCTGTCCATGGGAGGGGCCGCCGGGGATGAACTGGCGTATAACAGCCTGATGCTCCAGTCCGGCGTTTTCCAGATTGACGCGGGAGCCAAGCTGAAGCTGGCGGCGGTGTCTCTGGATTATTCCTCCGACTTCTGGAGGACCTCCCATATCCTGAACCTGATAGAAGGCGGCGCGAACGCCAGTTTGAAGGGGGCGTTTACGCTGGACCTGTCCGGAGCCGGAAATTATGGCTCCTATGGGTCCTGGTCCCTCCAGGGCGATGAGGATTCCAAAACCGTGAACATGGTCTGGACTCCCAATGCCGAGGCCGTTTTGGACCATTCGGAAACTGCGGCGTTGCTCGTGGCTCCGTCTCCTGCGCCGGTTCCGGAACCTTCCTCCGCGCTGCTGGTGCTGGCAGGCCTGGGGACGTGTATCTTCCGCCGCCGTGTGCGGCGTGCCTGATGAAGAACCCCGCCGCACTTCCCGAAGCCCTGCCGGATGTTCGTGAAAACGGTCTGGACTGGAAGATGGGAAGTGCGGCAGACTTGCCTGTTCCTTGTTTAATCATAACTTAATTTCAATTTCTTATGAATGTTTATCATTATTCCGGGCTGCTGGGGGCGGCCTGCCTCCTCACTCCCGCCTATGGCGGGTTGATGTCTGACTCGTTTGATGTTCAAACCTACCGTGATTTCGCGGAAAACCGGGGCATTTTTGACGTGAATGCCAAAGACGTCGCCATCTACGACAAGAATGGCAATTACGTGGGAACTATCCCCAAAATGATGAATTTTGACGGCGTGGCGGATGCCCACATCGGGGAGGCCGCGCTGGTGGGCGGTCCCGGCTTCATCGCCACCGTATCACATGATTATTATAACCATTTCGTTTCCTTTACGGTTCGTTTCGGTGCCAAGCAAGGAACTCCTTTTTACGATTCCTACCGCAGCGTTACGAGAAAGGATGCATGGGGTGATAAGTCCGATTTGACATACGACTACCGTGTGCAGCGATTGAGCAAGATCGTGACGGAGGCGGAATACGCACCTTACCTGACTGACCCGGAATACCTGGACAACATGAAAGGGAGGCTGGTCATGAGAGCTGGTTCCGGAGTTCAGGCTGTCGCCACAGGAAACGGCAAACAGGAAAAGATTGATGCCTCTTATGGCTATTTGACCGGAGGAACCCTTGTTTTTGAGGGGCAGGCCAGCGCTCCGGGAACAGGAGAGCCAGACCCGGAAAATGCCAAGACCTATCCGGCTTACCGGTTCTGGTACAATTTCAAGAAGCCTTCGGAGTCCAATCCATTGCCTTCCGGTGGATTGTCAGGGGATAGTGGAAGCCCGTGCTATGTGTACAATGAGAATTCCGGCAAGTGGGAGTGGGTAGGTGCGGCACAGTCTGCCAGTGGAAGCGGGTATGGACAGTTTACCCAGATGCGTTCCGGCAACCAGTGGGCCAGCGATTACGTGGACAGCTTCAACCGTACCATAAGCGTTGCGGCGAGCGGTGACGTACTGTGGAACGTGACGGATACGGACGGCAACGGGACCTTTGTGCAGGGAGGCGTGACTACGGATTACACCGGATTGGCGGCCGGATTACGCGGGGACACCTCCACGAAAGGTACACAAGCTACAAATGAGCAGTTGAACGCCTGCAATAATCTGATTTTTGACGGCTCCGGCGGCACAATCGTGCTCCAGGGGTCCGTGGATACCGGAGCGGGCTCCCTCACCTTCAACCGCGATTACGTGCTGAGCGACGGGGGCGATTCTTCCCGCCGCCTGAATACGGCGGGCTTTGTGGTGAACAAGGGAGCTGCGGTCACCACCTTGCTGACCGGAGCCTCCGGAGATGAGTGGAGGAAGATTGGGGAAGGCGATTTGATCGTCAGCGGCCACGGGAACAATGCGGCGGACATCAACGTGGGTGGCGGCGGAAATCTGATTCTGGACAGGGACGGCTACGCGGCCCGTAACGTGAAGCTGAACGGGGGCGGAGTAATGGTGCGCCTTGCCGGGGAAAACCAAGTGTCCGGGGAGTTCATCTTCGGCCACCGCGGGGGCGTGGTGGACATGTACGGGCATAATTTGACGCTGAATGCCATCACGCATCTGGATTCCGGAGCCTGCTTCGGCAATTTCCGTGCGAATACCGCCGTGACATTCACGTTTACGGGGCACGGGGCGCAGGACTATCTTGGAGGCTTCATGGACGGAGGGGCCTTGAAGGACGGCCAGCTTCATGTGGTGTACGCGCCCGGCACGGGAGAAGGTTCCGTCTGGAACCTGTCCGGGCATATTTTCAATACCGGGACGTGGACGGTGCAGGGAGGTGAGGTGAAGGTAGCCGGGGTGCATGCCCTGCACGCGGGCGGCTATGTGGATGAGAACAACTGGGAGACGGCCCTCTTTGCCACCGGAACGGTGAATGTGGAGAGCGGTGCGCGGTTCACGGCGGGAGGCCATGCGGAAGTTGGCTCTTCCGTGAACGTGGCGGACGGAGGGACGTATGCCATTCTTTCCGGCGGCAGTCACAACGGGAACGTGGCTCTATCCGGTTTCGGGGCCGTCATGAGGGCGGAAGTAGACTCCGGTTCCGCGACGGAATCCGGCGTTATTTCAGGAACCGGCTCTCTTGTGAAAACCGGAGAAGGAACGCTGGTGCTGACCGGGGCCAATTCCTATTCCGGCGGTACCGTCATTGATGCGGGGACGCTCGCCGTGGGTGACGGGGAAAAAGACGGTTCCCTGGGTACGGGAACGATTGTCAACAATGGAACCCTCGCTTTCAATTCGCTCCACGCCGGCTCCGTTAATTTGCAAATATCCGGGACGGGCCGCCTCGTGAAAAACGGTTCCGGAATGCTCGCCGTGCAGAAACACCAGGCTTATACCGGAGGAACTACGGTCAATGAAGGAACGCTGATGCTTATTTCAGGAGGTGAGGAAGGTATTATCCGCGGAGGGCTGGTTATCAACCGGGGCGCAACGGTTTCCCTGCGCGGGGTGGACTGTTTCGGCAATTCGGGAAATGAGGCCTGCGTCAGCCATGTGGAAATTAACGGAGGAACCCTGTTCCAGAATGATACCAGGAACCAGACCTTCCGGAACATGACCGTCACCCTGGCAGGAGGGACGCTGGACGGCGTGGCGAAGGGAAGCATGGAGGTCTGGACGGATACCGTTTTCCAGGTAAGGGCGGCGGACAGGGCCTCGGAAATCAGGACGGTTAATGTCAAGCTGAGGGGAGGCAGTCCTGCTGTCTTTGCGGTGGAGCGCGGCACGGCGGAGGCGGATTTAAAAGTATCAGCCAACATCGTCAATTACTCCGGAGCAAAGGGCTCCGTTGCCAAGACAGGAGAGGGGATCATGGTTTTATCCGGAAAGAATACCTATTCCGGCGGAACGTCCGTCAATGGGGGAACGCTGGCAGCGGCCTCCAACCAGGCTCTCGGGACGGGGATGGCGACGGTCAATTCCGGTGGCTGCCTGGTACTGGGAGGCTTGGGGACGGATGCGGGCACGGTCAGCCTGGGGAATAATATTCTGGTGAAGAACGGAGGCATCCTTTCCGGTTCCGCCACCTTGTCCGGAAACACGGTCATGGAAGCCGGGGCTGTGTTTGAACTGACCTTGACCATGGGCGGTTCCGCAGGGGGCGAGCTGGCGTGCAACAGCCTGATGCTCCAGTCCGGCGTCTTCCAGATTGACGCGGGGGCCAAGCTGAAGCTGGCGGCGTTGAGCCTCGACTATTCCACCGGTTTCTGGGGAACCTCCCACATCCTGAACATCATTGAGGGGGGAGCGAACGCGACCCTGACGGGTAATTTCACGCTGGATGCGTCTTCCGCCGGAGATTACGCGGCGTACGGCCAGTGGAGCCTCCAGAAGAACGAGGATTCCAAGGAAGTGAGCATGGTGTGGACGCCGAATGCGGCTCCGGAAGCTTCTTCAGCCATGGCATCGGCGTTTACGGCTACGGTGCCTGCTCCTGTTCCTGAACCGTCCTCATGCATGCTGCTGATGGCTGCGCTGGGAGCGGTGTTCCTGCGCCGTTCCGTTCCGCGGAACGAATAAAAAAGGCCTGTAAATTCAACGCGCCGCATTCCGGAGGGAGTGCGGCGCGCTGCTTTTCCGCGGTTACGGGAAGGAGGAGTAACGGTTTAAAAGGGAAGAATGCGCGCTCTCCGCGCTACTTCTTCCGGAGAAAGGGAGTACAGGCTGTCCAGCAGGGAGACGGCAAAGGAACCCGGAACGGGACTCTGTTCAAAGGCCATTTCCCCCGCGATGCCCATCAATACGGCCGTGGAGACGGCTGCTTGCAAGGGGGAGGAGGAGACGGCGGCGCAGGCGGCGGCCAGCGCGCCCATGGAACAGCCCACGCCCGTGACGCGGGACATCATGGCATGTCCGTTTTCCGTGGAAATCACCTGGCGGCCGTCCGTGGAATAGTCCGTGCGGCCCGTGACGAGGACAACCGCCCCCGTATGCAGGGCCAGTTCCCTGGCCGCCTGCAGGGCGTCTGCGCTGGAGCTGGTGCTTTCCGGTCCCTTCGTGACGGAGGAGTACCCGGCCAGAGCCATGATTTCAGAGGCGTTCCCGCGGATGATGCGGGGCTTCCGTTCCTTCAACTGTTCCGCCAGCCGCGTACGCAGGGAGAGAGCTCCAACGGCCACCGGGTCCAGAACCCAGGGGATGTCCAGCCGGTTGGCTTCCTGCACCGCCGTCTGCATGACGGCGCCCTGTTCGCGCGTCACGGTGCCCAGGTTGACCAGCAGGGCGCCTGTTCCGCCGCGGAGCATTTCCACGGCTTCCTCCGCATCGTTAAGCATGGCGGGAACGGCTCCTGCGGCCAGCAGCAGGTTGGCCGTCAGGGGCTGGACGACGGAGTTGGTCAGAGAGAGAACCAACGGAGCCGTCTCCCGGATTTTTTCCAGATCGGCGGAGACGGCATGGATGAGGTCAGTTGGTGAAGGCATGGCGTTTGAAAGAATGTTTTGTTGCCCGCTTGTTTCCGGAATTCAGCCGGTCAGGCCAGCGCCCGTGCGGCGGCTTCCGGATCCTCCGCTCCGCAAATGGCGGAGACGACGGCAATGCCGCTGGCCGCTCCCGTAGCGCGCACCAGCCGGGCGCGCTCCACGTCCAGCCCGCCGATGGCGACGACGGGCAGGGGAGACTGTGAGGCCAGGGCGGCGAAGCCGTCCACGCCCAGCACGGGCGGGGCGTTCAGCTTGGAGATGGTGGGGAAGACAGGCCCCATCCCAAGGTAGTCCACCAGGGCGGCGTCTACGGCGCGGAGCTGGTCCGCGTTGGAGACGGAAAGCCCCAGAATCCTGTCCGGGCCGATCATGGCCCTGACGGCAGGAACCGGCAGGTCACGCTGGCCGATGTGGACGCCGTCCGCGTCCAGCGCCAGGGCCAGGTCAATGCGGTTGTTGACAATGAAGGGAACGCCGCGGGACGCCAGGAAGTCCCGGATGGGCAGCGCTTCCCGGTAGCAGGTGCCCGCGTCCGGATTGGTAGAGCGGTACTGAACGATGGTGACGCCGCCGTCCACCGCCCTCTGGACGGTTTCCAGAAGGCTGTGGCGGCATTTGGCCGCTTCATCAGTGACCAGGTAGAGATGGAGGCTGAATTCTTTCATGGCTGGAGGATGGGAAGGATTAGTCCGTGAACAGGGGGGTGGAGAGGTAGCGGTCCCCTGTGTCCGGCAGCAGGACCACGATGGTCTTGCCTGCGTTTTCCGGGCGCTGTGCCACCTGCGTGGCGGCCCAGAGCGCTGCGCCGGAGGAAATGCCCGTCAGCACGCCGTCCGTGCGCGCCAGCTCCTTGCCGGTGGCGAAGGCGTCTTCATTGGTGACGGTGATGACTTCGTCATACACGGAGGTATCCAGCGTTTCCGGCACGAAACCCGCGCCAATGCCCTGAATCTTGTGGGGGCCGGCGGTCCCCTGGGTCAGCACGGGGGAAGCGGACGGCTCCACGGCCACGATCCGGATTTCCGGATTGCGTGATTTGAGGTACTTGCCTACGCCCGTAATCGTGCCTCCGGTGCCGATGCCTGCTACGAAGATGTCCACCTTGCCGTCCGTGTCGTTCCAGATTTCCGGTCCGGTGGTCCGGAAATGGACTTCCGGGTTGGCCGGGTTGACGAACTGGCCGGGAATGAAGCTGTTGGGGAGTCCTGCGGCCAGTTCCTCCGCCTTGGCAATGGCTCCCTTCATGCCCAGCGCGCCGTCCGTCAGCACCAGTTCCGCGCCGTAGGCCTTCAGCAGGTTGCGGCGTTCCACGCTCATCGTTTCAGGCATGGTCAGGATGATCCTGTACCCGCGGGAGGCGGCCACCGCCGCCAGGCCGATGCCCGTGTTCCCGCTGGTGGGTTCAATGATGACGGAATCCGGCTTCAGCTCTCCGGAGGCTTCCGCGGCGTCAATCATGGCCCGGGCGATGCGGTCCTTCACGCTGCCGGCGGGGTTGAGGTATTCCAGCTTGGCCAGGATGGCGGCGTTCAGGCCGTTTTTGCGTTCGTAATTGGTCAGCTCCAGCAAAGGAGTGCCGCCGATCAGTTCTGTAATGTTTCTGTAAATTCTCATGGCTTGTAGGAAAAGAGCGTTGTAGCCGTTAAATCGTTAGAGAATGGCGCGGAAGCCCTGTTCCAGGTCTTCGAGAATGTCGTCGATATGTTCCGTGCCTATGGAAAGCCGCACCGTGGAGGGCGAGATGCCTGCCGCCTTCAGTTCCTCCTCCGTCATCTGGGAGTGGGTGGTGGAGGCCGGATGAATCACCAGGGACTTGACGTCGGCCACGTTCGCGAGCAGGGAAAATAGTTCCAGGCTTTCGCAGAACTTGCGAGCCTTTTCCGCGCCACCCTTGATTTCAAAGGTGAAGATGGAGCCGCCGCCGTTCGGATAATATTTCCGGTAAAGTTCGTGGTCCGGATGGTCCGGCAGGGAGGGATGGTTCACCTTCTGCACCTGGGGATGAGCCGTCAGGTAATCCACCACGCGCAGGGCGTTCTGCACATGGCGCTCCACCCGCAGGGAAAGGGTTTCCAGCCCCTGGAGCAGCAGGAAGGAATTGAACGGGCTGATGGTGGCTCCCGTATCCCGCAGCAGGGTGGTCCGGATCTTCATGATGTAGGCCAGAGGGCCGCAGATTTCCGCCAGCACGGCGCCGTGGCAGTTCGGGTTGGGCTGGCTGATGCCGGGGAATTTATCATTCTGCGTCCAGTCGAACTTGCCGCCGTCCACAATCACGCCGCCCATCGCCGTTCCGTGGCCGCCGATGAATTTGGTGGCGGAATGCACCACCACGTCCGCGCCGTGCTCCAGAGGGCGGAACAGAAAGGGGGAGGCGAAGGTATTGTCCACAATGAGCGGAATTCCGCGGGCGTGCGCCACCTCCGCCAGCGCGTCTATGTCCGCAACGTTGCAGTTCGGGTTGTCCAGGCTTTCCACGTACAGGGCCTTCGTATTTTCCCGGATGGCCTTGGCGAAATTGTCCGGATCGCTGCCGTCCACGAAGGTGGTTTCAATGCCGGATTCGGCAAATGTATGGGCAAACAGGTTGTAAGTGCCGCCGTACACGTTGGCGGCGGAAACGATGTGGTCCCCAGCGCGCGCAATATTCTGGACGGCATAGGCGATGGCCGCCGCTCCGGTGGCTACCGCCAGCGCGCCCGCTCCCCCTTCCAGGGCGGCGATGCGCTTTTCGAAAACGTCTGCCGTGGGGTTCATCAGGCGGTTGTAGATGTTGCCCGGCTCCGCCAGGGCAAAACGGGCGGCCGCCTGTTCGGAGTCCTTGAAGACATAGGAAGTGGTGGCGTAAATCGGCACGGCGCGGGCATCCGTGGCCGGGTCCGGATTTTCCTGGCCCACGTGGATCTGGCGCGTTTCAAAACGATGGTTCTTATTCATATTTTTTATATTCCTATCGGGAAAGTAGGGAATAGATAGTTAAAGCGGGACGGGATGTCAAGTGCCGGGTAAAAAAAGTGGGACATAAGGCCAAAACAAAAAAGGGGCGAAAAAATGTTCAGGCCGGGTGCTCCGGTTAAATGCCTGCTCCGTAGTCGCAGCCGATTTCCTTCTGCTGCTCGGACAGGTCCTCCAGCGTGACGCGGCCCAGGTAATCCTCAATGACCTTTTGCAGCCCCCGCCAGAAAGGCAGCGTGGCGCAGCTTGACGCCCGCGGGCACGGGCTGTTCTGGGAAGCCGTGCAGGAAAGGGGCAGCAGGGAGCCTTCCGTCAGTTTCAGGATGTCTTCCGTGGTGTATTCCCGGGGATGCCGGGACAGGCGGTAGCCGCCGGACTTCCCCCGGAAACTCTGAACGAAGCCCGCTTTCAGCAGGATGGCGATAATTTGTTCCAGATACCGTACGGTGATGTCCTGCCTGGCTGAAATCTCCTTCAGGGAGATGTAGCCGTCGTCATTGTGCTGGGCAAGATCAATCATCAGGCGCAGTGCATAGCGTCCTCTGGTGGAAACCTTCATCATACCGGATCAATAAACGATATTTCAGGCTGCCCGTCAATCGGGAATGAAGGCACCGCGCGGAATAAGGGAACACGGGCGGACCGCTTCTCCGGCAGAGGGTTCAGTGGATGTAGTGGCGCGGCACCCGGGGGCCTATTCCGGTAAAAATTTCCCAGGAAATGGTACCGGCCTTTTCCGCCAGTTCCGTCACGGGAATGTTCGGCCCCATGATCTCCACGGTCATGCCCGGTTCCGGGTGCGGTACCCGGCTGACGTCCACCATGATCTGGTCCATCGTCACGCGCCCCAGCAGCGGGCAGGAGACGCCGTCCACCATCACGCGGGCGCCCTTGTGGGCCAGGGAGCGCACGTAGCCGTCCGCATAGCCTATGCCCACGGTAGCCACCCTGGTGGGATGGTCCGTTACAAAGGTGCCTCCGTAGGAAATGCCGTGCCCCTCCGGCAGCGTGCGCGCCACCGTCAGGCGGGAGAAAAGGGCCATGGCCGGCTTCAACTGCGCGGCCCAGGGAGAGGGAATGGGGGAAAAGCCGTACAGCACCAGCCCGGGGCGGCACATGTTGTTGGAGGGAATCTCATAATCCAGGGAAGCGGCGCTGTTGGCCAGATGGCAGTACTTCAGGGGCAGTTTTTCCCGGATGCGGGCGGCCATCCCCTCAAAGCGGGCGATCTGCTTCAGCGTGAGTTCCCGGTCCTCGTCCGCGCAGGGCAGGTGCGCGCCCAGCCCTTCCATGTACAGGCTGTCCAGTTCCCCCAGGCGGGAGAGCAATTCTTCAAGCTGGTCCGGCAGGAATCCGCCGCGGCCCATGCCCGTATCCACGGAGATATGGATGGGAAGCGTCTTCCCGTACAGCCGCGCCAGGGAATTGTAGTGCACGGCTTCCTCCATGGTGGAGATGAAGGACCGCCAGCCGTTCAGCACGATTTCCTCCCGTTCCTCCGGAAAGGCGGGACCCAGGATATAGGGCCGGGTGCGGCATCCCGCCTGGCTGATGCGCCGCGCTTCCCCCACGTTGGCGACTCCGAAGAAGGCGATGCCTTCCGAATCCAGGGTGCGGCAGACCTGTTCCAGCCCGTGACCGTAGGCTGCCGCCTTTACCACGGGCATGTAATATTCACCCTTGGCCGCCTGCTTGACGACGTTCAGGTTATGGCGGATGGCCCCGAGGTCGATTTCGGCCCAGGCGCGGGGGGGGCTGGTAACTGGCATGATGGAGAAAGGCGGAGAGGTTGGAAAAAGGAGAGGGGCGGCACGCTGCCCCGGTACGGAGGGATTGTCCGCCTTTGCCCGTGCAATGCCAGACGGATTTTTGTCAGTCTTGGTGCAAAAAGAAGGGAGGACGGCAGGAGGGGGGCAGAGACGCATCCGGCATTCGGGTCATTCCGGCTTTTGCGGTAAAGTGCCGGGGCCGGAGGCAGGTGTTTCCAGCTCTGGAGGGGAAGATGCGTGCGGGGCGTCCCGCAGGGTTTTCAGCAGGGCCGCCATGGTGTCTATGTCCTCGTCCGTCATGGAGGAGAGGCCGTCCAGCTTCTTCTTGATGGCTTCAATTTCCTCCTCCCGGTACGGCATGGGTTCTCCCGTATGGGGATGCAGGAAGAAGGAGGTGATGGTGCTGGTCAGCGTTCCCACGAAGCCGATGCCCGTGAGCATCAGGAAAACGGCCAGGAACTTTCCGGGAGTGGTGACCGGGTAGGTGTCCCCGTAGCCCACGGTAGTGGCGGTGACAAAGGACCACCAGATGCCGTTGGGAAGGCTCATGCCTTCCGCCAGATGGATGCCCACGGCCCCCAGCAGGATGATGACCAGGGCGGCAATGCAGATGTACTTGAATCCGTTCGTGTTGAAAAAACGCCTGATGCGCGTGGTGAACCTCATGGCGTAGGAGAACAGGTCCAGGTACCTGGCGAGCCTCAGAATCTCGCCGAGGGAGGCGAACCTGAACAGACGGAACAGCACGTCAAAGGGAATGATGGCCAGCAGGTCCCAGACATGGTCCTTGACGAAGAGCCATTTGGACCTGCTGATGGAGAAGCGGACCACGTAATCCAGCACGAAAATCCAGTAAATGACCCGGTCCGCCGTCACTTCCCATTCCGCCGCCTCGGAAGTCAGGTCAATGGCCGCCAGCGTCACGGCGACCAGGGCCAGCAGGCACATGCCCGTTTGATAGGCCAGCTTCAGGAACAGGAAGTGCCGGGGCATGTGGTGGAACGCGTTCATGACGGGGAATGAAAGGAAAAAGCCGCCCCCGGGGCAGGGAGCGGCTTGTGAAAAGAGGCCGTTTCCGCCGGAGGCTTTATTTAAGCAGGAGCTGCTCCATCAGGGCCTGGGAGGACTGGGCCAGCACGGCGGGATCGTCCAGCATGCCGGCGCGGAGCAGGGCGGTGTTCGCGATCTGGTCCGCCACCATCTGGGCCAGTTCCGGATTTTCCGTCCTCAGGGCGGAGAGCTTCTTCACCAGCGGGTTGGAGGGGTTCAGCTCCAGCTGGGGATGGCTTTCGGGGATTTCCTGCCCCATGGCTTTCATGTACGCCCTCATTTCCGGGCCCATGTCATTGCCGCTTTGCAGGGCCACGGCGGCTCCGCTGACCAGGCGCTTGCCCAGGGTGACCTTGGAGAATTTGTCCGGGTACAGTTCTTTCAGCCATTCTTCCAGGGCGGTGGCTTCCTCCTGGGGCAGGGCGTCCTTCTGTTCCTCTTCCAGCTCGGGAAGCTCCACGTCGGCGCGGTCGATCATCGTGACGGGCTTGCCGTCCACGCTGGACAGGGAGTCCAGCACGAACTCGTCCCCGTGGTCCGTGAAGAAGGCGACTTCGTATCCGCGGGCCTTGAAGGCTTCCAGGTACGGGCTGTTTTCCAGGTGGGAGCGGGAAGGGCCGGTGAGCGCGTAAATAGCCGTCTGCCCTTCCTTCATGCGGGTGATGTATTCCTCAAAGGAGGTTGTTTCCCCCGCATCCGTGGCGGTGGACTCAAAACGGAGCAGCTTGCCCAGGGATTCCTTGTTCGGCCAGGAGGTGACCACCCCTTCCTTCAGGTAGCGGGAAAACTGTCCGTAGAATTCCTTATAGGTTTCTTTTTCGTCCCTGGCAAGTTTGTCCAGGTGCTTGATGAAGCGCTTGGTGATAATGTCGCTGATCTTGCGCACCAGGGAATTGTCCTGGAGCATTTCGCGGGAAATGTTCAGGGGCAGGTCCTCGCTGTCCACCACGCCGTTCAGGAAGCGCAGCCATTCCGGAAGCAGGCCTTCCGGCTTGGCGTCAATCAGCACGCGCTTGCAGTACAGGGAGACGTTGGCGTCCACGCGGCCGAAGCCGAACATTTCCGGATTACGCTTGGGGATGAAAAGCAGGGCATTCAGCATGATGGGGGCGTCCGCGCTGAAATGCATGTAGGACAGGGGCTTTTCATCCGTGTGGGAGATAAACTGGTAAAACTCGTCGTATTCCTCCGGCTTCACGTCTGATTTGGACTTGGACCAGATGGCCTGGACGGTGTTGATGTGCTCTCCGTTGAAGTTGATGGGGAAGCCCACGAAGTTGGAATAACGGCGCAGGAGCTCCTTCACGCGGTATTCCTGGGAAAACTCCTCATACTCATCCTTCAGGTGGATGACGATGCGGGTGCCGCGGTCCAGCGGTTCGTCAAGGGTTTCAATGCTGTAGCCCTCCTGTCCGTTGGAAGTCCAGCGCAGGGAGGCCGCCTCTGGCTCCCAGGAATGGGTAAAGACCTCCACCTGGTCCGCCACCATGAAGGAGCTGTAAAAGCCCACGCCGAACTGGCCGATCAGGTCCGCGCCGCCTTCCTGCTTCTGCTTGAGGGCCTCCATGAACTTCTTGGTGCCGGAATGGGCGATGGTCCCCAGGTTTTCCACCAGGTCCGCTTCCGTCATCCCTATGCCGGTGTCCGCGATGGTGATGGTCTTGTTCTCCTTGTCCGTGGTGATGGTGATTTCCAGAGGCTTTTCCGGCTGGTAGATGTTGGAATCCGTCAGTTGTTTCAAGCGCAGCTTCTCCAGGGCGTCGGAGGCGTTGGAAACGAGCTCCCGCACAAAGATTTCCCGGTCGCTGTAAAGGGCGTTGATGACAATGTCCAGCAGCTGCCGGACTTCCGCCTGGAATTGATGCGTTTCTGTATTCATATGGAAAAATGTGTTACGGGTGCCATTATAGGGACCTCGTCAAGGGGATGGACAGTTTTTAAGCGGTGGCAGGAACGCCCCATGTCACAAAAACGGCCTTTTTCCGTCCATGTTCCTGCCGGAGGATTTTTCCTTGAAACAATTCAGGAAACTGATCAGTATAGTTTTATAAACATGATCCTCTTACCATTCTTGAAAAAGGGAGCCCTTTTGCTCGCTCTCTGCGGCATGCTGGGCGGCGGCGTGCTTTCCGCCCAGGAGACCGGGTCCGTTCCGATTACGGAAGCGGGCCTGAAGGCGCTGGATTCCAACGTCTTCACCAATGACTTCATGCTGGCGCTGAAACCCAACGTCACGCGTGACCGCATCGCCAAAATCAAGGATCCCTTCGTGCGCGGGCTCGCCCGCCAGATGGCGGAGAAAAAATATGACCGCAAGGCGCGCGCCATCACGGCGGAACCGTACGAACCGGTCAAGGACCTGGCGGACCGCCTGCGCACCAGCCAGTACAGCAAGTTTGAAAACCCCACCGGCATCTTTTTTGAGGAAGGGGAGGACGTGCTGCTGGTCATGGAAGACCCCAAAGGGGAAAAACTGAACCTGGTCATCCACAACTTCGGGCGTGACGGAGGCCGCAGCTCCTACCCCCTCAAGGCGGGAATCAACATCATCAAGGCGAAAAACAAGGGGCTGGGCTACATTGAATACTTCACGCCCAACTACAAGAAAGCTCCCAAGGTACGGCTCTCCATCCCGTCCGGCAAGGTGAACGGCGTGTTCGTGGGAGGCGTGAGCAAGAACAGCGACTGGAAGAAGATGCTGGAAAATTCCCCCACGGAGGTGGTGGACATCGTTGGCAGCCGCGTGCACCTGGTTTATCCGGTGGAGGAACTCAAGAAATTCTGCCCGGACAAGGGGGAGGAACTGATCGTCCTGTATGACAAGATCATCGGCATGGAGCAGCAGATCATGGGCCTGTACAAGTACAAGATGCTGCCTAAAAACCGGATGTTCGGCCGCGTGATCTGGAATGGCTTCATGCACGCGGACGGCACGGGCGCCGCCTTCCACAACGGCACGATGGGGGAAGTGGGCAATCCGGACAAGATTCCCGGCAGCGCCTGGGGCATCGCCCATGAATTCGGCCATGTCAACCAGGTGCGCCCCGCCATGAAATGGGTATCCACCGGGGAAGTGACCAACAACATTTACTCCGCCTACGTGAACTACATGCTGAATCCCTCCAGCATGCGCCTGGAGCATGAACGCATCAACGGCGGGGACGGCAACATGATCGGCGGCCGCTTTAACGCCTACCTGAACAACGGCATCCTGAAGGGGGAAAACTGGCTCATCCAGGGCGGCCCGGACAAGCGTTCCGGCGGGGACAACCGTCCGATGGTGCACGACCACTTTGTCAAGCTGGCTCCCCTGTGGCAGTTGGAGCTGTATTTCAAGGTGGCCGGGAAGGGCAATCCCGACTTCTATCCGGACATCTTCTACAAGGCCATCAAGATGGACACCAAGGGCAAGAAGGACGGCGAGCTTCAGCTTGCGTTCATGAAGAACGCCTGCGACGTCTCCAAGCAGGACCTGACGGACTTTTTCCAGAAGACCGGCATGCTCAAGCCCATTGACCAGGAGCTGGACGACTACACCTGCGCCCGCATGACCATCACGGAGTCCGATTGCAAAAACCTGATTGCGTACGCCAGAAAGTACAAGAAGCCGGAAAGCCCCGTTATTTACTACCTTTCCGTCAACAGCGTGGAGGCGTACAAGAACCGCCTGCCCGTCCGGGGCGCCTACAACCAGGGCATCACGGAACAGGGCAACCGGCGCATCATCTCCCATGACGTGTGGAAAAACGCCGCCGTCTTTGAAACCTACAAGGATAAGGAAATGGTCCGCATCACCATGGTGGGGACGGATTCCAAGGACAACTCCTCCACCACGGTTCCCTATCCGGAGGGCTCCACCCGGATTGAGGCTGTTTCCTGGGATGGCAAGCGTACGCTGGCGTACGGCAAGCGTCCCGCCAAATAAAAGCTTAAGAGGTTAGCGTGTTCGGGCGCCGCCGTTCTCCGGAACGGCGGCGCTTTTTCATGGGAGTGTTCTCGCTCCATGACGGCCCTCCGGCCACAGGAAAGCGGCCAGGTGAATAACCGCCCCATACGTCTTCTCCGGTGTATTTTTATAGCCGCGTCCCGGGAACAAGGGCTCCCGCCCCTTGCAAAACCATGAACGGCAAACGCAGAAATTTCCCTTTGCCGCGCTCGGGATAAGTTCAGGTACGAAAACCGGAATGCTTTCGCTCTTATCAGGCCTGCTGCATGCCCAGGATACCGTGGCTGATTTCTTCATCGTGAAGCTCCATCTTGCCCCGGAACCTGCGTGGCCTTTTCCGCCTGTACTTACTTCCGGTTTTCCGGTAAGAGGTGAAGAAGCAAGCATGGCCGCTATCGTCAACGACCTCAGTGAATATTTGAAAACCAGTCCTTATATTGACTGGAAGCATGAGCTGGTGCTGGACAGGGCCGCCCGGCTCCGCGCCGCAGGTAAAGGAGAGCTGGAATGGATAGCAGGCGCCTACCGCTTCGTGAGGGATGAAATAAGCCATTCATGGGATGCGCAGGATAAAAGAGTGACGGTTTCGGCGTCAGACGTGCTGCGGGAGAAAACGGGCATCTGCTGGGCTAAGGCGAATCTGCTTGCGGCCCTGCTCAGAGCCTGCGGCATCCCGGCGGGGATATGCTACCAGCGGCTGACGCTGGAAAATACGCCGGGAAGCGGGTACTGCATCCATGCCCTGAATGCGGTTTTTCTGCAGGATCCGGGCAGGTGGATCAGACTTGACGCCAGGGGCAATAAAGAGGGCATCCGGGCGGAGATGGATTTGGAGAAGGAACGGCTCGCGTTCCGCGTGAGGCCGGAAATAGGGGAAGCGGATTATCCTGAAATTTACGCGGAACCCTTGCAGCTCACCATGGACGTGCTGGAAAACAGCACGGACGCCCTGTACATGTACCTCCATTCCCTGCCGGGAGAAATTTAGCGGAACAGGCGGCTGTTCCGTGCTTCTGCTCCGAATACAGGAGGAACGGTTCCCGGGGCGCCGCAGGCCTCTGCGGTTTCTGAACGGAATGCGGCCAGGGACTGCGCCCTTTTTAATTATTCCTTCGCTGACGCTTGATTTTCTTTCAATTGACGCAAGAGGTTAAGCCGCTCCAGACGGCTGCATATGGAACATTAACGCATAAAAAAGCCTCTGCCGTTCGGCAGAGGCGGTGACGGAAAGAATCAGTTCTTGCAGCAGGATTCCCCGCTCCTTGGGCAACCGAGGCGCGCCTTCAGGATGCGCTTGAAATCCGTGCCCAGCAGGATGAAGCCTCCGGCCATCATGGCGATATCCTTGATGACGAGGCGTCCCGCCCCGGACAGATAGGGGAAGCCGTGGTTGGGTCCGCCCAGGTCGGGTACCCACGTTTCCGGGGTGGTTATCAGGAAGGACAAGGTTCCGGCGGTCATGATGATGAGCAGGCAGTCGCCGATGAGGCCCACCTTCGGGAAAAAGAGGCCCAGCAGTACGAGCGTGCCGATGGAGACGATCAGGATTCCCAGCCCGTAGGCAAAGCCGTAGGTGTTGTTTTCCTTGTGCCATGCGATATTGGCCGGCACCATGGCTCCCTCCTTATTCATGTGCTGCTTGTATTCGGGAGCCTTCTTGTCGTAGAAGAAACTCATCATCGGGCTGTTGGCTACGAAGGGAACGATGCCGTCCGCTTCATACTGGAAGGCCTTGAGGCCGCCAATCCAGGCAAAGACGATGAAGACGGCTACTCTCAGAAAATTGATGCCGAACCGTTGGACGGTCTCGGCGTATCGGAGGCATTTTTCAGGGGACGGGCATGTAGTAGGCATATCCGCTTGTAATACTGAAAATATTCATCGTCAAGGGAATTTAGTTTAATTCCAAATATTCCTATAGGAATATAAAATGCAGACAAGCCGTAAGACATTCTTTTTTAATATGATGGTGTTTTTTTTAGATGTGAGTGGAAAACTGGAAAAGGAGGGATATAAATGGCTGCGTTTCCAGAGCTTGGCTTGCTGCGCTCCCCGGATGGATTCCCCAAGGCCGGGAGGCCTTCATTCCCAGGCGGCCTGTTTCGTTCAAACTGCGGGAACATGTCTTCCTCTGCCTTTCCTGATGGCTGCGGTGCCGGGGTCAAGAGGGTGATTTGTTCCACGTTCGGCTTCCCTCATTCTGCGGGGTTCATGCTTCGCATTCCGTCCAGCCGCGCAAACCGTTTCCCGGGCCCCCTGCCGCATACAGCCGGAAAAGTTTTTTACTTTTGAACGGGGGCGGGGGAACGGCTGTATAACATGGGATGGATAAGGCAGGAACTTCCGGAAGCATGAAGGGAAAGATGCTGCTGCTTGTGGCCTTTTTGATCATTTGTTTCAATCTGCGGACCGGATTTGACTCTCCGGACCCGCTGTTGGGAACGATTGAAAAGGATATGGGCCTTTCCCTTGAAAATTCAGGGCTGTTTGCCCTGCTGCCCGTGTTTGTGCTGGGCGTGGCCGCGCCCATTTCTCCGCGTGTGGCGCGCTGGCTGACGCCGTGGAAGATCATTTTCTGGTTCCAGCTTCTGGCCGTGGCCGGTATTTTTTGGCGCAGCTGGGACGGCGTGGCGGGCCTGTACGGCGGCATGGTCCTGATGGGGCTGGGCATGGGGATTGCCGGAGCGGCTATTCCCGGACTGATCAAGCACCAGTTCCCGGACCACGCCTCCGCCATGATGGGCATTTACAGCGCCATGATAGGCGTGGGGAGCGCGGTGGCCTCCGGCCTGTCCGTTCCCATCTCCAACATGCTGGGCGGCTGGCGCTTTGGGCTGGGAATATGGATTATTCCCATCCTGCTGGGAATGCTGGTGTGGGGCGCGTACTTCCTCAAGCATCCGGTAGGAGTGTTCCAGCGCGATCCGGATTCTTCCGGCCGCAACCTGCTGCGCAGCAGCAAGGCATGGCAGGTCACCATCTTTTATTTGAGCCGGGTGGGGGCAGCCTATTTCTTTTACACCTGGATTCCCATCTTCCTGAGGCAGCGCGGCATGAGCTACGTGGACGCAGGGTTCATCCTTTCCGTAGCCATGTTTGCCCAGCTTCCCGCCACGCTCTCCGCCCACGCTCTGGAAAAAGCCACGGGGGGCCGGGGCCTTCTCATCGTGATGGCCATGGCCCTGGCGGCTCTTTCCTGCTGGGGCATCCTGTATCTTCCGCTGGACTGGGCTGTCTGGATGGCTATTCTGTTCGGCCTGGCGACGGGAACCGTTTTCAGCCGCGGAATGGCGCTGATGGTGGAACGGGCCAGAACCCCGTCGGAGGCGATCAGGCTTTCCGGCATGTCCCAGGGCATCGGCTTCACCATGGGCGCCGCCCTGAGCCTGCTGTTCACCTCCTTCCTCCACCAGGGCGGTTCCTTCCTGCCGTTCTGCCTGGTTTATACCTTTTTCTGCGTGCTCGGCATGATTTCCGGCCGCATGTCCGCCCAGCCGGGGTATGTGTGATATGTTCAGGGAGATGTTAGATATTAAGAATTAGCGGTTAGATGGAGGGAGATGGTGGTTTTCCCCTTCTTCTTTCCGCTTCCTGCCTTTTGTTTTTTGGAGAAGGGCCGCCGTCCGAAGGGCTTGACGCTGGCGGGGGGGACGGGTAAGCTCTTGCCCGTCAAATTTTATGAAGGAAGAGATTGTACGCATTCAACGGGATGCCCTGGCGCGCATTGCCCAGGTGTCTGACAGGCGCGGCGTGGAAGACGCGCGCGTAGCCATCCTTGGCAAAAAAGGGGAACTGACCATGGCCCAGACGGGCATGAAGGACGTTCCCAGGGAGGAAAAGCCCGCCGTCGGCCAGTTGCTTAACGAGGCCCGCAAGGCTATTACGGAAGCGCTGGACGCCAAGCTGGAGGAAGTGCAGGCCCAGGCGGACAAGGCCGCCGTGGCCGGCGTTGACCTGACGCTTCCGGCCCGCTCCCTGCCGCAGGGCGGCCTGCATCCCCTCACGATCGTGCGGGATGAAGCCATCCGCATTCTGCGCCACATGGGTTTTGCCCTGGCGGACGGCCCGGAGATTGAGGACGAGTTCCACTGCTTTGACGCGCTGAATACGCCGGAGGACCATCCGGCCCGCAATGAGAAGGATACGTTTTACTTTGATTCCGGCAAGCTGCTGCGTACGCACACCTCCACCGTGCAAATCCGCTCCATGGAGAAGCAGACGCCCCCCGTGCGCGTGATTTCCCCCGGCTCCGCCTACCGCCGTGACGAGATTGACGCCACGCACCTTTCCGCCTTCAACCAGCTGGAAGGCCTGTATGTGGATACGGACGTTTCCGTAGGCGACCTGAAAGGGACGCTGGAATATTTCCTGCGCGCCCTCTTCGGTTCCGATACGGAAGTGCGCTTCCGCCCCCATTTCTTCCCGTTCACGGAACCCAGCTTTGAAATTGACGTGAAGCTGAAGGTGGACGGCCAGGAACCGCGCTGGGTGGAGATCGCCGGCTGCGGCATGGTGGACCCGAATGTCTTTGAAGCCGTGGACCGCGAACTGGGGCTGGAACCCGGCGTGCAGGCCCGCTACACGGGGCTGACCGGATTTGCCTTCGGCATCGGCCTGGACCGCCTGGCCATGATCCGCTGGGGCATCCGGGACATCCGCGCCCTGATTGAGAACGACGTGCGCTTCCTTGCCCAATTCCAATAATTTTTACCTTACCCAGATATGAAAATTTCCCTTAACTGGCTTTCCCAGTATATTGACCTGGCCGGCCTGAGCGTGGATGAAATGTCGGACATGCTGACCTTTGCCGGCATTGAAGTGGAAGACATCCGCCAGCAAGGCGTGGACTCCCCGTATGTGGTGGTGGCCCGCGTGGCCTCCGCGGAACAGCATCCCCAGGCGGACCGCCTGAAGGTCTGCCAGGTGGACGTGGGAGACGGCACGCTGCACCAGATCGTGTGCGGCGCGCAGAACTACAAGGTGGGGGACAAGGTTCCTTGCGCCCTGCCGGGAGCGGTGCTGCCCGGCAACTTTGAAATCAAGGTGGGCAAGCTGCGCGGCGTGGAATCCCGCGGCATGCTCTGCTCCGCTTCCGAACTGGGGCTGCCCGACAAGGAGCACGGCCTCTGGATTCTTCCGCAGGAGCTGGAAATCGGCACGCCGATCTCCCAGGTCGTCAAGGCGGATACGATGGTGGAAGTGGAAGTGACGCCCAACCGTCCGGACCTGCTTTCCCACAACGGCATGGCGTATGAACTGGCCGCCATCTCCGGACGGGAGTACAAGCCCGTTTCCATTGACGATGCCGGGGTGGAGCTGGAACCCGCCGGGGACTTCGTGCGGCTGGACCAGCCGGACCTGAATCCGTACTACACCGCCGTGAAAATCAGCGGCGTGAAGGTGCAGGAAAGCCCGGAATGGCTGAAGGAACGCCTGGTCGCCATCGGTCTGCGCCCCATCAACAACATCGTGGACGTCACCAACTACGTCCTGCATGAACTGGGCACGCCCCTCCACGCGTTTGACGCGGCGAAGGTGCAGGGCGGCATCATCACCCGCACCGCCTATGAAGGGGAAACCTTCAAGGCCCTGGACGGGCAGGAATACACCCTCAACTGCACGGACCTGGTCGTTGCGGACCAGTCCGGCAAGGCGCTCGCCATCGGCGGCGTGATGGGCGGGGAGGAAAGCGGCGTGACGGACGCCACTACGGACGTCATTCTGGAATCCGCCTGGTTCAAGCCCTCCTCCGTGCGCGCCACGTCCCGCAGGCTGGCCCTGTCCTCCGACTCCTCCTACCGCTTTGAACGCGGCACCTCCGCCTGGAACGTCCTGCGCGGTTCCGTGCGGGCCGTGGAACTGATTCTTCAACTGGCAGGCGGCACGGCCTCCCAAACGTATGTGGCCGGCGCCCCCGTGGCGAATCCGGCCCATGCCTGCATGCCTTCCTGCGGGGAGCCGGACGGCCCCGTTTCCGCGTTCGCTTCCCTGAAGCAGGGGAAGGGCGCCACGGTGACCAATGAACTGGGCTTCGTGAAGCTTCCCTGGAAGGCTCTGGACCAGATGTCCGGCGGTTCCATTTCCCATGAGGAAGGCGCGCGCATCCTGGCGGCGCTGGGCCTGATGCAGGTTCCGGATGCCCCGGAATGCTGGCTGATCCCCCCCCACCGCCTGGACCTTACGCGCCCGTGCGACCTGCTGGAGGAAATCGTGCGCGTCTTCGGGCTGGACGGCATTCCGTCCCGCTTCTCCGGCCCCTTTGTCGCGGAATCCCCGGTAGACGTGGCCTACAATTTCCAGATGGGCCTGCGCCGCAAGCTGGCGGCCCTGGGGTTCTATGAAACCCAGACCATCAAGCTCATCGCCTCTGAAGCCGCTGACGGCACGATTGCCCAGGTGAAGGACGCGCTGCCCCTGCGCCCCCTGCAGGACGGTGACCTCATCCGCGTGTCCCTGCCGCTCAGCGAGGACCACTCCGTGCTGCGCCCCGCGCACACGCCCGGCCTGATTGCCGCCGCCGTGCGCAACAGCAACCAGGGCGTCTCCGGCCTGCGCTTCTTTGAACTTGGCCGCGTTTTCCGCAATACGGGCGGCGGCAAGGGCAGGGACATTGAAACGGATACGCTGGGCATCCTGCTTTCCGGGGACCGCACGGCGCGCTCCTGGGCGGACCCCAGGCCGGAACAGGCCTCCTTTGAAGACCTGCTGGCCGTCATGGAAGGGCTGGCTCCGGGCCACCGCTTTACGCTGACCCCTGCCAAACCGCGCGAACAGGCCGCCCTGGGGGCGGACGTGCAGCTTGACGGGAAGGCCTGCGGCTACTTTGCCCGCCTGTCCCTGGCGCGTTGCCGGGAGCTGGGCCTGGACCAGCCCGTGTACGTGGCGGAACTGGACCTCCGCAAGATGCAGGAAATCCTTACCGCTCCCGTGAAGGCCGCGGAACTGCCCCAGTTCCCCGGCTCCTCCCGTGATGCGGCCATGGAACTGCCCCTTTCCACGCCCAATGCGGACATCGTGAAGGCCATTGAAGCCGCACGGGAAAAACTGCTTGTCAGCTACTCCTGCTTTGACGTATTCACGGACCCCTCCGGTGAAAAGCTCCCGGCGGACCGCAAATCCATTGCCTACACCTTCCTGTACAGGGATCCGGCCAAGACCCTCACGGCCGCGGAAGTGGACGCCGCGCACCAGCGCGTGCTGAAAGCCCTGGCGGACAAGGTAAGGGGCCTTTCCTTCAGATAACCCCCCAACAGGCCGCGCGTTTCATGAACCGGAACGCGCGGCCTCCTTTTTATCTTCCATGCACCTGCCTACCCTGCGCCATGCGGGCCTGATAGCTACCCGTGTCCTGATGTTTGCGGCGTGGTTCGGCCTGTCCGTGTGGGCGGCCGGGGTGGTGTTTTACAATGTATGGGGCGGCGCCGTTCTGGTATGGCTTTACGTAGCCGCCATGGCCTGCGCTTTTGTTTTCCGCAGGAAGCGGCCCGTATTCTGGCGCGCCTCCTGGGGCGTGCTGGCCCTGCTGCTGGCGTACTACCTGTGCATTCCTGCGACGAACGGCAAGGAGTGGCAGCCGTCCTGGAGCCGCCTGCCCGCCGTGGAAATCAACGGGAATGAAATCCTGGTGAAGGACGTGCGCAGCTTCGTTTACCGGACGGAGCGGGACTTTGACGTGCGCTACGTGACGCGCCGCTTTGACCTGGACAAGCTGTCCACGCTGGACTTCGCCGTGAGCCACTGGGACGGCATGGAATTTGTGGCCCATACCATGCTCTCCTTCGGCTTTGAGGACGGAAGGCATCTGGCCCTCTCCGTGGAAACGCGCCTGCCGGAAGGGGTGGAGCAGGGGACCGTTCCGGGCCTCTACAAGCAATTTAACGTGATTTACATTCTGGCGGACGAGGAAGACCTGTTCGGCCTGCGCACCAGCTACCGGAAGGAGGACATGTACCTGTACCGCATCAACATCGGCAGGGAAAACCTGAAAAAAGCCTTCCTGGGCTTTGCGGAAAAAATCAACAGCCTCCACGAACGCCCGCGTTACTACAACACCGTCACCGCCAACTGCACGACGGAGCTGGTGGATACGTTCAAAAACTATCTGGGCGTGCGCCGCTGGCAGTGGACGCCCCTCTTCAACGGCATGTGCGACCAGGACGCCTATGACCGGGGGGAGCTGCTCCATCTGCCCGGAGAAAACTTCCGTGAACTGAAAAAACGTTCCTTCCTGGGGCATGGCGGGGATGGCACGGACTGGGCAGCCCTCCGCCGCCGCTGGGAGGAGGGCTGGCGCACGGACCCGTCCGCTCCGGTCAAAGAGTAGCGAACTGGAAGTGCATCCAGTCGTAATCGCGTGCGCGTCCCAGGGATACGGCCCCCTCCGCCTCCACGAACTGCCAGAAGGCTGCGTACTCCGGTCCGGACAGTACCGCTTTCGGTGCAGGGATGTTCAGGCCGTTCCTGTCCGGGTCCATATCCACGGCAATGCCCCAGGCATGCATGGAAGTGGCCTTGCCGCCGATGATGGAGCGGTTGTTGAAGCAGCCTCCGTACAGGTCCAGCCCCAGTTCCCGTATCTTCTCCATGCCGTAATGGTCCAGGGTGGCCCGGAAAATGCGGAGGAGCGGTTCCGCCACCAGCTTGTGGCAGCGCATGGTGGAAACGGTCGTGTTCCTCTCCCATGCCAGCCGCATGATATATGGCAGCCGGATGCTGGTCATGTTGCTTTCATCCCCCGCGCGGCCGAAGACGGACTTCCCGGAGCGCACTTCCTCCTGGCTGGGCCAGGAATGTTCCGGCTGGCGGATGTCCAGTTTTTCCATCAGGGCCTGCGCCGTCCGGGGGCCGGGGATGCCGTCCGCATCCAGTCCCAGATGCTGTTGAATCAATTTCCAGTGTTCTTTCATAGGAGTTCACGCTAGGGGTTTCCTCCCGTAAGTTCCACATTTTTCCTGCCAGCGGCATTCCTGCCTTTCCGGAAGGGGAGAAAAAGAAGCGGGGTGTCTTTTATGTTGCGGAAAGGACTCATTCTGCTACACTTTTATTCACCTTTTATTTTATGAATTCAGAACCATCCAACGTTGTCAAATTTTACAATGGGGAACAAATTCCCCTGGAACTGCATAAAGTCCGCGTGGTGCAGAAGCTGCATCTTGTCCCCGTGGAACGCCGTCTGGAAGCCGCGCAGGAAGCCGGGTTCAACACGTTCCAGTTGAGCACGAACGACGTTTACCTGGACATGCTGACGGATTCCGGCGTCAACGCCATGAGCGACAACCAGATCGCCGCCATGTTCCGTGCGGACGACGCCTATGCCGGTTCCCAGAGCTTTGACCGCCTGAAGCAGGCCGTATGGGACGTCTTCGGCAAGGAATACCTGCTTCCCGCCCACCAGGGCCGCGCCTGTGAAAACATCATCGCCCGCACCTTCGTGAAGCCCGGGGACGTGGTTCCCATGAACTACCATTTCACCACCACGCACGCCCACATTGACCTGAACGGCGGCAAGATTGAGGAACTGGTGGCGGATGACGCCGTCAACCCGGTCAGCACCAACCCCTTCAAGGGCAACCTGGACCCCGCCAAGCTGCGCGGCTGCATCGCCCGCCATGGGGCGGACAAAATTCCCTTCGTGCGCATGGAAGCCTCCACCAATTTAATCGGCGGCCAGCCTTTCTCCATTGCCAACATGCGTGAAATCCGCGGCATTTGCGACGAATTCGGCATCATGCTGGTGCTGGACGCCTCCCTGATCGGGGAAAACGCCTACTTCATCAAGATGCGTGAAGACGAGTTCAAGGACTCCTCCTGCGCTGACATCCTGAAAACCATGTGCGGCCTGGCGGACCTGGTATACTTCTCCGCCCGCAAGGTTTCCTCCTCCCGCGGCGGCGGCATCTGCACGAACGACCGCTCCATCGCCAAGAAAATGGAGCACCTGGTTCCCCTGTTTGAAGGCTTCCTGACCTACGGCGGCATCTCCGTGCGTGAAATTGAAGCCATGGCCGTGGGCCTGTATGAAACCACGGACCTGACCGTGATTTCCCAGAGCCCCTCCTTCATTGAATACTTCATCGGCCAGATGGTGGACATGGGCATTCCCTGCGTGACCCCCGCGGGCGGCTTGGGCGCCCATATTGACGCCGGGCGCTTCCTACCCCATATTCCGCAGGAGGACTATCCTGCCGGGGCCCTGGCGGCGGCCTTCTTCATCGCCTCCGGCGTGCGCGGGATGGAACGCGGCACGCTCTCCAGCGTCCGCGACGAAAACGGCGACGACATTCTGGCGGATGTGGAACTGCTCCGCCTGGCCTTCCCGCGCCGCGTCTTCACGCTGTCCCAGGTCAAATACGTGGCGGACCGCATGAAATGGCTCTACGACAACCGCGACCTGATCGGCGGCCTGGAATTCGTGGAGGAACCGCCCGTGCTGCGCTTCTTCATGGGCAAGCTCCGCGCCAAGAGCGACTGGCCTGAAAAACTGGCGGCCAAGTACCGCCAGGACTTCGGGGAAAGCCTGTAAGCGCATTTTCTCAGTTCTCAACCATTTGCAAGGGCTGAACCGTCTGGTTCAGCCCTTGCCGTCATGAAAGTCTTCCTGCGTGGAAAGATGCAGCGGGCATGCTGGGGATATGTCCTTCCTTCGTTATTTTTCCCACTGTCGCGTTGCTGGAAATAAGGGGCTGCCGCCCTTATCGGCTCCGAACGGAACATGAAAAGGGTAAAAAAATCCCCTTTGCTGCGCTGCGGAAAGGGATTCGGCTAAGAGGCCGGAAATCCGGACAAGCCCGGTAGAACGGAAAGCGAAATTTCAAGCCCGCAGGGCAAATGAATCTGAAATGCTCCTTCACTCCCTGCCGCAATAGAATACCTTAGATTACTCATTGATGGCGGAATTTCTCCCGGCGTTTGCAGGAGAACCGCATGCCTGCGCGGCAACCTGATCAGAATGCGGACAAAGGCCGCATCTGTTTTTAAAAGAGGGCTCTCTTCCTCTCCATCCGGTTTCATGGCCGCAAGTGCCTTCAGCGCTCCTGGCTGCGGATAAACTCGAGCATGGCGCGGATGTCCTCCGCGGCCATGGCCGTCTTTGACTTTTCAATCAGAAGATTGCGCCCCGTCATGATGTAGGACGGGAAAATGCGGAGCCCCATGGCATGAAAGGGCGTCCTGCGGAGCTTGTAGGTGGAGCCGGCGGGAATGGCGCTCTTCCCCGTCTTGCTGCGGGCAATCATGTTGAACGCCTTTTTGGCTACATCCCCCATCAGCATCACGGAGCGGAGATTCGGGAAAAGGGACAATTCCCGTTCCAGCACGGGGAGGCTCTCTTCAATCATTTCCTGCGGCACCGCGCTTTCCCTTTTGGGCCTCTTGACGGCGTTGGTGATGTAAATGCCGGCTTCCGTCACGTCACGGATGGAAGAGGCTGGGAGCCCGCCCCGGCGGAATAGGGGCAGGGCGGTGGACAGGTACAGCGGCGCGGGGGCGTTCCCGTAAAAATCGTCTTCCGGGCATTCCGGAACCACTTCATTGACCATCACGGCCAGGATGGACGCCGGGTCCACGCACAGGGAAGGGAGCTGCATCCCCTCCACGGCCGCCGCCTTCAGTTCTTCCGCCAGGTCCAGCATGAACGGGAGGTGGGGGTCAGAAATTGATCAGGCCCTGCTTCCAGCATATCCAGACGGCCGCCGCCGCGATGAGAAGGATGATGACGAAGGCGGTGCCTGCGGAAGATTTCTTTCTGGCCTTGGGCAGGGCTTTCCGCGCCACTCCTCCGGCTTGCAGGGTTCCTGCGGCCGCCATGGCGTTGATGTAATCGTTCCATGCTTTGGCGGAATGGAAGCGGCTGCGTTCATCCGGAGACAGGGCCTTGTCAATCCCGGAAAGGAAGTTCATGGGGTATGTCTTCCGCAGGGCTGCGTAACTGGTCACCTTCGGGTTGCGGTCCACCACGGAACGCTGGTCCGCCGGGTGGGGAACCTGGCCCGTAAGCAATTCGTAGAACGTGGCGCCCAGCTCGTACATGTCGCACCAGGGGCCGATTTCGCTCCGGCGTCCGGGGTAGAATTCCGGCGGCGTGTAGCCGGGAGTGATCTGGACGAGGCCCTGGTGCTGGAGGGTCTTGGTGCGCACGGCGCCGAAGTCGATCAGCTTGGGCGTGCCGTCCGGCTGGATGAAGATGTTTCCCGGCTTGATGTCGCAATGGTAAACCCCCATGGCGTGAAGGTAGTGCAGGATGTCCAGCAGGCGGAACAGAAGGTCCGTGGCCCGTGCCGGTTCCATGCTCTGTCCGGTGGCGTGCATGGTGGTCATCAGGTCGAACAGGGTCTGCCCCTGGATGTTTTCCATAACGTAATAGCAGGTGCCGTTGGCGTCAAACATGTCGAACACCTGCACGATGCCGGGGTGGTTGAGCTGGGCCAGGACGGAAGCCTCCTGCCGGGAGTTGGAAATGCTCTGGGCGAAGTTGACGGCGGCCTGTTCGTCCCGCGGGTGGACGAAGCCGGTTTCCATGTCCCGGAAGGCGTAGGCGTCCGGCATGCATTCCTTGATGACGACGTACCGGGAATGGGGATTGTCCAGCGCCAGGTACGTAATGCCGAAGCCTCCGGCGTTCAGCACATTCAATATCGTATACTTGTCTTGCAGAACGGTATTGTTCGCAAGCGGGTAAACCAGGGTTTCTTGTTCCATGTCAGGGGGAGGGCGGGTTGGGGCCGGGAAAATCTTTAATTCAATACGCAAGTTCTGTCAAGAATCTCTCTGCCGTATTCAATAACAGGAAACCCGGAATTCGTATTCCTCCACGCTGCCGCGTTCCAGGCAGGCGGCCAGCCAGTCGAACAAGGCGCCGAATTCCCCGCCCAGGGTTTCCCCGGTATCGGCCTCCAGCGCCTTCAGGCGGCTGGAAGCCAGGCGCACGGGCGTCAGCTCCGCCAGCAGGGCGGCGCATTCCTCGTCCCCTGCCTTGAAAATCTCTTCCGCCCCCGGCAGTTCGCACAGGCGTTCGTCTGCAATTTCCAGGCACACGACGCCTACGCCGAATTCGGCGGCCAGTCCGCGCAGGGCGGCGCATTCGGAATCATCCGGAAGTTCCCCCACGATGACCAGTTCCCCGCACTGCGCCCAGCGGGACGTGGCCAGGGTCCTGAAAAACTCCCTCCTGCCGTCTTCTCCTCCGGGCATGCGGGCCACGCAGACGCTGCGGATGCCCATCATGGGCGCTCCGATCATGCGGCGGCGCTGGAGCGCGCTTTGGTCGAAGACCAGCGCGTTCCCCTCCCATTCCCCATCCGGCCATTCCACGACGGCCAGGTCCGGCTTCACCCATGAGGTTCCCGTTTCACTGGTGCTGAACACGAAAACCCCGCGGCCCGTGGTATCATACTGGCGCACGGCCAGGGCCAGCGCCTTGGCGCGGCAGTTCAGCGCGTCCGGTTCGTTTTCCCCCAGAAACAGGGGCAGCAGCCCCCTGGCCGCCGGCTTGCCGTCCCGGTCCCGAACGCGCCTGTAATAGCCCTGGCCGCGCTCCACCTTGGCGATTTCCGAGTCCGGCTCGGAGGCCATGAAGGAGAAATGGTAGCGCAGGGAGGCGTCTGAATACTCCTCACCCAGCCTCAGGCGCACCAGGCGGATGAGTTCGGTCCCCTTGATGGCCTGGGCCGGGTCGGAAGGCAAAAGTTCCGGAAGCAATTCTTCCAACTGGGATCGTAGACTCATACGCGCCCCATGAGAACACGGGAGGGAAGCTTCTTCAAGGCGGAAGGAGTTCAGCACATGAAATAAAAAGCTCTTTTATTTGTTCCGGAATACGGCAAGATGGTCCGCATGGCATGGATTACCTCCGGTTATATACCTTCGCCCAGGCGCATGGCCGTAATCGCCGGTACCACCTTCACGCAGCTCGTGCGGATGAAGGTGTTTCTCTTTCTGGGCCTCTTTGCCGTGGCTCTGCTGGTCCTGAGCTCCTTCCGCCTGAGCGCGGTGCTGGGGCCGGAAACCGGGGGAATCAATGAACTCGTTCTGCTGAAAAACTCCGCTTACGGCGCCATGCGGGTGTTCGGCCTCTTTTTCTGCGTGGCGGCCACGGCCCTGATTATCCCCAAGGATGCGGAAGACCGCATCCTGTACACCATCCTGTGCAAGCCGGTTCCTCGCATCGACTACCTGATGGGGAAGGTGCTGGGGGTGCTGGCCCTCACCCTGATCGCCGTGCTGCTGATGGACGCCGTGATGACGCTGGTGCTGTGGCTGCGGACGGATACGGTAGTGGCGGAGCAGATCGCCTCCCTGAAAGGCCGCTATACGGTGGAGGAAATGCAGCCGTACCTGGACAGAATCCGCCTCCAGGGCGCTACCTGGAACGTGCAGACGGGCCTGGGCGTCATGATGTGCGAATTCGTGGTCCTCTCCTCCCTCACGCTGCTGATGTCCTGCATGACGAACGGAACCATCATCAGCGCGCTGCTGACGTTCATGGTCTATCTGGCGGGGCTGTTCCAGACGCAGGCGCTCTCCCTGTGGGTGGGCTCCGGAACGGGAGGCATCTCCTGGTGGGAAATGGCGGGCAGCAGGCTGTTTGCCCTCATCTTTCCGAATTTCCAGATTTATTCCGTAACGGATTCCGCCCTGAACGGGCAGACCATTCCCCTTTCCCTGTTCGGCAGTCTGGCCCTGATTACGCTGGGGTACTTCGTCTTTCACATGACGCTGGCCGCATGGCTGTTCAGGAAAAAGGAATTTTAACCTGGAAAAGTATGGAAGACATCATCAATGCACGTTGCGGTTGGGCCGGAACAGACGTACTATATATAAAATACCATGACGAAGAATGGGGCAAACCCGTTACCGACGACAAAACCCTGTTTGAATTTCTGGTGCTTGAAAGCGCCCAGGCAGGCTTGGCCTGGATTACTATCCTCCGGAAACGCGAAGGATACCGGGAAGCCTTCCATGGTTTTGATGTGGAGAAAGTAGCGCAAATGACGCCGGAAGACATCGAACGGTTGATGCAATTTGACGGAATCGTCAAAAACCGTTTGAAAATCAATAGCACAGTCAATAACGCGAAACTGTTTATGGCTGTTCAGAAAGAATTCGGCAGTTTCTACCAGTATGCCCTGTCATTCTTCCCCGGCCGTCAGCCTGTTGTTAACAATTTCAAGACCCTAGGCCAAATCCCCGCCACATCTCCCGAATCTGACGCCATGAGCAAAGACATGAAAAAGAGAGGCTTCAAATTCTTCGGTTCAACGATCTGCTACGCTTTTTTCCAGGCGGCCGGCTTTGTGAACGACCATGTGGAAGGCTGCTTCTGCAAAGTAAATCAGGCGGAATAGACTGGAGCGTAACCGTTTACAATTTTTACGAATAATTTGCCACTGAAAGCTGGAGGAAACAGATGCAAAAGTTTATCTTTCACTTTCACAGGTTGTAATTAATATCTTTATTTTCTATAAACCGTTTATATTCTCGACCGCAAGAAAATCATCAACCATGAAAACAGGTATCATTGGACTGGGAAAAATGGGCGGCGCCCTCCTGCGCGGCATGCTGAAAGCCGGAGCGGTGTCCCCGGAGGAAGTCTGGGTGTATGACCACCACCATGAAAACGTGCAGGCCCTTCAGCAGGAATACCCTGGCGTGCATGAAGCGGCCACGGAGGCGGATGCGGCGGCCGCTGTGGAGGCCCTGATTCTGGCCGTTAAGCCGCACGGCGTACTTTCTCTCATTTCCTCCCTTTCCGAACGGGGGGAGGAGCTGCCGCTGTTGATCTCCATCGCTGCCGCCATCTCCCTGGATGACATGGAAGCCTGCGCCAGCGACGGAACGCGCATCGTGCGCGCCATGCCCAATACCCCGTGCATGGTGCTGGCCGGGGTCATCGCCTACAGCACGGGAGCCGCCGTGACGGATGAAGATGAGGAGGCGGCCCGGCGGCTGCTCTCCGGCTGCGGCTCCGTCTACAAGGTGGAGGAAGCCAGGATGAACGCCGTTTCCGCCATTTCCGGCAGCGGGCCCGCCTACATGTTTACGGTGCTGGACGCTCTTTCGGACGCCGGCGTAGCCATGGGACTGCCCAGGAAAACCGCCCTGGAAATGGCCGTGGAAACCATGCGGGGGTCCGCCCTCATGCTGGAACAGACCGGGAAGCATCCCATGGCGCTCCGGGATGAGGTGACTTCCCCCGGAGGCACCACGATTGCCGCCCTGAACGCGCTGGACGAATGCGGATTCCGCAATGCCTGGATTCAGGCGGTGAAAAGCGCCGTGCGGCGGGCGGAGGAAATGGAGGAGCATTGACGCATGCGCTCTTAAACGCTCCTGGGAACCGGATTGGCTAAAACGCGTGCGGCGCACCTTTACCTGCTCCGGAACGGCGTTTCCCTCTGCTTCCGGAGTTCCGGGCTTTGCAGGTTGAACTGGACTTTCCGGATGGATTTTAGCGGGATTCTGACTTTTCCCAGCGCTGCGGAACGCCCTTCCATGAAGCCGTCCCTGAGGGTCTCCAGGTTCAGTGAAAGGATGCTCTGGTCCGTCAGGAAAACGCGGGTGTCCGCGCCGTCCTCCGACAGTTTCTTCTCCTCCTGGCCTTTCTGGTCCAGGGCGCGCACCTTGGCGGTGGGGATGGTCACGTCATAGTGGTTCGACTTGATGCGGATGGAGCCGTTTTCCTGGAGGGAAATGGCTCCCCGGAGCACGTCTCCGTTCACCAGCAGGGCCTTGTCCCTGGGAGCGTCCGTGACGTACTTGGAAATGATGTCCTGTTCCTCCGCCAGGTGGGGGAGGGCGCCGTTCCAGTCAAACACGTTCAGGTTGAACACGGCCATGTTCAAGCCGTCGTAACCGCTCACGGCAAGAGTGTTGCCCGGTTTGAATTCATGCTTTTTGGAGGCTTCCCTGTCTTCTTCCTCATCGTCCCCGCTTTCATTCTCAAAGATATTGTCCATGTCCTTGACCTCTTCCCACCGGCCAACCTGTTCTCCGTTGACGTACAGGTAGTAATTGCCTTTTTCCGGGTCGGCGTAAAAATGAACGTCGGAACGCTTGACGCTCTTGTCGGCATACCAGTTCCGCTCCGTGTTCCTTTTCACCCTCCCCAGCGTCCGGTACTGGCCGGAACTATTCTTGGAGAGTTCCGCCTTTTCCAGGGAGAGGCCCAGGTCAATGCTGCTTCCGGAGTTGGAGTCCTGCCAGAGGGAGAGATTGATCCGGAATGTATTGGTATGGTAAAGGGAAAACTGTACATGGAGGCGGGACGGCATGGGGAAGGAGGTTTGCAGTTCCGTATTGTTGGAGCCGCGCATGATCCAGTACCCGTTGCGGCATTCCGGGAGCATGCTGTTGGCGGAGGACTTCCAGCCCTGGAGGGATTCCGTCGCGTTGCGCAGGTAGGCTTTCTGGGAGTCGAACCCGATGTGCCGCACGTACTTCCTGTTGACGGGAAGCAGGCCGCCCCACGCGGTTTGCAGTTGAAGGCTCTCCGTATCCAGCGCCTTCAGGGTGCCGTAAAACTCGTCCCCGTTGGCGAGCCTGATGACGGAAAACTGCTCCGGTATCTCCAGCGGACGGGAAGAAACCAGCTCGTCAAGCTCCTCCAGGTTGACATCCACGGGTTTGGAAAGAATGCTGGAGCGGACTTTCAGGTACGGGCTGTCCAGCGTGTCCGGGCTGCCCGGCAGTTTTTCCCCGGATTTAAGCGTAATGACCCCTTCCGCCCGTGCGGCGGGCGGAAGGGCGGCGGCCAGCAGGATGCAGGCGCCCAGGAAAAGCGTTATTGCTTGTTTCATGGCGGATATATCAGGGGGTGGAGCGGGATGGCTGTGCGGAATTCAGAAACTCCACGCGGGTGATGTTTTTCAGGGGCAGGGAAATCTGCCCGAGCTGCGGATGCCGCAGGATGATTCTCAGGGAATCCATGCTCAGGATGTTGCCGTGCAGGCGGGAGCCGTCCTTCATCAGAATGCTGTGGCATGCCGCAGAGCAGGAATCGTCCTTCTTGTTCTGCTCCGCGAAAAAGACGGTATCCAGATACTTGGCGGGGATGGAAAGCTCCCGGGGAATGCCCGGATATTCCTTGTCCGTGGAAAGAGTCAGCGTCTTATTCCTGCTGTTGTAGCCGCTGATGGAACCGGGAATGGCGTCCTCCTCCTTCGTCAGGACAAGGTCCGTTGCGGCATTTCCATTCTTGGTCACGGATTTGGCGCTCAGGGTGATGGAGGAAAGGGCCAGCCTGCTGATGGTCAGGGAGACGTGCCCTTCCATCTGGAGGCCGAAGGCGTCCCCCTGCAACGGTTGTTCCGGGGGGCTGGGGTCCGTCATCAGCTTGGGCGGCAGGTCTCCCACCAGCAGCTCGTAAACCTGCTCGTTCTCTCCCTGCCGGGAGGCCGTCAGCCTGATATCCACGCCTTCCGTCAGGGTAGGGGTGGGGATGTCCACTTCCCCCAGCACGATGATGCCGGACTTCTGTTCCCGGAGAAGGGTGCATTTGCCGGGAGCGATGCTGAGCATGAGCCTGTTCAGGCTGCTGCCGGAATTGGACCGGAAGGGAATGTTCTCGTTCCCTCCGAAGCAGAAGACAATGCCGGCGCGGTCGTTGTTGCCGTCCATCGTCATGGTAGTGCGGAAGGTGAAGGAAGAAGGATCCAGGCCGATGTTCTTGTACAGGGGAATCCAGGTGGGGTAGTCGCTGTTGCCCAGCCGGTACTGGTACTTGTCTCCCTGGATTTTCGGTTTCAGGGCGTTCATCAGTTTTCTTCCGGACTGGGTGCGGTAATCGTCCTCCCGGTTGCCGGAATAAACCCAGCTGTTGTCGAAAATCAGGGGTTCCTGCCAGAAGCCCTTTTCCTGGAGCGTATCCAGCCGGAAGCCGGCCACCTGGTCGCGGGGGATGGAACGCTCGTTGCCCAGCATGTCCCGGTACTGCACCTTGTCCTGCGTGATGGAGATGATGTTGCACGGGATGATGTCCCGGTGCCCCGTGGCCATGAAAATCTTGTCCCTGGCTCGCAGGTCCGGGGAGGAGGTGCCTGTGAAATAAAGCGCGCGGATTTCCGACGGGAGGATGACCGCGTTCTGGCGCATGGCCGGGTGCTTGATGACGATGCCCTGTTTGCCGTAGGAGACGATTTCCCCGCGGAGGCGGTAATTGCTGTCCGTGACCACGTCCACGACGGAATTGGCCCAGGCGGTCAGCAGGCAGGCCGGAGCCAGCAGGAGGGAAAGGCGGATTCTATTGTTCATAGATGGGTAAAAATCTGTAATTGAGCGCCAGGGAAAGCAGGGCCGCGGAGGTGGAATACGCTGCGGAATGGTCTGAGAGCCAGGAACCGTTGGGTGCCTGGGAGGCGCCCAGGTAGCGCATGTTCTTGTAATTCCATTCCTTCCATACCTCCTGGTCCGCATGGAACAGGGCCTGGGACATGTAATACTCAAAATAAAACGGGTAGGAGGAATCCCGGTAATTCAGGTTCTTTTTCAGGTAGGCCAGGGAATCCTTGAAGGACGGGTCCGTCTTGAGGCGTGCCAGGGACAGCGTCAGGGAGCCGATGGCGGTGAGGGTGACGCGGGGGCCCGCCGGGCCGGTATAGCCGTAGGCGCCCTTCTTGTCACGGCAGGAAGCCATATACTTGAGGCCGCGTTCAAAGGCTTCGTCCGGCACGGGAATGCCCGCGTTGCGCGCCGCGAACAGGGAGACGATCTGGCAGCCGGTCACCGTGCTGTCCGCATCCGTGGACTCCGGGGAATAGCGCCAGCCTCCCGTCTTGTTCTTCTTCTGGGCGGTCAGCGTCAGGGCCACGGCCTTCCGGAGGGCGGGGCCTATGCGGTCGTCCCTCACCATGCCGTAGGCCTCCGCCAGCGCCAGCGTGGCGAAACCGTGGTTGTACATGGAATCCCCAATGTAGCCGGATCCCCTGTTCTGCTTGGAAAGGATGTAATTCACGCAGCGGCGCACCATGGTGGCGTACGGCCCCGTGTTCGGGTCGTCCCCGTGGGCCAGCACGGACATGAGGCAGAAGCCGATGATGCCGGGCTCTTGCCCGTAGGTGCCATCATAGGTGCCGTCCGTCTTCTGGGCATTCTGGAGGTAACGGAGTCCCTTCACGTACATCAGCTCCACTTGGGGCGGCACGGGGGAAGACGTTCTCATGGAGGATTGGGCAGCGGCGTTCTGCGGCGCGGCCGCCATGCAGCAGGCGAGAAGAACGGTAAGGAGGATGGGGGCCTTTTTCATGGGGGAAAGGGAGTTATTGTTCATTCACGGACGGGAGCCGCCCGGCGGGCGTGCATGTTTACTTCTGAAGGGTTTTGTTGTAGGCGTCCAGCGCCTTGCGGAATTCGGAGGGCATGTCGTCCGCGGACATGCCGGTGGATTTGGGAACGGAGCGCGTTTCCGTAGCCATGTCCGGATTGGAAACGCCCTTCTCCTGGGTGGAGGCCATGTTGGATTTTCCGTCCGCTCCGTGTCCGGGATTGTTTCCCTTGCCTTTCTGGGAGCCGTTCTGTCCTTCTCCTTCGCCTTCTCCCTCCCCGTCCTGCTGTTCCGCAGACTGGGAATCGTTGTCCATGCCCAGTAGCTGGCGCAGCATGTCCATCAGGGCCTGTCCTCCGGGCTTGGGTTGTCCGCCGGCTCCGGTCATCTTGGCCTTGGCGGCCTGGTAGATCAGCTCAATCACGTCCGACTGGGCGGCCAGCGTCTGGCCGCCCGTATTGTAAACCTCCAGCAGGTCCACGGCGTCATTCATGGCATGGCGGCACTTTTTCAGCAGGTCCACCACATTCTCATTGGTTTCTCCCAGGATCAGGTCGGAGGTGTCCGCCTGGAGTTCGTCCTGTTGTCCGGCCAGCTTGGAGGCCGTTTCCTTGTGCTTGGCGGAATATTCCGGAGCGGGCTCCGGAGCGGCGGCGCAGGGCAGGGAAACTGCCAGAATCAGGGCGGAAAGGTTCACGGTATTCATGGGACTGGCGGAGTAAGGGTTTTGCGGTGTTCCTGCTCGGCGGCGCGGGTGCGCATGCGGATGTCCTGTTCCTGCTGGATCATGCGGATGATTTTCAGCATGAACTCGAACTCGGCGTCGGAAATGGAGGCCTGGTCGCCGCCGCCGCTTCCGCCACCGCCGCCGCCGCGGCTCTTCTTGTAATCGTCTATCAGCTTGGCCCAGTGGCGCAGGGTGGAGGCATACAGGCGGGACTCGTCAATGGAGCGGGCCGTAATCGCGTTCAGGATGTTGCCGTGCACCAGGTCCAGCTTCTCGCGGAGGGAGAAGGCGTTCATCTGGTTGTACAGGTCGCTGTAAATGCGTTCCCCGGTGCGGGACTTGTAATAGCTGAGGTCTTCCAGAATCCAGCCGATGTCCTGCGTGGAGGCGTTTTGAAGGGTGGCGATGGTTTCCATCTCCCGTTTGGTGGAGGGGTCAAGTTCCTCCATGGTCATGCCCACAATGATATTGATCTGGCCGGCAAGCGCGTTCGCGATGGAATCCTCCTTGGCGGCGGCCTGCTTGAGCCGCGCCACGAAGGTGCTGGCCTCCATGTCCTGCGCGGACTTGGAAAGCTGGTTCATGGCGTCTTTAAGCGCCTGGGTGGCGTCCGAATGGGAGCTCTCCCCGTCGTCCAGGTCCTTCCGGCTCTCCTGTTCGGAGCGGTTCTCGGAGGCGGAATCCCGGAACTGCTTCTGCGCCTTCTTCATGGGGCCGTTGGGAATGGGCTTGAGCATGGAGATGCCCTTCATGAACTCCTTCATGCCGGAGGGGTCTATCTGGGGGTTGCGGGAGGCCTCCTTGAACAGGTCCTCCGAGCGGTTGAGCAGGTCGCTCAATTCGCGCCTGTTGGTCTGTTCTTCATCCGCCAGGGCGTGCAGGCGTTCCTGGGACTCCGCCTTTTTCAATTCACTGCCTTCCATTCCTTTCAGGCGTTTCGCCTCGTCCGTCATGGCGTCCATGCGGCGGATCATCCCCTCCAGCTCGCTGGTGATGCGTTCCAGTTCATTGCGGATCATCTGGGCATGCTCTGATTTGGAAAGGACGAAGATGATCATGGGTTCCGAATAAACGCGTTTTCCCCCGGGCTTGTAATCCTGCGTGAACCCGCGCACGACGACGCGCTGGGGGGACAATTTCAGCGCCCTGGTCTGGAACAGGTACGTCCCTTTCAGGCTGGCCTGGGTGGGATGGCCGTCCGCCAGAACCTTTTCCCCGCGCAGGCCGGGAACGGGCTTGCCTGCCTTGGCCGGGTCCGGAGCGGCGGCGTTCTCTTCCTCATCGTCGTAAAAAGATTTTTCCCCCTGCCATTCCACCCCCATTTCCCGGAGGCCGAAATCGTCCGCCGCCTCCACCTCCAATTCAATGCTGGTGTCTTCCAACACGTAGCGGTCATTCTCCCCTCCTCTCAGGTAAATGGAAGGCTGCTTGTCCTCAATGGGTTCCAGGCGTATACGCACAGGCTGGGAGGTCGCAAGGCCGTCGCTGTCCGTCCAGGTGAGTTCTATTTCCCTGGGGTCTTTTTCCAGGCGGATATCCGGAATGACAACGCTGCTCCCTTCCACGCGGAGCGGCTTACCCTGCGCGTCCGCCGCGGATGCCAGGTTCTGGGAGGCAGTCACCTTCAACGTCAGCGTGGAGCCTTCCGGGGCGGAAATGACGCCTGCGCGCATGGCCTCCTGCCCGTCGGGGCGCGCCATATAGGCGGGGTAGGCCACGGTGGCCGTAGCGCCCAGCAGGGAGGGGCGGGCCTTCGGAATGATTTTCAGCCGCCGCACGACGTCCCCCGCGAAAAACTCCAGCCTGTCCGCCTGCTGCATGGGAGGAATGTGGATTTTATACGCGCCGTCCGTCAGGGGGGCCTGCTGGCGCACCCTGTTGCGGAAGAAATACTCTGCCGTCTGCGGGCGGGACTTGGTGGCGTCCGCCAGTTTGAGCTCATACAGGTAGCTTTCCCCCAGGGGAATGACCAGGGAATCCGGCGTAGGGTCCAGCTGGGTGAACGTATAGCGTTCCGGAGGATCGAACGGTTGGAGCCAGCGTTCCAGGGCGTTCCCCGCCGCTTCCGGGCTCACCAGGCATACGCCTGCCGTGCATAAGGCCAGGATGGCCAGCAGGACGAACAATTTCTTGTGGCTGGGCCTGGGGATATTCACCGTCAGATCCCGCGCGGACACTTCGCGGGCCACCTGTTCCATGGCGGCCGCTTTCAATTTTTCAGAACTGTACTGGCGCCCGTACTTTTCGGAATCCAGTTCGATGACGCCCAGGAGTCGGTCCCCAAGCGCCGCATCCGTCCGGGAAATCAGGCGCGCCAATTGGGCCTCCGTGCGCCGCTGCCACACCCACCGGAAGCTCCACCACGGGATAAACACCGCCAGGCCGGCCATGGCGGTGAAAAAAAGAATCCAGCCCACGGCGGAGGGCGTTTCCCACAATCTGTCGGAGAGGTACAGGAGAACGTAGGAAAGGATCACGGCAATGCCTGCAAGGCATACGGCTTCCAGCATCTTAACCGTTCTGAGGCGGCGGCGGAAGGAGTGAAGCTGCCTGACCAGCTGGGCAGGAAGTTTGACGGTAGTTGAAGGGGGCATGCTTAATCCCGGTATTTACGCTATTTACATCGTTTTTGCAAGCTCGCCGCGCGTGATGTGGCAAATTCGCGTTCATTGGGCTTGGAGTGTTTTTCTCGCTGGACTTTATAGTTTGATTTCCTAAAATAACGCTGCGCTTTAAATCTGGCCTGGTTTGCGCATGACTAAAAACCAACATATTAGGCCTTACCCATTGACTTCGCCATGCAACAGGGAAACAAAACAACGGCTCCGGAGGTTGACTTCGGAGAATTCGCACCAGCCACATACGCCGAATGGCGTGAGGCAGCCGTCGCTGCCTTGAAAGGGGCTGACTTTGACAAGAAGCTTTTTACCAAGCTTGTGGAGGGAATCACTCTGCATCCCATCTATAACAAATGGGATGAACACGCTCCGGTGGCGCCTGCCGGGCAATTCCCGTACCGCCGCGGAACGCGCGCCCTGGGCTATATGGAAAAGCCCTGCGAAATTGCCCAGAGCATTCCCGCCTCCACTCCGGAAGATTTCAACGGCAAGCTTCTGCACGATCTGGACCGCGGCCTCACTGCCGTGAACGTCCAGCTCAACTGCAAGTGCGGCTTAAAGCTGCGCAAGCAGGCCGACTGGGATACCGCTCTCAAGGGTGTGCAGCTTGACAAGCTGCCCGTGTACATCACGCCCGGCTCCTGCGGCCTGGGCACCTTCTCCATGTTCCTGAACACGTACAAGGCGGCCGGATTCAACACGGCGGACCTCAAGGGCGGCGTTCTGTACGACCCGGTGGGCAAGGCCGTGATGAAGGGCTCCCTCTGCGGGGGGAAGGGCATCTGCGCCTACTATGACCAGATGGCGGTGATGACCAAATGGGCCGTCGCCAACGCTCCCGCCTTCCAGACCATCGGCGTCAGCGGACTGCCTTATGCGGACTCCGGCGCTTCCTCCTTTGAAGAAGTGGGCTCCATGCTCTCTACCGCTGTGGCCTACCTGCGCGCCATGGAGGAACGCGGCATCTCCGTGAATGAAGCCGCCGCGCACATGCGCTTTACGGTCTCCATTGGAGCCAACCTGTTCCTGGAAATCGCCAAAATCCGCGCCCTGCGCGAACTCTGGGCCATCATCGTGAAGGAATGCGGCGGCAGTGAGGAAGCTGCCAAAATCAAGCTTCATGCCCGCACCTCCTTCTGGACCCTTTCCAAGGTGGACCCGTGGGTCAACCTTCTGCGCGGCTCCGCCCAGGCCTTCTCCGCCATCATGGGCGGCGTAGACAGCATTGACGTGCTGCCCTTTGACGCGGCCGTGCGCATGCCAGACGAATTCTCCCGCCGCATCGCCCGCAACTGCCCGCTGATTCTGCTGGGCGAATGCAACCTGGACAAGGTAGTGGACCCCGCCGGCGGTTCCTGGTACCTGGAAAACCTGACGGACGAAGCCTCCCGAAAAATCTGGGACGTCTTCCAGGGCATTGAAAAGGAAGGCGGCATCATCAAGGCCCTCAAGGCCGGTTCCATTCAAAAGAGCGTGAACGCTACCGCCGCCAAGCGCTATCAGCTGGCCGACCAGCGCCGCCAATCCATCGTGGGCGTCAACCAGTACGTCAACCTGGCGGAGAAAAAGCTGGAAACGCCGGAAGGCGCCGCCTGCGCCGCTCCCAAGGGACACAGCTGCTGCAAAAATGCGGACGTGCAGCTCCCGGAAGTGGAAATGAGCGTGGACTCCGCCTGCAAGGCCGCCAGTGAAGGCTTCTCCACCTGCCTTATCAACAAGGCTCTCGTGGCCGGCGCCGACTGCAAGTGCGGCGAACCGCTGGAAATGGAAGCCCTGCCGAAGCGCCGCCTGGCGGAACGCTTTGAATCCCTGCTTGCCAAGGCCGATGCCTGGGTGGAGGAAAAAGGCTCCCGCCCGATGGTATTCTTCGCGAACATGGGCCCGCTGCGCCAGCACAAGGCCCGTGCGGACTTCTCCCGCGACTTCCTGCGCGCCGGCGGCCTGGACGTGGTTTACCCGTCCGGCTTCCAGACCCCGGAAGACGCGGCCAGGGCGGCTGCGGAAAGCGGCTGCGCCGTGTGCGTGATCTGCTCCACGGACGACACCTATCCGGAAATCGTTCCCGCCTTCTGCAAGGCGCTCAAGGAAATCAAGCCGGACATGATGGTGGCCCTCGCCGGTTATCCGGCCGACCATGTGGAAGCGTTCAAGGAAGCCGGCGTGGATATCTTCATCCACGTCAAGGCCAACTGCTACAACACCGTTGAAGCTATCCAGAACAAGATCGGCCTCTAACAACCACCAACCTATTTTATTCAATGAGCAATATTCCTGATTTTGCATCCGCCTCCTATCCTGAAATCAAGGCCGGCGCCCCGGCCACGGCTTCCGGAACGGAAACCTGGATGACCAATGAACAGATTCCCGTGCCGCCCACCTACTCGGAAAGCGTGTACGACGACTGCCTGCATCTGGACTTTACCGCCGGTGTGGCCCCCAACCTCCGCGGACCGTACGCCACCATGTACGTGGCCCGTCCCTGGACGGTGCGCCAGTACGCAGGCTTCTCCACGGCGGAGGAATCCAACGCCTTCTACCGCCGCAACCTGGCGGCCGGCCAGAAGGGCCTCTCCATCGCCTTTGACCTGGCGACGCACCGCGGCTATGACTCTGACCACCCCCGCGTGGTGGGTGACGTGGGCAAGGCCGGCGTGGCCGTGGACTCCATCCTGGACATGGAAATCCTCTTCAAGGGCATTCCGCTGGACAAAATGTCCGTTTCCATGACCATGAACGGCGCCGTGCTGCCCGTGCTGGCCTTCTACATCGTGGCCGCCCAGGAACAGGGCTGCACGCTGGACCAGCTCTCCGGCACGATCCAGAACGACATTCTCAAGGAATACATGGTGCGCAACACCTACATCTATCCGCCTGATCCCTCCATGAAAATCATTGCGGACATCTTTGAGTTCACCTCCAAGTACATGCCCAAATTCAACTCCATTTCCATCTCCGGCTACCACATGCAGGAAGCCGGCGCCACGGCGGACCTGGAAATGGCGTACACGCTTGCGGACGGCCTGGAATACGTGCGCACCGGGATCAAGGCCGGCATTGACATTGACGCCTTCGCCCCGCGCCTCTCCTTCTTCTGGGCCCAGGGCAAGAACTACTTCATGGAAGTGGCCAAAATGCGCGCCGCCCGCGTGCTGTGGGCCAAGCTCATCAAGCAGTTCAACCCCAAGAACCCGAAATCCCTGGCCCTGCGCACGCACTCCCAGACTTCCGGCTGGTCCCTCACGGAGCAGGACCCGTTCAACAACGTGACCCGCACCTGCATTGAAGCCCTGGCCGCCGCCTGCGGCCACACGCAGTCCCTGCACACGAACTCCCTGGACGAAGCGATCGCCCTGCCGACGGACTTCTCCGCCCGCATCGCCCGCAACACCCAGCTCCATCTTCAGGATGAAACCACCATCTGCAAGGTGATCGACCCGTGGGGCGGCTCCTACTACGTGGAATACCTGACCAATGAGCTCATCCGCAAGGGCTGGGCCCACCTTCAGGAAGTGGAAAAACTCGGCGGCATGGCCAAGGCCATTGAAACCGGGCTGCCCAAGATGCGCATTGAAGAAGCCGCGGCGCGCCGCCAGGCCGCCATTGACTCCGGCAAGGAGCCCATCATCGGCGTCAACAAATACCGTCTGGAACAGGAAGCCAAGATGGACATTCTGGAAGTGGACAACACCACCGTCCGGGACGCCCAGATCGCCCGCCTGCAGAAGCTGCGCGCGGAACGTGACTCCGCCGCGTGTGAAGCCGCGCTGGAAGCCCTGTCCGAATGCGCCCGCACGGGGGAAGGCAACCTCCTTGACCTTGCCATCAAGGCGGCCAAGGCCCGCGCCTCCCTGGGTGAAATCTCCTCCGCCCTGGAAAAACACTTCGGGCGCCACAAAGCACCAATCAAACTCATTACCGGCGTGTACGCTCAAACCTATGGTCAAGATCCGCTGGTGGAGGAAGTCCGCAAAATGACGGACGACTTCGCCGAACGCACGGGGCGCCGTCCCCGCATCCTCGTCGCCAAGATGGGCCAGGACGGCCACGACCGCGGCGCCAAGGTGGTCTCCTCCGCCTATGCCGACCTCGGCTTTGACGTGGACGTAGGCCCGCTCTTCCAGACGCCGGAAGAAACCGCCAAAATGGCGATTGAAAACGACGTGCACATGATCGGCATGAGCTCCCTGGCCGCCGGCCACAAGGTGCTGCTGCCCGCCCTGGTGGAGGAACTCGCCAAGCAGGGCCGTCCGGACATCCTGGTCTTCTGCGGCGGCGTCATCCCCGCCCAGGACTATGACTTCCTGAGGGAACACGGCGCGGTGGCCATCTTCGGCCCCGGCACCAACATCCCGGAAGCCTCCAAGGAAATCATGGAAGCCCTCAACGAACAATACGCCGACTAAGGCCCTCGTTGGAAAAACAGCCTCAATCATCAGGGAGCCGGATCATGGGATCCGGCTCCCTTTTTTGTGAGCTCCCCGGACTCTCTCCATGGGGAGCTTTCATCCGGAATGGCAGTGAATGGACCTGATGGACAGAATGGACTTAATCTTTACTTTGTCCATGAAGTCCATGAAGTCCATTTCCGCGGCAATGGAACAACACTGCCTCCACAGGACTCTCTGGTCCAAAACCCCCCTTTTCATTGCTTTTGCATTGCCCCCCGCCGTCAAATTCCGTAGTCTCGTCCCGCCGTGAGCCGCACCTACCGCCATCGCTTGGATTACAAAAAGGGATTGATTCCCGCCCATACCGACATCTTCCGTGTAATTGACGGGGAAGGGGACGGGCGCCCGGGCGTATTCGCGGACCAGATGGGGGACCGCGTTCTGGTCTCCACGCGGGACTGCCCCATCCCCACGGATTTGGAACGCGAACTTCGTGAACTGGGCATGCCCGTATTCCACAAAAAGCTGGAACAGAATCAGAAGGAGGCGCCCGTGCAAATAGCCGGACCGGAACTCCCCCTGCAATTTACGGTCACGGAGCAGGGCGTGCGTTTCAAAATAGACATGTCCACCGGTTATTCCCAGGGAATCTTTCTGGACCAGCGCGACCACCGCCGCCAGGTGAGGGAACGGAGCGCCCCCGGCATGAGAGTGCTGAACACCTTTGCCTATACCGGGGCCTTTTCCGTTTATGCCGCCCTGGGAGGGGCTCAGACGACCACGCTGGACCTGGCTCAGCCGTGCCTGGACTGGGCCAGGGAAAACTTCAGCCTGAACGGCATTGATCCCTCCACCCAGTACTTCTGCAAGGGGGACGTCCGCCGCTGGCTGGAACGGTTCGCCAGGCAGGGCCGCTCCTTCCACGGCATTATTCTGGACCCCCCCACCTTCTCCCGGGATGACCGGGGAAGGGTGTTCCGGGTGGAATCCCACTACGGGGAACTGGTGGCCCAGGCGCGCGAATGCCTGGAACCCGGCGGCTGGATGCTGTGCACCAGCAACTGCCGCAAGCTGAGCCACGCGGACTTCCGCAGGATGGTGGCGGAAGCCGTTCCGGGCTTCCGGCTGACCCATGATTCCATGCCCCCGGACTTCACGGGGGAGGATTATCTGAAAAGATTGTGGATAGATTGGAAATAAATATTTTATGAAAATTTTTCCTCACTTCCGCTGACGCATTTTATCCTTTTGAAAACCGTCCCGGTCTGGTAGGAAACCGCCCAATTACTTTTTCCATGAAAAAACTAGCCTATGTTGCGGGACTCTTCGCGCTTACGTGCGTCCCTCTGCTTGCCGCCCTCTATGAAAACCTGGAAGTGGGAATGGACAAGGACCAGGTGCTGAAAACCCTGAGGCAGAGCAAGCAGCTTGAAGGGCCGCCCACGGATGCCCTCCTTTCACGCACCGGCCTCAACGGCGTATTTAAGACCAAACAGTCCATCGGCGGCCAGACCTTTTCCCTAAACTTTGACTATGACCCCTCCGGCGGCTTGAGGGCCGTTGTCTTCTACTCCCGGAGCAAATGCCGCGGTTCCGAGTATGAAACCAAATTGAAATCCGCCTACAAGGCTCTTCTGGTGGGCCTGACGGAAAAATTCGGGGAACCGGCGAACATGCCGGAATGGGTGGCCAAAGAATCCCTTCAGGAAGGCCGCATCCAGTACATGCACATGTGGAGGGTATCCCCCGGCGTCTTCCTGATGTCCGGTCTGGGCAACATGGGAGCCATGGAAGGGTATTTCCCCCTCTTCCGTTTTTCCGGGCCGTCCGGCATGCCCCCCGCCTCCAAAAGGGACAGGGATGAACTGAAAAGGGAATGGGCCGCCATCCCTGAATTCCCCGGCTTGAAGGAAGCCGAGCTCCACATCTCCGATGCCGTGCGCGCCATGGGCTCCAAAAAATATGAGGACGCTTTTGAATGCTTCCAGCAGGCGGCGGAGCTGGGCAGCCCCCGCGGCTACTGGGGCATGGCGTTCCTGTATGATCTGGGCAAATACGGCGTGAAGCGGGACAAGAAAAAAGCGGACGAAATGCACCGCAAGGCCGGAGCTGCCGGCTATGCCCCCTCCGCCTCCAAATTCGGAGCCACGTGGCCGGATGCGGCGCGGGCCCTGGGCCTGTCCGCCGCGGAAGCCCGGGAACAATCCCGCATACGCCACCGGGCGGCGGCGGAAGGCTATGCCTCGGAGCAATACAACCTGGGCGTGATGTACCAGACCGGCTTTGGACTGCCCAAGGATATGGCCAAGGCCCGGGAATGGTTCCAGAAAGCGGCGGACCAGGATGACGTGCAGGCCAAAAGCATCCTGAAAAAACTCCAGTAACTCTTTTTCCAATCCATTACTATCATGAGCCTATACGCACAACAACTCGTTCGCTACCCTGAACTGGGCATCTCCCTTGACTTTTCCAAACTTCCTCTGGACGACGCCTTCCTGTCCTCCATGCAGGGGCGGATAGACAGGGCGTTCGCCGACATGAAGGCGCTGGAATCCGGCGCCATTGCCAACCCGGATGAAAAACGCATGGTGGGCCACTACTGGCTGCGCAACTCCGCACTGGCTCCCACGCCGGAACTGAAAGCCGCCATTGATGGACCTCTGGCGGACGTCAAGGCCTTCGGCCGGGATGTTCTGGACGGCAAAATCACGCCTCCCCGCGCGGAACAATACTCCGCCGCCCTCGTCATCGGCATCGGCGGTTCCGCCCTTGGCCCGGAACTGGTGGCGGACGCCATCCCTGCCGCTGGGCTGGACATGTTCTTCCTGGATAACACGGACCCGGATGGCATGTACAGAGTGCTGGAATCCCTGCCGCTGGAAGAAACGCTCGTCGTCGTCATCTCCAAATCCGGCGGCACGCCGGAAACCCGCAACGGCATGCTGGTGGCCCAGGACTTCTTCAGGAAGAACGGACTGGAATTCGCGCCCCAGGCGGTTGCCGTCACGGGGGTGGGCTCCAAACTGGACAAAACGGCTGAAGCGGAAGGCTGGCTCAAGCGCTTCCCGATGGAAGACTGGGTGGGCGGTCGCACGTCCGTCATGTCCGTGGTCGGCCTGGTTCCCGCCGTGCTTCAGGGCGTGGACGTGGATGAACTGCTGGAAGGCGCGCGCCTGATGGATGAAAAGACCCGCCAGGACTGCGTGAAATGCAACGCCGCCATGAAGCTGGCGCTGGCCTGGTACAAGGCCACCAACGGCAAGGGGGAAAAGGACATGGTGGTTCTCCCCTACAAGGATGCCCTGGTGCTCTTCTCCAAATACCTTCAGCAGCTCATTATGGAATCCCTCGGCAAACGGCTGGACCTGGATGGCAACGAAGTCTGCCAGGGCATCTCCGTATACGGCAACAAGGGCTCCACGGACCAGCACGCCTATGTGCAGCAGCTCCGCGACGGCGTGAACAACTTCTTCGCCACCTTCATCGAAGTGCGGGAATGTTCCGCGGACGCGGTGGAAGTGGAAGCGGGCGCCACCTGCGGAGACTTCCTCCAGGGCTTCCTGCGCGGCACCCGCCAGGCTCTGGCGGAATCCGGCCGTTCCTCCATCACCATCTCCATTCCGGAAGTGAACGCCAAAACGCTCGGCATGCTGGTCGCCCTGTTTGAGCGCGCCGTCTCCTTCTATGCCTCCCTCGTGAACATCAACGCCTACCACCAGCCCGGCGTGGAGGCCGGCAAAAAGGCCGCGGGGACCTTCCTGGCCCTGCTGGGGAAAGTAAGGGCGGCCCTTGGCTCCACCCCGGAAACCGCCGCCCAGGTAGCTGCCCGGCTGGATGCGGACCAGGAAGCCGTGTACCACTGCCTGGTGCATATCGCCTCCAGTGATTCCTCCGTCAAGTGGGTCCAGGCCGCCTGCGCGGATGAAGACACCTTCTGCAAGGCGTAAAAATAAAAAACATATTCCTTCCGGCGGACGCTTATCTGGTTGATAAGCGTCCGCTTTTTATTTACAAGGACTGCCGCCGCTGCCGGCGTCCTCGTGAATCCTTAAAACTGTCTTGAAGAACCCCATCTTCAGGCGGACAATTTATCCGTTCCGGAAAACTCGGATTAATTTAATATTCTCTCTCAAAATCATGAAACCTATTCTTCTGGCGGGAAGCTCCTTGCTGGTTCTTTCCTCCTGCTCCATTACCCAGGAAAGCCCTGTGCACATAAAAGGTCTTTCCAACGTTTTGTCCTCCACAGCCTCGCAAGAATTGCAGAGGGCGGGGGAGGAAGCATGCCGCAAGGCCGGGTACAGCAACTTCAGTTCCAATATTCTGGTTTTTTCCACGGATGTATCCTACCATTTTACAGGCCGCGCAATCCTGGACATCGACCGGGTGCCAAGGAAGCAAATTCAGGATATCTGTTATATTTCGGAACCTCCCAATGTACGGATCAAGGGTAAAATGACGGTAGCCCGCACCCGGAATTATAGAATCCCGGGGATCATTCTTCCATTACTCCGTTGGACGGGCGGCACCATTTATGTGGAATGTCCGGTGGATATCCTTTATTACGAGCCGGATTCCTCCTTCCGGGAATCGCTTTGAAAAATGGAGCCGAGAGCACGGAGGCGGGGAGAAAAAGCGGAAGGTATTTTTCCCTAAAAAACATAAAAAACATTTCCGTTTTCCTTACAATTTCGAGTTGACAAAGCGAGGGGCGGCGGGCATCCTTACTCGACCCTAACTCGCTATCGGGTCTTTTGTTGGCTCCTGTGGTTGATGTTTGGGCAGAATCATTAATTCGACTACAACAATCGATATGTCCACCAATTCCTGCGCATGCAGCGCATCTACTGACAAATTCGTCTATTCCTTCGGCGGAGGGTCCGCCGACGGCAATGGCAGCATGAAAAATCTTCTGGGCGGCAAGGGCGCCAACCTTGCGGAAATGGCCCGCATCGGCCTTCCTGTCCCTCCCGGATTCACCATTACCACGGAGGTCTGCACTTACTACTACGATCACGAATGCACCTATCCCGCCCAGCTTGACGCGCAGATCAAGGAAGGCGTTGCCAGGATGGAACAGATCCTGGGCCGCAAGTTCGGTGATACGGAAGCCATGCCCATGCTGGTGGCCGTGCGTTCCGGCGCCCGTGAATCCATGCCCGGCATGATGGACACGATTCTGAACCTCGGCCTGAATGAAAAATCCGTGGAAGCCATGGTGAAGGCCACGGGCAACCCCCGCTTCGCGTGGGACTGCTACCGCCGCTTCGTCCAGATGTACGGCGACGTGGTGCTGGGCGTGCAGAAGAACCCGGATGAAGACCACGAACCCTTTGAAGCCGCTATCGCCGCCATCAAGGAAGAACGCTACGGCAACGCGGACGTGGAAGACACCAAGCTCTCCGCGGATGACCTGAAGGAACTGGTCTCCCGCTTCAAGGCGCTGGTGCTGGAACGCACCGGCCATGAATTCCCGGAATGCCCCTGGGAACAGCTTCAGGGCGCCATCGGCGCCGTGTTCGGTTCCTGGAACAATGACCGCGCCATCGTTTACCGCCAGAAATACGGCATCCCGTCCGAATGGGGCACTGCCGTCAACGTGCAGGCCATGGTGTTCGGCAACACGGGTGAAGAATCCGGTTCCGGCGTGGCGTTCACCCGCAACCCCGCTTCCGGCGAAAACGAATTTTACGGTGAATTCCTGATGAACGCCCAGGGTGAAGACGTGGTGGCCGGCGTGCGTACGCCCGCTCCCGTAGCGGCCCTTCACGACGTGATGCCCGCCGCCTTCAATGAACTGATGCGCATCCGCGAAGTGCTGGAAAACCACTTCCACGACATGCAGGACTTTGAATTCACCATTCAGGACCGCACCGTGTACATGCTCCAGACGCGCAACGGCAAGCGCACCGGCGTAGCAGCCTTCCGCATCGCCTGTGAAATGGTGGAGCAGGGCCTGATCGACTGGAAAACCGCCGTGCGCCGCATCCCCGCGGACCAGGTGGACCAGCTGCTGACCCCCATCTTTGACCGTGAAGCCATCAAGCAGGCCAAGATGCTCACCCGCGGCCTTCCTGCCGGCCCCGGCGCCGCCACCGGCCGCATCTACCTGAATGCGGAACGCTGCGTGGAAGCTGCGGACAACGGTGAAAAAGTGCTCCTGGTCCGTCTGGAAACCTCTCCAGAAGACCTGCGCGGCATGATTGCCGCTGAAGGCATCCTGACCGCCCGCGGCGGCGTTTCCTCCCACGCGGCCCTCGTTGCCCGCCAGATGGGCAAGGTCTGCGTCTGCGGCGCTGATGAAGTCATTGTGGACTACAACAACCGCACCGTCACCGTTGGAGGCATGACCTTCAATGAAGGCGACTACATGTCCATCGACGGAACGAGCGGCCTGGTGTACGCCGGCAAGGTGGAAACCTCCCCCTCTGAAATCATCCAGGTGCTGATCTCCAAGACCATGAAGCCGGAAGACAGCCGCACCTACCAGAACTTCGCCAGGCTCATGCAGTGGTGCGACGACTGCACGAAGATGAAAGTGCGCACCAATGCGGACTCCCCCAAGCAGACGGAAACCGCCATCGCCTTCGGCGCTACTGGCATCGGCCTCTGCCGCACGGAGCACATGTTCTTTGAAGGGGACCGGATCGACTTCGTCCGTGAAATGATCCTTTCCACCAAGAAGAGCGACCGCGTGGCCGCCGTTTCCAAGCTCCTTCCCTACCAGAAGGGCGACTTCAAGGGCATCTTCAAGGCGCTCAAGGGCCTGCCGGGCACCATCCGCCTGCTGGACCCGCCCCTGCACGAATTCCTTCCCCAGACGAAGGAACAGCAGCTTGACCTGGCTCAGAAAATCTGCATGCCCGTGGAAGTCATCATGCGCCGCGTGGCTGAGCTCCACGAGTTCAACCCGATGCTCGGCCACCGCGGCTGCCGCCTCGGCATCGCCTATCCGGAAATCACGGAAATGCAGGCCCGCGCCATCTTTGAAGCCGCTGTGGAAGTCTCCCAGGAAGAAGGCTTCGCCGTGGTGCCTGAAATCATGGTTCCCCTGGTGGCCTTCAAGAAGGAGCTGGACATCCAGAAAGCCATCATTGACAAGGTGGCCCAGCAGGTATTTGAAGAAAAGGGCGCCAAGGTGGACTACCTCGTCGGCACCATGATTGAAATCCCGCGCGCCGCCGTCACGGCTGACGAAATCGCGGAAACCGCCCAGTTCTTCTCCTTCGGCACCAATGACCTGACCCAGACGGGCCTGGGCATGAGCCGCGACGACTCCGGCTCCTTCCTGCCGCAGTACCAGGAACTGGAAATCATCAAGAAAAACGTCTTCGCCTCCATCGACCAGGAAGGCGTTGGCAAGCTGATGAAGATTGCCGTGGAACTCGGCCGCTCCACCCGTCCGGACATCAAGCTGGGCATTTGCGGCGAACACGGCGGCGACCCTGCCTCCGTCAAGTTCTGCAACACGCTGGGCCTGACCTACGTGAGCTGCTCCCCCTACCGCGTCCCGACCGCCCGTCTGGCCGCCGCCCAGGCAGCTCTGGAACAGGCGTAAGCCTTTTTGTTAAGGGTTAATACACAGCCCGTGGTTCTCCGGAACCACGGGCTTTTTTGTGGAGACGGGGGAGGGATGGACTAAAGAGACTTGATGGACGGAGTGGACCAAATATTAAACAAGAAGATTATTTGCCTCTGTGTTTGCGCTGTTCCAGCCGTGCGCGGGTCATGCGTTCACGGATGCCGCCGTTCTGCATGAAATCCTTTTCCTGGGCTTGAATCAATTTAGCAAGCAGGCCAAGGGCTACGTTAATGAGGATAACGGCTGTATTCGCACCAAAGTGGTCCGGGCGGAAATTCCTGTGCTTGCCCACCCACCGGATAACTTCCTGTGCGGAAGGAAACCTGGCCCTGATCAGCTCTTGCGCGTAAAGGCTGTTATTTTCCCACTGTTCCAGTCCCCGCTGGCGCAGATAGGAAAGGTAGTCTTCCTTTAGTTCCTGAAGGCTTCCCTTGGTGATTCCCGTCAGTTTCAATTCAGACGCTTTGCTGACTCCTGAATCCACGCTCCCTTCCGCGATATTCTGCATGCCGGAACGGGCTGCCTGAACCATCTGGTCATAAGTCCGTCCTTGGTTTTTCACGTATTTATTGCAGAACCGGAAGGTGAAATCATAAATGATCTCCGCAATCCGGTACACCACCAGATTCCTGTATCCTCCATGCTTGGGAATAAATCCATGAGACATTCCGTCCATGGAGTTCATCCTGTCCATTTATTCCCATTTTGTCCATTAAAATAATAAAATACCAAACTTTCTCACCCCTCCAGCGCCCTCTTCAGCAGCTTCCGGTATTCTCCCGCCGGAACCTCGTACGTTCCGAACTTCAGCAAATGCGGCGTAGTCCACTGCGTATCCAGAAAAAGGAACTGGTGCGCACGCAGGTACTGCACCAGGGCCACCAGGGCAATCTTGCTGGCGTCCGTTTTCCGGTGGAACATGCTTTCCCCGAAGAACGCCTTCCCCAGGGACACGCCGTAAAGCCCCCCCTGCAATCCTTCCTCATCCCAGCACTCCACGCTGTGGGCAAAGCCCATCTCGTGAAGCCTGCCGTACACTTCCTCAATCTGCCCGTCTATCCATTGTTCCTCCGGTTCGTCCGTCCGGGCGCAGGCATGGACCACATCCGGAAAAGCGGTATCCATCCGGAGTTCAAAAGGTTTTTTATTCAGGACGCGCTTGAGCCCGTGAGGGATGTGGAAGCGTTCGTCCAGCGGAATCAGGGCGCGGGGATCCGGTTCGTAAAAGGAAATTTCTCCCGTTTCCGGGTCCGCCATGGGAAAACACCCCTGGCAGTAGGCGGAAAGAACCAGTTCCGGTGTCAGTTCAGGGGTCATCTGATTTGGTCCAGCAGTTTGCCTAGAATGGGGGAATTCAGGGCCTTGCGGTCCGGGGAGGCCATGGGCAGCTCGTGAACCTTGTCCAGCGGCACGAGCTCCTCTCCTTCCTGGAAGGCCGGGGCGTCCGCCACATGGTGGATGTAGCGGGTCACCTTGTAGCGGGTGACGCTGTAGGTCTGTTTCAGGACATGAGGCAGGGAAAGGGTGTGGTCGTCCTCCCGCTGGGGGAAACGGTACATGCCGGCGTGGCGCTTCCCTTCCGGGCATCTTGCCAGCAGGATGGATTTACCGCGGAGGTAGAGAATGTCGTGGTGTTCCACCCGGGTAATTTCCGGCTTGGGATTCTTGACAGGCAGCATTTCCGGCTGCTCCGCGGAACAGAATGGGCGCACGGGGCAGAGCAGGCAGTCCGGCGCGCTGATCCTGCAGTAGGTCTGCCCCAATTCCATGATGGCTGAATTGAATTCGCGGGCATGTTCCGGATCCACCAGGTTTTCCGCGCGGGTCCACAGGTACTTCAACCCTTCCGTGGAATCCACGGGCACGGAATAATTGTCAATGCGGGCCAGCACGCGCGCCACATTGGCGTCTACAATGGGGGCGGCCTTGTTGAAGGCGAAGGAAAGCAGGGCCCCCGACGTATACGGGCCGATGCCCGGCAGGCGTTTCAGCCCTTCCGGATTGTCCGGGAACCGTCCGCCGAATTCGTTGACGATTTCCCTGGCAATGGCCTGGAGGGAACGCACGCGGCGGTAATAGCCCAGCCCTTCCCAGGAGCGCAGGGCCGTCTGCTCGTCCACGGAGGCCAGGTGCCCGGGAGTGGGGAACTGGCGCATCCACCGTTCATACCTTCCCAGAACGGTGGGAATGGTGGTCTGCTGCAGCATCAGCTCGGAAACCAGGATGTGCCACGGGTCCGTTGTCCGCCGCCACGGGTAATCCTTTCCCTCGCGCCTGAACCACTCCACCAGCGCGTTCCGGAAAGCCCGGATGTCAAAATCGGGTTTGGTGTCAGGCATGCTTTTGTTCAAGGGCTTGGCGCATGACGGAAATGTCCGGCTTGATGCCGAACCAGCGTTCAAAGGAAAGGGCCCCCTGGTGAACTAGCATGGAGAGGCCGTTGGAGACCCTGGCTCCCTGGAAGCGGGCTTCCATCTGGAAAGCGTCGTCATGCGTCTGTAAATCATACACCAGGTGGTGGGCGGAAAGCAGGGCGGACGGCACGGGGGAGGGGTCCGTAGGTTTCAGGCCCAGGGACGTGGCGTTGACGATCAGGTCCGCTTCCGCCACGGCGGAATTGAACCGCGGCGTGTTGTTCAGGTGGGCCGCCAGACGGTCGGATGGTCCTTCCAGCCTGTGTTCGTCAATGAAAAAGGAACTCAGTTTGTCCTTAAGGGCCTGGAGCTTTTCTTCTGACCTGCCTGCCAGCGTCAGCCGCTCGCAGTGCTGCATGGCGCAGGTGTAGGCCAGGGCCAGCCCGGCCCCGCCGCAGGCGCCCAGAAGCACTACCTTCAAATCGCGCAGGTCCACGGAAAATTCTTCCCGGATGGCGCGTCCAAAGCCCGGACCGTCCGTATTGAAGCCGGAAACGGAGCCGTCCTTTTGAAAGACGAGCGTATTGACGGAACCCGTAGCGCGGGAGAGGGCGTCCGTATCATGGCACAGGGAGCAGGCGGCCTGCTTGTGGGGCACCGTGACGTTGGCTCCCAGGAATCCTTTTTCCCGGAGCAGGCGCACCACGTCCGCAAACTCTTCCGGAGAAGCCTGGATGCGGATGTAGCGCGCACGGATGCCCGCGGCATCCAGAGCGGCCTGCTGCATGGCGGGAGATTTGGAATGGGCGATGGGGAAGCCGATCACGGCCAGTCTGGCGGGAACGGATTCTCCGGCATCAAACGGATGTTCTTCATCCAGAAGATCGGCCAGGGTGTAGTAGGGTTTCATGGAAAGATAGAGGAACGGGCTCAGGCCTTCACGCTGTACTATGAATGAAATTACGCCGGATTTCAAGGCAAACGCCTATCATTCCTTCTTCCGGGTGGTTTTTTGCCCCGTAGTCCGGAACGCGTGGGGGCGGCGCTTTTTTCTGCCGCACGCCGGGCAGGAGGTCAGCAGTTGATGCCGGCCTTCTTCGCCTGGCTGCATAGCTGCCTGACGTGAAGACGGTACATTTTCCCGTCTTTGATGAAGTTTGTCCCGCATTGCCTGAATTCAAAATGGACCTTGCTCCGGATGCATTGTTCCCGGATGGATAAGACCCATTCATAATTCAGGGGCCTGGCGCAGCTGTTGGATTCTCCGCCTGCGACGACCAGTTCAATCTGGTTCAAATACGGGGCCAGGTCCACCTGCTCAAGAAGCGGCTGGCAAATGATGTTTTTATGCTTGATGGGAAGCTTGTTGAAGATGGGGAGCCTGAAATCCGCCCTGTCCTGGTTTTCCACCGTGCAGCCTATGGTGACGTTGTCATAGCCGTCCGCCCAGTCACCGGGGATGCATTCCATGAACCGTTCAATTCTTTTGGTCAGGAAAATAAAATTCAGGTCCCGGCGTTCCCGGATCATGTCCCAGCATTCGCCGCGCCATGGGTCCGCCTCCCGGATGAGAAAATCCGTGGAGAAGCCCAGATACACGGTCTGGCCGGGTTTCATTCTGTAATCTCCCTTTTTATTCTTCAGCACGGGGGCATGAAAATTGTCCGTTTTCACGATCTCGTCCGTATCCATCCCACGCCGTTTGTCGGCTTGATGAATATAACAGAATTTGCACCCGGCGCTGTACCGGTGGCAGCCCCGCCATGGGTTCCACATAGCCATTTGATTGCTTCTGATGAATTGGAGCTGGGGAAAGCGTCAGCAAGGCGGAACCCGGAAGCTGGCCGGGTTCCGCCTTGAAATAGAAGGTACGGGAATAAGCCGTTTACTGCTTATTCCCCGCAGCCGCCGTCCTTGTAGCCGCAGGAACGGCAGGACTTGCACTTGCCGTCCTGGACATAGGCCAGGGAATGGCACTGCGGGCACAGGGAAGCGCCGTTGAGCATGGTCCCTTCCGGCGCCTTGCCGGCGGGAATCTCCGGAAGAGCCGGGGTATGGGTGTGAACCGGAGTGGTGATGATGCGGGGGGGCAGCACGCTCACCGTGGTATCCGGAGACTGGCCGGGCAGGCTGACGCTCGGGATGGAGAATACATCCCGCAGGCGGTAGCCGTTGCTTTCCGGGAAGAGCCACGCCAGAATCTTGGCGATCAGGTCCACCACGGAGGCGCAGGAGCGGATTTCCGTGCAGGTATCCGCCTCCGTATCGTCCCCCACGCGGCAGAAGCCGGAAGGCTCAAAGGAGTAATTGCGGAAGCCCTTGACCACTTCCTTGAGCGGCACGCCGAACTGGAGGGCCGTGGAGAGCAGTTTGCAATAGGCTTCAAACATGCCGGAGGCGAAGGAGCCCACCTGGCCCAGGCGTCCGAAGACTTCCCCGCAGGTGCCGTCCGCATACACGCCCACCGTCAGGTAGCCCGTGAGCTGGCCGCCCACGGAGAACTTCACGGTCTGGCCCAGGCGGCGGCCGGGCAACTTGCGCTGGCGCGGCTTGGAGGCTTCCGCGATGATTTCGTCAATGGCTTCCGTTCCGGCGTTCACCAGTTGTTCCCAGACGTGGTTGGCCTTGAACATGCGGGTTTCCGGCGTATCCACCACGTAAACGGCGTTCGCCTTGGAGCCGGCGCGGAAGATGGCGATGCACTTTACGCCCAGGTCATGGGACATGATGAGGGAATCGTAGACTTCCTGCACGGTGGCGGAGACGGGCATATTCACCGTCTTGGAGCACGCCCCGGAAATGAAGGGCTGGAGGGCTCCCAGCATCAGCACGTGGCCGGCGGGGGAGATGGCGCGGATGCCGTTGCCGTTGGTGGCGGCGCAGTCAAAGACCGGAAGGTCCTTCTTGTCCAGCCACGGGATGGACTCAATGTGGGCGGAGCCATTGATGACGGTCAGTTCATCCGCCGTCAGCATGGACATGTTGGCCGGGTTGCTGATGTAGGCCACCTTTTCCTGGATTTCACTGCGGGATTCCGTGCCGGAGAGCAGGCGGCGCCACGCGAGGCGCACGGGGCCGGCCTGGTCGTTGCAGGGGTCCACGATGATCTGGTTCACGACGGCGTCCATATTCCCCTGGAACGCGGAAATCAGGCCGTCCAGGCCGGCCACTTCCAGGGCGGCTTCATTGACGAAGTCTTCCGCATAACCCAGGGAGCGCAGGCCTTCCAGGGCCAGTCGGTTGAACATTTTCAGGGAGCCTCCGCCCGCAAGCTGCTTCCATTTCACCAGCGTGTAATCCGGTTCAATGGAGGTGGTGCCTTCATCGTAGCAGCCCAGCGGGGCGGAGATGGTGCCCGTGGGGGCCATCACGGAGACAAAGGCGTTGCGGTGCGCCGTGGCCTTGGCGACCTTGGCCCACATCCCGGAGGCGGCTTCCGCCAGCTTGGCGGCGGGGGCGATGCGCTCCTTGTTCATCAGGGTGGGAGCCTTGAAGCTCTTGAGGTAGGCGTGCAGGGCGTAGGAAGCGGTCAGCCCCTGCGCTTCCGGCAGCACTCCGCCGGCATTGGCGATGATGTTTTCAATCAGGTCGTCCAGAGTCTTGGAATCCTTCTGGGAGGGCAGGGCGGTCGCCAGTTTCTGGGCCGCGTTATGCAGCCGGAGCACGGCCAGCAGGTCCTTCTTGCTGGCGGGGTATTCCACGTAGGAACCCAGTTCCGCGCCCATCTCCGCGGAGGCCGTCCAGCAGGCCGCCGTCAGGGCGCTGCAAAGCTGGGAGGCAATCCAGCGGCCTTCGTCTGAATCGTACGGAACGCCCAAGGCCATCAGGGAGCCGCCCACGTTGGCGAAGCCGATGCCCGTGGTGCGGTACTTGTAGGTGCCTTCCGCGATCTCTTCAATCGGGAAGCCGCCGCGTTCCACGTTCAGGTCAGCGCAGACCATCGCCAGGCGCGCGGCGTGGGTCAGGGCGTCCGCGTCGAAGACGGGCTTGCCGTCCTCACCCTTCGTCAGGAAGCGGTAGGCATTGAAGGAGGAAAGGTTGCAGCTCGTATTGTTCAGGAAGACGTACTCGGAGCAGGGGTTGGAGGTAGTGATGGAGCCGATGGACTTGACGGGGTTCCAGAGGTTGATCACGTCATTGTTGTGCACGCCGGGCTCCCCGTTGTCCCAGATGGACTTCGCCATGGCTTCCAGCAGTTCCTGGGCCCGGAAAGTCTGTTCAATGTGGGCCGGGTTCGTGACCCAGCGCGTGTAGGTATTGCCGTTGTTGGCGAGGGCCTGCCAGAAGTCGCCTTTCAGGGAGACGGAATGGTTCGCGTTCTGGTGGGAAAGCGTTTCCCCGTACAGCAGGGCGTCCATGTGCGGGTCAAAGCTGTTCCGGGTAGCCAGCGGCAGGGAAAGAATGAGGCGCGCGGCGGCTTTTTCCGCCGGGGTTCCCGCCACCAGCTTGGTTTCCGCAATCTGCTTCAGCTCCACGTGCACGTTGTGCTCGCGCAGGATCACCTTGGCGATGTCTTCCTGGCGGTTCTTCGTGCTGATGAACTCGAAAATGTCCGGGTGGTCGCTGAACATCAGCACCATGCGCGCAGCGCGGCGCGTCTTGCCGCCGGACTTGATGGCCCCGGCCATGCGGTCCCAGCCGCGGTCAAAGGAAATGGGGCCGGAGGAGCGTCCCTTGCCGCTGATGGGCTCTCTGGAGGAACGGAGGGTGGAAAGGTTGATGCCCACGCCGGAACCGGACGCGAAAATGCGGCCTTCCGTGGTCAGGTGGTCCAGGATGTCCTCCATGCTGTCCCCCACTTCCGTCAGGAAGCAGGCGGAGCACTGGGGATATTCATACGTGGACTGGACCGTGAAGGTCTTCAGGTTGTTTTTGGTGCCTTTGGTGTGGTAGGCCTTGTTGCCGTGGCCGGTATAGCTTTCCCGCAGGTCCGGGCGGCCCCAGCGCCACTGTTCCCAGTGGCCGATGTTGAACCATACGGGAGAGTTGGGAGCCCAAATCTGCTGCACCAGCATGGCCTTGATTTCCTCATTGAAAATCTCCGCGTCCTCCAGCGTGGCGAAGTAGCCTTCCTCCCAGCCCCATACGGTGTAGGTGTTGGAAATGCGGTCGTAAATATTGCGGAAGCTGTCTTCATATTCCAGGGACCCCGGTTCACTGCCGAAAAGGTACTTGTCCGCCGTGATCTTGACGGCGTTGTCATCCCAGTGCGCGGGCGCTTCCAGGCCCAGGCGCTCGTAAATGGTCTTGCCGGTCTTCCAATCCATGATGCGGACGTCGCGGCGGGTCCAGTCCACTTCATCATAGGGATGGACTTCGTTGTGGGAAAATCTTCTGGTGAATTTCAGACCGCCCAGAAGGTCCTTCCTCTGGGGGAGGATGATTTCCTGTCCTGTACGCAGTTTGAGTATGGTTTGCGAGTTGTCTATAGTCATGGCTTGCGAAGTAGAAAGCATTTGGGAGAAATCCCGTGAGGCAGCGCTCCGTCGCGGGGTTGGGGCGGCGCGTAGCGTTTGCATTATCTACTGAAAAATAATCGCGATGAAAAGGAAATATTGTACAGTCTTTTTTCATGTATCCCACATGTTGTGCTTTATCCCGGTTTCCGAGAAATTTTGCTCCTGTCTTGCGTGAATTTTTTTTGTCTGCCTGACACTCCATTTTTTTTGCTTGACGGGCACCTTCCTGCAGAACGTTATTCGCCCCTCCCGGAGGGGGTTTTTCCATGGGAAACCCCCGGCAATAAGAAGGCGTTAAGGGGCCGGATGGATGGGTATTGCAGCGTGTATTTCCTGTTATGTGAAAATTCCTGTTGATTATTACCAGTGAATGAATTTTGTTGATTAGTAACATGATGAAGCATCTGATGTCCATGCCGGTTTTCTATCCGGTTGGGAGCGGCCTCCTTCTGCTCCCCTTCATAAGGGCGCCGCTCTTCACCCATCCGGTAAAAAGTCGTTCCGGAAAAGTCTCAACAAGCCCTTTTAAAAAACATGGGACAACATTCCTGGGCTTGAAACGAATGCCTGCCGGCTACGGATTTTACGGATTAAAAAATGGCTTCTCCCTTGTTTTTTAAGGCGGGAAGCAGGAGGAGAAAAAGGCTTTTCCATCTGCCTCAAATGAGCCTTGATGAACGTGCTGCAAGGCGTTATTTTAACGGCCATGAGATTGGCTACCCTGATCTGGTTGACCGGCGCCGTGTGCTGCATGCCGGTCCTGGCCGCAGACCCTCAGCATAAGGAACAGAGCGCCGCAGAAAAGGCCCCGCAGCCCCGGTCGCGGAACGTCTCCCTTCAATGCATTGCTCCGGCGCCCGGCTTGCCGGTCCCCATGGATTTGACGCAGGCGGACGGAATCCGGCTGAACGCCCTGGACGTTACCGTGTCCCTGAAACAGCACCAAGCCTTTCTGATTTACACCTGCGCGCTGGACATCCCCAAAGGCGTCAAGGGCAAGACCATCTCCGTGGGCGTGCCGTTCCAGTATGATCCGCCGGATGAACAGGCCAATGCCGCAAAGCCGGAGCCCATACGCAACCTGCCTTTTACGAAGGCGGTGCAGGACGTCGTGACGTCCGTAGACGATTTGAAATGTGATTCGTCCCTGGTGGAAGGGCGGCATCTTCAGGCGGACGCTCCCACCATGTCCCCCGTTGCCGGAATCACCCACTGGCTGGTGGCCCAGGTTCCCAACAAGGCGGGTACTCATGTGCTTACCTTCCAGTTTTCCGTGCCTTATACGCAGGATATTGCCATTACGCCGGAACCGAAGGTCAACATGGGGGAACCCCGTCTGACGCTGCTCTCCTCTCCGGTGATGACCTGGACGGGAGGCACCCCCAGGGCGGTCGTGAATGTATACAGCTCGGAGATGACCAACCAATCCGTCAAGCTGGACCCGTCCGCAGATGCCAAATCCATTGTGACTACGCCCAAAGGCGTTTATACCTGGTCCCTGCTGGGAGCGGACGGCAGGCCCTATGCTTCCTCCGTGGTGCTGACGCCCGGCCCCGGCTGGGTGCTGGACAAGGACGGCCAGGTCACCATCCGCGGTGAAAAGGGAACCCTGACGGACCAGTATGATGTGACGGCCAGCTCTACTCTGGAGAAGGACCCCTACGGCGCGCCGTGCTCCCCGGATAACCTGAAGAACGGCACCGGCTATTGGGCGGAAGGCGTTTCCGGAGACGGGCAGGGGGAAACCCTGGAAATCAAGCTCAAGAATCCGGGACGGCTGCTGGGCATCATGCTGGAAACCGGCATTTCCCCGGTGACCAATCCGGAAAGGGATACGGAAGCGCGGCGGCATCCGAACATAGCCTATTCCATGTTCAGCCGCCCCAAAGTCATCCAGGTAACGCTGAACGGGAATTACACCTTTGACGCCACGCTGCGGGATGACTGGACGCCCCAGATCGTCGTGCCGCCGTACTACAGGCAGCCTGTGCACACCATCAAGATCAGGATAGATTCCATCTATCGCGGAACCGGAACGTCGGACACCTACATCGGCATCCTCAAGCCTATTGTCCAATAAAAGGCTCGTTCCGGCCCTTCTTGCCCGGAATCGGGAGTCCGCGCCTTTCCTCTTTCGCAGTAGTTCCGGCATGAACAGCCTGGCGCGGATGGTGGGGCCTTTCTCAATGATGGAACAGGGAACTGCCCGTGCGTCCCCTGGGATAATGGCGGAAGGGAAGCGTAAGCAGGTACATCAGCACGAGCGCCGGAATCTGCATCCACAGCAGGTACCAGGGCCACGGCCCGAACAGGTCCAGCACGGAGCCGCCCGCAGGCGTAGCCACGGTGAACCCGTAATTGGTTTCCAGAAGCATGTTGACGGGGTGGACGGCGGCCAGATATACGTTCGCCAGCAGAAGGGCCCACAGGAAATCCCACCGCGCCGGCTTCCATTCCAGGGCCAGCGGCAGGTAAAGGGCCGTGATGACCGTTACGCCGTGGGACAGGAAAAAGGCGAAGTACGTCCACGACGGGAAATCGTGGGCCACGGATGGGGTGAGCAGCCCCTGCAAGGTGGCGCACAGCACGCAGTAGTACACCACGGAGCGCAGCAGGCGGGAGGGAATCCACAGGCTCAGGGCGCAGAGCACCTGCATGACGGAGCAGAAATGCAGGGGAAGCATCCACGTCCAGCTCTTTTCCGGTTCGTCCGCCAGCATGGCGGCCAGGTCCGGAACCAGGCTGAACAGGCAGGCGACTCCCAGCCAGAACGTGGTGCGGTTCCTGACGGTTTTCTTGTAGGACTGCCCCAGTTCCATGATGCAAACTCCCGCCGCCAGAAGAACGGCCAAAGCCGCCCAGTGGGAAACCCCTGCAAATTCCAGTGGAGGGACGCCGTTCATGCAACGGCTACCATAACAGAGAAGGGGGGGCGGGGGCAACGCGAAAAGCGGGACGGGTTTCAGTCTTGCAAATTCGCCTTCCCCGGGCATACTTGCCTGCGGAATGAAACAGGGCTTGTTCATATTGGTCAGCGGCCTGCTGATGGCCGGCCTGACCGGATGCGACGATTCCAGCGAACGGCGCGCCCGCTACGCGGAGAAGAAGCCCGCTCCGCGCCCCCTGGAAAGAACGTTTGACCCTCCCAAAAAAGTTCTCCCCCCCGCGGAGCCTAAAAAGAAGGCCCCCGTGTGGATGGACTACAAGGGGGAGGACATGAGGCAGCTCACGGAACTCTCCGGCCGCAAGGTGCTGATTGTCTTTTATGCCCCTTGGAGCCGCCCGGCCACGGACTACGTGCAGGCGGTCAAGTCCTACGCCGCGGCGCAGGACGGCAAGGCGTTCGCCGTGCTGATTGACGCGGACGCTTATCCGGACGTGGCCCGCAAGTATGGGCTGGAAGCCGTTCCGCTAACGGTCCTGTATCTGGAAGGCATGAAGCTGAAAGAAATGGTCGGCGGCGTTTCCTCCCCCCGCCTGAACGAACTGATTGAACAGACCATACGGGTGCAGTAAAGGAATTTCCTTTGCTGGCCTTTGCATGGTTACAGGGAAAAATGACCAATTACCTGTAGATGAACACTCGTCAATAGTCCGGAGAGGTATATTCCTTCTGGAGGCGCCTCTTATATTTCGTATTGGAGACGGTTTGGCAAAATTCCGGAATGTGCAGGCGGAAGGCGCATTTATTTCCTCCCGGGACGGAGAGATTGGAATGTTTAATTATTGGCCATCAATGCTTGTATTTTTGATGCCCTTTATTTTCACCTGATTCCTGCGCCGTTTCGGCCCTTTTCCTGTCTGCCGAATACGCGTTGAACGTGTTGATGGGGAGAGGGAAATCTTTCAAGGTGACCATGGACTGAATGACCAGTTCATTCAACAATAAATGAATTGAAAACATAAACACTATGGCTATATCAACTATACCATTTCACCCGCTCGACGCTGAAAATAATCCTCGTTACAAGGTGAAGAAAAAAGACGCTCCCAAAATCGTCTGGCACAAGACGGAAGAAACCGGCGTCCATGACTGGGAAGGATACATCCGTATTCCCTTTGATAAGGAATATGCCTTTACAATTCAGATGGACGACAACGGTTACCTGGAAATAGACAACCAGAAAGTGGTGGAACTCAAGGACGGCAACTCATCCAAGAAGGCGGAGGGCAAGAAGGAACTCAAGCAAGGTTACCATTACGTCAAGCTCCATCATGAGAACCTGAAGGTTCCGGATGCCATTGTCCCCTATCCCAATGCGGAAGAATTCGTTCCTCAAATGGATGGGGCTGACCTGGAACTTTGGGAAATTGATGCCCCCGTCAATCTCTGGAAGACGGAGGATGCCCAAAAACTGCTGAAATGCTACAATATGGTGGATTATGTCACCATGCCCAATCCCGGACAGGTTTGGTCCTACATCGGGGGGTGGCTCTATCAGGCTCACCTGAAGGAAATTGAGGACAATGTACCTGAGCAATTGCGCAGCTATTATAACAGCTGCGCCCTGCGCATGAGTATCGCGCTGAGTTCCTTCGGAAAGGACTTGAAGAATGAAGCCGGGGCTATGCCCATCGGAGCCGAGGCGAACGCCGATGCGCTGGGAGGTAAAACCCACGTGATCATCCGTGCAAGGGACATGGCCGCTTGTGTGCAAAAGCTCCTGGGCGACCCGGACTATGCCGACGGCCAGGATACAGGCTATTGCAGCCCGCAGCCAGGCGACATTATTGTGTTTGCCGGAAAGGGTCACGCAGGAATGTGTCCGGGAGACAACATCTCCATTGGCAGTTTCCTGACTGGCCCCATTTGGTTAATCAACCGGGCGACATTGAAAGACGCTGAATAATTCATCAACTTCTTTTTTACGGAGCGAATGCTTTTAAAGCATTCGCTCCGTTTTTGAACATAATGGAAAAGAAAGTAATCTACCCATTTCTATGGATAAAACACCACTCTTTTGTTGTTTGTTTTCCGGACTGATACCCGTATCGGCCAGCGCGGCGCCATCTTCCCCCCCCCTTCCCACGCAGGCTGAAGTGGCCGCGGATGCTTCTCTTTACAGCCCGGCCATGTACCTGCGGAGAAGCGACATTCTCCTGGCGGTTATTATTTATAAGACGGTAGAAACGGACCAGGAGATAACGTACTACGCCCGCGTCGTCCAATCCCTCCGGGGGGACATTCCCGTGGAGGCTTTGATCCAGTGGAGCTGGGCTTCCCATAAACACTCTGCGGGCAGCTTCTCCAAACCGGAACCGGGCAGCTCCCCTAAAACGGAACTGTATTCCGGTAATTATATGTATTATGCCCTTGCCTCCTCCAAGGAGGTAAAAAAACTGCCGGACACGCCGGAATCTTTTGCTCCGGCGGACAGTATCCCGGGACTGGATTCCTATGATCTGGGAGACGACGTCATTTACTTCCCGATGACGGAGAGCGATCGGGGTCAAGCTATAAGGAAACTCCTTCATATCGAACCCGCCAGGATCACCGCAGAATCGGAGGCTGCCCGCTTCCGGCCCTCTTCCGGCAAATAACGCCTTACTCTTTTTTCTTTCCCTCTTTCCGGCAGGCCCTTCCTTGTTGCCCGGGCATGTTTCCTCTCCCCGTCCGGTTCCTTTCAGGAAGCAGGCCTTTCTTGTATTTCAGCATTCCCCTCCCTGTCCCGGACAGGGGGGAAAATACATGAAAAACCGGTTCACGTTTCCGTGAACCGGGCCTGAAAAAAAGGGGGAAGGGTTAGACGCCCAGGTTGAACGCCCTGTGCACCACCCGGGCCGCTTCCTCAATGTCTGACTCGTCCACCATCACGGCAATCTTGATCTCCGAGGTGGAAATCATGCCGGTCTTGATGTTGGCGTCCGCCAGGGCCTTGAACGCGGTAGCTCCCACGCCGGAGTGGGAACGCATGCCGATGCCTACCAGGGAAAGCTTGGCAAGACCCGCTTCCGTTTCCACCTTCACGGTGGAACCCAGGGCGGCCATGACCGGCTTGAGGGCAGCCTGGGCGCGGCCCAGTTCGTTGGAGGGCATGGTGAAAGACTGGCGGACGTAGCCGTCATGAGCGGTATTGGCCAGAATCATGTCCAGGTTAATTTCCGCTTCTGCCAGGGCGCCCAGTATCTGGGCCGTGTAGCCAATCTGGTCCGGAATGCCGGTAATGGTAACGCGGGCCTGGTTGCGGTCAATGGAAATGCCGCGGATGACGACGGCTTCCATGGAGGGAGTTTCTTCTTGCACGATTGTACCGGGGTTGGTGTTCATGGAGTTGCGAACTTCAAAGACGACGCCGAATTTTTTGGCGAATTCCACGGAGCGCGACTGCATCACCTTGGAACCGTTGGAGGCCATCTCCAGCATCTCGTCATATGAAAGGGTTTGTATCTTCTTGGCGTCTTTCACCACGCGGGGATCACAGGTGTACACGCCGTCCACATCTGTAAAAATCTGGCACACGTCCGCTTTCAGCGCGGCCGCGATGGCGATGGCGGAAAGGTCGGACCCCCCGCGGCCCAGCGTCTGGACCATTCCTTCCTCCGTGGCTCCCTGGAAGCCGGCGCAGATGAGGATGTTGCCTTCCAGCAGGTACTTGTTCATCAGCGTGGGGTTGATGCTGTGGATGCGGCCACGCGTATGGCTGCCGAAGGTCGTGATGCCCGCCTGCGCCCCCGTGAAGGACATGGCTTTTTCCCCCAGCTCGTGCAGGGCCATGCAGAGAAGGGCGATGGACTGCTGCTCTCCGGTGGCCATCAGCACGTCAAGTTCGCGTTCGCAAGGGGATTCGGACAACTCTTTGGCCAGGCCGATCAGCTTGTCCGTCACCCCGCTCATGGCGGAAACGACGGCGACCACCTGGTTGCCGTCTTTGGCGGTGTCATGGATGCGGCGCGCCACATTGCGGATGCGGTCAATGGTGCCGACGGAGCTGCCCCCGAATTTTTGAACGATAAGAGCCATGTAACAGGATGATGATGTAGGTTAGGATTGAGGAAGAAGGTGTTCGATGCGGAGTACGCGGGGTTCCGCCGCCACGCAGGAAATGCGGGCAATTTCCTCCAGGGCCTTCTGAAGCTGGCCCCACGGGCAGGAATGGAGGATGAAAACGAGGTCGTTCCACTGGGCTCCGTCTTCAGCGATATGGCTGGGAGCGGAGGAGGTGGCGGATATGCCGATGCCGAAGGTGGCCAGAATGCGGGCTATCTCCGCAATGACGCCGGGCTGGTCCGCCACCTGGAAGCGGACGTAATACGGGGTGACCGTATCATTGATGTGCATGATTCCGCAGGACTTGGCATACGGATTGAACCCCGTATGGTATTCAGGATAGCGGCTTTCACGCATGGCGGTGATCACGTCGCTGATGACGGCGGAGGCTGTGGGATTTTTGCCCGCTCCGCGGCCGTAAAACAGCGTTTCCCCTACAATGTCTCCGTTGACGGAAATGGCGTTGAATACGCCGTTCACGGAGGCCAGGATATGCCAGTCATGGACAAAGCAGGGCTGGACGCGCAGTTCCAGGGCGTCTTCCTGCCCTTCATGGTAGCGGATGACGACGAGGAGCTTGATGGTATACCCCAGCTTCCTGGCGAACTCGAAATCCCGGCTGGTGATGTTCTCAATGCCGCTGACGTAAATCTTGTCAGGGGAAATAGTGGTTCCGTACGCCAGCATCGCCAGGATGAGGGCCTTGTGGGCGGCGTCCCAGCCGTTGACGTCCAGGGAGGGATCTTCTTCCGCAAAGCCCAGCTTCTGGGCCTGGACCAGGGCGTCCGCGTAATCGGCCCCGTGTTCCCCCATGGCGGAGAGGATGTAATTGGACGTTCCGTTGATGATGCCGACAATGGAATTGATATGGTTGCAGATCAGGGAATTCTGCAGGCTCTGGATGATGGGGATGCCGCCTCCGGCGGAAGCTTCAAAATAAATGGGCGTGCCCATTTCCGCGGAAAGCTTGAAAATCTCCGCGCCGTACTCCGCCAGAAGAGCCTTGTTTCCCGTGACGACGGGTTTCCCGGCGCGGAGGGCCAGCGTCACCAGCTCGTAAGCCTGGCGCGTGCCGCCGATCAGTTCGATGACGATGTCTATTTCCGGGTCATTCACCAGGTCCTGCCAGTCGTCCGTCAGCAACTCCTGGGGAACGGCGGTTTCCCTGGGTTTTTCCAGATTGCGCACGGCGATGCGCTTGATTCTGAAAGGAATCTTGCTCCGGGCTTCCAGAAGGGAGTGGTTGCGGCACAGCGTTTCATAAACGCCGGAACCAACCGTTCCCAGCCCGGCAAGCCCAAGTTGTATAGGTTTTTCCGTCATTCCTGCCGGGGGATTATGCAAAAAAATCCCTGTAACGCAAGAGCTTTTACCGTCTGGAAATGCCACGTGGCCCTCGTCCGGAAGGCGTGGAAACGGGGGAAAGTGGAAAGGGTGGCCGTTACTCCGTTCTCCTGGCTCCTCCGGATAATCTCCGGAAGTGCCCGTTCCGTTTTCTGTTCCAAATTTTGTAAGGGGGAAATCCTTCTGTATTCTGCAGAAATAAACGGAGTGGGGGGGAATATCATATCCCGCCATGTTCATTCTGCCGTTGCCTGGGAATGGAAGCTTGATTAGTTCCTCCTGAGCGCTTCAAGCTATCCTTTCTGTCCACCAGGCTTGTCTGGTTTCCTGGCTAGCGTATTTAAAACATTTTCCGCAGCACAGCGGCGGGGAATTTCTCTCTTTCTTTGTGCCGTCCGGAGTCTAAAGGGGCCGGAACCCTTATTCCCGGCGCACGGCCGTGAATGAACATGCGGGAAGGACGGCTTCCTTACGCCCGGTGGCATCCCTGGTGCGCTGCAGGTTCACGAAGGTTCCGCCAGGACAACCGCCGTGCCGCAGGCCGGCAATTCACTGGGGCCGGGGGAAATCTCACTGCTGGCGAAATCGGGCAGGGAAACGGCGCCGGAAAAAGGCAGCGAAAAACCCTCCTTGAAGAGAGGGTTGGATTGGCAGCCCCACCAGGACTCGAACCTAGAAATACTGAACCAAAATCAGGTGTGTTACCAATTACACTATGGGGCTGTCTTGCACTGGCATTCCTGCCGTTGCGGGGCGTAGTAAACCATACGGGGCGTAGTCTGGCAAGAGAAAAATGACCCGTTTCAGGCGTTTGGGGGTCAGTGTTCCGGCTTGATGATGCGGGTATAGCTCAACCGTTTGAACATCAGCATGGGAATGGCTACTCCGATCACCAGGGAGAAGATGATGAAGAACGCCGTGATGCCGTTCTTGCAAATCTCTACAATCAGCCGGTTCATGGTGGCCGTGTCCTGGTTCTCCTGCATGAACTGCATCAGGGCCAGGATGGTCTTGTAGGCGTACACGCCCGGAATCATCGGCAGCAGGGAGGGGAAGGCGAAAATCTCCGCCGGGCACTTCACCAGCTTGGCCGTCATGACGCCCAGCATGCCTATGGTGAAGGCGGCGATAAAGGTGGCGCTGGAAATGTCAATGGACCAGGAATGCAGCATGTAAAACCGGAAGGCGTGGCCGATGGCCGCCAGCAGGGCGGAAACGGCAATGGCGCGCTTGGGCGGATTGGAGATGACGGCAAACCCCGTGGCGGCAATGGCGGCCATCAGGCCGTCCAGGAGGATGGAGGAAAGAAAATCCGGACTCATAAGCTGTTTACCCCCACGATGAGCATGGTTGCGGAAAGGCCGATGGTGATGCAGGAAATCATCATGATGGAATGGACGCCGCGTGAGATGCCCATCAGGATGTGGCCGTGCATCAGGTCCATGATGGAATTGATCATCTGAACGCCGGGAACCAGGAACAGGACGCTGGTGGCCAGGGCGATCTGAGGCGTGGAGCCGAGCTGGAAGATGACGGCGCACGCGGCCGCCATGGAAGCGGCGAAGGCGGAAAGGATAATGACGCCCAGCGGATTGTACTTCAACCGGGAAAGCTGCTGTTTTACCAGGAAGCCCAGCAGGGTGGCGGCGAACACGGTCAGCATGGCCCACAGGTCCCCGTTGAACAGGCGGCAGAAGGCGGCGTTGCCCACGCTGACCAGAAGCAGGTCCGTCCAGCGGGAAAACCTCTTGGTGCGCACGATGGAGCGGAACGCCTGCTCCATCTCCGCAATGCTGACGTTGTTGTCCACCGGGAGCCAGCTCAATTCGCTGAGCTGCTGGATCAGGTTCAAGTTGAACGCCAGGGGCTTCAGCTTCCGGACGGAGGTGCGGCGCAGCGTCTCGTCATCCTTGCAGATCAGACTCATGGTGATATTGCGCTGGAAAATGGTCATATCCGCGCTGTACCCGTACGCGGCGGCAATGCGGGAAATATTGCGCACGGCGCGGTTGGTGTGCACCCCCGCGCCCATAAGCGTGGTGGCGTACTCCAGCAGGAACTCTGAAAGGGCCTGTATTTGGTCGGTATGCTGCATAAAGGGGAAAGGCGGAATAAAAACGGGAAAGTCAGGAATGGGCGGCCTGTCTTCTGGCGGCGTAATCCTTTTGCTGGTCCTCCCCGGTGACGCCCACGGAAAAATAGGTGCTTTCCGGGTGGGAGAACACGAGGGCGCAGACGGAGGAAACAGGCTGCATCATCCAGGTCTCCGTCAGGTTCATGCCCGCTTCCTCCCGGGCATGGAGCAAGCCGAACACGGTTTCCTTCTCCTGGTGGTCCGGCTGGCTGGGGTAGCCGCAGGCGGGGCGCACCCCTGACTCTTCCGGAATATTCCACAAAAGGCGCAGCTTGCCATGGGCGATGGAAGCGAAAGCCTCCACCAGGCGGTCCGCCAGGGAGCTGACCAGCAGGGCGCGGTAGGAATCATACCTGGCTTCCCATTCCTTCGCCCAGCGCCTGGACCCGTGGATGCTGACGGCCATGGCCCCCACATAATCCTTCACCCCCTCGGGAGCGATGAAATCCGCCAGCGCCAGCCGGGTCTTTCCCTGCTTGTTCAACTGCTGGCGCTGGGTCAGCAGGATGGCCTGCGGAACGTTTCTGGACTCATCCGTCCAGACGGTGATGTCGTCATGGCTGGCCGTGGAATTGGCCGGGAAAATGCCGATGACGCCGCGGGCCTGGTAGCGGTTCTCCTTCACGGCCTGGTCCAGCAGGTCGCGTGCGTCCTGGTACAGGGCCGCGGCCGCCTCCGCCTTGGAAGGGTCCTTCGTCCGGAACTCCTGGCTGGCGCGGTTCCAGGAACCGTGCAATTCCCAGGCGTGGAAAAAGGGCGTCCAGTCAATATGCTCAATCAGCTCCTGAACGGTCACGTAATAGCGCGGGTCGTCACTGCAGCAGCCGCAGCTGACGGAGCTGTGCAGGCTGCCGATGGAAACCGGTCCCAGGCGTGCGGGCACGGGGGGAAGATAACCGCCCTCCGCTCCCTTCCAGCGCAATTCCCTGGCTTCCTTCAGGGGCAGGAGGTCGCGGACGGGCTTGTTTTCATGCCTGTTGCGCAACTCCTCCTGCCGTGCCTTCACGGCGGCAATGTAGGAATCTTTCTTCTCGCTCACCAGGGAGGCGGCAGCGGGCACCACCTGTGAGGCGTCCACCGTATGAACCACGGCGCCCTTGTAATGGGGGGCGATTTTCAGGGCCGTGTGCAGGGCGGACGTGGTGGCTCCCCCCACCATCAGGGGAATGGTCATCCCCCGGCGCTCCATCTCCGCGGCCACGTGGGACATCTCCTCCAGGGAAGGGGTAATCAGGCCGGAAAGCATCACCAGGTCCGCCTGTTCCGCTTCCGCCCGGTCCAGAATGGTATCGCAATGGACCATTACGCCCAGGTCAATCATCTCAAAGCCGTTGCAGCCCAGCACCACGCCGACGATATTCTTGCCGATGTCATGCACGTCCCCCTTCACGGTGGCGATCACGGCCTTTCCCGTCTTGGAGGAACCCTTGCTGTCCGCTTCAATGTACGGGGTGAGCCATGCCACGGCCTGCTTCATCACGCGGGCGCTCTTCACCACCTGGGGCAGGAACATCTTGCCGTCCCCGAACAATTGGCCCACGGCCTTCATGCCGTCCATCAACGGGCCTTCGATCACGTTCAGCGGAGAGCCCAGCTCCCGGAACGCCTCCGCCGTATCCGCATCCACGAACTCGGTAATGCCCTTGATGAGGGAATACTCCAGGCGTTTGGCGACGTCCTGCTCCCGCCAGGCCAGCACGGGCTTCTTTTCCTTTCCGTCTTCCGTCTTCTCCGCGGCCAGTTTTTCAGCGTAATCCGTCAGGCGTTCCGTAGCGTCCGGATTCCGGTTCAGCAGAACGTCTTCAATCAGCTCCAGCCTGTCCTTGGGAATATTATCGTACACCTCCAGCATCCCGGCATTCACGATGCACATGTCCAGCCCCTGCCGCGTGGCGTGGTACAGGAAGGCGGAATGCATGGCCTCCCGCACCGGATTATTGCCGCGGAAGGCAAAGGAGACATTGGAAATGCCGCCGGAAATATGGGTGTGGGGAAGGTTCCGGGAAATCCAGCCTGCTGCCTTGAAGAAATCCAGCGCGTAATTGGCGTGTTCCGCAATGCCGGTGCCGACGGTCAGCACGTTCGGGTCAAAAATGATATCCTCCGGCGGGAACTGCACCCGCTTCACCAGCAGGTCATAGGCACGTTTGGCGATGCGGACGCGGTCGTCGTAATTGGAAGCCTGCCCCTGTTCGTCAAAAGCCATCACCACGGCAGCAGCGCCGTACTTTTTAATCAGCGCCGCTTTCTTCAGGAACTCCTCTTCCCCCTCCTTCAGTGAAATGGAATTCACGATTCCCTTGCCCTGCATGCATTGCAGGCCGGCCTCCAATACTTCCCATTTGGAGGAATCCACCATGAAGGGAACACGGGCAATATCCGGCTCCGCGGAAACGAGATTAAGAAAGCGGACCATGGCCTCGGGGCCGTCGATCAGGCCGTCGTCAAAACAGAAATCCAGCACCACGGCTCCATTCTCCACCTGCTGGCGGGCAATGGATACCGCTTCCTCATAATTCCCTTCACGAATCAGGCGCGCAAATTTGGGGGAACCCGCCACATTGCAGCGTTCCCCCACAAAAAGGGTATTCTTCTCCCGCGTATGATTGTACGCTTCATATCCGGACAGGCGCAGCGCGGGCTCCTGGGAAGCCGGAATGCGCGGAGGCTCCCCTTCCATGGCTGCAGCAATGGCGCCGATATGCTCCGGAGTGGTCCCGCAGCAGCCGCCTACGATATTCAGCAGGCCCAGGGAGGCATACTCCTTCATGAACCGGGCCATGTCCTCCGGAAGAAGGTCGTAGCCGGTGGGGCTGAGAGGATTGGGAAGCCCGGCATTCGCGTAAATGGACACGTAGCAATCCGCCAGGCCGGAAAGTTCCTCCGCAAAGGAGCGCATCAGGTCCGGCCCCAGGGCGCAATTGATGCCCACGGAAAAAGGGCGGACGTGACGAATGGAATTCCAGAACGCTTCAATCGTCTGGCCGGACAGCGTGCGTCCGGCCTTATCCGTCAGCGTTACGGACACCATGACCGGAACGGCGGCCTCCGGCTGTTCCTCAAAAATCTCTTCAATGGCGAACAGGGCCGCCTTGGCGTTCAGCGTGTCGAAAATCGTCTCCACCAGCAGCATGTCCACTCCTCCTTCCAGCAGGGCCAGAACCTGGTCGCGGTAGGCTTGCCTCAGCTGGCGGAAATTCACGGCCCGGAAGCCGGGATCGTTCACGTCCGGGGACAGGGAGCAGGTAACGGGCATGGGACCGATGGAGCCGGCCACAAAGCGCGGCCTGCCGTCTGACGCTTCCGCTTCGTCACATGCCTGGCGGGCCAGTGCGGAAGCTGCCATGTTCAAATCCCGGACCAGGGCCTTCAATTCAGGGGCATCCACTACCTCCTGGAAATACTCCTGGTCCTTGCGCCGTCCTTCTTCCGGACGGTGCCAGAAGTAATCATGCTGGCCGATGCTGGTAGCGCCGAAAGTGCAGGTTTCCAGAATATCCGCGCGACCCGTATCCAGAAAGCGGCGGTGAATATCCAGAATGATTTCCGGCCTGGTCAGCACCAGCAGATCGTTATTATTCTTCAGGTCGTTGGGGTAGCGGGCCGCATCCGCAAAACGTTCTCCACGGTAATCCTCCTCCTCCAGCCTGAACTTCTGGATATTGGTGCCCATGGCGCCATCCAGGATGACGACCCTGTTGCGCAACTGGTCTTTCAGATAATCAAGGCGTTCTATTCTGGATGCTCTGGTCATACGGCGCGGAAAATCTAACGTTCGTCCGTGTTTGGAACAAGGACAATTGGCGTCACACATCCTCTGAAGAAGCCTTCCCTGGAATGTACATTTAAAATCCCCCTTATTGGCCCTCATTCTGTGCCGTGGAAATGGATGGAAAACCGTATTCAAGGGAACAGGAAGCTGATGGCCGATGACATGCCTGTGGTAAATAAACAAACGCTGCAGGGAGTAGCTGGCTTCCTTCTTCCGTTAGGGAGGAGGTGACGGGAAATTCCATATCTCCGGTGCCCGGAAAAGATTTTTTGCCTGGCTTCCCGTAAATAATGGGGCAGTTACGGTATATCCTTTTGGGCGGCCATGTGGTCGTAGCTGGCACCGGCAATGCTTTAGAAAACGGTTTTTTGGAGTAGGGGGAGAGATGAAAAATCCCTGCGGAAAAGGCTACAAGGAATGAAAAGGGAAACCGATTGAATGGTGGATTGCTGACCGGAAGCTTACTCTGTAATTTTAGCCTGTGGCGGCAGGAGCTGATCGTATTGGAGGAATTGGCGCCGGAAACAAACGCTTCCTGGCATTTCTCCCTTCTTAGGCCATGAGAGGAAATGAGGGATGATGGAAAACAGTTTTCCTGTCTTTCTCATTCTGTTGTTGAGGGAGGGTCTTGAGTGAGAATCTGCTGTTCCTTTCCCGGATAGTCTTTCCGTAATTCACGATTTGCCGCCGTGGAAAAGAAGTTCAAGTTCTGGACAAAAGAGAAAAAAGAAATGTAAATAGAATGTGAATAAAAGGTATATAACTGAAATGGAATATCTGTAAAAAAGTTATGGAATAATCATAAAATAAATGAATTGGATAACTCTTGACCAGGCTTGCAGAAAAGCCTGGTGCCGTTTCCGGTTCAATGCCGGAGAAATTACCCGTGCCGAGCACTAAGGCCCCATTATTCCTTTTCGTTACATATCTTATTGAGCAGCACAAGAAATTGCCGCACGGCAAGCAGACGTTTAAGTAACCGGAATGAAGACGGATTTCTAATCCGTGGTCAAGTTCCTACCTTGAAGGGAAAGGATTTGAGAAAAAATTCCCGATGGTTCAAAGACATCCATCTGGGAACGGAAGCCTACCGGTTTCGTATGAAACGTAAAATCCCAAGGGAGAGGGAAAGGAACATTTTCCTTCTGTTAACGTACTTTTCAAGGGCCGGGAGGCCCTTGTTCCCAGGACTTTCCTCTTCTTTATATCCTGGGGGGATGGTAGAGCTCCCCCGACGAAGAAAGACTTCCCTGCCGAAAAACCTTACATAGCTTATGTGACCACGGATTAGAAATCCGCTAAATTGGTTTCAGTGGGTGTTTTGGCATTTTTGGTGTCAGGCCGCTCCAATTAACTACATGATATACGACGAGGAAAACCGGACTTCCCTGACGTGGGGAGGTCCGGTTTTTTATCATGCCAGGGGAAATTATTTCCTTTTCCGGCAATGGAAATTCATGGGAAACACTCCTTTTCCTAATGATAAATTGGTCATGTGCCTTGAAAAAATATAGAGGAGCCGGAAGGGGAGGAAATGGACAGGCTTCTCAATCAGCCTCTGCCGGAGGCTGGGGCTTGTCTTCCGGCAAAACGCCGGGAGGCACGAACAGTGCCGTGGACGGAATGATGACCGGAGAGGGAATGTCCGGACCGGACCAGGCAACGGACATATGGTCCGGACCTCCGTCCTCCTTGTGAATCACCACCAGAAAATAAAATCTGCCCGCTTCCAGTTGAACGGGTTCGGAAGCCTGGTTGGGCTGGTTGCTCCAATTATGGGGATCGGAATACCCCTTGACGGTGGCAATGCAGGCCATGTCCTTCTGGGTGGCGTCCTTGCCCAGCCACAGCTCCGCGGAATCGTCGGAAGACAGGTAAAGACGGTACTTGCCGCTGACGGGTACCCGGAGCAGGGCGGAATAACGGGCTCCATACTGGTCGCCCAGGTTCTCCACATCTAGACTGCTGACCGTGTGAACCGCCGATGCCGCAGTGTCAAAAATCTTCCCGTGCGTCAAATCCTTCACCGATGCTCCCGGAATGCCGAACCATAGCTCCTGCACTACGCCGGGGGAAGGATCTCCCGCGTCAGAGACGCCGGAAGCCGCTTCCGTCAGCATGGCGCCGCACAGGAGGCTCAGGATGGGTAGAATAACGTTCATGAATGAATGGGGCAGGGGGATATTCCCTGCAACGACTACGGAAAGGATAGAGGCAACCTTTCAAAAACGGCGTCATTCCCGGGGTTCAGTGTCATCACGGGGAATATCCTGGTCCTGGCTGCCGTCCTTTTGGCGGCGCGAACCGCTTCTCCAAATCATCCAGCCGATCAGGAATGCCAGAACGCCCAGTCCGGCGACCCTCCGGGGAGTGGAAATGCCGCTGTCTTCCGTTTGGGCCGGTTGCCCCGTGTTTGCGGGAGGCTCCTGGGCATGCAGGGAACCGGCCAGGAAAAAAGCCGCCAGAGCGGCGGCGGAAAGCATGCGATGCTGAAAAAGGAGGCGTTTCATCGTTTATGAAAAGGTAAAACAGGAGTGAACCTTATTCAAACACATTTGTTCCGGCTGTTCCTGTTTCCGGGCATGCGCGGCTTGGAACTTCTTCCCGGTCCGGCATTTCCCGGAAAAAATCGTCCATGGTCATCTTTTTTGCAGAAAAAGCTTGCGTGTCCGCTGCTGTCATGATACTTTTTCTCCGTCCTCAACGGGACGCACCAAGACGAAAGTCAAGGGGTATTAGCTCAGTTGGTAGAGCGCCTCAATGGCATTGAGGAGGTCAGCGGTTCGAACCCGCTATGCTCCACCAAATAAAGGCCTTAAAGCATAAACGCTTTAGGGCCTTTTCCTTTTATCAACTACTAGTGGTCCGGAAAAATTCATCCATATTAGTTTGGTGAGATTGAGGAAATATCACCAAACGGAACCCGCTCGTTTCCTTGTTGTATCTTAGTAAAAACACAGCCCATGATGAATATGGTGTTGCCAGTTGGAAGGTTCACGGATAAAAATAAGGGAAGCTTTTGAACATACAAAATCTCCTTGACAATAATCCTTAAAGCATATGGGAGTCATCGAGATTTGTAGTACCTGCTACCAGATATAGATATTTAATAGGCCGGGTCTAGAGAATACTACAGGGGATACTACTATGAAATTAGCATAAGTGAAAAATTATAATTAATATTTTTATGTATATAGATTTATTTTTAAAAAAGCATTCTAATGAAACAGAAGAAATTATTTCGTTTAATGATGCACTTCAAGAAAGTAGAATCATAATCATTCTTGGAGCTCCTGGAAGTGGGAAAACATCTCTCTTGGAAAAATATTATCAAGATCATCCCTCAAGGACCAAGTTTATAAAGATAAAATCTTTTTTAAAATTTCCAATAGCTATGGAAGATTGTACTGAAATAGTATTGTTGGATGGTTTGGATGAAAGTAGATGTTTCGAAAAAGATGAAATATTTCTGATGGTGGAACTTGCCCATAGGATACAAGAACTGCCAGATACAATCAAAGTGGTCATAACCTGTCGGGAAATGGACTGGTATGGAGAAAGTGATATTCAAGCATTGAAAGATGTAGTCGGAAACATCGCACACGTTTATAAAATTCAACCGATGAATGAATTACAACAGAAAAAATTGGCTGAATTGCATAGCGTTGATAATATTGAAATATTCATGAGGAAATTTTCAAGTCATGGTTTTTTGAGTAATCCTCAGATGTTTACAATGTTAGTGCAGCTGTATAAAAATAATCCTGAGAAAAATTTTGATGCCAAATCTGAACTCTATAAGGAATTTATTATAACCGCACGTGAACATAATATTTCGCATAATCGTAGAAGGGAATACAGGCTTGAACCTGATGAAATGCTGAAATATGTAGGGTATATTGCGTTTTTCTATATGTTTTCAGATATCGGAGAACTGGGAGGAGATTTATTGGACAAAATATGTGACACTTCCAATGGTTATCCTAAAGAGAAATTGGAAGCAACTCTTAGAACAGCATTGTTTGCAGAACATCACTTTATCCACAGGACCATTGCCGAATTTGCAGCAGCAATGTTTATCAAGCAGTATAAATTATCAGAAAGTTGTCCATCATCATTTTTGCGTGTTAAAAATATGTTTGTATACAAGGGCAAGGTAGCGACAGAATTAAGAGGTACCTATGCATGGTTGTGTTCTTTATTGCGGTATAATGAATTCATTAAAATAGACCCTTATTATCAACTAGTTTACGGTGATCCATCGCTTTTTAGTGATCAACAAAAAAGAGAGATTCTTCTAGAAATTAAAAAATATTCATTTGATAATCCATATTTCTGGAATTCCAACAGAACAGAATTTCTTTCCGATATTTATAATCCTGAATATGATGATTTTTTTATTGATGAACTAGAAGAAGCATTACGGTTGGATAACCATTATGTGTATTTGGTTACCCGGATTGTCGTATCCAATACATCATTGAGTGCTAAAATGATTGATTTTTTGAAAAAGAAAATAGTAGCAAAAGGTATTTCTCCTTACTATAAAACTGAAATGCTTGAAGGCATTTCTAAGGATTGGGAATTTTTAATGGAAGTACTTGATTTAATTAAGGATGGAAACATAGAGGATGGCGATAATACTTTAAAAGATAAATTATTGGAATTACTGTATCCTGATCATATCTCATTGGATAAAGTTGTAGAATACCTGGTGATTTATCAGGTATCAAACATGGGAGGTCATGGAGATTTTTTATTCCGAACACCATATGAATGTAAATTTGAATTAATAAATAATATTTATCAACTAAGTAAATGCAATGTTGATGGGAAAATACCTAAAATTACTAAGTTTTTTATAAAAGATTATTTTTATGAGACAATATTGAAATTTGAAGAAGGTTTATCCGCTTCCGAAATTTATAATATTTTGAAGCATTTTAAACAGTATTATCGGCCATATAAATATATTCCCTTGGAATCTCCATATACAGTGATGGATGAGTTAATTCAGAAAAATTTAGAAAAATTACAAAGATTAGCTGATAAATTATTTTCCTTGTATGTAGATGATATTTTGAAGAGTAACAGTAATATTTATAAAATTCATGAATTTAAATACTTATTCCCTATATGTGCAGTAAGGAAATGGAGCGATATATTGTTTGAAAAAATGAATTTAAATTTTGATGATGATATAAATAAAGGATTGTTTCATTCTGCATTTTGTAAATTGCCAAAAGAAAATCGATCTTCAGAAAATGTAAAAGAAATCGCACAAAGATTTCAAGTTTTAGATTTATATGAAAATCTTATGAATTCTCCTAAAGAAGAATGGATGATTAATTGTGAAGAAAGAGAGAAAAAACGGAAAGAAAATAATATAAATACTATTATAAAGAACAATGCATATTTTAAAAATAGAAGTGACAATGATATCGTAGATAAAAATCTTTATTGGATTTCAAAATTTATTTATTTTAAAGAAGAAATTCCTGTTTCTAAAGATGAACAAAAACGTTTAAAAAATATTATTAAAAATTTATATTATGCGGATCGATTGAGATTTGATAATTTAGATGTATATTCATTGATAGAAGATAATCCTCTTCATATAGTTTACTATGTTTCATGCTCGTTGAATACAAATGAGGAACTCTCTCAATTGGATATGCAAATTCAAAAATACATTTACATTAATTGTATTTTACATTCCAATACAGGAGGAATTATCAAAAATGATTTTGCAGAATATTTTAATATAAAAAAATCAGAGTTAGCCGAAGAATCTCTTAAATGTTTTTTACAATATGCGGTTGCTAAAAAGGCTCCAAGTCTAAAAAATGTATTACTGCCGTATTTTGAAAAAGAAAATGAGATTGAAAAATTAAAAGAAATGGTCGTGGCTTGTAAAAGTAATGTAGATTATATTGTCCAAATTTTTTTGCGATTGATGGCTTTTAGGTTAGATTTAGAAACTTTGCGTCATTTGGATGAAAGTGCACTAGCTAGCGAGAATAAATGTAAAATTCGAACATTGATTATTTTTTTGGAAGATAAAAAAGAAGAATTTGTTGAAAGTAATGCAATTATATTAAATGAATTTTGTTCACCGAGTAAATATAGTTTTCATTCTCTGTCCTCGGATATGAAAGTAAGGGCAATTGATTATATGATCAGCTGTTTTACTACGCCCGAATCAATAGAATACGTAAGTGGATTCCAATCAGCTAGAAATTTATGTACTACCTTCTTGCGAAGGGAGTGTTTCTATCTTTTAAATTTGGGGGAGATTCAAGAATTGCAAGTCAGGCGGCAGAATGAAAATGATGTCTGGACGCACTTAATCACGCATCGAATTAGTGAGCTGATTCAACAAGAAGCAGACAGTTTTAAAAATTCGATTCCTATTGAAAATCTCAAGGAATTTATTATATCGGACACAATTTTATCAAAAGAAGATTTCTTTGTAGATGTTTGTTGCAGATTGAATGAGTTGAAAAAAATGATAGAAGATAATCGTGATAACGACAAAGATTCTTTTTATAATCAGGATGGTGCTCCGAAAGATGAAGAATCCTGTAGAGACGTTATTCTGCAACGTTTGAAAGATAGATATGGAAATGATCTTGATGTGACCAAGGAAAGATATGAGGCCAATAATAGAGTGGACATTAATGTACGTTACAAGGTAGAATATTTTGAAATGCAGATTGAATGTAAGAAAGACATTAATAGAGAATTGTATACAAGCATTAAAAGCCAATTGATAGATAAGTATTTTTCTTCAAATATACAACATGGAATTTATTTAATATTTAATTTCAGTGGTCACGATTCCGTTTTAGAAAGGGTAAAAGATTCGATTCCTATTGGTTATGAAAATAATATAGAAGTTATTTGTATTGATTTGGCTAAATGATTTTTTTTAATCGTTTTTGATTAATCATATTTTTCCCATGAACAAATGTCTCCCGGAATCACTTGGAAAAGTGGATGGGAAAGGATGGATGTAGTCTGATGTAAAAGAGAATACTGCCGGGGAGACCTTTTTTTGAGTTTGTTCAGGAGATGGTGGAATTCGTATTCCAACTGTTTATCCGGAAGAAGGATGCGGGGAGGCGGTTGGCCCTCGCAGGGAGAAATTTTGCTTAAATCAAAGTTGTAGCCCCTGCGGACGGCTTCGTCATGGACGGCTTTCAGGTAGGCGTCTATGGTCTGAACGGGATTTTCCGTTTCCCGGAAGCGGATGAGCTGGGGATGGTGCGTATAGCCTTTTGTCTGACCCAGCAGGACTTTCCGGGCGAGTAGGCCTTCACGCCACAGGGCAACCAGGCCGATGGAGTCCAGATAGGAAGGATGAAGGGACCAAAGTCTCATGGTTTTTTGGACTGTGAAAGGCCATACAGCGTTGATTTTTCCTGTACAGCAGGCAAAAGGCCATAGAGGCGGATATTGAGTTCAGGCGGTTCTGTAAGAGAGCAGCCGTTTCAGTCCAGGAGTTTTTTCCAGTGGGTCTTTAGTTTCAGAAAAGACCTGGAAAAATGTACGAAAATCCCGGTACTCTGGAAATCGTGGGCTTTCCTTTCCCATGGCCAAGGGAGTCTTTTATCCTGCCTTGGCTGTCAGGGAGCCTTCATTTCATGAAGGTTTTTCCGGACAGCCAGGATGGATTTTTCTCTGTGCCCGGATAGCGGAACACTCCGGGCAGTAAGCTTGCATCCGCCCGACATGCCGTACTCCAAACGGGAGAATGAGGGAATGGGAAAGCCCCTCTTTATTCCTGTTTGGAATGCTTTTTCATCAGCCGTGCTAGGGTTGGCTGAATGGCTTCCGCCATGAGGCGCTGCCCTTCCGTGTTGGGGTGCAGGGGGCCGGCTTTTTTCCCGTTGATGACGACAACTGCCGGGTCACAGAATAATTCCTCCCGTACCTTGCCTTTGGCGTCCAGAAAGACGTCGCGAATGTCCAGAAATGTAACAAACGGATTTTTGGCATAGAGGCGTGCCAGCCTGTCATTGACGGCCATATCCCTTTTGAATTTTTTATCCGGGTAGGCTGCCGCGGCTACGTGCCAGTTGTAGATGTCGCTAGGCAGAATGCCGACCAGGAGAATGGAGGCATGGGGGAGTTTGGAATGGACTTTGTTCACCACGCGGCAGATGCCGTTGAAAGTTTCTTCTTCCGTATTGCCGCGTCCCGTGTCATTGGTGCCGATCATGATCTGGACCACTTTGGGGGAGACATGGTCCAGGATTCCCTTGCCCCCGATTCTTGCCAGGACGTCATCCGTCGTATTGCCGTTGAAGCCTGCATTGAAGGCATTGTAGGGAGCATAGTATTTTTTCCAGATGGGCAGAAAGTCCTGGCAGGGAAGGTTGTCCTTACGGTAGTTGTCCGTGATGGAGTCTCCGATGGCGACCAGATGCACCTGATCGGGGTCCATCCCGTCGATTTTGGCGGGGCTGGGCACTTTTCCTCCCTTGTACTGCGGGTCCATCCGGTGCAGCAGATCGGCGAGTTCATCGGCAAGGATGGAGTAGCCTGTGGATGACAGGTGGATGCCGTCCATGGTGCAGGCCTTGCGAAGCGTACCGGAGTTGCCTTCCTGAAGCACCAGTCCGGGATTGGAGAAAAAGACATGCCGTTTGTCTGCCAGGCGGGAGAGCTGCCTGTTGGTTTCCCTGATGGCGTCAATGAGGTCTTTTTCTTTCCTCGGCAGAATGCCCAGAAGGAGGATTTTGGAAGAAGGGCATTTCCGGCGGATGAGAGAGATCAGGGCTTTGGTATTGGCGGCGCATGCTCCGGGGGTGTCCTTCCTGTGGCCGAGGTTGTTCGTTCCGATCATCAGGATGATGACCCGCGGAGATATTCCGTCCAGTTCTCCCTGCTGGATGCGGTAGTAGGCATTGTCCACGTAGTCGAACCCGAACCCCATGTTGGTGACGGCATGGGGGCCGAACAGCCTGAACCAGGAATCCTTCCCATACTGCCCGAAGCCGTCGACCGGTTCTCCGGCCCAGTGGTGCGTAATGGAGTCTCCGATTAAGACGTATTCCGGCTTGATGTTCCGGTGGCGTTCCTTAACGGCTTCATGGCGCGTTTCCCAGGTGTAGGCATGGTCCCGGTGCTGGGCCTCCGGTTTCAGGGTGGGCGGCAGGGACTCCGCTGCTTCCGATACAGCCGGAATCAGGAGGAACAACAAACAGAGAAGGAGTTTTTTCATGGAAATGAGAGCCATCAATTTGTTTTACGTAGAAAAGAACGTTCCTGTTTGCGCCTTTCTATCTTCTTTTTTCCATTCCGCGCCGTTAACGGTAAAAAACGTTATCATGCTCCATGGCCGTGAATTGCTCAAGTTATCCTGTTTTCCCCGGAGGAAGACCGCCCGGAGAGTGGAAAACTGTTGGAAAAGGAGCAGTTGGAAACTGCCTTTCTGCCTTACGCTTGCCGGAAGGCCCGGGAAATATATGGCAGGAGAGGGCATGCGCCAAGGCTTCACATCCCTGTTGCAGGTCTTGTCAGGCCAGGGAGATTTCTCCCTGGATGTCCTCGGCCTCCGGTTCCGGGAGCGCGGGTTCCCGGACGGGGGCCGTTTCCGCGGCGGGGGATTGCTCCGTTCTGGTGTTGATGGCTTCCAGAATCAGTTCCACCGTGCGTTCCAGGCCGTAGTCGGACGTGTTGACGCACAAGTCGTAGAGACGGGCGTTGCCCAGCTCCTGCCCGGTGTAGTGCAGGCAGTGGGTGCGGCGGCGGGAATCCATGAGGTCCATGGCTTTGGCTGCTCCGCCAGGCTTCACCCCGTAGTTTTCAGTGACGCGCTGCATGCGCGTGGCCCGGTCCGCATGAAGGAAGACGCTGAACAGGTTGGGCCTCCCTTTCAGGATGAAATTGGCGCAGCGCCCCACAATGACGCAGGACTGCCGGGCCGTGATGTCCCGGATAACTTTGCTCTGGGCCAGGAAGGTGGCGTCTTCCGGTGGCAGTTCCTCCGCCGTGTAAGCGTAGTTCTGCGCATAGAGTTCATGCAGGAAGCGGCTGGAAAGCTGCTGTTCGTGCTTGCGGATGTAGTCCGGAGTAAGGCCGCTTTGGGAGGCGGTCAGGTAGACCAGTTCCGAGTCGTAGAATTGAAGGCCCAGCCGCTCCGCAATCATTTTGCCGATGGCATGGCCGCCGGAGCCGTATTCCCGGTCAATGGAGATGACCAGGGGGGCGTCCGGCGCGTAAGCGGCTGTTTGCGCCAGCGGAAGGACTTCTCCTGCAGCTCCGGGGCGTGCCAGCCGTTCCAGCAGCCTGTCCGGCCAGAAGACGTGCCTGTTGAAAAAACGGACGATCATGCCCACCAGAACGGCGGCCACCACGGTTCCTTCCCGTATGCCCGTCAATCCGGGCAGGAACATGAAGGAGCAGGCCAGGCCGATGCAGACGAGCGTGCAGTCCACACTGGTTTTAACGGCTCCGAATTCCCATTTGAAGAGTTTGACAAAGGCCAGGCTCATGCCTTCCGCCGCCAGCAGAACGGCATCCGCCTTGACTTGCAGAAAGACGCCGAATCCAATGACGGCGCAGCTGAACAGGCAGAGGATTACGGACCAGAGGTATCCGGACGGTTCCAGGGGAGCCATCAGCCACATGGAGAAGTCCGTCAAGGCGCCGAAGATAAAGACGACGGGAATCTGGAGCAGATGCGCCGGACGGAATTGCCTTTTCAGCAGGGCCGCCTGCACGGCGACAAAGCTCAGATGCATCAGGATGGTGACGGTTCCCATCGTCAGCGGGAGCGCCAGGCTGAGCACATACGGCGTGCAGGAGATGGGGGAGACGCCCAGGTTAGCCTTGGCGGACAGGGCGATGCCCAGGGACATGATGAAGAGCGCCACGATCAGGACGAAGCAGCGCAGGATGTGTTCTCCAATGCTTCTCCGGACGTGATGATCTGCCATGATACCGGATGTTAGCTTTTCTGTCAGCGTCAAGTCAAGGGTTCAGGGAAAATGAGGCGGTTTTTTCCTTTTCCCCCTCCTCCGTTGTTTGCCGTTCCTGAGGTTGCCCGCCATAAGCAGGTGGGTATAGCCTGATGAACGGCCTCATGGCTGCGCCGTACTTTCCAGCAGGGAAGGAAAGAGAACCGGTCTTGTAAAAGGGAGCCGTTTTATCTATGCTGCGGGGGCATTCCGGTTCAAGCTTATGTCCAAAAAGAAGGAGAAGGAGGCGAAGACGAACGCCATGCGCCTGCTGGATATGCTGCATGTCCCTTACAGGCATTATTCCTATGAGTGCCGCGAGTTTGTGGACGCGTGGCATACGGCGCAGGCTCTGGGGCTGCCGGCGGAGAAGATGTACAAGACGCTGGTGACGGAGGGCGCGCCGCGGCAGTATTACGTGTTCGTGATTCCCATCGGCGCGGAGCTTTCCTTGAAGAAGGCGGCGCGTGCCGTGGGAGCCAAGGCTCTTTCCATGCTTCCTGTGAAGGATATTACCACCGTAACGGGGTACGTGCGCGGAGGCTGCACCGCTCTGGGAATGAAGAGGAAGTATCCCGCCGTGATTGATTCCAGCGCGGAGGCTCTGCCGGAGATGGTGGTCAGCGGCGGCCGCCTGGGCTGCCAGATTGAATTGAGACCTGTGGATTTATGCCGTGCGGCGGAGGGCTCTTTTGCTGATGTGGCGGAGATTCCCTCCTCGTTGTGATTTCCATTGTCCCGGAAATGCGGACGGAACGCGGTAAAAAGCTTTTCCCGGAGGATTTTTTTCTATATTCCTGTTGCGGTCCATTCCTCCGTTGCCATGAGTAGCCGTTCCCACTCCCGTACCTGCCTGGCCCTTTGCCATGTGGCTTTTGAAGATCTCGGCACGCTGGAGCCCCTTTTTAGGAGCAGGGGATTTCAAATCCGGTACGTCCAGGCAGGCGCTCCGTATCCTTCCGTTCAGGAGTGGCTGGGGGCTGATTGTTGCGTAGTGCTGGGCGGTCCCGTGGGGGTGGGGGATGTGGAACGGTATCCCTATCTGAAGACGGAGCTGGATTTGGTCCGCATGCGTCTGGAGCGTCAACTGCCTTTGCTGGGCGTCTGCCTTGGCGCTCAAATGATGGCCCATGCCCTCGGCGCCCGGGTTTATCCCGGTACGGCCAGGGAAATAGGGTGGGGGCCCATATCCCTGACGGAGGCCGGGCGCCTGTCTCCTCTCCGCCATTTGGAGGGAACACCCGTTCTGCATTGGCATGGGGATACGTTTGACGTGCCTTCCGGAGCGCGTCTGCTGGCGTCTACGGAGATTACCCCGCATCAGGCCTTTTGCGCAGGGAAGCATGCGCTGGCTCTTCAGTTTCATCTGGAGGCGGACGTTTCCCGGATGGAGGAGTGGCTGACCGGGCATGCCTGTGAATTGATGGCCGCCGGGACGGATATTTGCGGGCTCCGGGCGGCTTCCGTACGGAACGGAACCCTGCTGGCCGGGCGCGCCGCGCTTTGCATGAATGAATGGATGGAGGCTGCCGGCTTATGAGAAGAAAAGACAGGGAAGTAACCCGGCACGCGGATTTGCTGGATATGGTCGCCCGGTTCAAGGTGTGCCGCCTGGGATTGTGGGACGGCAGGGAGGTGTACGTAGTGCCCCTCAATTTCGGTTATGAAGAACGGGATGGTTCCCTGAATCTGTTTTTCCACTGCGCCCGGGAAGGGAGGAAGCTGGATATCCTGCAAACCCGCCCGGAGGTCTCTTTTGAGATGGACGGGGACCATGTGCTGATGGAGGGGGATACCCCGTGCCGGTACAGTTATGCCTACGGCTGCGTCATGGGCCGGGGCGTCGTCGAGTTCCTGCGGGAGGATGAGGAAAAAATCCATGCCTTGAGCCGCATCATGCTGCACCAGACGGGGCGGGAGGCGGCTTTTACCCCCGGCATGGTCCGCGCCGTATATGTTCTGCGTCTCAGGGTGGAATCCATCAGCGGCAAGCTTCATGCGTGTCCGGAACCTCCTCCTGCCTGTTGACGGATTTTGTATGTCTGGAGAAATCGCACCCTTGTTTATCCGCTGGAGCCTGCCGCACTGGGCGGCCCTGGGCGTCGTGGCTCTGGCCGCGGGGGGGCTCCTGTGGGGCTGCCGGAGGCTCAGGATGGAAAAACGCGTGCTGATCGGGAAGGCGCTGGGCGCCGTCTTCCTGCTGACCTTCCTGATTGAAACGTTCGGGCGCATTGTTAGGGAACACTGGGAGCCCTGGCAGGACAGGCTTCCGCTGCACTTTTGCAGCCTGATGACGCTGGTGTGCTTTATTGCCCTGTGGTTCCGCAAACCCTGGGCGTGCGCCGTGGCGTATTTCGGCGTGCTGACGGCGAGCGTGCAGGGGCTGATTACCCCCATGCTTCACGACGGCTTTCCCTCCGCCGCGTTCTTTGCCTTCTTTGTGGGGCACGGGCTTTTATTGATTTCCGCCCTTTATCTTCCCGTCGTCTTGGGATGGCGCGCGCGTCCGTGGGATGACGTGAAAACGCTGGGCTTGTGCGATGCCTACCTGCTTCTGATTATTCCGGTGAACGTGTGGCTCGGAACGAATTACGGTTTTACCCGGTATGCTCCGGCCGGGACCGTGCTGGAATATTTCGGCCCCGCTCCGTGGTATCTGCTGACGCTTCAGCTTCCGGCTCTGGCCATTCTGCGGTTGCTGTACCTGACTGTCCGCCTCAGGAAAAAGTAGGCAGGGCGTGGGCATAGCGTTTCCGCATATCCGGTGCCCCATCGGTTCCTATTTCAGCGTTTTCAGGTCTTCTTTCGTGAACAGGTGGATGTCCTTTTCACGGGCGTGGCGTATTTTTTCCGCCCATTCCGCATCCGCCAGCAGGGCGCGGCCTACGGCAATGAGGTCGAACTCCCCGGCTTTCAGCCGTTCCACCAGTGGTTCCACACTGGCGGTCTCCGCTTCCGGGCCGCCGTCAAAGGCATTCGTAAAATCCCCCTTGAGTCCCACGGAACCGACGGAGATGGAGGGCTTTCCAGTAAGCTTCTTGGTCCAGCCGGCCAGGTTGAGGCGGGAACCTTCAAACTCCGGTTCCCAGAACCGGCGCGTGGAACAGTCAAAAATGTCCACGCCCGCTTCCGTCAGGGGTGTCAGAAAATCTTCCAGTTCCACGGGGGTGTGCGCCAGCTTGGCATCGTAATGGCCGGTTTTCCATTGGGAGAAGCGGAAGATGATGGGGAACTGGCTGCCGACCGCCTTGCGTACGGCATGGACAATGCTGCTGGCAAAACGGGTGCGGCCCACTAGGTCTCCGCCGTATTCGTCCGTGCGCCTGTTGGTCTCCTTCCAGAAAAACTGGTCGATCAGGTAGCCGTGCGCTCCATGCAGTTCCACACCGTCAAAGCCCAGCCGTTTGGCATCCGCCGCGGCGCGCGCGAAAGCGTCGATGACTTCTTCAATCTTGGCGATGCTCATGGGCTCCGCCGTTTGTTCCAGCGTGTTCACGTCAATTCCGGATGGTCCGATGGGAGGCAGTTCCGGATTGGGCAGGTTCTCTCCCTTGAAGGGCCGGGCCATGCCCACGTGCCAAAGCTGGGGGGCTATTTTGCAATCCGTGGTATGAACGGCTTCCAACACCTTTTTCCACCCCCGCAGGGAGGCCCCGCCGAAGAAGTTGGGGTAATTGGAGGAAGGGGAGGCGCTGGGTTCGTCAATAAAGGTGCCCTCCGTGATGATGAGCCCTACTTCATGTTTTGCCCGGCTCTTGTAATAGGCGGCCACCTGGTCCGTAGGAACCCCGCTGGGAGAAAATCCCCGGGTCATGGCCGGGAGAACGATGCGGGTGGGAGTGTCGAGCTTGCGTGAATGAAAAGGCTGGAACAGAATTTCCATGTCCCTGATCTTGAGTTCGTCCTGTGCGTTCATGAGAATAAAAGGCGTTATATCTAAAGCGGCCCGGATATGGGCCGGGATGATACAGGTATGAGACACTTTCCGGCCTCCTCCCGTTCATCCCTGATGCTGGCTGTGGATCATTGATTCGTTTGAGGCAGGACTCCCCTCAACCGCATTTGCCGGAAGAGATAGGAAATTCCGGAGCAGGGACTTCCCGTCCGGCGTCAGGATGGATTCCGGATGAAACTGGATGCCGTAAAGGGGGCGGGACCTGTGGCGAATGGCCTGGATGTTTCCCCCGGAATCCCTTGCGGTGACAACCAGTTCCTCCGGCCAGGGGGTGGCGGCAAGACGCCAGGAATGGTACAGGCCTGCGGAGAATTCCTTCGGCAGCCCCTCCAGGAGGGGGCAGCTCTCCGTCCGGCGTATGGGTTCACGGACCCCGTGAAGCGGCTGGGAGAGATGTTCCAGCCGGGCCCCGAAGCGTATGCCCAGGATCTGGTGCCCCAGGCATACGCCCAGCACCGGAGTGCAGGGGGGCAGGCGGTCCAGAAGGCGGAAGGTTGCCTGGTGGCATTCGTCCTCCACCGTTCCGGGCCCGGGGGACAGGATGAGTTTTTCTCCCGCCTGAACCGCCTGTTCCAGTTCCGGCGAAAGGTTGGAGACCACGCGCGGAACGGCCATTCCCGTCACTCTGACGAGTTCCGCGAGATTCCAGGTAAAGGAATCCCGGTGGTCGATGATCCAGACGTTCGGTTGACTCATGGCGCGCACATGATAGAATAATTCCCGCCAATGTACACACGGGAAGAAACCATCCTCCGCATGAATGCCCTGGGCCGTGCGGAACGTCCGTTCTTCTTTGTGATCTCCCATGATCTGGAGCACAACCTCCTGTTTGAGCTTCCGGAAACGGGGCACGAACGTATGGCGGCTTTTTCCCTGCCGCTGGGAGGCATGGGGGAGCAGGGCAACTGGCCGCCGCTTCCGGAACGGCTGCGGTTCATCCCTTCCCCCTGTTCCATGGCCCGGTATGCGGCGTCCTTCGCCTCCGTCCGGAACCATCTGATGAGGGGGGACTCCTACCTGCTGAATTTATGCGTGGCTACCCCCGTGGAAACCAACCTGACGCTTCGCCATCTGTTCCGGTTCGCACGGGCCCCCTACCGGATGTTGCTGGGGCCGGACGTCCGTGTTCCCGGCGTGCATGGCCGCAGCTGCGTCTGCTTCTCTCCGGAACCGTTTGTCACGGTACGCGGGCGGTCCATTTCCACGTTTCCGATGAAGGGAACGGCTCCTGCCGCCACGCAGGAAGCCCGCCACTGGCTGGAGACGGATGAAAAGGAAAACCGGGAATCCGCCACCATTGTGGACCTGATGCGCAATGATCTCTCCATGGTGGCGGCAGATGTGCAGGTCAGGCGCTACCGCTACATCAGCCCGGTAAAAACGCGCGGAAGAACCATCCTGCAATGCAGTTCCGAGATTTCAGGCCGCCTGCCGGAAGACTGGCGTTCCCGCCTGGGGGAAATCCTGCTGAAGCTGCTGCCCGCCGGGAGTGTGACCGGAGCGCCCAAGGAGGCCACCTGCCGGGCCATTGCGGAGGCGGAGGACATGGAGCGGGGGTTTTACACCGGGATTTTCGGTTTCTTCAACGGGCGGGATTTGGATTCCGCCGTCGCCATCCGCTTCATGGAAGAGGATGAAAAGGGAATGGTGTACAAAAGCGGAGGCGGCATCACCGTCATGAGCCGCATGGAAGATGAATACCGGGAAGCTATTGCCAAAGTTTATGTGCCGTTTGATTTTTGAAACCGTCAAATGGGAGGATGGCGCTCCCTGCCTGCTGCCCTGGCACCAGCGCAGGGTGGAAGCCGCCATGGACCTTCACGGAGCGGAGGATTCCGCCGTTCCCGATCTGGCCTCCGTGCTGTCAGCCTGTCCGGGGCCGGAAGGCCGCGGCATTTACAAATGCCATATCACGTATGATACGCAGGGAAAGGCGCGCCGTCCCGTCTTTGAACCTTACCGTCCCCGGCTGGTGAAAAGGCTGGCATGCGTGGAAAATCCACGGCTGGATTACTTCTGCAAGTGGGAGGACCGGACGGAGCTTCAGGCGGCAGGGCTGGGGTTGGGTGAGGATGAAGAAGTGCTAATCCTCCGGCACGGGCTGGTGACAGATACGCGGTACAGCAACGTCGTGTTCGGGGACGGCTCCTCCTGGGTGACTCCGGAAACTTTTCTGCTTCCCGGCACCAAGCGCGCATTCCTGCTGGCGTGCGGAGCCATTGAAGAGCTTTCCATCAAAGCGGAGGATATAAAAAAATTCCGCTTCTGTTCCCTGATTAACGCCATGCTGGACCCCGGCGACGTGGTGGTGCGGACGGAGGATATCGTCTATCCTTAACCGGTTTTATAAATTTATATATTACAGGAGCATGATCTACAATTCCTGATAATACCGTTGCATCAGCTTCGCCATCAGTTTGCGGCGTTCTTGAAGGAATGATTCGTAATCACTTATATCCATGCTGACAATATTTTGAGGGATACTATTTTCCTCCAGATTGCGGTAAAGCATTTCTTCGTCGGAAATATTTCCGAGTGTAATGGCTTTAGTCCCGCATTGCTCTTGCACTTTGGCAAAATAGACAGAGGGAGGATCGTCTCCAATGGCTTTATTTACCTGCGTATCAAGATAGATATAATTGGCTACCTGATTATATTTTGCCTTATTATCAATACCGTTCTTTTTCAGATAATTGCGCGGAAAAATATGGTGCACGTCTCCTGAAATGGTAATGAGATCGGAGACTTTAGTCCCTTTCATCAGCAGGGAATTGCAATTCAGGTTAATTTGAGCAGCAAGGAAGGTATTGAAGGCGGGACTGTTTACAGAAGACGTTTCCAGGTTCTGAGGCAGCGTAACCGTCCAAAATGTTTCCGATAGGGCAGAGGCCTCCACTTCTGTTTTGAAATTCAGGAAGCCTTTTTCTTCGATATTGCGCATATCACGGTCCATCTGCGTCTCCGGAGATCCGATGTATCTTGAAGTTAGGGTGGAGAGGACGAACCATTTTTGAACATGCCGTTTGATTTGTTCGTTTGGAATGGTTGGATCACTCCGCAGCATCAGATACAAAGTGTAAGCAAAATCCAACGTCATTTGTGAATTCAACTGTTTACTGGAGACAAAGCCCGCACCCTTAAGGGCCATTACAAATTGTGTAAAATTGTGCTGGTTGATAAATTGTACAATGCCGGCATCCAGTTTCCGGTAGGATTCCGCTACGATATCATCCCGGTATTCCTTGGTTTCGAAATCCCTCCCGGACAATAAGCTGACCAAATCAGCAAGTTTTCCTCTGCGGAACTGGTGCATGAATGATACCCGTAGCATATCGCCGTAATCGGGATCGTAAATGTCATCATAATCATGAGCCAGCCACTTGATTTTATCCGCATACTTGGAATTCTGGAATTCCTCATCACGTACCAATAAGGAGTAAAAATCAGGTTTCACGGCCAGATGGCAGAAATAGTCCACTGTTTTACGCATCATACTGCCTTCATGTTCCATGTCCGCGGCCATCTTGGACATGACAAAGTCTGATTGGCTGAGAGACGTTCCTTTGGAATTGATACGAATGAAAATTTCAGTTACTTCATCAATATCCAATGTAGCATCCAGCTCAATCACGCCAATTTGCCTGTTGGCGATTCCTTTTAGAGAGGCAATGGATTTATTGATTATGTTGGGTTTGATTCCTTCATTGATGGTACAATATTCAACGGAGAACTCGAACGCATCGAAATCGGCATCAAATACGATGGAAATATCCGGTATCCATCGTTTGTCTTTTAAATGAGAAGCGTCTTGAACCGCAAAACGCTTGCTCGGATCATCAGCAAGAGGATTGAAGGCGATTTTGACGCGGTCTTTATTAAAATCTTCATCCAGGACTTCTTTGCCGGCGATAGCGGCCATCAGGGCGGTTACACGTTGCTGTCCGTCGATAAGTACTTTTTTTCCGTTGGCTTTTCCTCCATCCTTGGTTTTCACGTCAGGATTCTTCCAAGTAATGATATAGCCCGTAGGGTAGCCGTTATATAAGGAATCAATTAAATCCCGTACTTGGCTTCGTTTCCAGACAAAGGGGCGCTGAATTTCTGGTATAACGAAATCTTCCGCTTCTATCAGCCCCAAGACGGCGCTGACGGAATATTGCATCAACGTGAATTTTTCACCGGTCATGACATTTCTCTTTTATTGCTTCATCCACTATTGAGCTTATTTAGCATGAGGAGTGCTTTTCATGGATATTAGAAGTTGGGTTCACGCTTGAAATGTATGATTTCATGGAAAAAGCTTTTCCCAGCATGTTAGCGGCATCATAAAACACCGCAGAAGGAGGAGCAATTGTTTTTGATCCTCTGAAAATAAAAACAGACTGGATTTTTTTGGAATGCCTTTTCAGCAGAGATTTCCTATTATCTTCATTTTAAAGATAGATAAAAAGTAAAAGCCGTTTGTCATATTTGGCAAACGGCTTTTAGTAAGAGTAATATGTTTTGTTTTTCCTTAAACGGCGCCGCAGTAGTGGGCGCAGAACCACATGGCGCGGGGATGGTGGAAGAAGGACTTCCAGAGGCTGCCCTTGAGGGTGTTTGCCCTGGAGCCGTCCTTGTTCAGGTAGCCGAACCAGTCGCCGTGCTGCACGTCCTGGAAGTGGGAGAAGGCCCAGTTGTGCACCATGTCGTGGCAGATGGCGTAGCGTTCCTCTCCGGTGAGCTTGTAGGCGAGCGTCATGGCAATGAGCGCCTCGTCGTGCGGCCACCAGAATTTCATGTTGTGCCAGTATTCCTGGACGGGTTTGCCGTACACGTCCGTAAAGTAGAGCAGGCCGCCGTTTTCCTTGTCCCACCCGCGCGCGAAAGCCCAGTCGATCATGTCGCAGCCCACCTTGATGAGTTCCGGATCATTGCCGCGGAAGCGGGCTTCCTCCAGCACGAACCAGCCCCCCTCAATGGTATGGCCGGGATTGAGCGTGCGTTCGTCAAAGTGGTCGATGATGGCGCCGTCAGGGCTCACCACTTCCATCACGGCCTTGAGCTCCGGCTTCATGAACAGGGTGCGCAGGTCGTTGATGCAGCGGTCGATCCATCCGGTGTAGAAGCCGTCCTCGTCACCCAGGTACTTGCGCAGTTCCTGGGCGGTCGCCAGCGTGATCATGCGTGTTCCCAGTCCCGTCGTGGGACGGTTCCCGGTGAATTTGGGAACCATCTTGCCGGGGGTGAAGCAGATGTCCGTAAAGACGTCGAACCAGTGGCGCGCGGCTTTTGCGGATTCTTCATTTCCTGCAGCTTTCGCATGGGCGGCAAAGGCGATGGCGGCAAAGGATTCGCTGTACGCATAGCGGCGCTTGCGGATGGGGGTGCCGTCCGCCTCCACATGGAAGTACATGCGGCCGTTGGCAGGGTCCACGCATTTCGCCGTCAGGAAGTTCAGGGCGCTTTCCGCCCATTTGAGCCAGTCCGGGTTTTTCTCAATGCTGTTGTACATGGTCAGCAGCATCCAGGCCATGCGGCCCTGGGCCCACACGGATTTGTCCGTGTCCACCAGGGTGCCGTCCGCGTCAAAGCAGTGGTAGAGGCCCCCGTTCTTTTCGTCGTAAGCGCGCGGGAACCAGAACGGCAGAACGTCTTCCAGAAGCTGGCGGCGGTAGAATGCGCCCAGGGTGGGCAGGTCAAGTGTTGCAGCCATAAGAGGGAAAGCGGTTTAGTTCATGGACCACTGGAAGAAGCCGATGGCTTCCAGCTCGGAGCGGAGTTCCTTGAGCTGTTCCGCGGTGGGGTTGCCCTGCGGCAGGCGGGCGGGCCCCAGGTCAACGCCCAGCCAGCCCATCAGGGCCTTGGCGCAGCCCATGTAGCCCTTGGAGGCCAGGATGTTGATCATCTGCACGGATTTCCACTGGCAGTCGCGCGCCGTTTCCACGTCGCCTTCTGCAAAGGATTTCATGAGTTTCTGGTACAGGGCCGGGGCAAAGTTGAAGGAGCTTCCCACAGCGCCCTTGGCGCCTACGGAGAGGGCTCCCGTGAACCATTCGTCCACGCCCCAGGGGATGTCCACGTTTTTGTCGTAGTTCAACGTGGTCTGGTACAGGGCCAGGTCCGGATTGGTGAATTTGATGCCCGCAAAGTTCGGGATCTGTTCCTTGGCCAGCTTGATGAAGTCCACCGGATTGAAACGCACGCCCGTCAGCACGGGAATATCGTAGTAGTAATAGGGCAGGTCGGGAGCGCCGGAAGCGGCGAAGGCGCAGCATTCCACCAGGCGCTGGACAGTGCCTGGCTTGTAGTAGGAGGGGGCAAGGGAGCTGGTCGCCACGAATCCGCATTCCTGGGCAAAGGCGGCCAGTTCGCGGGCGTCCCAGACGCTGTTGGAACCGGTATGGGCGATGACGTCCACGCCGTACTTGGCGGAAGCTTCCTTCCAGGCGGAGTAGATTTCCTTTCGTTCTTCAAGCTGCATGGAGGAGGATTCACCGGTGCTTCCGGTAATGAAAGCCAGCTTGATGCCCTGGGAGGCAAGCAGCCTGGCCTGGGCGTCAACGCTGGAAGGATTCAGGGAACCGTCCGCCTTGAACGGAGTGTGTACGGCGGCCACCAGGCCGTGGAGTTTCAATGACGTGTTCATATTGTGTAGTGATATGAAAATAATTCGGGGAAATAATTACAAATCATCTTGGGAAAGACAACCCCTGAATCCTTTTGAATCAAAAAAGACCACATAAAAAAACGCGCATTCTCCAAAAAAGAATGCGCGCCGGAGCAATAGATGCTTCAAAACATTAGCGGACAGCCTGTTGCTTGATGATGGAATACATGGCTTTTGCTAGTGATTTTGCGTGCGTCAGCAGCAAATCTCCATCATAACACCAGATCATCACGCCGCCCAGCTTCTGGGTTTTTACGTACTGGCATTTTTTCTTAATCGTGGTGATGCCGTTAAAGTAGTGCTGCTGGCCGTCGATGGCGCAGAGGTCCGTGCCGGGGGCGATGTTGGGGTAGAGCTGGACGACGTTGGAATAGCCTTTCTGGGCGTCCCAGTTGCGGTTGGAGCGCGTCTCGTTGGTGTAGAACGGCAGGCCGACGACGATTTTGCAGTCCGGAATGTTTTTCCTGCGGATGGCTTCGATGTCCATGAGCATGTCCGGATAGGTGGAGTGCTGTCCGGCACGGTCATAGCTCATGACGTTGACGAAGTCCAGCAGGTCCATCATTTCACTGGTGGGTGCCAGGTAGTACGGGTTGATCGCCGCGCTCAGGGACATGCCGCTGGCACCCATGGCGGAGCGTACTTCTCCCAGCAGCAGGCAGAAGTTGTACCATTCGTTGGTGTTGTCCGGGTATTCCCAGTCAATGTCTATACCGTCAAATCCCTTTTCCCTGGCGAAGGAGACGAGCTGGTACGCGAACTGCCGCCTTTTTTCCGCATTCCCTGTGAAAGCCGTTAGCCCAGCGTCACAGTGGGCCACGCCCAGAATGATCTTGCTGCCTGCCGTTCCGCGAAGGTTTTTAAGCTTGTCCAGGCCGTTCAGGAACTGGGCGTTGTTCTGCCCCGTCAGGTTTCCTTCCGTGTCACATCCCACGTTGAAGTAAATGAGGTCCGTGAATGATTTGAAGTGCTGGGCGGTCAGATGGTCGGGATTCCAACGCATCAGGTTGGTGTTGCGGTAGTAGGGCACCACGCGGAATTGGTAGGGGTACACCTCCGCGCAGCCTTCCGGGGAGGGATTGGCGACCGCTACATTGGAGTCCTCCAGCAGGGCCACGCCCGTGCAGGAGGCGTCCACCTTGTTCAACCCTCGCGCGCGGGGGGTGAGGTCCACGCACAGCCAGAAGTAGTTGTCTCCTGCGGAGAGCGCGTGGCTTCCCTCGAATTGGAAGGTTTTGGCCCCCTTGGAGATGGTGTTGAGAACGGGGATGGCCCTCCGGTTGGACTGCTCCGCGTTCGGGGAGAAGTAGGGAGTGGCGCCGGAGTAGAAAATCCGGGCCTTCGCGATGTCGGAGACGGAGGTGGTTCCGGCCATGGAGAAGGTCATTCCCTTCAGGATCTGGCTGGTTTCCGTAACGGTCACCTTGATCTTCATGATGGCCTGGCTGTCCGCGCCCGCATACAGGATGGAGTGCGTTTGTTCACAGGCTGCCGTGGCGGAAGCCGCGTACAGGGGGGCAGCGCCGGACAGGCCCAGGGCCAGGGCGTACATGCAGGTTTTAAAGGTACTGTTCATGTTTTATTAAGAGATGGTGGTTGTTAGATAGTGCGCTTCCTGACGGCGAGCAGGCCGCCTGCCGCCAGGAGAAGCAGAAGGGAGGTAGCGGGTTCCGGGACTACCAGGCCATTGGAAATCCAATCCAGATGGAGGGCGTTTCCTTCATCCCAGCGCAGTTCCCAGCGCCCCAGTTCCAGAGAGGGGTCATAGCCTTCCAGCCCCAGATTCCCCACCGTGATGGTAGCGGAGTCGGAGAGGGAGGAGAGGATTTCAGAGAAAGTCCCGTCCATGTTCGTGACGCCGGACGCATCCATGACCAGGTAGGACTGGTCCCTCTGCCAGATGGAGGAGGTGTAGTCCACCTGGTCGTCGCCCAGGGCCAGCGTCCCTCCCAGCGTCAGGGTGTCCGCATGCAGTTCCATGCCGACCATGGAGCCGCGGGAGAGGTCGATCGTGATTCCGTTGGAAATATCAATGGCATTGGCAGTGATGGAGAAGCTGCCTTCGCCCGTTCCGAGAACGGAGACGTTGTTTCCAAGCGTCAGCGTGTCTGCGTTCAGGCTGCCGGTTCCCATGACGGACAGCTCCGTTCCGTCCTCCAGCCTCACGTCCGCCGCGTTCAGGGCGGCCTGTTCGCCAATGTGGAGGCTTCCTCCGCTTACGGTGAAGGAGGTTCGCGCTTCTTCCGTGCTCCAGTCTGCGGAATGGTAGCCGTAGGTTGCCCCGCTGCTGACGGAAAAGGTGCCTCCGTACACGGTCGTATTGGCCCGGATGCCGGACTGGCTGTTTGCGCCGGACATGGCGACCGTGCCTCCGGCCCCGGCGGCGTCATTGACGCTGATGTCCACGACGGATTCGTCCTGGGAGCTGAGGCCGTCTTCAAAGAGGATCCGGCGGTTGTCCGCCGCATTGAAGGAAGCCATGGCGCCGTCGTTGAAATGGATGGCGTTGTAAACGCTTCCGTCCTGGACTGTGTTTCGGCGGAAGATGATGTCCGCCTGGTCTGCCGTCAGGGAAATGGAGCCTCCTCCCTGCAGGTTGATGGCGCCTCCGGCGTTTTCCGCACTGTTGTTTTCAAACAGTACCGTCCCGGTGTTGCCGGAAATGGCAACGTTGTAGGCGTCCAGGGCTCCCCCTTCATAGGCTGTGTTGCCGGAGAAGGAGGCGGCGCCGGAATCGGAGATAGTGATGTCCCCGTAGGCTCCGATGGCGCCCCCGTAGGTGGATGCGTGGTTGTCGGAGAAGGTCAGGGCCCCCACGCCGGAGAAGGTGACGTTTCCGTCCGAATAGATGGCGCCCCCGCCGCCGTCCCGGGCCTCGTTGCCCGTCATGCTGAAGGAGGCGGCGGTATTGACCGTTACATCTCCGCCGGACCAGATGGCGCCTCCCGCGCCCGCCTCCGCCAGGTTGCCGGAGAAGGCCACGTGGCCCACGCTGGACCATTCCACGGTTTCATAATCGTTATTGATGGCTCCGCCGTTTTCTCCGGCCGTATTTCCGGTGAAGGAAATGTTTTCCGCGATGTCGGAGAAGGTGAGGCTGCCCGTGGTGCCTCCCGTATGGATGGCGCCACCGTGGGTCATGGCGGAGTTGCCGGAGAAGCTGATGGCGCCCGTGCTGGTGAAGGAGGCTCCTCCGGAGGCGTAAATGGCTCCGCCGGAAGCGCCGGAATCCGCGCTCACGCTGTTGTTGCTGAACGTAAGGGCTCCGGTGTTGCTGAAGGCGACCGTATCATTGGCGGCAATGGCCCCCGCGCCGTAAAGGGCCTCTGTATTGGACATGTCGGCGGCATTGTTGGAGAAGGTCAGGCTGCCGATGTCCTGGAAGGTGACGTTTTCCGAGTGGATGACGGCCCACTTGGCTCCGTAGTTGTCAATGTTGATTCCGTGGCCGCCCGTGAAGGTGATGCTCTGGAGAGTGTTGTTATACCCGCGGCCGCCTGTCCAGCAGTTGACGTTTGCTCCCAGGGCTCCCAGATGCTGGTCCGCCGTGAGCGTAAAAACGGTATCCGTATCCGTCAGCACGCTTCCCGCCCATGCCTTGGAGCCCAGTTCCAGAGCGGCGCGGGTCATGATGTTGAGCGTGCCCTTGTTGTTCTCCGTGTTCAGGAGGATGCCGCCTTCATGCCAGTTGACCATGCTGGCATAGGAGCTGCCGCCCATGTCCAGCGTGGCTCCGTCCTGGACGTCAATGACATTGGCAAGAGTGTGGCCGTTCAGGGAGAACAGGGCTCCGGAAGCGATGCTTACGTTGCCCAGATTGCTGCCGGCGCCGAAGGCGTTGTCCACCTCCAGCGTCAGCTTGCCCGCATCCACGCGGACCGTGCGGCCGGAGGAAATCGTATTGGCCCTCTGGATGACCAGCTCTCCGGCGCCGGATTTAATGAGGCTCAGGCCGGAGAAGTTGGCGGTGGTGGGGTCTCCGTATTCGCCGGACGTGTTTTTATTGGCAAAAACCTGGTTGAAGTAGAGTACGGAATTTTCTCCGATGGCGAGCGCCAGCGCACTGCCGGCTCCGGTTTCGCAGACGATGGCATCCTGGTACTGCGCATTGGAGGAAGTCCATGTAAGGGTTTGGTTGGCTCCCAGTTCAATGGTGGCCGTCGTGCCCCAGCCGGCGATGTAAATGCCGCGGCTGGCCGTGCCTCCGGATTCATACCCCTGGGAAATGACGATGCGGCTGGAGGTTCCGGAAGCGAATTTAAGGGCGTAAAAATTGTTGTGCAGCTTGCCCAGGGAGGCGGAGTCATACCCGAACTGGTTCAGTTTGAGCGTTCCTCCGTTCAGCGTAATGGTGGGGGACTGGAAATTGGCTGTATAAACGCCGTTATGGAACAGGCGGCCGTTGCTGGCATCCAGCACGGCTCCGGAGGCAATGTTGATTTTTCCGTTAACCCGGTTGTTGTCACTGGCGGTGATGTTTCTTTCCCCGGTGAAAACCAGGGTGCCCGCGTTGATGTTCCAGACGCCGCTGGCCGTATGCGCTCCATCCAGGGTAACCGTTCCGGCGCCTGTCTTGGCGAGCGTGGCGGAGCCGGTGAGGCTGGTATCCCGGACTTCATAGGAGTCTTCCGCATTGGGGGCGTCCAGAATCAGCCCGGTATTGGAAAGAGTGGCGGAACCTCCGTTGTTCCCGGCAGCCGTGCCCGTCAGGGTAAGGGAACCTCCGTTCAGCGTGATGGCCGCACCGTTGTAAAGCATTCCGGACGCAGAAATTCCGCTTCCCGCCGTGATGGAGGAATCCGTCTGGAATTGGGCCGTATTTCCATTGCTCCAGTCGGCGGAGGAACCATCCAGCCGCCACGCTCCGGAATCCGTCCAGGAGCCGTTTCCTCCATTCCAGAGGTAGTCCGCCGCATGGGCCGGGATGCAGGAGAGACAGCCGGCGAACACGCCGAAGAACAGTGCGGTAATTTTCATGTAGGTTCTAACAGATAGAGTGATAGTGAATAAAAAAGGGAAAACAAGAACTAACTTGTTTTCCCTTAAAAAAAATCAGGGAATTTAGCTCCGGCGGCGGCGCATGCACGATAGGGAAGCCAGTCCCAGCAGGCTCAGAGTGGCCGTGGCGGGTTCCGGAACAGGAAGGGCGGGGTTGGCCGCCAGAGCGGCTATTTCCCCGTCATTCAGGACACCGGCATATAATTGGAGGTCATCCATGGTCGTATTGGCGGTGGATGCCAGCTTGAGTGACTGCACGTCTCCGGTGAAATTGACTCCGGAGGCCGTTATTTTCTTCTGCCCGTCCAGATAGATGTTCAATTCCCCGTTCTGGAAGGTGATGATGATGTTGGAAAAGGAATCCCTGGAAATCGTCAGGTTGGCCCAGTTGCCCACGTTTCCGCCGCAGTAGGCCGCCCATGCCCCGGCAGCGGAGGCGTTACCGGAATCTTTCTGGAGGTACATGTTCTGGCTGTTGCCGGACGTGAAGGTCAGGATGCTTTTCCATATATCCGAGGAGGAGGAATTGCCGGGGGAGTAGTCCTTGACGGCAATGGAAAGGCTGAAACCTTCCGTAGCATTCAGCCCCAGTCCTGTACTGGAGGAGCCCAGCGTCAATTGTCCGCCGTTCGTGCGGCTGTCATAGCCCCGGCCTTCGTAGCCATCGGTATAATTCATCCAGCCTGATCCGCTGAACGTGGCGCTGCCCGCATTTGGGCCGGCCAGGTTATTGTCATTTAAAGATGACAGGTTTCCGTCAAGCTTGTTGAAATCATAAAAATATTTCAATGTGGCGGCCTGGGCCCCCAACCCTGAGCAAAGCAGGAACATCGTAAGATACAGAGAGGATTTCATGAAATTATTAAAAAAATTACTGAATGGAACCAGTATCGGATTTACAATCCGGAAGACCGCTTCAAATTCAATAACTTCTTATAAATAAATAAGGTTTCCGTATTAGGCGTTGTTTATTATTCCTACTTTATATGTGGGAATATTTGCCGTTACTTTTTTGAACTCAAAAAAATAAGTTGACTTCCGGATTGTAAATCCGCGGCGGAATTATCCTGTTCTGCATGATTAACTTATGAAAAATAAAGTAATCATGGTTAAATAAGGGATAGATCAAAATACCGCGAACTCTCCCGTCTTTTAATAGAAATGCGTGAATGCCTATTGCCCCCCGGAGGGCGGAGATTCATCTGGAAAGAAATGGCCGTTCCAGGCAGCGGAACGGGTTTCCTTCAATTCTTTCCATGCAGGGAAGGAACGGGAGCCTTCGCCGGGAGGGTGTACAGTTTTTCAATATCGTCCAGATACCGGGAAATGGGGGTATTGGCCGGCTGTTCCTGTTCACGGAGCAGTTTGACGGTTGCCGCGTAGGAGGCGAATGTCTTGCCGGTTCCGGACCGCGTATTGATTTCATACCAGTCCATGTAGTCCCGGACGCGACGGGCCGTTTTCATGGATAGCTCCCTGATTTCCCGAAGCTGCCCGATTTTCGGGGCGGCTTCCCGGCCGTTGATTTTTCCGGTCTGCATCAGGGCCACAAGCTTGGCGTATTCCACAATGACGGGCCGGTAGGCGGGGAAGGAGCGCCGGCTGAGGTTGAGCAGGCTGCCGGATATGTTGGAAAGCTGCCTGTTCAGGTCCGTCAGGGAATTGGCCTGGTCCAGATTGTCCAGGGGGAAGGTGACGGTCGTCCGGGTGTCCGGATCGTATTTGACCAGGGTGAGGGCTTCCTGCAGGTGACGTTCCGTTTCCGTGATCGTGAGGGTTTCCGTCAGGGGAGGAGTCGCCATGCGGGAAAGCTGGAGCGTCCACCATTTATGAAGGGAGGAGGGGGTCAGGTTGAGCTGCGGAAAATGGCGCTTGATGAGATTCCTGGGATCGTCATTGCCCAGAATGGCCTGGTCCAGAAGCTGTTTCATCCCTTCCGGACCGTTTTCCTGGTTCAGCAGGCAGAGCACCAGCGCGCCGCAGGAGGTTTGATAGGCGGCGTAGGAGGTGGCGTCCAGTTCCTTTTCCGGCTCCGGGCAGTTCAGGATTTCTTCCGGGGTCATGATGCCGGATTGCTGGAACAGGGTGGAGTACATGGCCCGGTCCGCTTCATTGGTGTGCCACAGGACGGCCTGCTCCAGCCCGGCAATCAGCCAGGGGGGCAGCGTTACTTCGTCCGGCAGTCCTTCCGGGTCCACCGTGCGCAGCATCATCTCATAAAGCAGGGTGGAGACGATGGCGTGGCGCAGCCTGTCCTGGTTGATGCCGCGTCCCAGGTGAATGAAGATGTTGTAGGAGAGGGTATTCCCCACAATCACGGTCTGCATGCGGATGGGGTTGGCCGGAACCGGGCTTCCCGGCTCCCCTACCAGACGGATGATGATGTTGTTTTTCCATTCGTCCGGCTGCTTGAGGATTTTCACCAGGGCCGTGCGTATGGAGTCCGCCCGCGTGGCAATGGCCCCGGCCAACAGGGAATCCATCCCTGTAACGTGAAATTGCTTGGAAGCGGAAACGCTGGTGAACGGCTGCCGTTTGACGGACTGTCCTTCCGTTCCGGCAGGGGCCGCGGCCGGATGCTGGGGAGCGGGGGGTACGGCGCTCACGTTGGAGCTGCCCTGCAATACCGGACGGTCAGAGGCGTCATCGATCAGGGCGGTGTCCGGAACGGGAACGGGGGGAGCGGCCTGCGCTTCCGCGGAAGGGGCGTTCCCTGCCTCCTTCTGTTCCTGCGCCCGAACGCAGGGGGGCAGGAGAAGGGCCAGCAGCAGAAAGGCGCATGTTCCTCTGAATTTCATCAATGGGAAAAGCTTAGTCGAATTGTTCCGCCAGACAGCTGAAGTCTTCTTCCGCGTGCCCTTCACGGCACAGTTTCCCCATGATGGAGGAGACCAGCGCGGCAGCGGGCGGGTGGATTCCCTTTTCAGCGGCCAGTTCCTGGGCGTAGATGCTGTCTTTCCGCATATTGTCCAGGGAGAAGTGGGTGGAAAAGTCGCGTTCCGCCATCAGGGGCAGCTTGAAGGACGCCAGAGGGGAGGCGATAACGTTCCGGGAAATGGCCTGCCCCAGCAGTTGAGGGGAAATGCCGTATGCCTGGGTGATGGCCAGGGCTTCGCTCAGGCTCTGCACCATGGTGGCGGAGACCATGTTGGTGACCAGTTTGACGACGGTTCCGGCTCCGATCCCCCCCAGGTGCAGGATGTCACGGGAACTATGTTCCAGTACTGGCCGCACGCGGTCCAGGGTGGAGGAGTCCGTTCCCGCATAATAGACCAGCTCCCCTTTTTCCGCCGGCAGGCGGGATCCGGTGAACGGGCAGTCCACATACGTGCAGCCGATGGCGGAGCACATCAGGGAGAGCTTGCCGACGGTGGCCAGGTCAATCGTGGAGTGGTTCAGGATGACATGTTCCGGGGTCAGCGCGCCCCTCATCTGTTCAAATACTTCCAGACAGGCATTCCTGTCTTTCAGATAGAGCTGGATGATTTTGGAGGCGCGGGCTGCGTCCGCCGGGGAGGGAACGGCTTCCGGAAAGTCTTCCCGGGGCGTCCGGTTCCAGACGGTGACCTTGTCACCCAGTCCGGTCATGTGGCGTGCAATCCGTGAGCCGATGAGGCCCAGTCCTAAAATGGAAACTTGATACATGGCGTTTTTCAGGAGAAAAAGGAAGGGGCTAGTCCGTCAGGAACCGATGCGGAAGCGGCTTCTCCTGCGGGGTGCTTCCTGTTTTTCCGGCTTGGGCGGTTCCGCTGCGGCGGTGGCTGTTTCCGCAGGAGGCTGTGCGGCAGGCGCCGCGGAGGCCGTTTCCCTCATCTGGTCCGCCAGGGAGACGGGCCCGGCTTCCGGACGGTGGCTGACCACGACCTGCTTGGGCCCGGCAGAGGGCCTTTCCAGCGCATTGGGGTCCTCCGCCACATGGGCGGGCACCTCATAGGCATCGTGGGGAATGGCGGATGGATCGCTTACTGCTGCGGCCAGGCGCATTTCATCCTCGTTCGCGGCAGGCGAGGGAGCTTTGTCCGGAGCCTGTTTTTTGCGGGGAAGGGTGGTGGTCCCGGTGATGGCGAGTTCCAGGTCGGAATCCGGCAGGCCGCCGCTGCGGATGGCGGCGTCATAACTCTTGCGTGCCTGCGCCGTACGGCCCAGCCGGGAATAGGTCCAGGCCAGGTTGAAGTGGGCGTCCGGTGATTCCGGCTGGATTTTCAAGGCGTTTTCAAAGTGGCCCACCGCTTTTTCATAGTTGCCTGCGCTGGTTTCCAGGTTGCCCAGGTAAAGCAGGGCCGGAGCGTTGGCCGGGTCCAGCCGGACCGTTTCCGTCAGGGAGGCGATGGCGTGCTGGTCCTGCCCGGCGCGGTACTGGGCCACGCCCATCATGAACCATGCGGGGGAGGAGGCTGCATCCAGTTCCGTGGCCTTTTTCAGGTATTCGATGGCTTCCTCCGCCTTGTTGCGCTGGAGCAGGATGGTGCCCAGGTTGACCAGGGCCGGAACGTGGGCCGGCTGGAAGTCCAGCAGGGTGCGGTACAATTGTTCCGCAGCGGCGTAGCGTTTTTTGGCGAAGGCCTCCGCGGCTCCCTGTCCCAGGGCTTCCGCTTCCAGCTTCCGGCGCACCGTGGCTTCCATGCTCCTGTTCAGAGCTTTTTCCTGCTCTGGCGTAATGGCTCCGGCGGAAATGGCGGCCAGGCGCGCCTGTTCGGCGGAACGGGCTTTCAGTTCATCCATCTGCCGGGTTAGCTCCTCCACTTGAAGGTTTTTCTGTTCCAGGGCCTTCTGGGTCCGGGCCAGGGCTTCCGCATGGCTCTTGTCATTCCTGGCGGATTTGGCCGCTTTTGTCTTCGTCTGGCTGCGCGCCAGTTCCAGTTCTCTGGCAAGCTGGGCGGCCTTGTCGCGTTCCGCGGAAAGGGCCTGGGCCAGCTTGTTGATCTTTTCCTTCTGCTGGTCCGTCAGGGGGATGTCTATCTTGTTGTCTCTGGCGATGACGTTGACAATCTGCTTTTCCGCCGGGGTGAGCTTGATGGCTTCTTCATTGTCCATCAGGGAGGCGATTTCCGAAGTGTCCGCGTTTTCTTGGAGCAGGCGCTTGTAAGTGCTGATGAGCAGGGAACGGCTCTGGTCCTGCACGGAAAGGATGCGGAGCTGCTTGGCGATTGTGGAGCGCAGCAACTGGTTTTCCTCCAGCAGGAGAGGGCTTTTTTCCGGATTGGCTTCCAGCTTGGACAGCTCCACATCCGCATTGATGAGCTTGGTGTTCAGCTCCGTAATGCGCTTGCGGTAGCCGATGTTTTCATCCCGGATGGCAATCAGTTTCTGCTTCAGGTCCGCGGATTCCTCCCGCGCCTCTTCCAGGGCTTTCAGGTTGGCTTTCCGCTGTTCTTCGGAGTCGGACTTGGCCGTTTCCAGGGCGGCGATTTTATCCTGAGCGTCCTTGAGCTGCGCCGCCAGCGTCAGGTTGCGGTCCAGCAGGTTTTTGGTTTTGTCCGGGCTGTTGAGTTCCACCAGGGCGGCCAACTGGTCGCGGTCTTTCTGGAGGGCGTTTTTCTCATCCGTGACCTTGGCCAGCTTGTCCTGGTGCCCCTTGAGCTGAATTTGGAGATCGGCAATCTGCGCCAGATACTGGACTTTTTCCTGTTCCAGCGTGGTGACTTTCTGTTCCAGCTCCTCCACCCGCTTGGTGAGGGTCTGGAGGAGCTTGTTGCTGGTCTTTCTCTCATCCTCCATCTGCTTCTTGACCTTGAGCAGTTCGTCCCGGTAAACGGATTCTCCGGCGGACGCTATGGCCAGTTTTGCCAGAATGTCCTCCTGTTCCTTGCGGGTGCGCTTGAGCGCCTGGATCAGGGCCTTGTTTTCAATGGTGGTTTTGTCCAGCAGCCTGCGGATGCGCTCGTAATTGCTTTCCACCACTTCCGGGGCCGCTCCGGGGGAGACGGACGGGGACGGGATGGTGTTGACGAGGGATTCTCCGGGGCGGGAAGGGAATTCCACTCCCCTGTAGCCCGGAGGAAGGACGATGTTGGGCTTGGGCCTGGGTCGCTTGGGCACGGCGGCCGGACGTTCCAATTCCAGGCCGGGGCCTGATGAAACGGCGGCGGCCTGCTGCTGCGCCAGCTTCTGCCACTGGTCCAGCTTCTCCCTGTTGAGCTGGCGGCGTGTTTGAAGAAGGTTGGGCCGCCATTGCGGATAAGCCTTCACCAGGCGTCCCAACTTTTCTTCCGCCTGTTGCGTCAGGCGGATGGCTCCTATGTAGTCGCGTTTTTCCACCAGTTCGGCAGACCTGGTTACCAGCTTTAACGCTTCCAGGTACATGTCCGTGGGGTCCTGCCTCGTCCCGGCTGAAACGGGCATGGGGCCCGGCACATAGGCGCCCTGGGCCAGAAGGGGCAGGGCGCCGCAGGTCAGGGATAAGGCAACGGCAATGCCAAGAGGTAGAGGAGTCATCATGGGGAGAAGCTTTGTTTACATACTGTAAACCATCTTGAATCGCAAGGATAAACCGTGTCTTGTGCTTGTGTTCGCGGGGCCCGGTGCTAGACTCTCCTCAATCCTTGATTTTTCTGATGAATATCTCCGTTTTAGACCGTTTTTTAAAGTATGTTTCCGTGGGTTCCCAGTCTGATGCGGATTCCCGCAGCGTTCCGTCCACTCCCGGCCAGACGGAACTGGCCCGGCTGCTGGCCGGGGAGCTGAAGGCGCTGGGAGCCCAGGCGGAGCTGGATGAAGCCTCCGGCATCGTGTACGCCTCCATCCCGTCCAACGTGGAAAGGGAGGTTCCCGTCATCGGCTGGGTGGCTCATGTGGACACGGCCCCGGGCGTCTCCGGCAGCGGCGTGAAGCCCCGCATCGTGCGCTCCTACGACGGCGGAGACATCGTCCTGAACCGGGAACAGGGCATCGTGCTTTCCCCCGCCGTTTTCCCCGAACTGGCAGACTATGCGGGCCAGGACCTGGTCGTGACGGACGGAACCACCCTGCTTGGCGCGGACGACAAGGCCGGAGTGGCGGAAATCATGGATATGGCCGCCTCCTTCCTGCTGCATCCCGAACGGCCCCACGGCGAGATACGCATCGCCTTCACGCCGGACGAGGAAATAGGCCGCGGGGCGGATGCCTTTGACGTGGAGCGCTTCGGCGCGGACTTCGCCTATACTGTGGACGGAGGAGCCCTGGGGGAAATCGAATATGAAAATTTCAATGCGGCCTCTGCCGTGGCGACGGTGCGCGGCACCGGCATCCACCCCGGCAGCGCGAAGGGCAGGATGTTGAACGCGTGCCTGGTCCTCATGGAATTCCAGGGAATGCTTCCCGCGTTCCAGAATCCCGCCTTTACGGAAGGATACGAAGGCTTCTACCATTTGGACTCGTTCCGGGGGGATGTGGAACGGGCGGTCGGGGAGTACCTCATCAGGGATCACGACACGGCGGAATTTGAGCGAAAGAAGGAATTCATGCAGGAGTGCGCCGCCCTGCTGAACCGGAAGTACGGGGAAGGAACCGTGCATGTGGAGGTAAAGGACTCCTATTACAACATGAAGGAAAAAATCCTCCCGCACATGCACCTGGTGGAACATGCCCGCAGGGCGATGGCGGCCGTGGGCGTGGAGCCGGAAATCATCCCGGTGCGCGGCGGTACGGATGGAGCCCGTCTTTCCTTCATGGGGCTGCCGTGTCCCAACCTGTGCGCCGGAGGCCACAACTTCCACGGAAGGTATGAATACGTTCCTGTCCGTTCCCTGGAAAAAATTTCCGCCATTCTCCAGGAAATCGTTTCCGGCTACGCCCGGTACGGTTTGGAACCTCCCGCCGGAAACTAGCGGAACGGCGATGGAGGGCGGCTTTGCGGCTCCGTCTCCTGGGAGCGGCAGGCTCCTGCCTTTCGTGGGTGAAACCATCGCGGAAGCTTTCGTTTAAATAGCTGCCAGGGCAGGGAGGCTCTGGCTCCCAGCGTGGTGTGCGGCTGTGAAAAGGGAATGGCGGGAATGTTAATCGGGCGTCTATTTGGGGGCCTGTCAGCCATCCCTGAACATTGGAAAGGACCTCTTTTCCGGACCGTGGAATCCCGTGGGATTCCTAATCCGTGAAGCTGCGGGAAAGTGCTTGCTTTTTTCCCTCCCGTCATGATCATGGCGGCTCACCGTTTTTGATAACCCCCGCATACACACATTTTGATATGAGCGTGATTCCCAATGTCCTGGCTGAAAGGTACGCCTCCGCCGCCATGAAATCCATCTGGTCCGCAGAGGGCCGCATCGTCCTGGAACGCGAATTCTGGATCGCCGTGATGAAGGCCCAGAAGGATTTGGGGCTGGATATTCCGGACGGCGTGATTGAAGCTTACGAACGGGTGAAGGACCAGGTGAACCTTCCCGCCATTGACGCCCGCGAACGCGTCACGCGCCACGACGTGAAGGCGCGCATTGAAGAGTTCTGCGAGCTGGCCGGCTGCGAGCACATCCACAAGGGCATGACCTCCCGCGACCTGACGGAAAACGTGGAACAGCTCCAGATCTGGAAGTCCATGCAGATCATCCGGGACAAGGCCGTGGCCGTGCTGAACCGCATGAGCGCTCTTGCCGGACAATGGAAGCACGTGACCATCGCCGGCCGCACGCACAATGTAGCCGCGCAGACCACCACCATGGGCAAGCGCGTCGCCATGTTCGGGGAAGACATCGTGCACGGCCTGGGTTCCTGGATTTCCCTGATGGACCGCTACAGCGTGCGCGGGCTGAAAGGCGCCGTGGGCACCCAGCTTGACCAGCTCTCCCTCTTCGGGCAGGACGCGGGCCGCGTGCTGGAGCTGGAAGACCGCGTGTGCGCCCACCTGGGCATTCCCGCCAAGTGGATGAACGTGGGGCAGGTGTATCCCCGTTCCCTGGACTTTTCCGTGGTTTCCGGCCTGGTGGAGCTCACCTCCGGCTGTTCCTCCTTCGCCAAGACCCTGCGCCTGATGGCCGGCCATGAACTGGCTACGGAAGGCTTCGCCAAGGGGCAGACCGGCTCCAGCGCCATGCCGCACAAGATGAACGCCCGCTCCTGCGAACGCGTCAACGGCTTCCACGTCATCCTGAAGGGCTTCCTGATGATGATCTCCGGACTGGCCGGGGACCAGTGGAACGAAGGGGACGTATCCTGCTCCGTGGTGCGCCGCGTAGTCATGCCGGATTCCTTCTATGCCGCGGACGGCCTGTTTGAAACCTTCCTGACCGTCCTGAACCAGATGGGGGTGTATGAAGCCGTGGTGGCCGCGGAACTGCGCCGCTACCTGCCTTTCCTGATGACCACCACCATCCTGATGGAAGCCGTCAAGCGCGGCATTGGCCGGGAAACCGCCCATGAGGTGATCAAGGAACACGCCGTGGCCGTCTCCAACGACCTGAGGGCCGGAAAAATCATGGAAAACAACCTGCTGGACCGCCTGGCGGAAGACGGTCGCCTGTGCATTGACCGGGCGGACCTCCAGACCATCTTTGACTCCAACTCCTCCGCCACGGGCATGGCGGACGCCCAGGTGGAAGCGTTCCGCTCCATGGTGCAGGAGCTGACGGACAGGTTCCCGAACGGCGCGGGCTACCAGCCCGGAGACATCCTGTAAGGGCGCCGTACCCTCCGGTACGCACTTTATTCCCAGACTTCCCAGACGCCGTCCATCCGGGCGGCGTCCGTTTTTATACCGGATGCGTACATGCTTTTTCAATTTCTTTACGTCAGGAGAGCTTGACGAATCAGAAGGATGCCAGTAAGCTTGAATCCAGTAAACGGGCGCGTACGTTGCATGCGCCTTCGCAAGCAACCCTCCTGTTAAACAATTTTCAATATGGAAAACCAGCAGCTCAGCCTTTTGGACCGTGTGTACACCGTTCTCAGAAAGAGAGGGGAAGAAACGGAATGGATTACTTCCGCGGACAACCACAACCTCAGAACGGGCATCGCGTTCGTCCCCTGTGATACGTTCACGCCCGTGAGCCTCCTGTACACGATGATTGATCGTCCGGAGACGCTGGTGATTGACGTGCTTTTTGCCGCCAAGGTGCCTGAAAACCGCCGTGTGGAAGTCAGCATCATCCTCAGTGAGCTGAATGCGGACCAGACGGCCGGCGCCTTCCAGCTGGACCCCAACAGCGGATACGTCTACTACCGCCAGTCCTTCGTTCTGGAAGGCATGGACCTCACGGAAGCCCAGTTTGCCCAGTTGATGAAGAACATTGAAACCGTGGCTGTGGAAACGGCGGAAGCCTACTCCCACATCATGGAGACGGAATATCCCAAATAACGGGCCGCGTTCCCCCCGGAGCTGTTCATGAGCGAGGCCCCTCAAAAAAAGGGAACATCCTGGTCCATAGGCATCGGCCTGGGGATCGCGGCGCTTTTGATAGGAACGGCCATTTTAACGGACCCGTCCGTCTCGGGCTCTGCCGGAGAAAAGGACAAGGCGGCCGCAGGAACGGTGGAGCCGCTGCATTTGCAGACGAACACTCTTGCCATTTCCGCGCCCGGCATCGTGAAGGCCTCCCACCTGACGATGCTTTCCCCCGGCGTTTCCGGGAAGGTGGACAAGGTGCACCCCCTCTTCAGCGCGGGAGAAATCGTCCTGAAGGGAACGCCCCTGCTGGAGCTGGAAAAATTTGAATACCGTGCACGCCTGGCGAACGCGCAGGCTGGGCTGGAACAGGCTCGCCTGGATGTATCCACGGAACAGGCGGAAGCCCTGAAAGCCATCAAGAAGACGTACAGCTCCGTCTCCAAAAGTGGAAAAGAGTCGGAACTGGTGCTCCGGGTGCCGCAGCGACGGGCCGTGAACGCGCGGCTGAACGCCGCGGAGGCGTATGTGGCGGAAGCGGAACAGGCCCTCCGGGACACGGTGCTGGAAGCTCCCTATACCTGCCAGGTGGTGGAATGCTCCGTGGGAGCCGGGGCCCGCGTGGTTGCCGGGCAGCCGGTGGGGAAGGTGATTCCCCTCCAGGAGCGGATGATACGGGTTCCCGTGCCGCTGGAAGAATTTTCCGCATTGCCCAGGGATGAACAGGGCAGGGTAAGCACGGCGCTGACCGCCTCCTGCGTGCTGAACAATGGAAAACGGCTGCAATGGCTGGGCCGCGTTACGGCGGTGGACGCCGCACTGGATACCGAGCGCAATTCCGCCGTGCTGATAGCCTCCCTGGAGCCGAACGCCTCCCATGTTTCCGAATGGCAGGTGGCCCCCGTCAACATGGCCCTTCAGGTGAACATCAGCGTGCAGGTTCCCGCCTCCGCGTGGATTCCCGCCTCTGCCGTCCGGGATGGAAGCTCCATTCAGGTAAAAACCGCGGAAGGGATGCAGGAGCGCAAGGTGCGCGTGGTGGCGCTGAAAGACGGGAAAGCCCTGGTAACCGTTCCGGAATTACGGGACGGGGACGCTTTGGCTCTTTGATATTCCCTCCGGGATTCCTTCTTCCCCCATTTTTTCCAGGGGGCTTGTCCCTTTCAAAAGGCGTTCCGGAAATCAGGTTCCGGAGAGGCCATAAAAAAACCATGCCGCCCGGAAGGGGGAGGCATGGCGTTGCGCTCAATGGCCGGTGGTCCATGGGTCAGTGTCCATTCGTTCTCATGTCGAACACCAGCACCTCAAAAGGTTGAAGTTCCAGGCTCACCGGCTTGCCCTGTTCCAAATTCAGCGTTTTGACGCGCTGGTCCGGGTAGGAGGCCTTCATGGGGAAAACGGCGGGCGCTCCCTTGACGGGTTCAAAGACGGCTGACGCATCCAGATCAATCGTCCGCGGCCGGTCGTCCGGATTGCGGAGGGCCAGCGTGCAGCCCCGCGGGCTCCATGCCGCATAGCCGTACGGTTCCAGCTGGTTCGGGTTACCGCCCACCCAGTGCACGTCGGCCAGGACGTCCTGGAAGCGCCGGGCCCAGCGGGCCCCGGCCGCCACGTCGTCCCACGCCTTTTTGTCCATCATGGACGGCGTAAGATAAAGTTCCTGGAGATTGGCTCCGGAACCGAAATAAATGCGGGCGTCGTTCTTCAGGTCCCTGTTGTCCTGCTTCCCGTCCTCTCCCTTGCTGACGCGCGCGGCCTGGAACTTGGTGCCCAGCACCATGCCGTGGTGCATGATGGAGTTCAGGGGATAAAGCGGGCCGGGCTTGACGATGACGTTATAGCAGGCCCCGTCGCGGAACGTGATCCACTGTTCGCGGTCGTCTCCCTTGCCCGTCCAGCCTACGTCCGCCGTACCGCTGCGCCAGGTGGAATCCACATGGTTGAGCCAGAAGGGGGAGGGCCAGGTGCCTACCGTCGTGTTGATGAACAGGCGGGGATTCTCCCGGCGAAGGTCGTTGGCGATGGAAAGAAGGGCCATGAAATGGGGGCTGATGCCATCTCCGGCCTTGTCCCACTTGAAATAGGTCACCTTGTCCTTCTTCATCAAGTCGGAGCAGCGTTTTTTGAACCACTTGTAATACTGGGGGCAGGAAAGGTCGAATCCCGCGGCGTCCGCCGGGAGAATGCCTTTGTCCTTGGCATGCTGAACCCTCTTTTCCGGGCCGAAATACCCTCCCAGCGGAGAAATCCAGATGCCGAAGCCGGAAGGAATCTTCCCGACCGCCTTGACTACAGGTTCAAACCCGTGCGGGAATTTTTTGGTGGAGGGCTGCCAGAGGTCTTCATTAACGTCGTCCCAGCCGTCATCCAGAACGAAGCCGTCCAGCCTGACGTGACGGGAACCCAGTTCCTTCCTGTATTCCCCGGCTGTCTTGACGAGCGTCTTTTCCGTGGGGTCCAGGCCGTCGTCATACCAGCCGTTGTAATGCAGAAACTGACGGTAGGGCGCAGCCCGTTCCCGTTCCAGATAATAAAGGAACCCGCGGCGAAGCTGGTTCTCCGGCCATACGCCCAGCACCGTGGTGAACGTCTGGGCGTTACCGCTGCCCATGGGAAGGTTGCAGTCAAACCCGACGGTTCCCGTTCCTCCGGCGGCCTGGGCCCTGGCTACGGGAAGTTCAATGCCGGCAAACGTGCCTTCCCGCTCGCTGACCAGTGGGCTGCCCGGTACGGTGCCCTTCACGGCCAGGGTGGGATCCTGCAAATCAATCAACTGGACTTTCTTCAAATCCACCTCCTTGGACGCTTCAATCCGGTAGGTTTCCTTGACGTAGGAGGAACCCTCCCTCAATTCCGCCTTCCAGTGAACCGTCAGCCCGCTGTTTTTGTCCCGGAAAACGGCGGAAATAACGGCCCCTTCCGGCCGTTCCCCCAGGCGGAGGCCGGCGGAATGCCCTTTCAATGCGCTGATGGCGGGAACTCCTTCCATCACAAACCGGGAGGAGGGGAGATTGTAGGCTTCCTTCTCCGTGGAAAGGCGGAACAATTCCGGAGCCTGGGCGGCGGTGGCGGCCTTTTCGTCCGTGGCGCTCCGCTCCTTGTTCACGATTCCCAGGGGAATCAGCCTGCTGCCGTCCACCTTCCATGAGGCGTTCAGAATATTGTTGCTTAACGTATAAACATCCCCTTCCCGGTGGGCGGCGGGGGCTCCCGGTGTTGTTCCCGGATAGGTTACGGACGCGGCGGCTGTCTGAAAGCAAACGCAGGAACAGGCAGCCAGGGCAATTGCCGGCAGGGATGATGAGTGCATAATCCGGAAGAATCCGCAATCGGGAGGCATCCGTCAATTCAAAAATACGGGGGACGGGAGGGGCGGTCCGCGCCCCTGGTCCGCCGCAAAATCCTAGTGGGCTTCCAGCCAGTTATTCCCTGTTCTGGCTTCTACCAGAATGGGAACGCCGTTGGGAAGGGGAAGGGCGCCGATCATGGCTTCCTCAATCTTTGGAATGAGCTCCGTCTCGTCCTTGTGGAGGTCCACCAGCAGCTCGTCGTGAATTTGCAGGATAAGGCGGGACCTGGTGCCTTCCAGCAGCTTGTCCACATGGATCATGGCTATCTTGATCATATCCGCCGCGGTGCCCTGGATGGGGGTATTGATGGCGGTGCGCTCCGCGGCGGACTTGATGGTCTTGTTGGCGGAATTGATCTCCGGAATCATTCTCCTGCGGCCCAGCAGCGTTTCCGCGTAACCGGCCTGTTCCGCCTTGTGCACCAGGTCCTCCATGAAGGACTTGACCACGGGGAACTGGATGAAGTAATTTTCAATCAGCGTGGCGGCCTCACTGCGGGGGCAGCCCAGCCGCTGGGAAAGGCCGAAGGCGGAAATGCCGTAAATGATGCCGAAGTTCACCGTCTTGGCCGCACGGCGCATGACGGCGTCCACCTGGTCGCGGGGAATGCCGTACACCCTGGCCGCCGTCTCCGTATGGATGTCCCGGCCTTCCCGGAAGGCCTCGCACATGGCGGGGTCTCCGGAAAGCGCCGCCATGATGCGCAGCTCAATCTGGGAATAATCCGCGGAAAGCATGGTGTACTCCCCGGAGGCGGGGACGAAGGCCGTGCGGATCAGGCGCCCCTGTTCCGTTCTTACCGGAATATTCTGGAGATTGGGGTCCTGGGAGGCCAGCCGCCCGGTGGCGGTCAGCATCTGGTGGAACTGGGTATGGATGCGGCCGTCCCGCGGGCAGATGTACTTGGGCAGCGCGTCCAGGTACGTGCTCTTCAGCTTCATGTTCTCCCGGTAGGCCAGGATATCCGCCACAATGGGATGCTGGGGAGCCAGGGCGGAGAGGGTATCTTCATCCGTCACGAACTGGCCCGTCTTCGTCTTCTTGGGCTTCTTCACCAGCTCCAGCTCCCCGAACAGGAAATCGCCGAGCTGCTTGGGGGAATTCAGGTTGAGGGGATGGCCGGCGGCCTCTTCAATCTTCTCCCGCAGGCCGTCAATAATGGCTCCCACCTTGACGGAAGCCTCTTCCAGGGATTCCGGAAGCACGCGGATGCCGGTGAACTCCATGTCCGCCAGCACGGGGAGAAGAGGCAGTTCCACCGTGCGGAACAGCTCCTCCATGCCGCTCTCCTTCACCTGCTTTTTCAGGATGGCGGAAAGCTGGAGGGTAATGTCCGCATCCTCCGCCGAATACTTGCCCATGACCTCCACGGGAATGCCGCTGGTATCCAGCTCGCGCTTCCTGGCTCCCGGCGCGGCAATGTCCTTCAGCTTGATGGTGGAATATTGCAGCAGGTTCTCCGCCAGAAGGTCCATGCCGTGCTTCATGCCGGGGGCGATCAGGGCGTGCGCCAGCAGCGTGTCAAAAAAGGGGCCTTTAACCCGTATGCCGTTGGCGCGCAAAACTTCCAGATCAAACTTCAGATGGTGCCCGGTCTTTTCCGCAGGGCCTTCCAAAAGCGGCCTGACCGCTTCCAGGTCCGCCGGACCGGAGACAGGCATGTACCATGCCTTGTGCGGTTCCGCGCAGAAGGCGACGCCCAGCAGCTTGTCCGTGAGGGGATTCAGGCCCGTCGTCTCCGTGTCGAAGCACCAGGAATCATGCTTTTCCAGCTCGGCAACCATGGCGGAACGGGCTTCCTCCGTATCCGCAATGATATACTCGTGCTTGAAATCATCCACCGTTTTCAGATGGCGTTCCTCAAACAAATCCATTTGGCCGGAACCGTTCTGCCGCGCGTCCGCCGCCGGGGCGGCGGGAGCCTCCGCCGGGGGCTGTTCCGCCTGGGCCGGAGCAAACAAATCGTCCGCAGGGAGGGGGGGCTTCCTGGCTTCCGGCGCTTTTTTCCCGAACAGCTTGGCCTGCATGGAACGGAACTCAAGCTCCTGAAGGAGGGCCAGCAGCTCTTCCGGACTGGGATCCCTTTTGACCAGTTCAGGCAGGGTCACGGTCAGGGGAACGTCACGGTCAATGGTGGCCAGTTGTTTGGAAAGGGTCGCCATGGCTCCGTTTTCCTCCACGATCTGCCTGCGCTTTCCCTTCAGCTTGTCCGCATTCGCCAGCAGGTTCTCCACGGTGCCGAACTCCCCGATCAGCAGTTTGGCCGTCTTTTCACCCACGCCGGGAAGCCCCGGAATATTGTCCGAGCTATCGCCCATGAGGGCCAGGATGTCGATCACCTGGTCCGCGCGTTCAATGCCCCATTGTTCCTTGAGCTTTTCCAGGTCAACCACCTCGTGGTCGTTGCCCCGCTTGCCGGGTTTCCACAAATAGCAGGTGGGGGAAATGAGCTGGCCCAGGTCCTTGTCCTGGGAAACCATGTAGGTCTGGAACTCCTTCGTGCCGTCCGCGATGCGGGCCAGCGTGCCTATCGTATCGTCCGCCTCATACCCCTCATAGCGCAGGATGGGAATGTTCATGGCCTCCAGAAGCCTGAAAATCAGGGGCATCTGGTAGCTCAAATCTTCCGGCATGGACTCCCTGTTGGCCTTATAGGCGGGGTAAAGCTCATGGCGCGCCGTGGGAGCGGAAGTATCAAAGCAGGCCGCGATGTGCGTGGGGTGTTCATGCTCCAGAATGCCCAGCAGCGTATTGGCGAAGCCGTACACGGCGGACGTGTTGACGCCCTTGGAATTGCGGATGGGGTTGGAGAAAAAGGCAAAATGGGCTCTATAGGCCAGAGCCATTCCATCCAGAATAAAAAGGCGCTTGGAAGGGGAATCAGTCATTTCTGCCCTACTTTACCATGCGGCCCAGCGGTAGGCTACCGTTAAATGCGCCTCCGCGCCCTCTGCCGGATGAAGCGCCGCAAGCCCCTGGAGGCCATTGAACGGCACGCGTCCGCAGGGACGTAACGGATTTCAGGAAAAAGTTTGCCGACGCTCATTTCAATACTACGCCGTTGCTGATCGGCATTTCCCGGAACAAAAGGAGTGCAAGCCGCCTTTCCGTCTGGTATAGAGGCGGAAACGGAGAGGATAAACATGCAGGAATTGTTGACACGGGAGGAACGTGACAGACTGGCCGAACGCCTGCTGCCGGGAGAAAAAATCCTGTGGCAGGGAAAATCCCGCTGCGGATGGTGGAGAAGGGCCGCGAAGGAATGGAAGGGAATGCTGTTTTCGGTTTTCTTTGCCGCGGCATGGGGCTGGGGTTGTTGCATAGCGGCGTCCGCTCCGGTCTGGACGGGTGAGGTCATGTTCGCGCTGGCGGTCATGGGAATATGCTGTTTTTTTGGTATTGCCCTCCTCGGCATGCTTTTGATCAACGCGGTTTTGGAAACGCGCCGGGCCAACGCCGTCCTGCACGCCCTGACGAATATGCGCCTGTTGTCCCTGGGGCCGTCCGCGGACGGCAACGGCGTCCTGTTCCGGCAGTGGAACGGGGCGGAACTGCGGAAAATCCGCCTTGTTGCCCATCGGGACGGGCCGGAAGACCTGGTATTCCGCTACCGGTTCCCGCCAAACGGAAAACCGGAGCCGCAAGGCTGGCCCGCGCTTCCCGGGGCGGAAGCGGTCTGTGAGCAAATCACGCGCCTCTTTCCCGGCGTGTCCGTATCACGGCTGCCATGAACTCCGCCAGACGGTCGGCAGGTTCCCGTGAAGGCGCCGCCAGCAGGAAGAGAACCTGGCCGTCGTAAACGAGGCGGCAGACCCAGCAGGGAGCCGGATATTGCGGCCCCCTTCTTCCCCTGCGGCAGATAGTGGCGCCTGCATGCCTCAGCCGTTCCAGTTCTTCCCCGCTCAACGGTGTATGCTCGTCCACATGAAGCACGGAGCATTCCGACAAAAGCTCCGGATCATAGTCAAAAGCATCCCGGCGCAGGCCGAACAGCCTTTTTTCCGCATGCACCCAGCCGTTCCTGGCTTCATAAATCCTCTTGCCGAACCAGATGTCCAGCAGAACCGCCAGGATTCCCACGCTTAAAAACGGGGCGAAAAGGGAGAAAACGGCTCTCATGCTCTCTCCCATAACTTCCGGCTGGGGTGGAATGGAAAGGAAAATCCATGTAAAAGCGCATGCGCCCAGCCACAGCAGCGGAAGAATCACCAGGAGAAACCCTGAAAACATGCGGTAGTTCGGGATGCCGATCATCTCAGCCGCAACATACCGGAAGCATTTTCCGCCGTCAACCGTTCTCCTTCAAGGATTGATTTCCTTGTGGGAGAACGCTATCATGCTTCCGTTTCCATGACTTACACCATCACACCCCTGATTGGAGAGGAAGCCATCCGCGCGCGCGTCAAGGAACTGGCCGCCTCCATTGACGCGGCCATGGCAGGCAAGCCCTATATTCTGCTGCTGCTGCTGAACGGCGCCCTCCCTTTCGCCACGATGCTGAAAGGGCATTTGAAATCCCGGCCCGTGGTGAAAACCGTCAAGATCACCAGCTACGCCGGAATGGAACATTCCGGCTCCGTGGCATGGGATGGGGACTGCGGGCCGTTCCGGCCTGACGTGCCCGTTCTGGTGGTGGATGACGTGCTGGATACGGGCGCTACTCTGGCTGAAGTTTGCCGGGAATTGAAAAGGCAGGGGGTGCGGCAGGTTCTCACCGCCGTGGCCGTGGACAAGCACTGCTGCCGGAAAGTGCCTTTTGAAGCTGACTACGTATGTTTTACGCAGGGAAATGAATTTCTTGTAGGCTTCGGCATGGACCTGGATGAGCGTTACCGGGAATTGCCCTACATCGGGAAAGTGGACATGGGCTGACAAATTCCCGAATTCATATTGAACAACCTGTTGAAAAAAAGTGTCCAAGCTAGTTGGAGCGGCAGAGCCATCCGCCGTCCCCGCTCAACAAGGGAAACCGGAAAGGAGAACCAAGACATGAAAATCAACAGGGCAAGACAACAGGAAAGCGTGGCCGTCTTCGGCCATGAAACGTCCCTCATCCGGGATGTTCTGGACAATCTGGAACTGGAACACGCACTGACGTGGCTGCTGGAGGCCATCAGCCAGCACCAGTCCGGAGAATTGGAAAGCGAACCGTGGCATCTGTACCAGACCACGCTGTTTGCCATGTACGTGGACTATGACAACGGGAAGGTGCGCCTGTCCGCCGCCCTGGCATGCCACGATGCAGACCTGGAAATATCTCTGAAGGACTTTGTGGAGATACTGGGCCGGGAAGCCGCCAAGGAAGCGGACCCGCTCCACTATACTCCCGGCGCCCCCAGCAAGTGCATCCACCGCTACCGCAACCCGTATTTCAAGCGCAGGCGGCAGGAACGTGAGCCGGACATCGGGTTTTATTCCTGAGCCGGGGACCGGCACGATGCCGTATCCTTTCCAATGGCCGGGTTCCGCGGGGAATCCGGCCTTTTTGCGGGCGTTCGTTCTACCGGGGAAACGTAGGGGAAGGGCCGTGAAAAACCCGGTTTATACTGTTGCCGCAATGGATGCAGGGCAGCATGTTCATTACTGGGCGCACTGGTTCAAGCGGGCAGGGAAAAACGGAACTTTATTAGGAGAAAAACCGGCATGTCAAAACCGGCAGTGGAAATAGTGACCCTGGGGGAACAGGCCATCTGGGGAATAGGGAGGCAATCCGGCGATCAAACGATCTCCGCGGATATCCATGCCCTTTCAGCGGCTTATCATTCCTAGGCTTCCGTGCCGCGGGGAAGCGTGCTTCCCTTCTTTGTTCTGTCCAGAAACTATGATGGCCGGAATGGTTCCTTTGAACTATTTGTGGGCAGCGCACTTGAAAAAGACGGGCTGGAGCAGGCGTTTCTTCCCCCCGGGGAATATGCCGGAATGACGGTCAGGCCCCGGCTGGGATTTTTATGGGGCGCGGCCATTGGAGCCGCCAAAAGGTACTTTTACCAAAAATGGCTCCCGCAGAGCCCATACGGGGCCCTGAACATGGAGTACGAACTCCATACGGAAAAAAGTATTCGCAGCCATCCTTCCATGGACCTCTTTTTTGCCGTTAAAAGGAAGGAATGACGGAAGAACCGGCGGCTGGAAGCTGGCGAGGCACATTATCCGGCTTTCTTGTCGCCGGGCCGTGTTTTCCCTGCCGGAGGCGCCAACATTGACAGTTGCCTGTGAAATAATTAGAATGGCGGCATTGGGCCCAGGGAGATTAATCGGAAAAGACGGGGAACGGGATGAAAAATCATCATACCATCAGGATTGCGACAAGGCGGGACGCGGCAAAGCTGCTTGAAATTTATGCTCCGTATGTGGAAAAAACAGCCGTCACGTTTGAATATGAGGTGCCGGAGGTGCAGGAATTTGAGGAAAGAATTGGCCATGTGCTGGAAAAATACCCCTTCCTGATTTGCGAAAGGGAAGGGGAAATTGCCGGTTATGCCTATGCCGGCGTTTTCAAGAACCGTGCCGCGTACCGCTGGGCCGTGGAAACGACGGTTTACGTCCGGGAAGACCGGAAAAAAATGGGCATAGGGCGGGAATTGTACGCAGCGCTGGAAAAGATTCTTTCCTTGCAGAATATCCTGAATCTAAACGCCTGCATTGCCTGTCCGGAGGCGGAAGACCCCTGGCTTGGGCGGGACAGCGTGCAGTTCCACGAACGTTTGGGATATCAATTCGCAGGAAAGTTTCATCAGTGCGGGTACAAGTTCGGCCGCTGGTACCATATGGTGTGGATGGAAAAACATCTGGGAGCCCACCCGGACAATCCTCCCGCAGTGAAAACCTTTGATGAAATAAGGGGCCTGGTTGCGGAGCAGTACGGGATTTTGTAAAGGTCCGGTCAGGTAGGAGTGCTGCCAATGCGCAAGCACGCCAAGGTATGGCCGGTATTAATGAAGACAGCTTTTAGTGGAATATGAGAATCATTGAAATCCGGGAAAGAACTCCGTTGCTGATACGGCAGCTCATGGAACTGTGGGAAAAATCTGTCAGGGAGACGCACCTGTTTTTGCCGGACAGCGAAATAGAAAATATTAAGGAATACATTCCGCAAGCATTAAGAGAGATACCTCATCTGATCGTTGCGGAGAACGAAAACGAATTTCCTGTCGGCCTGATGGGGATTGGCGGCCAGAAACTTGAAATGCTGTTCATTGCAAGCGAAGAACGGGGGAAAGGCCTCGGTAAGAAGTTGGTGGAATATGGAATCGAAGCTTATTCCATCAATGAATTGGCCGTGAACGAGCAAAATCCGCTCGCCAGAGGTTTTTATGAATACATGGGCTTTCAAGTCCATAAAAGAACGGCCCATGACGAGCAGGGAAACCCTTACCCGCTCTTGTACATGAGATTGAATTGACACGCCGCCAGCTTCCCCTTCGGCATAAGAAAGCAGGTATGGGAAAACGCCTGTTTCATGCGTGCCTGTTGTGAAAGCATTTTGCCGCCTTGCGAACGACAGGACGATTATTCACATAATAAAAATAGTGCTTTTTCAGAGCGATCATCCAGAATGGGCCCCGTCATGACCATCTCCCCCTTATCCGGCGCAGAAGTTCGCCCCCGTTTGCCCTGGGTGGAGACTGCGCGGCTGCTGGCAACGCTGGTCGTCGTCATGCAGCATGTGCCTTCCGGCCCCTTTCTTCCCAACGAATGGCTGATCGGTCCGGCGCTGGCGACGTTTTTCCTGCTGGCGGGATATTTTTCCGCCTCCCGCCTGGAGGGGAGCGGGGCTGGAAAATGGACGGGCGACCGCCTGCTGTCCCTGCTGTGGCCGTACCTCTTCTGGTGTGCGGCCTACTGGCTGGTAGCGGGCATGTCCCTTTCCCCTGGTTCGTTGGCTTCCGTGTTCGGGGCGGGAAGGTGTCCCCTGCTGACCCCGATGTGGTTCCTGCGGGACCTGATGATTTTTACCCTGGCGGCGTTCCTGCTGCATCGCTGGCGTCCCGCGCTTTACGCGCTCGGCCTGTTCTGCCTGTTCCTGCACCGGTGGGATGACACCCTGGCGTGGCCCAGTCCCTATATGTTCGGGGACTTCGTGCTCGGCATCATGCTGGCGTCTTCCGCACCGGGTTGCCTGGACCGCTGGGGGAAGATGCCCCTGGCCGTGCACGCATCCATTATTCTGGCCTCTGCGGCCCTTGTCTGGGCAAGCTGTGCGGATACCTTCCTGGTTCCGGACGTCGCTTTTTCCGGACTGATTGTTCTGGCCTTCCTGAGCTTCGGAATAGTGGCCAGGGCCGTCAGCCCCGCACTGTCGGAACGGCTGGCGCGGTGGTCGTCCGGCAGCTTTTTCGTGTACTGTTCCCACATCTTCGTGCTGATTGCCCTGACAGGAGTGGAAACGTGCTTCCCGTCTCCGTGGGCGCCCTGGGTCTGGTGGTGCCTGGTGCCTGTCGTATACATGCTGGCACGGGGCGTTTACCTGTTTCTTAAACGGTATTTCCCCCGCGCCCTCGTCCTGATGACCGGGGGAAAATGACCTCAGGGGCGGCGGTCCGTCGGCGGCGCGGACGTTTCGCCCCATCCGTTCAGGGAGCCGTCGTGCGGAATGGCCTCTTTCCTGCCGCCTTCCCTCTGCCAGAAAAGGTCGGGAAGCCCGGGGAAGCCTTCCGTTTCAACCAACAGGGGATGCCAGCCCTTTTCCAGCGGGATGGGCTTCAGCCCAGTTTTTCCTGCATCTCCTTCCGTCGTTCCTTCCCCCATGGAGGAGGATACCTCCGCGCCGGGCTTGTAGCCGTATTCCGCATCCAGCAGATGCGCGTCGTGCAGCCTGACGAACGCTTTAGCTCCCTTTTTCGCCGGGGTTTTCATGAAGAAGACGTATTTCCCGGTTTCCGGAACGTTCAGATAAAGCTCTCTTTTCATGCTGTCGTCCTTCCGGCGGACGCCCTGGGAGGACTGCGCCGTCAGGGGAACCAGGTTGCCGGGCATTTCCTCCTTCCGGAGGGCCGGAACGGGTTCCGCATCATAAGGCCTCTGGGCAAAGGTGCCGCGCACCGGGTGGGTATAATCGTAAACGCGCCTCATTCTCAGCACCTTGTCGTGCATTAGGGGCTGCATCTTTTTCCCTTCCGGCGTGTCCTTCAGGTCATGGCGTTCCGCCGGGTCCTTCGCGGTATCGTAAATTTCAAACGGATCCGCATGGGACTGGATGTTGGTACGCACCCCCTTGTATTTGCCGAGGTAGACCATCTGCTGGTCGCCCCGGACGGCGTTCCTCCTGGACGGGAGAAAATCCTGGTAGCCGGGCGTCGTTGTCTTGCTCCGGGACATCTTGGCGCTGTATTCCATGTACAGACGGCTGTCCGGCTGGGTTCCTTTGTTCAGCAGGGTGGGGAGCAGGGAAACGCCGTCACTCCGGAAGGGAGCCCTGACGCCGCCGATGGCGGCCAGCGTCGCCATCCAGTCGTGGAACTGGGATGGATGGTCGCTGACGGAACCGGCCGGAACGCGGCCGGGCCAGCGGACGATGGTGGGAACGCGGAACCCGCCTTCCCACGCGTCCTGCTTGATGCCGTCAAAAGGCCCGTAATTGCGGAAGAACTGCGGATTCTGGCCGCCTTCGTCATGCGGGCCGTTGTCCGACGTCATAATGATGACGGTGTTCCTGTCAATGTTCAGGTCTTTCAGGGTCTGGATGAGGTCTTCAAAGGAATCGCTCAGCCGCGCGATCATGGTGGCGTACTTCTTCTGCGCCATGGGCCATTTCTTGTCCGCATAGCGCGGATAGATGTAGGAGTTGATCTTGCCCTCCGCGGTATTCACCAGCTTGTGGGGCTTCCCCAGCCATTGCACGCCGCCCTTTACGCCGCGGCCTTCCGGATAGGGGCCGGTGGGGATCTGGAGCTGGGAGTGGGGGGCTACGTGGGTCAGCGCCAGGAAGAAGGGCTGGCGGGGATTCTGGCGGTGCGTATCTATAATCCATTTTTTGGCGCGGGCCGTCAGCAGGTCCACGGAGTACGCCTTGTCGCAATCCGCCGTGACGCACTTGTCCCCGTCCCAGATGCCGCTTCTCTTGGTGGGGGAAATGGGATTGGGGTCTTCCTTGGGATAATGGTGGTGGCCGCTGACGTGGTCCAGGTAGCCGAAGTAGTAGTCAAAGCCGCGTTTGGTGGGGTAGGCCGTGGATTCCTGCGGAGTGCCCGCATGTTCCGTTCCTCCGCCTATCCCCCATTTGCCGATGAGAGCCGTCCTGTACCCGGCGGACTGCATGACGGTGCCGAGCGTTGGGGCCTGTTCGATGGGCAGGTCAAAGGACCTGTCCCGGATCACCTTGGCATGGCCTTGGTGCACCCCCGTGAACAGGGAGCTGCGGGCCGGGGCACAAAGCGGGGCGGAGGAATAATGGCGCGTCAGCGTCATTCCTTCGCTGGCCAGTGTTCTCAGTCCGGGATTGTCCATGGCGGGCAATCCCTCCCTCATGCGCTGGTCCTGGTAGGAGGGCAGATCCCCCCAGCCCATGTCGTCCATCAGGATCAGGATGACGTTGGGCCGCTGGGCGGCTGCGGTGAAAGGAATTGCCAGAAGGACGGCCAGCAGGGGAAGCAGGCGTTTTTCTTTCATTTCAGCAAAAAATGGAATCTTACTTTGCAGGCCCGGTCTTGACGGAATAGCCTGGATCGGCAATCCAGCGTTCTCCCGATTTTTTCACCGGAATAAAGCTGATGCCCCAGGACTGGAAGCTACCCGTATACGGCTGTTCAATCAGGATTTTGTTTTCTCCGGCCTTCACCTGGAAGGGAACGGGGGGACGCGCCCACCAGAATTCCTCATTGTCAAAGGGTATTTCATTGGCGGGGGAATTCCAGGTGTGCTTTTCATAACGCCGCTGTCCTGCCAGCTTGTAGGTCTGGGGATTTTTCACTTCCTTTCCGTTCACCCATATTCTGGTGCCGCACTGGGACCATTCCCCGGCTGCCGGGACTCCGGAACAGCGCCGCGTGGAGCGGGCCGGAGCGTCAAACCCCACCATGGCGTACATGGTGCCGGCCTTGGGCGCATAAAGGGTCGTTTCCGCCCAGGCGGTGTTTCCCGGCTTCGTTTTGGAGAACAGGCCTTCCGCCCCCGCACGGGTGCGGAAGTACAGATTGCCGCCGCGGGCCTGGATGGGCTCCAGCCCTGCGGGGGTTTTTCCCGCCAGCAGGCCGTTTCTCACTTCTTCCTCCCTGTCCTTTGGAACGGGGCCGAAGACGGTCCATTCCATGAAGGAATCCCGCCAATAGGGGAAGGGCTTGTCCCCGGCCAGGGCTTCCATGCGTTTCTCAAACAGGGAGAAAGCCTTGTAGGCTTCCGTATCCTTCTCCGGCAGTTTGCCGGCAAAGCGGGAACCGTCCTCCGGCAGCCCCTTCCAGCTGCGCTCCGCCAGGGTGAACATGGCCGGCCACTGGGGACTCTGGATGGGGATGTTCTTCTTGTCCGCCACCCGGGTATCCGGCCACAGGCATTGGATGACGCCCAGAGAATGGTTGTCGCTCCTGGCCGTTCCGCAGGGCTGGCGGAAGAAATTCCGGCGCACCAGGATGCCGGGGTCAAAGGAATTGATGTAGCCTGCCGTGGAATCAAAATAGGGATTCTTCTGCTTGGCGGGGTCCGGCAGTCCTACGGAATTTTCGTCATTCCACAACTGGGCGTAGCTGTCTCCGGAGACGGGCAGGTCGTTATTGCCCGCCCACTGGATGGGCTGGCGTCCCAAAGATTTGACCTTGGCCGCCATACGGTCCGCAAACTGCTTCCCGTTGGGAATGTGGATTTCATCCGCGCCGATGTGCAGGTAGGGGGACATCTCCACAGGGATTTCCCGGCAGAACTCTTCCAGCAGTTCCTCCAGAATCTTGATGCCCCTGGGGTCGTGCATCGGGAAGCCGAAGCAGTTCTTGAAATAGGTGCTGTGCCCCGGCATGTCGATTTCCGGGATGATCTGGATGTGGCGTTTCCTGGCGTAGCGGAACAGGTCCCTGATCTGGTCGTAGGTGTAGGTGTCATTGACGTCCCGGTCCTTGATCCTCTTGGAAGGGTCATTCAGTACAGGGTACTTCCTGCACTGGATGCGCCATGCCGGGTAATCCGTCAGGTGCCAGTGGAAGGCGTTCAATTTCAGCCGGGCCATTTCGTCAATATCCGCCTTGAGCGTCTCAATGGACCGGAAATTGCGGCCTACGTCGTGCATGAAGCAGCGGATGGCGAACGCCGGGCTGTCCTTGATGTCGCAGCACGGATAATCTCCCCGGGCTCCCAGCTGGTCCAGCGTCCTGCGGGCATAGAAAACGCCCGCATCCGTGGCGGCCCTGATCAGGATGCCGTTGGGGCGGACCTGGAGCTCGTAGCCTTCCTTGCCCAGCGTCTTGGCCAGGGCCGCGTTCTTTTTCACGGAAACGGGAGCCTTTTTGGGGCATGTCCCCGTCTTCCAGTCAACATGGGCCGGGAAGGGAATGAGGGCTGCCGGAGCGGCTTCTTCCTGCTGGAGTGGATGCGGGGAAGTCCAGTCTCCATAGGAAGGATGGGAACAAAGCAACAGGCCTGATGCCAGCAAAAGGAGGGAAGGGTTTAGTCGCATGGTATTACTACTACATTCACATGCGGGACTGTCTTTCATCAAACATAAAATGAGGCAGTTTCCCTTTACCGGATTCCGCGCTTTCTCCTCAGGCACAGGCCTCCCAGTCCGAACAATGCCGCGGCGCAGGAGGAAGATTCCGGCACCGGAAGGCCCTCCACGCTGAAATTTTTCACGGCAAGCTCCTGATAAGCGTAGTTGGCGTTAAGAACATCGGTATTCATCACCAGATAAAAGGTGGCCCCCTGGTCGAACAGGGAACCGTATTCATCGTTGGAAACCGTCCAGCTATAGGATTGGTTATTAACGTTGCCTGCCAGGCCGGAAATCGTGGAACCAGCCTGGAAAACGGAATTTTCCTCTCCCCCCAGGCTGTACCACAAGCTGAAATTCTGGGGCTGCCCCGTTCTGCTGGTATTGGAAAGCCCTCCTGTATCAAAGGAAATCCTCAGGGCTGCATACCCGGACAGGGTATTGGCGGACAATTCATTGAATTTGACGGCCGTAAATCCTCCTCCTGCGCCGGAGGCGGAAACCAGCTTGGCGGCGCCATCTCCCGTCACGGAGGCAAGCGTCCCGTCATTGTTATTCTTGTTGCCGGAATACCATCCCGCATCCAGAGAGCCAAGGACGGATTGAACGGCGCTTGCGGAAGGCCCTCCGTTCGTGATCAGGGCGCCTCCGGAGGAATAATCGATGCGGGTGATGGAGGTTTCCCCCATCTTCAGCTCCGGAATAATTCCGTCAAGGGAACTCCACGCCTCCGCTCCGTGTGCCGATAGAACTGCCGCTGCGGGTAATGCCAGGAAAAAGGACGTTTTCATTTGTATGTAATTTCTGTTGGAAAGCGGAAAGGCCGCTCCGCACTGGCGCGAATTCCTGCTTTATTCGCCATGAAACTACAGAATTTGCAATCCGCTAAAGAAACAGCAACAATAAAAAACGGACAATATTCTGACAATAAATGAATGATAAATATATCTAACATTTTATTTCCCGCTATTTCCCCGCTGGAAAAACAAGAGGCGGTGCCCGGGAAGGTCCTGACCATGAATCAAGCGAGGGAAAAAACCGGTTGACAGCGGATTGCAAATCCCTGAAACGTATTCCAATACCTGTTAGTGCGATGAAAATCAGTTGATTGGCAGCAAGAGAAAGCCTTGCTTCACGCGGAATTACCCTATCCGGATGCGGATGGAATGAACGGCATCCTTGCCGAACTGGTCCTTCAATTTTCCCAGCAGGGCGCCCTGCCACTGCTGGAGGTGGTAGCGCATGGCCGGCTGAAGCACCTGGATGGTGGCAACTCCCTTGACGATGGAAAGCAGGTTGGATTGCTGGCCCAGGAATGGCCCCGCGGCTTTCAGCCAGCCTTCCCGGAGCAGCTCGGGGTCCATGCCTTCTCCATCCAGGGGGAGCTTGGACAGGATGTCTCCCAGCAGGGACTCCGCCGTATGGAGATTCCGTGTTTCACTGGTGGAGGGAGGTACCTGGAACCAGTCCGCCAGAGCCTGCCTCACCTCCTGTTCGTCACGGGAAAGGTATTCATACCGGGGCGGGGAGGCGTTGGGGTCCGGACGGTCCCTGTCCGGCATGTAGGGAGACCAGGGAGAAGCCATGAGTGGAAAATAAAAGCCCGGAGTGTTGGATGTCAACAGCCCCGGGCGGTTAAAAAATAATATGGAGAATATATTATTCGCCGTCGTCGCCGATAGCTTCCACGGGGCAGCCTTCCATGGCTTCCACGCAGGCTTCCTGTTCGGTTTCGTTGTCCGGCTGCTTCTTGACGTAGGAGACGCCTTCGTCGTCATCCCGTCCAAAGTTTTCCGGAGCCGTTTCGCGGCAAAGGTCGCAATCAATGCAGGAGCTGTCCACGTAAAACTTGCCGGGGACGTTTAGAGGTGTTTTTTCGTCGATGTCTGCCATTATGTATATGGGTTGTATGAACTGCGCCCACTATTTCCGCATTTGAGCAAATTTTGCAATCTTTTTTGTTGCAGGAATGAGTCAGCATGAGGAACAATGCCGCCATTCCCGTTCCTGGAATAAAAGGCTTTTTACGATGAATCCCGTTTCCCCTCCCACTCCCCGTCTCCTGCCCGTCTGGGCGGGCCTGCTGCTGGCTGCGTTTTCCGGCGTTCTGATGGCCTGCGCCTTCATTCCCGTGGACTGGGGAGGCTGTGTCTGGATAGGTTTTCTGCCGTTGCTGACGGCGCTGTGGTACGGCCGCCGCCGGGAGGGGAAAAAGGGAATCCTGGCGTATGCCCTGTACGGCTGGATGTTCGGCGTGGTGTTTTACGGCATCTCCTTCTGGTGGGTCAATGAAGTCAGCACGCTGGGCTATATTCCCCTGATGATATTTTACGGCGGCCTGTTTCCCGGCATCTGGGCGCTGGTCATGGGCGTGTTTTTCCGTCCGGACGCCCGGCCGCTGCCCGGGGCGCGGCAGACGGTGAAGGAACGCAGGGCGGCGTGGAAATCCTGGGCGGTGGGGGACATGCTGCCCAGCGCCTCCGCCGCGCTGGGGGGGGCGGCCCTGTGGGTGTGCCTGGAATGGGTGAGGGGCTGGCTCATACCGGGCTTCGGCTGGAACAACCTGGGCGTGGCCCTTTACGGAAATCCGCTGGCCCAGTGGGCGGAATATGCGGGGGTAACGGCCCTGGCCTTCCTCCCTGCCGTCTTTTCCGTCTGGCTCTGGCGCGTCTGCCGCCGGGCCGGAACCATGGTGGTCCATGAAGGCAGGCGCACCGTTCCGTGGGACTTTTTCACGCTGGTGGCGGTTCTCTTAATCATGTTCGTCACCGGCGTGCTCTGGACGGCGCGCTACTCCCCGCAATCCGCCGCAGCCACGGGGAACGGCAAATTCACCGTTCCCGTCATGACCGTGCAGCTTAACCTGAGCCAGAAGGAGAAATGGGACGCAGCCAACCGGGGCGCCATTTACCGGGCTCTGCTGGACACGACGGAGCAGGGGATGCTGGACCTCCAGAACAGCGCCCTGGAACAGGCCGCCAAAAACGGGACGGAAGCCTCCCTGGACATGCCGGCCTGGGTAATCTGGCCGGAGAGTTCCTTCCCCATTTCCACGTTTTACCGCGATTCCACGGGGGAACGCTTTCCGAACCAGGACAACGTCAACTTCCTGAGCGTGGAGGAGGACTACGTCCAGGCCCTCCGGAACGGGATATGCAATTTCATCCTGCTGACGGGCACGGATGACATTTACCTGTCCGATGAAGGCCGCGTGGCGCGGGCCTACAACTGCCTCACCGTCTTTGAAGGGGACTACTCCACGGCCAGGCCGCACGCCAAGGCCATGCTGGTCCCCTTCGGCGAATACATCCCCATGCGGGAAACCTTCCCGTTCCTGGAAAAGGCCTTTGAAGCCTCCGCCGGAACGGCAATGGGGATGAACTACACGCCGGGAGCCTCCTCCAGCCCCGTGCCCGTGCCCATGCGCCCGGGGAGCTCCGCCACGGTAGGAGTCATTCCGCTGGTTTGCTTTGAGGACGTAGTGGGAAGCTGGGTGCGCCGCTTCGTGCGGCAGGAACCCCAGTTGATGGTGAACGTCACCAATGACGGGTGGTTCAACCGCTCCTGCGCCAATGAACAGCATTGGCGCAACGCGGCGTTCCGGTGCATTGAGCTGCGCCGCTCCATGGTCCGCGCCGCCAATACAGGCGTCAGCGTGGCGCTGGCGCCCAACGGCGCGGTTATCGCGGATTTGAGGGACTCCTCCGGCTCCCCGTTCACCAGGGGGGTAATGACCGCCACGCTGCCCGTGGGCTGTACGGAGATAACCCTGTACGCCCTGCTGGGTGACTGGGCCGTTCTGGCCTGCTTCCTGCTGTTTGCGGCTTTGCTGCTGCGCAGGGCAGGCGCGGGAAAACGCGATGGCGCACCTGTAAAGGACGGCGTTTACCGGCGCGGAGCGGGCGCCACGCCCAGATAATTCCTGACCTGCTTGAACGCGGGATAGGAAATGCCGGACTCATGGCACCAGAAGGCGGAGGATGAGCCTCCGTCCAGGTTCAGGGCCGTCTTTACCCGGAAATTCCCCAGTGCGCCGGGGGTCGCCAGCCACTCCGCCAGTTCCCTCAGGGTGACGGAGGAGGATACGCCGATGCACCACCGCTTGCCTCCGTCCGTGGCGATGAAGGTGCGGTAGGTGGATTTCCGGGCGTTGAGCCCCTTGACGGCTGTGCCGTTCTCCACCAGGAAAGGCCCTCCCTGAATGGCCGCCTGCATGGCAGGCAGTTTTTTCATGCGCTTTAGCGCGGAGCTGCGGATGAGGAACAAGCCGTTCTTTCCGTTGTCATACACCACTCCGGACACGGCGAAGGAGCCCGTGGCCAGCGGGGAGAGGCGCTTGCCGTCCTGAACGACGAGGCCCAGGGGAGTTCCCTCCGCATCCGCGCCGAAGAATCCGCCGTTGACGCCTGCCGAACAGGGGCTCTTGCGCATGGCCTTGTCCAGGGAGCCGTACCGGGGCGCCCGGACGCTCCCCTCATCCCGCACCAGAAGGCGGTGCGTGTCAGACTGGAAAAAATAGACGTTCAGCTTGTCCCGCATGGACAGGAAGCCGTCTTTTCTGGTGAACACGCGGTGCTCCGCCTGGACGGAGCCGCAAAAGAATAAAAGGAGAAGGAGAAAACGCAGAAAAGGCATGGTTGACAGTCAAAGGGATAGATGAAAAATCCTCCGTTCCGCACAGGTGCCTGCGGGCACGCGGGCGCCGGGCCAGACGACGCACTCCCTGAGGCGGCAGCCTTCCTCCACGACGGCGCGGGGGCCGATTACGCTGGCAGCGTCCACGGAGACCCCGGGAGACACTTCAGCGTCCGGATGGATGCGCGGAGCAGGGGAGGGAAAGTCCAGATGGGCCTGGATGTAGGATTCCGGAGTGCCCATGTCCATCCACAGGCCGTCGTCCGCCAGCACGCCGCGCAGGCGCCCCTGCCGGATGTAATCCAGAAACACCGGGATGATGGAAACGATCTCACGGGGAGGGATGCGGCCGAACACCTCCGGCTCCATGCAATAGGCTCCGGTAAACTGGCAGGCGCCCGGATCGCGCCCCAGGGCGTGCCGCATGTCCGTCACCTGGCCGGAGGAAAAATCAAAACCCACGTTCCTCTTGTCCCCGGAGGTCCGCAGGGCCAGCGTCACGGCGGGGCGGTGCCTGACATGGTCCTCCATCACCCGGCGCAGGTCGAAGGTGGCTGCCATGTCCCCGTTGATCACCAGCAGGGGTTCTTCCGCGGAGGCCAGGGGCTCGATCTTCTTCACCCCGCCTCCGGAATCCAGCAGCACGGGTTCATGGCTGAAATGGACGGGGCAGCCGTTCCAGGAGCGTTCCGGGAACGCCTGGTCCCAGGCTTCCGCCAGATGGTGGGTATTGATGATGAACTCCCGGATGCCGCAGTCGTAGCAGCGGCGCATGGAATGCAGCACGAGAGGCTCATGGAAAAAGGGAATCAGTGGCTTGGGCAGCACGTGGGTAAGGGGCCGCAGGCGGGTGCCCAGCCCGGCGCCGAGGATGAATGCGCGGGAAATGCCGGGACCTGCTGTGATGTGCATGCAACATGACTAACGGGAGAAAGGCGTTTTTTCAAGTGCCCTTTCTCCGCTCCCTCTCCGGATGACACGCCGGAATGCCCTCCTTTCCCTGAATTTACAGGAAAATCCGTGATTTCGTGCTTTCCAAACGGGAGCTCATTCACTAGCATTCCCCGCATGGCATGTGGAAACCAAAGAACTGTCGGCTCTCCGGCCTCTCTGGCCGGTACCTCTTTGCATACGGGACAGCCCGTTACCCTGACCCTGAAGCCGGCCCCCGCCGACTTCGGCATTAAATTCCGCCGGGTGGATATTCCGGACCAGCCTTTCATCAACGCGGACGTGGAGAAGGTGCAGACCGTGGAGCGCGCCACCAGCCTGGCGGAAGGCTCCGTCAAGGTACACACCGTGGAACACATTCTTTCCGCCCTCACGGGCATGGGCATTGACAACGCCGTCATTGAAATGGACGCCAACGAACCGCCCATCGGGGACGGTTCCTCCGCTCCCTACGTGGAACTGATCAAGAGCGCCGGCATTGTGGAACAGGAAGTGCCGCGGCGCTATCTGGAAGTGCGCGAGGCCGTCACCATTGAAACCAAGGGCGGTTCCATCCTGACCATTCTCCCCTCCAAGCAATTCCGCGTCTCCGTCACCTGCGTGGGACCGGAAAACCGCATCACCCAGTACTTTGACGCGGTCATCACGCCGGAAACGTATGAAAAGGAACTGGCCCCGGCCCGCACCTTCACGTTCTACGAGGACATCAAGCCCCTGCTGGAAAAGGGCCTCATCAAGGGCGGCAGCCTGGAAAACGCCGTGGTCATCCGCGGGGAGGAGCTCATGAGCAAGGAGCCCATGCGCTTCATCAATGAATTCGCCCGCCACAAGGCCATGGACCTCATCGGCGACCTCAGCCTGTGCGGCAAGCCCATCCTGGGCCACGTGATCGCCATCAAGCCGGGCCACGGCCCGAACACCGAGCTGACCGCCAAGCTGAAGAAGGAACACCGCCGCAACCAGCAGATGGCGCCCAATCCCGTCAACGTGCCGTACGGAGACGCCGTGCTGGACATCAATGAAGTGATGAGCCTCCTGCCGCACCGCTATCCCTTCCTGATGGTGGACCGCATCATCGGCTTTGAAGGGGAAACTAAGTGCCGCGGCCTGAAGAACCTGACGATGAACGAACTCTTCTTCCAGGGCCACTTCCCGGGCCATCCGGTCATGCCGGGCGTCCTGCAGCTGGAAGCCATGGCCCAGGTCGCCTCCATCGTCATGCTGCGCCAGCCCGGCAACGCCACCAAGCTCGGCTACTTCATGAGCGCGGACAAGATCAAATTCCGCCGTCCCGTAGTCCCCGGCGATACGCTCATCATTGAGGCGGAGCTGACCAAGATGCGCGGCAACATCGGCCAGGCCCTCGGCCGCTGCCTGGTGAACGGCCAGGTGGTATCGGAAGCCGAACTCAAATTCGGCCTCCAGGACATCTGAACCGGCTGATACCGGCCCCTGTCTTTATGGAACCCCCGGCCCGTGCTCGTCACGCCGGGGTTTTCCATGTCCTGCATCCCGCTTGGCCGCTTTTCTCCTGGCCCCTCTTGGAAATAAGGGCCTCCCGGCCCTTATGAAAAAGGCTGCTACGCGCATGCAACAGGGAAAGCAGAAAAGCTAGAGCTGGCTTCACTACGGAGACCGGAACCAAACCCCGGCAATTTGACGAATCATGAGGGGAAGGAGTTCCTCATTCCCAGGGGCGGCGGAGGCACCTCTATCTGCCGCATCAGCAAGACACGCCGGGCAGACGGCACATCTCCGCATACTCTTCAAGGCGCCGGCGGAAGGTTTCCTCCGTCATGGAAAGGAGGGCGTCCGCGGAAAAGGACTCGCAGGTGAAGGAGGCCGCCACCGTGCCGTACACAATCCCCCTCTTCACTTCCTCAAAGGATGGAAGGCCGGGGGGCAGGGTGGCCAGGTAGCCGGCCAGCGCCCCCAGGAACGTATCTCCCGCCCCGGTGGGGTCCACCAATGTTTTCAGGGGATAGGCGGGACAGCGGAAAATTTGCAGATTGCCTGCGGAATCCCGCCCCAGAAGCGTGGCGCCGTATTCCCCCTGTTTCACCACGGCATATGCTGCGCCCTTGGAAAGCAGGAATTCCCCGGCTTCCAGCACGGTGGACGCCTGGGCGTACTCCTTCGCCTCGTCCTCGTTCATCATGGTGATATGGGAGCGGCTGATGACGGCGTCCAGCAATTCCGGCTGGCGGCGCAGCCACTTGTCCATGGAATCGGAAAGCACCAGTGCCGCGTCCGGGCACTGTTCCATGCACTTGAGCTGCTGGGCCGGAACCATGCAGCAGCACACTAGGACGGGATGGTTACGCAAGGACTCCGGAACATGCACGTTCCATTCCAGCATCACGGCATCATTGGCGCAGACGGTCCTGCGCTTGTTCATGTTGTCAAAATATTCCCCGGTCCAGGAAAAGGAAGGCCCCTTCTTGCGTTCCACGCCGTCCATGCACAGCCCCTTGGCCGCAAGGGATTCTTCATAATGGGAGGGGAAATCCTCTCCGATGATGCTGACGGCGTCCACCCGGTCCGCAAAAAGCAGTGCGGCCACCGCCGCAAAGGACACCGAGCCGCCCAGAACTCCCTCCGCCCGGTTGCGGGGAGTGAGGATGGTGTCTATTCCAATGGTTCCGGTGACAAGGAGGGGCTGGGACATGGAAAAAAGGAAATACGTATTCAAACGCCGGGATCAAGAATAAAAGGCTGGAGATATGGAAAAAACGGGTTATTTTACCTGTACGCGCTTAAAGGAAATGAGGCTCTTCCCTGGGAACGCACCCTAAACCGCCTGCACGGCAGGCTGATGGCTTCTGTATCACACCGGATGCAGAAGCTTTGTATTCGGTGAAGGACATCCCCATACGAACATGAACGCCTTTACACCAATTTCCTCCGCCTTCTGCCGCCTTTCCCGGCAGCATCCGGCAACGGCATCCCTGGAATCTCGCCCGGAGTCTTATTCCCGTTCAACCGGAGAAAAGCCTCTATGATGAAAATGCTGCTGATGGTCGGGCTGGGAAGCTTTGCGGGCGGCGTGCTGCGCTTCCTGCTGACCCGTTTTGTCCAAATCAACTCCATGAGTTCCTTTCCGTGGGGAACGACGGCGGTCAACCTGCTGGGATGCCTGGTCCTTGGCGTTCTCTACGGGCTGTTCAGCCGGGGTCTGCTGCTGCATACGGAAACGCGGCTTTTTCTTACCGTGGGCCTGTGCGGCGGCTTCACCACCTTTTCCACGCTGATGAATGAATCCTTCCTCCTGTTGAAGGAGGGGAACTTTCCCGCCTTCTTTCTTTACACCCTCCTCAGCTTTGCCGGAGGGCTCATTGCCATTGGCCTGGGATACCTGGCCGCCAGATAAGAGACAATCATGAACACTCCGGAAGAAAACCTCATGCTGCGCATCTACGTCAGCAGCACCGACACCGTCAGACACGTACCCGTCCACGAGGCCGTAGCCTACGCCACCCGCCGCTACGGCATGGCGGGCTGCACCGTGTACAAGGGACTGATGGGGGCCGGGCGGCATACGCGCCTGATGAGCCCCACATTCTGGGAAATTGTCGAGAAGGTGCCCGTCATCATTGAAATCGTAGACACCTCAGAACGCATTGAAACGTTCCTGGGCAAAATCTCCTGCTGGCTGGACAGGCTGCCGCACGGCTGCCTGGTGTGCACGCAGCCTGTCCGCGTTTATCCTGTCGGCGGTACCCGCTCCTAGGAATAGGACTTTTCCAGGATGCTGACGACGTCCGCCGGAGTGAACTTGCAGCGGTCCAGCTCAAACAGGTTGCCCATGGTGGAAAAGGCCGTTCTGGCGTATTCGTCAAACAAATCCGGGGTAATGCCGAACTCGGACATCTTCAGCTTGTCCACGCCGCAGGCCTCCTTCAGCTTGTTCAGGCCGTTCAGGAAACCGTCCACGGAAGCTTCCTGCCCCATGGCGGCGGCTACCCTGGCGTAACGTTCCGGGCAGGCGGGGGCATAGGCTTCATGATAGGCCCAGGAAATCATGATCAGGCCCGCGCCGTGCGGGAGAGCGGGATGGAACGCGCTGAGGGCGTGTTCAATGGAGTGTTCCGACGTACAGCAGGAAATGGTCTCCACAAAGCCGGAATAGGTATTGGCCAGGGCGACGTAGGCGCGCGCTTCCAGATCGTCCCCGTTGCTCACGGCGCGGGGAAGGTATTTGGCGATGTATTCAATGGCCTGTAGCGCGAACATGTCCCCCATGGGAGAGGCAATCGTGGCCATGTACCCCTCCACGGCGTGGAATAGGGCGTCAAAGCCCTGGTAGGCCGTCAATTTGGGCGGTACGGAAAGCATCAGCTCCGGATCCACGATGGACATGGTGGGGAAGGTGCCCTTGAAGCCGAAGCCGATCTTCTCCTGCGTATCCTCCTTCGTGATGACGGTCCACGGATCCGCTTCCGTTCCGGTCCCTGCCGTGGTGGTGATGCAAACGATGGGAAGGGGCTTGTTGGGAATGGGAAGGCCCTTGCCGGAACCGCCCTGGATGTAATCCCAGTAGGTTCCCGGATTGGCGGCCATCACGGCGATGCTCTTGGCGGAATCCATGCTGCTGCCTCCGCCCAGGCCGACGACGAAATCACAGCCTGTCTCCCTGGCAAGCGCGGCGGCCTCCATCACGTGCTCCACCACGGGGTTGGGCTGCACCTTGTCGAAAACGACGCTCTCCACTCCCTGGTTCTTCAACAAAGCCTGCACCCGGTCCAGATACCCGAGCCGCCTGACGGACGTGCCGCCGATGACAATCAGGGCCTTGGCGCCGGGCAGGGGAGCGGAACCAAGATTGTCCAAAGAACCCGCGCCAAAGAAAATTTGCGCGGGCATGAAAAATTGAAATGGCTGATACATGGCCCTACTGTATAAAACAGCGGCTCCGGACGTCAAGGATGCTCTGTGCATTCCATCAACTCCGGAGCCGCCGTGCAGGCAACAGCCTTTACTGAAAAGCGTTATGCGTCTTCAAAAAAATCGTCGCTCCGGGAGGGGTCCGGCTTGGGCGGCTTCGGCACGTCCGTGCCGATGGCTCCGGGATCGTCCATTTCACGGCTGGTCGTGATCGTGGTGGGCGGCGTCTTCCTTCTGGGAGGCCGCACCGCGGGACGAGGGGAGGCTGAAGAGGAGGAGGAAGAACCGTCCGCCATGGTTTCATCTTCCGAGGAAGCGATCATGCTCTTCATGCTCTGGACCAGCTTGTCCCGGAGGGTGCGGATACCTTGTTCCCGGCGCACCGGGTCTACCGTCGTCCGGATCAGAGTCATCATGTTCCGCGTGGCGTTCGCCTGGTCGCCCAGGTCAAAGCAATCCAGTTCGCAGCGCCAGCGCAGGCGGTCCAGGACGGAGGAATCCTGTTCGTCAAACTCGTCTTCGGACGCATTGGCAATGCGTCCCTGCATGCCGGACTTCTTGCCGGTGGAAATGGCATGGCTTACCTTGCCGAGAGCCACTTCCATGGAAATTCTCTTGCCCCATGCCTGCCGGAGGGCGGGAAGATTGCGCGTCTTCCGGTATCCCGTGAAGAAAAGCTTGTCGAAAATCTCGTCCCGGTTTTTCATGGAATCCGGAAAGGCCTTGGAAGACATGCTGCCGATGCCCAGGGCCTCCCCGACCTCCGTATTCAAAACGGATTGTTCCGCAATGCGGGCTCCGGCTTTCCCGGCTCCCCCTCCATTGTTATTTTTGGAAGAAGTGGAAGAGGGATCGACAAAATCAGGGTCGGAGCAGGCGGCCAGGTAGGCGTTCAGCAAATCCATGGCCGGCTTCTGGAACTCCGTAACGTCCAGAGTCTCCTCCTCCGTTCCGCCGGTGGAGCTTGACGTGGCGTTCATCAGGTTTTCCTTGAGGCGGGCCTTGAGGACGAGCACGCCCCACTGGTATTGAAGCATCAATCCCTTACGGGCATTCTTGTCCTGGTATTTCTTGGCCTCGCGGTCCATCCAGTCCTTCAGGGAATTAGAGGCAATCTTGGCGCTCTTGCCCTGGCTCTTGTCCTTCTCCTTTTCCGCTTCCATCAGGAACTTTTTGGACTGGATCAGCAGGTCGTACGCGGCGCTGGGATCCCTGCCGGCGGAATTCAGCTTGCTGATGGCGGCATTGATCACCTTGGTTTCCGCAGACCTGTTCAGGGCGAGCAGGTTATCCAAATCCTTGATCACCTTCTTCTTGGCATCGTTATCCATGTGCTGCGCATAACAGAGGGAGCCCAGGCTGAGGCCTCCGATCACGCAAAGAGAGACGAAAGTATTCATGCTTTTTTCATTATGACGGATGAATGACGGTCTGGCAAGAGAGAAGCGAGGGGAAGGGGTATCCGGATGAAATTTTAAGGAGGGAAAAGGAATTTTCCCGTTTCTGCCGCGTTATAATAAGAGACTTTTTATTTTTATGGAGAATACTTCAAAGCAGGAGAGGACGGCTAGACGGGGTTTTCAGCGACGGATGGGGATGGAAGAAAGGTTGGCAATACTGAAAATCCCCTTTGAATGGAGAAATTTGATCAGGGACGGGACCCAGAAGTGAAGCCCACTGGAAAATACAAGGTGCAGGGAATGTTCCCATGTTTTTGACAGGAAGCAGTCCTTCTGGAGAACGGAGGTTTGGTTCGTGCCTCTTTCAGGCTTCAAGCCTTCTGCTTTCCGTCCAACTGCAAAGCGGTTTCCCGGCCTTCGTACAGACGCGTGGACAGCAGGAAGCGACGTATGAAAATTCCAGCGATGCTCTTATTGCCGGAAGAGAGCAGCTATCGGGAAAGGGGAGGAAAGTGAAAAAGCAATCTGGAGCGTTGCAGGCTTCTGAATCAATACTCGGCCTAAAAGCCGTACACTCTTCGCAAACGCTCAGTCCAATATTTGTCCAGTTGCCGCAAACCCCTTCTGGCTGATTCTAATGAGGCGGGGGAGTGTAAAAACTCGAAGAAGAAGGAAAAACGGGCGGAGATTCACCCTGATTTAATACTTCGCATAATATATGTAATGCAAAATATGAAACTAGTGAAATAAACGCACTGGACTTTGATTTTAAAAGATATATGCCCGCAGAAGGCACATGGATGAGAATAGCTTTATTATCCCCTGGGATGGAAGCGGTGATGAATGGCATTCAGCCGCTGCTGTTCCAGATGCGTATAAATCTGGGTGGTGGAAATATCGGCGTGCCCCAGCATTTCCTGAATGATGCGGAGGTCGGCGCCGTTCTCCAGCAGATGCGTGGCGAAGGAATGCCGGAGGATATGCGGGAAGACATGCTGTTCTATTCCCGCGGCCCTGGCGCGTTCCCGGAGAATCTGGCGTACCCGTTCCCTGGTCAGCGGCCGTCCGCGCACCGTCAGGAAAATATGGCTTTTCGTCCCAGGCTTGACCAGCCTGGGCCTCCCTTTCTCCAGATACGTCCTCAACGCCTCCAAGGCGGACCTACCCACAGGCACCAGCCGCGTTTTCTCCCCCTTCCCCAGCACGCGGACAAAGGCATCATCCATATCCAAACTCTCTAATTTGCAACTGATTACCTCACTTACGCGCATGCCGCAGGCGTAAATCATCTCCAGCAGGGCCCTGTCTCTACAGCCGAGAGGAATATCCTGAACGTCAACACTTTCAAGCAGTGTTGAAACGGTTTGCTGATCCAGCACATGGGGGAGCGACAGCCCCTGCCGGGGCATTTCCAGAAAGGCGGAGGGGTCTTTTTCCAGCATCCCCATCCCGGCCAGCCAGCGGAAAAAGATGCGCAAATGCACCATTTCCACCCGCATGGAGCTGCGGGCCATGCCACGGGCCTGCAAATGCCGGAGGAACTCCGTAAGCGTGCCGATGTCCACATGGGAAAGATCAGCGTCTTCCGTACCCAGAAACCGGGCGAATTCCTCCAGCGTCTGCCTCACGGAAAGCTGGTAGGCGGCGCTCAAGCCTTTCTCTGCGGCCAGAAAACGGATGAAGCGTTCCAGATGGGTTTTCATGGTGTTACCTCCCCTGCCCGTTAAAACCGTTCCACCAGGAACAGGAACTCCGTCACGTTCTGCGGACGGTTCCTCAAATTCCGGCTGCCGCGGAATGTGGCGTACGGCGTTTCCAGCGTGACGATATGTCCCAGACGGCCAAGGAAATTCGTCATCTCCTCATAACTGATGAAGCCCTCCGAACTGTATGAAAGGAGAATGAACTTGGCCGGGCAGTCCTCCAGCAGCCGGAACAGGGCCGCCGGGGCATGCTGGCGGCTGTTGTACGTGGAGCGTTTCCAATCCGCGGGAATGCCGGAAACACGGCTGGTTTCCGCCGGCTTCTCATAGGAGGACAGCAGGTTCAGCATGAAATAGTTGGAACCGTACGGATGCTGATTGTAGGGAGGGTCCAGGTACACCACATCCATCTCCGGCAATTCCGCGGCCAATTCATTGGCGTCACGGCAGTGGATGGAGTATTGGCATCCAAATCTGGAAAACACGGGAAACGGCAGAGAAATATCCCCCAGGATGCGGGAAAGAGCGTTGCCGGCCGTTCCGCCGAACTTGCCGACGCCGTGCCTGTCCTTGTAAAATCCCTTGAACACGCCGGATGTGTTCGTATGCACGGAAGCCTCCGCCAGAAGAGGGGCGATGAAATAGGGCCTAACCTCTTCCGGAAGCAAATCGATGGTCTGCCGCGTCGTATCCAGGTACACGGCGTTGCGGCGCGTATAGAAAACGCGGTCATCCGGCGTGATGCTGTCCGGATTTTTGGGCGCGTACAACTCCGTGATGAACCCCGGGGACTCATGCGTCTCCATATACCGCAGCAGACGCCGGTAATGCCTCTCCAGCTCCAAATTCTCCACTTCCTCCGGATTGCTCAGGTAGCAGGTGTTGACGACGCGGCTATACTCTTCCAGATCATTGACAATCAACTCTTCCGAATGCTTTTTCAGGAAACGGGCTACAATGCCGCTGCCGGAAAACAGGTCCCCGGCCTTCAGCCTGTCCTTCCCCAGGCGGCTTTTCACCTGTTCCAGCCCCGTCCCCAGGAAGTGAAGCAGGGAACGCTTGTTGCCCAGATACGTCACAATCTGTTCCGTCAGGTATCTGGGATCTTCCTCCATCTGCGGCGCTGGGAGGGATGATGGCTCGTTCCGGGTCATATACAGGTCTCAACCAGCATACGGCACTCCGGCCTTTCCGTCAAGTTGTGCCGGATACGGAAATGGAAGATATGCTCTTGGAATAAGGAAGAAACCCGCGCCTGCTGAAAGAGACGGGAGGGAAATATATGGAAGGGGAAATACATTTTGAAAATTTCCCTGAATAGTGAGGGTGCATTCACGCACGTCTCATGAATAGAACATAAAAACATGAATAATTCATCTATGGATCAATTCTGCTCAGAGCTGGTAGCTAAGTCCGAATCCAAGCAGTTCTCGTCCGCGTTGCAGGAATGGGAACACGTGGAAACATTTTTGCAAGAGGAAGAAGGTACATGCATTTGCGGGCACGTTATTAAAGAGCACTCTATCCGTACCTCGCAGGAGGTTTTTCAAATGCCTAGCCGCAAATTTGATAGACTTCCTTCGTAAAAAAAGAAGAAGGCCGCCCGCTTCCTTTCCGGAACCTCTATGTAGCGTCCCTCCCCTGCTCCATGTGGACATGCCGGAAGAAAGACCTTTCCAAAACAGCCGTGCATGTTATAGTGCCAACAATCATGAAAAGGCATCTTCTACCCTGCTCCCTGCTCTGCATGCTCCTGGCGGCTACAACGGCCCTGGGCGGTCCCGGAGACACATTTTACGAAGCCAACCTTTCCCTGACGCGCGCCGCGCGCCTGGAGAAGGAAGGCGATTACAAGGCAGCCCTGGAAAGCGGCAAAAAAGCCGCGGAGCTGCTTCAGTCCCTGAAAAGTTCAACTCCGGAATGGAATCCGGAGTGGGTGGCCGGGAAGCTGGACGCCGCCGCGCAGTTGCAGCAGCGTGTGGAGCCTCTGGCCCAAAAGGCCGGGGAGAGCAAGAAGGCGGATTATTCCCTGAAACCCGGAGAACGGAGGGACTTTACCCTGCAACGCGCCTACAAGGCCCATGAACAGCAAAAACTGATTGTCGGCGCCGTTCCTGCTCCCGCCCCCGTTCACGGTGCGGAACCTGGGAAATCTGCCGCTCCCGCAGCTTCCGGCCGCACGGAAATCCGCGTTGTCACGCCGGCCGCGGCCAGACCGACGGTTGTTTCCAGAAGATCCGCGCCTTCTCGCGGCCTGCCTCCCCGCACGGACCGGGACGGAAGGTTCCGCATCGGGAGCTGATATGAACAAAAGCGGAAGCTTCCGGAACAGTTCCGGTTTTGCTTTTCGCCTTTTCCTTTCAACCATAAAAAAGAGCCGCTTCCCCATTCATCGGGAAAGCGGCTCTGTGAATTTTCAACAGTGAACTATAGGCGTTCTACTTGGCGGCTTCTTCAACAGCTACGGCCACCGCTACGGAAGCGCCGACCATCGGGTTGTTGCCCATGCCGATAAGGCCCATCATTTCCACGTGGGCGGGCACGGAGGAGGAGCCGGCGAACTGGGCGTCCGAGTGCATGCGGCCCATGGTATCGGTCATGCCGTAGGAGGCGGGACCGGCAGCCATGTTGTCCGGGTGCAGGGTGCGGCCCGTACCGCCGCCGGAAGCCACGGAGAAGTACTTCTTGCCCTTCTCGTTGCATTCCTTCTTGTAGGTGCCGGCTACCGGATGCTGGAAGCGGGTGGGGTTGGTGGAGTTCCCGGTGATGGAGACGTCCACGCCTTCATTCCACATGACGGCCACGCCTTCGCGCACGTCGTCGCAGCCGTACACGCGCACAGCGGCCTTCGGGCCCTTGGAGAAAGCCTTCTCCTGGACGATGTTCAGCTTGCCCGTGGCATAGTCGAACTTGGTCTGCACGTACGTGAAGCCGTTGATGCGGGAGATGATGTACGCGGCGTCCTTGCCGAGGCCGTTCAGGCAGACGCGGAGGTCCTGCTTGCGGACGCGGTTGGCGGATTTGGCAATGCCGATGGCGCCTTCAGCGGCGGCAAAGGATTCATGGCCGGCCAGGAAGCAGAAGCATTCCGTTTCATCGCGCAGGAGCATGGCGGCCAGGTTGCCGTGGCCCAGGCCCACCTTGCGGTCGTCCGCAACGGAACCGGGAATGCAGAAGGACTGGAGGCCTTCACCAATGGCTTCGGCGGCGTCCGCAGCCTTCGTGCAGCCCTTCTTGATGGCGATGGCGGCGCCCACCACGTAGGCCCAGCCGGCGTTTTCAAACGCGATGGGCTGGATGCCGTTCACGATTTCGCGAACGTTGATGCCCTTGGAAAGGCAGAGTTGTTCCGCTTCTTCAATGGAGCCGATGCCGTATTTGGCCAAGGCTTCATTGATCTGCTTGATGCGGCGGTCGTAGGATTCGAAAAGAGGCATGATGGTAATAGTGCTTGAAGTTGATAATACTCTTTTTAATTCAATCTCATTCGTGACGAGGATCGATGTACTTGGCGGCCTCGTCGAAACGACCGTAGTTGCCCGTGCACTTGGCGACGGCTTCGTTGGCGTCCACGCCCTTCTTGATCATTTCCATCATCGGGCCCATGCGCACGAACTCATAGCCGATGATTTCGCCGTCTTCGTCCAGAGCCAGCTTGGTGATGTAGCCTTCGGCCATTTCCAGATAGCGGGGACCCTTGGCGCGGGTGCCGTACAGGGTGCCGATCTGGGAGCGGAGGCCCTTGCCGAGGTCTTCAAGACCGGCGCCGATGGGCAGGCCGCCTTCGGAGAAAGCGCTCTGGGTGCGGCCGTAAACGATCTGCAGGAACAGTTCGCGCATGGCGGTGTTGATGGCGTCGCACACGAGGTCCGTGTTCATCGCTTCCAGCACGGTCTTGCCGGGCAGGATTTCCGCGGCCATGGCGGCGGAGTGGGTCATGCCGGAGCAGCCGCTGGTTTCTACAAGGGCTTCTTCAACGATGCCGTTCTTGACGTTCAGCGTCAGCTTGCAGGTGCCCTGCTGGGGAGCGCACCAGCCCACGCCGTGGGTCAGACCGGAAATATCCGTGATCTCCTTGGATTGCGTCCAGTTGCCTTCCTGCGGGATGGGGGCCGGACCATGGTTGCAGCCTTTCTTGACGCAACACATTTGTTCGATTTCGTGTGTAAACTGCATGGTATTAGGATGTTAATATGAAGATGGGCCTGCAGTCATCGGACAGCCCCACCTTGAGCGGGACGGATCATACCAGCAAAATCCCGATTGGCAAACACGAATGATTGAAAACCGGGCGAAATGCTTCATCATCAGTCCGGAGCCCGCCTCGCATGAAGTCACGCCCGCGTCATCCCCTTCTCAACAAACTTGCAATCATCTCTGTCTCAATACTGATGATCGGCTTTTCCTTATTCATGTGGGCGTGGCAGGTGGAACCCAGGCGCGTGGAAACCGTCACGACCGCGCTGGAAGTGCCGCAGTGGAAGGAAAAAGGCGGCTCCCCGCTCCGGATCGTGATCGCCGGAGACTTCCACCTGCGCCCGAACGGCGGCGACCAGGCGCGCCGGTACATGGAAAAAATCATGGAGGCCCAGCCGGACATGATCTTCCTGCTGGGGGACTACGCCAACGGCCACACCCGGGAGAGCAGCATGAGTCCGGAAACGGCCCGGGAATACTTCAAGATGCTGAAGGCCCCCCTGGGCATCTTCGCCGTGCAGGGCAACCATGACCAGTACTACGGCTGGGACCTGTGGCGGAACATGTTTTCCGAGCTGGGCATCCTGCCCATGTGGAACGATTCCCTGCTGCTGCACCTCCCCGGAGGCAGAGATTTGCAGCTTTCCTCCGTTCGGGACGACTACCACCTGAGAATCAGGCCGGAGGAACTGCCGCTGCGTTTTTCCCCGGACATTCCCCACATCCTGCTCTCCCACGTGCCGGACATCTTTCCCCTGCTGGCTCCCGGCACGGCGGACACCGTCATCAGCGCCCATACCCACGGCGGCCAGATCTGCCTGCCCGGCGGCAAGCCCCTGGCGAACATCTCCCGGGAGAAGGCCAAATTCTCCTATCCCTGGTCCCAGCTGAACGGAACCCCCTTCCTCATCACCCGTGGGCTGGGATGCAGCGTTCTTCCTCTCCGCTTCTGCTGCCCTCCGGAAATCATCGTGCTGGAAATCCAATAAAAACAATCGTTCGGAACACTCCCTTCCCGCCTATGCCCTCTCCTTTTTATTCACATGATATTTACCTGTTATTAACAGTGACGTGCATGGCCGTGGCGCTGGAATCGTGCTCCGTCCCCGTCAAGGCTCCGGAAGCCGTGGCCGGATGGTATGAAGGAACCCTCTACGAAGACAAACCCTTCTACATCACTAAAAACGCCATCAGCTGGACCAGCGGTAGGAAAAAGGCGGACTTCGGCCACTGGACCGCCGTCAGCGTGTATGACCCCACCATCCGCCTGAAAGCGGAGGGCGGTACATTCACCATCTCTCCCGGCTACGGCTGGGACGGCGTCACCTGGGGAACCACCCCGCCGGACATGCTGCTCCCTTCCCTGTTTCACGACGCCATGCTACACGCTAAAATAAATGGCGCGCCCATCGCCAGAAACCAGATTGACCTGGCCTTCTACGACCTCATGACCAGCCAGCACGCCAGCCGCAAGGGGCTTTACTACCGCTTTGTGCGCCTCTTCGGCTGGTGCTTTACCCTTCCCCAGCACCCGCACACATTGACGATCCGCCGGGAGGAATCCGGGGTAGAATAATTTCCCTGCAAGCATGCCGCTCCGTTTGCTGCCCTGCGGCTTGCTCGTCTCCGGCTTCAGATCTTTTCTCATGATTACTTTCCTTTCTCTGGAAGGATTTAATCCATGGAACATGAACGGACTGAAAAAACTGACGTCCGGAAAGCCCGCAGAAGGAGGGAAAATTTGACCAGACGCATCCTGTTTTGGCTTGCCTGATTAGTTAGTTTGATCTAACTTCTGGCGTCGTAACAACAACCAGCACACATGGAAATCACCATTATCTACGGAACGGAAACAGGAAATTCGGAAAGCCTGGCCCGGGAGGCCCGGGAAAAATTGACAAAGCTCGGCCATCAGGCAACAGTGGTTGATATGGAGGATATGACGGTGGAACAGTTGAAAAATGCGGGAACGCTGCTGGTCGTCACCAGCACGTGGGGAGACGGAGAACCTCCCTCCAATGCAGAGGCGCTGTACCAGGCATTGAAGTACTCCTCGGAAGACCTTTCCACAGTCAACTATGCCGTCTTTGCCCTTGGGGATGAATTTTATGAAAACTTCTGCCAGGCAGGCAAGGACTTCGATGCCTTCCTGGAACGTTTGAAGGCGCAAAGGCTGCTGCCGGTAGCCCTGTCCGGTGGGGATGATGACGACACCTTCCCGGAATGGGTGGATGCCCTCGCGGAAAAACTTTCCTGACGTTTCTTCCTTTTTTATTTTTAAGGTGTGTAAAACGCCTCATCTTCAAATCGGACACTCCTTTAAAAAACGCTTCTTCCGGCATCAGGGCTGGGAGAGGCGCTCTTTTTTCCTGAAAAGCAGGTCCCCAGTAAAACCATTTGCCGCTCCTGGGAATAAGGGACTCCGGCCCCCTTATCAACTTGCTCCCTCCGAAGCAAGGCGAAGGCTTTCAAAATTAAAATACCCTTCTTTCCTCATTATCTTGCCGCTTCAGATAAAAAGTTACAAATTCCTATCCCTCCCCTTCCGAATTCCCGTCAAGTTCAACTCAAAGGCGCCCGCGACTGGCAAAACTCCACTTTCTTCTTTCCGCCCAACCGATGAAGCCTGAATTTGGCCACATCCACCAGGTTGGCAAAATCTCTCAATTTGGGCCCGGCAATCACCTTCTCCAGATATTCCTCCCCCTCATGAATAACCGGTAAATAGCCGACCGACAGGCAGTTTTTTCCCTCCAGTACCTTGAGAGGGGAACTCTGGTCATTATAAGGATGCAAAGAAAGAATCCTCAATTCCTTTTCATCCTTGAAGGCGGCATCCTTCACCAGATGCCTCAGGTAAATGAGCATCTCCAGGGCAGCTTTTTGAGCCTTTTCGCTGATACACTCAAAAAGCATCCGAATATTCTTCAATGATTTGCCTATCTCCTGCAATTTCTTTCTTTCAGACTCTTTCAATGCGTCTTCGCAAACATTAAAATCCCTGTTTAACGAGTATTCAGAACATGCAGGGGTATAATGCAACCGACCGGAAGAGCAATCATAATACAATACCCAGTAAAGAGGGAGCTTGCGGCGCATGTCAGTCTCTTTTCCGGAGGAGGAGTCGTCCTCTTTCTGGACGGCAATCATGGACGTTTCTCCCGGCTTGGCAAAAAAGAATCGGTTAAATACCAGGCACAGCCCGGTTCCTTCCTCTCCCTTGTTTTTTCCGTAAAGGCGGAACTGGTTCAAGGAATCAATGGCAGAAGAAAAGGAAGCCTGCAATACGGCAAGATAGCTCTGAATTCTCTGGGAAGGCAGACAATCCTGTTTCAGAAATGCCTGAAAAACGGTGCCTTCCGTAGGATCATTAGCCGCAGCCAGGCTGCATAACGACAGGGGATTTGCGTGACCGTCCGTTTCCGTCTGCTTTTGGAGCAAGGTTTCAAAAACCATAGAGGAAGTGTAATGCCCCACCTGCTCAAGGTCAGCGCTAAGCAAATAAAGAAGCCTATATTGTTCCACCCACAGACGGTGAATACAGGATAAATCTTTGCCGGAGCATCCACCCAGTTTTTCCCTGCTTGCCAGGACATTGAAATCTTCGTCTCCACTCCATAAATCCACCTGACTATTTTCTGACAGGCCATCCCAGAATTCCTTGCTTCCCACTAACGACCTCCGGTTTCGTTTGGCTATTTCATTACCGGCATTGACTTGAATGGCTTGAATATAACAAGCCAATGCCTCTTCCTTTTTGCCGAGATTGGATAATAAAAGCCCTTTATTGTTCAGGGCTGCATCATGATGAGGGTTGATTTCCAGCGCCTTGTTATAACAGGCAAGAGCTTCCTCCTTCCGTCCCAGGTCATCCAGGACATTTCCCATGTTGTAACAGGCCGCCCCATAACCAGGATTGATTTCCAATGCCTTACTATAGCTGGCCAGAGCTTCCTCCTTTCTTCCCAGGTCATCCAGGACATTTCCCTTGTTATAATGGGCCGCATCGTAACCGGGATTGATCTCCAGCGCCTTGTTGTAGCTGGCAAGAGCCTCTTCCTTTTGTCCTAAACTTTTCAGGATAATGCCCCTGTTGCAATAAGCCTTATCATAATCAGGTCTGATTTCCAGCGCCTTGTTATAGCTGTCCAACGCTTCCTTCTTCCGGCCGAGATCGTTCAGGATATTTCCTTTATTGTAGTAGGCCGCATGGTCCCCAGGATTGATTTCCAGCGCTTTGTCATAGCTCTGCAACGCCTCCTCCTTCCTCCCGAGATCGTCCAGAATATGTCCTCTGTTGTAATGGGTTGCATCATTTCCAGGGTTGATTTCCAACGCTTTATCGTAACTGGATAAAGCTTCCTCCTTCCTTTCTAATTTTTTCAATACAATGCCCCTGTTGCAATAGGCTTTATCGTAAGCAGGGTTGATTTCCAGAGCCCTGTTGTAGCTGTCCAGCGCTTCCTCGCTCCGTTCCAGGTCATCCAGGACATTCCCTCTCTTCACATAAGCCGTGAAATTTTCAGGATCAAGAGCGATCTCTCGTTCCCATTTTTCCAATTCCCCCTTCAATTTTTCTTTGTCCATGCCAAATCAATCTTGAATATATCCAATACTACCCAGCGGGAAAACCTTTGGAAAGAGGATAATAGGAATGAAAACAATTCAGGGAAGAAAAGAATCCCCGCTTTATTCCTCAATCGGCGTGGCTTCGGGAATGTATTCATTCCCGGAGGGGGCCGTCTGGCGGGTTTCCGTGACAAAGCCAAGGACGCGGTCCACATCCAGCTGGGACAGCACGGTGCGCACGTCCTGGTCTTCCAGGAAGCGGGTGAGCTTGACGTCGTTGTAAAGGCCCTGCATGTCCCCCTTCTCCACCAGCAGGCGGATGGCGGGGTCTTCGCTCAGGCTTTTCAGGCTCAGCACGCGGCTGGTGATGCGGGAGCGGGGCATGTAGCAATCCAGCTGGGTGCGGCGCTGGTCGGAGAGCTCAGGGCTGAGCGTCACCAGGTAGGCAATCATTTTTGCCAGGGAGAGGCGTTCCGGGTCGTGTTCCGGGGAGATTTTTACCAGCCAGTTCAGGTGGGGATTGTCCGTGATGGACTTCTTGACGGAGTAAATGGCGGGCAGGGAAATGGTGCGGCTGGGATCCATGTGGTACAGCGCCAGTTCGCGGGCGCGGGTCATTTCCGCCATGGAGCCGTAGTAGAAGATGCACATGACGCCCACCCAGCAGACAACCGCCGCCATCAGGATGGTGGTGACGATGCCCTTGGCCCCGCCGAAGCCCATGCGCCTCCCCCAGGAGAAGACGTCACTGAACCAGAACAGGCCGTGCATGAAGATGAAGAAGACTGCCGCAGCCCCCCCGACGGACAGCACGGTAACCATCCATTCCCGTGGGTCGCTGGTGACGAAGGAGAGATAGGTAAAGCCGTATTTGGACAGCCAGAAGTACGCTGCCACGGCGGAGAGCACCGCCGCGCCGAACAGGAGCATCTTGATCATCCCCTTCAGCATGCCGAGCACGATGAAGCCGACCAGCAGCGCGCCCAGAACCAGGTAGAATGTGAGGGAGGAGTCCATGAATGACGGGAAAGAAGCCGCGTTACAACGCCTGCTGGCAGCGCTGGCGCAGATAGTGGTCGCACAGGCAGAGCCAGGCCATGGCTTCCACAATGGGCACGGCGCGCGGCAGCACGCAGGCGTCATGCCGTCCCCTGCCCTTGAGCCGGGCGTCCTCCCCTGCCTGGTTGACCGTCTGCTGGTCAACCATCAAGGTGGCGGTGGGCTTGAAGCCGATGCGCATCAGGATGTCTTCTCCGTTGGAGATGCCGCCCTGGATGCCGCCGGAGTGGTTGGTGACGGTATGCACATGGCCGTCCCGCATGTAAAAAGGGTCGTTGTGTTCCAGTCCGGTCATGTCCGCCGCTTCAAAGCCGGAGCCCACGGCAAAGGCCTTGGTGGCGGGAATGCTCATCATGGCGTGGGCCAGCGTGGCGTCCAGCTTGTCAAAGACGGGGTCCCCCAGTCCGGGAGGGCAGCCGCGCACCACGCATTTGACCACGCCGCCCAGGGAGTTGCCGGCGTCCCGCGCCTCCTTGATGGCGGCGATCATGGCTTCCGCCGCGGAGGGATCCGCCGTGCGGACGATGTTGCTTTCAATGACGGAGGCCGTCACGGCCTCCCAGTCCACGGAGGCTTTCACATGATGCACCTGGTCCACCCAGGCTATGATCTCCATGCCGGGAAAGGCCTGCTTGAGCACGGCCCTGGCCACGGCCCCGGCGGCGACGCGCCCGATGGTTTCCCGTGCGGAGGCCCTGCCGCCGCCCGCCCAGGCGCGGATGCCGTATTTGGCGTCGTACGTGTAGTCCGCATGGGAGGGGCGGTACGTGTGGGCCATTTCATCATAGGCGGAGGAACGGTGGTCCTTGTTCCGCACGCTGACGGCGATGGGCGTTCCCAGGGTTTTGCCGTCCAGCACGCCGGAGAGTATTTCCGCGCGGTCTTCCTCCTTGCGGGGCGTCACGATGTCGCTCTGCCCCGGCCTGCGCCGGTCCAGCTCCCGCTGAATGGCTTCTTCCGTCACCGGGACGAGGGACGGACAGCCGTCAATCACCACGCCTACCCCGGCTCCATGGGATTCACCCCAGGTGGAGATTCTGAACACCTGACCAAAACTGCTGGACATGGCGGCATTCTAGACGGCGGCGTCCATCCGGTCAAGCCGTGGACTTCCGCAGCGGGACATAAAAAAACACCCCGGTCCGCAGAGGACGGGGTGCTGAAAGAAAAGTGCTCTTTTGGGAAGCAGCTGCCGTCTTAGTCCTTCAGGGCGGAAGAGGCCTTGAAAGCAACCGTCTTGGAGGCGGGAATGTTGATCGCCTTGCCGGTCTTCGGGTTGCGGCCGGTACGGGCTTCACGGGTCTTGGTAGCAAACGTACCAAAGCCGATGATCTGCACCTTGCCGGATTCCTGCACGCCTTCCTTGATGGATTCCAGCACAGCGGCCAGAGCTTCTTCAGCGTGCTTCTTGGTCGTATCGGCACCCAGCTTGTTTTGAATCAATTCGATCAGTTGAGCCTTGTTCATAGGACTTCGGTGAATAGCATATGGAGCCCTGACAGTAAAGAAAAAATGCGGTACACCGGCAAATCAGGACCCAAAAACGGCGTTAATTGTCGTCATCCGGCTGTCTTTCCACCGCGGCTCCGATCGCCAGGAGCTTTTCGTCAATCATTTCATAGCCCCGGTCAATGTGGTACAGGCGGTGGATTTCCGTGGTGCCTTCCGCCTTCAGGGCGGCCAGCACCAGCGCGGCGGATGCGCGCAGATCAGACGCCATGACGGGCGCGCCGCTCAGGCTTTCCACGCCGGAGATGACGGCGGTGCCGTTGTCCACCTTGATATCCGCGCCCATGCGCTTGAGCTCGGAGCAGTGCATGAAGCGCTGCGGAAAAATGGTATCCTTCACCACGGAGATGCCCGGCGTGGTGGCAAAGAGGGCCGTCATCTGGGCCTGCATGTCCGTGGGATAGCCGGGATAGGGGGCCGTCTTGATTTCCCCGCATTTGGGCGTATTCCCGGCAATGATGGTGACCGTGTCCCCCCGTTCGTTGAATTCCACGTGGTGGCCGCATTTCCGGAGCAGGTCCGTCACCACGGTCATGTGCTCCTCACAGACGCGCCGCAGGGTTACGCCGTCCCCCATCATGGCCGCGGCCACCATGAAGGTGCCGGCCTCAATGCGGTCCGGAATGACGGTATGGTTGCAGCCGCGGAGTTTTTCAACCCCTTCAATGACGATCCGGCGCGTTCCGGCGCCCTGGATATTGGCGCCCATCTTGATCAGGAAGTTCGCCAGGTCCACCACTTCCGGCTCGGAGGCGGCGGATTCAATGACGGTGGTTCCTTCCGCCAGCACGGCGGCCATCATCAGGTTGTCCGTTCCCAGAACGGTGGGGCCGTGGTCGCCCCTCAAATCTATGGTGGCTCCCTTCAACCCCCGGGGCGCTTCGATAACCAGGTTGCCGCGTTCAATCTGCACCTGGGCGCCCAGAGCCTGAATGGCCCGGATGTGCAGGTCCACGGGACGGTCGCCGATCACGCAGCCGCCCGGCAGCGGAATCACGCACCGCTGCATGCGGGCCATCAGGGGGCCCATCAGGCAGATGGAGGCGCGCATCTTGCGCACCTGTTCATAGGCGGCTTCGGAATGCAGATTCCTGGCCTCCACGCGCACGTTGCCGCTGGACCTCTCCACGGAGGCGCCCAGCTGGCCCATGATCTGGACCATGAAATTGGTATCGGAGACATCCGGCACACGGCGCACCACCACAGGCTCATCCGTCAGCAGGGATGCGGCCAGAATGGGCAGGGACGCATTTTTGGACCCGCTGATATTGACGGCTCCCCTCAGCGTAAAACCTCCGTGTACAACAAGCTTCTCCATAGTGGGTGGCAATTAGGTGACGGATTCTACACATTTGAGACGCCCATGCAACCCCAAAGAGCCCCCGGAACCGGACAATTTCCCGGACGTTTCCCTTCACGGAAAAGGAGGCGGAAAACATCCCGGCAAAAAAGACAGGGGCCGATCAGGTTCTGTAAGCCAGATTTTGTCCGCCGGCCAAAGCCGGCTGTGCGGTCATTTTTCTCACGCGGTCTGCAGTGAAGCATTCCGCGCGCCCGTTCGTCTTACGGAACGGGTGCGACTAATACCCGGGGATCCGGCGGGCAGGCAACCCTTCCCCTGTTTGTCTTGCATCGCGCGGGGTTTACCATGCCTCCTCGGTCGCCCTTGGAGCGGTGAGCTCTTACCTCCCCTTTTCACCCTTGCCCGCATGGGGATGAACCCCATCCGGGCGGTTTGTTTTCTGTGGCACTTTCCGTCCGGGAACCCTTGGGAGATTCCCGTCTCCCGCTTTCACGGGACACGCTGCCTTGTGATGTCCGGACTTTCCTCTACCCCGGTCCGAAGACCGGAACAGCGACCACCCGAACCTGATCGGCACGGACTACATACGCTTTCAGCGGCGCGCGGTAAAGCCCAAAGCAGGACGGAGGGCATTTTTGTTCCCTTGCCTGTTCTCATCCGGGCTTAGGAAATCCCGGGCTCCTTCAGGCACGCCTCATAGCACGCTTTGTTAAGTGCCTTGCAGACGGCGGTATTGCCGCTTGCGGCAGGTACCGGATGAAATTTTTTTTCTCCTGGGGCATGCAGAAAAACGGCCTCCTCCTCCGGCTGAAGAGAGGCGCCTTTAGCCCATCCTTCCTTTAAGAGGATTTTGACCAGGGATTCCACCTTGTAGGCGTCGCCTTTCAGAAATACCTTTTTAACAGGGTACTGCTTCCCCAGCGCATTCGCATATAAGGCGAACGGCCTTCTCTCCACCTCCACTCCGTCATCTTTCAACGTGACGTCGTACACAAGGGCACCGATGCTGACATGTACGGCCGCTTCCGCAACGGGCTGCACGGATTGGCGCTGGGAACAGGCGGCCACGACGTTCAGCGCGGTACAGAGAAAGACAGTCCGGACAATAAAACTCATCAACCTTTTTTATTCCATACTGCATTGAATGTCAATATCGGATAATCCTTTGAAACAAAGTAAAGCGGCCACAGGATCACTCCCGTGGCCGCTCCAACTTACTACCTATGAAAACCAGCTTGATCCATTGATCCTGAAAAGCTCTCTCCTTCCTTTCAGGCGGATGCAGCCGATAACGCGCCTTAATATACGTCACCGTTCCGGAAAATCAACCCCATTCTGGACCGCCGCCCAGCGCCTTCCCGGAGTCCCGGCGCTATCCTCTCCCCTCCCGCCCGTCTCGTAATTGGCTTGATTCAGCGGCCAATACAGGGTAGTTCTTCCGGACGTCCATGAACCTTCGCTCCCATTCCATTTCTTCCCTGCAAGGGGTACTGACCGTACCCGGAGACAAAAGCATTTCCCACCGCGCCGCCATCCTGGGCGGCTTGGCGAAGGGAGTGACGGAAGTGGATAATTTCCTGTGCAGTGAAGACTGCCTGAATACCCTGCGCGCCATGGAGCAGTTGGGGGCCAAGGTGGAAGTGCTGGAAGAACGGGAGGGATATGGCCCCGTCCGCTTCCGCATAACGGGCGTCGCCATGAAGCCCGCGGCTCCGGAACGGACCATCGACTGCGGCAATTCCGGCACGGGCATGAGGCTGCTGGCCGGCATGCTGGCTGCCTGCCCCTTTGATTCGGAAATGTTCGGGGACGCCTCCCTGAGTTCCCGCCCCATGGGCCGCATCATGCAGCCTCTGGAACAGATGGGCGCGCGGATTGAAGCCCGCGGCGCCAAGCCGGGCTGCGCTCCGCTGTTTATCCACGGCGGCCGGGTGCGCCCCATTTCCTACACGCTTCCCATGGCGAGCGCCCAGGTGAAGAGCGCCATCCTGCTGGCCGCCATGTTTGCCGACGGGGCCACCACCGTGCATCAGCCCGCCGTCACCCGCGACCACACGGAGCGCCTGTTCCGCCATTTCAGCGTGCCCTGCACGGTAGACGGCCTCGCCGTCAGTACCCAGGGTCCGGCGCTCCCCGCCGCCCATGACCTGACGGTTCCCGCAGACATCTCTTCCGCCGCCTTCTGGATGGTGGCCGCCGCCAGCCGTCCCGGCTCCCGCCTGACGCTGCGCCAGGTGGGCCTGAACAACACGCGGAACGCCGTCATCAGCGCACTGAAACGGATGGGGGTGCGGATGGACATTGTGACCACTTCTCCGGAGGATGCGGGCGAACCGTACGGGGATATTACCGTGTACGGTTCGGATTTCCTGCACGGCACCAGCCTGCTTCCGGAAGAAATCCCCAACCTGATTGATGAAATCCCCATCCTGGCCGTGGCCGGAGCCCTGGGCCAGGGAGACTTCATCGTCCGCAACGCCCGCGAACTGCGCGTCAAGGAAACGGACCGCATCGCCACCACGGCGGCCAATCTCCGGCTCATGGGGGTGGACGTGGAGGAATTTGACGACGGCATGGTCGTTCACGGAGGCGCTCCCCTGAAAGGCGCGGAATTGCCCAGCTACGGAGACCACCGCATCGCCATGAGCTTCCTGGTGGCCGGATTCAGCGCACAGGGAGATACCGTGCTGGCGGATGCGGAATGCATCAATACCTCCTATCCCGGCTTTGAACGGGATCTGGCGCAGTTCCTGTAAACAATCCTGAAAAAGCGCCGGAGGCTTTTATTCCTTTTCCACTTCCCTGGCACGGCACAAGTCCCGCCAGCCGGGGAAGTTCCATTTGTTGGGGAAGTCCCGGCACTGGCGCGGTTTGACGGGATTGATCCGGCAGCCGCCTTCCGCCAGCATCATGCAGGCGCCGTCCTCCGCATCCCGGATGGACAATCCGCGCCGGTTGGCCCTCAGGCGGCAGCATTCGTCAATGAAGGCCTGTTCGTCCATGTGGAGGAAACGGGAGATTTCCCGGACTTCATCCTCCTCAATGCACACGTCTCCGGCCCAGCGGCAGCATGCGCCGCACCTGGTGCATTCATACCGCACCGCCTTTCCTCTTTCCGCCATGCGCCTTTAAGTGAAAATTCCCCTGATGACGCCTATGTTCATGTGGGCGTCCCTCCACCGCGGGTTGTTGACGGCGGTTTCAAAGTCCTGCGGCAGTTTTCCGATGGTGCCGGGAGCCTGCGCCAGCCCGGTCAGAATCTGCCTGATTCTGGAGCGGGCGATGAGGGTGGGCTGGTTGGTCCATTGGAAAACCTCACTGTCAATGATGTAGCCTTCATCAATCTTGGTAATGTATTCGGGAAAGCGCAGATGGGGATTTTGTTCCACATAAACGCATCGGCCGATGGAACGCTTGGAGCGGAAAGGATGGAAGAAGCGCCGGATGCTCTTGATCCAGTCCGGTGCTTCCGACAGGCCTTCCGCATGCACCCACATGGTGGCCAGCTGCTCCACGGGATAAAAGTAGGAATACGTATAGGCGGCCTTGTAGCGCGTGCAGCCGCGCCAGGCATGACGCAGGCGCACCATGTCCGCCTGGCCGGAAATCAGCAGCTCCACCGCTCGTTTCAACTGGTTTTCCAGAGTTTCCCCGCGCAGGTGCTCCCAGATCATGCAGTCATCCTCAGCCAGCAGCACGTAATCCGTATCCAGCGCGTTGACCGCCGTATGGAGCGCCCCTATGAAGCCGCCCTCCGCCGGAGAAGACTCCGCGGAAAGTCCGTAAGAAAGCGCCGTTTCACATACTTTGCCAGCGCTTTCCGGAAAAACGACGCAGGCCTCGTCAAAATAATTCAGCAGCCCGGACCTCTCATAGGACGCCAGCGTCATGGCCAGCGTATACGGGGCATTATCACACAACAGGGCCAGGCCGATTTTTTTATCTTGAAAGAGAATTCCCATCACGTAGAACGTTTTTGCAGTCTAAGACAATAGGAAGCCCGTTTCCAAGCAAAATAATTTTAAACAAATGTACTTTTATCCCGCCGCTTTTCAAGCAAAGGGAAAAAACAACCCACCCCGTTTCAACATCATGAAAGCATACGTTATTTTAAAAAACTCGCTGCTGGCAGCCGCCCTCGGATGCGCCCTGTCCAGTTGCTATGATCCTTATTATGACAGTTTCAGCGTATCAGGCTCCTACAGCAGCGGCGGCTCCGGCATGTCCTACATGTATGACAACTCCGGCTATCCCATTTACGGATATTACGGAGGCAGGCCCATCTATGCCTATGACACGTTCGGCAGCCCCATTTATTCCATCAGCCTGATCCGCCCGAATTACTACATCCCCACGTGGGGACCGGCCCCCTATTACCGCGGGCACTACATCCGCCCACATTACTGCCGCCCCATGGCGCGTCCGCCGATGAAGCCCCAGTACAGGCCGGATCATTTCCGTCCGGACCACCGCCCGGGCAACAACAGGCCGGTTCCGCAGCCCGGCAGGCCCAACCACCGCCCGGACTTCGGAAAACCCGGCAATTCCCACCGTCCGCCCGTAAGTAATCCGGGCGGCAGCCATAACCGGCCGGGAATAGGCCAGCCCGGCGGCAGCCACGGCAGGCCGGACTTCGGAAAGCCGGGACAGCCCTCCCGCCCGTCCGTCAACAATCCCCACCGCCCCGGCTCCGGCAATTCCGGGAGCACGCATCGTCCGGGCATTAGCCGTCCGGAGGGGAACCGGCCCTCCAGGCCTGACTTCGGGCGTCCCAGCCGTCCATCCACGCCCTCCTCCAGGCCATCCGCCTCCCGTCCGGGTCATTCGGGCATGAACCGTCCCAGCAGCCCTCCATCCGTTTCCAGGCCTTCTTCCCCGCCGCCGTCCGCCAGCGCGCCCAGCAGGCCGTCTTCGCCTCCTGCGGCTGCGCCGTCCCGTCCGTCTCCCTCACCACGGCCTTCCGGCCCCGGAGGCTCCCATGGACCGCAGAGGAGATAATCCACCCCTGAAACGTTCTCACCATGGGGCTGTTTCGAGCAAGGCGGGCAAACCGGAGGAAGACAAGCCCCGGATCATGTTATGAACCGGGCCTCCGGCCAGCAGGGGAGCCGAAAGCGGACAAGGAAAAAGGGTACTTTAAACAATATGCGTCCGCCTTCCCGGGGTTTTTAAACATTCCAGGACATCCCGTACCGCAGGGAGAAGGCGGCCAGCGAACAAAGGAGAAAAGGACAGGCCCTTCCCTGTGAATAAGGGATGGAACGAAAAGACGTTCTATTGTTTTTTCCAGCGTTTCAGCGTGGGAAAAAACAGGGTCATTTGGGCAATGGCTTCCTCTTTCGTGTAGGAGGAACCATTCTCCTTGTTGAATTCCTCCACAAACCGGGCGCAATGTTCAATCATCTGCTCCATGGTGCATTCTGACGTAAATGCGCCGTCCTGAAAGCAATAACGGCAATATTCCTCACTGGAGGTTCCGTCATGGTTGGTGCCGCAGTCTTCCCTGCTTCCCAGAGGCATGCCGCAGCTTTGGCAGAATGGAGTATTCATAAAAGGAAATGGTTCTTGAAAAATAAAGAGGGTGAGGAAAGGATTAAAACCCGAATGATGGCTGATTTAAAGAATTTTGTTTTTCCGGAACAGGCCCTCATGTGCCCTCATGCCCTGGAAAGGGGAATCCTGAGGGCAAAGCGGCATCCGTGGGAACTTTCTTCCAGGCACAAGTCTCCGCCCATGCTTCTCGCCAGTTCCCGGGATAAAGCCAGCCCCAGCCCCACGCCCGGCTGTTTTCCGGCAGCCTCCTCCGCGGATCTGGAAAAGGGACGGAACAGCTTCCCTTTCAGGGAATCGGAAATGCCTTTCCCTTCATCCTCCACACGGATGACCAGAAAACGCTTTTCCCGTGCCAGTTCCACCTTCAGGACGCTGCCGTCAAAACATGCGTATTTGGCGGCGTTGTCCGCCAGATTGTACACGATCTGCTCCACGGCGGTCATGTCCGCCGTTACGGCCTCCGCTTGCAGCTCCGGAGCCACGTAAAGCTGGGAGTCCATGCCCGCGGCGGCCAGCCGGGGGGAGATGCGGGCAATGACGGCGGAGGCGAGGTCCGTCACCGGAATTTTTTCCGGCTGGAGGGAGACCGAATTTTTCTCCACCCGCGCGTAGCTCAATACGTTGTCCACCAGGTGCGTCAGCCTGCCCGCCTCATTTTTCAGAATATCCACATAGGCCATTTCCCTGCCCTTGGGAACCAGTCCGGAAGAAAGCATTTCCGTGTACATGTTGAACGTAGTCAGAGGCGTCCTTAGTTCATGCGTCACGGCGGAAACGAATACGGCGCGGCGTTCGCTCAGGCGGATGAGGCCGATCATGAAGCCAATGACCCCGCACAGGGCCAGAAGCCCGCAAAACCACGCCATCGCCATGGAATTCCAGACCGTCCGCAGGGAATTGGCGGGCATGGAGGGAAGATTGCCCGGATTCAGCATGGCGGGAATTCCGGCCAGGGTCAGATAGCTTTCCTCCCGCCCGTCGGCGGGAGACAGGGTGGCCTCCGGCAAAATATCGGCTACGGACTCCAGCAGGTAGGCGGATAACTTGCCCCAGTCCAGCCAGATTCCCTGCACCCATACCTGGCCGTGGTCCGAGATGCGGCGCGTCAGGAAACATTCCTTCCCCTGCTGCCATCTGGGCTGGAGGGAGGAAATGGAGAACTCCCTGTAACTTTCCGGAGTTTTGGCGAACCCGTCACGGCGGGTGACGGACATTTCCGCCAGGCTTTCCTTTACCGGAACCGGATTCGCCTTTTGTTCATGAACCTCAAACTGGACCATCTTCCCGTCCAGAGTCAATGCCGCGGCACCCATATCCAGGAGAGCCGCAATATCGCCGGCCCCGCTTTCCAATTTTTTCCCGGTCCTTTTCAAGGAACCAGCCACATCCAGGCAATCCCCCTCCCCTTCCGGACTTTCCATGCCATTCACCTCCCCTGAAACGACCAGCCGTCCCGAATCCGCAATCTCCTTCTTTGCCCGCCGGGGAGGCTCCATGGCTTTCTTTTTCACCTTGACGCTGACATTGTACTCCTGCTGGCTGTTGGAAAGGTTTTTACGCATGTTGTAGTCTTCCATTCCCTGCTGGAAAGCCTTCCTGCTTTCCACTGCCAGCTCCTGCTGCAAGCCGTTCTTCTGCTGCTCCCTTCCATCCATGATGGCGACGGAAGTCACCTGTACCGCTTCTTCCGCAGGGGGGGCGGTCTCCGGCTGCACGGCATTCCCCGCGGAGATGGAGGCAGGCCTCGGCAAATTCTTCATGGCATCCACCACACGGCTGCCCCAGCCGGATCTTCCCAGTTGCAGGACATATTCCAGCCGTTCCCTGTCCTTCTGGGGAGAGGAAACGTTTCCCCGCGGGTCTATCTGGAAATACAGCTTGGCAAAGCCGGACAAATCCGGCATCGCACCTTCCTCCTTGCGGACTTCCGCCAGCGCGTTCCCCTGGAAATATTCTCCGGGAGAACGGTTGTTCTCCCCTGCGATCATGGAGGCCAGCAGGGAATCCATGCGCCACAGGGCCAGGCGGCTCTGCTCCACCAGGCGGATCTGGTGCGTTTCCGCCAGCCTGCGCTTCTCCGCATCCAGCATGGAATGGCTGAGCCATCCCATCACCCCCAGCAGAATCAGCAGGCAGGACCACAACAGCAAATGGAAGGAAAAACGGCTGCTCATGCTCCGTCCTCCCAAACATATCCCCGCCCTCTCAGGGTGCGGATGACGGCGGAGTTCCTTTTCCCCATTTTTTCCCGCAGGCGGGCGATCGTGGTGTCAATGCTCCGCGTTTCCACCAGCCGGGGGTCCATCTTCCAGACCCTCGCCAGGATTTCCTCACGGGTGATGATTCTTCCGGCATTGGCCGCCAGATGGCGCGCCAGGTCAAATTCCTTGGTGGTCAGCACCACCCGCTCCTCCCCCAGAACCAGGGCGCGGGCGGCAAAATCCAGATGCCCCTCCGGCAGCATGACGCGGTTGACGGCGCTAGGCCTTTCCGGGGACCGCCTCAGCACGGCCTCTATCCTGGCCAGCACTTCCAGCAGGCTGAAGGGCTTCACCACATAATCGTCCGCCCCCAGCTTCAGCCCCTTCACCTTGTCCGCCTCCGCGCCCTTGGCGGTGAGCATCAGCACGGGAACGGTGGAGCGGTCTTCCCTGATGCGTTTCAGCAGTTCAAAACCGTTCGCTCCGGGCAGGACTACATCCAGCAGGGCCAGGTCATACTCCTCTGCATGAATCATCTCCATGGCTTCATAACCGTCCCTGGCGGACAAAACGTCATAGCCGGACACCGCCAGGGCGTCCGCCAGGCCGTTTCTAATGGCATGATCGTCTTCTACGACCAGAATGCGGTAGCGGTGCATGCGCGGAATAATCTATCAAATAGGAACGTTGCGGTAAAACAGGTTTTTTCAGAAGAAAAATTCTGCGGGGCCGCCGGCACTCCCGGACAGCCCCGCAGGAGCACTCATTTCTTCACTCTATCATTCATAGGGGAATCTTTTCCTTCCGTTTCGTTCTCTTCAACAAAGGAAAACTGCTTTTTGGAGGCCTGCTGCCGGACAGCCTGGATAATGGCGTCCTCCAGGGTGTTCGGTTTGGCGTCCCTGGAAGCGCTCTGCTGCTTCCATTTGGCCAGCCATTCATTGCGCTGGGCGTCCAGCTCCTTTACCTTCTTCTGCAGGGCTCCGCGCTCCTCCGCCTTCTTTTTCACGATGGCTTCCACTTCCTCCGCGGTTTTACCTTCCAGTTCCTTGGGGAGCTGCCCGGCAGTCCCCAAATCTCCCAGCGCCTGGACTCCGTTCCGGTCATAAAAATCCACCAGGTCCCATGAAGTATTGGAGTACGCCGCCTTGTTCGCCTTGGCGCTGGCCCGCCCTACGGCAGCCGCAGGCGACAGTTTCAGCGCCAGCGTATCCTGGCGTTCCTGCTTGCTCAGCCTTTCAGCCTGAACTTCCGGTGAACCGTAAGCCAGGTAAGTCGCATTCAGGGAGGAACTCAACTTGGCAAGTTCTCCGTCAAAGGGCGTTTCCGGGTCCGGGGGAGCCGCATTGTGGTCAATGTTGAGAAAGCTGCCGTCCCCCTTTTTAGCTCCGTCCTTCCACAGGCGCGTATCCGAGTCTCCGGCATTGCCGCAATGAATGGTATTGACGGTAATGCCCCTCTCCAGCCCGCGCGCAATCGCTTCCGCATACGGCACGCTGCCCTGGTTGAAGGGTTCATTGCCGGCGATGAAGACCAGCTTCAGCGCATGGGGATCATCCGTATTCCATTTTAACTCCTTCACGGCCCGGTCAATGACGGCTCCGCAGCATTCCGTGCCGCCGTAGGTTTTCAGCTTGAACAATTCCTCGGAGACCTTGTCCAGGTCATCCGTGAACGGAAGCACCTGGCGTATCCAGGCGTCCCTGGAGGACAGCCCGTCGTTTCCATACTCATACAGGGCAAGCTGGATATCGGGCAATTTGCCGTTCTGGCGCGCCAGCGTCATGTCATTGACAATCTTCCACAAATAAGTGCGCGCCTGGTCGATGAGGCCGTTCATGCTGCTGGAGGTATCCAGCAACAGGGCAATCTGAACGACGGCGCGGTCATCTTTTTCCGCGGCGCCCTGGACGGGAGCCGCAGGAGTTCCGGAGGAAGCCTCCTCCTGCTCCGGCGTTACGCTGATCTCCGCCTCTCCGGGAGCCGTTCCGTCCGCAACGGTGACGGAATAGGCGGCGTCTTTCACCCCTTTGGCATTCCCCGTCACGACAGCCCGGGTAACGACCACATCCCCTTTTGCAGGAACGGCCGCCCCTCCGGAAGAAGTTTTTTCCAGACCGGGAGCCACGCTTATGGTCAGCTTTTCGGAGCCGCTCCCTTCCGTTTTGATGGAATAGGCCGCTTCCCTGACCGGTTCAACCGCGCTTGGCTTGATACGGAAAATACCTTCCTTCCCGGAACCGCCGGGAAGGCTTGCCGCCTTCCTGGTGATGAACACCCCTTCCTGCGGCGGAACGGCTGAAATTCCGGAAGAAGCTCCCTCCGCACGCGGCGTCACACGGATTTCCATTTCCCCCGGAGCGGTTCCTTTCACCGTAGTGACGGAATAGGCGGCATTCCGCGCTCCCATGGCTTTCTCCGGACCGGCGTTCACGGCCTTCGTCAGGACAACCCCGTTTCCGGTGGTGGTCACGGTCACGGCTGATGCGGATTTTTCCGCGTCCACGCTTTTCACCGTAACCAGGACGGTTCCGGTTTTAGCGTCCTGTTTTTCCCCCTCCAGTCCCGGGGTGACGGAGTATCTGGCCTTTCCTTCCGGAACAGGCTTGCCGTCCGTTGGAACGGGAGTGGGTTCGGCCTGGGCGCAGAATGATCCTGCGCCCAGCAACCCTAATGCAGTACATGCGATGATACGGTTCATGATTGTTGATTACTAGTTGTTTGTTTATGGAAAACTGTTTTGCATCAGTACGGTTTCTCCATCCAGGAGAATCATGACGGAGCCATCCAGAGCCAACAGCCCCTGGCGGTTGGACTGGATGAGCCTGTTCGCCACGTCGGCATATTCCGGCGTGCCCACCTGGACCGTCTTCACGGCGCGGCCCGCGTCCGGCATGGCAAGAACCGTGCTTTCCATCCAGACTCCGTTCCTGTTGAAATATCCGTTCTGGGCAATCTGGGCCGTATTGTCAAAGGCCACGGCACGGCCCTCCCGGTCCATCTGGATGTTGTACTTGTTGAGGGTCAGTTCCCGCTTCTTGGCTACGGCATTTTCCTGCAGGGCAATGGCGCCCAGCCCTTCGCGCAATTCCTCCATCACCTTCCCCTCCAGATTCCCCCTGCTCCCCATGGAGGCATGATCCCGCCGCCATGGGCCGGAACTGCCGTCATCGGCAAAAAAGGAGGCTGCCGAGCTCATGATCCCGAAGTCCCGTGAAAGCCGCATGATTTCCTCCACCAATTCCGCCGTTTTGGAATTGGACCTCAGCGCTTCCGTGCCGGAGGAGCTGCCGCCCATATCCATCAGAGCGGTTTCCAGACTGCCTATCTTGCGCGCGGCCCACAGCCGGGCTACAAAATCATCCTTCATGCTGGCGATGCGCTGCGGATCCACGGTAATGGCAAAAGCCTGCTCCCTGTTATCCCGGTCCAGGCAGGTACCCTTAATCAGGAAAGGTTCCGTACCTATGTACCTCCCGGCCAGAACGGCGGGATTGCCGGAATAAATGTCCGGAAGAACCCCGGAGGGTATGGCATCCTGCACCCTTCCCGGCTGTTCCCTGCCGTCCGGGGAGCAGACGGTATAGCGCACCTTCCGGAAGACGGGGCCGTATAACTGCCGGAATACCTGCGAGAGCTTGACCTCCAGATTCTCCCCGGAAAGGATATAGCACGGTAGCCCCCCGGAGATCTCCGCCATGCGCCTCAGCAGGGGGGCGTTGACGTCCTCCCCCACCCCGATGGTGAAAATGCGCCTTTCCGCCCTGTTTCCTTCCCCCGCCAGGGCCGCAATGGATTTTTCCGAAGTGCGGCCGATCGTGGGAAGGCCGTCCGTCAGGAAAAGCACCACGGGGAGCATCCCCTCGTGGGAAGGCTGGCTCAAGGCGGCGGCCAGCGCCTCGTGCATGTTGGTGCCCCCACGCGCCACGACGGCATCCAGCCATGCATGGGCCGCTTTTTCCGACGCGCCATTTTTTTCCACCGGGGCCGCTTCAAATAAATTGACGCCTTCATTATAGGTGATGATGTTAAACCTTTCTCCGGGATTCAGGCCGGAAACAATCTGCTTGGCCGCCTCCTTCACGCTGGCGAGCTTGTTCCCGCGCATGCTCCCGGACCTGTCCAGCACCAGCGTGACTTCCCGGAGAATGGAGTGTTCACCGGGGCGGACATCCTTGCCCACCATCGCCAGAAAATAGCCGTTTTTCCCGCCGGAGGCGTCAGGAGAGGCGTAAACGCTGGCTTCCGGCCCGGAAGAAGCTTCCCCTTTCTTCCCGCGCGCCTCCAGCCATGACAGGCGGAAAGGGCCCGGGTTCATCCTTTCCTCCGCCAGGGTCAGAACCACGGTTCCATTCTCCAGCTGATGGCGCTCCATCTGATGGGAGGGAGTGAAGAGGTTGCCCGGACCGTCCTTTCCGGAAGCGAGCTCCACCCTCACCGTCCACGGAGCATCCCCGGAAAGAGCTTCCGTTCTGGGGAGCACGTAATCCAGACGCCCCTCCACAGGGGTCAGCAGTTGTTCGTAAACAATCCCCAGCTTTACGGAAGACCTGGGCGGAACCGGAAACACGCTGGACCGGATGGCCCCGAACCCCGCAAATTCCAGCAGGGCCGGATCCTTTCTGCGCGCTACAATGCGGTCATACAGGCGCCGCGCCTCGTCCGCTGGCATCAGGGAGGCCTTCCACTCCGCTTTTCCGTCCCCATAATAAAAACCTTTCACCACCACGCCCTCCGGAACGGGCAGCAGCAGCTCCGCCTCCGCGGGGGAAGAACCGTTATTCCGCACATCCAGCTCCAGGGTGGTCACGGCGGAGCGTCCGTTCACCAGGATGCGGGCATTCACCTTTTCCATCGTGACCGGCTGCCGGACCGTCCGGTCCGCCGGAAGAATCACGTGCCTCTGCGGCAGAATGATATTCCGGGCACCCAGCTCGTCGCGGATTTCCTGGGAATGCGCCAGTCCGGCTATTCCCGCCCATACGGCTATCAGGCACCACGTGATGTTCATGTCCCCATGATGCCTGAAAAATCAATCCCGTGTGTTACAATCAGGTTACATTTTCAAAGAACCTTTCCCTGCCGCGGAAAATAATAAAAAAGGCCGCCTGCCCGGAGGGGAGGCGGCCTCCGGCATTCAACTTGCCGGAGAACGTTTTTTAATGCATCAGCCCCATGGACAGGAGCACCAGGGTCACGATGCCTATGGCGATGCGGTACCAGCCGAATACGGCAAAACTGTGCTTTTGGAGGTAGGAAACCATCCACTTCACAGCCAGCCATGCGGACAGCCAGCTCACCACCGTTCCCACGGCCAGGGCTTCCCACCCGAAGGATTCCAGCATCAGCGCCCCGTCCTTGTACGCATCATGGACGGTGGCCGCGCCCAGGGTAATCAGCCCCAGCAGGAAGCTGAATTCCACGGCCGCCTCCACGCTCAGCCCCACGAACATGCCGCCCAGCATGGTCATCAGGCTCCGGCTGGTGCCGGGAATCATGGCGACGCACTGGAGAGCGCCCACCGTCAGCGCCCTGGCCGGGGTCAGGCTCTCAATGGAGGCTCCGGAGTTCCCTTCATTGGAACGGCCCTGCCTGGCGCGCCAGGCGCAGTACGCCAGAATCACGCCGCCGCCCACAATCCAGGAATAAGCCACCGTGTAGGTGTTGAACAGGTATTCCTTGATCAGGGAGGCGCAGCACAAACCCACCACGGCGGCGGGGAGGAAGGCCAGAATGAGGTTGACCAGCAGTTTCAGCCCGGCGGGATTATTGCCGCGCACGCCCTGCGCCATAGCCTTCACCCGCGGAAAATACAGGCTCAGCACCGCCAGGATGGCCCCTCCCTGAATGCAGACGGCCAGGGCGTCCAGAGCTTCCTTGCTCTGGGACATGTTCAGCAGGGATTCCGTCAGGAGCAGGTGCCCCGTGGAGCTGACCGGCAGGTACTCGGTCAGGCCTTCCACAATGCCCAGGATGATGATTTCCAGGAGATTCATGATAATGGCGCGGGTTGGATGTATTTACTGGTTGTAGGGAGAATTGTTGTTGTCAAAGTCTTCTTCAAACCGGGCGACTTCCTCCCGGGCGCGGGCGGCCTCCTTGCGCTCATGCATCCAGGCCAGGATAATGCATATTTCATACAGCGCATACATGGGAACGGCCATCAGCATCATGGTGGCTACGTCCGGGGTGGGGGTGATGACCGCGGCCAGGATGGCGATCGCCACAATGGCGTAGCGGCGCGTGGCCTTCATCATGTCGTAGGTGAGCACGCCCAGCTTGACGAAAGGCATCACCACCACGGGCAGTTCAAACGCCAGGCCGAACATCAGGATCATCTGCGTGGCGAAGGACAGGTAGTAGCCGATGCGCCATTCATTGGAAATGCCGAATTCCAGGGAATACGTGTAGAAGAACGTCAGCACCCTGGGAAGCACGATGAAGTAGCAGAACAGCGTGCCCGCCAGGAACAGCCCGAAGCCGATCGCCATGCACTTGTACAGCAGCCTGCGTTCATGCTCCAGCAGTCCGGGAATAATGAATTGCAGCAGGAAGTACAGCAGCAGCGGGAAGGAGATCACCACCCCGGCATACAGGGAAAGCTTGATGGTCAGCATGAACGCCTCCCCCGGCTGGAACGCGCTCATCATCTTGAGGGCGCCCCGCCCGGTGCCGTCCGTCAGAATGGCTTCCTTGGCATCCAGGGCCTCCGCCAGCTCCCGCACGGAGGAGGTGGGGCTGCCGTCCCTGATAAAAATCTTCTTCCTGTCCTCCGGCAGGGGCTGCGCGCCGCGGAGCACCAGGGCGGCCTCCGTCAAATCCCCCTGGGACGGGGAAACCTGCCGCAGAAGCAATTTCTTCTGGGAGTCGTCCAGGCTCGTCATGGCCGTAGCCATTTCCTTGGCCTTCCCCCATGCCTCCAGGCCTATTCCCGCGGGCAGGTGGGATTCCTCAAACATGTCCCACACCTGGTTGACGGGACGCCTCAGGATGTCCATCAGATTGGACGCAAACCCGGCGCACAGAATCGTGCTGACGGTCAGGCACAGCGCCATCCTCAGCAGCATGGTCCGCAGGTCATCCAGATGCTCCAGAAAGGGCTTTTCCTCATCATCCCTCTGAATCTGCCACTTCTCCCGCAGACGGAATATGTGCTTTAAAAAGAACACGGCGTTAAATGAAGCCTAAAAGCCCCTTCCAGGCAAGCCGCAAGGCCGACAACGCGCTAAAAAAAGCCCGTTGCCCCTCCCCGCCGCCGCAGCCCCGTTTTTTGGCATGCACCCCCTGTATCTGCTTGACGCGGGCAGGCTGGCCCTTACTCTCTTACCCATCATGAGTCACGTCAGAACAAGATTCGCACCTTCCCCCACGGGCTACCTCCACATCGGCGGCGCCCGCACCGCCCTGTTCAACTGGCTGTTCGCCCGCAAGATGGGGGGCACCTTCATTCTCCGCATTGAGGATACGGACAACGCCCGCAACACGGAGGAAGCCACCCGCGCAATCTTCACCGGCATGGAATGGCTGGGCCTGGACTGGGATGAAGGCCCCATGAAGGGCGGCGACTGCGGCCCCTACTTCCAGAGCCAGCGCAACGATATTTACGACGCCTATTTCAAGAAGCTCCAGGACGCCGGACGCGTGTACGAGGAGGACGGCGCCTGGCGCTTCCGCTTTGACCGCTCCAAGCCCGTCACCTTCCATGACCTGATCTGCGGAGACATCACCATTGACTACCGGGACGCCTCCAACACGCCAGACATGGCCATCCGCCGGGCGGACGGCTCCTACATCTTCCACTTCGTCAACGTGGTGGACGACATTGAAATGAAGATGACCCACGTCATCCGCGGGGAAGACCACATCATGAACACGCCCAAGCACATCCAGCTGTTTGAGGCCTTCGGCGTCACTCCCCCGGTCTTCGCCCACATGCCGCTGATCCTGAACCAGGACGGTTCCAAGATGTCCAAGCGCGACGTGGGCGCGGCCCTGGGCACATATCCGGAAGAAGGCTTCCTGCCGGAAGGCGTGATGAACTTCCTGGCCCTGCTGGGCTGGTCCCCCAAGGACGACACGGAAATCTTCTCCCCGCAGGAGCTCATTGAACGCTTCTCCCTGGAAGCCGTCAACCACTCCGCCGCCAAATTTGACATCACCAAGTGCCGCTGGGTCAACCAGCAGCACATCATTGCCCTGGCTCCGGAGGAATTCACGGCCCAGGCGCGGCCCTTCTGCCTGAACGCCGGGCTGCCGGACTCCCCCATTCTGGATGACGCCATCGCCACCGTGCAGACGAAGGTGCAGACGCTGGCGGAAGTGCCGGACAAAATCCGTTTCTTCTTTGAACTCAGCATGGACCCGGAAGCCGTTGCCAAGGTCCAGCCGGAAGCCCTGGAACTGCTTTCCAAACTGGCGGACAGGCTGGAGCAGGAACCGGAATGGGACGGCCACGAACTCATCGGCGTGCTGAAAGCCTTTGCCAAGGAAAACGGCGTGAAGATGGGAGCCGTCATGTTCCCCGCCCGCGTGGCCCTCACCGGGCTGAGCGGCGGACCGGACCTTTCCTCCGTCTTCTCCCTGCTGGGCCGGGAGGAATCCGTGAAGAGAATCCGCTCCTTCTCCCTGAACTGATTCCCGCCGGGAACGGTCCTTCTTTCAAACGCTCCGGACATCCCTCCGGAGCGTTTCCTGTTTCCGTCAGGACAATCCCAGGAATGCGGAGGGATTGGCCGTCATCAGCTCCTGCCTTTCCTGCTCCGTAAACGTATTCCGGAAGTTCTCCATGTACTCCTTCATCCCGTCCAGAAAAAGAAGGTTCAGATAAAAATCGCTCCCGAACAGGAATTTGCGGCGCACCTGTTCCGGGGCCTTGAGAAAGTACTCCCGCATCTCCCTGAGCTTCGCCGTCTCCGTGATGCAGGACAAATCCGTATGAAGTCCGGGAAACTTCTCCATCATGCCGTAAATCAGCTCCGTCCATTCCATGCCTTCGTCCTGGCAGCCGAAGTGGGCCAGGTTCAGCCGGAGGCGCGGAAAAGCTTCCATCACCTTTTCCCACAGCCGGGGATGGTTCAGGAGTTCCGCCTTCTCCTTCACCCGGAGCTTGTCCGTCAGGCGGTAGTGCCTGAACTCCAGAACGCCGTCATGCGGAACAACCTCTCCATTCCGGTAAACGTGGCCGTGCACCGTGATGGAAGGGGAAAAACTGGCAAAGCCGCCGCCGGAGCAATGGGCCGTCAACGGCGCACCGTGCCGCTCGCAATACTCGTACAGGGCCATCAGCGCCGGGTCCGTCGGGGAATAGCCGTTGGGGCAATACATCTTGAAACCGTAAAAACCGCCCTTCCCTCCCAATTCCGGAACCAGCCTGTCCGTCATGGGGGAAATGTCTATCGTCCCGTCCGGACCATGCAGCCAGTTGCCGGGGCGGCGGGGGTCCACCACGTAAAACGGAAGCACGCGGCCGGGATGCGCCGCCGCCAGTTTGAGCAGTTCTTCTTCCTGCGTCCGGAACGCATCCCGTTTCCCTAGGGGAAGCCGTTCCGTCCGCCTGGACAGGCGGCGGAGCGCCTGCTTCATCTCCCCGATTTCCCTCCTGTCCCCCCTCCCGGCCTGTTCCGCCAGCTCATCAAGCTCCTTCCGGAGCACGACCCATTCCTTCCGCGCCGCCCTTTTCACCTTCTTCTTGCAGGCCTTCCGCTGTCCGGGCCCGTCGGAACGCCCGGCGCCCTTCATGCAGTAATCCAGGTCAAACATCAGCGGCACGACCGTATTGCAGGCGCCTTCCGCCAGCAGCTTGCCGTAAATGTTCTCCGTATCCATCAATCCGGTCTTGAAGAAACGGATGATCCTCTTCAACTCGCTGATGCCTCCCGCCGTTTCCAGACGCGCCCGCGTTCCCCGTGGACGCATGCGGGAAAGGATGAAATCCACCAGGAGCCTCCAGGAAAGGACTCCGTGATTGAACAAATGGCAGTGGACGTCTATGGTTAAAATTTCCGGCTCCTTCATACAATTCATGAAATTATTTATATATTACCCAATATTCCGTTAAAAAATCAATCATGAAATCAATAAGGGCCACCCGCCGGGCAGGGAATGCCGGTTTCTGAAAAAAGTGGCCGGATGATGCGCCGGAAAGCGCGCGCCTTCCCACTGCAAAGCCGTCTCAGGCAGCGGGGGAATATAACCTTGACCGTGATGCCCCCAGCCCCTAGAACTGGAACCGTTCATGAGCATCCCTGATTACCGGACGTTTTTCCGCTGCTGCGCCGCCTTTCTCCTGGCAGGTGTGCTGGCCGCGGGCCATGCTGCGGCACAGCAGGAGGGCGCGCCTGCCGCCGTTCCGGAACAGGTGCAGGAACCAGCCCCCGAGCAGCCCCAGGCGGAGCCTGACCACTCGGAAATGGACACCGTCATCATGGCCCTGTGCCATGAAATCACCATCCTGAAAAAGAATGAGGAAAAAAGGATGGCCATCCGGGAGGCGCTGGTGAAGGAGGCGGACGCCACCTACAATTACTTTGACACCAGGGTGTATGAAATGTCCGCCGTGCTTTACGCCCTGGACGATCAGAAAATCTTCACGCTGGCCTTTTACTGCAAGGCCGCCACCAGCCTGGTCAAGACGTATTACGCCCAAAGGCCGGACTTCCAGGGACAGGAGGAACGGCTGGACAAGGAAATAGGGCGCATCAAAAAACTGGCGGAATCCCTGGAGGAAGTTAACACGGACAACCTGTCGGAACCCTCCCTGGTGCAGAGGGACGAGGCCCTGTACACCTGCCGCACCCTGGAAGAATCCCTGCTCAAGGAAAAGGAGCAGATCAGCTACCTCAAGGAGCTCTTCAACAGCCTAGGCGGCAAGATAGACGCCCTGAACAATGAAAGCGGCAAGCTGTTCACCTCCCTCTTCAACCGGGTATTCTACACGCCGTCCAACGCGGCCCGGTACATCTTCCTCAAGCCGCTCAAGACGTATGAAATTTGCATGGGGGCCTGGGAAACGTCCGCAGACAGCAAGCTCCAGCTTCCGTCGGACCCGGAAACGCTCAAGCACTACGGGCTCATCCTGCTGGGCATCGTCCTGTGCTCCTACTGCCTTTCCCGCCTCATCGTCTTCCTGGGCTTCAAGAAAACGCTGGAAAAGACGGGCCACTACAACAAGCGCCACGCCTTCACCAACGTCACCACTATCCTCATCGTGGCGCTCGTCCTCGTCATCGCCTCCATGCGCACGCCGGACTACCTGCTGAAAAGCGCGGCCTCCCTGGGCGCGGAATTCCTCCTGCTGGTCAGCGCCATCCTGTTCTCCCTGGTGACGCGCCTCCCCTACGGCACCATTAACTCCGGCATCCGCATCTACATGCCCTACCTGCTCCTGGGCGGCTTCTTCATGCTGCTGCGCATGTTCATGGCCCCCAACATCATCGTGGACATTTCCATGCCCGTCCTGTTCACGCTGGTTTCCCTCTTCTCCCTGCTGACCTGGGTGCGGCAGCGGCACAAGCTTCCCCGTCTGGACCGCTTCTTCGCCACCGTCTCCCTGGTGCTCACCATCCTGGGCAGCGGCCTGTGCTGGGCCGGGTTCAGCTTCATGGCCTTCCTGGTGCTGATGACGTGGATCATGCTGATGACCAGCATCCTGCTCCTGGTGGGGCTGTGGAACCTGCTCCACCACTATGAAAACCGCCGGAAGGAACGGAACAAGCAGGCGATCCTGTGGTTCCGCCCCTTCGTCTCCAAGCTGGTGCTCCCCTGCCTGACCATCTTCCTCATCCTGTTCAGCATCATCTGGCCCGCCGCCACCTTCGACATGGGGGACCTCATCATCAACAAAATCTTCGCCGCCACGGAAATCAAGGACCTGCTCACCTTCAGCTGGAGCCACGTCATCACGGTCATCCTGATTGCCATTGTGCTCAACTACCTGATCTTCATCGGTAAAAACACCCTGCATGAAGTCTATGGGGAAGACTATGAAGTGGGCATCATCCCCACCTTCGTGACGCTTTCCTCCCTGTTCCTGTGGGGGCTCTTCGTCTTCACGGCCCTCATCATCATGAACGCCAATTACAACGGGCTGCTGATGGTCATGGGCGGCTTGAGCATGGGCATCGGCTTCGCCCTGAAAGACACCATTGAAAACATCATCAGCGGCCTGTCCCTGATGCTGGGGCGCCTGCGGCAGGGGGACATGATCGAATGCGACGGCTACCGGGGCCGCGTCTCCTCCCTGGGCTACCGCTCCACCATGATTGAAACGCTGGACGGCTCCATCATCGCCTTCCAGAACTCCCAGCTCTTCAACAAGAACTTCCGCAACATGACCCGCAACCACAAGTTCGAATGCTCCAAGGTGGAAGTGGGCATCTCCTACGGAACGGACGTGGAGCGGGCGCGCCAAATCGTTCTGGAAACGCTGTCCTCCCTGCCCTTCCTTTCCAAGGTGAAAAAAACCAGCGTGGTGCTGGACAGCTTCGGGGACAGCTCCGTCAATCTGGGCGTATGGGTCTGGGTTCCCGTCATGACGAAGGCCTCCAGCCTTTCCTCCGTGCGGGAACACATCTATAATGCGTTCAACGAGCACGGCATCTCCATCCCCTTCCCCCAGCAGGACCTGTACGTGAAGGAATTCCCCGGCAGGGAACCCGTTCAGGAAAAAGACGCCGCCGCGCAGGAAAACTGAATTTCCACTACAACACAACATCAACCATCCATGTCCGAACCTCTGACTCTACTCGGCTCACAAAGCTCCTTCTTCACCAGCCCTGACGACGCCAAGCTGGAATCCTTCCCCAACCGCGGCACGCGTCCCTACACCATCACGCTGGACACCCATGAATTCTCCTCCCTCTGCCCCGTCACCGGGCAGCCGGACTCCTGCCACCTGACGATCACCTACGTTCCGGATGAAAAGTGCGTGGAAACCAAATCCCTCAAATACTACCTGGCCTCCTACCGCAACTACCCGGCCTTCAACGAACAGATCGTCAACCGCATCACGGATGACCTGGCAGCCGCCATCTCCCCGCGGTGGCTGAAAGTAGAAGGCCGTTTCTCCCCCCGCGGCGGCATCCAGCTGACCGCCATGGCGGAGCACAACCCGGAAAACCGCCCCCTCTGACGCGCGCCATGGATAAGACGGAAACCGCCGTACTGCTCAGCGGGGGGCTGGACTCCAGCGTAGCCCTGCACTGGGCGCACCGGAACCACCGCGTGCGGGTGGCCCTCAGCTTTGACTACGCCTCCAACCACGCGGAACGGGAGCTGGAATGCGCCGCCTGGCAGGCCGCCAGCCTGGGCATAGAGCACCGCGTGATTGACATCTCCCCCATCTCCGCCCATTTGAAATCCGCCCTCCTCTCCGGCGCGGACGACATCCCGGACGGCTCCTATGACGAGGAGCTGATGAAGCAGACCGTCGTCCCCTTCCGCAACGGCATCTTCCTGTCCATCGCGGCCGGGGTGGCGGAAAGCTGCGGAGCGCAGCAGCTTGTCATTGCCGCCCATTCCGGGGACCACAGCATTTACCCGGACTGCCGGGAGGAATTCATGGCCGCCATGACGGAGGCCGTCCGCCTGGGAACCTATGCCGGGCTGGGCATCCTGCGTCCCTTCATCCGCACGTCCAAGGGCGGCATCGCCGCCATGGGCCATGAACTGGGCGTGGACTTCTCCCGCACCTACTCCTGCTACAAGGGCGGTCCCGTCCACTGCGGCGCCTGCTCCACCTGCGTGGAGCGCCGGGAAGCCTTCAGGGAAGCCGGAATCCCGGACCCGACGGTTTATGCGCCTGCGGCGCAGCGGCCAAATACCGGGGATTAAATATTAAGGGAAAACTCCCGGCCACCGGCCAGTGGAATACGCCTATTCACTAATCACTTCGGGAAAATTCCCGGAAAGGGCCTTCCGCACTCTTGCCGCCACTTCCTCCTTCCCGGCGTCCGCGTCCACGCGGAGCATCCAGGGTTCATGGATGGAGGCGAACACGTTGCGGCAGGCCGCCAGGCCCGCTTCCGTCTCAAAGGCATCGCGTTCTCCGCGGCTCCCGATGCGTTCCAGAGCCACGGAAACGGGAATATCCAGCCAGACCACGGCGTCCGGCACCGGGGCAAATTCTTCATTGGCGGCGCGGATGACGGAAGTATCCACCCCACGCGCGCCCTGGTAAGCCATCATGGAAAGGTAATAGCGGTCCAGCAACACCCACGCGCCGCGCGCCAGCGCAGGGGCGATCAGCGTCTCCACATGCTCCCGCCTGTCTTTCAGAAATAACTCTACCTCATCCTCTACGGAAAGGCGCCCCGTCACGGCGGAATCCCGCAACATCCGGCCCCACGGCCCGCGCGTGGGCTCAAAGCTCTGCACCACTTCCAGCCCCTTCCCCTCCAGATACTTCCGCAACTGGCCGATGTGGGTGGACTTGCCCGTGCCGTCTATGCCTTCAAAGACGATCAGGCGGCCTTCTCTCTCTCCGGTAAAACTCATGACTCAAACGTATAACGCTGGCCCGGAACGGGAGCGATGATGGTGGAATCCGGCATTCTGGCGGACAGCGTATCGTGCATCCACTCCACGGCATCCGGATCACCGTGCACCAGAACCACCTGCCTGGGATTCAGCTTCACGGCATAATTGACCAGGGCGTCACGGGTGGCGTGCCCGGAAAAGTCAAAACAATCCACCGTGCAATTGCGGCGCACGGGCTGCCCGTTGGGCCGCATCTTCACCAGATCCCCCTCCTGCGCGGCCCGAAGCCGGCCCGCGGGGGAATCCGGGTCCGCATACCCTACAAAAAGAATGGCGTTTTTCTCATGCGGAAGAACCTGCTCCGCCATCACGTTGGAGAGCGTGTTCTCCGTCATCATGCCGCTGGAAACCACGTAAATATTCCCGGGGGAACACACCAGCGGGGCTTTTCCCTTGCGCGGCAGGGGCACGGTCTTTATTTCCTCCTTCAGCTTGAACTCATGGTCGTGCCTGCGGGTCAGCCCGGCAAAACGGTCATAAAGCAGGGAAACCTTCGCGCTCAACCCGCCGAAGTACACGGGCGTATTGGCGGAAATCACCCCCTGCTGCTTGAAACGGTGGATATTGAACAGCATCTCCTGGCTCTTGCCGATGGCGAATACCGGAATCAGCACGGCGCCGCCGCGTTCCAGCGTCTCCGCAATCGCCTTCCCGAACCGCACCATCTCCTCCGGGCGGGAATAATGGGCGCTGCGCTGGAAGCCGCCGCGCGTGCACTCCATAATCAGCGTATCCACGCCGGATTCCGGGAAATCCGCTCCGGGAATCATGCTCTGGTCCTCAAACTGCACGTCCCCCGTATAAAACACCGTATGGCCGCTCTCGCCTTCCAGCATCACGCCCGCGGACCCCAGAATGTGGCCGGCGTCGTAAAACGTGGCCAGCACGTTCTGGCGGAAGCCCACGCGGAACACCTCGTTGCAGGACTTGGCATGCCAGGCGTCGCTCAGCCTGTCCAGATCGTTATGGGTAAAAAAGGGATACTCCACAATGCCCAGGTCCAGCCTCTTGGCGCTCATCACATTCACGGAATTGTGCAGCATCACTTCAGACAGGGCAGCTGCGGCGGGCGTCATGAATACCTCCGCCGCGGGCTGCTTCTCCTGAAGCACGGGCAGCGTTCCCAGGTGGTCCAGGTGGGAATGGCTTAAAAAAACGGCTTCCACGGAATTGGGCTCCATGGAATCAAAATCCGGCATGGCCGCCATCCCCTCCCTCTTGGGGTGCATCCCGCTGTCAAGCACGATCCGGGTGCCGTCCATTTCAAGCAAATAGCAATTGGCCCCAATCTCCTCGGCCCCGCTGATATTCGTAAAACTGATCATTATATGCCGCAGGAGAGTACCCCCTGCCCCCCGCCGTGTCAATGCCGCCTTCATGTTCGCCCAGGCCGGGAGAAAATGACCGCAGGCAAGCGGGAAAGGCAGCCTCCTCCACTCTCCATGAACCCTGCGCTCAGCTTCCTGACATCGCCGCACAGGCTTGGGAAACGGCAAGGAAAAATTTCCCCTCTCCTTTCATGCTGCGCTCTTTCCCTTACAGCATCATTTCATAATCAATGTAATCCCCGAAAAACCCGGTACGGCTTTCATTCCTCCTTTTCCCGCAAATCTTAAAACCTGCGCCTTCATACATTCGCCGGGCGGGAACCGAGCGGGCATTCGTGGTGACGATGATTCTTTTCGCTCCCCTTTTCACGATTCTTTGAAGCGCCTCCCGGAGCTGCATCCTGCCATACCCATGGCCCTTGCAGGAGGAGATAATGCAGTTGTGACCTATCTCCACGTATTCGGGCATCTTCCTCGGATCCCACGACGCCAGCCCGACGGCTTTGCCATTCAAGACAGTTATAAAACCGTATTGGTCCGCAATCTGCGGGTTATCAAAGAAAAAATGATCAAACTCCTTCCAGTCGGAAGCGCAGCAATCCTCCCACCTCTCGTCAAAGGAATAGGCGTCCGACAGTAATTCAAACAATGTTCCCCGCTTAAAGCCGCTTACTTTCCTGAATTCAATGTTTCCATGGTTCATGAACAAAATAATTAAGGGTTAAGGCAACTGGGAACCCCCGCCGGAAGATTCTCATTTTTATCCTGCAACAGGCGCAATTTGCCGCTCCACGGCTTGCTCCGGAGAATGCGAACCCTTTCACAATAGGCGTCCGACTCCTTCTGCGATTGCTTCAGGACGTCCGGATTACGTTGGACATAAGCCATTCTTGCATCGAAGGGAACGCTTCCCTCCAGCAATATCCAGAAAGTATAATCTATAATTTCATAAGCCCAGCTCTTTTCCAGCGCCAGCGCCTGTTTTTCATCCGTCATCCGTTCAAGGATGCCGATGGACATTTTTATGGATTTAATAATTTGATGCTGGTAGCTTTGTAAAACGGATTCCTGCAAAAGGGAAAGAGCCTGGGGGGTGTTTTCCTTCACCAGAGAGGGAGAAGCTCCCGCATCACGCCACCGCCGGGGTTCTTCTTCCGCTCCGGAGGGGATCAGGAGGGGAATAATCCCGCAGCAGGGCGTGCCTCCTGCAGAAGAAGTGAACCCCGCAGGCTTCTTTTCCAAAGCCACGGTCATCGGTTCCGGCAGTTCATGACTGTTGAGGGAAATAATATCGATTTCCCACCTGCTCCGCTTGTGCATGACTCCTGTAAAATAAACGGGAGCCAAATGGGGCGATTCATCATTGATCCAGACGGAAGAATCAACCTGCTCCCTGCCGCTATCAGGGGGAGAACTCTCGGCTTCACCTGCCAGCAAAGGCGAAAGCACTGCACCGAACAACATGCACAGAGAAAACAAAAACCACTTGTTCATCAGACGATTCCAGCACATCGCAAAAGGGAGTGCAACAAGATTCGGAGAAACGGAAGCAATTCCCCATGGAGCCCTTTCCTTTCCCTGCCGCGTTCTCTTGTCGGCACGCCATACCGTTTCTTCCTTCCGGCATCTATTTGGTGCCTGATTCTCTTTCCCCTCTGCCGGTTTGAATGTCATGAAGGGATATTCTGGAAAGAAGGTTCTCCCATATAACGTATTTGCCGTAAACGTTCCACTCTCTTTTAAACGGCAGGACACATACTCCCAGCGGCATCCGGGAATTGCTCTGGACGCAGCCGGAAGCGCATGAGATAATTTCAGAAAAGCTCCCTGATGAAAGAAAAGCCACCCATCAAAGACGATTACAGGCGGTCCCTGCTCTATGTTGCTTCCCAGACAAATAGCCGGGAGGCCATGATTGTGGCGCTCGTTATCATAGGCGGTATCATCTTCTCCTGCCTGCATTCATGCCTTTTCTCCCCGTAACGGAGCGTTCCTTTTCCATTTCCCGCAACTTCACCCTTGCAGCCCCATGAAAAACAAGCTTCCCATTCCACCCAACGGGTCCAGGCAGCAATTCCTGACCAGGGCCATCAATTATTTCCGCAGCCGGGAAGGAGAACCGCGCCTTTTCACCAAACGCAAGCTTGTTCTCCTGGTGCTGACGGCTCTTTATGCCTTTTCCCCCATTGACCTGATTCCGGATTTCATTCCCGGAGTAGGCCAGATAGACGATCTGACCGTCATCGCCTTCACATTCCTGGCCCTGTTCATGCCTCCCCTCAAGAAGGACGGTTCCCATGAAGACCCGGAACCCTGAGTTCCCGTCCCGTACAACGTTTCATGAGTGATACCCCACCATCCTCCTTCCTGCATTCCCCTGCTGTCGTCGTTCTGGTTAAAGGCGCCGTCCTGATCGGGGCTCTGGCCATGCTGTTCTGGGGCGTGCGGTCCTGCATCACCGCCCCGGTGGAAAAACCGATGGAGGTGGCGGAAAAGTTGATTGAAGCAGGCAGGGAGGTAGGCCTCACCCTGATCAACAAGGGGTTTTCCTCCGACCACGGCGGCGTGGCCCTGATCGTGCAGAAGGACGAGAAGGTAGCCAACCTGGTGACCGTGGAACGGACGTTCGAGTATGAATACCGGTATTCCACCACGTGGTGGTGGAGTAAAAAGACGCTGATCCTGAAAGCGGCCTACCGCGCCCACGGAGGCATTGACCTGGAGGGACCCGAGCCGCTCCGGGTTATCATTCCCGCAGGGAACAAAGGCCCCATTACCGCGGAGGGGCTTCACGGAAAGCTGGTTTCCTGCGAGATGGTGAAGGGCTCCCTCAGAATCGTGAGGGATGACGCCGGCATCTGGAACAGGCTGACTTCCGAAGACGCCGCCATTGCCGTCAACCAGTTGAACGAAAGCGCCCGGAAGCACATCATGGAGAGCGGCTTGATACGCCAGGCGGAAGAAAATTTCCTGCGCCGCCTCCGGGAAGAAGCCGGACAGCCGGAAGAACCGCCCGGAAAGGACCGCTGGTTCTGATACTGCCCGTACGAGAGGCCCGGCGGCCATCAAGAGCTCCATGATGCGCACTTCCCCATTCCGTTCTTTTATCTTGCCAAAACGGGCTGGCTCCTATAAAGGAACGCACGTCATGGCCAATTTAACATTCACCCCTCCCACGGACGGCGCAGCCGTCACCATGCAGAACGGCAGGCTTTGCGTTCCGGACAGGCCCATCATTCCCTTCATCATCGGTGACGGAACCGGGCCTGAAATCTGGGCGGCGGCTTCCCGGGTGATTGACGCGGCCGTGAAGAAAGCTTACCAGAGCAAGCGTTCCATTGCCTGGTATGAAGTTTTTGCCGGGCAGAAGTCCTTTGACAACCTGGGTACCTGGCTCCCGAATGAGACGGTGGAAGCCTTCCGGACCTACCTGGTCGGCATCAAGGGCCCCCTCACCACCCCCGTGGGCGGCGGCATCCGCAGCCTGAACGTTACGCTGCGTCAGGATCTGGACCTGTTCGTCTGCCTGCGTCCCGTGCGCTATTTCAACGGCATTGAAACTCCCGTCAAGGCTCCGGAAAAGGTGGACATGGTCGTTTTCCGCGAGAATACGGAAGACATTTACGCCGGCATCGAATTCAAGGAAGGGTCCGAGGACGCCAAACTGTTTTTCGACACCATGAGCCGCATCTTCCCGGACCGCATGAAGAAGGTGCGCTTCCCGGAGAGCTCCGGATTCGGCATCAAGCCCGTTTCCCGTGAAGGCACGGAGCGCCTGGTGCGCGCCGCCATTGATTACGCCGTGGAGAACGGCCGCAAGAGCGTCACGCTGGTTCACAAGGGCAATATCATGAAGTTCACGGAAGGCGGCTTCCGCGACTGGGGGTACGACGTCGCGCGCCGGGAATACGGCGCCCAGCCCATCGGAGACGGCCCCTGGCTGAAGCTTCCCAACGGAATCGTGATCAAGGATTGCATTGCGGACGCCTTCCTTCAGGAAATCCTGCTTCATCCGGAGAATTTCGACGTGGTTGCCACGCTAAACCTAAACGGGGACTATATTTCCGACGCCCTGGCGGCGCAGGTAGGCGGCATCGGCATCGCGCCCGGCGGCAACATCAATTACCTGACGGGCCATTCCATTTTTGAAGCCACGCACGGCACCGGGCCCAAACTGGCCGGACTGGACAAGGCCAACCCCAGCTCCGTCATCCTGTCCGCGGAGATGATGCTGCGCTACATGGGCTGGACGGAAGCGGCAGACCTGCTGATTCAGGCCATTGACCAAGTGATTTCCGCAAAAACGGTCACGTTCGACCTCGCGGAAATGATTCCCGGTTCCACGGAGCTTTCCTGCTCCGCCTACGGCGACAAGCTGGTGGAAGCCCTGAGCTGACCTTTTCCCCGGCCACTTTCATCCGGCTGCCTTCCCGGTACACGGTGCGGAGGGCAGCCTTTTTTTGCAGGGGAACCGATACCCGGGCCATCTCCATCAAACATTTCAAATACCATCCCATGAAGAAGAACATGAACAGAATGAACATCGTCTGCCTTGGAGTCAGGGACATGAAGAAGGCGCTGCAATTTTACCGTGACGGACTCGGTTTTAAAACGGATGAGACGGGCGACCATCCGGACGTCGTCTTTTTCAGCACTCCCGGCACCAAACTGGAGCTGTATCCGCTGGATTTGCTGGCAAAGGACATCAACGGAGAGAATCCTCCGCCCATCGGCGCCGGGTTCGGAGGAATTACGCTTGCCTATAATGCAAAAACGAAGGAGGAGGTAGTTGAAGTCATTGAACTGGCGCGGAACGCGGGAGCCAGGATCGTCAAGGAACCCCAGGATGTTTTCTGGGGCGGCTTCCATGGCTATTTTGCGGACCCGGACGGCTATTACTGGGAGGTTGCCTGGGGACCGAACGATGAATTTGACGACCGGGACATGCTCGTCCTGTAAGCCGGAACTATTTAAATAAAAGGGCTGCCGCACTTGGATATGGTGCGGCTGCCCCGTCATGTTTCCTGGGAAACGGCGTCAGTCCGTCACGGAAACTCTTTTCATTCAGACGCACCCCTTTTTCCGTCAGTTCGCAGAGTTCCGGCGGAACGGTCCGTTCAGGCGCCGCTTCCCGGGATTTCCGGGAAGACAAAGCGGCGGGGGAAGGTTCCGCGGAGCCTCCGGCAAGTTCTTCCACTAGGGCGGAAACCATGTCCATGGTCCGTATTGGACCAGGATCCTACGGAAACACAGGAGTTCCCTACCTTGATATGGTCCCCCAGGGCGGCTCCGACGGAATTGGTGCCGACGGACATGGAGCCCGCAATGGTGCCACGGTCATCCCTGGTGGAAGATTGATAACCTATCACGACATTGTCCGTGCGATTGTCGACGCTGGCATTTGTCCCGACAACACGTTTTTGTCCGAAGCAATGGCGGACGTATTTTCCAAATTCATGGAATGGCATTTGCCTCTGTTTCCGCCGCGTATTCAAAAAGCGTAAAGCGTGGAATTTTTCCGCAACCGCCCTCCTGCATTGCTTGAAACCGTGCAGAAAAAACATGCCGCGCGGGGAGTGGCCGGCAACCGTAATGACATGTGCCGTTACAGCTCCCGGCGGATGGCGTCCATCTGTTCCGGCGTATAGGCCGCCTTTTCCACGCCGCCGAACTGGCGGCGCAGGAACGTGAGCAGGTTCGCCAGGTCACGGGAATTCGTCACGCCGGGCGGCAGCATGGTGGAATTCCATTCCTTCCCGTTCACCGTGATCGGCCCGGTCAGCCCCTGGAGAATGATTTTGACGATTTCCGCATCAGGCTTTTCCTTCAGCCATTCGGACCCGGCCAGGGGCGGATAGGTCACCTTGTCCCCCATGCCGTCGTTGCCGTGGCAAATGGCGCATTTGGAAAGGTACACGCCCCTGCCTTTTTCCATGACGGCGGCCGCACGGGCTCTTTTCAGGCGTTCCATGTCCACCGTGGGAGGATGGGCGGCATAATCCGGATGAATGTGGGACAGGCCAGGAAAAGAATGAATCCGGTCGCGTTTCCGGGAGGGTTCCACTCTCCTGAGGGAAGCAAGATAGTTCAACAGCCGTTCCCCGCGCCCGGAAGGCACCAGTTCCCGGCCCTGCTCCATCCGGACAGGCAGGGCATCCAGGGAAGGGGCATTCCCCTCCACCGGGCGTTCTTCAAACATGCCGGGCATGGAGGGGCACACGGTCCAGGGCTTTTTAAACTGCGGTTCCCGCGGGTTGTAAAGATGAAGGGCCAGCCATTCCCTTACCTGCGCGGCGCGGCGCGTGCCTCCGGATACCGCGTCTTCATATTCCAGCCTGCCTGCGGCGTATTCCGCCGCATTGCTCAAATCCGGCCCTACCGCCGCCACGCCCGCCTGCGGAGCGCCCTCCCCGTTGAATTCGGCATCCATGTCTTCCGGCTCGCTGACCCGGTAAGGGAAATCCGGGTCCGTGCCGCGGTCGATCGCCGTCTGCCAGTCCTTCCCGGACATGGAACGCCGGATGATCTGGGTGTGGCACAGGGCGCACCCCTCAGCGGCATAAATCCTGGCGCCTTCCGCATCCTGGACGGGCCGCCTGACCTCCAGTGAGTCCGGCGCGGGAGCATGCAGCAGGACACCCGCCGCCGTAGCCAGCAACAGAACAGCCGCAACGGCGGCAATGAAGAAAAGACGCTGCGGAACCGGAGTTTCCATCTCCGGGTTCCCGGCATCCGCCGGACGCCACAGGCAAAGGCTTCCCGCCAGGCACAGGGCCATGGCAACGGCATGGACGCAGGCCGCCAAGCCCACCCAGCCGCTCATCAGTTCCGCGCGCCGGGCTTCCGGAAAAGCCTGAACGTCCACCGCGGCAACCACGCCCACGGCATAAGCCAGAAGCACGCCGCAAACGCCGGCGCCCAACAGCCACCATGCCGCAGGAAACCGCACGGGCCCCTTCCTTCCGGCCATCATCAGCGCTCCGGCTCCCAGCAGGATCCACAATTCCGCCTCATGCCACGCGGACAGGGAAAACTGCATCAGTTCCGGCCACGCCCCGGCAAACACGTCCCACACTGCCAGCAAGGCAAGCAGGGAAACCGCGGCTTTCAGCCACGTCCCGGTCTCCGGACCGGATTTCATCCAAAGATACACCGCCATCAGCACGGCGGGAACCGCGGCGCACCACGACCAGACGGCCCCGGCCTCCGCCAGCGCCCAGGGCACGGGAAAACCCCGGAGCCCCCCCAGGCCGCCTACCACCGGAGCCGCCGCCAGCACGGCGGCCATCCAGACGGCCAGTATTCCAAAACCGCGGCCTTTGGCCATGTTCAAGTGGAACGCCGCCGCTCCCAGCGCGGCAAACATCAGCCCGCAGGACAGGCTGCCTTCCAGGGAGGAGGCGTCCAGCAGGCCGTTCATGGACAAAGCCTGCGTATAACCCAGCGCCAGAAGGGCCGCCGCCGTGCATCCCGCGGAGGAACTGAACAGCAGCCGCACGGGCCACGGGAACGGCCGGAACCACGCAGCGCACGCCTTGCCGGCGGCAAGGATGGCAAACACCGGGCAAACCCACCAGTCAAAGGGCATCAGGAGCAGGCCGCTTCCGTCTCCCGCCATAATCGTGGCCATCCCCAGCACAACGCAGAGGTGCCAGAGCCATTCCGCGGGTTTCAGCCGCCTGCATCCGTTCTCCGCCATGAAAGAAAACAGGACGGGGAGGGCCCAGCCGTACACCAGCGCACCGTAAAAGGAGAACATGAGGCGCCCAGCCGGCCACGGCAGCGGAACACCCGCCATCAGTCCGGAGGCATGGACCAGGGACCACACCAGCCCCAGCACGCAGGCCGCCGCCAGCCAGAACAGGGGCAGCCACTCGTCCGGATGGCGGCGGAACAGGGAAGAAACGGCGGCGGGAACATTCATCGTGATTCGGGAAATACCCTGCGGACGCTCAAGGCCCCCAGGAAGGAAAAACAGCAGACCAGGCCCATCGCCACCAGGAGCAGGACGAGGGGGAGCCACGCGCCCCACGCAGCCGGTTCCAGCCCAAGGCCGGGGCAGAACATCCAGCACGCTTCCAGCAGGGAGCCAAGCAGGATGCAGACGCAGACCGCGCCCAGCGCAGACGGGCGGCGTCTCAACGCGGGAAAGAGCAAAACGAGGAAAGGCACCAGAAGCTGGAGCGCCAGAGCCGCGGACAGGAGCCCGGACCAGGAGAAGGCGGCGTCATAAAAAGACATTTCAGCCGGAAGGGAGGCATACCATGTAATCATGTACTGGGAGTACGTGATGTATGCTTTCACCAGCACCATGGCCGTCAGCATGCCGCCCAGGCGCGGCCACGGCAATCCCTTCCCTCCGTCCAGCTTCCTCAGGCACGCCGCGGCCAGCACCGCTAATGCCAGAGACGCCAGCAGGGCATACGCAGCCATGTACACGGGGAACATGGAAAGAACGGCCCTTCCCGTCCCTGCCAGCATGTCAATCCCCAGCACGCCCAGCATCATCACCGTCACGATCATGCAGAAAGCGGCGCTCCCCCGGCGGAAGGAAGGCTGCCAGACGTTTTTTTCCGCCGCCAGCGTCTCCCATACCTGGGCCATGCTCCAGGCCAGCACTACGATGATTCCCATGCGCACATACAGCCACGCCGGATTCCACCACGCGGGATCAGCCAGGTCCAGCACGCCGAAGGTCTGGACGGCGGGAGAGGAAATATCCGCCACGCCCCAGTAGCGGGCCGCCTCCGGAAAGATGACGGTAGTCAGGCAGCCGACCGTTCCCGCCAGCACCAGAACGCCGGGTAAAAAGCCCCAGCAGGCCGCCGCCAGCACCCGCCTCAGCGTGATGCCCCACCCGGCTCCCGTCAGGGAAGACAGGCAGAGCCAGAACAGGCACCCCAGGCAAACGCCCGTACCGATGACGCCCACCGCCATTCCGGCGGCGGCAAACGGTTTTCTCCATTCATGCAGCCGGGTTCCGGCCACCGTCATCTCATCCCACGGCATGGCGTTAAAAGACTGGCGCATCAGCACGCACCACAGCAGCACGGAAATGATCCACAGGGCAAGGGCGGCGGAACGTCCGGCCCAGCCGAATCCCGGCCTGTCCCGGCGTTCCCTTCCGGTTGATGATATATTGCTGTTCATGGACGGTGTTCCCCCTGTCTAGTAACGGGTCGCTCTTCCTGCGAGGGCGCAGGGAGCGCCTGAAGCCGGCGGACGAACGCCACCAGGCACCAGATTTCCCGGGCCGTGAGAATGTTTCCGAAAGCGGGCATGTTCCCCTGCCCCAGCCGAATGCTCCTGAACATTTTTCCGGGAGAATAGGCCGCATACTTTTCATCCCGGAAGGAGCCTATCTGGGGGTAGGTGTCATAAGCTGCCATGCTGCCGCGTCCGTTTCCATCCGCACCGTGGCAGACGGCGCAATGCGCCAGATACAGAGTGCGCCCCTCCGCCAGCACGTCACGGCTGCGGAAAACCCCGCCCAATTCCAGGGGCATGATATCCTCCTCCCCCCCCTGCATGCGGCCGGAGGAAAAATAGGAGCCCTCCGCGGCAAAGGAATCCCGGTCATTCCCCCGTTCACGGACTGCCTCCCCCGTTCCCAGGGATTGCGCGACGGCATGGGGCGGCGTCAGGCGGACCTTCCGGCCTGCGGGAGTGAAGGGCTCCCGCACCTGCTGGGCGTCCGCCAGCGGACGCTCGTTCATATTGTCAAACAAATGGGGCGCGGCATTCCTGCCCCCGTCATCCCTCACCAGGAACCAGAGCGCCCCCAGCAGAACCAGGGCGGCTATCGCCGTCATGCCGCCTCTCATGAACGGCCCCCTTCCTCATGGATGTATTCGCTCGCGTCCGGATGCAGTGCCGCAACAAGAGCGGCGGCACGATCTTCACGGCCGCCTTCCAGCAGAATGAAATAACCGTCCCCGTGTTCATCCGTCCTGAAGAAATCACACTCGAACGCCCAGTCGTTCCACCGGGGGAGAACGGCCCCTTTCAGGAACCCGGCGGCAGTCAGAAGTCCGGCCCCGAGCAAGGTCCCTTCAAACAGGGGGGGAACGTACGCGGGCCAGTTGTCCCAGCCCTGCACCCTGCCCTGGGTGATGAGAGGGTCCGCACAGAACTGCGTCCAGTAAAGCCACAGGGCCACGGCCAGTAATCCGCACACTCCGCCAGCCGCGGCCCACAGCCGCACGCCTGCGCCTACGGCCCTCCCGGCATGGCGGTTGGCAAGCCGGACGGCGGCGCAGGGATAAGGCGCACAGACATCCCAGAAGACGCCCTCCTCCTTCACCAGCGTCCGGACGGCCTGAAGGAGCGCTTCTTCCGAAGAAAAGGAAAGCACCCAGCCGGAAGTGACGCGCTTCTTCATGCCCCGCCCTCCTTGTTCAGGGATTGCTGTTCCCGCACGTCGCACAGGGAAAAAAACGGAGTCACGCGCACCAGCGCCATGTACAGCGCCGTGAACAGCCCCACGCTCCCGGCCATCATGGCCAGGTCCGTCAGGCTGGGGGAATAATCTCCGATATTGGCGGCCAGCAGGGAGGCTTTCAGGGAATTCACGACGATCCAGAAGCGTTCCATCCACATGCCGGCAAGCACGCCCAGGGCCACGACCGCAATCACCCACCGGTTGGTGCGCAGGGAGCGGAACCAGAACAACTGGGGCAGCAGCACGTTCCCGGCGACCATGGCGCCCAGGAACACGGCATTCACGGGATTCCTGCCCGGGAACAACGCCGGAGAGCCTCCATTCAGCACCACGGCCAGGTGCTCCCACAGATACATGGCCCCCATCACCAGGGCCAGGGCCAGCACGAAGCGGGAGCTCAAATCCAGAATGGCCGGCGTAATGGCCTGCCGGACGCCGCTGCCGGACATCAGGCGGCGCACCCCCAGAAGAATCAACTGGACCATCGCCATGCCGCTCAAAATGGCGCCCCCCACGAAATAGGGCGGAAAAATGCTCTGGTGCCACCCCGGCACCTGCGTCACGGAAAAGTCAAAGCTCACCACGGAATGGACGGATACCACCAGGGGAGTCAGGATGGCCGCAAAAAGCAGGCTGGCCTTTTCATAGGCGCGCCACTGGCGCCCCGTCCCCTGCCAGCCCAGAGCCAGCCATCCGTACCGCCGCCTCAAATGCCCCGCGCAGCAATCCCGCAGCAGCGCGAAATCCGGCACCAGCCCGATGTACCAGTACAACAGGGAAAGCAGGAAATACGTGCTGACGGCCATGACGTCCCACATCAGGGGGGAGGCCATGTCCGGCCAGATGCCGCTCACCTCCGGCAGGGGGGAGGCCATCCACGCCATCCAGACACGCCCCACGTGCACCACGGGAAAGACGGCGGCGCAGACCACCGCGCACAGGGTCATCTGTTCCGCCCCGCGGGCAATCGGGCTTCTCCATGACTGGCGGGTCAGCAGCAGGACGGCCGAAATCAGGGTGCCCGCATGTCCCAGGCCTATCCAGAAGACAAAATGCACGATGTCCAGCCCCCACACCACGTTATTGTTCAGCCCCAGCACTCCCACACCCTCCGCGGCAATGCGCCAGGAACTCCACCCCACGCCCCACGCCGCCAGCAGCACGCTGGCGAGAAACACGCTCCACCATACGGGGCCGAGCGGCTTCCGCACCTCCGCCAGCATGGTCTTCACCGGAACGGCGGAGGAAGAAAGGGCTGGCGCTGGTCTGGTCATCATCTGCATATGGGGCGGAAGCTCGTTAGAGCTTACTTAAGTGCTTTTTCCCGTCAATTCAAAAGGGGAAGGCACGTGACATGACGCGAGGTTCTGTTTTTCCGGGGACATATTCCCGGGAGTAAGGGGCTCCGGCCCCTTACAAACTCCGGACAGGAAATGAAAAAAGGAAAAATCCCCTGCGCTATGCTGCGGAAGAGGTTTCACGCACGAAGGCCGGAGGCCTTCGCTCCCGGGAGAAGCTCCACAAACATTCAAATAGCTGGAATTCCCTGCCACAGCATTTTAACATGGGCCCCGCATGGACATAAGCACGCTGACTTCCGGAGCCCTGATCAGACACCCTTCCCGCGGCCTTCTTCTCGGGACCGGGCCCTTCCGGGAATCGGCCGCCCCCCCGGATTCCGGCCCCGCCTTCTATGTCAACACGTTCCGCCTGGATGACCCGCAGCCGTGGAAAATACCGTCCGCCCTGCATCCCATTCCGGAACCGGAAAGCCCCACGCCGCCCGCTCCGGAAATCCTGTGGACGGAACCGTCCCCGGACGCGTATGCCCAGGTATTCGCGGAAATGATTGAACAAATCGCCTCCGGACATCTGGTGAAAAGCGTTCCGGCAACGCCCCAGTTCGGAGAAATGCCGCCTCCCCATGTTCCCCGTGAACTCATCCTGCGGGCCGTCAACGGTTCCCCGCTCCACTACCCCTATGCCTGGTGGACGGAGCAGGAAGGCTTCTGCGGAGCCACCCCGGAAACCCTGTTCCACCAGCAGGGACGACGCCTGACGACCATGGCCCTGGCCGGAACGGCGCGGCCGGAAGACGAGGGCGTCTTCATCAATGACGACAAGGAAATCCGCGAGCATGAAATCGTGGCCGGCAGCATCCTTTCCCGCCTGTCCCCCTACGGCAGCGTCACCAGAACGGCCCGCAGCGTGCTGAACCTGGATACCCTGATCCACTTTGCCACCTACCTCACCCTGGAAGCGGACGAACTGCTGCCGCCGGACCACTGGATACGGCTGCTCCACCCCACTCCGGCCCTGGGATCCCAGCCCCGGACGGAGAAGACGCTCGCCCAGTTGGACGACTGGCGTTCGCGCCTCCGCTGTCCGTCCCATTTCGGCGCTCCGTTCGGATTTCTGGAAGACGGAGACTTCTTCTGCCTGGTGGGCATCCGGTCCATGTACTGGCAGGGGCGGCGGCTCGCGCTCTGCACCGGGGGCGGGGTGGTGGCCTCCTCCACCCTGACGCATGAATGGCGGGAGCTGAAATTAAAGCGGGATACGGTCAGGCGCAGTTTCCTGCTTCCCTGACATTCCCGCCTGTCATTCCTCCGTGCCGGGGAAAAAGCCTTATTCCTCCGTCCAGCAGACGGAAAGCGTCTCAAACTTGCCCTCTACCGGGATTCTCCATACCCGGCCATCCCTCGCCACGCCGCGGCAGGGAACGCCGTCCATGTGCGCGCTGAGGGCAATCCCGGCAGGCAGGCCGTGCAGAACAACCTCCGCGGACTCATGGAACGCGCAGGGGTCCCCTTCGCACTTCCACGCCAGTTCCAGGGAATGGGAACCGGTGCCGCGGTAAAGGAACTCATGAACGGCGCATTCCCCGTTCCGGTACGCATAGCCGTCCCCCGCATCCTCATACAGGTGGGAGGCCACTTCCTCATCCGGCGCCCACCAGACGTCCAGCGTCAGCGGGGGCCGCGGCAGTTCGCCTGCGTGCTGCTGCACCGGCCAATGGGGAATGACCGCCCCGCCGCGCACGTACACGGGCAGGAAGGAAAGCGGGCATTTCACCCAGACGTCCTTTCCGGTATCCTCCATCAGGCTGTCCGTGTGGTAGGAATACCAGACGCCTTCCGGGATGTAGAGGAAGCGGCCGCCTTCCTGCGGCTCATGGATGGGAATGACGTACAGATGGTCGCCGAAGAAATATTCCGCCCCCCGCCAGTAGGTGTCCCTGTTCCTGAAGCATTGAAGGGCCAGGGAGCGCAGCACGGGCATCCCCGTCTCCGCGTAACGGCGGAACTGCGTGTAAATGTAGGGAAGCAGGCGGTAGCGGCCCTCAATGGCGGCTTTCACATATGCGGTGGCCTCCTGTCCGAACACCCAGGGCTCCTGGCCTCCGAATTCCCCGGAGGAATGATTGCGGAAAAGCCCGTGGAACGCGGCCATCTGCATCCAGCGGCAAAACAGCTCCGGCGTAGGATGCCCCATGAAGCCCCCCGCATCCGCCCCCGCGAAGGAGATGCCCGAGGCGGCAAGCCGCTGGCACTGGAAATTGGCCAGCTTCAAATGCTCCCAGCTGGACCGGTTGTCCCCCGTCCAGGTGGCGGCAAAGCGCTGCAATCCGGCAAAACCGGACCGGGACAGCAGGAAGGGGCGCCTGTCCGGAGCGTGGCGCTTCATGCCCAGCCAGGAGGCTTCCGCCATGCACTGCCCGTAAATGTTATGGGCCTTTTCATGGGAACAGGGCATGCCGTCGTACTCATGCCGCGTATCCATCGGGAACGTGCGGTCCGGAAAGACGACAGGCTCGTTCATGTCGTTCCAGAGGCCGCGCACGCCCACCTCTTCCAGATCATGCCCGAACAGGTCCGCCCACCAGCTGCGGACGGCCGGGGCCGTGAAATCCGGAAAATTGCAGAGTCCCGGCCAGACTTCCTCCGATAAAAGATTGCCCTCCGACCGCCGGCAGAAATAATTCCGTTCCAAACCCTCCGCCCAAACAGGATTGGCGGGGTTGATCTTCACGCCGGGATTCACGATCAGGACCGTCTTCACGCCGTCCTCCTCCAGAGAGCGGACCATCCCCGCCGCATCGGGGAAATTGTGCCTGTCCCACGTAAACCCCTCCTTCTGCTCCATGTAATGGTGGTCCAGATGGACGGCATCGCACGGGATGCCCAGGTCCCGGAACCGCTCCACCAGGTTATACACGGCCTTGTCCGGATAATAGCTCCATTTGGACTGGTGGTAGCCCAGCGCCCACAGCGGCGGCAGTTCGGGCGTGCCGGTAAGGCGCGTGTAGGCGGCTACGATGTCCAGAGGGCTGCGGTCGTAAATGAAGTAATAATTCATCAGGCCGCCGAACGACCCGAAAGCCAGCACCTTTTCATCCGAGGCGCCGAAGTCGAAGTACGAGCGGCACGTATTGTCAAACAGCAGGCCGTACGCCTTCCCTTCCCGCAGGCTGAGGAAAAACGGAACGCTCTTGTAGAGAGGATCCGATTCCTCGTGAAAATCATAATGGTCCGCCCCCCACATGGAGAAATACTTGCCCCTCAGGTTCAGGGCGCAGGGCTTGTCCCCCAGCCCGAAAAAATGCTCCGTGTCCTGAAGCCTTTTCCGTATCCACACGCGGGCGTCCCCCGTCCAGTCCTTGGACTCCCGGCCAAAGCCGCCTTCATCCGCCAGCAGGGGTTCGTCCATGACAATATCGTAAAAATCCACCTTTTGCTCCTCCGTACGGATGCGAATCCGCAGCAGGGACGTTTCAATGACATGCACTCCGGCTTCGTCATACTCCCGGACCTCCGCGCCGGGGGCGGAATACCCGGGGCTGACGGCATAGCTGGGCTCATCTTCCGGCACCGGGTCCGGTGAAATACGTCACGCGGACAATTCCATCGTCCGCAAGGCACACGCTGAGAGTTATTTTAGAAACCGCATTGGTGTATTCCCATTTGACGAGACGCCCCCGGAGAGGGGGCGTTTTTCGTCTTTCAGGGATGTTGGGAGAGGTGCACATTGAAGCCAAACAGAAGAGAGAATCAAAAGCGTTCGATTCAGATTAAATTAATTTCATGACGAACGCAAGATTGAACTAAACCACCATTTTTCTTTTCATTATTAGGACAAAATTACTCATATTACTCTAGACCGAACATGAAAAATCTGGTTTTATTGCGTTGGTGCACAACACGGCATGAGGCCGCTTCCTTCCCGACACCGACAACCCACATCAACCAATGAGCACAATCCGAGTTCTTACATTAGGATGGGAATTCCCACCCCTGGTTAACGGGGGGCTGGGCATTGCCTGCCTGGGCCTTTCCAAGGCGCTGGCAAAAAAAGTGGATTTAAGAGTGATCGTCCCCAAGGCCGATCCTTCCGTTCTTTTTGACGGGTTCCAGCTCACTGGTCTCAACAACGTCTCCTATCGGGAAGTGGAGCAAGTGGACCGGAAGTATTCCTATGACAGCTTCGCCCTGGTGGAGCACGCCCCCATTGAACTGGACCCCTACACCACCATGGAAGGGGAATCCGGCGTGGTGCAGTTCACCAAGGAAGGCCGCATCACCTTCTCCAAGACGCATGAAGCGGACCTCCAGCTATTCAAAAACAAGGAGGACCTCTATGCCGGGGACCTGGCCCTGAAAGTCATCCAGTTCTCCAAAATCGCGGTAAAAGTCGCCATGCAGCAGGACTTCGACATCATCCACGCCCATGACTGGATGACTTACCTGGCCGGCGTGGAGGTGAAAAAAGCCACGGGCAAGCCCCTGGTGGTGCACCTGCACGCCTCCCAGTTTGACCGCGCCGGAGCGGACGCCCGCGGATGGATTTACGATATTGAAAAATTCGGCATGGAACAGGCGGACGCCGTCATTCCGGTCAGCAAATACACGGGCACCATCGCCAGCGGGCACTACGCCATAGACCCCCATAAAATCTTCCCCATCCACAACGGGGCGGACCCCGTCAAGGTTTTCAAGGGAAAGAAAAAATTTCCGGAAAAGCTCGTGCTCTTCCTGGGACGCCTGACGGCCCAGAAAGGTCCGGGCTTCTTCCTGCAAATTGCCGCCAAGGTTCTGGAGCAGACGGACGACGTGCGCTTCGTCATGGCCGGTACCGGGGAAAAACTCCGCCAGTTGATTGAATCCGGAGCCTTCAAGGGCGTGGGCGACAAATTCCACTTCACCGGCTTCCTGAACAAGGACAAGGTGAATGACCTCCTCTCCATCACGGACATCTACTGCATGCCCTCCGTATCGGAGCCCTTCGGCCTGTCGGCTCTGGAAGCCGCCCAATTCAACATCCCCGCCGTGATCTCCAAGCAGTCCGGCGTGGCGGAAGTCATGAGGGGAGCCCTGAAAGCGGACTTCTGGGACGTCAACAAGATGGCGGAACACATCGTCCATCTCTGCACGGATGAGGAACTGTACCGGAAAGTGGTGGAACAAAGCACGGAGGACATCAAGGCCTCCACCTGGGACGCCGCCGCAGACAAGGTCATCCGGGTTTACGAACATGTGCTGAACCGCTAAGAACCGCCTTTTCACCCCACACGATAACTCCCAGCCCTTTCCCCGTACATGAGCAACATTTCCCTCACTTTCGTGGCACACCAGCCCAATCGGCTGATTCATTACGACTTCTTCAAAATTGGAGAACACGCCTTCTATGAAGATGACGATCTGAATGCCCGCGTGCTCAGCACGGTGGCGGAACGCTGCTACTTCCCGGCCACCCGGCTGATGAAGCAGCTCATCGAACTCACAGGGGGCAAATTCCGCTTCGGGCTGGCCCTCAGCGGCGTCATTCTGGAACAGGCCCTGTACCACAGGCCGGACCTGATTGCCGCCTTCAAGGAACTGGCTGAAACCGGCTGCGTGGACTTTCTGGTGATGCCGTACTACAACTCCCTCGCCTCCGTCTACTCACCGCAGGAATTTGCGGAGCAGATTGAAGAGCACCGGGAACTCCTTAAAAAACTCTTCCGCCAGGAATCAGACGTGCTGATGAACACCGGCATGCTGTACTCCAACGCCATTGCGGCGCAGGCGGAAACGCTCGGCTTCAAGGGCATCATGGCGGACGGCAATCCGGCGATGCTCAAGGGATTCACCAGCAATGAAGTATTCCTGGCCCCGTGGGTCTATAACACCACCACCATATTCCGCAACCGGGAACTCTCCAATGACCTGGCGATCATGAGAACCGATCCGGAATGGCCGGAATACCCGCTTTCCCCCACCACCTTCGCGGACTGGCTGACGCACCAGCAGGGTAGCGTCACCACCCTGTCCATGGACTATGAGACGCTTGGCGAACGCCAGTCTGACGCTACGGGCGTCTTTGAATTCTGGCGCACCATGATCCTTGCCTGCGTGGATGCCGGCAACCGGTTCATGACCCCGTCTGAAGTGGTGCGTGAAATCAAGCCCGTCTCCGTCTGCGAATGCACCCAGGAAATGACCTGCTCCACCTTCGGAACCATGTCCCATTGGAACGGCAACGTCATGCAGGACGAAGCCATCCGCAAAATCTACCGCCTGGAAAAACCGGTCAAGGCCGCCAATGACAAGGACCTCACCCACGTCTGGCGCAAGCTCCAGAGCGCGGACCACTTCCATTACATGCAGAAGGAAAACTCCTTCACCCCGTATGCCTCTGCCTTTGACGCGTACATCTACTACATGAACGCCCTGGCGGACCTGCAAATCCGCGTCAAAAGGGAATCACAGAACGCTCCGGTCCCTGCGGCAGCCTCCTGAAGCTCCCCTGGAACGCAGCGAGCATTTGCAGCATTCGACCTGAAACTGGAAGCGTCAGCGAACGCTCCTCCCCACCGTACGTTCTCCATCCGCACAAATGATTCAGTTTGCAGCAAAGGCTTGCGGCGCGGGAAAGCTTTAGACTAAATCCTTGGAATCCATATCCGGATAGCGGACGGCGGTCCGGTTTCAGGAATGATCCCACCAGAGCGGCTATCACGACACGCAGGAACGTGATAAACAAGTGTTCCCGTTCGGTCCTTCTCTTCATTTTTGTTGACCTCGCCGGGAATCCATATTAGAAATATTTAACATTAAAGTTAAATATAAAATGAATAATCCCTCTTCCCTGCAACCTACGCTCAGAGCCCTGGCTGACCCCACACGCCGTGAAATTCTGGAAATACTGAAAAACGGCGCCATGCCGGCCGGAGAAATCGCGGAACATTTCAGTATTACCGGAGCCGCTATCTCCCGCCACCTGTCTGTTTTAAAAGAAGCCGATCTCGTCCGCGACCACAGGGAAGGCAAATTCATCTTTTACGATATCAACCTGAGCGTTCTTCAAGAAATACTGGTCTGGATAGGCAATTTCAAGGCGGCCCGCGAAACATCCTCCGGAAAATGGAGCAAAATCATCGGAACCCAGCCCAATCATTAAACGCCATGCAGCCAACCCCGCTCTCTGCTCAATCTTCCCCATCCTGGTGGATCGGGCCAATTTTCAACGAACTTGTCATAGCCCTGTTTCCCGTGCTGACTTACTATGCAGCCGTATCGTCACGGCTGCCCGCCCGCGTCGCCGTACATTTCAATGAATACGGCATGCCCACCCGTTTTGAGGACAAGAACGGCATGGACGCCCTTCTGGGATTCATTGGCCTGGGAATCCTCGGCTTCCTCATCGGGAAGATTCTCCGTCTGATCATCCTTTTGCCCATTCACTTCAGCAGGAATGAAAACAACCGGCGGATTGGCGCGAAGATGGCCACGTACGCGGAATTCTTCCTGGTCGTCCTGTTTTCCTATCTTTGCCTGACCATTCAAAAGACAAGCCTGGCAAATACGGTCAGCCTGGGAGACACGGCCAAAGTCATCTTCATAAGCCTGAACACATTTCTTCTGCTCCTGGCCAACGTTTGCCCCAAGATAACTCCCAACAAATGGTTCGGAATACGCACCCCTTACGCCTTCAGTAGTAATGAAGCATGGGTAAGTGTTCAGCGACTGGGCGGCAGGTTTCTATTCTGCGGAAGCCTGTTCAACATCCTTGTGACGCTTCTCCTTCCCGGCTCCTTTCCTGCAATCTTCATTTTTAACATGGTCTCCCTTCTGCTCCAGGCATTGGTCATACTTCTTTGGAAGCCCCACAGGAACAGGACTGAACTTTCATCTTCGTCTGACAGCGACGTTTGTTGATGACCGGCCCTAATCATTAGTAGAAGAAAGAGGACGACTGGTTCGCAATGCCTCTGCACCCCCCTCTCTGCCCATGTGTACCTCAACGGCCAAACGAAAGACCTGGCATGATCGGGAAGCTGGAAGGAGGAAGATACTCCTCCCTTCTCTGCACCGCAGAAAACCAAACAGCGGAACCATGAGGAATCATCACTCTATTTGAAGAAAAGGGGATCAAGATTTTCTGCGCGCCCCAATGGACTCCTTGAGCAGATGCGGAGTAAAATAAAGTTCATGGAGAGGGATTCAGGCACGTGCAGAAAGAAACCCAGTCCAGAAATTTCACAGCCCATTATGCCTCACGATGCAACAGACCGGCTAACCCCGCGCTTTATCGCGGCAGCTCAAGAGTGATTTCCCCTGCCGCCGAGACCTTTCGCCAAACAGGCGGCCCGATCCCGATCCGGGAAACCGTCAATACCCAGTAGCCAGGCGCTTCAATTTATTGCGCAGGGTGATCTTCTGGGCGGAAGAAACGCGCTCCACAAACAGGATGCCGTTCAAATGGTCGCATTCATGCTGCAGGCATCGCGCCAGCAATCCGTTGCAGTCAATCGTCACTTCTCTTCCATCTATCAGGAGCACCGTAGCTTTGACAAAATCCGGCCTCACGACGGAAGCGCGTATCTTGAGCACGCTCAAGCAGCCTTCATGGAAGGGATGCATGGGCCCGTAAGGCTCTAGGACGGGATTGGCAAACATCAGGGGCATGATGTCTGAAAGCTCCTTGTCCTCCCCGTTCACCTTCAGCCAGGTGACGGACTCTTCCTCCTCCGGAATATCAATCACCACCAGTTGAATGGGAATGCTCACCTGCGGAGCCGCCAAGCCGATGCCTTCTGCGGCGTACATGGTTTCCAGCATGTTTTCCGCCAGGGCTTTCAAGCCGTCGTCAAAATGTTCTACGGGGCGGCATTTTTCCTTCAATACCGGATTTCCATACTGTGCGATTTCCAATAGCATCGGGAGGGAGGGGAGTATATATGTGTTAAGGCGCTTACTGTGCGCCGGCTTTGTTGATTTCTATTCTGGCAGGAACATCCCCCGCGTCAATACCCACAGACGTCAGCGCGTCCCAAATGCCGACAATGACGCCAAACTCCGCCTTTTTATCTACGTCAAGCTGCAATTTGACGTCCGGTTTCTCCTTTTTCAGGGCTTCCAGGGCGGCGGCCAGCTCATTCATCTCCACCAGGTTCCCGTTCAGGGAAATGGAGGATTTCCCCGTCACGGCCAGGACGGCCCGTTGCTCCGTGGAAGGAGCCCCTTCCATGAACTCCGCGCCCGGCACGTCTATTTTCAGCAGGGACTGCGGCTTTTTCCACTGGGTGTGAACGATGAAAAAGATGAGCAGAATGGTCAATATGTCAATCATGGGGACGATGGGAACCCCCATGGTTCTTGCTTTCTTGCGGTAAAACTGCATGGCCTGTTCAGCGTTGGGAATGATGGCAGCGGAAGGAAATCAGCTCCGTCAGCAGGACTTCCATGGAAGCGGAAATGCGCTCCAGCTTGCGGGAATAATAAACGTGGGCGATTACGGCGGGAGTGGCGATGGCCAGCCCGGCAATCGTGGTGTTCAGCGCCTGGGCAATCCCCTGCGCGATCATGCCGTGGCTCTCATCCATCCCGAAAACGCTGAAAATCTGCACCAGGCCGCTGGCAGTCCCCAGAATACCGAACATGGGGGCGATCATCACAATCATGTCCAGCAGGGGAAGCCCCGCCTGGAGCGTCACGAACTCCTCGCGGGCCTTCACCTGGATCATCTCCTTCAGGGCGGCTTCATCCTCCAGAGGAGAATTCAGGGCGTCCAGCACCAGGCGCCCCTCCACGGAACCCGAATCCGCGGCCATCCTCTCCAGTTCGCTGCGCTCCAAGGCCCCGCGGGTGTACTGCTCCACGGCCCGGGTCAGCCTGGCGGGACAGATGGTGCTCCTCTTCATATTGAACATGCGGTAAATGATGGCCGCAATGAGAAGAACGGAACAGGCCGCCAGCGGATACATGAAGACGCCGCCTGCCTGGAAGAATGTGATGCAGTCCTTGATAAAGTTCATGGTGAAGTATCAGTGAATGATGTTGTTGTAGGATGGTAGGTTGTTAAAAATTGAAGTCGAAGTACATTTCCAGCGAATCCCCGACGAGCGCGTTCCTCACCTCCGGCGGCATCGTGGGCAGCCGGGCAAGTTTAATGGCGAGGAAGGTGAAGGACTTCTGGACCTCGCTGGCTCCCACGCGGGAAGTCTGCCTCATGGAGGAAACCTTGCCGTTCTTGTTAATCAGGATGCGGATGCGCACGGTTCCAGTGACGATCAGGTCGCGGTTCAAGTCACACTGCCGGTACCACTGCTCCCCGATGGCCCGGTAAACGATCGCCTGGTACGTCCCCATGGGGGTGGCTTCCACATCCAGTGTCGGGCGGCGGCCAAAACTGAATTTGCCCGTCTGCTTGGTTTTCTGCTCATGCGTCTTGAAGCCGGGCTGGCTCTCCGCGTTAAACATGGGGTCGTATAAAGGCTGCTTCTGCGCCGGCCTCGTATTGGGAGGCAGGTTCAGGTTGGGAAGATTGAGGGGAGGATTGTCCGCCCCCTTCGCAATGCTCTTGGCCAGTTCCTGGAGGGCGTCCGGCTTCTCCGGTTCACCGGGCCGGGGCAATGTCACCGCATGCGGAAGCTGCATGGCCCTTTCCTGCGCGGGGCGGCGGTTCTGCCGGGCCAGTCCTTCCTCGCTTGCCTTGCCCGGAACGCCCTCCCTGTTGGGAGAATGGTCTACGGAATCCGGATGGCCCGCGGGAGGCATGGACGGCTCCAGGGGCTGGTAGGGAACGTTGGCGGCCGCTCCGGGAGCGGCATTCTTGTTGCCGTCCCGTTCATGGCTCAGGTCGCCATCCTGCCTATTCTGGTCAAAAAGGACAATCTCCCCATTCTCGCGCTCCACGCCGTCCTGCGCAGGCATGTCCCTGCTGCTGTCCGGGTCCTTGCGGCCGCCTTCCGCACGCGTGTTCCTGTTGCTCTGGAATTTGGGGGCCTCCGGCCTGGTGGCGCTTTCCTGCTCCTCATTAGTCTTCACGATGGCAGGCAGGTGCTCCTCCGGCGCCTGCCTCCGGCCCTCCGGGTGAGGCTCCACCTTCTTCACCATGCGCGCGCTCACCACCACCTGCCGCCGCGCCGCTTCCGCCGGGCGCGGGGAAGCCAGCCATTCCTCCGGAACCAGGTAGCTTCCCGCCAGCAGGAACAGGTGCGCCAGCACGGACAGCAAAAGGCACATGCTCCAGGAAACCCGGAACAGTCCGTTTCGCCGCCGTTGCTTGAAACTCATGGAGGTGAAGTTTTCACGGTTCCATGACGAATGCAATGTAGAAAGGAGACATGATGAAGAACGATTCCGCAATTTAGTATTGCACAAAATCACATGCAGGGCCATAGTTGCTAGCGACCAGCCACACGCCTCCCAAACGGCAAGGCACCTTTCTTATACGTTATCACACACCTCGTTAACACCCACCCCATATGGCCAATCTCAACAAAGTCTTCTTAATGGGCAACCTGACCGCTGATCCCGAGCTGCGCTACACCCCCAAAGGCACCGCCGTCACGGACATCCGCCTCGCCATCAACCGCTACTATGCGGGCGACAACAGCGAACGCCAGGAGGAAACCACCTTTGTGGACGTCACCCTCTGGAACCGCCAGGCGGAAGTAGCCGGCAACTACCTCAGCAAGGGCCGCGGAGTCTTTGTGGAAGGACGCCTGCAACTGGACTCCTGGGAAGACAAGGCCTCCGGACAGAAGCGCACCAAGCTGCGCGTGATCGGTGAAAACATCCAGCTCTTCCCCCGCGGCGGTGAAGGCGACATGGGCGGCGCTCCGCGCCAGCAGCCCCAGGGAGCTCCCCGCTCCAACAACTACGGGCAGTCCCGTCCGGCCCAGAACTACAATCCGCCCCCCATGCCTCCCTCCAACCAGCCGTCCAGCGACTTTGGAGACATGGACGACGAAATCCCGTTCTAAAGCCAGGACAAACAACTTCTTTTCACAGGCCGCCTTTCCTCCGTGTCAGGCGGTCTTTTTCATGGCCGGGATTCCCGCGGAAGCAAAACACCGCCCAGGGGCACGCAGACGTTCCACAGCCGTCCCCTGAATCATGAAAGCCCCTTGGAGCAGCACGGAAAAAACCGTATGCAGGGAGAGCCTTCCCCGTTCATTTCAGCTTGGCAAAATCAGTCCGTCCCGGCATACTTGCCGCGTATGAAAATAGCCGTTATTGGAAAAGGTGGGCGTGAACACGCACTGGTCAAGGCGCTCAAGGAATCTCCCTCCGCACCGGAAATGTACTGTTTCCCGGGGAGTGACGCCATCAACCGTCTGGCAGCCCCCATTCCCGCCAGGGATCTGCCTACGCTGATCGACTGGATGGTTTCCAATAAAGTGGACCTCTGCGTAGCCGGGGAGGAAAGCTATCTGGTGAAGGATGAAGGCCTGGCGAACGCCTGTGCCCGCGTGGGCATTCCCTGCTGGGGGCCGGTGAAGGAAAGCGCCCAGCTGGAAGCCAGCAAGGAATTTGCCAAGGAATTCCTGCTCCGCCACCACATCCCCACCGGGCAGGCCCGTGTGGCCGCCACTCTGGAGGAAGCCCGGCAATTCATCGGCGGCGTTTACCCCACCGTGCTCAAATTTGACGGCCTGGCCGCCGGCAAGGGCGTGGCCGTCTGCATGAGCAAGGAAGAAGCGGACGCTTTCCTGAAAGAAGTATTTACGGACAGGCGCTTCGGTGAAGGCCGCCTGCTGGTGGAAGAATTCCTGACCGGGCCGGAAGTCTCCATCTTCGGCGCCCTGGTGGACGATCACTACCTCATCCTGTGCCCGGCGCGGGACTACAAACGCCTCAAGGAAGGCGACGCGGGCCCCAACACGGGCGGCATGGGCGCGGTGGCCTCCCGCCAGCTTGTGGAGCCGGACATGCTGGAACGCATTGAAGAGGAAATCGTGGCCCCGACGGTAGCCGGGCTGAAAAAGGACGGACTGCCCTACCGCGGCTTCCTGTACTTCGGCCTGATGCTGACCCCGAACGGCCCCAAGGTGATTGAATACAACTGCCGCTTCGGGGATCCGGAATGCCAGGCCGTCATGCCCCTGCTCTCCGGGGATCTGGCCTCCTTCTGCCTGCATGGGGCCAAGGGAGAATTCACTCCGGAAGAAATCTCCTTCCAAAACGGCTGGAGCGTCTGCTGCGTGCTGGCCTCCAAGGGATATCCGGAAACCTCCCGCTCCGGCGACGCCATCCAGGGGCTGGACGACGTTGCGAATGCCTCCGTTTACCACGCAGGCACCAAATGGAATGCGGACAAAAACTGTTTTGAAACCAACGGCGGCCGCGTGCTGGCCGTCGTGGCGCAGGGGGAATCTCTTTCCGAAGCGCGCCAGCGTGCCCACAACGAAACCAAAAAGGTCAAATTTGACGGCATGCAGCGCCGTCCGGACATCGGCTTTGCCAGCTTCGTCTGATTTTTACCCTTTTCCCAGCCCAACTACCCCATGAAACCCGCCGCCCTTCTCACCTTCCTCTTCCTTTCCTGTTCCGCGTGCCTGATGGCGGACAACGCCGCACTGGCCGCCAAGGCGCGCGAACAGATAGGAGTAACGGTCTCCTACAACGGAGGCTATCAATCCATCCCCTACCCCAACGGGGATGTTCCCAAGGAAACGGGAGTATGTACGGACGTGGTCATCCGAGCCATGAGGGCTTTCGGCCTGGACCTCCAGAAAGCCGTGCATGAAGACATGAAGGCCCACTTCTCCAAATACCCGAAAAACTGGGGTCTGAAAACCACGGACCGCAGCATTGACCACCGGAGGGTGCCCAACCTCCGCACCTTCTTCAGCCGTCAGGGATGGTCCGTCCCCGTCACTAAAACGGCGGCGGATTACAAGCCCGGAGACCTGGTTACCTGGAACCTGGGGGACACGGTCCCCCATATCGGCATCGTTTCCGATAAAAAAACGGAGGAAGGCACGCCGCTGATCATTCACAACATCGGCTGCGGCACGCAGGAGGAAGACTGCCTGTTCCTTTATACCATCACGGGCCACTACCGCCCCGTGCTGAATGTGGCAAAACAGGATGCCGGCTCCTGAATCCTCCCGGCCTGATACAGCTTGCCGCCACAGGCACCCGGTGGCTTCCTCCCGGTCCCCGGCATCCAATCCGGAATGCCCATGAACCTTCTTGCAAAAAGAGGGGGCTTCCGTCATCATGCATTCATGGTCACACCTGCATTCTCCGATTGTGTCAACAAGCTGGGCGTCGATGAAAACGACGTGATCCCTTTCGGCCGCAACAAGGCCAAGATTTCCCTGGACGTACTCAACAAGCCGGCCACGCCCGGCAAACTTATTCTGGTGTCCGCCATCACGCCCACCCCTTCCGGAGAAGGGAAAACCACCGTCTCCATCGGTCTGGCGCAGGGGTTGCAGGCCATCGGTAAAAAAGCCTGCCTGGCGCTTCGGCAGCCCTCCATGGGCCCGGTATTCGGCCGCAAGGGCGGCGCCACCGGCGGCGGTAAAAGCTCCCTGACGCCGCCTGATGAAATCAACATGCACTTCACGGGAGACTTCCATGCCATCACGTCCGCCCACAACCTGATCAGCGCCATCATTGACAACGCCATGTTCTTCCACACGCTGAACATTGACGAACGCAAAGTCACGTGGAAGCGCGTCATGGACATGAACGACCGCTCCCTGCGCTCCGTCATCGTGGGACTCAACAAGCAGGGCTTCCCGCGTGAAACGGGCTTCGACATCACTCCGGCTTCGGAAATCATGGCGTGCCTTTGCCTCGCTACCTCCTGCAAGGACATGGAAGACCGCATCAACCGCATCGTGATCGGTTTCACGACGGACGACAAGCCCGTATTCGCCAGGGAACTCGGCATCACCGGCTCCGTCATGGCCCTGCTGAAAGACGCCCTGATGCCCAACCTGGTCCAGACCGTGGAAGGGGTGCCCTGCTTCCTGCACGGAGGCCCGTTTGCCAACATCGCCCACGGCTGCAACTCCGTGCTGGCCACCAAAATGGCCCTCCACTTTGGGGACTATGCCGTCACGGAAGCCGGGTTCGCCTTTGACCTGGGCGCGGAAAAATTCCTGGACATCAAGTGCCGCCAATCCGGACTGGACCCTGCCGCCATCGTCATCGTAGCCACGGCGCGCGCCCTGAAAATGCACGGAGGCACTGCCCTGGCGGATCTGAAAAACACGGACGTGGCCGCACTGAAAAAAGGTCTTGCCAACCTGGACGCCCATCTGGACGCCGCCGCCCACTACAAGCGCCCCGTGGTGGTGGCCGTCAACAAATTCTTTGACGACTCCCAGGAGGAACTGGACGCCATCGTGGCGCACTGTGCGGAACGCGGCATTCCCTGCGCCATTGCGGACATCTTCTCCCAGGGAGGGGAAGGCGGCAAAAACCTGGCCCAAATGGTGGTGGAAGCTGCGGACAAGCCCTCCGCTCCTTTCAAGCCCCTCTATGAATCCGCTCTTCCGGTGGAAGAAAAGCTCAACATCATCGCCCGCAGTATTTACGGAGCGGACGGAGTGGAACTGACGCCCGCGGCCAGAAAGAAGCTGGCCCAGTTTGAAGCCAGCCGCCTCACGGACCTGCCCATCTGCATGGCAAAAACCCAGAACTCCCTTTCCGACAACGGCCGTCTCCGTGGCCGCCCCACCGGTTTCACCGTCACCGTGCGCGACTTTGAAATTGCCAACGGAGCCGGCTTCCTGGTGGCCCTCTGCGGTGAAATCATGCGCATGCCGGCCCTGCCCGTCTCACCGAACGCCATGCACATCTATCTGGACAACAAGGGCAACGTTCAGGGCCTCTAGGCAATCTCAATACAAGATACACACCTTCACCGCACACCATGAAAATCGCCATTCTGGGAGCCGGAGCCCTCGGCTGCTACTACGGAGCCAGGCTTCAGGAATCCGGCCAGGACGTCTCCTTCATCGTACGTTCGGAATACGGCTACCTGAAAGAACACGGCCTGCAAGTGAAAAGCCTGCATGGAGACATCTCCCTGCCCCGGCTCAAGGTGTACCGGGACGCGGCGGAAGTCGGCCCGGTGGACCTCGTCATAGTCGCTTGGAAAAGCACGGCAAATGCCGGTTTTTCCAAGGCCCTCCCTCCGTTGATGGGACCGGATACGGTTGTAGTCACGCTCCAGAACGGCATGGGAAATGCGGAAGAAATCGCCCGCATCATCCCGGCTGACCGCATCTATGTGGGTCTGTGCTTCATCTGCGCCATGCGTGCGGAACCGGGCCACGTCAACCATCTGGAAGGCGGCAACATTCAATTTGCACCCTTCGTCCCCTCACCGGAAGGCTCTGAAAAGGCCCGGGAACTCTCCGAATTGTTTGCCAACGCCGGTATCAAGACGCGCGCCTTTGACGCCGCGGAGCAAATCCAGTGGTACAAGCTCGTCTGGAACATCCCGTTCAACGGGCTGTGCCTGGCGCTGGGGGGCATCAGCATTGCGGAGCTCTATCAAAACCCGGAAAACGTCGCCCGGGCGCGCCGCATCATGGAGGAAGTGGTCCGGGCGGCTAGGGCCCGCGGCTACACCCTGCCGGATGACCTGGTGGAATTCCACCTTTCCCGCACGGAAAGCATGGGCTCCTTCATTCCGTCCAGCGCCGTGGACTACAACGAAGGACGCCCCGTCGAATACACGGCCATCTGGGGAGACCCTCTCTCCAAGGCCCGGCAGGCCGGAGCATCCGTGCCGGAATGGGAACTTCTGGACAAGGACATCCGCAAGCGCCTGAATATGGATTGATCTGAACCATTTTACGAATCATGCTGAAAACCATCGTCATTTTCATCATTGCCCTGCTGGGCTTCGGCATGATTCGCCTGCCTTTGCAGAACCGTATTCTGGAGCAGGAAAAGGCGGCGGGGCTGCTGGATGATCCGGTGGAGCTCTCCTCCTCCGATTATCTGGAACAGCAGCTCGCCATGGTTTCCCTGGGGGGGCTGCGCTCCTTGGTCGCAGCCGTGTTGAGCATGGAGGCCTTCGACTGCTTCCTGATTTCCGACTGGGCCAATCTGGAACGTCGCTACAACCAGATCACCTCTCTTGCCCCCCATTCCGACTTTTACTGGGACAACGGTTCGTGGCATTTGGGCAATAACGCCTCCTCCAGCTATCTGGACAATAAGCGGCTTTCTCCCATGGAACGAAGGGAAGGCTTCCGGAAGTACATCCAGAAGGGCCGCAGCTTCCTGGAAAAAGGCATCAGCGCCAACCCGGACAGCTGGTACCTGCAATCCCTGCTGGGCAACATGTACAGCGATACCTACCGCCAGCCGGATTTTGAAAAGGCTGCGGAAGCCTACCGCAAGGCCCGGGAACTGGGAGCGCCGCCCCTGACGGCGCGCAAGGAGTTTTATGCGCTTGTCCGCGTTCCCTCCAAATCCCGCGAGGCGCTGGAGCTGGGCCGGGAATTGTTCAAGGATCCCAGGAACCGGACGCCCAGCCTGGTGAGCAATATTTTCGTCCTGGAAAACAGGCTGAAAGTGCCTGAAAAAGACCGCGTTCCCTTCCGGGAATTGTTCCCGACGGACGAGATTGCCCGCGACCTGATGAGCAGCCACCTGGCCAATTCCCTGAAATACCCCGTGGACGGCTTGAGGGAGGCGCTGGAGTCTTTGCCGGAAGAAAAGACCAAAGATTGAAGGTCAAATACTAAACGGGGAAACTTTTCTCTCTTGCATTTAGTATTTATTTTACCTGCCGCGCTTGGCAACACCCCGGAAAGATGCTATGCTTTTTCTCCGCAACACCATGAGTAGAATAGCCCTGATCAGTGACATCCATGCCAATCTGCCCGCTCTGGAAGCGGTGATGAAGGATATAGAACAGCTTCAATGCGACGCCGTTTACTGCCTGGGTGATATTGTGGGCTACAACGCCAATCCGGCCGAATGCCTCGAGTTCGTCCGCGGACGCCAGATTCCCACCGTGCGCGGCAACCATGATGAGGAAGCCATTGGGGAAGACAATCCGGCGGGCATGAACCCCGTGGCGTACAAAGCCCTGATGTGGACGCGCCAGCAGCTTTCCGAAGAACAGAAGAAGTGGCTTCGCCGCGCCCCCTTCCAGCGTATCCTGCCCAATGAAATCGTTCTGGTGCACGCCACCCAGGACAAGCCCAATTCCTGGTCCTACGTCACGAATGTGGACACGGCCACGCACAGCATCAACATGTTGCGCGACAATCAGTTCCTGTGCTTCAACGGTCATACGCACGTCCCCCGCACCTTCATCCGCCATGAAGGGAGCATCCAGGAATATGAATCCGGGGACATCCAGCTTCTCAAAACCAACAAGTACCTTATTAACGTGGGTTCCGTCGGCCAGCCCAGGGACGGAGACCCCCGCGCCGCCTACGGCGTGCTTGATGTGGACAGCATGGTTTATTACCAGCGCCGCGTGGAATACGACGTGGAGGAAGCGCAAAGGCGCATTCTGGCCGCCGGACTCCCGGAGATGCTGGCGCGCCGCCTGGGAGAAGGCATTTAATGTTTTGCGAACCGTTGACGGTAATACGGGATGCTCCATTGAAATCCTGCGGAATCTTTAATTGTTTCCATTCCGCATTAAGAAAAAGTGGGGAAACCGCATGTTAGCAAAGGCTCACAAATTTGCATTGCTACTTGCCTCGCCTGTCACAAACCAGTAGAGTTCTGCGCGACGAATGAAGACCTACATCATCAGACGACTCCTTCTCATGCCCCTGACGCTGCTGGGGGTCACGTTCCTCGTCTTTTGCATAACCCGCTTTGTTCCGGGAGGTCCCATTGAGCAGATGATGCAGCAGCAGAGCATGAGCGCCCTGTCCGGCCAGAAGGCGGGGTCCCAGCGCGGCGACAATAACCTGAGCGAAGCGGATATGGAGCGCCTGGAGGAACAGTACAGCCTTCAGGAGCCCATCATCACCGCCTATCTGCAATGGCTGGGAGTGCTCCCCAAAAAGATTTTCATTTCCCGTGAGGAATTCGGGGATATCGGCGGCGTGGAAGCGGCGGACAAGGAAGATGAATATTCCGGCATTTCCGATACGCATACCCGGATCAACCTGAATGAAACGGGAGAACAGGTCGTCGTAGTGCGCCAGGACAAGGATTCCGACAGCGTGAAGGACGCCTTCTTTTCCGGCACTCCGTCCCGGAAAGCCGCCTCGGAAGGCTGGACCGTGGACATAGATTCCCCCATGGACCGCGCGGAACGCTGGGCGCGCCGCATGAGGCAGACGGACAATACGGAAGCCGTCAGGGACAAGGCGCGCGGCTATGCCTGGCGCGCCGTGATGTATAAGACCAGCTTTGACGGGCTGCTCCAGGGCACCATGGGCAACTCCTTCAAATACAATGAATCGGTGTGGGACATGATTAAGGAGCGCATTCCCGTCTCCCTGTACTTCGGCATCCTGAGCGCCATTATTACCTATTCCGTCTGCATTCCCCTGGGAGTAATAAAGGCCATCCGCCACAAGAGCCTGGTGGACAACATCTCCTCTGTTCTGATTTTCCTGGGGTACTCCGTGCCCGGCTTTGCGCTGGGCGCCGTGCTGGTGGTGTATCTGGGCGCGCGTCTGGAATGGTTCCCGCTCTGCGGGCTTACGTCTCCGGACTTTGCGGACATGGGCTTCTGGCAACAGGCCGGAGACCTGCTGCACCATACGGTGCTTCCCCTGATCTGTTATGTAGTCAGCTCCTTCGCCATCACCACCATGATGATGAAAAACAACCTGATGGACAACCTTTCCGCGGACTATATCAGGACGGCCATGGCCAAGGGCGTGAGCTTCAAGGGGGCCGTTATCAAGCACGCCTTCCGCAACTCCTTCATCCCGATTGCCTCCACGCTGGGCAGCCTCATCAGCCTTATTGTGGCCGGCTCCATGCTGGTGGAAAAGGTCTTCGATATCCAGGGCTTCGGGATGCTGAGCTACCAGGCCCTGATGGACAAGGACTACGCCCTGATCATGGGCACGCTGCTGCTTACCTCCTTCCTGATGGTGCTGGGCAACCTGCTTTCAGACATCATCGTAGCCGCCGTGGATCCGCGCATTAAATTTGAATAACACACATGGTTAGAAAACTGGCATACCTTCTGGTCATTCTGGCGGTCCTCACCGCCGTGGGAGAGCTGTGCGGCCTGCTCCTGCCCACGTTGAGCTGGCCCTTCACCGTCTCGCGTGAAATGAGCATGCTCAACATCGTCTGCACGGACCAGAACAACGGCGGCATCCTGACGCCGCAGGGAAAATTCCTGTGGTTCGGCTGGGCCTGCGTGCTGGTCATGGCCGGGGTCGGCTTCTGGATCATGCTGAAAGGGCCGCGCCGCTTCCATCCCACGCCGATTACGAAGCGCCGCATCCAGCGCTTTAAAAGCATCTCCCGCGGCTATGTCTCCCTCATCATCCTGCTCGTACTGACGCTGCTGGCCTGCATGGACCAGTGCCTGGTGGGCAAACGGGCGCTGCTCGTCGTGCAGGACGGCTCCTGGTACTTCCCCGCCATCATGCGCAAGGTTTACAAAGGCTCCACCTTCGGCCAGACCGGGGACTTTGCGGATGCGGAAGCCAACTACCGCGAACTGAAAAAACAGGCAGGGCAGCCGGGAAAACCCTCCCTCGTCATCATGCCCCTAGTTCCGTACGACCCCACAGGGGATTCCACCAATCCCGGTTCCGAGGCCCTGACGGTGAATGAAGACGGCCTGGTCTGCGAGTCCAGCGGCAAGCCGTATTCCGGCCTGGCCTCCCGGCTGCACAAGGATGAAGAAGCCCTTCCCCACATCAGCTACAAATTCCGCAAGGGGAAAAAGGTGGACCGCGCCACCGGCTGGCTGGAAGACCGGACGGAAGTGTACAGCGCCACGTATGAAAACAACCAGATCGTAGCGGAACACTACAGCGGCCCCGGCACCAAGGAGGACTTCCTGAAACAGACGGACGAGAACAAAATCAGCCGCATCTTCTACCACCCGGCCCCACCCCTCAAGGGAGGCCACCTGCTGGGCACCAACACCCAGGGTGCGGACATCCTGGCGTACCTGTACGGAGGGCTCCAGGTGAACATGAAGGCCGCCATCTTCTACCTTCCCATCGTGTACTTCATCGGCATCACCTTCGGGATGATGATGGGCTACTTCGGCGGCATGTTTGATCTCGGCATGCAGCGCCTCATTGAAATCTTCTCCCAGGTTCCCTTCCTGTTCATCATCATGATCATCTCAGACATGGTGCCGCTTCACATGAAAGGCATGTTCCTGATTATCAGCCTGCTCATCATGTTCGGGTGGATGGCCATGACCTACCAGCTCAGAACCTCCACCATGAAGGAAAAGGCGCGCGACTACGTGGCGGCGGCCCGCGTGCTGGGGGCTTCCACCAGCCGCATCCTCTTCGTCCACATCCTCCCCAACCTCGTCGCCATCCTGGTCACGCTGGTTCCGTTCAGCGTCTCCGCCCTCATCCTGGCCCTGGCCTCCCTGGATTACCTGGGCTTCGGCCTTCCGGACACGTACGCCAGCTGGGGGCGCCTGCTCAATGACGGCCTGGCGGACCTCTCCGCCAGCTGGGTGGTCACCTCCGCCTTCTCCGCCCTGGTGATTACCCTCCTGCTCGTCACCTTCATCGGGGAGGCCATCCGGGAAGCCTTCGATCCCAAGAAATTCACCACCTATAAATAAAAAGACTCCTGTTTCCGCCATACCCATGCTCAAGCTGTCCACCATCCTCCGCACCATCCTTTCCTCCGTGACGCTGTCCCTTCTGCTGGCAGTTGGTTCCGGTTGCAAGGATTCCCCCCAATCCCAGGGGGTGGGCTGGCAGCCGAACGTGCCTTTCGGCACGCTCCCTCCGGGATTTGACTCCTTCCCGGAACGGTGGAACAAGCAGATTAATGACCGGCTGGCGCGGGAAGAAGCCGCCAAGCAGAAGGAAATACGGGAACTCCGGGACAAATTCTTCAAGGAGGAAGACCCCAAAATCAGGGAAAAGCTGCAAAGCAAGCTCATTGCTGATGAAGCGGCCCTGTCCGTCATCCACCGCAGGCAGACGGAAGGGGACTACATCAAATTCAAGACTCCGGCGGACATCCCCCAGGACCTGAAATGGGAAGACGGGCTGGACAATCCGGAAATAGGCGATCCGAACGCCAAAAAAGGCGGCGTGCTGCGCCAATGGGCTCCGGGGTCCTACCCGGACACGTTCCGGCCCAACGGCCCGAACAGCAACAGCGGCTTCCGCGGCCCGCTGTATGATGAAATCATCATCGGCCTCGTCTCCATTCATCCGGTCACCGGAAAAATCATCCCCGGCATCGCCCACAAATGGGCGGAATCCGCAGACAGGCGCACTGTTTACTTTGAACTGGACCCGGACGCCCGCTACTCGGACGGAGCCAAGGTAAAGGCCATCGACCTGCTGGTGAACATGTACATCCGCACCTCGGAATACAGCCGGGACGTCTTCTACAACAACTTCTTCTACCAGAACGCGTCCAACATCACCATCTACGACGACAACCGCTTCTCCATCACCCTCCCCTTCGCCAAGCCGCTGCTCCCGTTCTACTGCACGCTGTTCATCCCTTCCCCGCCGCACTTCTACTGCGAATTCGGCCCCAGCTACGTGGAACGCTACCAGTGGCGCGTACCGCCCACCACGGGCGCCTACGTGGTGAAGCCGGACGGCATCATCCGCGGCCGCCAGGTAACGCTCCAGCGCGTGCCGGACTGGTGGGCCAGGGACAAGAAATTCACGAAGTACATGTATAACGTGGACCAGATCGTGTACAACTTCATCGCGGAACCGTCCAAGGCCATTGAACTCTTCCGCATCGGGGAGCTGGACGTGCTGAACATCACGAAGCCGGAGCTGTGGCATGAGCGCATGGAAATCCCGGAAGTCCACAACGGCTATATCAACCGCAGCACGTTTTTCACCATTTATCCCCGGCCCCCGTACGGCCTCTTCCTGAACACCTCCAAAGCCCCCTTCAATAACCTGGACGTGCGCCTGGGCTTCCAGTACGCCCTGAACATCCAGAACATCATTGACATTACCTTCCGCGGAGACTACCAGAGGCTCAACTCCTACAACTCCGGCTTCGGCAAATTCACCAACCCCTACATCAAGGCGCGGCCCTACTCACCGGAACAGGCCCGCTCCTGCTTCGCCAAAGCCGGGTATACCATCCCGTGCCCGGACGGAATCCTCCGCAAGCCGGACGGCACCCGGCTCACCGCCGCCATCACCTTCCCCAACTCTTCCCCCTCCCTGGCCTCCACGCTGGGCAAGCTGAAGGAAGACGCCCGCAAGTGCGGCCTGGAAATCCAGCTGGACCCGCTGGACTCCACCGTAGCCTTCCGCAAAATCATGGAAAAGCGCGTTCAGGCCTCCTTCATGGCCTGGGGCTTCACTCCGCCCCATCCGATGAACGAGCAGGGCTTCCATTCCCGCTACGCCTATGACGAACGCGGCAGCCTCATCACCTACACCAACAACATCTGCGCCTATGCAGACAAGGAGATGGACAAGCTGCTGGACGACGAAACGAATGCCGCTACGGAAGACGAGCTGCAAAAGGCCACGTGGAAGGTGCAGCAAAAAATCCATGATGAAGCCCTGTGGGTTCCGGCCTGGACCACGGAATTCGTCCGGCTGGGCTACTGGCGCTGGGTCAAATGGCCGAACAGCGCCACCACGCAATTCTGCCATCCGGTCGTGTTTGACCCGATGGAAAGCTACCTGTACTGGGTGGACAACGACGTCAAGAAGGAAACCATGGAAGCCAAGCGGAAAGGAAAAACCTTCGAGGAAGTGGACACCGTATACGACCAGTACCGCTATATGGACTCCATCGACAGCCTGGATAACAAGGAAGGCGGCGGCAAGCTGCCGTCCGTTCCCGTCATCCCGGAAAACGGCGGCCCGCTGGAACCCTCTGCCACGGAGAAATAACAAATGAGCGAACCCCTGTTGGAAATCAAGAACCTGGTCACCGGATTCGAGACGGAATCCGGCCTGCTGAAAGCGGTGGACGGCGTCAGCTTCACCGTTCCCAAGGGAACCTGCGTAGGCATCGTGGGGGAATCCGGCTGCGGCAAAAGCGTCACGGCCATGTCCATCGTCCGCCTGCTTCCCCAGCCCATGGGGAAAATCCTGGACGGGAAAATACTCTTCAAGGGCCGTGACTTGGTCCAGGCGAAGGAGACGGACATGCACGGCATCCGCGGCCGCCACATCGGCGTCATCTTCCAGGAACCGATGACGGCGCTCAACCCCGTGCACAGCATCGGCAGGCAGATAGGGGAATCCCTGATGCTCCACCGGGGAATGAACGCCAGGGAAGCCCGTGATGCCGCCATCCAGCTCCTGCAGCGCGTCCGCATTCCCGCGCCGGAACAGCGCGTGGACGAATTCCCCCACCAGCTCTCCGGCGGCATGCGCCAGCGCGTCGTCATCGCCATTGCTCTGGCCTGCCATCCGGAACTCATCATCGCGGATGAACCCACCACGGCCCTGGACGTCACCGTGCAGGCGCAGATTCTTTCCCTCCTCAAGGACCTCCAGGCGGAAATGGGTTCCTCCTCCATCCTCATCACCCATGATCTGGGCGTCATCGCGCAAAGCTGTGACTCCGTGGTGGTCATGTACGCCGGCCGGGTAGTGGAAAAAGCTCCGGTGGGAGAACTCTTTGCCAATCCGCGCCACGCCTACACCAAGGGATTGCTGGCCTCCATCCCGCAGCTGAGCTCCGTGCGCAAGACCAAGCTGCCCACTATCCCCGGCCAGGTGGCCTCCATTGCTGACTTCGTGCCCGGCTGCCGCTTCTGCCAGCGCCAGGGCGTACCTGTGGAAGAACTCACGGAACGCCCGCCCCTCGTGGAAATATCCCCGGACCACTTTGTGGAAGCCTGCCCCCGCTGCGCAAACCTTTAACCTCCTTTTTCTCCCAGCCATGCCGGAACCAATCTTGCAAGTCAACAACCTGAAAATGTACTTCCCCGTCCGCTCCGGGATCTTCCTGCGGCAGGCGGGCTGGGTGAAGGCGGTAGACGACGTCTCCTTCAGCATCTATCCCGGAGAAACCTTGGGGCTGGTAGGGGAATCCGGCTGCGGAAAATCCACCATCGGGAAAAGCATCGTGCGCCTGCTGAAACCTACGGGCGGCTCCATCCAGTTCAACGGAAAAAACATCGCCACGCTCTCCCAGCGGAAAATGCGCCCCCTGCGCCCGCACATCCAGATGGTCTTCCAGGACCCGGCGGAATCCCTCAACCAGCGCCAATCCATCGGACAGATTGTGGCGGAACCCTTCGTCATCCACCGCATGGGCACACCCGCCGCGCGCCGGGAATGGGTGCGAGGCCTGCTGGACCGCGTAGGCATGCCGGACAGCGCCATCGACCGCTTCCCCTTTGAATTCTCCGGAGGCCAGCGCCAGCGCATCGGCATCGCGCGCGCCCTGACGCTGAACCCCAGCCTCATCATTCTGGATGAACCCGTCTCCGCGCTGGACGTATCCGTCCAGTCCCAGGTGCTCAACCTGCTGCTGGAACTCCAGGAAGAACGCAAGCTCTCCTACCTCTTCATCGCCCATGACCTGGCGGTGGTCAAGCACATCTCCGACCGCGTGGCGGTCATGTACCTGGGGAAAATCGTGGAAATGTCAGATGCGGAAACCATCTACCAATCCCCCAAACACGCCTATACCAAGGCGCTGCTGGACGCCATCCCGGAACCGGATCCCGCCAGAGCCAACAAGCACCAGCCTCTGCCGGGGGACGTTCCCTCCCCCATCAACCCGCCGCTCGGCTCCGCCTTTGGCCACCGCATCCAGCACCCCTCCTATCCGGAAACGGTGGGTGCGGATCTCACCCCCGTGGAAATAGAACCGGGCCACTGGGTAGCCCCGGACCCCTGCTCCCTGGAGCCGGAGGACTGGAACAAGGTGCGCCAGCGGTAAAAGCGCGGAAAAACGTCGCATCCGTTACCTATTGGAAAAGGCGCTCCCAGAAGTAAAACCTCCTATTTCAAGAAAATTCCGGCTGCCAAGAAGTATGGCGGAAATGCTGATTAACCATGAATTTACGGTTCAGGAAGCCTGGGGATGACGGCCTCCCCGCCCTTCATAACTAAAAATCCATCCAGAGCGCAGCCAAGGAAATTTTCTCCGGCCAGCGGACAGCATACCCCAACAAAAAGCCTCTGTTCCGCTTAGGAAAAACAGCCATGAGGGGAACAACTCCCTCACTCCCGGAAGAGTCACCGCCTTTAAAGGCAATAGCGGAAACACCGGTTCACCGCAGCTTTGCGGCTTCGGTGCCTGCCATCCCGTCAAAAAAACAAACGAGCGCGAAACAGCCCGCGGCCCCTTACACGTAAATCCGCGGCACGCGGGCACTGATGCTGGTCAGCACATTGCTGGGGATGGTACTGGCGCGGCGCGTCAGCTCCTCCCAGCTTACATTAGGGCCCATGATCTCCACCAGGTCCCCGGTCTCCACCTGGTCCATGTAGGTGACGTCCACCATAATCTGGTCCATCGTCACACGGCCCAGAACCGGGCAGTACTGGCCGTTGATATACACGCGTGCGCCCTGGTTGGAAAGATACTGGAGGTAGCCGTCCGCATAGCCGATGCCGATGGTAGCCACCTTCGTGCTCCCCTTCGTCATATAGCAGTGGTTGTAGGAAACGCCATGGTTGCCCGGCAGCGTGCGTATCAGGGTAATGCGGCTGTACAGGGTCATCGTGGGCCGCAGCTCCTTGTTGTACGGGGACGGCATGGGGGAATACCCGTACAGGATTCTGCCCAGCCTCACCATGTTGGCGCAGGGAACCTTGTAATTGAACACGGCCGCGCTGCTGCACAGGTGCCGGAACTTGTACTGGTGCCCCTGGGAAAGTTCGTTCACGGCCTCCGAAAAGCCGCTGATCTGCCCGTGCGTGAAGGAAATATCGTCGGAAGCCGCGGACAGGTGGGAAAACACGCCCTCCAGATCCAGATGGCTGAACTGCTTGAGCTTCTCCGTCAGGCCGTGCAGTTCACTGGGAAGAAAGCCGCTGCGGCCCATCCCGGTATCCACGCCCAGATGGACATGGACGGGCTTGTTGTAAAGGGCGCCCAGGGAATTGAAATGTTCCGCCTCCTCCATGCTGGAAAGGGCGGCGCGCCAGCCGTTCTGCACAATCTCCTCCCGTTCTCCGGCAAAACAGGGACCGAGAATGAACGGGCATGTCTTCACCCCTGCATCCCTCACCCGGCCAGCCTCCGCCACCGTGGCGACGCCGAAAAAAGCGCAGTCTTCACCATCCAGAGCCTTCACTACCCCTTCCAGTCCGTGCCCGTAGGCCTCCGCCTTCACAATGGCCATCAGGCTGTGGTCCGGCATCACGCGGCGGACGACGTTCAGATTGTGCCTCAACGCATTGGTATCAACCTGGGCCCATGCTCTGGGAGGGCTTGTGCAACTCATGCCCGGAGTGTAGGAAGACGGTTGATGCTGTACAAGCCGGAATTGAGCCACCTTCCCACTTTCCGGAACGGAATCCGGACAAAGCCGCACATCAGTCAGGAGGAATGAATCCGGGAATCTTGACGGAAGGAAAGTATTCCCTCTTTTTCACCTGCCTTCAAAAAACTCCTTGCCAATCCCCTGCATGAACGATATATTCCCACCCGCACTGCAAATGCGCGGTTAGCTCAGTGGTAGAGCACATGCTTCACACGCATGGGGTCACTGGTTCGAAACCAGTACCGCGTACCATCTTCATAAACACCCTGGAATCCAGCATTCCGGGGTGTTTTGCGTTCGGGTCATCCAGCAGGCAAGAAGAGATTAATTAAACAGCCCTTCTTTGCTATATGTTGATTGTCTTGTCATCTACCCCTTATAAGGATAGCATGCTCCAAGTATCCCATCTCTCCTGAAATGCCGCTTTTTAATTCAAAACTGGAAATACTGAACCAAATCAAGGAAACCCCGTTCAAGTTGGAACGGGAAATTCAACATTTGGTGGAAGCTAATTTGAATACGCTGCTTGGACTGGAATTCGTCAAATCCGAATTTACGATATCCGGTTCCGTCCAGCAACTGAGAATAGACACCCTGGCTTTTGACAGGAAAAACAAGGCTTTCGTCATCATTGAATACAAGCAGGACAAGAGTTTCAGCGTCGTTGACCAGGGTTACGCCTATCTTTCCGTGATGCTCAACAACAAGGCTGATTTCATTTTGGAATACAACGAATCCCAGAACGAGCCGTTGAAACGCAATAGTGTGGACTGGTCCCAATCCCGCGTTATTTTCATTTCCCAAGGCTTCACTCCCTATCAAAAAGAGGCGATTAATTTCAAAGATCTTCCGATTGCTCTGTGGGAGATTAAAAAATACAGCAATCAAACCATCAGTTTTGAGGAGGTCCGAAAGCTCAACGCAACGGAAAGCATCAAAACAATCTCATCGGAAAACAGCGCCGTAAATGCTGTCAGCAAGGAAGTCGTAGTTTATACGGAGCAAGACCGATTGAAGGCCATTCCGGAAGAGGTGCAGGACGTTTACCACAGCCTCAGAGAAAAAATTCTCGATTTGGGAAACGTTCAAATCAAGGCCAACAAGCTTTATGTCGCCTTCACTGTCAACGGTTCGAATTTCACGGATATCGCTTTGCAGAAACAAGGCCTGAAACTCTGGATCAACCTTCCCAAAGGCGAATTGGAAGACCCCTATAAATTCGCTAGGGACGTTTCCAATATCGGCCATCATGGAAATGGCGCTTACGAGCTGGCTATCAAAAATGCGGACAAGCTGGATTACATCCTTACCCTGATCAAACAGTCTTATAAGCAAAAAGCTTAACCCCTCTTGGCTGGAAAGATTTAACCGTGCCATTGCTTTTTTGATTAACGCTGCATACTCCCGGCAGCATGGGCATTGACTTGGTTTTCCTTTCTCCGTATGTTTCCGCCCTCATGCCTGCGCTGCTGATCACGTCTTTCATCTGGGCGTTGTCATTCGGACTGCTGGGGAACTGCCTGTCCGACCTCCCCGCCAGTTTTGTCGCGCTGGCGCGCATGACCGGCTCGCTGGCCGTTTTCCTCCCCTTCGTCCGGAAGGTTCCTTTCAGCCATGCAATGGGGATGATGGGGATAGGCGCCGTCCAATTCGGAGGAATGTACCTCTGCTATATCGCAGCCTTCCATTATCTGCCTTCCCACCAGGTCGCCCTTTTCACGGCCACTACGCCGATTTACGTGGTTCTGGTCAACGGCCTGATGAAGAAGAAGCTGCCGCCGCTCCATCTGGCGGCGGCCGTTCTTGCGGCCATAGGAGGCGCGGGCATCCTTTGGAAAGGGTATTCCGCCGGCAATGGCGAACTTACGGGAATTGTTCTGGTACAGCTTTCCAACCTTTGTTTCGCGGCAGGGCAAATCGCCTACATTTCCTTGAAGGATTCCTGGTTCGGCGGAAGTGAAGCTTCCTGCTTCGCCTATGCCTACGCAGGCGCCCTGCTGGTTACCTTGCCTGCCGGACTGCCGTCAGGGCTGGCCTGCTGGCAGGAGATTTCAGCCATGCAATGGTGGCTGCTGGCCTATTTGGGAGTCATCGCTTCAGGAGTCTGCTTTTTCCTCTGGAATTACGGCGGCCGCCGGGTAACGCCCGTCAAGCTGGCAATCATGAACAATCTCAAGATTCCCCTGGCGGCGCTGATTTCCCTGCTCCTGTTCCGGGAACAGCCCAATATGTTCCTCCTGGCTCTCGGGTGCCTGCTTATCCTGTCCTCTTTCCTGATCGCGCCCATTCCTCTCAAAAAGGCTGCGCAGAAACAGGCTTCCGGCGGCCGGATTCCGGAATAACGCACCCTTGTCATTTCCGCCCGCGCCAGTTTCCAGATTCTCCTTTCATGCTCCAGGAAAGGCATGACACATCACATCCGTTTCATTTTGAACCGGAGATGGAATGAACAGGTCTTTTCTGGCAGTACTTTCCTCCTGTTCATGTTTAAGGTCGCCTCCCATTTTTTCCCATTCCTGTGCTGCTGCCTGATGGCCCAGTTCTCTCCGTCACTCGCCAAAACGGTGGAATACGATTTATACGTCCGGAACGCTCCGGTCAATTTTACCGGGGTCACGCGCCCGGCCATGACCATCAACGGAAGCATTCCCGGCCCCGTTCTGTATTTTACGGAGGGGGACACCGCGGTGATACGGGTGCACAACCTGATGGATACGGAGACTTCCTTCCACTGGCACGGCCTGCTGGTGCCCAATGACCAGGACGGGGTGCCGTACCTGACTTCCGCGCCGGTAAAGCCCCACACCACGCATACCTATACTTTTCCCATCATCCAGAACGGCACGTACTGGTACCATTCCCACAGCGGCCTTCAGGAGCAGAGCGGCCTGTACGGCGCGTTCGTCGTCCGCAAGCGGCCCGGCGACCCGGCGCGCAGGACGGAGGACGCCCTACCGGAGTATACGCTGGTGCTGAGCGACTGGACGAACGAGAATCCCCAGGAGGTGAACAGGAAGCTTCACACCGGGTCGGACTGGTTTTCCATCCGCAAGGGGAGCGTGCAGAGCTACTGGGAGGCCCTGCGCGCCGGCTATCTGGGAACCAAGCTGACCAGCGAATGGAAGCGCATGAACGCCATGGACGTGAGCGACGTGTATTACGAACGCTTTCTGCTGAACGGCTCTCCGCAGGCTTCCCTGCCCCGGCTGAAGGGCGGCGACCGCCTCAGGCTGCGCATTGTCAACGGGGCTTCCTCCACCTATTTCTGGCTGAGGTACGCGGGCGGCAAAATCCGCGTGGTGGCCAGCGACGGGAAGGACGTCGTTCCCGTGGACGTGGACCGCATGATGATTGCGGTTTCCGAGACTTACGACGTCGTCCTGACGGTACCGGAATCAGGCAGGGCTTTCGAGTTCCAGGCGACGGCGGAGGATACCTCCGGGTCTTCCTCCCTGTGGCTGGGCCATGGGGAAAAGCAGCCGCTGCGCCCCTTCCCCAGGCTGAATTACTTCAAGAAGATGAAGCAGATGAACGGAATGATGACCATGGGCGGTAACATGAAGATGATGAAAATGAATTCCGGTTCCATGCGCCAGATGCATCACCACGGCATGTCCGGCGGCATGCCGGCCTCCCATTCCGGAGATATGGGGATGATGGACATGAAGTCCGGTTCCTCCCATGGTGGAGGCCACGGCAGCATGCAGGAGGAGGGGGAGGAAACCACCCTGACGTATGACATGCTGAAGTCCCCTTCCCGCACCAACCTTCCTTCCGGCGTTCCCGTGAAGGAGCTGCATTTCATGCTGACCGGGAATATGAACCGCTACGTGTGGAGCATGAACGGGAAGACTCTTTCAGAGACGGACCGTATCATGATCAAGGAAGGGCAGAATGTGCGCATCATCCTGACCAACAATACCATGATGAGGCATCCCATGCACCTGCACGGCCATTTTTTCCGGCTGGTGAACAGGCACGGGGATTTTTCACCGCTCAAGTTCACGGCGGATATCCAGCCCATGGCCACCCAGGTGATCGAGTTTAACGCGGCGGAGAAGACGCGCGGCAACTGGTTTTTCCACTGCCATATCCTGTACCACATGATGAGCGGCATGGGCCGGATTTTCACGTATGAGGATTCTCCCCCCAATCCGCAGCTTCCACACCCCATGCGGGCGCTCCAGCACGTTTACGACATGGACCGGAAGTGGTACCTGACCGTGAACAATGATTTCGCCTCCAACGGGAACATCGGAGACCTGGAGTTCGGAGGCACCCGCTGGAGCGTTCAGGGAGAGTGGCAAATAGGCTACAAGGATACGCGCGGCTATGAGGCGGAAGGACGGCTGGGCAGGTACATCGGGGAGAAGCAGTGGCTTTACCCCTACATCGGGGTGGACTGGACCTGCCGCAAGGGTGAGGCCGGAGAACGCAACATGTTCCGCCAGACCACCAAAAAGGACCGGGAAGTGGACGGCACCCTGGGCGTCCGGTATACGCTGCCCCTGCTCCTGATTGGGGATGCGCGCATTGATACGGACGGAAAGGTGCGCCTGCAATTGGAGAGGGATGATATCCCGCTCACCTCCCGCCTGCGCCTTTCCTTTTCCCTGAATACGGACCGGGATTATTCCGTGGGCCTGCACTACATCCTGACCTCCCATCTCAGCGTTTCCACCAATTACGACAACAACCTGCACTGGGGAGTGGGGCTGATGCTGACCTATTGAACGCCTTCCCCCATTTTCTCCTGTTCCAGCCGGGCATTCCCCTGTAGCATTCCTTCACCATGTCAGGGATGATGAATTGGCAGCAGCTTTTGTCGGACGCCCGCTGGGGGTCCAGGCACCAGAGTACGGCGTCTCCGCAGAAAAACCGCAGCAATTACGACCGGGATTACGGGCGCATTCTGTTTTCCAGCGCTTTCCGCCGCCTTCAGGACAAGACGCAGGTTTTCCCCCTGGGCCGCAATGATTACGTTCGCACCCGCCTGACCCACAGCCTGGAGGTGGCCCACATCGGCTCCTCCCTCGGCATGCTGGCGGGAGAGTGGCTGGCGGAGAAAGGTTCCCTTCCCGCTTCTATAGTGCCTTCCGACGTGGCCACCATCGTTTCCACCGCCTGCCTGGCCCACGACATCGGCAATCCGCCCTTCGGCCATTCCGGGGAGGACGCCATTGAAACCGCCCTGAAACGGCACGGCCTGGAGCTGCCGTTTGAAGGGAATGCCCAGGGGTTCCGCATCCTTACCCGCACCGGGGATCCGATGGAAGGCAACGGCCTGAAACTGACGGCGGCCGTTCTGGGCGCCTTCATGAAGTATCCCTGCACGCAATCCTATTCCGCGGCCGTCAGGAAAGGCGGCATGACGGCAGCCAACAAGCTTGAATGCAAGAAGTTCGGCATCGGGGAACAGGAGAGGGAGGCGGCTTCCTTCGTGGCCGGCCATCTGGGGCTGCTTCCCCGTTCCGCGCCTGATGAAAAATATCTTTGCTGGTGCCGCCATCCCCTGGCGTACCTGATGGAGGCCGCGGACGATATCTGCTACCGTATCGCGGATATTGAAGACGGGTATTTTTCCGGCATTCTGGATTTTGAGCCTACCAGGGATTTATTCAGCCCTTTCCTGACGGAATCCCAGCTTTGCTACGTCCGGGAACTGGAAAAGAAGGATGAAAAAGAATCCTGCATCCATTACATGCGCGCGCTCGCCATCGGCAGGAGCATCCAGTCCGCCGTGGACAGTTTCATGAAGCATGAAGAGGAGCTTCTGCAAGGGAGCATGGATCAATCCCTGATTGACCGTTCTGAACTGGCCGCGCCGCTGAACGGATTGTACCGGTACGCCATTGAGAACGTGTACCAGGCCCGGGAGGTGATTGAAGTGGAAGCCATGGGCTACAAGGTGCTGGGAGAGCTGATCGACTTTTTCATGGAGTGGGTGAACCATCCTTCCTCCGGACAGTCCAAAAAAGTAGCCATCATGCTTCAGGGAACCGGTCTGCCCAAGGATGACGAAGGGAAGGACGCACGCCTGGCGCACATGCTTGATTATATTTCCGGCATGACGGATTCCTTCGCGCTGGAGACGTACCGGAAATTGACCGGCATTCTGTAGTTCCTGCCGCACTCCGCTTTTCAAAAGGAGTTCAAGACCTGCCCACAGGGAGGCCGCAGGGATATCCCCTTTCTTTTCCTTCCATCTTCTTCCGGAGGTTCCTCCGGATGTGGAATAGATGTCCTGCTGCTGTTCCGTGTTTTTTCTTCCCGGAACGCGCCGCTTTTTCAGAAGAGGAAAAAGCCCCTTTTCTGCATGAAAAAGGCTGCCCCACACAGGGCAGCCGTCCTTAACATAATGATCATGGATTTCTCCATTGTTTCATGAAGAGGTTAAAAGCAGAAGTTGGTTTCTATGTTTTTCAGGCGTTCCCTGACGGCTTCCGGCACGGCTTCCTTTTCCTCCGGCGTGTTGTAGGGGCCGGAGTACAGGACTTTTCCCGCGGAATCCGTCACATGGACGGTGGTGCCCGCCTGGGAGCTGGAAGAAACCACAATGGTTCCGTTGGCGTCCGACATCCGGACGGAAGACGTGCTCTGCCCTCCGCCGGACACCTTGCCCATGGGAGGCATGGGCATCTGGTGAAGGTTCTGGAGGCTCCGGAGCATCTGGGCCGCTCCCGGGGTCAGGTTCATCCGGCCGATGATGTCATCCATCCGCGAATCATCAATCGCGGAGTCCCTCAAAAAATCATCCATCATTTGCTGCATGTCCAGAATGCGCTGCGGAAGGTTGGGCCGTGCGGCCATTCCGGCGGGAGGAACCGCCTGGGGCCGGACGGAGGGAACCACGCGCGGCTGGGTGCGGGGATCTCCCTGGGCCGCCAGTATTTCTTCCGCAGAAAGCGTTCCGCCGTCCAGCGTGACATCCGCCGTTTCCCGCTTGCCCTTGCGGTAGAATACAGCCGTAATCTTGTCTCCCGGAACTTTTTCAGACAGGGCTTCCGTCACGGAGCGCGGGCCGGACAGGGAGATGTCCCCCAGCTTGATGATGACGTCGTTTTCCTGAAGTCCGGCCTTGGCGGCGGGGCTGTCCGGCATCACCTTGGTCACCAGCACGCCGGGAAATCCGCTGAGTTCCAATTGAGCCACGACTGCCTGCGGCACCGTGCCGGGCACAATGCCCAGCCTGGCCGGTCTGGAAGAGGGAAGCGGCTTGGTCTGCGGCGTGTAGGGAGTCAAGGGCGGCGGCTGAAGGTTGTCCGTACTTCCTGCGGGCCGGTCAATGGAATATCCGGAGCCCGAACCTATCAGCAATCCCAATGTCAGAAAGATACAGGTTTTCATATCCATGTGAGATAATATACAGCATCCGTCCGCGCAATGTTCAAAATTTGTGCATTTTTTTTGCAGGTCCTCGCCCGTCCCCTTCCGTCCCGCAGCGTCGGCAGACCGCCAAGGAACGCATCACGGGAGTAAAGCCAAGCCAACCCACACTTGGGTGAGACCTTTATCCGGACGCCTTTCCCTCCACCGGCAGGGAGATTTCCCTCCCGGTAGAACATTTATTTCCGGGCATGGGAAAAGAGCTCCGCCATGCATCCAGGGCGCTTTCTTTTTCTTCACAAAGCAGAGACGCGGAACAAGGAACAGGACCGGAGAGCGCGAACGCTTGCAGCAACAGAATGGAAAATTTCAACCGCGCTGCCTACAGGCGTTCACGCGGCGGTCCTTTAATATTCCTTTTCAGGAAGAATTCTACGGATGACGGCAGGGGCAATCACGGGCACGCGCTCGTCTCCGCCCTGCAATTCAAAAAGAGTGGGTTTCCGCAGCAGCTCCCGCTTTTCCCCGGGCAGTACAGGGGCTTCCGTCTTTTCAGCTCCGGCTTCCACCTCATTCCCTCCGGCCACCGTGCCTCCGGGCGCTACCAGCGTATTTTGAACCAGCAGAACGGCGCCCACCGCAGCCGCCACGGAAATGCCTGAAATATAGGCAAGCCGCCGCCACAGGGGAATTTTTACCGCTTTTTCCTGCTTCGCCTCTCCGGCGCAGTCCATGGCCTGCGCCATTTTGCACACGGAGAATTCCAGCATGGAAGAGGCGGAAAGCCTTTTCAGCCGGGTTTCCATTTCATGTTCGGACTCGGCGCACATCAGGGAACAGCATTGTTCCCGGAACAGAACCCTCACCGGGGCAGGCCGCAAACGCTTCAAAAGGGATTCCATCTCATGAATTTCCTCATCGGATATTTCATCATGCCGGAGACGGTCGTTCAGGGGGAAGATTTCCTCACACCTTCCGGCCAGGCGGGAAATCAGTTCATCGGATACGGGAAGGGGCTGCATGGCGGCAGTACCGCCGCCTTCCTCCCCTGCGGCGGATGATGTTGTTTCATGTTTCATAAGAGTGGAGCGGCATTAGAGTTGGTCTTTTTTGTTTCTCAGCGCCTTGCGGAGCAGGTCGATGCCATAGCGGTACCGGCTCGCCACCGTGTTCTGTGAGATTTCCAGCGTTTCCGCAATTTGCTGAAAGGTTTGTTCCCCCCATATTTTCAGGACAATGACCTCGGAGAATTTGGAAGGGAGCTTCCTGAGCTGCATTTCCATGAACTGCTTGAGCTCCTCGTCCGCCGCGGCGCTGGAAAACCAGGGGTCCGCATAAACATCCTCGTCCTGTTCGGCGGCGCAGGCTTCATCCTCCCTTTTCTGGCGCCGGTCGGATTTGCGGCCATAGTCCACCGCCAGACGCCGAATGGAGGCAAAGACATAGGAAAGCCATGCCTCCTGCCCTCCCACAAACTCTCCCGAGGCCTCCTTGCGCGCCAGCCGTATCAGGGCATCCTGAAGGATGTCCTCCGCATCTTCCGGAGAGCGGGACTGCTGGCGGGCAAACAGCAGCAGTTGAGCGACGTGCCTCCGCAGCCATTCATCCCAGCTCAGCAAATGGCTGTCTTCTTCATTAACTTCCTCTTCCCTGATGTAGGCGGACGTATTCATTTCTGCATGTTCGGTTCCTTCATCAATCATAGCGCAGCAAGTTCATTTTTTTGTTTAAAATAAAAGACGGAATATAGTTTTCCTTTTCACGGGAAGAGGGAATGCCTTCCTGAAAAGGGCTTATTTTTCCTTATTGATTATTTTCTGCATATTGTTGATCCATGGCTCCAGCTTTTTGGCCGCCGGAGATTCCGGATCGGCGTCACGGGCCATGTTCAGGTATTCCAGGGCCTTGGGATAATTGCGCTCCAGCGCATACCCGTCGCTGACGTATTTGGCTATTTCCAGGCGGATGGCCGGCAGGAGGTCCCGCTTCTCCAGCATTTGCAGAGCTTCCTCCTGTCCCGCGCGGATTTTTTCTGCGGAAAAGGGGCCCGCGTGCTTTTTGTAGAATTGCTCCATCATGAGCCGCTGCGCCGCCAGGGTCACGGCTTTTTCAGCCTTCCCGGCAAATCCGTATTTGTCCTCCGGGTCCAGGGCGGAGATTTCCGCAATCAATTCCTTCTGATAGGGCTGCAAATCCTCCGGAAGCAGCTTGATGGCCTGCACCAGTTTTTCCAGTTTTTCCTTTCCTTCCAGCGCGCGGGCCGCAGCCACGGCTTCTTTCAGCTTCAGCCTCGTCTCCCCGGCGGCTGCCAGTTTCTTCAAATATTCCTCCACCGTTCTGGAGGGCCCCACTATTTTGGCATAGGGAGCGCCATTCCCCTCCATCATCAGGACGGAGGGAAACACGGAGATTCCGTAACGGCGCATCAATTCCTCATGAAACTTGAGCTGTTCCGGAGGCATTTTCCCCTCCGTCCTGGGAAAATCCAGCTCCACCAGCACGAAGTTGTTGTCTCCCGCATACTTGGCGAAGGCGTCCGTATCAAAAATATTTTTCCGCAGATAAATACACCCCGGGCACCAGTCGGAGCCGGTGAAGTCAACCAGCACCGGCTGTCCGCTTTTGCCGGCTTTCTCCAGAGCCTTGCTCCAATCCGTCTCCCAGACGGGAGATGCGGAACAAACCACGGCAGAAGCCAGAGAAAGAACGCCAAGGACAGGAAAAAATGAATTCTTCATCTTAAAGGCATCATAGCACCATCCCTGCCCTTGTCATTCTTTTTCAGACGTTCCCGCTCCTGGCAGCCCGGCGGCTACCGTGACGCCGCGCCTTCGGTCCCCCTACTGCCGTGACCGGCGGCGGATGTCCTGGCTCAGGCGCATGGCGCAGAAGTCCGGACCGCACATGGAGCAGAAGTGGGCCTTTTTGGCGTTGGCATGGGGAAGCGTCAGGTCGTGGTAGGAACGCGCTTTCTGCGGGTCCAGGGAAAGGTTGAACTGGTCCTCCCAGCGGAATTCAAACCTGGCCTGCGCCAGCGCGTTGTCCCGCCACTGGGCGGACGGGTGCCCCTTCGCCAGGTCCGCAGCGTGGGCCGCCAGCTTGTAGGTGACCACGCCTTCCCGCACGTCCTCCCGGTCCGGGAGGCCCAGGTGTTCCTTCCTGGTCACATAGCAGAGCATGGCGCAGCCGCGCTGGCCGATGATCGCTCCGCCGATGGCTCCGGTGATATGGTCGTAGCCGGGGGCGATGTCCGTCACCAGCGGCCCCAGGGTGTAGAACGGGGCTTCCATGCACCATTCCAGCTGCTTGCTCATGTTCTCGGCAATGAGGTGCATGGGCACGTGGCCCGGCCCCTCATTCATGACCTGTACGCCCGCTTTCCACGCGCGCATGGTCAGGTCCCCCTGCACTTCCAGCTCCGCCAGCTGGGCGAAGTCATTGGCGTCCGCCACGGAGCCGGGCCGCAGGCCGTCCCCGATGGAGACGGCAATGTCGTAAGCCGCCAGAATGGAACATATTTCATCCCAGTGGGAGTAAAGGAAGTTTTCCTGTTCATGGATCATGCTCCACTGCGCCATGATGGAGCCGCCGCGGGAGACGATGCCCGTCATGCGCCGTGCGGTATGGTTCACAAACCTGAACAGCAGGGCGGCGTGCACCGTCACATAGTCCACGCCCTGCCGGGCCTGTTCCAGAAGAGTGTCACGGAAGACTTCCCAGCTCAGGTCCGCCACCTTGCCGCCCACCTTTTCCAGCGCCTGGTAGATGGGCACGGTCCCGATGGGCACAGGGGAGTTCCTCAGAATCCATTCACGGGTGGCGTGAATGTTCTTTCCGGTGGACAGGTCCATCACGGTGTCCGCCCCCCAGTGGATGGCCCAGCGCAGTTTTTCCACCTCCTCCTCAATGCTGGACCCCAGGGCGGAGTTGCCGATGTTGGCGTTGATTTTCACCAGGAAGTTGCGGCCGATGGCCATGGGCTCGCACTCCGGATGGTTGATGTTGGCGGGAATCAGGGCGCGTCCGGCGGCAATTTCATCCCTGACGAATTCCGGCGTAAAATAAGCGGGCATCCGGCAGCCGCTCCGGCGTTCCGGCGCGTGCTGGTGGTCCAGCCGGTCGCGGGCCACCATGCTGGAGGGGCCGAAGCCTTCCTGCGCCTCCAGTTCGGACGGCCGCGGCATCATGGTGAGCGCCTCCAGGACTTCCCGGGCTTCGTCCGGGCGGCTCTTGGCGTTCGGATAACGGTCATACACCGCCTTGAACGCTTCTTCCCTGCCCAGGTTTTCCCGGATGGCTACAAATTCCATTTCCGGCGTAATGACGCCCTGGCGGGCGTAATGCCGCTGAGTCACAGGCGTGCCCCCCGCAGCCCGGAGGCAGCGGCCCTGGTCCGTTTCCGCCTCCTCCACATCACCGCGGGCCCGGATCCACGCGGCGCGCAGGGCGGGAAGCCCCTGCTCCGCGGTTCCCTCATAAGCCGCATCCCCCCACGGTCCGGAACAATCGTACACGCGCACGGGGTCATTGGAGTGGGCGGTGCCATCTGGCAGCAGGGTATCGCTCAGGAGGATTTCCCTCAAGGGAACCTGCACGTCCGGATGCAGACGGCCCGGAATATAAATGCGTCGGGAGCCGGGATAGGTCAAATTGGCGGTGTCGTTCATGGAATGGATGCTGTTCTGTGCCGGCAGGGGAACAGCGGAAACGAGACCTTCCCGAGAAACGGGGCATGCCCGTTCAATCGAACTCCCTGCGGCGGAATTATCCGCATCAGGTTTGAAGGGTTCTGCGGGAACAGCATGCCGTTCCCGCAATCTCAGCCTTTGTTTGGGCACCCCTGCCGAACTTGGGAAAAAGATAGCACGGGCTCCCGTCCCATCCAAGCGTTTTCCGGTCCGGGTGCCAAACCCACGGCGCAGGAGCGTCGCATGCCAATGCGGCAACTTGCTATCATGCATCCGCAGGGTGCGCGATACTCCCCTCTCCCCCCGTTATGGAGCTGTTCCCTCCGCGCCGTGGGGAGCCATGCTCTTCTTCCTCCCCCATTTCAGCAGAAAGACGGAATTGACGATCACGACGATGGAGCCTGCATTATGGACCAATGCGCCCGCCACGGGATTCAATATTCCGCCCACCGCCAGCATGATGGCGATGAAGTTCAGGGCCATGGAAAACGTCAGATTGCACTTGATCGTGCGCATCATGCGTCTTGCCAGGCGCAGCAGATGGGGGAGTTCCCGTATATCGTCGCTTACCAGGACAATGTCCGCGGCGTCCACGGCAATGTCACTGCCTATGCCTCCCATCGCAATTCCGGCATGGGAGGTTTTCAGGGCCGGGGCGTCATTGATTCCGTCCCCGATCATGCACACCCGGTTCCGTTCCTTCTGGAATGCGTCAATCCAGTTGAACTTGTCCTCCGGCAGGCAGTCCGCGTAAACCCGCTCAATGCCTAGCTGCCCGGCTACATGGGCCGCGGCATTCCCATGGTCTCCGGTCAGCAGCACGGGAACCACCCCGGTTTCCGCCACTTCCCGGATGGTGGAGACGGCGTCCTCCCGCAGGGTGTCCGACAGGGCGATGAAGCCTGCGGCCTTACGGTCCATGCCGAGGAAAATCACGGTGCATCCCTCCCTTTGGTACTGTTCCGCCGCCCTTCTGACTTCGCCGGGCACCTCCAGCCCGTTTTCCCGGAACAATTCCAGGTTCCCGGCCATCAGTTCCCTCCCGTCCAGGACGGCCTGGACGCCTCTCCCCGGAATCATGCGGAACTGTTCCGGCTGGGGAAGCTCCCGCGTTTCTCCCTTCCGGTAACAGCGGACGACCGCCTTGCCCAGAGGGTGCTCCGACCGCAGTTCCGCGCAGGCGGCATACCTGTAAAGCACCTGTTCGGGGAGGTCCGGCAGAAAACTGCGTACCGCCGCCACGCGGGGCTTCCCGTGGGTAAGCGTTCCCGTCTTGTCAAAGGTGAGGTGGGATACGGAGGCCAGGCGTTCCAGGGCATCCCCCTCCCGCACCAGGAATCCATGCCTGGTGGCGTTTCCGATGGCCGCCATGATTGCCGTGGGGGTAGCCAGCACAAGCGCGCAGGGGCAGAATACCACCAGGATGGTGACGGCGCGGATCAGTTCGCCCGTGACCAGCCAGGCCAGCCCTGCGGAAGCCAGGGCAATGACGACGATCCAGGTGGCCCAGCGGTCCGCCAGGCTCACGATTCCGGCCTTTCCCGCATCCGCGGATTGGACGAGACGGACCATGCGCTGAATGGAACTGTCCTCCCCGGCCCTGGACGCCTTCATGTCAAAGGCTCCGAACTGGTTGACCGTTCCGCTGGAAACCTCGTCCCCGGCTTCCTTGTCCACCGGAAGGGGTTCACCCGTCATTACGGCCTGGTTGATGGAAGTGTGGCCGGAAAGAATCACTCCGTCCGCCGGAACCGTCTCTCCGGGCAGCACGCGGAGGACGTCCCCCGCACATACCTGTTCCGCCGGAATGACCTCCTCCCGGGAGCCGTCCACTTTCCGGGCGGTAGCCGGGGTCAGATGAACCAGCTTTTCAATTCCCGCCCGGGCTTTGGCCACGGTCAGGTTCTCAAGCAGCGCGCCGAACTGCATGATGAACGCAATTTCCGCCGCGGCAAAGTCCTCCCCGATGATGACGGAAGCGACCAGCGCGATGGAAACGAGCACATCCGCCTTGATGTCCCAGGCCGTCGCCAGTCCAAGCACGGCTTCCAGCACGATGGGAACGCCGCACAGCACAATGGCTATCCACGCGACGCCAAAGGGAAGCGGTTCAATATCAAGCATGCTCAACAGCAGAGCGAATCCGGAAACGGACAGCAGCGCGACGTCGCGCCTTGTCCCTCCCCATTCCAGCAGTTTTTCCAATCGGTCCAGCATATGATTCTCCTTTCCATACCCATGCAGGTACGGGTTTTATATACCTATAGGGGTATATGTTTGTCAAGATGAGACGGAAAAATCCCCGGAAATGGCGGTTGAAAAAAGGCTCTTGGCCCCTCCTGCTAAATCATGTTGGCAAACCGTTCGACCGCCTTGGTAAAGCGTGCGATGGTCTGCTCCGGGTCTCCGTGCTCCAGTCCGTCCCGGACGCAATGGCTGATATGCCCCTCCAGCACGACCTGGCCCACCTTGTGCAATGCGGACTTGGCGGCATTGAGCTGGGCAAGCACATCTTCACAGGGAACGTCCTCGTCAACCATCCTGTCGATCGCCTGCACCTGTCCGATGATTTTCTTGAGGCGGCGATGCAAATTTTCAGAATTCATGCATTGTTTCATTGCGGCGTTTCCTTATACTGTTAGGGGTATCTGTATCATCAAGTTATCAGGCAGACAGGAAATGCTGTCAAGAACAGAGTCCTCCCGCAGGCGCGTTCCATCCGGAAGGGCCTACTGTGTCCGGCCCCCCTTCTTTCCTCCTTATTCCAGGCGCAACAATTCTTTCCCGCCCCCGCATGAAGACTGGAAGAACGAAGTTCCGGCCTTCCCCCGTCAAACGGGACCGGTTTCCATGGCGGGAGCCGTATACAGGCGTTCCCGGGCATGATGACCGCCCGTCGCCATTGTCAGCAGTTCCCACCCGCATTTTTCATAAAACCCCGCCAGGTCCGTCACCAGATAGAGACGGGGATATCCGAGCGCAGCCACGCCCCTGCCGCGATGCCTTTTTTCCACAAATAGCGCGCATAAGTTGGGGGTTAAATCCTTCCGGTCATGGAAATCGTTTTCAATCACTCCGGCTCCCGCAATGATTGCCCCCTGTCCGTTCATGACCACGTACCATTGCGGAATGCCCGTTTTCCGTTCCATGCATTCCTTCATGCTTTCCTCATAGGCCTCCACGGGAACGTCCCACTTGGAGCCGAACCAGGCGGAAGCTGTGGAAAGGAATTCAGGATGATTCCTTAAACAGACCAATTTACCGGCATTTCTCCCTTTCATTTTCCCTTACCCTAACAGGCCCCTCCGGTCATTGTCAAACCGGAGCGGCATGGAGGGTGGCCTCCGTATTTCCATCACGCTCCGTCTTCCCACCGGGAAAAGAACGGAATGTTCCACCCCCTCAGCCGTCCCCGGCCATCGGCAGGAGCAAAACGTTTTGTCCGGCGCCTTGCGCGGAAAGAGAAGAAAGACCCGTTTTCATCTCGTCAGCCGCGGAAAAATGGGATAGACCTTTTTTCCGGGGCATGCGCCCTTCCGGATGCAACCTTTCACCGGACACGGGGTTTATAGAAGGGAATTTCATGGACGAAGCACAAGACATGCCGCCTGCGGAACCAGACGAGGACGCCCAGCTGATGCTGAGAGTCAGGAATGGCGACGCTTCCGCCATGGAAATGCTGGTCCGCAAACACCAGAACTCCGTGTACGCCACCGTAGCCCGCATGCTGAACAACGGGCCGGAGGTGGAGGACATCGCCCAGCAGGTTTTCATCCGCATCTGGAAGGGAGCCGGGAATTACGAACCCTCCGCACGCTTCACCACCTGGATGTTCACCATCCTGCGCAATCTGGTGTTCAATGAAGTGCGCCGCCAGAAGCGCAAGCCCACCACCTCCGCGGACGCCATGGAGGAGGAAGGCGGCATGACCGTGTTCCTGGAACCTTCCCAGGCCCCGGATGAAGCCATGGAGCACACGGAACTCCAGCGGGCCGTGGATGAAGCGATTGCCGCCCTGCCGGAAAAGGCGCGCCTGGCCGTCCAGCTGCGCCGCTTTGAAAACATGCCTTATGAGGAAATAGCCCGGACGCTTGACATGACGGTTCCCGCCACCAAAAGCCTGCTGTTCCGCGCCAGGAACATGCTGAAGGACGCGCTGGCTTCTTTTCTGGAGTGACGGCCAGGGAACAGGAAAAAGGGCTGATCCGGAGAAATCTTTTTTACAAGGGCCCGGAGGCCCTTGCTCCAGCAGCGCGGCCACCAGGGACTCACATTCCCGCGGCCTGGAAGAAACACCGCCGCCGGGAAACGGAGGCTTGATTCGTGCCTCTTTCAGATTCACTCCCCCTGCGCGTTTCAAGCTTCTCTTTCCGTCCTACCGGCCTTCGTACCTGAACTCCCTCCCCTGCGCTTTGGAGGAATTCCTACCCAAAGACCGCCGCCAAAAAACGGGCCGCTCCCGGAAGGAAACGGCCCGTAAACGATTACCTGAAAGCGGCGTCAGCGCGCACTGCCCGCGTTGAGAACCTCCTTGTACGGGATTTTCAGGAAGTTCAGAGCCCCCTGGGATTCATACAGCACGCCCACGTGGTTTTTATCCACGGGTGCCAGGCAGGAATACCCCCAGCAATTGCGGGCATCGTAAAGGAGCCACTTGTCTTCCGGCCAGGAGCCGGCGTCATCCGTGGAGGCCTTCAGCGTCATATGGGAGCGTCCGGAAGTGGTGTTGGGGTTGGAGAACAGGACCACCCTGCCCGCGCCCGGCACTCCGTCCACCGCCAGCAGGCTGCCCTGGCAGACGGGTTCCCTCAACTGGGGAGTGCGGTTGGTGGGGTGTTTTTCCCAGGTTTTGCCCAGGTCCTTCGTAACGCCCACCACGCGGGAGCCGCCCCAGTTGCAGCGGGCATTGATCATGATGGAGCCGTCTTTCAACTCAATCACCTGGGCTTCCGTCGTCTGCTCATTGACGCCCGTGCTGCAGTGCCAGGTCTTGCCCTGGTCCTTGGAATAAACGATGGTGGACCACGGCACGCCCTTGCCGTCCCAGTACTGGGCGGCAAAGACCAGCGTGCCGTCCTTCATGCAGATGCCGTTGCCGGGACCGTTGAACAGAATGCGCCAGTCCTTGTCCTTGGTCTGTTCCGTGATGTTGATGGGCTTGGACCAGGTAAGGCCGTCGTCATCGCTGTAGGCCAGCGCCAGCTGCCCGCAGGCATCCGGGGAATTGTCTCCGGACTTGCTGCCCCAGATGGAGTGCTTGTGGCTCCAGAGGGCGGCCACCCAGACGCGGCCGGTCTTTTCATCCACCAGAATGGCGGGGTCCCCCACGCCGTTGGTAGCGCCCAGGGAAGGATCAATCTTGGAATCGTCAATGGCGATCTTGACGTCGGACCAGGTGCGGCCTCCGTCCGTGGAGCGGCTCACGCCCACGTCAATATTGGCCGGCAGGTCGTTGGAACGGTCATAGCGGATATCATACACAGCCAGAAGGGAACCCTTTTTCGTCCGGACCAGGCCGGGAATGCGGTAGAATTTGGAATTGAAGTCCCCGTGCTTGACCACGGCCACGCCGATGCGCTGCGCCACCGGGGCGGCATTGGCCACCTTCATCAGCTTGTTCCCCGCCACAACGCTGGCCGGGCGCACCACCACCCTGCCGTCCAGGGAGGCGCCTTCCTTCATCGTCACGCAGGCCCACAGGTAATTGTCGCCGGGGTCCAGCTCCAGTTTCCCCTTCACGGGAACCTGGGGCTTGGAGGCGCCGGAAAGCTTCACCGTGCCCAGTATCTGGGAGGCATCCACCTGGAGCGTCTTCTCTCCCTGGAGAACGGGAGGCGCCTCGTCTCCCCGCATCACCGTCACGGATTCAATGTCGGAAAGCTTCGTCGTGCCCGTGAAATCCAGATTGACGGCCGTCAGGAACTGCGGATTGAGGCAGCCGTCCGTTTGAACCTTCAGGGAAAGAACGGGATTGCACGGAATGCGCACCATCACCGGACAGGCGGAAGAAGCCATCTCCACCTGCGGATTCACCTTCATGGGAATGCTGGGCACGATGAACAGGTCATCCAGCCTCAACCCCTTGTTTTCCGGAGATGTCAGCTTGAACACCAGGGAGCGCGTTCCGGCGGGGACATGGGTCTTTATCTTGGTATTGAAGCCGCCCGTCCTGATGTCCTTGCCGTCATAAATCTTCTTTTCCCCCTTGGGCCCTACGGCCACAATGGAGAATTCAAAGGGGGCCTGCCCGGTCCAGCGCTCCGCCCAGGCGGACAGCAGAACTTCCTTGGACGGGGTATCCTTCAAGTCCAGCTTCAGTTCGGTATCCTGGCCGCCGAACATCCGCAGGGAAGATTTCCCGGATTTTCCCCCTCCCCCGATTTCCGCCACGCCGTCCCGGCAGGACATGGGGCCATACTTGGTGGAAAGCGTCGTAAACTTGCCGTGTTTGGCCTGCTCAAAGCTTTCCGTACCCAAGGCAACGGGAACAGACATGCCCAGGGCACACAGCAGGGCAAGCCCCGTTAATGTATTCAAAGGTAAACGCATGGTATGTATATAAGTGTGTTTCGCATGACAATACGCGGCAGCATGGAGCAATCTTGCCCGGAGCTGCGTCATCGCCAGCCAATGTTCCTAACACACGCCTTTACGCCGCGTCCAGCCCTGCCTGGAAGGCCTGTAGAAAGACCAGTCTTCAACCCTCCGTTTTTCCACTGGAAGGAGCCGCCGGCTCTATGGAAATCACGGGACGTTCCGGAAAGGAGCTGGAATCCCGGTGCATGTAGTAATGGGACCAGTGAAGGAGCACCTTGTCCCCCGGCTTCAGGGCGGCTACCTTTTTCAGGATGTCCGCCCCCTGCAGGATGGGCTTGTGCGCCGGATTAACGTCAATCATCAGCTGCTCCTGCTTTTCATCCCCGTACTTTCCGGGTTTCCGGTAATCCAGATACTTGATGATCCGGAAGGAGGCGAAATCCTTGGCGTGGTCGCACTTGTCCGGACAGAGGGAGGTAAGGAACCTGCACTTGCGGTGAATGATCCCAGTAAACTCCGCCTCCGCCACATGGTCTGACAGCAGTTCTCCGGACGGCAGCGTCACGTCGCCTTTTTCATCCGTTTTTTCCGGATTGGCGACGGGTGAATCTTCCGCCTGGACGCCCCAAAAACCGGCCAGTCCAAGACAAACGGCAAGAATGCACTTCTTCATCGGCCCATCCTTAGCCACCTCGGAAACAGGAGTCAAGAAGAAGCCGGGTCTCCCGTGCACGCTGACAGGATATCCCAATGCCGGAACGTCATTTTATTTTCAATGTCAATATGTTGGATAATTTCTGGACTCTTTTCCGTTTCCAGATTGACGCACCGCCGTCCTTGTGAGAGATTGACAAAAGCAATATGGACAAAAACCGTACCTCTACCGTGCCGATCGTTCCCAAACAGTACCGGCTGCCGTTCTTCATGCTGGTCTCCTGTTTTGCGCTGTGGGGGCTACTGAACAACATGACGGACAACCTGGTCCCGGCATTCAGCAAGATATTCATGATCAACGCTTCGGAATCAGCAGGGGTGCAAATCTCCTTTTACGGGGCGTATGCGGTGCTTGCCATTTTCGCGTCCATCCTGCTGGAGGAATTCTCCTACAAGGCCGGGGTGCTCATCGGGCTGGGGTTCTACATGATTGGCGCGCTGTGCTACATACCCGCCGCCATCGGGCAAAGTTTTGACATTTATCTGGTAGCCATCTTCGTGCTGGCGGGCGGCCTCTCCATCCTGGAAACCACCTGCAACCCGTTCGTCCTCTCCATGGGGTCCCAGGAGACGAGCGTACGCCGCCTGAACTTCGCCCAGGCCTTCAACCCAATCGGCTCCCTGACGGGCATCTTCCTGGCCAAATACTTCATCCTGGCGCATTTGAATGATGCGGACATGGACACCCGCAAGGCCATGGACCCGGAACAACTGAACGCCATCGTCAGCGACGAGCTCTTCTGGGTGTGCGTTCCCTATGTGGGCCTGGTCGCCATCGCCGCCGTCATCTGGTTCTTCTTCTGCCGTTACAAGTCCGACGACGAAAGCGTGCCCACCCGGGAAAACACGCAGCCCCTTTCCTCCAAGCTCGGCCGCCTGGGCCTGTGCGTCGCCTTCATCCTCATTCCCTTCCTGTTCCAGTACTACTCCACCTTTGAATTCGGCATGGTACAGCAAATCCTGATCATGATGATCGGGCCCATCGCCTTCCTGCTCATCATGCCGGACTACCGCTGCCAGCTCATGAAGCTGGTGAAGCTTCCGCGCTACTTCTGCGGCGTGGTGGCCCAGTTCTTCTACGTGGGCGTGCAGATCGCCGTCTGGACATGGACGATCAAGTACATCATGTCCGTCTTCCCCGGCATGCAGGAAGCGGCGGCGTCCAACTACTACATCTTCTCCATCGTCCTGTTCATCGCCTGCCGCGCCATCACCACGGCCCTGATGAAAAAATTCAACCCGGCCAACATGATGTCCCTCTTCGCCATTGCCGGCATCCTCTGCTGCCTGGGCACCATGTACCTGCCCAAGGAAATCTCCGTCTGGACGCTGGTGGGCATCTCCGGCTGCATGTCCCTGATGTTCCCCACCATTTACGGCATCGCCCTGCGCGGACTGGGTTCCGAAGTGAAGCTGGGCGCCGCGGGCCTCATCATGGCCATTCTGGGGGGCGCGGTCATCACCCCGTACATGGGCTCCTTCATTGACAACACCACGGTGAAAAACCAGGTGGCCTACTTTGAATCCATTGACCGTCCCCTGATCGCGCAGGCGGAAGCAGCGGACTCCCGCAAATCCGTCTCCGGCGCCATGCTGGCCCTCTACAAGATGTCGGAAGCCAATCCCGCCGGGGGGGAAGAACAGGCCAAAGCCGCCGCCAAATTCCAGAAAAACCTGGATACCTTCCTTTCCCTCCATACCCTGGACGGGGAAGCCTTTGACCAAGCGGCCAAATCCCTGCCCGGCTGCTCCGGCCTCAAGCCGGAAGAACTGGCGGTCTTCAAGGCCAACCTGGACCGCCTGCCCGCCCCCGCCGGGAGAGAACAGCAAATTCAGCAATTCTCCCTGATTCCGGCACTCACCACGCTCTCCGGGAACCAGGCCGAAGTACTTGGCAACCTGATTTCCGACCCCCTGGACATGAAGCAATTCCAGACGGCCCAGGAAAACTTTGTGGAAAAAGCGGTGCGGTCATCCTTCTTTATTCCCATCATCTGCTTCGCCGTGGTACTAATCTACGGCTTCTTCTTCCGCAACACCCATTTGAAAAAGGAAGAGGATGCGCCTGCCCAGGCCTGAACCAGCTTCACATCACCTACGCAAGATATGAAAACAGCATTACCAACCATCGGTATCCGCCCCACGATTGACGGCCGCCGCCTCGGCGTCCGGGAATCCCTGGAAGATCAAACCATGAACATGGCCAAGGCGGCCGCGGCTCTCATTGAGGCCAACATCCGCCACGCCTCCGGCGAACCCGTCAAGTGCGTGATCGCAGACACCTGCATCGGCGGTCCGGCGGAAGCCGCCGCCTGTGCGGACAAATTCAAGGCCAACAACGTCGGCGTCTCCCTGGCCGTCACGCCCTGCTGGTGCTACGGCAGCGAGACCTTTGACATGGACCCGTTCACTCCCAAGGCCATCTGGGGCTTCAACGGCACGGAACGCCCCGGCGCCGTGTACCTGGCCGCCGCCCTGGCCGGCCTGAACCAGAAGGGCTTCCCCGCCTTCTCCATTTACGGGAAAGACGTTCAGGACGCCGGCGATACCTCCATTCCGGAAGACGTGGCTGAAAAAATCCTGCGCTTCTGCCGCGCCGGCCTCGCCGTAGCCACCCTCCGCGGCAAGGGCTACCTCTCCATCGGCGGCTGCTCCATGGGCATCGCCGGCTCCATCGTGGACCAGTCCTTCTGGGAAAATTACCTGGGCATCCGCGTGCAGGCCGTGGACATGACGGAAGTGCGCCGCCGCATGGACCAGAAGATTTACGACGAAGCGGAATTCGACCTCGCCATGCAATGGGCGGACGCCGTCTTCAAATTCGCCGAAGACAAGAACCGCCCGGACCTGAAGCTGGACGAAGCCGGACGCCGCAGAACCTTCAAGGAAAGCGTGCTGATGGCCATGATCTTCCGGGACATGATGCAGGGCAACCCCAAGCTCAAGAAAATCGACCGCGAAGAAGAATCCCTGGGCTACCAGGCCATTGCCGGCGGCTTCCAGGGCCAGCGCCACTGGACGGACTTCTACCCGAACGGAGACATTGCGGAAACCCTGCTCAACTCCACCTTTGACTGGAACGGCCCGCGCGCGCCGATGCCCTTCGCCACAGAAAACGACTCCCTGAACGGGGCCTGCCTCCTCTTCGGCTACCTGCTCACCGGACAGGCCAACGTCTTTGCGGACGTGCGCACCTACTGGAGCCCGGAAGCCGTGAAGCGCGTCACGGGCTACAAGCTGGAAGGCCACGCCAAGGACGGCATCATCCACCTCATCAACTCCGGCTCCGCCGCCCTGGACGGCTGCATGGCCTGCACGGACAAGGACGGCAAGCCCGTCATGAAAAAGCACTGGGACGTTACCCCGGACGACGCGAAAACCATGATGGAACAAGCCGTCTGGTGCCCGGCCAACCGGGAATACTTCCGCGGCGGCGGCTACTCCGTCCACTACGTCACCAAGGGCGGCGCTCCCGTCACCATGATGCGCCTGAACATCGTCAAGGGCCTCGGCCCCGTCCTCATCGTGGCGGAAGGCTGGTCCGTGGACCTGCCCGCCAAGGTGCACAAGACCCTGGACGAACGCACCGATCCGGGCTGGCCGACCACCTGGTTCGCCCCACGCCTGACCGGCAAGGGAGCCTTCACGGACGTCTACAGCGTCATGGCCAACATGGGCGCCAACCACGGAGCCTTCACCTACGGCCACATCGGCGCAGACATCCTGACGCTCGCTTCCATGCTGCGCATCCCCGTATACGCCCACAACATCCCGGACGACCAAATCTACCGTCCCTCCGCCTGGGGCCTCCATGGCACCGCAGACCCGGAAGGCGCCGACTTCCGCGCCTGCGCCAACTACGGGCCATTATACGGAAAATACTGAAAAAGAAAGGTAACAGTTAATAGGTAATAGTTAACAGCTTCGGATAAAACATGGCAGAAAGTCTCGTTTCCGCTAAAAGCTTTTCTTTCGCGGTCCGCATTATTCACTTATGCAGGCACTTGAAAAAGCAGGACGTCGAGCGGGAATTGCTCAGCCAGCTCATACGTTCCGGTACGAGCATTGCCGCCAATTTATCCGAAGCTGTCTACGGGAGCAGCAGAAAGGACTTCTTTTCCAAAGCCCGCATTGCCCTGAAGGAATGTTCCGAGACGCATACATGGCTTAAACTGCTGCATGCCACCGGAAGCCTGACGGAAACGGAATACTCCTCTATCAACCAGGACTGCACGGAAATCCTTAAAATGCTCATTTCTATTAACAAAACAGCTCAACAAACTCAACCGGACACCTATTAACTTTTCACTATTAACTCTTAACTCATGTACTCCCTCTGCTTGGACTGCGGCGCGACGAACGTGCGCGCGATGGTTGTGGATGAACAAGGCGTCATCGCGGGCAAGGCCTCGCAGCCGAACGCCACGCTGCCCGGTGAGGAAAACCCGGAATTCCACGTCTGGGACGCGGACCGGATTTTCAAGCAGCTCTCCGAATGCGCCGTGAAGGCCCTTGAGGGCCTGGATGCGGAACAGGTGCGGGCGGTAACCGTCACCACCTTCGGCGTGGACGGCGCGCTGGTGGACGCCTCCGGCAGCCAGCTTTACCCCGTCATTTCCTGGAAGTGCCCCCGCACGGCGGAGGTCATGAAAAACATCGGCAAGTACATCTCCCAGGAAGAGCTTGACCGCATCTCCGGCGTGGGCGCCTTTGCCTTCAACACCATTTACAAGCTCGTCTGGATCAAGGAAAACCGCCCGGAGCTGCTGGAAAAGGCCCATGCGTGGCTCTTCATCTCCAACCTCCTGGCGTACAAGCTCACCGGCGTCATGGCGACGGACCGGACCATGGCCGGGACCTCCCAGCTCACGGACCTGGAAACGGGAGACTTTTCCGAGCTTATCCTGAACCGCCTAGGCCTGCGCCGCGGCCTCTTCCCCCCCACGGTGGACGCGGGGGAAACCATCGGCGTCCTCACGCCGGAAGCGGCGGCGGCCATGGGCATCCCCGCCCTGGCGGGCATCCCCGTCATTTCCGCGGGGCACGACACCCAGTTCGCCATCTTCGGTTCCGGAGCGGACAGGGACCAGCCGGTCCTTTCCTCCGGCACCTGGGAAATCCTGATGGCGCGCTCCGCGCAGGCCCGGCTGACACCGGAGGACTACGCGGACGGAGCCACGGCGGAATTCGACGCGGAACTGGGCCTTCTGAACCCCGGCCTGCAATGGCTCGGTTCCGGCATCATTGAATGGGTGAAAGCCACCTGCTTCCGCGGTGAATCCTACGATACCATGGATGCGGAAGCGGCCGCCATCCCCCCCGGCTGCGACGGCGTAACGATGGCTCCGGACTTCCTGGCTTCCGGGGACCGGAAAGGCTCCATCAACGGCCTGGTGCTGGGCCGGACGCGCGGCCACATTTACCGCGCCGCCATGGAGGCGCTTGCCTGGCGGCTGAAATCCCGCCTGCGCCGCCTGGAATCCGTGGGCGGGTTCAAAAGCGAATTCCTCATCCTGGTGGGCGGAGGCGCCAGAAACAGCGTCTGGACCCAGATGCGGGCGGACATCCTCCGGATCCCCGTGAAGGTCTCTGAAGTATCTGAAAGTACCGTGCTGGGCGCATCCATGTTTGCCTTTGCGGGCGCCGGGGTGTACTCTACGCCGGAGCAGGCCAGGGACGCCTTCGGCATCACTTACCGGATGTATATGCCGGGTCCCCAGGAAGCCGCCTACGAAAAGCTCAACCACTAACACGCAACTAAATATGTCAGAAGACTGGTCAATCTCCCCTCCCCTCCCGGACAAGGTGTTCCCGTGGGAAAAATACAACCCCGTCACGCGGGAGGAAGTGAACGAATTCTTCCATTCCCCTGAAATCCTGGTTATCAAGGAACGCATGTGCGACATAGGCCGCCGCCTGTGGAACCGCGAATATGTGGACGGCAATGGGGGCAACATCTCCGTGCGCGTGGCGCAGAACCTGCTGCTCTGCTCCCCCACCCTGTGCTCCAAGGGCTTCATGACTGTGGAAGACATCTGCATGGTGGACATGGACGCGCGCCAGAAGGCGGGCATACGCCCCTCCACCAGTGAGGTGAAAACGCACATCGCCATGATGAAATCCGTGGGCGTCAACTCCTGCATCCACGCCCATCCCCCGCACTGCAACGCCTTCCTGTTCGCCGGGCAGGTTCCCCCCTCCGGCATCAATCCGGAAGCGGACATCTTCCTGGGCCACATCCCGCTGGCCCCCTACGGCACGCCCGGTTCTCCGGAAACGGCGCAAGCCGTGGCGGAAGCGGCCAAACAATCCACCGTGGTCTTCATGGAAAACCACGGCGTGATCACCGGAGCCCGCGACGTGGAAGAAGCGGAATGGTTCATGGAAAACGCGGACGCCTACTGCCGCATGGTGCTGATGGCCGGGCTGCACAAGGCCCCCCTGAACCAGGTGGGACCGGAAGGCGTGGCGGACTTCCTCGCCATCCGCAAATCCATCGGCTACGCCGTGCCGGACAACCAGCCCCTGTACAACACGGAAACCTACGCCGGGTACAAGCTGGGCAAATCCGGCAGATAACCCCCCTCCCCAAGGGGGCGGCGGCTGATGCAGGCCAGCCGCCCCCTTTTTTCTCAACGCCCCCTCCCTTGTGAAAAAATGATCAGCCTCCTTCCCCTATCCCTCGCCGCCCTTGTTTGCAGCCCGGCAGCCATCCCGCAATCTTCCGGGACCATTCCCGTCAGTGTGGAATATACCGGGGCCGGAAAAAGCACCCCTGATAAAAAAATGTCCTTGAGCATTACATGGACGTGCGGAACCGGCAAAGGACATCAAACCGCCTGGGAAACCACCTATGTCCACCCGGACGTGAGGGCCTGGCACCTGCCTTGCCTCCGCATTCACAAGATCTTCCTGGAATCGGGGGAAAGCCGGATTGAGGAACTGTCCCTCATCTGGAAGAATCCTTCATCCGGCGGCGTTAGAACAGTCTATTCTTCCGTGGGAGGCGGAAACAGGGAACTATCCTTTGACTGGGTGGAAAAACCTTTTTCCAGGTAGTACGCACCCGGACTGTCCGTCTTTGTCCGTTTTCTTCTATTGAACGCTCATGTTCATCGCCCATCTGCCTGCAGGCTATCTCCTGGCAAAAACCATCCGTTTACGCACACCGGGAAGGAAGGCCGTCATGACCGCCGCCCTGCTGGGGGCGATTGCCCCGGACCTGGACCTGTTTTATTTTTATACCCTGGACGGCCGCCAGCACCACCATCATTCCTACTGGACGCACTATCCTTCCGTCTGGTTCGCGCTGATGCTCCTCGCATGGGGAGCCAGCCGGATCAAACCATGGAGCACGGGCGGAACATGGCTGCTGATCTTTTCCATGAGCGGCTTCCTGCACCTCCTTCTGGACTGCATCGTGGGAGACATCCCTCTCCTGGCTCCGTGGTCCATGCGCTTTCACGCGCTGGCCACTGTCCAGGCGCAGTACCACCCCTGGTGGCTGAACTTCCTGCTGCACTGGTCTTTTTTTCTGGAATTGCTCATCATTGCCGTTTCCGTCTGTATCATGGTTTCCGGCAGAAGGAAGACGGAATCTCCCTCAGGAAATCCATTTTCTACAGGAAGCCATGATGAATGACGCTGGGACGCCTCCTCCTTTTCCGGAGGATGGGACAACGCCAGCCCTCCCTACGCAAGCAGGGAAATTTTCCGATGAACCGTTTAAATATTTTCCTTCAACGTCTTGCCTCTCCTCAAGCCAGCCATGGAAAATATCAACCCCGCCGCCGCATCTCTCAGGTTCCATCTGATTCCCGGTCTTCAATTTCTCTTGAATCCAGGACAGCGGAATCAAAAATAAATCATTTTCATCCCAATTTTTAACATTTTCTGGTCTCGTCCGGAAAAATGCTTCCGTACCGCATCCAGAAAATTTCCTGAACGGAAATCGTCATTTTGACGGGCTGCCGAAAGCGGACAGGAAAAGAAAGCCCCTGCCCTTCCAAAAGGGAACGCCAGGGAACAACGGTCTTCATTTCTGCCATTATTAACAGATTTCCCCACTGTTAAATTCATTTTAACTGTATTTATAATAAATGTTTTAAGAAAATATTAATTTACAGCGGATTCGCAATCCGTTCATATTTTTGCCGATATAAGAATTTCCAAAAAATAGATTTTTTTATTTCAAGCAATCAGGGACTTCTAAAGAAACAACGCTTTGTGCACGAGTCTTTCCCGCTTTCCCTGCCTGGCCTTCGGCTGAAAGCAAAATTTCCATCCTTTGTGCCTGCACCAGCGGACAGAAGGGACGATTTCAGGCTCCGCTAAAAAGTTTGTCCAGTGTAACTCTTTTTTAATCAAACATGAAGCCTGTCTCCGGATTGCGAATCCGATACTCCCCATCCATTGAAAAAACAGATTGACACTAACAGGCTAATTCTATAGCTTAATTAGAACAAAAGACCAGAAATAGTCTTATGTACTTATAATCAATAACATATAAATATCCCAATATCCCTTGTCATGAAACTGCATTTACCTATGACACTCTTGGCGGCTCTCCTCGCCAGTTTTTCTCTCACCCCTTCCGCCATGGGCGCCGAATTGACATGGGCCGGAACAGCCGGCAATAACGTCTGGACCCTGGACGGAACTCCGGACGATTCCCCATGGGCGGACAATGCGGTTTACACGGATGCGGATACCGTCATTTTCGGTACCGTGGACGGCCAGGACCTTATGGAAGTCCTCATCTCCGGCACGGTAACCCCGGCGGCGGGACTCACCTTCAATTCCGACACCACCAATTACACGCTGAAAGGGGACGGCGCCCTGGCCGGGAACGGCCCACTCACCAAATCCGGAACTTCCACGCTGAGGCTTGAAACGCTCAATCCCGGCTTCTCCGGCACCATCAACCTCAACGGAGGCTTTCTGGAACTGGGTGCAGACGGCGTGCTGGGAACGGGAAAAATCAGTTGGGGCGGAGGAACCATCAGATACGGGGAAGGCATTACCACGGACATTACCAATAACATGAGCAATGCCGCGGCCGGGAAGGATATCATCCGGGTGGATACCAACGGCAACGACGTGGTGTGGGCTGCGGTCACCCGCAATAACTTCGCCTACGTCAAAAGCGGGGAGGGAACCTTGACGATCAAGCCCACCTCCGGAGGAATTACCTACGGGAAAAATTTCACGATCGAACAGGGAACCCTGGCCTTCGACACTTCCAAAGGCACAAGTACTTTCAACGGCCAGCTTGGAGGAAGCGGAGGCCAATTTGAAAAAACAGGCTCAAACGCCCTCATTGTCAACTCCAGTACGGCCCTTGCCAATTACCAGGGCATCGTGAAGGTCACCTCGGGAACCCTGCAGCTGGGAGCCGCCAACGGCAGCAAGCTGGAATTCACGGGAGCCGACATCGTGGTGGGAGACGCCACGCTGAAGCTGAACGGCAACAACGGCAACCATCACTCCGTTGCCAACAACATCAGGCTGCACAACGGCGCTGAAATCTACATCGGGAACGCCTCCGACCCGAACGGGGATTCCTACCAGTACACGCTGTCCGGCAATATCCGGATCGGGGAATCCGCCAGCGACGTCGCAGACATTAAAACCCAGTATGCAAAGACAATCGGACTAACCGGAACGCTGAGCGGCGAAGGCACCCTCCAATTCCTTGCCGGAAGCGACGGAATAGATGATCTGGCCAACAGACAGCTATTCATCACCAGTGAAAACACAGACTTCACCGGAACAGTGAACATCGGTTCTCCCGACGGGGCCGGAGACGCACCCACCAAAAAAAGGGCCCTGGTGCTGGCCCATCAGAACGCCCTGGTCAACGCCACCGTCAACCTCTTCCTTGAAGGCAGCTACCTGTGGGTCAACAATGCGGACAAAACCGCCAACATTGCCGGGCTGAACGGCCAGGGCACCCTTGAAGGAAAAAGCTCCGGAGCGACGGCGGAAAATCCCGATACCCTGAACCTGGTCCAGAAAGATGAACTGAACACCTTTACCGGAACGATTGCCGATACGGTCAGCCTGGTTAAATCCGGAGCCGGCGCCTTCATCTTCGCAGGAACGAACAATGGCCGGCTCACTTCCTCGGAAGGAATGCTGCAACTGGGCAACGCCGCCGGCGATTACTCCGCGGGCAATGTAACTATTGCGGGAGGTTGTTCCCTGAACCTCGGAGGCTCCGGCACGATTGCCAACGTCAGCGTCTCTTCCCTGGCCTTCGGCGCGGACGTGAACATTTTCATGGACATCATGGGGGCCGAGCACGACCAGCTCACCTACACGGGAACCGCCGCCGTGGAACTTAACGGTCTTTCCTTCAATATTGACCTCTCCACCTCCACGAAAGACCAATACACGCTGTTCACCACCGCCACCGGCAGCTTCATCAACAACGGGGAACTCCATTTCATCGGCCTGAACCGCGGGGCGGTCGCCAATATTTCACTGTCGGAGGACGGAAAATCCCTCGTCCTGGATGTGACGGAGAAGGGAGAAAACGGCAGCCTGGTCTGGAACGGAGGGGGAGAAGGCGTCTGGAGGACGGAAGGGACCGCCGGAGCGGATTCCCCCTGGAGCATCACCGGCAGCGACGACAACAAATTCTACACGGGCGACCACGTCACGTTTGACGGAACCACAGCGGCGGACAAACGCAGCGTTGCCATTTCCGGCAACGTCAGCCCCGGCTCCCTGACGGTCACCGCGGACGGCTACGTCTTCAGCGGCAGCGGCTCCATTACGGGAAGCGGCACGCTGACCATGAACGCGGACGGCACGCTGACGATCAACACGGCGAATGCCTACACGGGAGGGACGGAACTGCTCAAAGGAAGGATTGCCGTCAACAACTCGGAAGCCCTCGGCACGGGAAAAATCACCATGGCCGCTGGAACGGGGCTCATTCTGGGTGATTCCTCCATCCTCGCCAATGACATTTCCATGACGGGCAGCGGAACGTTTACCGTTTCCGGAGAAGGCGCCGCCACCCTGAACGGAATCCTGTCAGACACGGCGGACGGTTCCGCCGGAAAACTCGTCAAGTCCGGAGGCGGAACGCTCGTTATTGGAAACGCAGCCAATACCTATACGGGAGGCACGCAAGTCACGGAGGGCACGCTGTCCTTTAACTATGGAACCAGAACGGGACTGGGAACCGGCGGCATAGAAGTGGAGGAAAACGGAACCCTGCTGTACGCCATTACCACGAATGCGGGCAAGGACGCCTCCCTGTTCACCAACAACGTCACTGGCACGGGGACCATCATCCTGAACAACACGGGGCAGGATGAAACCAACATTAACAAGGCCATTTTCGCAGGCTTCGGAGGAAACCTAGTTCTGCGCGGAAACCTGCGGTTCGCGGGAGATACGGGCAGCAACCTGGCAGCCGTCAAAACAATCACGGTGGAAGCCGGCACGCACCTGTTCATGAACAAAGGAACCTGGGCCCAGGACTTTACGATTGCCGGCACGGGAACAGCCACCACCAATGATAAACTGGGGGCTCTCCGGATGGACGGTTCCACCATCTCCGGAAACGTCACTCTGTCCGCGGATGCCAACATCATCGTTTACAGCAACGGAACTTCCTCCATCACCGGGAACCTCATCGGCGGAAACAACGAACTGACCTTCCGCACCAACGGCAATATTGCCCAGAAGCTTCAGCTCTCCGGCGCCAGCATAGCGGCCCGCGGGATCAAAAGCGTCCAGGCCGGCACGCTCATTCTGGGCGGCGGAACGGGAGACGGCAACAAGGACACCGTTGCGGAGCTGGGAGCCGGAGGCTTGAACCTCAACGCCAACACGGTTCTGGAACTTAACAACGTCACCATCCGGGCCACGGAGCAATGGGCGCAGAACGTCGCCTCCAACACCGTTACCCTGAAGGCGGGAACCACCAACACCATTGACACCAACGGAACGGACATCACCTTCAATGGCAACATGGGCGGAGCAGGCTCCCTGGTCAAGGAAGGGGACGGAACGCTCGCCATCGGCGCAGGAAGCAATTACACCGGGGACACCACCGTCAACGGCGGCCTGCTGAACATGAACGGAGCGGCGCTGGCCGGGAACATCTTCCTGGGCTACGGCTCCCTGGCGGGAGCGCAGAACGCCACGGGAAACGTCTTCATCCGGCAGGACGCTCCCGGCCGGGAACCCGCCGCCGTCTCCATGGGCGGCATGTCCGGGACCCGCCTCAAATCCTTCCAGGGCGCGGCCAGCCGCACGGGTGACCGGGCCACCCATGTCACGGACATCGGGGGCGGAAACATTTCCCTGTCCGGCAGTACGCTGGGCATCTCCTCCGACATGGTGGGAGGCGGCAGTGGAGAGATATTCTCCTTCTCCACCGCCGCGGACGGCAGCGTTACCCTGTCCGGGGACCTGCTGCTCCAACTGACGGATGACGCCGTAGCCGCCCTTCTGGCGAACCTGGACGACTGCCTTATCCACATCACCAACGGCACGCTGAACCTGGAAGAGGGAACCACGGTGGACTTTGACACGCCCTACCACATCTTTGACTCCATCTTCGGCTCCGGCGTCACGTCCAGGGGAGGTTCCCTGGTGCTCTCTCCCAAGGAAGGAGCCCCTGCGTCCGGCTGGCTGGTGCAGAACGAGGGAGACGCCCCCCTCACCCTTCAGGACGGGGACAGGAACATCGTGGAAGCCCTGGAGGGCATCCACAACAACGGGGTCATCAACATTGACATGACCGGAACGCAGGACCTCCGCCTGAATAATCTGGAAGGGGCCCTCTCTACGGCCACGATCAACACGGGGACCAATGCCGGCCTTACCGTCGTCCTGGCCAACAGCGGAAACATCGCCAATTCCACCTATAAAGGCTCCATTGAAGGAGACGCCGCCATCCGCAAGGAAGGCGCCGGATACACCATGAACATCGGCGGAAACGTACGGACAAGCCACCTGGATGTGGCGGAAGGCACGCTGAACATTGGCGGAAAACTCACCACGGCCAACGCCACGGTGGAGCAGGACGCCATTCTGGGGCTGATGGGAACGGGGAGCAGCGTGGACGCCCTTGAAGTCAACGGCGCGCTGCTGCTCGGTGAAAAAGCCTCCGCAACGGTAAACAGCCTGGCGACGGGCGCGGGTTCATCCATCAGCCTCGGCAAAGATTCGGAACTGACTATTCTTGCCTCCACGGCGCTTGCCGCAGCCGTCACGGGAACCGGCACGTTCACGGTCAGCGGAACGGGAAATGCCTTCTCCCTGGCGGAAGGCGGCTCCATCAGCGACGACACGACGCTGGCCCTCCGGGACGGAGCCTCCACCACCGTTGACGGCACGCTCAGCGCGGGGGGACTGGCCGGGGACGGCACCGTCAATCTGAACGGCGGCACGCTTGGCCTGCACAATGCCTCCGGCGTCTTCTCCGGCAGCTTCCAGGGAGCGGGCACCATTGAAATGAACGGAACAGGCACCCAAACGCTGGAAGGCGCCGGATCCGCCGACGTCAATCTGTCCATCACCAGGGGCTCCCTGGTCCTCAAGGGCAGTGAACTGGCCTACGGGCAGGTAAGCGCAGGAAACGGCGGCACGCTGACCCTGGTTTCCGGCACGGGAACGCCCCATCTTAACGTCAACGGGGATTTCTCCATGGGCGGCGGCTCCACGCTGAACATTTACATGGACTCCACTTCATCCCGGGGCATGGGAACGGCCGTTTCCTCCACAGGAACTGTCAGCGTGGGGGACGCCTCCATCAACCTCTACAACGCATCCTCCTCCTTCAATGCGGAAGACCGTACGCTGGACCTTGTTCTGCTGGAAGGGGCGGACGGTACGACCGCCACGCTGGGGAGCGGTTGCAAGCTGACCGCTGGCTTCCTTTCCCTGCTCTACAACCTGCGCCTGGAAGCGCAGGGCAGCGACATCGTCCTTCTGGGCGAAGAGCGCACGGAAAACCCTTATCTGGACGCTTCCGCCACCCACAACTCCACCGCTGGCGGCACCATGCTGAATGAAGCCAAATGGATCATTGCGAAGGACCAGACATCCCATCTTTACCTGATCTCCGACTCCATCGCCAGAGACATGGAAAACGGAGCCCTGGCTTCCGCCACCCGCAAGCTGGCCGCAGCAGCGGGAAGCACGGTCAACGCGCTGGGAACGGCCCAGAAGGACGCCCTGAGAGACCAGATGGGATGGATCAGGAACCGCACCATCCTTATGGGCGTCAACCCCGCCTACGTCAACGAAGACCTCCCCTGCTTCCACATGTGGATGGAAGGCACGGGTTCCTACGCCAAGCTGGACACCAGGGGG